>Ga0210394_10000098_pt1 | contig 213580 bp, 208 predicted proteins | sample IncBWC12MmetaG_FD_160121 | JGI IMG/M metagenome (GOLD analysis project Ga0210394, IMG submission 160121) | Forest soil microbial communities from Barre Woods Harvard Forest LTER site, Petersham, Massachusetts, United States - Inc-BW-C-12-M | ecosystem: Environmental > Terrestrial > Soil >...
CCACCCCGCGCTCTTGCCCTTCCCGGGCATGCAACCTCACGAACACGTATTGCTCCACGTCTCCCTCCATCCAAGCCTCCACCCCACGGTCATTTCGAACGGGGCGGCCACAAGTCTATTTCGCGAACCGCCTAACACTGAAGGAAATCGGCAGCCCAACCACGACCATGTGCACAAGCAGCCCAAGAATCAGGTCATTAAGTTTGTAAGGGCCCTTGGCGTGAAGCGCGGAGAGTGGCAAAACGATCAGTCTCATTACCTCTTCCACCGCGGCGCCAAAGAACAAGCCGCACACCAGCGGATGCTCCTTCAAAAAAACGAGCTTGCGGCTTGCCCCGTAGTAAACAGCCGCTGCTGAGCAAGCGATAAAGAAGTGCAGCAAGACACCAAGAACGTAGGTACCGACGCCTCCCTGGAAAGCCGCCGGGCCCAGCAGGCCCGCGGCAATCGCGAGCGGAATGTCCCGTCCAAACAGGACGCAAGCTTGGGTCAGGTCCAATGCTCCAGCAATCCCGCCGCCCACGGCGATTGCCAATAGCGCGCTCCTCTTCCCCGATGATCGGGGGACAGATTCTCCAGTCATGCGATATCCACCCTTTCAATTGTGATTTGTTGCGAATCCGCAATGCCCGATACCCAGGTCAGACCTCCGAGTGACCCCATTTGAAGAGAGCGAGATCAATCATATCGGCCATGGCCAAGACCAGGGGCTGGCGTCAACGCCCTCTAGGGCCTCCTAGGCCCTGGCCCGCAAAGGCTCCGGTCCGCTGTCCGCATTCGTTTTCACGCGTCAAGAAGGAATCCGGAGCGCCTGGCTCTTGACGTGTCCAGGCCCGCGAACCTAGCATGTAAGCTAGTCAACTGACTATTGGACGGTGTGATGCCAAAAGGGAAAGCAGACAACCGCACGCGGCTCCTCGAAGCCGCCGAGAAGGTCACTTATCGGTACGGTTTCGGCAAGACGGCTCTCGCTGACATCGCCAAGGCGGCCAGGGTTCCCGTGGGCAACATCTACTACTATTTCAAGACTAAGGACGAGATTGGCGATGCCATTGTGGAGCGGCGTGTCTCGCGATTCAGGAGGTTGCTCAACGAGCTGGACAAGGCCGATGCTCCCCAAGAGCGGCTGTGCGCCTTCGTGCAGATCAAGATCAACAACCGCGATGAGCTGGCGCGCAGTGGCTGTCCGGTGGGGACCCTGTGCTCCGAGCTGCACAAGCACGGTGGCACAGTTGCAAAGAAATCGACGGTATTATTCACCGAGGCTCTGGCATGGATGGAGGCGCAATTCAAGGCCCTTGGCCAAGGCGCCGATTCACGCGGGCTCGCCGTGCATCTGCTCTCCGCAACGCAGGGCGTGTCCGTGCTGGCTCACACCTTCCACGACCCCGGCATGATCGCCATGGAGGCGGCGCGGCTCAAGCAATGGATTCGCTCGCTGGAAGCCGAAAACAACCAGACCGGCGCATCATGATGGCAGACAACGGACGCATCGCGGGGTGCAACAGGCCTCCCTTGGCAGGAAGATTTTGACTCTGTTTCGCTCGAACCGCGCGTCTTTGCGGTATCGTTTTTTCCGCTCTTCGCGAACGATCGATGCGGATTCCCAGAAAGCTACGCGGCGAGTGTGTGTTCGGCAAGTAGGTGCGCGGGCACTTTGCGCAAATCCCAAACCAACCCGCACCAGGAAAGCATTTTCAGCCCGTAATAGGTGATGTCGATCTCCCACCAGTAAAAACCCTGGCGCGCCGAAGCCATAAAGTGATGGTGATTGTTGTGCCACCCTTCGCCGAGCGTCAGCAGCGCCAGCAGCCAGTTGTTCCGGCTGGTATCGGTCGTCTGGTAACGCCGCGATCCGAACAAGTGCGACAGCGAATTGATGGTGAACGTGTCGTGCCACAGCAGCACGGTGCTCAGGCAGAAACCCCAGACAAACAGCGACCATCCGCCGATCAAAACAAGGATCGCTGCCAGAACGACCGGTGGCACCAGGTGGTACTTGTTCAGCCAGCGCAATTCCGGAAATTTCGCAAAGTCGCCGATGTTTTCGAGCGGCGTAACATCATATTTATCCGAAACAAACCAGCCCACGTGAGACCAAAAAAATCCGAACAGCGTCGGCGAATGCTGATCCAATTCCTGATCCGCATGCCGGTGATGGTGCCGGTGATGCCCGGCCCACCACAACACCCCCTTCTGCGAAGACGTCGTCGCTAGAAAGGCCATCACGAATTGAAACATCCGGCTGGTCTTGTAGGAACGATGCGCGAAATAGCGGTGGTAGCCCGCGGTAACAAAAAACATGCGCACTGCGGCAAGCCCCAGGCAAGCAATCAGATACGACCAGCGAAAATGCACGAAGAATATGCCCATCGCCAGGATGTGAATCAGTGCGAAGGGCAGCGCCAAAACAAGCGGAATACGGGATCCGTTGGGCAAAGGTATGGATAGAGTGCGTGAGGCCATGCAGTAACTTCCTTCACGTCCGGCGGACGCTCTTACAATTTTTTGTGCGAGCGCGAAACGCTGCTGGGGCTCAACGAAGAAAACAGCACGGCTCACTACGTTCAGTCTAGTGATGCGTAATGCGCCGGTCAAGACGTACCAAAGGACCCGTTGGCGGTAAGTGCAGAATTGCACACCAGCATCCGTTGTTCGCTGGAGCGGCGCAACGAACGCGTCGCGAGCGGAACTCTTCTCTCAGATGTGCTATCGTCCGTTTGCAAGAGTTTGTCGGATTTTTCACGCACCCTGCTAATCCCGTCATTGCGGGCGGAGCGAGGAATCTCTTCCCGCCCGAAGCGGAAAAATCGTCGCGGCGCGGACGAAGTGGCAGGCATTAAGCAAGGAGCAGAAAAACCATGGCAGAGCGTCCCGTACTCGTCGGACTCGTACCCCAGGTCGTCGTACTCGACCCCGGGGATCAAATCTCCTGGATCTCCGACGCCGGCAATCTTCGCGTCGAGTTTGACGTCAACCGCTGCCCCTTTTCCTCCAATATTTTTCAAGCCCCGGCCGGCATGCGCCTGCTGAGCGGCCCGCCGCGCGTCGGCCTCAAGGGCGCCACCTACAAATATCGCCTTTGGCTGAACGATCAACTCGTTGGCCAAGGCGAAGTCATCCTCCGCGAAAAATGACAGATGAAGCGGAGAGTAGCAATCTGTGCTCCGCTCAAATTTCGAGCGACCAAGCTCGCAGGAGCTTGGTCGCGAGAGTTGGCGGTTTCGACTGCTACGTTTATGCCAGTCGGCCTGTTCGGCTACTTGGGTTGCTTGGCGATGATCAGAGTCTTGATCTTGTCGTACGTCGCTGCGGGAATGATCTTTTTGTTGACGAGATCCGTCTTTACCCGGTACGGACGGCCGGCAATGATCTTCTGCGAGTACGCATCGCCGATGCCCGGCAGGGCCTTCAGCTGATCTTGCGTGGCACTGTTGATGTCCACTAAATCACTGGCCTTGGGCGCCGCGGGGGCTTTCGTCGGCGCCGCGGCGGCCTTAGTCGCTGCCGCAGGAGTTTGCGCATGCGAATACGCAGCGCCCATTCCCAAAAGCAAAAGTAGAGCCGCCAGAATCATTCTGTTCCATGGTTTCTTCATTTCGCTCTCTCCTTTTTGTTTCAACAAAACCGATTTGCAATTCGATTTTTCTCGCGTGCTGCTCCACACTTCGCCGGTTGCTAGCCTGCTTGGAGGGCCTCTGATTCCTACCTGCCTGGCTTGGTCTTTCCGTACCAGCGAGTTCCCTGCCTGCGGTATACGCCGATGGGCGCGTTTCCCCTCGCCATACCCGCTCGACCGATCCGGAAGACGCTGACGCCGGAGTGGTGGCAAGAGAAGAAGTGGGAGTTGGCTTTGCCGAGCTCGGCCGGGTGGCCGGCGCTGCCGTTTGCGAGCGCTTGGTCCGAGATGCTCGATTGCCGAGCTTCTCTCCCGAGGCCGGAGAGAGTTGCAGCGAGCATAGTCGCGGCGGGCGTTGCCACGAGCAGAGCCCGAGACAGCTTCTTCGCGTTACGGTTCATCGATTCGCTTCTCACCGAAATGCGCACCCACGGGAACCGGGGCTCGCTGGAATTCCGGCATGATGGCGAAGAAAAGCGGTGAAGTCAATATGGCAGAGGACCAGATGGCAGAGGACCATTTACTGGCCACCGGGACAGGGAGTTTCCGTCCAGAGGGGTTGTTTGAACGCGACAGCGGTCGGGCGATTGGTCTCCGGCGATCCGTGTCGAGCAGTCAGTCGCCGGCGACGGCGCTGCGTGCGGATTCGACCGATTCGGCCAGTCCACGGCGGATCGGGCCCAGGACGAACGCCGGCACTTCGCGCTCCGGCGCCAGGGAAAGATTGGTGGCTCGGCGCGGAAATTCAGTGCGGTGATCCAGTTTGAGCCCTGCCTCGCGAAGGAACTCGGCGGAGAAGCCCATATCCTCGGCGCGGTCGACTCCCCAGAACCACAGCTTCTCCTCATGGCGCTGGAGGAAGTCGAGCGACTCTTCAAGCTTCTTCATGGCCCGGTCAAATGACGAAGCCAGGAAGAAAACGCCGAGATTCCAGGCGTGGCGAGGGTAAAAGACCTGGATGCGAACGCAGTACTTGCCGGACTGGTTTCTTTCCATGCTGCAGCGGTAGTCGTTGCGGACGGTGGGAGTGCGTGAGGGAGTCTTCTTGGTATTCATAAAGTCCTGAGGTCTTGGCGCTGGTGAGCCATGGCGATTGTGTTCCGGGTTCGCCTGGTTTGCGGCCTGCCCATGGGTTCGCTGGAGCGCAGAACCAGACTGGAAATCGGCTACTCGGGAAACACCATAGGCTACCGAGGTGCGAGGAGAAAGACAAGCACGCTGTAAGGACCATTTAAGACATTTATTATCAGTTACTTAGATTAGCCAACGTCGCCAAAGCCCTTTAGCTTTTCGGGCATCAACTGGAGTTTGCCGTCTTTTTTCAGGCGGTCTTCGAGAGCTGTTCGGAAGGCCTCAAAGGCCATCGAGCGTTTATTTTGCAGCACCTGTTCGGTAATTTCCTTCTTCTGTTTGTCAAAATCCTCGGGCTTGGGCTCTTGTTTGTCCGCGACTCTGTAGACCAGCCAGTTGCTGCCGAGACTTAGCGGCGGGCCGACATCGCCGGGCTTCAACTGGAAGGCGGGAGCAAGCTGCTTTCCGCTGGCAACATTGGAAATAGAACCGGCGCGAGCGAAATCGTCGCTAGATTTGGCCTCTAAGCCGAGCGCTTTGGCGGCGCTGTCGAGTTTTTCTCCCGCCCTAACCCGCTTGGTTAGCTCATCCGCCTTGGTGTGAGCTTCCGTGGATGCTTTTTCCTGCTTGAGTTCAGCAACCACCTTGTCCCGCACTTCGTCCAGGGAGCCTTGGTGCGCGGAAAGAATCTGCTTGATGGAAAGCACCAGGTAGCCGCGATCGGTGTGAACCGGCAAGCTCAATTCACCCTGGCGCAACCGAAAGATGGCATCGCTGACCTTAACGTCCGGAGAATTGCCCAATTCGACGAGGGGATCGGTTACCGCAACCGGGCGGGTCTCACCAACGGTGAGGTGATACTGCTTGGCCAGGTCGTCGAGAGAGACTTTGTTGGACTGGCGGATGGCCTGGGAGAGCTTATCGGCCACATCGCCCGCCTGTTTATCGGACTCGGTGAGGAGCAGCGGTGCGCGGATGGAATCCTTTACTTCATCAAAGGGCTTCGTGTGCGCAGACTCTTTGTCAATGATTTTGAGGATGTGAAAGCCATACTGGGTCTTGACCAGGTCCGAGATGCTGCCTTTCGGAAGTGAAAACGCCGCCTTTTCGAATTCCGCGACCGTTTGCCCCTGTACGATCCACCCCAAGTCTCCACCTTTGTCCTTTGTGCCGGGATCCTCGGAGTACTTCTTGGCGAGATCTTCGAAACTTGCACCTTTTTTGGCCTGATTTAGAATGTCTTGGGCTTTCTTCTTAATCTCATCGACCTCTGCGTCCGTTTTGCCCACGGTCATCAGCAGGATGTGCTCGACATGCACGCGGTTCGGCACTTGGTAATCCTGAATGTTCTTTTGGTACTGGACCTTCAACTGATCGTCGGAGACTTCGAGGCTCTGACGAACCTGGTTCACGTCCACGATGGCATAGCGCACCACCCGCTTTTCAGGGACCTGATACTTTGCTTTGTTCTTTTCGTAGGCGGCAGAGATCTCCGCGTCATTTAGGGTGATTTTTGCTTGCAGATCTTCCGGCTTGATGAACGCGTAGTCCAGTTTCACCTTTTCGTTGCGGTAGACGAATTCTTCCTGGAGCTCTCGAGGGCCGGCGCTGATGCCGTCGGTGACCAGCTTTTGGAACTTTTCCTGGAGCATTCCCAGGCGAACGTTGTCTTCGAATTCGGATACCGTCATTTGCGTGCGGGATTGCACCAAGGCGGCGTATTGATCGGGAGCGATGGGCGTTCCTCCGTTGAAGGCGGCCGGAAGAATCAGCTTGATGCGGTCGGCAATCTCATCGTTCGAAACGCGGATGCCGATCTGGCCAGCTTCGTATTCCATCTCTTTCTGAAGGAGGAGCTGGCGCAGAATCTGCTGTGCGTAGTAGGGTTCCAGCATGGGCGGCACTTGATTGCGCTGCTTGATCTGGTTGAGCTGCTGGCGGATTTCGGCGACGGTGACGGTTTGATCGCCAACCTTTGCCACCGCATCCGTGGACGTCCGCGTGTCGCCTGGACCTGTCGGCACGAGATAGAGGAGCATGCCGCCGGACAAAGCCAGCACGACCACACCCAGCAAGATGCGGGAAAAGAGTTTTTGCGTGTTTTCTGAGCTGCCAGCCATCCGCTGAATCCCCCAAGAGTCCTAAGCAAACATACCATTATAGGAGATTGGAGGCTTGCGCCTCAAATAGAATCGTGCGCGGAACGATACATTAGCTTAGGGAGGCCCCCATTGCTCCGGCGCAACCACGAAGGGCGTCGGCAAAACAGCTGAACCCACGCATCGCCCGCTGGCCTGGTTCGGCATTGGCGGCGGCAGTTCGACCTTCGTCCCGTACTCGCGATCCGATCATCCAATGCGTACGCCTTGGATGGTACCTGCCGCTTGGAACAGAACCGTGTCTTTGTTGGGCGGCGTGATTGTGATTTTGAAACTGCCGGACAAGGTTCCGTCGGCATTAGCCACATAGGTACCGATAAGGGTCGCAACCGCGGTATTCACGACTAACTTCCCGGTCGGGGAAAACAGCGGTGGCCCGGTCAATATGTGTTCTCTGAGTTTTTTATGAGGAGCTATGAGGGGGCTAAGTTAAGTCGTGACTTAGCCGTTCAGTTTCAGGAAGCTGTATAATACCCGGCCAGCCGCGGTCCGAGGCTGGCAGCTTGGGTAACCACAGTCGGGTACGATTCGGGGTCTTCGAGCTGGATATCGCGGACGGCGAGCTTCGCAAGCGGGGCAAATCCGTTCGGCTTCAGCCTCAGCCCTGTAAAGTTCTGGCCGCCCTGGGGTCGCGACCAGGCCAGCTCGTCACTCGGCAGGAGCTCCGTCATGAGATCTGGGACTGCACCACTTTCGTTGATTTTGAGCAAGGCCTGAACTTCTGCATCCGGCAGATCAGGCTGGCTCTCGACGACGATCCGGAAACGCCCCAGTTCATTGAAACCGTGCCCCGGCGCGGTTACCGCTTTATCGCACATACGACCTCCTGCGAAGACCTCCAGGCCGCAAGCAACGCAAAAAAGAAGACGATTATTGCTTGGGCATACACATTCACCAAACAAAGTGTCCACCGGAACTTGTATCGGATCTGGTCCCATTAAAGTAGCCGATGATCAAATTGAATACGATTCGAACGCGAGGCCCGCTCTTTGTTCCGGCGCTGGTCTTGATTTGGCTGGGTGCGATAAACCGAGGGACGACCTCAGGGTCCCCACAAAACCTCGCGCAACCGCCGGCAGCCGGGAGTACGCCGACGTTTTACCGCGATGTGCTGCCCATTCTCAAGGAACGGTGCCAGATTTGTCATCGTGCCGGGGGAATTGCGCCTGCGCGATTCGAAACTTACGAACAAACGCGGCCCTATGCAGCGGCGATTTCGGCTGCGGCCCGAGACAAGTCCATGCCGCCGTGGTTTGCCGATCCCCTCATTGGACATTTCTCGAATGATCCCTCGCTGTCGCCCGGACAAATCGCTTCGCTCGCCGCGTGGGATCGAGCAGGGGCGCTTCGAGGAGACCCGCACGACGCTCCGCCACCCCCGCACTGGGCGGAAAGTTGGAGCATTGCGCAGCCGGACTTGATTTTGAAAATGCCGAAGTGCGTAGCGCTTCCTGCGAGTGGGGATGTTGAATACACGTACGAAATTGTGGCGACGGGATTTCGGGAGGATCGCTGGGTGAAGGCCGTGGAAGTTTTGCCGTCGCTTCGCCCAAACGTGCATCACGCGGTCGTGTATGTGCGGCCCCCGGATTCGAAGTGGATGCGGCGCGCTCCGGTGGGCGTGCCGTTCACCGCTCGGACGCTCGACGATCCGGAGGACCGGCGCGGGGCGCACTGGACGGACAGCGACGTGCTGCTGGTATATGCGCCGGGGAGTTCGCCGGACAATTGGCCGGATGGCATGGCAAAATTTATTCCTCGAGGGTCCGACCTTGTTTTTCAGATGCACTACACGACCAATGGGCACACGGGCTGCGACCAAACCAGCGTGGGGCTGATTTTTCCTAGGCATGCTCCGGCCGAGCGCGTGCTTACGCTGCAGCTTACGAACGATCACTTTGTGATTCCGCCGGAAGCGCCGGATTATCGTGTGGAAGCGCGCGGCACTTTGCCGAACGATGCGACGCTGCTGAGCTTTTTTCCGCACATGCACCTGCGCGGAAAACGGTTTGCGTACAACATTATTCACAGAGAAAAGAGTCCTGGCGCGAGCCAGGATCAGCGAATGGAACCGCTGCTCGACGTCCATTATCATTTCCACTGGCAGATGAGCTACCGTCTCGCGGAACCGCGTTTGCTGAAAGCCGGGACGGAGTTGCAGGCCGTCGCCTGGTACGATAATTCGCGTGACAATCCGCATAACCCAGACCCGGAGGCGGCCGTGCGCTGGGGCGAGCAGACTTACGATGAGATGATGGTGGGGTTTTTCGACGTGGCGGTCGCGGCAAGTCTCGACAAGCGCGGCTACTTCGTCCGGCATGGAACAGAGACAGGCGACGGGCCCCCGTGACGGGACCTGGCGACGGAACCTCCTCGAGCACGGGAGCGAACATGGAAATCAGCAGTGCCTATGTAGAACTGAGTGTGAATGACGGCAGCACGATGCGCGCGTGGGTGGCCCGGCCAAAAGAAGAAGGCGCGTACCCCGGCTTGCTGGTCTTTCAGGAAGCGTTCGGGGTGAACGCGCACATTCGCGACATCGCCGGGCGGTTTGCGCGGGAAGGATTCGTGGCCCTGGCGCCGGAACTTTTTCACCGCACCGGCGCGGGATTTGACGGGCACTACGACGATTTTCCGAGTGCCGTGCCGCACATGAAAGCGCTGAACGATGCGTCGATGGGCGCAGATTTGCGAGCGGCGCATGACTGGGTGCGCGGAAGAATTGGGGCGGAGCTGCCGATTTTTGCGATCGGTTACTGCCTGGGCGGGCGCGCGGCGTTTCTCGCGGCGCTCACTTTGCCGCTCGCCGGAGCAATTTCCTACTATGGCGGCGGGATTGCGCCGAATGCGACGAATCCAGGACTGCTGGGCCGGGCCAGCGGGATTCAGGCCCCTTTGTTGCTTTTCTGGGGCGGGCGCGACAAGCACATTCCGCCGGAGCAGGTGCGCGCGGTGACCGATGCGCTGCGCGCCACGGGGAAAAATTTCGTAAATGTCGAGATTTCGAACGCCGACCACGCTTTTTTTTGCGACACACGCGCAAGTTATAGCCCCGCGGCGGCGTTGCTGGCGTGGCCGTTGACGCTGGCGTTCCTGCGCGCGAGATCTGGCTGAAGGTGAACCCAGAAAACCGGAAAAAGCGATAAGCGGGCCCGAAAAAGCCGCCACTGTCCTTTCGGGCCAAGCCCCCTGCCCTGACGTCTAGGATGCACAAGCGCTATTTGCTGTTTAACCACGGCAAGGTTCAGCGGGCGTCCGCGTTCTAATTACTGTGCTAGATTCGAAGATTGGCAGCATTGTTGCGCGAAAGACCCGTGAGCACACCAACACCACACGACCCGAACCACCCGAAAATAAAGCGCGTGGAAGTGTATTGGCATACGGTGACGTACAAGACCGTGGCCGTTTACGCCGTGCTGCTGGTGGCCATCGTTTTCGCGGCGGTCTATTTGATCGATCCGAATCTGTACACGCAGGCCTACGACAGGCTTAACAAAACCATCGGCAACGGGGACAGCGACGCGCTGCCCATCTCGCTGACCCAAGCCAAGTTTGTAAACCTCGACGGAAAAGTACAAGTGAAGAAAGTCAATTCCGTGCAATGGGTGGACGCGGATTTCCGCACCTCGCTGGACAAGGGCGATCAAATTCAGACTTCGGCGGATGGCGCGGCGCGCATCACCTTTGCTGACAATACGACGTACACGGTGAAGTCCGGAACATTCATCACCGTGGAGGAGAATTCGATGGGGCGCGAGCAACCGTCGAGTTCGGGAATACGCATCAAGACCGGGCAAGTGGACTTGAAGACGCCAAATTATTCTTCGCCGGATTCGAAGGCCGCGGTGAGCATGGAAGACTCCGTGGCATCACTGCATTCGAACAGTAGCGCGGCCGTGAAGTCCGACCCGGAGCACAAGGAAAACGAGATCGTGGTCTCCAGCGGAAGCGCGGAAGTGCAGCGCGGCCAGGAAAGAGTGGAGATTGGGGCTCATCAGAAGGCCAGTTTCCCGACGGGCGGGCCGATCACCAAGTCCGACACGCTGGCGCCGCCGGAGCTGAGTTCGCCGCGCAACTTTGAGCCGCTCATCGTGGAAAATCCCAAAACCGCGGCGATCCATTTCGAATGGAAGGCCGTGCCACAGGCGGTTTCCTACACCGTGCGAGTCAGCGCGACGGCCATGTTCACTAGAACGGCGAAGGAAGCTCCAGGGGTTGTGGGAACCAGCGTGGATATCTCCGGGCTCGATGGAGGCGACTACTTCTGGAACGTAACGGCGACGAATGCCAAGAAGGAAACCAGCGAGGTCAGCGAAACGTTCCGGTTTACCCTCGTCGCTCAGGGAAAAACCCAGGAGATGCTTCTGGAGATTACGGGCACACAGATTCATGGCCGGGTGGCGGAAATCATCGGCCGGACGGAACCGGGCGCGGCGCTGATCGTAAATGGGCAGCCCGTGCCGATCATCGCAGCGGACGGCACCTTCCGGCACTTTACGGAGCCGCTCGAACCAGGCCAGCACACCATCGTCATCGTCGGAGAGAATCGCCGCGGCGGTACGGCCCAACAGAAGGTAACCATCGTCGTGCCAAAGTAAAAGTTCAAAACGCTGATCGTTTTCTGGTCACGCCAGAAAGAAGAGGCAGGCGCGACTTTGCGCTGGTCGCCAAGTCCGGAGACAATGGTCTAGTGGGCCGCGCGGCGGTTCCAGGAGACCGTCGGGAAGTTAGGCAGCTCGTTGTCGACCGGACGGCGGAGAGGGTTTTTCCGCGGGGGGCGGAGGGATGAATAAGAACGGTTACAACCTGAGGTCGATCTTTAGTTTGTTTTCTTCCGACCTCGCCATCGATCTAGGGACGGCCAACACGCTGGTGTTTTCGGCCGGCAAGGGCATCGTGGTAAACGAGCCCTCGATCGTGGCTATAAACAAGTCCACCGGCGAAGTCGTGGCCGTCGGCCGCGAAGCCAAGGAAATGCTGGGCCGCACGCCGGGAAACGTGGTGGCTATCAAGCCCATGAAGGACGGCGTCATCGCCGACTTCAAAGTCACCGAAAAAATGCTGACGTATTTTATTCAGAAGGCGCATAACCGCCGCGTGCTGGTGCATCCGCGAATCGTTATCGGCGTGCCCAGCGAGATTACCCCGGTGGAAAAGCGCGCGGTGCAGGACTCCGCGTATCGCGCGCGCGCCAGCGAAGTGTATCTGGTGGAACAAGCCATGGCCGCGGCCATTGGAGCTGGTCTGCCGATCGAAGAGCCTTCCGGCAACATGGTCGTGGACATCGGCGGCGGGACGACGGACATTGCCGTGATCTCCATGAGCGGCATCGTTTACTCGCGTTCCGTGCGCGTGGCGGGAAACGAGATGGACGAAGCGGTGATGCAGTACTTGAAGAGAAAATACAACCTGCTCGTCGGCGAACGCACCGCGGAACAGATCAAGATGGAAATCGGCTCGGCCTATCCGCTGGAAAAGCCGCTGACCATGGAAGTGAAGGGCCGCAATTTGATCGAAGGCGTCCCGCGGACGGTCACCATTGACGACAGCGAAATTCGCGAAGCCTTGAGCGAATGCGTGGCCACCATTCTTAATGCTGTGCGCGTAGCCTTGGAACGCACACCGCCCGAACTTTCCGCCGATATCAGCGACCGGGGCATCGTGCTGACGGGTGGCGGCGCGCTGCTGAAGAATCTCGACAAGCGCATCCGGGAAGAAACCGGTCTGCCGGTCTCCATTGCCGATGATCCGCTGGCGTCCGTGGTGCTGGGCACCGGCAAAATGTTGAGCGATTTCAAGTTGCTGCGGCAAGTTTGCATCGATTAACGGATTCTCCGGATTTGTCGCTATCGCAGAAATTTTGAACCGCACAGGGCAAGGTCTGTGCTACTGGACTCCATGGTTGGCATCCCTTCTCGACACAGATCACTCTTCCTGCTCGGAGGCGTCGTGCTCCTGCAGGTGCTGCTGCTCGCGGTGCAGATCAAACGTGACTCGCAAGGCCGGCTGATCCGCGTTTGGACGGTTGGAGCGGTGTCGCCGTTCGAGCGCGCGGGCGCTCACGGCATCAGCTACATTCGCGACACCTGGAAACACTATTTCGCGCTGCAAAACGCTTGGCGCGATAACGAAGAATTGAAGCGTGAAAACGGCGCGCTGAAACTGCAAATCACGCAACTCCAGAGCAAAGCTGGCGAAGCCGATCGTCTTGCCGCACTGCTGAAGTTCCGCCAAACGAGTGTGGACGTGCCCATGGTTAGCGCCCGCGTGATCGGCGGAAGCGCCGACTCCGACAGCCAGACCATTTATCTTGATCGCGGCGAGCGCGACGGCATCCGCCGCAACATGGGCGTCATCACCCCGGACGGCGTGGTCGGCAAGGTCATCGAGTCCTACAGGGATACGGCGCAAGTTCTGCTGCTGACGGACAAAGCCAGCGGCGTGGGCGCGATGCTGATGGATTCGCGCGTCCAGAAACCAGTTGGCGGCACGGGTGAGCCGTTGCTGGTCATGAAGTACATCTCCAACGAAGACAACAGTGTGAATCCCGGGGACCGCATCGTCACCAGCGGCATGGATCGCATTTTTCCGCGTGACTTGCCCGTGGGAACAATTGCGGACATCAAGGCAGGCAGTACCTTCAAGCAGATTCGCGTGCGGCCCGCTGCGAACCTCGAACGTCTGGAAGAGGTGTTCGTGCTGCTGACGATGAAACAGCTGGAGATGAAAAAAGATTCCGCGGAGCCGAATTCCGCAGCGCCCCCTGCCGGGGGGCCTTCCGCCGCTGCAGCCAGTCCGGCTTCGCAAGAGAAACCATGAACGACGCCTTCGATATGCGCGGTGGCGAGCTGCACATTGAGGTGCACAAGTTCCGTGCGGGCGCGATCATTCTGGCTACCGCCTTTGCCCTCGTGTTGCAGGCTTTTCTGCCGATTTATTTCTCTAAGGCCGCGATTCTGGATCTTCCGCTGCTTCTGGTCATCTATTTTGGCCTGAGCCGGCGCAATCCCTCCACGGGATTGCTCCTCGGCATGGTGATCGGAATTCTGCAAGACAGTCTCAGCGGGCCCACCGTTCCCCTCGGACTCTACGGCATCGGAAAAACCGTGATCGGCTATCTGGCTTCCTCGATCGGCGCGCGCCTCGATACGGAACATCCCGCGGCGCGTTTCGCCCTGACCATTGCATTTTTTGCCGTTCACCAGGGCGTCATTGCCTTGACGCGTCGGCTGCTTCTTTCTCAGCCCGAGCCGTGGTTCACCATGCACCTGGGCATCGCCGCGCTGGTCAACGCCGTGGTCGCCGTGTTTCTCTTCATGCTCCTCGACCGCCTGCGTAAACCCTCCTAACCCCTACTGAGCTAGCAGGAATTGCTTGAAGTCGTCGTAGTCGCTGGACATCGGCCGGGACAATTTCTCGAGCTTTAAATAGGCAGCGAGGCGATCCGGCAGCTGCGGCGCTGTGCCGATGGCGCGCTCGACCACATCGGCGAATTTCGCGGGATGCGCGGTGGCCAGCACCAATCCTTGCGCGGGGTCGGAATGCTCGCGCTTATAGGCTTCCCAGCCGAGCACTCCGACAGCGGTGTGCGGATCGGCGATATAGCCGAAGCGCTCGTGGAGGGACTTCATTTCCTCGAGCGTCTCGTCATCGCTCGCGGCGTGGCCCCAGATTTCGCGCTTCACATATTCGATGCGGCCGCGGCACAAATCCAGCAGGCGTGGAAAATTATTCGGGTTGCCGACGTCCATGGCGTTCGAAAACGTTTGTGTCGCCGGGCGGGGACGGAATTCCCCGGACCGCAAATATTCCGGCACGACATCATTGGCGTTGGTCGAGGCTACGTACATGGCCACCGGCAAGCCGATGCGCTTGGCGAAAAGGCCGGCCGTCAAATTCCCGAAATTCCCGCTGGGCACAGACACGACCAGCGGCACCGAGGCCACCGGCAGCTGGCGGTACGCCGCCAGGTGATAAAACATCTGCGGCAGCAGCCGCCCAATGTTGATCGAATTCGCCGACGTCAAAAAAGTGCGCTTGTTCAGCTCCATGTCCGAAAACGCCTGCTTCACGAGCCGCTGACAATCGTCAAAGCTGCCCGCCACTTCGAGCGCCGTGATATTTTCGCCCAGCGTCGTGAACTGCTTTTCCTGCGCTTCGCTGATACGCTTGGAAGGATAGAGAATCACCACGCGAATTCCCGGCACGCCGAGGAAGCCATGGGCCACGGCGCTTCCCGTGTCGCCGGAGGTGGCCACCAGAACCGTCAGCGGCCGCGTTTCTCCCCGAACGAAATAGCCCATCAGCCGCGCCATAAATCGCGCGCCAAAATCCTTGAACGCCAAAGTGGGACCATGAAACAGCTCGAGGATGTGCAAACCGGGCGAGAGCGACACCAGCTTCACGGGAAAATTGATGGCTTCGGCAACGATTTGCCACAAAACCTCTTCCGGCACATCCGGAGTAGCGAAAGGCCGCACCACGCGAAAACAAACTTCCGTGAACGGCAAGCGGCGAAACTCTTCGAGTTCCTCGGGTGAGCGCCGCGCGATCTCCACCGGCAAATAGAGCCCGCCGTCGGGCGCCAGCCCCCGCAGTACCGCGCCGCGCAGCGAAGTCAGCGCCGCCTTGCGCCCGGTGCTCCGGTACCTCATTGCCGGCGCTCAAGCTGTCCGCCAATTTTCCCTAGAAACGCCGCCACATCGAAAGCCGGATCGCGCAACTCGGCCACCTTCAACGTACAATGCGCCAAAGCTTCGTAGCTCTGCCGCCGCGCAGACATCAGCGTGGGATAACAACGCGCCACTGTTTCTTTGGGCGATTCGCCGCGCTTTGGCTGGAAAGCACCCCGCCACAACACCGGTTTGGGGTCACTCAAGTAGCGTTCGATGAGAAGCTGCTGCTCTTCCGCCGAGGCGGCCAGATACACGACGGTCATCCTCCGCCGCAAGCGCAGCAACAAATTATTCCCCGTGTAAATCACGCTGCCCGTGGTGTCCAGCACCAGCGGTTTTTCGGGTGGCTGCTCGAGCGACGTCAGCACCTCGCCCAGAGCGTGAATCTCTTCCTCGAGGTACTGCGCCTCGCGTTCTGCATATTTCGCGGCATCCGGCCAGCCCATCCACGCCGCCACACCGTCAATCCCGGAATACCCGCCGGCGGCCAGCCGCGGAGCCAGTTTCCGCTCGATACAGTCGTCGCAGCAAATAGCATTCCATCCCTCGGCGGATAATTTCTTCGTCCAAAAAGTTTTTCCAGCACCGGACATCCCGATAAGGGCCAAACGCAGAGGCAAGGAGGCTTCGCTTTGCATGAGAACAGTCAGACTACGATAACGCGTGCCCGGTCCGGTGAGCAAGCGTGTGGACCTGTGCGCTGTCGATAAGTCTCGAGCGCTCAACCAACCAGGTCTGGGCGGCCGGCTCATTTGAGAATGCCCATCCTGACAACCGATCCAAGCTTTTTTGGCTCCGTGAGCGCTGCTCGAGAACTGTGCGAATACGGACAGCGCCCACGGGTACGCTATGGGTACCATGTTTGCTGCGTGCAATCGTTCGCGGTGGAAACGTTAGGAATCGAGCGACGCCACCAAGGAGAATCCAATGAAGGTAAAGACATTGCTAGTTGTGGGTGCGTTCTCGCTGGCGCTGCTCATCGGCGGGTGCTATGCAAGCCCGACGCCAGCGGCAGGGCCTGCGGGGCCGCCGGGAGACCCCGGACAACAAGGTGCCACCGGCCAGCCGGGAGACTCGGGGCAGCCTGGAGATGCCGGCCGCAAGGGCGAAGCGGGCCGTGAAGGGGAAAAGGGCCGAGACGGAGATCAGGGACGGGCTGGAGACCAGGGACGGGCTGGAGACCAGGGACGGGCCGGAGACCAGGGACGGGCCGGAGATCAGGGCCGTACTGGCGACCAGGGACGAGAAGGCAAGGACGCACCGTGTCCAGCCGGAGAACATCGCCATACAAATCCTGACAACGGAAAAACCAGTTGCGTTAGAAACGACTGACTTGTCCGGCCATTAGAGATTCCAGGTGCAAACTCCGAAATAACCTTGGCAGCAGTCTACCGTCAATCTGGTGACGGTAGATTGCCGCATCCCCGCCCATCGCCCGCAAGCCAGATTCCCTGTCGATCAGAAACATTTTTGCCGAGAAAGATCCCATGAAACCTTTGTCTCCCCTAAGCGTCTTATGGATAAGGGCGAGGTCCTTCCATGAAAGCAAAGCGTGAAAATCCCGGAGATCTGCTCCAGGGAACGCTGGACCTGCTGATTCTAAAAGCCTTGGCTCGCGGCGCCCGGCACGGTTACGGCGTCGCCGAGTGGATTCACGAGACTTCCCGAGACATCCTGAGGGTCGAGGAAGGCGCGCTGTACCCCGCGCTGCATCGACTCGAGCTGCGCGGCCTGCTCCGCTCAGAATGGGGCGCATCGGATAACAATCGCCGCGCCAAGTTTTATTCCCTGACCGTGGCGGGAGGAAAACAGTTGGGCGAAGAGACCGCGTTTTGGCACCGCATGTCGGGGGCCGTCGCGCGAATACTCCAAACGGCTTAGATCGCGCGGGAGGAGACTATGTTTTCTGGGCGGCTACACCAAACTTGGTTGCGACTAAAAGCGCTTTGGAAGCGGCCCCAGCTCGACCGGACGTCCGAGGCGCGGCGGGCCACGCGCGTCGGCACGCTTGGCGCTAGGAGTAAGTTCCCGTTACGAGAAACTCCAAGCTAGCTGTCAACGAAATTCTGGAGCGAGAAGACGTGCAAGGGTGGCGGAACAAAACCTGGCGGCGCGCCAAAGCCATGTGGAAGCGGCCGCAACTGGATCGCGATCTCCATGACGAAGTCGCGTTTCACTTGGCCATGCGCGAAGAAAAGAACCGCCGCGCCGGGATGGCTCCGGAAGAAGCCCGTTACGCCGCGCGCCGCCAGTTCGGAAACCCCACCAGTCTCGAAGAGAGGAGCCGGGAAATGTGGACACTCGTATCGGTGGAAGGCCTGCTTCAAGACATCCGCTTGGGCGCCCGCAAGCTGCGCAAAAGTCCAGGTTTCACCTTCGTCGCGGTGCTGACGCTAGCGCTCGGAATCGGCGCGAACACCGCCATCTTTTCCCTGATCCACACGGTGATGTTAAAGAGCTTGCCGGTCAGCAATCCCAGAGAACTGTACCGCCTGGGAGCAGGCACCAGTTGCTGCGTCCTTGATGGCCTGCAGGGGAATTTCGGAATTTTCTCATATTCACTCTATCAGCAGTTAGAGGCCAACACTCCCGAATTCTCCGAAATGGCTGCATTCGGCGGCGCCTTGAATTTCTTGAGCGTACGCCGCGCCGGCGCAGCCGGACGAGCTGAACCGTATGTCGGAGAATTCGTCTCGGGCAACTATTTTTCGACATTCGGGCTAGGCGCTTATAGCGGCCGGCTGCTCTCGGCGTCTGACGACCTACCGAGCGCCCCGCCCGTCGCCGTCATGAGCTACCGCGCTTGGCGCGAACACTACTCGCTCGATCCCTCCGTAATCGGTGGCAGTTTTCTGGTCAACGGACATCCCGCAACCGTCGTTGGCGTCACCCCTCCGGAATTCTTTGGTGAAACGCTGCGCAGGGATCCGCCGGACTTTTGGGTCCCGCTCGCCGATGAACCTCTCTTGCGGCCAGACGGCTCCCTGCTCACGCATCCGGAACTGCATTGGCTCTACGTCGTCGGGCGCATAAAGCCCGAAGCAAAACCCACGCAAGTCGAAGCGCGCGTAACGCTGGAGGTACAGCAGTGGCTCACGAGTCAAGGACAAATCCCCGAGACCTTCCGCGGTGAAATTGCCAAGCAACACGTCACTCTCAGTCCGGCGGGCAGCGGAGTAGCGCGCCTGCGCGCCAACTACGCCGATGGCTTGCGCTTGCTCGCGGCTGCGTCCGGACTCGTGCTTCTGATTGCGTGCGCAAATGTTGCGAATCTGCTGCTCGCGCAAGGCACGGCGCAACGAGCGCAAACCGCGATGCGCGTCGCGCTGGGCGCACCACGATTTCGTCTGATCCGGCAAGCTCTCACCGAAGGATTGATGCTGGGGCTCCTCGGAGGCGCGGCGGGCCTGGCCGTGGCCTATGTAGGAACGCAAGTTATCCTCTCGCTCGCATTTCGCGGCGCGCACTACGTGCCCATTGACACGGCGCCTTCGCTCCCGGTGGTCGCCTTTGCCGCGCTGCTCTCCGTGTTAACCAGCGTCACCTTCGCCGCTGCGCCCGCATGGATCAGTTCGCGGGCTGATGCGGGTGAAGCCCTGCGCGGCGCGCAGCGCAGCATTCACGAAGGTTCGAGCGTTCCACAAAAATCCTTGATCGTGTTGCAAGCCGCGCTCTCGCTCGTGCTTCTGGCCGGAGCGGGCTTGCTCACGGAGAGTTTGCGCAATCTCGAGAGCCAGCAATTCGGATTCGAGACCGACGGTAGGCTCATCGTCAAGGTTGATCCCGGGCTCGCTGGCTACACCGCCGACCGCCTCGACGGCCTCTACCGTACGCTGCGAGAACGGCTCGGGCAAATTCCCGGAGTCGAAAGCGTCAGTCTCTCTCTATAGCCCCATGTCCGACAATAGCTGGTCCAGCGGCGTTAGCATCGAAGGCCGACGCGCACCCGCTAACCCCGGAGATTTCGATGGCGCTTCCTGGTTGCGCGTCAGCGCCGGTTATTTTGAAACCATCGGTACGCGCCTGACTCGCGGCCGCTTCCTCGACGAACGTGATACGCCAAGCTCGCGGCACGTGGCCGTGATTAACGAGACTTTCGCGCGAAAGTATTTTCCCAACGCCGATCCTCTCGGAAAACACTTTGGTCTGGGCGACGCGCCGCACGCCGCCGACTATGAAGTCGTCGGAGTTGTCGCCGACGCCAAATACATGGATCCACGCGATGTAGCCTGGCCCACCTTCTTCCGGCCCCTCCTCCAAACTGAGAAGTTCCGAGACCAGGCCGATCAATCCGCGGAGATCCGCTCGAACTGGATTCACGACATCGAGCTCCGGGTCTCCGGACGCCCGCAAAATCTTCAGCCGCTGATTCGCGAAACACTCGCCAGCATCGACCCGAATATGCCGGTTGTAGACATGATGACTTTCGGCGAACAAGTCACCCGCAATTTCAACCATGACCGTCTCATGGCGCGTCTTGCTGGAATCTTCGGACTGCTGGCCCTGGCCCTCGCCTCGATCGGTCTATATGGCGTGCTCGCCTATAACGTCGCCCGCCGCACGCAAGAAATCGGCATTCGCATGGCTCTCGGCGCCGCACGCCTCGGCATTTTGCGAATGGTACTGCGCGAAGCGTTGTTCCTCGCTGGGCTCGGCGTGGCCATCGGCATTCCCTGCGCGCTGGCCGCCAACCATCTCCTAACCAGCATGCTCTTTGGCCTGAAAGCCACGAACCTAGTCGTTCTGTCCCTGGTCACCGCCCTTCTGCTTATCGTCGCCATAGCAGCCGCCTGTTTCCCCGCGCACAAAGCTTCCGCAGTCGATCCTATGGTGGCGTTGCGCCACGAATGAGCGGTTGATTTTAGAGTTCGCTGCCAAGCTCTGCTTACCCTGTCCCAACCCGCCGGTTTCCCACAGAGAGTATTGCCTAAGCAACTGTCCTTCCAGGCGGCTTGCAGCCTCCTTCCCCAAGTGCTACGTTTAGAATGACTTTGGTGCTCTAACGAAGCACAAGTCCGGCAGTGACTCGGGAACTCCTAGGGAATTTTTCGAATTATTTCTTTCCGAAGAAAGTTTTCGACAGACATTTGCTGCAGATTTTTCGTGACGCGAGCATGTCCCGGCCCACTCGCGGGACGGGCGACGAACAGCCCCGATGAGAGTGTCGGCCGCCTGGCATCCATAAAATAAAGGCTCGCGCGCGGGGTCTTCGTGTCGTACTGGTTTCGCAACGACAATCGTCTGCCACAGGCCAGACTGGCCATCGCCTCCTACGTCATCGTGGGCATGGTCGGTTTGTTGCTCCTCGGTTTCTGGAAACTCCAGGTCGTCGACTCCGATAAGTACGGTCAAATGGCCGAGCGCAATCGCGTTCGTTCCATTCCCATCATCGCTCCGCGCGGCCGTATGCTGGACCGCGATGGCCGCGTCCTGGTGGACAACTATCCGTCTTTCAGTATCCTGCTTCTCCGCGACGATCCCGCTCTGATCGACAAAAGTCTCCCGGCTATCGCCGAAGGCCTGAGCATCCCGATCAGTGATCTGAAGGACCAGCTGGAAACCACCAAAAACCTTCCGAAGTTCCAGCCCATCGTTATCAAGCCGGAAGCCAACAACGCAGACGTGGCCTTCATCGAATCGCACCTTTTCGACATCCCCCTCCTCGAAATGCTCATGGTCCAGCGACGTCGCTATCTTCCGGGCGGCTTCATGTCTCACGCCAGCGGATACGTTGGCGAAGTCAGCGAGCAGCAAATCGAAGCCAGTAATGGCCGATTTCGCCCCGGCGACCTCGCCGGAAAAACCGGTCTCGAGCGCCAGTACAACGACATCTTGACGGGCACCGACGGTATGCGCCGCGTGGTCGTCAACAGCGTCGGCAAAGAAGTCAAAGATCTTGGGCACCTTACCGAACAGGAACCGATTCCCGGCAAGCAGATTCAGCTCACCATCGACTACGATTTGCAGCAGGTCGCCGAGCAATCTCTCGGTGTGCGGCCTGGTGCCGTGGTCGCTCTCGATCCGCGCACCGGGGAAGTCCTGGCCATGGTCAGCCGACCCACGCCCGATGCAAACGATTTCGCTGTCCGCATTTCAGCCGACGAATGGAAGAGTCTCAACGACGACCCTCTGCATCCCCTATTGAACCGCGCCATCCAAGCGCAACTTGCTCCCGGTTCCGTTTTCAAGATCGTGACCGCCACGGCGATGCTTGAGGACCATGTTCCCGAGGAAGGTTTCAAGACGTTTTGTCCCGGCTACGGCACATTCTTCGGGCGCCAGTACCATTGCTGGGTGTACTACGCGAAGACCGGACCGAGGACGCATGGGGTGCTGAGTCTGCACGATGCGATTCTGAAATCGTGCGACGTTTTTTTCTACAATGTGGGCATGCGCTTGGGCATCGACAGACTATCCTATTACGGCAGCAAACTTGGCGTCGGCCGCAAAACCGGCATCGATCTTCCTTCCGAGGAGCCCGGGCTGATGCCTTCGCAGGAATGGGTCGAGAGAGTCTTTCATCGCAAATGGTATGCGGGTGAGGTGATCTCTGTAGCCACCGGCCAAGGCGCCGTCACTTCCACGCCGCTGCAGCTGGCCCGTTTGATTGGCGGAATCGCCATGGGTGGCGTTTTCAAGCAGCCGCACATGTTGAAAGATGCCCAGAATATTGGTGAGGAGCGGTTTCCCATATCAGAGCCGACCGTCGAAAAGATCACCGACGCCATGTACGGCGTCATCAACGAACCTGGCGGCACGGGTGGTAAATTGAAACTCGCTGGGATTGAGTTTAGTGGAAAATCCGGCACCGCCCAGGTCATCGGTTATGGGACCCGCGATCGCGTCGGAAAAGAAAAGAAGTTTGAAGACAACGCGTGGTTCGTCGGCTATGCGCCGCGCCGCAATCCAGAGATCGTCGTTTCCGTCCTGGTCCAGGAAAGCGGCCAGCACGGAGGTGAAGCCTCCGGGCCTGTCGCGCGCGACATCATCAAAGCCTATTACGATAAGAAAGCAAGGAAGACCCAAGGCCAACTCACCGCCGACGACGAACGGTATGATTTGGGTCCTGGCGCGGCCGCCGCTCTAACGATCCATGCGCAGCCGGTTGTGAAGTCCGCTTCTGGGATAGCGCCTGGGCACGCCGCAAGCGTCGATCCCGAGCGTTAAGTTTTTGCGGTTTGAAATATTTGGGAGTGAAAAGTTAGTTGGCAGAAAAGCGCAGCAAGCAGACATCTGGTCCTTGGCTCGTGGCTCTTAGCGGTAGACTGTAAACTTCTTTTTTATGAACGACGCACCTGGAACTCGCGATTACGACTGGTGGCTGCTAGCCATCCTCGCCACCATCTGCGCGCTCGGGGTCATCGAGATCTACTCGGCCACGCACGGCAGCGCCCTCGCCGGCATGCAGAACAAGCAGCTCCGTTGGCTGGTGGTAGGCTTTGTGCTGATGTTCGCGCTCTCCCGCCTCGACTATCATCTAATTCTCGATCAGGCCCCCATCCTCTATCTCATCGGCATCGCCGCTCTTATCGCCGTCCTGGCCTTCGGCCACACGCGCTTCGGCGCCAAACGCTGGATTCCCATCCTCGGAGAATTTCTTCAGGTGTCGGAATTGGTCAAATTGATTATAATCATCGTCATAGCGCGCTTCTTTGCGGATGTGCGCACCGATGAGCTTTCCCTGCAGGATTTGATCAAGGCAGGGCTCATCGTGGGGTTGCCGCTAGCTCTGATTCTCAAGCAACCCGATCTGGGCACCGCGCTTGTTCTGGTGCCCTTGCTGGTGGTAGGCGCATTTCTCGCGGGCTTGCAATGGAAACATGCCGCGGCGATTGCGCTCATCGGGCTCTTGATGCTTCCCGTTGCATGGCGCGTCATGAAGCCCTATCAGAGGGAAAGAGTTACATCGTTCATGCACCCCGAAGAGGACGCCAAAGGCTCCGGCTATCAAGTTCTGCAATCAAAGATTGCCGTCGGCTCGGGCGGCTTCTGGGGCAAAGGTTTTGGCAACGGCACGCAGAATCAACTGGGCTACATCCCCGTCCGATATTCCGATTTCATCATGTCGGCCTGGGCTGAAGAGCAGGGCTTCAAAGGCGTGCTTCTTGCCCTTGGGCTGTACATGGCTCTTCTGTTACGCTTAGTACAGAATGCTCAGCGCGCAAAAGACCGCGCCGGAATGTTTCTTGTAATGGGCGTCGCAGCAGCGCTTGGTTTTCATGTCTTAGTAAACGTGGCGATGGTCATCGGCGCTATGCCCGTGACTGGTATCCCGCTTCCTCTCATGAGTTACGGGGGTTCCGCTACGTTGTTTGTTTTCCTGGCGATTGGTCTGGTTATGAATGTTCGGCTTCGCCGCTTCGTTAACTGAACCAGCCGCCAGTCCCGCGCGAGGTGTTTGCTCAGGCAAATCCCGCCGGATAGGCAATGGTGGCCCCGGTACTTGGGACCCAAGGAACAAGGATCTTAGAGTGAGGACAGCATCGTCCGCCGTTGGCCCGGAAGCTCTCCGGCAACGGACCAGCCTCGTAAGCAAGAGGAACTTTCCCTCCGGCTGCGAACGTAAAGCCATCTCGATATCCGTGTGGCCAGCGTGTGTCCCGGTGCAAACCGGGCCGGCCCCGATTTACTGGACCCCCGACGGGCAAGAGCTCGCGGCGATGCGTCCTGTCGGCCCTTTGCGGCTGCACAGAAAAGTGACCTCCGGCTCAGCCGGGGTCACCAACAGTCAGGAGTTTTCATGTCAAAAGAATTGGTTATCTCCGCGGCCTCCCACGAACGGCGAGTCGCGATTCTTGAAGAAGGTCAGTTAGTCGAAATATACATCGAGCGTGAAAAAGAGTTCGCCCTCGTTGGCAGCATCTACAAAGGCAGAGTCACCCGCGTCCTCCCAGGCATGCAGTCCGCGTTCGTGGATATCGGCCTTGATGGCGATGCCTTCCTTTATGTCAGCGACGTTTTCGAAAACCTCGAGGATTACGATCACGGGCATCCCCATACCGATCAGCCAGCCGCCGCCCCCGCGTTCTCCCCGGCTTATTCGCCCGCAAACGCCGTCGAAGCGTTGCCTGGTGAAACGTTAGCGCACGCCGCTTCCTCGCATGAGCAGGAAGAAGATCACGCGCACCAAGCTGACGGCGAAGAAGCCGAATCATTTCACCACGAGGACACGCATGAGGAGTCCTCTGACCACGATTCCTTGTCTCACAGCGAGCCACCCGGCGTCGTGGAAGACCACGCCACAGACGGCGAGATTCATGGCGCGCACGCCGCAGAAGTACACGAGGAATCTCAAGCGGGCCACCCCGAGGAGCGCCAGCCGGATTCGAACGCCTCTGCCCCTCAGAATTTCTCGCCGCACTACAATCCCACTCAGAATTATCCGCCCCGCCCCGGCGGTGGTGGAGATCGCGGTGGAGATCGCGGCGGAGATCGCGGCGGTGATCGTGGCCGTGGCGGGCGCTGGGGCCGCCGCGGCGGACGTCACCGCGGTGGACGCCCGCAAGGCCCAGCCGTCGGCGGCCGCAACCTGCCTCCCTCCAAGTACGCTGCACCGCAAGGCGGTGAATCTCGCGGCAACGATTCGCGCGGCTACGATAACCGTGGCCGCGATCAGCGCGGCCCTGAAAATCGCACCGGCCAGCCGCGTGGTTTCGAACCACGTGGCCCCGCGCAGCGCGGGTTCGATCATCGCCCGCCGGATACTCAGCATCCTGCCAGTTCCTCCGCATCCATCGAGGCCACCGAAGAACCCATCGTTCTGCCTGGCGAATCTCTCGCCAAGTATCGTGGCAAGCCCGCGGCCGCGCCCGTTCTTCCAGTTGTCGAGCCGGAATCTCACGAGCCGCAACCTGAAAGCGAAGAAACAATTTCTCGTCCCTCCGGAAACCTGAGCTCTCCTGTTCCTGCAACAGGACCTGCGGGCGGCCCAACTGGTGGCAACGTTCCCCGCCGTTTCTCGGGCGGACTTCCCCGCTGGCTTCTTGCCGACACTGGCTCCGAATCGGAAGCTGCCCCCGTCTCCGCGGAGGAAAATATCGGAGTTGCCGACGATTCTTCGCTTTCTGCTCATGGCGCGAATCCACCGCGGCATGAGGCTTCTCCGCTCGAGTTGCCCGCAACATCTGCTTCAGAATCCCTGCCCGCGCGCAACGACGTCGAATTAAGCGAACAGCAGACGGCATCCCTCTCTCTGGAGCTGGCCGAAGCAAAACACGAAGAGACTTCCGATCACGCCAAAGCCGATGCCCTGGTCGGCGGCGCCGAATTCGACGACGAACCCGAGGAAATTCACGCCGCCGGAGAAACCGAACTCGCCGACGACGAAGATGCCGAAGAAGAGGAGCGCCAGGAAGAAGCCCACCTCGACGCTGCGGAAGATCAGGCCGCCGCGGAAAGCGAGCTTTCCGAGGATGAAACCGAAGAAGTCGAAGAGCATCGCGCCGCCGATCGCGCCGAATTCGCAGCCAACGCTGCGCACGAAAGCGCGGAACACGCTGCCGCCCTCGGTGATCCCGAGCACACCGTGCCCGAACACGCCGCACAGGAACATGTAGAACACGAACATGCCGCAGCGGAAGTGATCGAAGCGCATGCCGGCGACATCGCCCGAGAGCCTGCCGGGATCGAAGACGATGTCATTCTGCTTCCCGGTGAGACTCGCGCCCCCCGTATCGGCGGCGCCTCCGCTCCTCGCGAAGACTTTCCTCGCGATTCCGCGCGCATCGGCGGCAATCCTCGGGCCCGTTTCCAGCGCCCACAGCGTGGTGGACGCGATCGCGGCCGCAGTGGCCGCCCAGACAGCCGTGGCGGCCGTCCCGATCGCGGCCCAGATCGTGGTCCAGACCGCGGACGCCCTTCCGGCCCGCGATTCGAACGGCGTCCCAGCGGCCCCGGTGGTCCCCGGCACGATCGCGGTCACCGCAGCCACTCCGGTCCGCCGCGCCGCCCGCAGCTAATCTCAGAAATGCTGAAGGCCGGCCAAGACGTGGTCGTGCAGATCGCCAAAGAGCCTCTCGGCAAAAAGGGCGCGCGCATCACCAGCCACGTCGCTCTGCCGGGCCGCTTCCTGGTCTATATGCCCACGGTCCATCACACCGGCGTCTCGCGCAAAATCATCTCCGCCGAAAACCGTTCGCGCTTGCGTCGCCTGGTCAGCGAGGCCGGCAACAGCTATCCTGGCGGCTTTATCGTTCGGACCGCCGCCGGCGGCGCCACCGACGACGAAATCCGCACGGACATCGAATTCCTCGGCAAGAGCTGGAACGAAATCAAGGAGCGCAGCGAGCAGCGCAAGTCTCCCGCGCTACTCCATCGCGACCTCAATCTAGTCGAGCGCATTCTCCGCGACTACGTCAGCGACGATTTCACCGGCATCTGGATCGACAACGAAGAGGAGTACGGCAAGATCGTCGAATTCGTCAGCCGCTTCCAACCCAAGCTCGTCAACAAGGTCAAGCTGTACACCAAGGAAACCCCGATCTTTGAAGAATTCGGCATCCAGCACGAGCTCGATAAGGCCCTGCGCGCCAAGGTCTGGCTAAAATCCGGAGGCTACATCGTCATCAACCACACCGAAGCCTTGGTGGCCATCGACGTCAACACCGGCAAGTTCGTCGGCAAAGGCTCTACGCGCCTCGAGGACACCATCGTCAAAACCAACCTCGAAGCCGTAAAGGAAATCGTCCGCCAAATCCGCCTTCGCGATCTAGGCGGCATCATTGTCGTCGACTTCATCGACATGGAAGAACGTCGCAACCGCGAGAAGGTTCTGAGCGCCCTGCAAATGGCCCTGGAACAGGACAAAGCCCCGTCGAAGGCCCTCTCCTTCAACGAGTTTGGACTGGTCTGCATCACGCGGAAACGCACCAAGCAAGCTCTCGAACGCGTCCTGTGCCAACCATGCCCCTATTGCACCGGCTCCGGAATGGTCAAATCCATCCCCACGCTCTGCTACGAAATCCAGTCCGAAGCCCGCAAAATGGCCACCGCCGAACATGAAGGCCCCAATCTGACCCTTCGTGTTCATCCGGAAATCGCAAAAGCTCTAAAAACCCGCGAGTCCATGCTGATGGACGAACTCGAACAAAACTCGCACAAACACATCATCATCCAATCCGACGCCACCCTCCACTGGGAGCAGTACGACATCTACTGAGGGCCCGTTAGTAGTTTCCGTTATCAGCAAAACCATGCGCCTGGGCCGAAAGGCTCGGGCGCTTTGTTTTTGGTGCGACAGCTCCCGTGTTTTCTTCGAGAGAATCATGCTCCTAGAATTCTCACGTGCGGGTACAACTGGGTGGTCAACAACCCGAGCCTACTCGGGTCTGGGGAGCCCACGTTGTTATGAGATCACGGACCCAGGCATGCAAGCCGCGCGAAGCTCCATCCTTCATAAACTGATTATCCCTAGGGCCATGTGATGACCAGCGGGTGTAGCGGCGAAGGCCATACGGACGGGCACAAAGGTGGCTAGGGCAAAAAGCCTGGACGATATTCCGCTCCGCATTCGGGAGAAAACATGATAGTTCTTTGAGCCTAGCGTACATCGCGATCCCGGCGGCTCCGAGAGGGATGTCGGGCCTCCGCCCCAGACTCCCGGTGCTTCAGTGAAAGGATGTTTTTATGATCAGACGTGACTTTCTGCGTCGCATACTCTACGGCGGCACGGCGCTTGCCGCGACCGGTGCGGCCGGCAAAGAGCTGGAGCCGCCTTTGGGTGATGGCGGGGCCCTCGCGCTTGACCCGCTGAATCTGACCGCCACGGACCTCGAGACCAAGCACCGGCTTCCCACCCTGACCGCTCTTCCATGCCCTCTTGAAGACGTCAGGATTCTCGATCCGGACCTGCTCCGGATGCGCGACCAAACTCTGAAATATCTGCTCGCCCTTGATTCTGACCGCCTGCTGCATAACTTCCGCGTCAACGCCAATCTACCGTCGTCTGCCGAGCCGCTCTACAACCGCGAGTCGCCCACCAACGGTTGGCGCGGTCATTACGTCGGGCATTTTCTTTCAGCTTGCAGCCAGATGTATGCGTCGACCGGCGATGCCCGCATCAAGGCGAAGGCCGACGCCATGGTGGCGGAACTCGCAAAATGCCAGACGCAGCTCGGCGACCAGGGCTATCTTTCTGCGTTCCCCGAATCGAGCTTCGACGACCTTGAACAGAGCCGTCCTTCCGCCGTGGTCTGGTATGCGCTCCATAAAATCATGGCTGGCTTGCTCGAAGTCCACCAGCGCAACCTGAATCCGCAGGCGCTTAAGGTGCTCGAAGGCATGGTGGCATGGGTCGACTGGCGAACTGGGCGGATCCCCGAAGAACAAATGCAGCGCACCCTGCAAACCGAATTCGGCGGCATGAACGAAGTCCTAGCCAACTTCTCCTCCGCCACCGGAAACCCGCATTATCTCTTGGTCGCGAAGCGCTTCGACCATCACGCGGTGATGGACCTCGCCGCGCAAGGGCGTGATGCGCTCAGCGGACTCCACGCCAACACCCAGATACCCAAGTTCATCGGGGCCGCTCGCGAATTCGAACTGACCGGCGACCCGTTCTACCGTGACGCCGCGCAATTCTTCTGGCAACAGGTTGCGCTGCACCGCAGCTACGTCACCGGCGGCAACAGCATCAGTGAACATTTCCGCACGCCGCCGGACGTGCTGGCCTCAGAACTCACGGACCTCACGCAGGAAACCTGTAACACCTATAACATGCTCAAGCTGACCCGCCACTTGTTCACCTGGCAGGCCGGGCCGCAATACGCCGATTATTACGAGCGCGCTTTCCTCAACCACATCCTTGCCACGCCCAACCCGGCGGAGGGTTCGCCGCTTTACTACCTCGGAATGCAACCCGGCCAGTGGAAAGTTCACTTCGTTCCGCACCAGGGCTTCTTCTGTTGCTGCGGTACGGGCTTGGAAAATTTCTCGAAGCTCGGCGAGGGCTTCTATTTTCACAATTCACAGTCTCTCTGGGTGAACCTGTTCTTCGCCTCCGAAGTGAACTGGAAGGAAAAGAACGTCGTCATCCGGCAGGAAACGCGTTTCCCCGAGGAAGCCGGGACCCGGCTGGTCATCCAGACAAAATCGCTCGCCCACTTTAGCTTGAACGTGCGCATTCCTTATTGGGCGGACAACGCCAGCGTGACGATCAACGGCAAGCGCTTCCGACCAAACGAAGAGTTGGCACCCTCCAGCTACGCGAAAATCGACCGCACCTGGAAGGACGGCGACCATGTGGAAGTGAAGCTGCCCATGCGCTTGCATTTGCAAACGATTCCCGATGACCCGAAACTAGCCGCTATTATGTATGGCCCGCTGGTGCTCGCCGGCGAACTCGGCGCTGAGAATCTCGACCCTAAGCGCATTTATTCCGAGGACAAATTTCTGCACGGCGGATTTTCCGCCATGGCCGTGCCCGAACTCGCCGGCGAACGGAAGGCCCTCGACAAATGGATTCAAGCGGTCAGCGCGAAAGATAAACCGCTCAGTTTTCGCACCGCCGGCGCGGGCCGTCCTGAAGACGTCACTCTCAGTCCCTTGTACCGCCTGTTCAATCAGCGCTACTGCGTTTATTGGCGCTTCCGCACGGCCGTCGATGGATGAGTGTTCGAGGCCGCGAGCGTTACCAATGTCGCGCCCATGAATCCCTCAAAAAAACGAACGCTTCCAAAACTGTCGGAGGTCCAACGGCAACGCAGGTACGCCGACGCGGTATACGGCTTTTCCTTAACTCCTGTCCGGTTATTCAGGACGCACCACCGTCTCCTTCCTTCGGACTACTGGCGATGACCTCCGTTTCGTCGTTCTTGAGAATCTCACTGCTTCTCCGGTCTCTCGTTTCTTCTCTGGCTTGGTCTTGTACCGGCGCAGCACACTGGTCTGGTTGCACCTCTGGAAATGCCAAGCTTTTTGCGCCGGCCCCCTTGCCAGTCGTGGGCAACCCTGCCAAATACCTGTAACCATGGGCCTCAAAAATCAGTAAGGAGATATAGAGAGTCCTAATGGAACTGCTGGATCGGTTTGCGGCGGGCGACCTTGAGGCCTTCGAGGTGCTGTTCCGGCAACACCAGAAGGAAGTCTATGCCTGGACCGTCCGTATCGTCCGCGACACGGGCATCGCTGAGGATCTAACCGTGGAAACGTTCTGGCGCATCTACAAACACCGAGCCCAATTCAAGCCGGACGGCAATTTCCGCGCCTGGGCGCGCAGAATCGCCACCAACGCGGCGCTCGACCATCTGAGGCACACCCGGCCGGAAACTACGCTTCCCGAGAATCTCCCTTGCGCGCCAAGCCCGGATGGCGCCGTCAGCCGAGAGGCTCGCGACAGCATCAACAGAGCTTTCCATGAGCTTCCCGCAAAATACCGGCTGGTAGCTAGTCTGGCTCTGGTGGAAGAAGAAAGCTACAGGGAGATCGCCCAAGCCGCGGGAATCTCCGAATCGCTCGTAAAAGTCAGAGTCTTCCGCGCCGTTCGAATCTTGCGGAAAAAACTTAATTTCCTTCGAGCCGAGGTCGCCACGAAATGAGCAACGAAGAAATCAAGCACATGAAAGAACTCCTCAAGCAGGCCGTCGCTCCCGTTCCGGACAGCGAACTCCGCCGCGACCTCTGGCCGCAAATGCTCTCTGAACTCGACGAGCAGTCGCTTTCTGTCCACCGTGTTCCCTGGTTCGACTGGGTGCTCGCCGCCATCTTGAGCGTGGTTCTCATTTTCTTTCCCGGTTCCATCCCGGCTCTGTTGTATCACCTGTGAAACTGGAGGTTTTATGAATCAGCACCCTTATTTGCGCGCGTACATGGCGGGCGTCGTGGTCCCCACGATTTTTCTCCTGGTCGGCGTCACGGTCTTTACCATCGGCCGCTACGTCTACAACTTCCCCGTTCCCGTCGAGCGCATCATCGTTTTCCCGATGGCTGTCGTGCCCAACGTCTGGGGCCTCTGGAATGTCCTCTTCGTGGCGTGGCGCTCTCGCCTGGAAATCCCCATCGGCCTGCACGGCGCTCTGTTGCCATTTTTGCTTGCGCCGCTGGGCATGGTTCTCGCAAGCATCCTGAATTTTTCAATTCCCGGCTTTGCCACGCACATCTTTCCGATCGCCGCCCCGCTCAGCCTGATTGCCTACTACCTGGCCTGGAAATACCTGGTTGGCTCCCTGAATCGCATTGTCAACCTTGCATGAACTTCACTGCCTCTCGCCTGTCCCCAGGGACAGGTTCTTGAGGGCCCTAGGCTGGCGCAATTTTGCATTGCTTAGTCTCCCTGTGCCCGTCTAAAGTACTTCATATTGCTCCCTACCAGCCGGGGCCAATCTAGTCTTGTGGACCGATTAAGGGAGGAACCATGTGGAACAAGCAGCAAACGCAACCTGAGGCCCCCGGCGCTCCGCCGGTACCGGCCTCGCCATCTCCAGCTTTCAGCGCACCCTCAGCCCCGAGGCCGGCCACCTCTACGGGCAGTCGCAGTTCAGCTCGCCTGGGTGCGGGCCTGCATATCAAAGGTCAGCTCACCGGCACGGAAGATTTGCAGATTGACGGCAAGGTGGACGGCCCCATTTCGCTCGATGGCCATCAACTCACCGTCGGCCCCACGGCCGTGCTCACTTCGGAAATTCATGCCGGCGAAGTCATCGTGTTTGGCAAAGTCGTCGGCAACGTCTACGCCCGCGATCGCGTCGACGTCAAGACCGATGGCTCGGTCATCGGCGACATTTCCACCGCGCGCATCAGCATCGAAGATGGCGCCCATTTCAAGGGCCGCATCGAAATCGACCCGGCCAAAGCCCAAGCCGCCGCAGGCTAACGCCGCCTGGTTGCCCATCCCCACAGCGCTGTGCTGCCTGCCATCCGGCGCAAAGGATGGTTTTGCGGTTCTCTAGCGAGCTGCGTCGGGCGACGCTGCGGACTTAACTAGGTCTGGGCTTGCCTGGAGTACGTTTGACGTCGTCGCTAAGAACAATGGCTTCCGCGATTTCTTTCATTGATTTGCGGCGTTGCCGGCTTTGCCGTTGCAGCGTGACGTAGGCTTCTTGTTCGCTCAGCTGCAAATCCCGCTGCAGGATTCCTTTGGCGCGCTCGATGACTTTGCGGGTCTCCAATTGTTCGGAAAGCTCGGAATTCTCTCCCTCGAGGCGCGCCATTTCAATTTCCGCGCCTACCAGAAATCCTATCGTGGAAATCAGATGGATCTCGCGCTGGCTGTGGTTGTGGGGCTGTCGGTGTTGCAGGTTTATGACTCCCACCAGTTTGTCTCGGGATAGCACGGGCACAGACAGGAATGCCTGGTAAAGGTCCTCGGGCCGTTCGTTGAACAATCGGAACCGTCGATCTTCTGAAGCATCGCGCGCGACGGCCACGGGAGTCTTGCGCTCGGCAACCCACGCTGTGCTGCCTGGTCCTACTCGGAGCTTCAATCGAACTACAACTTCGGAATGGGGATTTTTCGACGCCCGCAGGACCAGCTCATGGCCCTCCAGGACGTAGACAAAACACGAATCGGACTCCACCACGGCGGAAATAAGTTCTACGGCGCGTCCTAAAACCTCCGGCAGTGGATCGGCCGTCGCGATGCGGTTGCCGATTTCATGCAGCATGTCCAATTCGTCGTTCTTAACCGATAATGGGCCACTATCGTAATTCATAACCAATAACTTATCGGGCCGGGATCGTGGGGTCCAATTGAAAATTTGCAGCGCCTGAATCGAAAGGAAAACGGCTGCGGCGGGCCGCTGGAACGGCCCGCCGAGACCGGGACTTCCGCTAATCGGTGGCCTTGGAGGCCCGCGCCGGTTCAGGGCGTGTGGCCCCAACCAGTGTGGAGTTCTTGTCCTTGGGGCTCAACCAATCGAAATCGAGAACAAGTCTTTGCTGGTCCAGGTACATGGTGTGCATGGCCATTCCATCGCTGGCTGGCTCCAGAATGAGCTTGCTGGAGTCCATCGGGTGGTCGCTTCGCGAAGCCATCGCGAAAACGCCGATAATCGGCCCGCTGCTCGTCCCGGGCTTCACGAGGACCAAAACGGGCTGACGCCCGCCGCGGATCGAATCGACGGTTTGTGAAATGCCGACGGGAGCAATCGAGAACTTGTAGTCTCCCGCGGGCAGTATTCTGTACCCGAAGCGCGTATTTTCGGTCAGTGTGAACCGTCCGGCGACGGTATCCTGGCCAAAAAGGGGGCTTGCGGCTCCCCCTAGGGCCGCTAGTCCCAGCAATGCCATTCTCGCGATTCTTCTGTAGTAAATCGATTTACTTAAGAGCGTTGTCAATTTTGTTCCTCCACTTTAGATTTGGATCGACGCGCAAAGCTTTGCTCGGAGCGTCAGCTAAGTTGTCTTGTATCCGCTCGAGACCACGAGGTCAGAGAACAACAGGTGCCATCGAGAGGCTGGTCGGGCTTGCTGAAGAACTGCGTAGTTCTCGTCGTACGTTGCGGCGTGGCAAACGCGCGAACTCTACACCGCCACCTTTGCAGATTGTTGCTGACTCGTCCAATGGAAAGAATTCATCGCCACGATGCGCTTGGTCAATTTAGCCGGCTCATGACACTCCTTGCGTTCGCAGCAGCCGCGCCTGCTGAGCTATTCACTCCTCAGCGCAACGATGGGGTCCACGCGCATTGCGCGCCGCGCAGGCACGGCGCAAGCCGCGAGCGCCACGATCGCCAACAACGCCATAACACTCGCTAACACCAGCGGTTCAAGCGGCCGCACGCCATATATTTCGGTAGCCATAACTTTTTCGACCGATGCTGCGCCGATAATTCCCAAAACCAAGCCGATCAAAACGAGTTCGCATCCTTCCCACAGAACTAGCCTGAGAATACTCGCTCGCGTGCTGCCAAGCGCCATTCGAATACCAATTTCACGAGTGCGTTCGGCCACCAAATACGCCAGCACTCCATAAATTCCGAGCATGGCCAGAAACAATGCCACCCCGCCGAAGACGTTTGCCAGCAGCATGGAAGTCCGGCGTCGAGACAAGGAGAGGTCCATTCGCTCGGACATCGTGTGCACATCGAACACCGCCAAATCCGGATCCAGCCGTAAAATCTCCGCGCGCAGCGCGCGCACCGCAGAATCGGAATCCCCCGTCGTCTTCAGCGCAAATGTCAAAGTGCTGTCCGGTTCCTGGGCGACGGGGAAATAGTACGCCCCAACGGTCCCGCCGGAATCGTCCAAATGCTCGTAGCGCAATGTCCGTGCAACTCCTACAACCGTCAGCCAAACGGTATGCTCGTCAACTTTCTGAAGATCCTTAAAGTCACTCGGCTGGAACATGCGTCTGCCGATCGGATCGCTGTTCGGCCAAAAATGCTTCGCCAGCCTTTCATCCACAATCACTACCCGTGGCGCTGTCTCGTTGTCGCGCTCATCGAAGCGACGTCCCCGCACCATCGAAATACCCATGGCTTCGAAGTAGCCCGGCGTCACGTCCATGCTTAATGGCGAAACTATCGATTCGCCCGGCCTCATCTGATAGCCCTCGGCCAAAATCACGCTGTCATTGTGATCGCCGCCCAGAGGAATCACGTCCGTTGCACCTGCGAGGGCGACTCCCGGGATTGCTCGCAACGCAGGTAGCGCCCGGTTCATGAACTTGCGCCAGTCTTCAGCTTTGGCATATTTGGAGCGTGGCAAAGCGACGGATGCAGTCACCACGCCCTCGGGCCTAAATCCTGGATCGACTTGCAAGAGGTGCCGAAAGCTGGCCAAAAACAGTGCCGCACCCATCAGCAGCGCGAACGCAAATCCAATCTGCGCCGCTACCAAAAGTTGCCGTACGGTCCGCGTCTTTTTTCCCGTCGTGCCCGTGCGGCTGTCCTCATGCAACGCATCGTTGATTGCGAGTTTTGAAACGCTCACCACTGGAAACAATCCGACAAACCCGCCAGCGGCCACAGACAGCCCCAGGGCGACAAGAACGACCGCCGCATCCACGCGAACCTCCCCCGCGCGAGGAAAATGCTCCAATCCAATCGCGCTCAGAGTCCGCAGTAGCCCCGCCCCGAGAGCTAGACCAGCCACTCCTCCCACCAAAGCCAATCCCACATTCTCCAAAAGCAGCTGCCGCACCAACTGCACTCGGCCCGCCCCCAGCGCGATACGCGTGGCCATTTCCTTTCGCCGCAGAGCAAGCCGAGTCAGCGCCAGGTTCGCAATGTTCAGCCCGCCGATCAGCAGCACGAGCACTGCTCCACCCCACAGCAGATAGAGGGTTCTTTTAACCCCCGCCGTCAGCAGGTCCTCGAGCGGTGTCACCACGGTATGAAATCCCGCGTTGATCAACAGTTCTTTGAACTCCGGAAAGCGCTCGAGATTTTCGTCGTTAATCGAATTGACCTGAGCTTGCGCCTGTTGCAATGTCGCACCCGGTTTCAAACGACCGATGTGATACCAGTTATTACTATGGTGCTGAGTCTTCTGTTCGGCGGTGAACGCCAACGGCATCCACAGCCGTACCTGCGGATCAATAAAATCAAAGTCTTTGGGCATCACGCCGACAATCCTGAACGGCTGGCCGCTAATCCGCAGGTCTCGTCCAGCCGCCGATGTGTCTCCGCCATACAACTGCTCCCACAGCCCGTGGCTGAGGATCACTTCGTGATCTCGCCCGATTTCTCCTTCCTCGTCCGAGAATGGCCGTCCTAGCGCAGGCGACACTCGCAGCAGCTTGAACCATGACGGCGTCACCACCATCCCGTGAATCCGCTGCGGCAATCCATTCAGCTCCACGGTTTGATCGCGTTCCTGGAAAACCGCTTGGCTCTCAAAAACCGTCATTTCGTGCATCCGGTCGAAGTAGTCGCCCGAACTGCTGTTGTTTATGCTGACGACTCCAGCCTTCGGATATTCATTCGACATCAACAGGATGGAATTGGCCTGAGGTACCGGCAACGGCCGCAAAACAACGGAGTTTACGATGGCGAAAAGAGCTGTATTGGCTGCGATACATACCGAAAAAGTCACAAACACGGTTAGGGCAAACCCTTTGGCGCGCCATAGTGAGCGAACTGAATATTTCAGGTCGAAGAGAAAGTTATCCAGGATTTGCCTCCCTCGGCGCGGGATCGAAACTCAGCCGCAGCCGGGACCCACCGCAACTTGTCATTCAGTACGCAGGGACGAAGCAAAATGTTCAACTGACAGCACACCCTTACAATCTCCGCGTTGCCCTTCAGCGCCGATGCCCCTCCCTCTGCTTATGACCGTGGGCATCTTGGGTTCTGGGTCCTGGACTGTTCAGATGGCGCGGATCACTTCTTGACCACCGTCAGCAACAGCTGCGAAGGATACTGCTTCGAGTGATGAACAGAATTGTGCGCCACGATGACTTTTTCCTCGTCGTAGTTATTTCCGCCGGTGTTCAAGTTCCGGTCGAATCGCGGGAAATTGCTGCTCGAAATCTCAATGCGCAGCTGATGCCCGGCCGCAAAATAATTGCTCGTGCTGAGCGGCTGCAGCGTCACCCGGTACACTTTCCCCGGCTCCATCCAGGTGAGCGGCTTATCGTATCCATCGCGGTACCGCAGCCGTTGGATTGATTCGTCGAGGTTGTAAGCTCGCCCATCCGGATACACGTCGAGCACTTTCACCGTAAAATCCGTGTCCTTCGCGTCTGACGAAACATAGAGCGTCGGGACGATCGGCCCGCTCAACTCCGTCCCTTCCTTGAATGCTTCGGACGTGTACACGAGGATATCGTTGCGCGCTTCCATTTTGCGCTGGTCGAATGCGCCGGCTTGCACCGCGGTTCCTGTGCAACAGACATTGCCGCCATAGGACGGAACCGGATTCATCGGATCGTAAGCAAACGAATCTGGCTTATCCGCCACAGGAGCCGAGGTAACCAGCGTCCCATCTCCCGTCAAAGAGTTCGCTCGGCCCGCGCTGGATAGATACATGGTCATCGTCTGCGCGCCGGCCGGGGGCCAGGTCTCCGAGGTCTGCCACTTATTCATGCCCATCGTGAAGTACGTCACCTTGGGCATCGTGTCGATCTTCGGGCTTTTCTCGCCCTTCAGGAAACGGTCGAAAAAGCTGTAGGTAATCTCTTGATAGTCCAGCCGGGCATCACCCATACTGCGCTCGCCGACCAGCGTGTCCTCCGTCGCTCGCGTATACGCACAATGCGTCACTGGTGCAATGATGACCCACTGCTCATCCGCAATCTCCGGCTTGGCTGTCTTTCGCACGTGATTGTAGAGTGCCAGGTTCGGTCCCACCGAAACGTCGTACCACGTCATAAACCACAGCCCGGGCAGATTTAGCGGCATGTCATCGTGATACAGTCCGCCCTGGTACCAAGCCGGATCATTGGGGGTGCGTTGAATCATCCGCCCGCCGGTCGGCACCGGCATGGTGTCCGCGTAAATTCCGTGCGGGCCATCCACGGCCTTCAAAATGTCCTGCTCCGGCAAATGCCAAAGGGCCTTGGTCCAGTCCACCGGAGGAAGTTGCTGTGCCAGATCAAAGGCCTTCGACGCGCGAATCAAATCTTCCTGCGAGGTATTCGCCGGAAACATCGGCCGCACTTGGTTCTGCTCGCCGTAAAGCCAGGTAATAAACAACATCTGCACAGCGCCGCCGCGATACCAGTTTCCCTGTTCGAAATACGGTCCGACGCGCCCCACGCCCGCGCCAAAACTTTGAATATTCATCGCCGCATACGCCGGATGACCCATTGCGGCAATCCCCATCTGATATTCCGCCGTTGAAGAGCATCCCGTCGTGCCCACTCTGCCGTTTGTCCAGGTTTGCGATTTGAGCCAATCCAGCATGTCGCTTCCATCCGCCCGCGGCGCGCCGAGAATGTCGTAGTTCCCTTCCGAGAAAAAATGCCCTCGCTCGTTCTGCACCACGTGGGCATAGCCGCGCTTCACAGCCGTCAGCGCCGACTTCATGTCCGCCGGCAATCCGTTGCGCACATCCCAAAAATTAAAATTGTATGGCGTGCGCACCCAAATAATCGGCACGGGCCCGCTGGCATTCTTCGGCCGGTAAATATCCGTCGCCAATCGCACGCCGTCCCGCATCGCTACCATCACTTTACGTTCGATAATGGCAACGGACGCAAGCTCTTTTTCCGTTTGCACTCGCTGATCTTTTTGCTCCTGCGTCAGCGCGGCGCCCTGCTGCGCTCTCAGAGCGCCCATAGAAACGGCGCCAGCAACCACAATCGCCAAGCTCATCCGTCCAATAGACTTTTTCCTTTTCATTTTCATTTTCATTCCTTGACGGTCCTCTGCAAACGGCAGCGAGATTATCACCCAGGCCTTGCATGGCGCGAAAGCTTTATGCCATTCGCATCATGTTCAGGGGCACCGATTCGATGGTTGCATGTCCCCTTCCCAGACGCGATACTGGATTCATGTCCGCGGTCGCTTCCCAACTGGCCCTGCGCGTCAAGGGTCTTCAAAAGGCCTACCAAGACGTGGTTGCCGTCAAGGGCCTCGATCTCGAAGTGCGCGCAGGAGAGTGCTTCGGCCTTCTCGGTCCCAACGGTGCGGGAAAAACAACCACCGTGGAAATCTGCGAAGGTTTGACCGCCCCGGATTCCGGCGACGTGGAACTGCTCGGCATGCATTGGAACTCCGACGCCAAGCAACTCCGCCAACGGCTGGGCATCCAGTTGCAGGATACGCAGCTTTCCGAGAAGCTGACGGTCTTCGAAACGCTGCGGCTGTTCCGCAGTTTTTTTGAGCAAGGACCGGGCGCGGCAGAAGCCATCGCCCTCGTGCAGCTCGAGGAAAAAACGAATTCTCGCGTCGGCAATCTTTCCGGAGGCCAGAAGCAGCGCTTGGCACTGGCTTGCGCGCTCGTTGGCGATCCCGACTTTCTTTTTCTCGACGAGCCCACTACCGGCCTCGATCCCCAGGCCCGTCGCCAGCTTTGGGATTTGATCGAGCAGTTCAAGTCCTCCGGCCGCACCATTCTTCTCACCACGCACTACATGGACGAAGCCGAGCGCCTCTGTGAGCGCGTGGCCATCATGGACAACGGAAAACAAATCGCCCTCGGCAGTCCGCGCGAATTGATCGCCTCCACCTGCGCGGAACACATGGTCGCGTTTTCCGCCGGCGCCAATTCGCTGGTGCTCGACGTACCTGCCTTGCGCCGCATCGAAGGCGTTCGCGATGTTCGTTCCGAAAACGGCACGGTCGAAATGCAAGTCACCGAATTGCATCTCGCGGTGCCGGCGTTACTCGCGGAATTGACACGCCAAAATATTCCACTTACCGAACTGAGCACGCATTCCGCAACTTTGGAGGACGTGTTCGTGGCCCTAACAGGGCGCCACCTCCGCGATGAGTGAGCGATCCAGATGAGTGAAACCACCGCCATCCCTGATGTTCGCGCCCGCACAGCGGAGCGAAAAGCTCCTCGTGGCAGAGTTTTCGCCGAGCATCCGCTCGTACAATTGACCGTCGTGCGCTTTCTCGAAACCCTGCGCGAGCCCGAAGCGCTCTTCTGGATTTTCGCGTTTCCCATTCTTCTAGCGGCTGGCCTGGGTATTGCCTTCCGCAATCGTCCCGCGGAGGTCCTGAAGATCGCGACGGTTTCGACGGAAATAACGCAGTCTCTACAGCGGGAAAAACTTCTCGCCGTCGAGCAACTCGACTTGCAGTCCGCAGAGGAAGCGCTGCGCACCGGTAAGATTGCTTTGCTCGCCGTGCCTGGCGCGAATGGATCTGTCGTCTATCGCTACGACGATACCAACCCGGAAGGGCGCACCGCGCGCATGCTGGCAGATCGCGCCGTGCAGCAAGCCGCCGGCCGCGTCGATCCGGTTGTTTCGAGCGACGTGTTGATGCGCGAACCGGGCTCGCGCTACATCGATTTCCTCATTCCTGGCTTGCTGGGAATGAATCTGATGGGCAGCGCGATTTGGGGCATGGGTTTTACAGTCGTCGACGCCCGGCGCAAAAAGCTACTAAAGCGCTTGGTGGCAACTCCCATGCCGAAGCAATACTTTTTGCTCTCCTACGTTCTGTCGCGCATTTTGATGCTCGTGGCGGAAGTGGGAATCGTGCTCGGATTCGGCGCTTGGATTTTTCATGTGCCGGTGCGCGGCTCGTTACTCGATTTGGCGGTGGTGTGCCTGCTCGGTTCGCTGACCTTCAGCGCGCTGGGACTCCTGCTTGCGTCGCGTGCCAGAACTATCGAGGCAGCTTCCGGCTTGATGAACGCCGTGATGTTGCCGATGTGGATCGCTTCCGGCGTTTTCTTCTCCGCGCAGCGGTTTCCCGATGTCGTGCAACCTATCATCAAGGCTCTTCCGTTGACCGCGGCCATTGATGCGTTGCGCGCAAACATGTTGCAGGGCGCGAACCTGGTGCAGTTGGCACCGCAGGTCGGCGTGCTGGGCGCTTGGCTCATCTTCTGCTTCGTTGTGGCGCTGAAACTTTTTCGCTGGCGCTAATGGTTTTCCTTTGATGCTGAAACTCTCCGGCTAACGCTAACCTCCTCCCCGCGGCGGCAATGTCTGTTTCGCTCCCCGTATTTCTCACCAGCCTAGAGCGAAGCGCACGATTAAAGATCCTGGGTTCTTCGATTTTCAACACCGCGGGCCGAGAAACACCGCCTAGCTAACCGCTTTTTTGTGGAACTGCCGCAATCCCACGGTAAGAAATAGCGCGTTGAATCCCAACAAAGCGACAAACACGGCGAGCAGCGACAAGTGCGGAAACTGCGGCACAAGAGTTGCTCGCAAACCTTCGCTGGCGTAGACCAGCGGATTCACCAGGACTATTTTCTGCATGATCGGGAAATTCGCCAACGCGCTCCACGGATAGTAGGTGCAGCCAAAAAAGATCATCGGCGCGACCACCAGAGAAAACATGAGGCCGATGTGCGTCTGTTCGACGCTGCATCCGAGTGCGAGGCCGCCGCAAGCGGAAAAAACGGCTACCAACAGCGCCACAACAGCAAAAAGGATCGGCCGGTGGAGGCTCAAATCCACGCCTGGCCTGAGCAGCAGCCAGGCGAAGGGAATAACCATCAATCCGGCGGCCAGCGCTTGCAGCGTTCCAGCGACAACTTTCTCAATGGCGACCCAGGATATGTCCATCGGTGCGAGCAAGCGGTCTTCGATTTCACGCGTGAACTGAAACTCTCCGATGAGCGGCATGGCCACGGCCCAAATACCTGTGCCAACCATGCTGAGCGCCATGATGCCCGGAAGCAGCAGGCTCTTGTAGGAAGGGGGCATGTAGCCGCTGCCCACCATCACGCGGCCGAAAATAAACACGAACATCAGCGGCTGCAAAAACGTCTGGAACAGCAGCGCCACGATGTTGCGGCGCGCTACGCGCACGTCGCGCGCCAGCATGGCCATGAACGCTTTGTAGTTCATTCGCGCAAGCTCCTGCCGGTGTGGTGCAGAAAGAGGTTTTCAAGGCTGGGTTCGGAGATGTGCACGTCGCACAACTCGATGTTCGCGGCCAGCGCGAGATTGGCGACCTCCGAGACCAGCGAACCTCCGCGGTCGGCGTACAGGTCGGCGCCGCTGTTCTCCGTGGCCCGCACTTCGCGGACGCCAGATAATGCTTGGAGGCGCTCGAACAAATTCGGCGAATGCTGGCCAAAACGGACGCGTACCAGGTAACCGCCCGGCACGGAAGCCTTCAGCTCGGCCGGAGTGCCTAGCGCGATGATGCGGCCATGATCGACGATGGCCAGGCGCTGGCAGAGGGCGTCGGCTTCTTCCATGTTGTGCGTGGTGAGCAGAACGGTTTTGCCGCTGCGATTGTATTCGCGAATGATCTCCCACAACAGCAAGCGGGTCTGCGGATCGAGACCAGCGCTTGGTTCATCGAGGAAAAGCACTTGCGGATCGTGCATCATGGCGCGCGCGATAGAAAGACGCTGCATCATGCCGCCGGAAAATCCGCGAACGATTTGGTCGGCGCGGTCGGTGAGTTTGAAGCGCTCGAGCAGAGAGGCCGCGCGATGGTTGCGCTCGTGCGAACTGAGGCCGAAATAGGCGCCGTGAAAAACGAGGATTTCGCGCGCTGTCAAAGAAAAATCGAGGTTGGGCCGCTGGGCCACCACGCCGATCAGTCGTTTGACAGTGGACTGTTCTTTCCAAACGTCATGTTCGCCGATCCAGGCCTGACCAGCGGTTGGCTTTACTCGCGTAGTGAGGACCCCCACGGTCGTGGATTTCCCCGCGCCGTTGGGCCCCAGAAGGCAAAAAATTTCGCCTGCGTGGATATCGAGAGAAATTCCATTGAGCGCGACAATTTCCGGTTTCGGCTGCTTGCCCTTGCTGCGTTTCTCAGCAAAAGAGAAGCCGCCCGCGCCGGCCGCGAGAGGCGGCGCCGAGTTATAGACTTTGCGCAATTCGTTGGTGCGGATGCCGGCGGCCATGTCCTAATTCCTCTCATCTTTACTCTACGAAAGCGCCACCACACAAATTACTTCTTAAAAGACACCGTGGTTCCCCAGGCCTCCGCCACTCGCGAAATACAGGGCAACAGTCTTGGGATGATTCCAGAATGGCAGGACGCATGTCAATTCAAGAGAAAAGTGCGGCCGTGCGATCTTGCTTTTATAGCTATCAAACTTTTCATGCCTGAAATCCTACGCCCTTAAGGCTCTTCCTGCTCAACGGTCCGAGTAGCGCTGCTCTTTCCACGGATCGCCGTAGGCGTGATAGCCGTTGCGCTCCCAGAAACCCAGGCGGTCGTGGTCGAGAAGCACAAAGCCGCGCGCCCACTTGACGCTTTTCCAGGCGTAGAGGTGGGGAACGATCAGTCGCAGCGGGCCGCCATGCTCCCCGGTCAGCGGCTCGCCATCGTGCTCCAGGGCAAAGAGCACCTTCGGCTTCAGCAAATCTTCGAGTGGTAGATTTGCCGTGTACCCCTCTTCCGCGAGAATCGATGCGAATTGCGCGCCCGGCTTTAGTTTGATGAGCTTCAGCAAGTCGCTGAAGAGCACGCCTTTCCAGCGATTGTCCAGACGGCTCCAGCGCGTGACGCAGTGGAAGTCCGACAAGGTTTCGGTTTCGGGCAGGGCGCGAAATTCGTTCCAAGTGAGGCGCCGGGGCTCCTGGACTTCGCCGGAAATCTTGAAGTCCCACTTGGCCGGATCAAAGTGCGGGATGCTGCCGTAATGGAGTACCGGCCATTTGAGGGTCAGCGACTGGCCCGGCGGAAGGCGGCCTTCGGCCTTGGCTCTGTTTTCCAGTTCCCTGCGCGTTCCTAATGGTTCAAACCGGCTCACGCCTCGGTTCCCTTCTCTCGGGTTCCCTGCCATTCTTCAATGCCCATTGCAGCTGAAGACATTTTTTTCATTGTCGTTTGTGCCCCAACTCGCGAAATAGCGAGTTGGCGTTGCACCGAGTTGTTTCTTGAACATGGAGATGAAGGCGCTTGTGCTCGAATATCCAGCGTCCAAGGCCGCGGCTGTGACTTTTTCTCCGGAGGCCAGCAATTCGAGGGCGTGAAGCAGGCGAAGCTGCTGGCGCCATTTGCCGAACGTCATTTTCGTTTCGGCGTGGAACACTCGTTCGATCGTTCTTTTGCTGGCGCCGCAGTCTTTACAGAGTGTTTCTAGTGTTTTCGGTTCGCCGGGATTGGCAAGCAATGCTTGGACAATGCGCAGGGCTCGCGTGTCGGCCGGATGCGGCAGTTGCAGAGGGATGGAATAAACGGCCCGCAATTGGTCGACAAGAATTTCGAGAATGCGCTTTTGTACGGGAGCTTTCTTGTTCAGGGTCTTAAATGTGCAAGCGTGGAGAATCAGTTCCCGCAGAAGCGGGGTCACGTTCATGACGAAACACTTCTGGGGAAACCCTTTAACGAACCCCGGCAGAAAATAGAGAGTTCGCATCGAAACCGGCCCTGACATGGCCACGGAGTGCGGGGTTTCCGCCGGAATCCAGACCGCGCGCATGGGGGGCACTACCCAGGAACCCTGATCGGTGCGCAAGGTCATGACCCCTCGCGAGGCGAAGATCAGTTGATCTTCGGGATGGAAATGCTGCGGGATGGTGTGCCCGTCGGGAAGGTCGGCGGAGACGCTGGCGAGTTCGGCGAGCGGGCGGCCGCGCTGGCTAAAAAGCAGGCTGTGGCACTTTTCCGACATTTCTTGTCACAATAGCGAAAGAAAACTCCGCCCACAAGTGCTATTCCTCGGACCCCGAGATTCCTCGGTCAGGAGAGAAAAATGCTAGCTTCCATGAACATGGTGGGCTTCCTTCTTACGAAGGATTACGACAAGGCGAGCGCTTTTTACGTTGGCCATCTGGGATTTGAGTTTGTGAGTCTGGACCAGTTTGCGCTGGTCATCGCAGCAGGCAAGAGCATGATTCGGATCGTGAAGGTCCCGACCTTTACGCCGCTACAGAGCACCGTGCTCGGCTGGCAAGTGGACGACATCGAAGCCATTGTTGACTGGCTCGCGAAACGCGGCGTTGAGTTCGATAAATATCCATTTGTGCAAGACAAAGAACGAGGGATTTGGACCGCGCCGGATGGGACGAAAGTCGCGTGGTTCAAGGATCCCGACGGAAATGTCCTGAGCGTCTCCGAGCACAAGTGAGCCGCCTCGCCACGATTTGCGAAATGCCCGGGTATCCCAGTGTTGAAGAAAGCGGAGAGCGACGCATTGGGACTTGTCTCGCCCGGCCCCTACGAGCCTTCGAAAGAAGGAATAGTTAGAAAGAAAAACGGGGGCGTAGTTAAGCGCCTGGTTAAATACACCAACAAGGAATCAAAAAAGCGACGGAGTTCCAAAAAGAGGAATGGAACGGGCGCCCGTCAGCCGCCGGGGGCAGAAATCGTTTCACCGGGCGGGACGAAGGGAGAGACGGCTACGGGGGGAAGGATTTGGCGATGATTAGGGTGATGTCGTCGTGCTGTTCGTGGGGGGCGAATCGGCGGACGTCGTCGACGACATTTTCGAGCAGGGATTGGGAGGGCAGGCGGCGATGGCGGCGGAGGGATTCGATAAGGCGGTCTTCGCCGAATTCGTCGCGATTTTCGTTGAAGGATTCGGTGATGCCGTCCGTGTAGAGGGCCAGGGTGTCGCCGGGGCAGAAGGTGCGCTCGCCGATTTCGCAGTCCCATTTCTTGAAGATCCCGAGGACGGTGGCGGTGGCGTCGAGGTGGTCGATCGAATCGTCATGACGGAGGATGAGTGCGGGCGGATGGCCACAATTGACAAAACGGAGGCGGCCGGAGGTTACCTGGTAATCCGCGAAGAAGAGGGTGGCGAAAGCGCCATCGGGAGTGTTTTGAGAGAAGAGTTGATTGACGGCCTGGAGGAGTCGCTGCGGCTGATCAAGAGAGATGGAGCACTGGCTTCGGAGATTCGCTTGTAGATTGGCCATGAGCAGGGCGGCGGCGATGCCTTTGCCGGAAACGTCGGCGATGACCAGGCCGAAACGGCCGGGCCCAAGGTCGAGAAAGTCGTAATAGTCGCCACCGACGGCGCGGGCCGGAAAGCAGTGACCGAAATAATCGAGAGCGTGGATCGGCGGGCGAATTTGCGGAAAAAGACGGCACTGCACTTCGTTGGCGATTTCGAGCTCCTGTGCCGCGCGGCGTTCGACTTCGAGTTTTGCGGCGGCAGCGCGGCGCTGGGCTTCCAGGGCATGGGTCACTTCGTCAAAGCTGACGAGATAGAAAGAGTTTCCGTCGATGTCGCGGAAACGGGCGACGACGCTGCCCCACACCGTACTTTCTGCACCGAGAAGTGGGGAATCGGCCCGACGGGAACCAGAGCCCGTCTCAGAGTCGTACTTTATGCGCTTGAGGCGCGGAGTAGTGTGAAAGCGGACACCGCGTTTGGACCATTCCTGAAACTTCCGGAGGACATCTTCGGTGATAAAGACGACATTGGTGGAACGGCCGATCAGTTTGTATTCGCGGGTGTTCGGCTTGGGAGCTATGAGGGCTAGAACCGTGGAACCATCTGGAGGGGACACGGCGACCAGGCGTTCGCCGGATTGCAGTTTGGCATCGTAGGCGAGGTGGAAGCCGAGCTGCTCAACGAAGAAGCGGATGCTGCGATCGTGGTTGCGCACGAAGATGTTGACGCACTGGACGCTGAGGTAAGGGTGCGGTTCTGCGCGGGAAGTGGGACCGGTGGACATGTTTGAGATTATAGGACGGGGAGAGGGAGCGAGGAAAAAGATAACGCAGCGGCGCAGGGTGCTGAGAGAGGCGCGCAGAAAGAGAAGAGAACAGCAGGTCCCGCTTCCGCGAGGGATGAAGGTTCGAAGGTAGGTCAGCTGCAGGTAGCGCTACTTAGCAGGCGCTAGAGCCAAGGTGCAGTCCTTTCGGGCGAATCAACCGCATCAGCGTGGAAGGCCACCCGGTTGCTCGAAGGGGCTAGCTGTTTTCTCAACAAGTTCGTCCAATAGTGCTTCGCGCCTGCTGCGTCTGTCCTGTTCGGTTCGTAGTTGTAGTTCGGCATCTGTGGCTGTCGACTGGCGTTGCCACGCGACATCCGTTGAGGCTTCGAGGTCGGCCTTGGCGCGGTTGAGCGCAACTTCGAGCTGCGCTGCGTTGTCTCCGGTGTTGCGGGCCTCCTCGAAATGCTTGATCTCGGCCGCTTCACTTCTGAGCACGACTTGAACTTCTGCGAGTTTGGAGCCAGCGTCATCCCAGTGTTGTGACGCACGCGAAACGGCCACTTCCTGAATTTCGAACCGCGACAGCAGAATTTGGGCGCTTGCCATTCTCGTAAGTGAAACCTGCAAGCCCTGGCGAAGCTGTCGGACTCCGGTCAGCAAGGCCTCGAGTGTCTCCTGAGTCTGACGAAGTCGTCTGCGCAAAAGTAGTCGCTGCCATTAGGAAGACTACAACAATGAGAATATATGTTCGCCGCATCTCGAACCTCCTGGCTTCAAGATACACCCGTCCCGCCCTGTAGCCATCAGAGGCCGATTGGCGCGCTAGTCGGAACAGCTAGGCCATGAAGGCTTTGGCTGAGATGACAGAGGGGGGCGAAGTGGGGGACAATTTGTTAGCTTCGTTGCTCGTGGAAACATCTGGCGGGCGGCTCGAAGACAGCAAGATTTGAGAAGAGCCGGTCTAAAGACCGGCCATCACAGGGGATGGCATGACGGCACGAATACTGGATGGGACGAAGATCCGGGATGCGATTTTTGCGGAATTGAAGGATGAGGTGGCGATCCTTTCCTCGGCCGGGATACGGCCGGGGTTGGCAGCGGTATTGGTGGGGGAGAATCCGGCTTCCGCGATGTATGTGAAGAGCAAGATTGCGGCTTGTCAGCAGTTGGGGATGGGCAGTGGGTTGATCACGCCGGCGAGTAGCGCGAGTACGGCGGAACTTTTGGCGATTGTAGAGGATTTGAACCGCGACAATGATACGGATGGGATTTTGATTCAGGTGCCTTTGCCTTCGCAGGTGGATACGAAGCGGGTGCTGGAGGCGGTGGATCCGGCGAAGGATGTGGATGGGTTTCATCCAGTGAATTTGGGCCGGTTGGTGAGCGGGAGGCCGGGCTTGGTGGCTTGCACGCCAGCGGGGTGCCTGGAGATTTTGCGGCGGAACGAAATTCCGATTGAAGGTGCCAACGCGGTGGTTTTGGGGCGGAGCGATATTGTGGGGAAGCCGATGGCTTTGCTTTTGATGCATGCAAATGCGACGGTGACGATTTGCCATTCGAAGACACGGGATTTGCCGGATGTGGTGCGCGGGGCGGATATTGTGGTGGCGGCGATGGGGAAGGCCGGGTTTGTGCAGGCGGACTGGATACGCGCCGGCGCTGCGGTGATTGATGTGGGGACGAATCGCGTGACGGATGCCCGGGAAGCGGAGCGACTGTTCAGCAACTTCCCTGCGCGGTTGGAGAAGTTTCGGGTTAAGGGAAATGTACTTGTGGGGGATGTGCATCCAGATGCCGCGAATGTGGCGGGGGCGATTACCCCCGTGCCTGGCGGGGTGGGGCCGATGACGATAACGATGTTGATGAGCAATACGGTGAGGGCGGCGCGGATGCGGCGCGCGAAGACCATACCGAGGACGATTTCGGCGGGCGGGCCGTCTAGTTTGGGTAAGCGCTAAAGCAGACCATGTTGCGACTCGGACTTACCGGGGGCATCGCCAGCGGCAAGAGCGCCGTGGCGGGCATGTTGCGGGAGATGGGATTTAACGTGCTGGATGCGGATGGATTGGCGCACACCTTGATGGAGGCGGGGACGCCGGGTTATGGCGCGATAGTGCGGGAATTTGGTGCGGGCGCTACGGGGGCGGACGGACGGATCGATCGGAAGAAGCTGGGGGCCATGGTCTTTGCGGACCGCGGGAAACTGGAGCGGTTGAATGGGATTTTGCATCCGCGTGTCGAAGAGGAGATGGTTCGACAATTTCGGGAATGGGAGAAAGGCGGGGTTCGCGATGCCGTGTTTGTAGAGGCGGCGCTGCTGGTGGAAGCCGGTTATCAGAAGAATTTGGATGGATTGGTGGTGGCGTGGTGCCGTCCGGAGCAGCAGGTGGAGCGACTGCTTCGGCGAGGGTTGACGGAGGTTGAGGCGCGGCGGCGGATTGCGGCGCAGATGCCTGCGGCGGAGAGGCTGCAGTATGCTACGGAGAAGATTGACTGCTCAGGGTCGTTGGAGGAGACGCGGCGGCAAGTGGGGGAGTTGGCGGCGAAGTTGAGGCGGCGGGCAGCGGGGAGCGTCTAAGAGGAAAGAAGCAGAGAGAAAAGCGCGGGTCACGAGACCCTCCACTACAGATTCCGCGCGGGAATTTTGATGTGGTATCGTTTGCGTTAAGCGGTGGCGGAAGGATTGTCAATATGAATGCGGGAAAAGCGTCGAATGCGGTGCGATTGTTTGTTGTGGCGGTGGTGGTTATTGCGGGGGCCTATTGGGCAGGGGGGCGATGGGGAGAACGTCAGCCGAGGAAGGTGGAGGCCTTGCCGCTAGGGACCGGTCTGGCGGAAGTTTCTGCGAGGGAGGGAGCACTGACCGATGATGAATCGATCAATGTGCGGGTGTACCGGCAGGCGTCGGGGGCAGTTGCGAATATTCTGACGAAGGCCACGGAATATGATTTCTTTATGGATCCTGTGCCCGTGGAAGGAGCGGGTTCGGGGTTTGTGATTGATGGGCGCGGGTATATTTTGACGAACTTCCATGTGGTGCAGGAAGCGCAGTCGATTGAAGTGGTGCTTGGTGATCAGACGCGGTATCCGGCGAAATTTATTGGAGCGGACCAGCGCAATGATGTGGCCTTGATAAAGGTTGAACCGAAAGGAAAGCCGCTGGTGGCGCTGCAACTGGGAGATTCGTCGAAGCTGCAAGTGGGGCAAAAGGTTTTGGCGATTGGGAACCCGTTTGGATTTCAGAGCACCCTGACGACGGGAGTGGTGAGCGCGCTGGGGAGAAACGTTCAGACCAGCCAGACGACCTTAATCGATGAGGCCATTCAGACGGACGCGGCAATTAACCGGGGAAATTCGGGCGGACCGCTCCTCAATTCGCATGGCGAAGTCATCGGAATAAATTCGGCGATTTATACGCCTAGCGGGACTACCGCGGGGATTGGGTTCGCAATTCCGGTGAATACGGCGAAGCGGATTGCACACGATTTGATGACGGAAGGGCGCGTGCGGCAGGCATTTCTCGGGGCGCAGACGCTCGAGGTGGGTGGATGGCTTGCGGAAGCGCTTGATCTTCCGGTGAAAGACGGATTATTGATCGAGGAAGTAACGCGGGGCGGGCCGGCGGCGGCGGCGGGGTTGCATGGTGGAGACCACGCGGCCATGGCGGGGATGCGGAGGATTGCTACGGGGGGAGATGTGATTGTGGCGATCGATGGGCAGAAGATTGCGAATCAGTTTGATTTGAATGTGGCTTTGAATCGCAAGAGGCCGGGGGATACGGTGAGTATCACCGTGTATAGAGGTGGGAAGAAGATGGATGTGGCCGTGAAGCTGGGGGAGCGCTCGGGGAATTAGGAGATTGTGAAGCGGCGAAAAAAGGTGGCAAAGGGCCAGAGCCTACCTCTTGCTATTGCAGCTTGAAAACTCGGTGCGAAAATTTTGGCGATCGGCTTCGCTGAGAGAGAACCAGGATTCGGCGATGTCGCGGACGCGTTCTAGTTCCCGCTGCATTTCGGCGTGCTTGGATTCTAGGACCTCAGCGTTGGCGTCCGGCGGGACATAGATGGGCGCAGCGAACAGGATTACGGCGCGGGCGAAAGGGGCGGGCAGCAGGAAGTGGTCCCAGGTTTTTTCGAAGGTTTTTCCCCGGTCGACGCCGATATGGAAGACCAGGACGGGACAGCCGGTTTTTCTGGCTAGCATTACCGGACCGGGCTTGGCGACGTAACGAGGACCGCGCGGGCCGTCGATGGTAAAAGCGCAGTCGACACCTTCTTCGAGACGGCGAGCCATGACGGCAAGCCCGCGGAGACCGCCGCGCGACGAACTTCCCTGGGCGGTGCCGAAGCCCAGCCATTCGATGACTTTGCGGGTCCACTGGCCGTCGAAGGCCGTGGTGTTCATCACCACGACGCCGTGATTGCGGTGCCACCACACAATAGGAACGATGACGCGGTGCCAGAAGGCCCAGATGCAGCGCTGGCCTCGGGCGTGGACGCGCTCGGCGTTTTGCCAGCCGAGAACTTCGTAGCGCAAGGTAGGGCCCAGAATGCGAATCACGGTGTAAACGGCGGCGGCGATAAGGGGGATTTGCATGCGACGGGACCAAGGTAGGTCTGGCGAGCGGGTGTCGTAGTGGGTGCTGACCGGATCGCTAGGGATTTTCTTGGCGGACTCGTCCGCGGGATGGCGTGGTGCGGGGCTGGTGCGGTCGGGTGCAGTCATGGTTTCTGGTGCGCCTGCTGGTGAAGGCGACGTGACGTATAGTATAGGCGAGAGTTTCTTGGGCGGGTTGCCGGAGAGTCGTTGAGAGTGCTGCTGGCGGATTATTTTCGTGAATCGGTGAGACGGGCGCGGCTCTTCGCGGTGGTGTGCGTGATGATCGGCGCCGGTTTTTTTGTTGCGGCAGCGACCACGCCAGATCAGCCGGTGGGCGATGCCGTGGGCTTAATCGAGGGCGAAGACATTGCGGTGACCGGGCCGATGAGCGTGGAAGTGGTTGGCGGGCAGGCGAAGACGATTCTGCGCAGCGGAAGCGACGTGCGAGTGAAGTCCGGCGAAGCGCGGATCAGCCTTGTCGAAGGGGGGCAGATTTCCATTTGCGGACCAGCGCATCTTTCGATATTGAAATCGGGCGGAGCAGTGACGGTGGCGCTGGATAGTGGAGCGATCCATGCGCGCCTGGAGCGGGAACCGGCGCTGACTGTCTACACGGCACAGATTCAGGGGCAGCCGGTGGCGATTGGTGACGAGCCGAGAGAATTTCTTGTGGGATTCGAGAGCGCGGGAATCATGTGCGTTCGCACCTATCGAGGGGCGATGCGATTGGAGCAACAGTTGAGCGGGCAGAGCGTGATGGTGCCGCAGGGCGGAGATGTGACGCTGGCGAACGGGCAGATCGATGCGCTGGGAAACGGCACAGGACGTTGCAAGTGTGAATTGCAGATTGCCAAGGCGCCGGTGGTTCCGTTGCCGAGAAATGAAATGCCACCCACAACCGTGGAAAGCGCCAGAGGCCAAGCGGCGCGGAATTCAGGCGACGCAGGTGAGACCGGTGAAAAAGCTTCCAAGGAGGAAGAGCCGATTTACACCGTGGATATGCCGCCCTTGAGATTTGATGCCAACGCGAAGGCGCAGCCGGAACCGGACCCGAGGTTGCTGGTGATCGTGAGGCGAGTGCGAGTGAGGCCAACGCTGCTATTTCAGGGGCGCGTAGAGGGCGAGACGGTAACAACGGCGGTGGCGGCGACGCCCCAGCCGCCCGTCGTAAATGCTCCGACGAATGCGGCGGCAGCATCGGCGCAGGGCTCGATTGTCGACCGCCTACGGTCGTTTTTGAGGAAGTTGTGGACGCGAGGGAGCTGACGGAACGGGCCTTGAGCGCTAGGACTCTCGCGGGAAAGAAATCGAGTCCCGTCCTATTGTTCGGGACACAGTCTGGCTCCGCGCATTGTTTCGACCGCCTACAGCGCCGGCGAATTTGACGGCCACCCCGACTTTGGTACGTCGATTAATCCTGCTGCCTTAAAAATCCTTCGTTGCCCAGGAGCGGCCGACGATTCAAGGTGCCGATCCTTTCTCCCCGGCGAACTCTCACATGCCTTCATAGTTGGGGCCACCTCCGCCCTCGGGAACTTCCCAATTGATAATCTGGTAGGGATCGGCGATGTCGCAGGTTTTGCAGTGGACGCAGTTGGCGGCGTTGATTTTTAGTTTTAGAGAGTTGTCGGGTTGCCTGGCCATTTCGTAGACGGCAGCGGGGCAGAAATACTGGCAGGGGTTGCCATATTCCACTACACATTTTGTTGCGCAGACGTTTAGGTCGCTGACCACGAGGTGGCAGGGCTGATCTTCTTCGTGGCGCGTGCCGGAGTGATAGACGTCGGTCAGGCGATCGAAGGTGAGTTTGCCGTCGCCTTGGAAGCGCTCGGGAGCGGGGCGGCCGTTGATTTTTTTGTAAGCCTGATAGCCGGCGTGGGCGCGCAGGGGGTCGATCAAGCCGCGGCCGCCGGTGATTTGTTGGAGAGCGGTGTGGAAGAAGCCGCGGAACATGCCGTGTTGAAAGGATTGATGGAAATTGCGGACTTGCCAGAGTTCTTTTTTTATGTAGCTTTGCTCGATTTTTAGGGGGAAGGCGCTAAGCGTTTTTGCGGTGGCGTCGCCGGCTTTTAGGGCATCGAAGATGGTTTCCGCGGCTAGCATGCCGCTCTTGATGGCCATGTGGATGCCTTTTAGGCGCTGGGAATCGAGGAAACTGGCGGAGTCACCGATGATGAGGGCGCCGTCGAGGTAATTGCGGGGCATGGCGTACCAGCCGCCGTAGGGCAGGGATTTTGCGCCGTAGCGGACTAGTTTGCCGCCTTCGAGAATTTTTTTGAGGAACGGGTGCGTTTTCCAGGTTTGAAATGCGGCGTGGGGATCGAATTGGGGATCGGCGTATTCGAGGGCCAGGACCAGGCCGATGGAGAGGCGGTTGCCCGAGAGGCCGTAGATCCAGCCGCCCCCGTACATGTCGGTCGAGACGGGCCAGCCCAGCGTGTGCGCGACGTAGCCCGGCTGGATGCGGTCCGGCTGGATGTCCCACAATTCTTTGATGCCGATGCCATAGCTTTGGGGATTGATGTTGTCGAGCTTTTTTGTGCTGACGAGATTTTTTGTGAGCGAACCGCGAGGGCCTTCGGCCAGGACGGTGACTTTGGCGCGGAGTTCGTAACCGGGAGTGAAGTTGTCTTTGGGCTTGCCGTTTTTGTCGAGGCCTTTGTCTTCAGTGATAACGCCGGCGATGCCTTCGCCTTCGTAGAGGAGTTGCGCGCCGCCGAATTCCTTGAAGACGTTGACGCCCGCGGCTTCGACCAGGCTGCCTAGCCATTTCGTAATTTTGCTCAGGGAGACGACGTAGTTGCCTTTGTTTTGGAATGGCGGCGGAGTGATGGGAAAACGGAACGAGGAGTTTTTGGTGAACAGGAGAGCGGCGGAATCAGTGACGGGAGTGTCGAGTGGAGCGGTGTTTAGGAAATCGGGGACTAGCTCGGCTAGCGCTTTGGGATTCATGATGGCGCCGGAAAGTTGGTGGGCGCCGATCTCGCGGCCTTTTTCGAGGACGTAGACATTTTCGGCAGAGAGCCGGGGTTTTGCGCCCGCCTCGTTGTGTTTTTTGATGAGATTGGCTAGATGCAGGGCGCACGAGAGGCCTGCAGGGCCTGCGCCGACGATTAGGACGTCGGCTTCGAGTTGTTCGCGTTGCACGGTCACGATATATCGATAGTTTAGCAGATGACTCGAACGGCTAGGCGATTGCGCTGCCATCTGCTGCCGGGCGCCTAGGTTGATTTTGCCTTTTCCAGGGCTTCGGTTAGGGCCGGCATGATTTCGAAGATGTCGGCGACTACGCCGTAGTCGGCGATTTCGAAGATGGGGGCGTTGGCGTCTCTGTTGATGGCAACGATGGTGCGGGCGCCTTTCATGCCGACTACGTGCTGGATGGCCCCGCTGATTCCCAGTGCCAGATAGAGTTTGGGCGCCACGGTTTGGCCGGAGCTGCCGATTTGGCGCTCCATGGGCAGCCAGCCTTCGTCGCAGATGGGGCGGGAGGCGGCGATTTCTCCGCCGAGGGCTTTGGCGAGGGCTTCGGCTTGGGGTATATTTTCCGGGGCTTTGATGCCGCGGCCGATGGCGACGATGAGCGGGGCTTGCGTTAGGTCGACTGCGGATTTGGCTTCTTTGAAAAGCTCGAGGGGCTTGGTGCGGATTTGATCGGGGCTTAGCGTTACGGCGATTGTGTTTACCGGGGCTTTGCCGGACGGATGCGCGGCCAGAAGATCGGCGCGGAAGGCGCCGGATTGGAAGGAGGCGAACCACGGGGAGGCGCCTTCAAAGGTGACGTCGGCGGCGGTTTTGCCTTGGAACATTTGGCGGACGAAGACCAGCTTGCCGGACTCGTTGCGGTAGCCGATGCAGTCGCCGACCATTCCTTTGCCAAGGGAGGCGGCGAGTTTGGGGGCGAAATCGCGAACTTGGTAGGTGTGCGGGAACAAAACCAGATCGGGTTTCACGGTACGGATAACTTGCTCGAGGGCCACGCTGTAGCCGTCTGGAGTATAGGCATCCAGCAAGGCGTGCTCTACGACGAGGACTTCCGCGACGTTTTTTGCCGCCAGTTCGTCCGCGAATGGAGAGATGCCTTTGCCGATGACCAGGGCGGTGATCGAACTGGAAGTGTCCGTGGCGATCTGCTGGGCAGCGGCTAGAGTTTCGAAGCTCGAGTTGTTCCACTTGCCTTGGCGGAGTTCGGTGACGACCAGGATTTTCATGTCAGATTACCCGCGCTTCGAACTTGAGCTTTTCCACCAGCTTGGTGGCGATTTCTTTGGGATTGCCTGTGAGGAATTCGGTTTTCTTGGTTTTCGTGGGTATGTAGATTCTTTCAATTTTTTGTGTGCATTCGTGTGCGACGCCAAGGGATTCGCGAGTCATGGTGGCGAGGTCTTTTTTCTTGGCGGCCATGATGCCTTTCAGCGTGGCATAGCGGACTTTGTTGATGCCGGACTGGATCGAGAGTACGGCAGGCAACGGGCATTCGATGTGCTGAAACCAACCGGCTTCTAGTTCGCGCTTTAGGCGCATCTTGGCGTCCTGGATGGCGATCTGCATGATGATGGTGGCGTGCGGAAGATCCAAAAGGGCGGCTAGCAGGACGCCGGTTTGGCCGAAACCGTGGTCGTCGCTTTGCAGGCCCGTCAGCACCAGCTCGACTTTTTCTTTCTTGATGGCTGCGGCTAATGCTTTTGCCGAGCCCAGCGGATCGAGCTGTGCGAAATTGTCGTCTGCGATGTGCACGCCGCGGTCGGCGCCTTTTGCCAGGGCTTCTTTGATCGTTTGTTTCACACGCTCCGGGCCCATAGATAGAGCTATGACTTCGCCGCCATGCTTTTCTTTGAGGCGCAGGGCTTCTTCGAGGGCGTAACTGTCCGGTTCGTTCATTTCAAAGCCGATGTCGGATTCTTTGATCCAGTTTCCGGCGATGGAGAGAGGAGCGTCTTTTGCCGGAACCTGTTTGATGCACACGATGATGTTCACAAAGTTAGTCCTTATTGCGAAAATCCTGCCGAAGACCCCACCCTCAAAAAACCGGGGTGCGCCACCCATGCTTTTAATTAACGGTACACACTATGAAGATCGCGAAGCCGCACCGTTAGTTACCGGCCCAGCGTTTGAAAATCAGCGCGGCGTTTGTGCCGCCGAAGCCGAAGGAATTCGAGAGCGCGTACTCCACGGAAGCCTTTCGGGCGACGTTGGGCACGTAGTCCAGGTCGCACTCGGGATCGGGGGTTTCCAGATTGATTGTGGGCGGCAGGATTTGGTCGCGTAACGCCAGGACGCTGATGCCGGCTTCTAGGCCGCCGGCGCCGCCCAGGAGATGGCCGGTCATCGATTTTGTCGAGCTCACCGGAACATTTTTCGCCTTCTCGCCAAAAACCCTTTTGAGGGCGCGAGTTTCGATTACATCACCGATGGGGGTGGAGGTACCGTGGGCGTTTACGTAGCCGATGTCTTCCGGTTTGATCTTGGCATCCTTCATGGCTGCTTTCATTACGCGATAGGCGCCGTCGCCGTCGGCTGCGGGCTGGGTGATGTGGTAAGCGTCGCCGGACATGCCGTAGCCAACGATTTCGGCGAAGATGGGGGCATCGCGTTTTTGCGCGTGCTCGAGGGCTTCCAGGATGAGAATGCCTGTGCCTTCGCCGACGACGAAGCCGTCGCGGCCGGAGTCGAACGGGCGGCTGGCGTGAGCGGGATCTTCATTGCGAGTGGAAAGGGCCTTCATGGAGGCGAAACCGCCGATGCCCATGGGAGTGATGGTGGCTTCCGTGCCGCCGCAGATCATCATTTCCGCGGCGCCGCGCTCGATGATTTTGAAGGAATCGCCGATGGCGTGGGCCGACGCGGAACAGGCGGTGGCGGTGGCGGAATTCGGTCCTTTGGCTCCGTAACGGATGGAAATGTGTCCGGAAGCGAGATTAACGATGGCGGAAGGGATGAAAAAAGGGGAGATTTTGCCGGGTCCGCCCTGCACTAATTTCCGATGCTCGCGCTCAATGATGTCGAAACCGCCGATGCCGGAGGAGACGTAGACGCCGACTTCGTCGAGGTCAGAATCTTCGGGCTTCCAGTTGGCCGATTTTACGGCAAAGTCCGCTCCAGCCAGAGCGACCTGGATGAAGCGGCCCATTTTTTTCAGTTCTTTTTTCTCGATCCACCGGAAGGGATCGAAGTTTTTGATTTCGCCGGCGATCTTGCAGTCAAAGTCTGTGGTATCAAATTGCGTGATGAGGCCAACGCCGCTTTGGCCGGCGAGGAGGTTTTTCCAGGATTCCTCCGTGCCGATGCCCAGCGCGCAGACAAGTCCAACACCCGTAACGACTACCCGGCGAGTCAAGTCTTTGATGCTCCCTGTTGAGGTGATAATTTCGTGGCTTACTTTCCCTTGGCGTGCTTGTCGATGTACTCGACGGCGTCCTTGACCGTGGTCATCTTTTCAGCGTCTTCGTCGGGAACTTCGATTCCAAAGGCTTCCTCGAACGCCATCACCAATTCGACCTGGTCGAGGGAATCCGCTCCGAGGTCGTCCACGAAGGACGCCGTCGGCGTCACTTCGGCTTCATCGACGCCGAGCTGCTCGACGATAATTTGTTTTACGCGCTCTTCCACGCTGGCCATTCCGGTGTCCTCCGCGATTTGCTATCGCTTATTGTGCATCGACGTACACTAACAGTCTTTCGGACCCAATGCCGCACTACGGACTCGAATTTACTCAATCAGGCAACCAGCCCATTCTAGTCAGGCCTACCGGCAAGGTCAACTTTAGGAGGCCTTTTCGACTGGGCTCGCACACTATGCCAAATAGAGTCCCCCGTTGACATCGAGGACGTGGCCGGTGATGTAGCCGGCTTCTTCACTCGCTAAAAAGACAATGGCAGAGGCTACCTCGCGGGCTGTGCCCATGCGTCCCAGGGGGATGCGGTTTTTCAGCTCGTCTTTCACTTTGTCTGACAGCACGTCGGTCATGGGTGTGGCGATGAAGCCGGGGGCGACGGCGTTTACGGTAATATTGCGGGAGGCGATCTCGATGGCGATGGCTTTGGTCAGGCCGACCAAACCGGCTTTGGCGGCGACGTAGTTTGCTTGGCCGGCGTTGCCCGTTTGGGCGACGACACTGGATATGTTGATGATGCGGCCTGTGCGGGCGCGCATCATCGTGGAAAGGGCTTGTTGGATGCAGAGGTGCGCGCCAGTAAGATTTGTGCGAATTACTGCGTCCCAGTCTTCCTGCTTCATGCGCAGGGCCAAGCCATCGCGGGTGATGGCCGCGTTGTTGACAAGAATGTCGAGGCGGGCGAATTTTTCCAGGGCTTGCTTGAAGCCGGATTTTACTTGTTCGGCATCGGCTACATCCATTTTTATGGCCATGGCTTCGCCGCCGGCGGCGATGATCTCGCTCACCAGTGCTGCAAGCTTTTCTTCGTTGCGCGCGGCGGCGACGACCTTGGCTCCGGCTTCGGCTAGAGCGAGGGCGGTTTCGCGGCCGATGCCTTGGGAGGCGCCGGTTAGGAGCGCGACTTTGTCTTTTAGACTGAACATCTAATTTTTTCCTGGCTCACCCTGCGCGGAGTTGCGGCTGCTGATGAAGAGCCTCAGCCGTTCGCCCGGAGCTGTAGCTGGTTACTTCGGCGAAAATCCTGTGACGCGCACAGCCCGTAGTCGCTGCTACCTAAGCCGCGTCGGAACGTGCGCCAGCGATTTTTTCTACCGTGGCAGCTAAACTTTTTTCGTCTTCTACGTTGAGCGTGGCTACGGAGCGCTCGATCTGGCGTAGCAGGCCGGTTAGGACGCGGCCTGGGCCTACTTCGACGAACGTATTTACGCTTTCATCGATCAGGAGGCGGACAGATTCTTCCCAGCGGACGGGCATGGTGACCTGGCGGATTAGGGCTTCGCGGGCTTCGTCGCCGGTCGAGATGGTGTCGGCATCGACGTTGGTTACCAGGGGAACGGATAAATTCCGAAATACTACGCTCTTCAAATCCTGAGCCAGGCGCTCCTGCGCGGGCATCATTAGCGCGGAATGGAAGGGGGCAGAGACGGCGAGGATTACGGCACGCTTCGCGCCGAGTTGGGAAGCGATTTCGACGGCGCGCTTGACGGCACCGGCGTGGCCGGAGATTACCGTTTGTTCCGGAGAATTCAGGTTGGCGGCGGAGCAAATTTCGCCGTTCGTGGCGCGTTTGCAGGCATCGGCTACCACCGCGGGCGAAAGGCCCATAATGGCAGCCATGGCGCCTACGCCTGCCGGGACGGCTTCCTGCATGTAGGTGCCGCGCTTCCTGACCAGCTGCACGGCATCGGAGAACTTCACCGCGCCGGCGGCTACGAGAGCGGAGTATTCGCCGAGGCTGTGGCCTGCTACAAAATCGGGAGTGAGGCCGCGATCCGCAAGGACGCGATAGACGGCTACAGAACAGGTGAGGATGGCCGGTTGCGTATTGGCGGTAAGTTTCAACTCGTCTTCGGTGCCTGCAAAGCAGATTTTGGAGATGGAGAAACCGAGGGCTTTATCGGCCTCGTCGAAAACGGCGCGCGCCGCCGGATACTTTTCGGCCAGCTCTTTGCCCATGCCCGGGTACTGTGAAGCTTGCCCCGGAAATACAAATGCAACTTTGCCCATCGTCAATTCCTCTCCTGAGGCGTCATGCGAGAACGCTCGCGGCCGAGAGTTCCTGTTCAATTTTCTCGTTGATGCGAGCGCGGGCTAGTCCCGCGGCTACGCGGATGGCATTTTTCACGGCTTTGGCGTTGGAACGGCCATGGCCGATGACGCAAACGCCGCGCACACCTAGCAGAGGCGCGCCGCCGTACTCCGTATAGTCAATCGTCTTTCTTAGCCCCTTGAGAGCACCACGCGAAAAAAGAAATCCAACTTGCGAAGCGAGCGAGCTTTGGATCGATTTTTTCAGAAGGCCGAAAATCTGGACGGCCAGGCCTTCGCAGATTTTCAGAGCGATATTGCCGACGAAACCGTCGCTCACGATCACGTCCACGTTTCCGGAGAAAAGATCTCCGCCCTCGACGTTGCCCACAAAATGCACCGCGCTCTTTTTCAGACGCGTGTAAACCTCGCGCGTGAGTTCATTGCCCTTGATTTCTTCCTCGCCGACCGATAGCAGGCCGACGCGGGGGCGGCGGTTGCCAAATGTCGCCCGATAGTAGATTTCGCCCATCACCGCAAATTGCACCAAGTGCTCAGGCTTCGAATCAACGTTGGCGCCGACGTCCAGAAGGACGGAAACGCCACCCTTGGCATTCGGGAAAGGCGCGGCGAGCGCGACACGATCGACCGATTCCAGCGTACCTAGCAAGAATCTTGCTACGGTCATGACTGCGCCGGTGTTGCCCGCGCTGACCAGCCCGTCGGCCTTGGCTTCACGCACCAGGCGAGCGGCGACATGAACAGAGCTGTCTTTCTTTCGCCGAAATGCCTGAACCGGGTGATCTTGCATAGTGATCACTTCACTTGCCGGGATGATTTCAATGGGCAAGTTCGGCGCGGCGTGCTTGGCCAGCTCCGCGCGCACCATCTGGGGTTGCCCGACCAGCATCACGCGTACGCCTAGTTCGCGAGCAGCCAGAACACTGCCTTCAACCTCGGGGCGGGGCGCGTTGTCTCCGCCCATGGCGTCAACAGCGATAGTGATCATCGGATTTACTTACCGCCAGTTCTTGGACGGGACCAGGCAGAAAAAGTCAGCGTCAGGTCGACTTGTCCAGCACCGCGCGGCCTTTGTAGAAGCCGCAATGGGGACAAGCCTGGTGAGGCTGCTTGGTTTCGTGACAATTAGGACATTCGCCGAGCGGCGGCTTCTCGAGAAAATCATGGGCCCGTCTGGTGCTCGTTCGACGCTTCGAATGCCGTCTTTTTGGGTTAGGCATAGCAATACTCCTCGTTCCCGCCGCAGTGGACGGATTCTATGGGCTTTCGGCCCTGGAAACTATTGTTTTTTCAGCCAGTCCTGTTTCAGGCGCGCGAGAGGGGCCAGCCGCGGGTCCGTCGCGTGGGTCTCACAGCGGCACTCCTCATGGTTCAGGTTTGCACCGCAGTTTGGGCACAGTCCCCGGCAGTCACTTTGGCAAATGACCTTCAGAGGCAGAGCCAATAGTACCTGTTCTCGGAGCACATCCGCCAGGAAGAGGCCATCTCCCTCAAAAAAACCAATCTCGGTGTCGTCATCCTTGAGCCGGTCTTCTTTCGGTTTGGCGCCTTTGGGCAAGGGCGCATAGAACAAATCAAAAGAGCGGTTCACGTCTTCGATAACCGGTTCGAGGCAGCGCGCGCAGACCATTTCGATCTTTGTTTCGAGTTGACCTTCGATGCGAATCTGGCCCTCGAGCAACTCGGCCGTGGCGGTGACTTCGACAGGAGCGACCTGCTTGATCTCAGACGTATGGTAGTCGATGCTGCCCGGCGCATAAATCTTCCGGATGCGCAGCTTGCGAACAGCGAGATCTTTTACGTCGAGGAACAAGTCTTGAACGCCTCCCGCGCTAACGCTCATGCTTTATCATTATTCCGTCGCGCGAGCAGCAAGTCAAGGAACGGGGCCGCTTTCTGGTACTTTTGCTGCACGGTCGGCAAGGGGTGGCTCTAGTACCGACAGCCGTAGGAGGCGGGTTTAACAGTTGCTGAGCGGGATTGCGGCGCTAGACCGATGGCTTGCGCCCGCGCGATGTTCCAGGTTTCTGAGTCAGAATAACGGTCAAGCGAACGCAGCCGGGGATTCAGTTTTTCCGGCTCTAACAGACCTGCACAGCGAGATTGCCGTCCGCCTTTCTGGTTAACGAGCTTCTGAGCGCCGGCGATCCTCGCGCAATAATCCGAGCGGCAGGTGCTCCGACTCGAAGTACGGGTCACCGTACTGGCTGGCTTCCTAGCGTGCGAAGAGAATCGCGCGCGGGCTTTTTCCGTGTAGCGTTCCAACGTGCGCCTATCTCACACTCCGCCGAACGGTGCGGCCCCCGATTCTGATTCTTCTAGGCAACCCCTCGGAGTGAGGATATTACCGCGGAAATGAAGCGCGTGAGGTGGCGGTAGTGAAAGCATGCGCTCGGTGGTGGTCTGGGGGCCGCGCCAAGTTTGCAGATGAGAAGAGACCACCAAGAAGAGCGCGAAGTGAGTACAAATTGCATGGATCTAGTACTAGGACGCAGTTTTTGGCAAGCGTCCCTCGACCTGCATATCTGACTGACATCAGGCCACTTACTGGACCCAGGCAGAATTTGAGTGCATTTGGTTCGTTTCGTGCCCAAGTTCATGTCCCGGTCGAAATCACAAATGAGGAGACTTTCATGAGATTCCGCGCCATTCTTGCCTTGGCCACCCTGTTTATGACTTGCTTCACGTTAGCCGTGTTTGCTGAGCCCTGGCCTCCGATGGTCGGGCCAACCGATACGGGCGGCCCACCGGAGGATCAATCCGTATCCGGGCAGATTGCGTCGGTGGGCGACGCCGCATTCGCCATAAACATAACGAAAGGCAAGCAGGGCCCACAGACTGTGGAATTTCTGGTGGATGACAAGACGAAAGTAGAAGGTAAACTGACCATCGGGGCACAAGCGCTGGTTGAGTACCGCTCGGACAGCGGACGAAACATCGCCGTTCACGTGGTGGTAACGCCGGCCTCTGGCATTGGTCCCGACTGACCTGGGGGGTTCTCTCTTTCTGAACTGAGTGCAATCTTGTATATCGCCCGGTCGAGTCCTGCGGCATTCTGGAATGCTCGACGCAACTGAGGAGTCCTGATGCGCACGACTCTGAAGATAGTCCTGCCCTTAATCGTCAGCGTGGCGGTGGTGTCCCTGCTGTTCGCGGGGTACCAGGTGCGCACGGAGAAACGCAACCTGCGCGGGGATCTTTCGCGGCGTGCGGAGATTCTCGGCGATAGTCTGCAAGAAACGGTCGAGCCTCTCTTGGATCACGGGCCAACCAAAAACCTGCAGCGGCTGGTGGCGCGCTTTGGACAAAGAGAACATTTAAAGGGTGTGGCGGTCTACGACGCCGAGGGCACGGCTATTGCGATTACTTCGGGCCTCCCTTCGGAATTCCAGAAACGGCCGTCGGTCGCGACGCGCGCCGCCCAGCAAGACGCGGGCTATGGTGAATTCCTGACCATGGACAGTTCTGCGGCTGCGGATCAAAAGGATGTGGGACCGATGCACATCTTTGCGTTGCCCCTGCATCGCGACGGCCAGGCGGCGGGCACGCTGGTCTTGTTTCATGACACAAGTTACATCGACGTGCAGGTTCGACACACGCTGAGGGACGCACTTCTTAACGCCGCGATCCAGACCCTGCTGATCAGCGGGTTGGCGATTGTGCTGGTGCGGTGGACGTTTACCGCGCCGCTGGCGCGCACGGCGAAATGGCTGCGAACGCTGCGAACCGGGCAGACTGATGCTCCGCCGATGACCCCGCAGGGAGAGATTTTTGACCAGCTGCATCAAGAAGTGACGCATCTTGCGAAGGACTTGAACGCTGCGCGGGCCACGGCGGAAGAAGAAGCGCGGCTACGCAATTCCAATGTGTCCATTTGGACGGCGGAGCGGTTGCGCGTGAGTTTGCGAAGCAAGCTGCAGGAAAAGCCGCTGTTTGTGGTCTCCAACCGTGAACCGTATTTGAACGCCTACAACGAAAAAAGTCATGCCATCGAGAGCATCGTTCCGGCCAGCGGCGTGGTGACGGCGATCGAGCCGGTGCTGGTGGCGTGCGATGGGACCTGGATCGCGCATGGATCGGGGAGCGCGGATCGTGAAGTTTCCGATGCCCATGATCACCAGCGTGTTCCCCCGGAGCGTCCGAGCTATACGCTTCGCCGCGTGTGGCTCAGCAATGAAGAAGAAAAAGGCTATTACCAGGGATTTGCGAACGAAGGGCTTTGGCCGCTGTGCCACATTGCGCATACCCGGCCGGTGTTCCGTCCGGAAGATTGGGTGCATTACCAGCGGGTGAACCGGCGTTTCGCGGATGCCGTGCTGCAGGAGATGGAAGGGACAGAATCACCGATCTTGCTGGCCCAGGACTATCACTTTGCCCTGCTGCCGCGCATGGTTAAGGAGGCGCGTGCGGATGCGCGGGTGGCGATTTTCTGGCACATACCGTGGCCGAACCCGGAAGTGTTTGGGATTTGTCCGTGGCAGCGGGAATTGGTCGATGGTCTACTCGGGGCGGACCTGATCGGGTTTCATATCCAATCGCATTGCAACAATTTTCTGGCGACAGTGGATCGTGCCGTGGAGGCCTTGACGGAGTGGGACCGTTTTGCCGTAAACCGGCAGGGGCATGTCACGCGGGTGCGGCCGTATCCGATCAGTGTGGCGTTTGCGGAAAATGGCCACGCTATAAACGAAACACGAAATGCGGGCGAGGAGCGTGCCGCTCTGTGCGGCGAGCTGGGCGTCGAGGGTAGCCTGCTGGGCGTGGGCGTTGACCGCGTCGATTACACCAAGGGGATCATCGAGAGGTTCCGGGGCATCGAGCACTTTCTGGATCTTTATCCCGCTTACCAGCATCGCTTCACGTTTGTGCAGATAGGATCGCCAAGCCGGGCGGAAATTGACCGATACAGACTTTTTCTGGAAGAAGTCAGCGCGGAAGCGGACCGCATTAACGCACGGTTCCAGGCGGGGCGTTGGAAACCTATCGTACTGCTGAAGAAACATCACTCCCATGAGGAAATTACGCGGTACTACCGGGCCGCGTCGGTGTGCCTGGTCACTTCCCTGCACGACGGCATGAATTTGGTGGCGAAGGAATTCGTTGCGGCGCGCGAGGATGAGCGGGGAGTGCTTATGCTGAGCACGTTTGCTGGGGCAGCGCACGAATTGCCCGACGCGCTGCTCGTGAATCCTTACGACGTGCAGCAGATGGCGGAAGCCATACATCGCGCGCTGGAGATGCCGGAAGAAGAGCAAGCCCGGCGAATGCAGCAGATGCGCACGAACGTACGCGAGCACAACGTTTACAGGTGGGCCGCTCATCTTCTTTCGGACTTAACAGAGATCCGCATTGACGCTCCGGAGCGCTTGGAGGTGCCCCAAATACCGTGATCAAGCCGCCGGACGCCCGACCTTTCGAGTTTTCAGATTGGCATCACGCCTCATGGAGTTTCGAGAACAGGAGAGTGCATCTGCATGAACATTTCGGAAACGCCGTTCGAGTTTTTTACCGTTTCGTACTTGACGCGCATTGGAAATCAGTCCGCGGGCACGATAGCCGAGTTTCTCAAGGGCCTTCAAGAATGCAGTGACGCCTCCATCTTTCATCACACTTTCCAGACCCTGGGCACCCATCACTTCCTTACCGAAGGTTTTTCAAATGACTTCGCGCAGTGGGCTCACGCCGACGCCAGCCGCGAAGACCTGGCCGAGCAGCTGGCGGCGCTCGACGTGCGCGATTATCTTTCGATTGCGGCGCTGCGCGGCGACCTGTGCCGCGTGGTCGGCGAATATTGCATCGAACATCCGGCTTTTTCGGAGCAAGCCGCGTTGGATCGTTTTTACTTCTGCGAGAGCGTGGAGGTCACCCTGCCATTTGGGCTGACTGCGGGAACGCTTGAGGAATTTCGCGACGCCATCCAGCATCTCAGCCACGCCTCTTTCTACTTTCATTTCCTTTCCTCGCGGCTGCGGCTGCAGCTGCAAACGAATGACTTTTCGCACTGGCTTGCGGATGGCCTTGGACTTGGAACGCTGGCAGACAGCGTCAACCGCATCGACATTTATACCAACACACTCGACAGCGCTCGCGCCAAGCTGCTAAGGCTGATCGACCGCGAGAGGACCAAAGCATGAGTGAAGTAGCGATCGCCAGCCGAATTCCACTGGATGATTATCGGGCGCTGCTCGGCCAAGGTGAGATCGACGAACTGAGAGTGCTCGCAAAACCGCTGCGAGGGCGCAGCATAGAGATGATTAACTCGACCGCGGTGGGTGGCGGGGTGGCGGAGATTCTTAACCGCCTGTTGCCGCTCGCAGAGGAACTCGAGTTGAACATGCGCTGGGAGGTGATGACCGGTGGCGACGACTTCTACGGGGTCACGAAAGCGTTCCACAACGCGCTGCATGGCGCTCCGTATCACGCGGACCCGAAAGACTTTGAAATCTTTCTCGCGTGCAACGAGCGGAACCGCGCGCGGCTTCCGCTCGACGCCGAATTCATGATCATCCATGATCCGCAACCCGCTGCGCTGATCGATGGACGCAAGAAAAACGGGAATCACTGGGCCTGGCGTTGTCATATCGACCTTTCTCATCCCCATCGCGGGGTCTGGGATTTTCTCGATAAATTCGTGGCGCGCTACGATGCCGCGATGTTTTCTTCGCCGGAATTTTCGCGTTCGTTGCCCATCCCGCAGTATCTTTTTTATCCGGCGATCGATCCACTTTCGGAGAAGAATCGCGAGCTGGAGAGTGGGTTTGTGGCCCGCACGCTCGCGCAGTATCAGATCGATCCGCTAAGGCCCATCCTTACGCAAATCTCGCGGTTCGACCGGTTAAAAGACCCCGTCGGCGTGGTTCGCGCGTACCGCATCGTGAAGCGGTATTTCGATTGCCAACTGGTGCTTGCCGGCGGCAGCGCTTCCGACGACCCGGAAGGCGCGGTGGTTCTGAAAGAGGTCCAGCAGGAAGCCAACGGCGAAGCGGACATTCATATTATCGAACTGCCTGCCTGGGCTCCGCTGGAGGTGAACGCGCTGCAGCGAGCTTCGACGATTGTGATTCAGAAGAGCCTTCGGGAGGGATTCGGGTTGACGGTTTCCGAGGCGCTGTGGAAGAAGAAGCCGGTGGTGGCTTCGGCCGTCGGGGGAATTCCTGTGCAGGTCATCCACAAGCATACCGGGCTTTTGGCGCACTCGGTCGAGGGTACGGCGTATCAGATTCGGTTCTTGTTGTCACATCCGGAGATCGCGGCGAGGCTCGGCGAGAATGGGCATGAGCACGTGAAGGAAAATTTCCTCATCACGGAGAAACTCAAACGCTATATGACGTTATTCCTGGCCATGGCGCGCCGAAACTAGGGAGGGGGAAGCCCTTTCCTGGAGGCTCTCGAGAGACGAGGATTTTTGTGAGTTTCCCCGGGGGCCCGGGGCTCGGGAGAAATTGTCTGAAAAGCGAGACGGCTCACTAGGTCAGCGACCATCCCAGAACCGTCATCCCCAGCACGAACAATAGCATCGCGGTGCTGGCAACGCTTAGGATTCGGCCGTGGCCGAGGAGATAGTCGCGTGATTCTGCGTCGATGCAGAGAAGCACGGAAACAACGAGTACAACTCCCCAGGCAAGAATCGCGGGCAAGCCGGGATACCTGCCAATCATCGAGAGAAATTGGCCCGGAGGTTGCCCTGCGGGAACCCACCAGGGAATCAGGGGAGCAACACCGGCAGCGAGCGAAAGAGTCAGAAGCTTGCGTGTAAACCAGCCTTTAATTTTTGGCCGGGCCTCTTTCCAAACGAAGTAGTCCCAGGCCAACAATGCGAGGGCGAAAATCACCCAGCCGTAGAGAGCGGCTTTTTGGTCCAGCCACCACCAGGCACGAAACAGGAAACGTGCGTTGTGTCCCATGGCATAGCGCGGGAGCAGGAACATGGCCACCAGGCCATTGGCAGCCACGGCCACGAGCAGCGTGACCAGGCTCATTAGCTGGAACCAGTAGCGCGTGGGAACACGCCTGCACCGTGTGCAAACGGATTGTTTCGGCAGAAAGTTTAGTCCACAGCGGTCGCAGAACACGGCTGGTCACCCATTCGCGGGAATTCGAATCCTGTGATCGCTCCGAGAGTATCCGATTGGAATCGAAAAAGACTACTGGTCTGAGGGTCAGTTGAAAGGGCAGGCAGTCTTGATAGTATGTAGGCGTCCAGCCAGATACCCTTCTCAGGGCGTAGTGCCGAAAGAAGCGCCTAGACCCGAAAGCATTGGGCCGTCAGGCGGAGGTGCAAATATGACCGAAGCGTCGAAAAAATGGGAAGGCCAGATTGTCGAAGGGGTTTTCCCTTTGCGTCAGTATCTTGGTGGATCCGACCATAGCGCGGTGTTCTTGACCGAGTTCGGCGGTGGTGATCCGCAAAAAGCTGTCATCAAGCTTTTTCCTTTCGATCTGGTGACGGCGGATCTGCAGCTATCGAGTTGGGAATCTGCAAGGCAACTATCTCACCCGAATCTCTTGCGATTGTTCCAGTCGGGGAGATCGGGGATCGACGGCAATGACCTGTTGTATTTGGTGATGGAGTATGCCGAAGAAGACCTCGCGCAGATTCTGCCGCAACGCGCACTTACGCCGGAAGAAACACGCGACATGCTGGGGCCGGTTCTGGATGCGCTGGAATACCTTCATGGCAGAGGATTTGTGCATGGCGACTTGAAGCCCGCAAATATTCTGGCAACGGGAGACCATCTGAAGCTTTCGAGCGACGCGAGTTCGCGGATCGGAGAATCGCAGAGCGTTCCAAGAAGAGCCGGCGCTTACGGTCCACCCGAAGCGAGCGGCGGAATGTTGACGCCGGCTGCCGACGTTTGGTCGCTGGGGATGACTTTGGTCGAGGTTTTGACGCAGCATTTGCCAGAATGGCAGCCCGCATCAAATCGCGAACCGGTGGTGCCTGTCAATCTTCCCGCGCCATTCCTGGAAATCGCCCGCCAGTGTTTGCGGCTGGAACCTCATCGGCGCATAGGTGTGGCCGACATTGCCGCACGGATGAATCCACGCGCGGTGGCGGCGGCCGCGTCTCGATCAGCTTCTTCTGGCGCGAGCCCGAGTGTCGGTCCCCTCGCTGCAGCCGGTCCGGTATCGCCACGAACGGCATTGCCCGTGCCCTCGCTGCCGGGGCCTCCGAGAGCCGCCGCAAGAATGCAGCACCACCCCCAGAGGCCGCCGTCCTATAGAGGATCGGGATCGGGGTCACGCTTTCTTCTTCCGCTGGTTGTAGGCGCGCTGTTGTTTGCGGCGATTCTGACGGTGCCGCGACTTCTCCCGCATCGCCCGGACGCAAAGTCCGCCGCGACGGTAGTCCCGCGTAAACCGGCTAGCCCGACTGCCGTTCGGAAGCCGGCCGAATCGGCCGAGTCGTCCAAGCCCAAGGCCAAGCCCGAGCGCGAATCAGCGGTTACCCGAACGGCAGAGTCCGTGGCACCGGCAGTTCCACAGGCGGCTCCGCCGGCTGCGCCAGTAGCTGCTCCGGACTCCTTGAAAAAGACCAGCGAAAGAGAGCCGCCGTTACCAGCGGCTTCTTCGGGCACGACGGCTGCTTCTCGGGAAACTCTGAAACCGGGCGCGCGTGAAATTGCTTCGGCCAAGGGTGACGTCCTGGATCAGGTTTTGCCGGACGTCTCGCAGAAAGCGCGTGCCACTATCCACGGGAAAGTGCGCGTCACCGTAAAACTTAACGTCGATCCGTCGGGGGGCGTATCGGAAGCGGAGTTCGATTCTCGGGGGCCGAGCCAGTTTTTCGCGGACCTCGCTTTGCAGGCGGCCCGCAAGTGGGCCTTCACCCCGCCGGAAGTAAATGGAAAGAGCGTGGCGAGCGAATGGCGAGTGCGGTTTGTGTTCACGCCAAAGGATACCAAAGCCATTCCTCGGCAGACGGCTCCTTAGAGCCAGTCCCCGATAGACCGGCGGCACTCTGGCGTTGCTAGAAGATCCTCACCGAGCGATACCATCGGGCTTATCGAAATGCTGGAAGACACCCTGTACAGAGGTACGGCGCGCCACATTCTTCCGCTTATGAGTAACTCCCTGAACTAGCTGAAAGCACTAAGCTTAGAACGTGAGCGATGGCCATCTGGCCCGGCGTACCATACCCACTTCGAAGGCGATCTCGTAATTTCGCTGGGAACAGGCGGCGCCCTTATTGCGCGCCCACGCCTGGCGGGGTCCCAGCCAATGACGAAGTTGCAAAATCAAATTTGTTCAGGAAGCGCATCCGGTCTGGAAACAAAGAGGGGCCGGTGGCGACCTTCGATCCCTTACACGGCGGTGCTGGTGATGCTTGGCGCATTTTCGCTCGTGGCTGGTTTCGAGACCGCGCGCACGACGTTCCCCGCTCCCAAGTTGGATAGCGATCTAGAGGCCCAGGGCTCTTCTCCTTCCGTCTCGCCAGTAAGCATGCCGGCACCTGAGAACAAAAGTGATGCGGAGTTCAAGCGCCTCCCCCCGCAACAGCAAGCCGAGCGTTTGCTGGAACGGGCCATGCATGGCGACGAGTCTTCTCTGGACAAGCTGCGCGAAAATGTGGATGACTGGCGGGGCCGCATTAAAAATACCGACCGACTTTTTGACCTGGTACTGGCAGCGCTGCACGCCAGAGACCTTCGCGTGAGGACGGCGGGGATTGACGTCGACCTTGCAGCAAACAATCTGAGCAAATCACCCGAAAGTGTGGCGCGATTGCTAAGGCAGTTGCAGGGCGATCCGGAAGGCCGCGGGATGGCACTGTGGCGGCTCGGGTCGCTGGGAAATCGCGGCGTTGAACCGGAGAAAGTGCTCGACAGCCTGCTGAACTACGCGCACGACCGGAACGAGCACACGCGTTATTGGGCAGTGGAAGGATTGGCGATGCTGGGCAACGATGCCGCGGTCGCCCCGCTACTCGAACTCTTGACCCACGATCCTTCGGCTCGCGTGCGCGAACGAGCGGCAAGCAGCCTGGGGCAATCCGGCATGCTGACGCGCGAAGAGCGTCTGGCCGCCGTGCCCCATTTGCTGAACTTTGCGGACGACGATTCGCTGAACACCACGACGCGGGAGTTGGTCTATGGTACGCTGCGCGTGATTACCGGCGCGGCGCTTGGAAACGATGCTAACGCCTGGCGTGAGTGGTGGGCGAATCACGATCCGGCCCGGGAACGCACTCGCCGGCGCACGGGAGTTCTCCACGCTTAGCCTGAAAGTGGACACGTATTCTTTTGTATACAGAGTTTTGCCTCTCACTTAGTTCCCGCACAGAAACTTGTAAGAATTGAGATGCTCGCCGGGAACCTCGACTAACTTTTGGGAGGATGACGTTGACACACTCGTTCCGCAGGATCAGCGCACCAATCTTTGCGATTCTTGTTGCCTTGTTCCTGGGAATGGCGGGATTCTCCCTGGCTTCGGCTCAGGAAAAGAAAGTACCGCAAACGGCCGGCGTGGATAACACCAAGATGGGGGCTTATCGCGCCATCGCCCAGCACGCGTATGTCGAGTTTCAGAAAGGCGACGTCGCGGCGGCTGCCCAACTTGCACGTAGCCTCGAGCGAGTATGGGATAAGGGCGAGGACTACGGCGGCGACACCGCGCTCAAGAAAACCCATCCCGATCTGTTCGAACAGATCGACCAAGCGATGGATGACTTCGTACTGCCTTTGATGGATTACAAAACCAAAACTCCTGACCCGGCCAGAATCAAAGCGGCTTACAACGCTTATTTAGAAAAACTGAAACTCGCCGATTGAGAGGCGACGCCTTCGAAATGCCTGTGCCGTCGAGACGTACTCGAAGGACAGCATAAGGCCGAGACTCATATGACTTAGTACAGGCGAAATGTGACTTCGATTGGAACCACGACCGCCACAGGATGGCCATCAGCTCTCACGGCGTGCTTAAACTTGCAATTGCTGACCGCCTGCACGGCCTTCGCGTCTAATCCCTTGCCGGGTACTTTCACAACTGCGATTTGCGTGGCGCGCCCGTCGGCCGTCACGGTGACCTCCAGGACGACTACACCCTGGTATTTCGCAGCTCGGGCCTCATCCGTTCGGCGATGGGCAATGGATGCAGCCGGGAATCGTCTCTTTCTTGCTTCAGCACGATTGGCTGAAATTGATTTCCGAGATCCTCGCTGCCCTCGGCGATGCCACCTTCTTCTCGACGGTCCAGGACCTGCAATCCTGGGAAATCCCGCTGAAGAGCTGTGGACAACAGATCAGCCAGCCGCTTCCCGACGGGATGCTGCTGGCCCTCCGGACCGCGCAGATCAGCGACGAAGACCTTCGTCGCATGTTTCTTTTGCAAAGGCTCCGCTATACGACGGGCAAGGTTTACCACTGCTGGGTCGATGGCCGCAGGCGCGATCTACGCGCGCCATGGTGAGCTCGCAGCCAACCACACAAAAAAGCTAAGCACTCGGAATGGAGAAGTATTGTTGATCGCGAGTCTCATGTTCCTTCCTTATGGGGATCCACCGGGCGCGCGAAAGAGCCAGCCGAGCAGTAAGTGTGTGGGCCAATAGATGAGCGCCACGAGTGGGATGAAGATCATCGCTATGTGTGCCGGAGCGGGGCCCCAGGCGCGGTGGAAGAGGGGATCGCGGTAGGCGTAGTTCATGTTGAGCCCCGCAGACAAGAAGCGAGAGATGACCAGAAGCACGGCTGCGATCGCGGCTTCTAAACCCAGCGCGCGCTGGTCGTAGCCGACTTTACGCAGGGTCCAAAGAAGCAGCAGTGGCAATCCGACGTGAAACGTGGAGAGCAGGCGCACCCACAGCGGGTATCGCGCGTCCCACATGTAATCGGTGCCGCCGACGAGAAAGCGCCCGGTCGTCAATCGCCAGCCAGCATCGAGAATCCAAAAAAAGCCGGCCGCGAGCGAGCCGACTGCCTGACTTGAAAGCAACAGAGGATTGGCCAACCATATCCCCACAAAAGTAAGAATTACTGCGACGTCGCACAAGTGCAACAGATTGGCCCAGCCCCAGACGCGGGAGTATGCGGGAAGCCAGACGACCATCCAGACGAGGGCAAACCATCGGAGCACTGGAAAAGTGAGTGGGCCCGGCGACATGCTTTTTCACCTTTTGTTGCTTGAGGACCGCTAAGGCTATCACAACCGATTGTGACGCTTAGAGGAATCGAGCCGCTACGACGGGCCATGGCCCGGGGCCATCAGCGGTAACCCAATTGGGGGCCGAGTTCGACGGAACTGGGCATGAAGGTTCCGCTGCCGCGAGCGACTTCCTTGCCGCGGCTGTCGACGAGGACGCCTTCGGCGATGTACAGCCGTTTCGAACGGCTGACGACCTGGCCGCGGGCGAGGAGAAGCCCTTCGGAGACCGGCCGCAAAAAATAGAGCTGGAAAGAAGAGGTCACGACAAAGAAATCCGTGACGACAGATTGGACCGCGAAAAACGTCGCGTCGTCCAGCGCTTTGAAGTACACCGCTCCGTGAATCGCGTGCGCGGCATGATGGAAGTCCTCACGGGCGGTCAGCTCAATCTCCGCGCGTCCTTCTTCGGGAATGCGGAGTAACGGCCGGAACCATTTATTAATCGGGGCACGATCGTACATGGCCACGAGCGCTTCGGAGTGTGTGGGTTGCATAGTGTAGGGTCGCGTTCGCTCCGGGATTGTCAGGATTCCCTAGTCGCGTCCGATCGAGAAGAAGCCAGAGAGCCGAAATGCTCCTGGTGCTTGCGAAGCAAGAATTGGTCGGTCATCCCTGCAATGTAATCGCAAACGACCACGTGCCGGGCTTCTGGGCGTGTAGATTCTTCATAAGAGGGGGGCATGGAGCCGGGCGAATCGAGGTAGTAGACAAAAAGCTCTTCGAGCGAACGGACCGAGCGATCCCGGTCTTCGGCGATCGCCGGGTGATCGTAGATGTGCTTGAAGAGAAAACGTTTTAGCTCTCGGTTGCGCCCGGCACAAGCATCGCTGAAACCGGCAAGCCGGCTTGCGGCTCGGCGAATATCGTCCGCGGTGGCGGCGCCGGAGGCCAGTACGCGCTGCTGGGTGGTCTCGATGAGATCGCTAACGAGCTGATCGAGGACCAGCTTGAGGGATGCGTTGAATTTGAGCTTCTCCCGCCCCGCGGGATAGGCGGCATCGACTTGAGCATAGGCATCGGCAAAAATCGGAGCTTCCTTTCGCAAGGCATCGAGATCTAGAAGCTGTGCTTCGCGGGCGTCGTCGAGGTCCGCCGTGTTGTAGGCGATTTCGTCGACCCAATCGATGAGCTGGCCTTCGAGGGGCGTGCGAAGATCGAGAGAATACTCGGCGAGATGCGGAAATTCCGCGTGGGTGTAATCGTGAGAGTGCTTGATGATTCCTTCGCGAACCTCAAAGGTGAGATTCAAGCCCGGGAAATCGAGATAGGGACTCTCGAACTGTTCGACAATGCGGAGCGCCTGGAGATTGTGATTGAAGCGCGCGCCGCGGGCGCGCATGAGTGCGTCGAGTTTCTGTTCGCCGGCGTGGCCGAAGGGTGGATGTCCGATGTCATGGACGAGAGCGAGCGTCTCGGCAAGTTCCGAGTTGAGGCCGAGCGCCGCGGCAACCGTGCGAGCGATTTGCGAAACTTCCAAAGTATGGGTGAGCCGATTGCGAAAATGATCAGAATAGCGAATGGTAAAAACCTGTGTTTTGGCCTCAAGGCGGCGGAAGGCGCGCGAATGAATGATGCGGTCGCGGTCCCGCGCGTATTCGCTGCGGTAGGGATGCGGTGGTTCCGGATAGCGGCGGCCGCGTGAGAGTTCCACACGCATCGCCCACGGCGCGCTTGTGGGGAGTGGTTCGATGAGCGGCTCCGGCGAGGGACACAGACATCACTGTCCGTTTGCGTTCCCAAGAATCTTCAAACGTTTTCGAAAGACTTGAATGTCCGCCCAAAATTGCTGCAGAGAGAAGCCCGGGCTCAAGACTTTGGCGCGAGCGTTTCCAGCCCGCGGTCCGCTTCCTCCGAGACCGCCGTGTTGGGAAACTCTTTCTTGAGCTTCTCATAGACGCTAGCGGCTTCCTTCGGATCGCTCTGGCGCAAGGTCTCGGCAAGCTCCAGCAGAACGAGAGGGCGCGGCACGAAGACCGAGGAATGCTCCGCCAGGTCGCGGAAAACCTTGGCGGCATCGGCCGTTTTTCCAGTGCGCTCGTAAATAACCCCTATTTGATACTGCGACATGGCTACAAGCTCTTTGTCCTTGCCAGAGCTGATTTTCCTCAATTGTTCGAGAGCCTGGTTGTGGCGTTCCAGGTCTTCGTAGCAAAGCGCGGCATAGTAGGCGGCTAGCCTGCCGGGATTCGTGCTTGGATATTTTTCGGCAATGATGGAAAACTTCTTAGCGGCATCTTCGGCGCGCGCGGTTTCCGTGAGATAGAACGGTTCGCCGGGATCGTTTGGATCGGGGGTTGCACCGATGCGCGCGGAGTAGGCCTTTGTGGCGCCGTCTAGCGCGGCGGTTGCCTGCACAGTTTTACGGTCGGTATAAAAACGCCAGCCTCCGTATCCGACACCAACAACCACGACAGCTAGGACCGCTGCCGCGAGAACGGTGGTATGCGAGAAAACCGCCTCTGCACCATGCTCGATGGCGTCGTGGATTTTGTCCTGCTTCAATTCCTTACGCGAAATATGTTCCGGCACAAACGGTCTCCTGCTTGGTTTGGAACCTTCCATCGTAGCACAAGACGCGGGCCAGCGGCCTCCGCGCCTATGACTCCTGTTCGCGCACGGCGCAAAATTACCCTTGCAGCATGGAGCGGAAGAGACCGGAACTCCGTCGCGCGCCGAGTGTTAAATTAGAGGGATGCAAGCTGCGTGTATCCATTGCGGAACAGAGCACAAGCTGAAGGATGCCGATTCCACGCTCCATCCAAAAGTGCAATTCAAATGCTCGAAATGCGGAAAAACGACGGTTGTGGAGGTCAAGCGGCGCGCTGACCAGACCGTGGTGATCAGCCCGCTGCCTTCGTTTGCCCGCGCCGACGCTTCCAGCTCGGATTTGAAGCTGCCGCCGGCGGACGACGGGTTGAAGCTGCCCGCCAATGGCGTAGTTGTCCTGGCGGTAACCTCGGGGCCTGCGAACGGCGAGGTTTTTAGATTGGCAAAACCCAGAGTCGTCATTGGGCGGAAGGGTGCGGATATCCCGTTGAATGACCCGGAGATTTCCCGACACCACTGTCTGCTGGAAGTGCGCGACAAATTCATCAACCTGAAGGACCTTGACTCCACCAATGGCACGTTTTATGACGAAGAGAGAGTGCGAGCGGCCATGCTCCTAGACGGCTCGGAGTTTCGCATTGGCGAGAGCCGCATTCGTGTCAGCTTCCAGAAAAAATGACGCGGGCTTCCCGGTCCCGTGTTTTTCGAAATTACAGCCTAACGCGGTCGAACGTGAGTGTAAGATACGGATGATAGTGTTCCGCCGCCGACGCACCCGATGAATCGCCTCTCCGCTTGCCTGATCACCCTCAACGAAGAACACAATCTGCCGCGCGCCCTGGCCTCGCTCGAGGGCATCGCGGACGAAATCATCGTGGTGGACTCCGGAAGCACAGACCAGACCCAGGTCATTGCGCGCCAACATGGAGCGGCTTTTTTTGAGCGCGCGTGGACAAATTACTCCGAACAAAAGAATTGCGCGGCCGCGCGCGCCGAGAACGATTGGGTTTTGTCGATGGACGCAGATGAAGAGCTGAGCAGCGCACTGCAGACTGCCCTGCTCGATTGGAAAAAGCGCGAGACCGAATTCAGCGTATACGAAATGGCGCGAAAAACCTGGTATCTGGGAGCCTGGATCAAACACTCGGGCTGGTACCCGGATTTTCAGCGGCGGCTGTACCGGCGGGAGGTGGCGCAGTTCGCCGGGATCATCCACGAATCACTGAAATTCCCCGGCCAGCCGGGGCGGCTTCCCGGGGACTTGCTGCACTACACAGTGCGGTCGTTTGCCGAGCACCAAGCGAATGTCGAGCGGTACACCGCGCTGGCCGCCAGACAAATGTTCGAGGCCGGGAAACGAAACTGGCATGGCGCCATGTGGCTAGCGACGCCGTGGAGCTGGTTTCAGAACTATTTCCTGCGGGGCGGATTTCTCGATGGATACCGCGGAGCCCTGATTTCGCAGATGGCGGCGCGCTCCGTGCGGTTGAAATACGCCAAACTGGGCAAATTGATCGAGCAAGAGCAGCGAGGGGCGAGCGGAGAGCAGCCATGAAGGCGCTGCTGGTGGATCTCGAGACAGCCTGGCGCGGCGGTCAAAATCAGGCTCTTCTAATACTGAAAGGGCTCGGCGCCCACGGCCAGGAAGCGGAACTGGTGGCCGCGCAGGGCTCGGCGCTCGGAGAGCGCGCACGGGAGAGCGGTCGGCAAGTTCATTTTGTCTCCCGTGGATTATTTCGTGTGCCGGCGGCGTGGAAGGTTCACGAATTAGTCCGCGGCGGCGGATTTGATCTCGTACATGCGAATGAAGCGCACGCCGTTTCGGCGGTGTGGCTCGCCGGTGCCCATCGACACATTCCTTTCTTGATTTCGCGCCGGGTGGGATATCCGATCGGGAAGAGCCGCGCTTCGCGTGCGCGCTATGAAGCCGCTTCGCGCATCATTGCAAATTCGAACTGGGTGGCGGAACAAGCGGCGAGTTCCGGAGCGCCACGGGAAAAATTGACGGTAGTCTACGAAGGCACAGAGATTCCAGCGCTATTCACAGTGGCCGAGCGAGTCGCGGCGCGCTCGCGCTGGGGAATTTCCGACCATGAGCAATTGCTCGGATGTGTGGGTGTGTTGCTCCCTGACAAGGGCCAGGAGTGGCTGATCCGCGCGGTCGCCGAACTCCGGAAAGAATTCAGAGGGGCCAAGCTGTTGCTGGCCGGTGATGGGCCGTGCCTCTCCAAGCTGAAAGTGCTTGCGCACGAACTTGGGGTTCCTGAAGCGGTTTTGTTTACGGGTTTTGTGAAGGACGTGGAAAGTGTGTACGCGGCTCTGGATGTTTTCTTGCTGCCCTCCTTTTTTGAGGCTCTTAATAATTCCCTGCTGGCGGCCATGGCCTACGAAATTCCTTGCATTGCCTTCCACCGCGGCGCGCTAGGTGAAATCATCGAAAACGAGAAGAGCGGATTGCTGGTTTCCGGCCCGGACGTGGCTGAAATTTGCCAAGCGGTCGGAAGAATTCTCAAAGATCAGCGTTTTGCCGCGAGCCTCGCGAAAGAGGGCCGCATACGAGTCGAGCGAAATTTTTCCGCGGAGCGCATGGTGGATGGAATCATTCGCGTTTACGAGGAGGTCTTGGGTAGCAAAACCAGACATTAGTGGTATTCGCCGAAAGGCTTACGCGCCAGGTGTCGTCACTAGGGTCGTCACCAGTGGCAAAGGGGTCGATAAAAGATGAAGCGCCGGGCGGCTCCTTCTCGATCCGCACGGCGCTTCAAATGTTTTTAATTTTGCGCAAGTTTTCTGTCTTCTCTTGTTCCAGGCGTTCCCTCCTATCCGCTCGCCGATTTACGTCAAGCTATCTCGGGGATTAAACAACCCATCGCCCATTCGGCTCGAGAAACTCCACACCGACCGCAAAACCGTCGCTTTGCAAGGAGTGGCAGTAAGCTACCCGGGCCGAGGAGCGAAACTCTCCGGTGCGCGATACGAACGTCAGCCGTTCGCCCAATTCCCAGCGGCGGGTGCTCACCACCCGCGCGCCACGCGCACTCACATTCTCTGTAAAAGTCGATTCCGTGCCGGGCATCCGGCGATGGCCGTCGAGAAGCACGGGGATCTCCATGGGAATCCGTCGTTCGACGCGGTGAAAAGGAAAAGCGAGCCTGTTGGATTTGACTGGCATTCATCCTCATAGGCACGCGGCAATCCGCGCGAGATTTTTTACCTTGCTGCTGTCCGTGCGATGCTTCATGCCGTAGAGAGCACGGTCGGCAGCGCCCAGAAGCTTTTCCGGGGTATCGCCATCCTCAGGAAATGCGGCAACTCCCGTGCTGACAGAAAGCGTGGGCGGCTCCGCCTCCGCAGAGAGACGTTCGCGAATTCTGGAAACCACGCGAGCAGCAGTATCCGTACAGGCTTCAGGAAGCACGAGAGCAAATTCGTCGCCGCCGTAGCGCGCGGCTGTATCGATGGCGCGAGAATGGGTGCGGAGGATCCTCGAGAGTCGAACGATGGCGCGGCTTCCGGTGAGATGGCCGTACTGATCATTGATAGTTTTTAGACCATCCATATCGAGAAGCACCACGCTAAAAGGACGTTGCGTGCGGCGCGAGCGGTCTAGCTCCGCTTCCAGCACGCTGATAAGGCGGCGATAGTTGGCGAGGCCCGTCAAGGGATCGCTGACGGCCATCGAACGAACCTGGTCAAACAAGCGCGCCTGATCCAGAAGTGCGCCGGAAAGCATCACCACGTAACTGGCCGTCTTGCTCAGCTCCGCCAGGAAGAACGGGCCATCGAAGAGGTGCCGGGAAAATGCCGCCGAAAGGTGGCAAACCACGTTGAGCAAGGCCACGGCCAAGAGCGAATAGTCGTACAGGCTCGCGGCGGCCTTGTCGTTATGGCCGCTCCGGAGACGCTGCCCAAAACAAATGGCCGCGAACAGAAACAGCGCACCCGGAAGCAAATCCCAGGGACGAGAGACAAAGCTGGCGACGTGAGCGAGAGGCGCCGAAGGCGCGGCGAGAAAGGCTGCGCTAGTGAGATACGTGGCGATAGCCACCACCAGCAATGCTCCAGCGGTCTCCTTGCTGGGCTGCCGCGCAGTGGGGACATATCGTTCCACGGCGATGGCGGAGAGCAAGAAAACGGCGAGTATGGTGCGGCCGACCATCCAACCCATCGGGATTCTGGTGAGAGCGCCGGGCCCGGCCTGCAACACATCGTTCAGACCGAAATAGCCAACCGTCTCAATAATTCCGGAAAGCACAAATCCGAATGCCAAAATGAGCGCGGTGCGGTCGTGCGTACCGCGGAACCTGACCAGCGCGTTCGCCGCGTAGCAAAAGCTGAGCAGCGTGCCGCCAGCTTCCAAATAAGCGTAAATCTCCGGAGAACCTGAAACGGCCGCTTCACGCAAGTACAGGATGGCCGCGAATAAGACAAATGTCAGGGCCACGAACGAAGCGATCAGGACGCGCGATCGCTCCTTCCGAAGAAACCCGACGATTTGGCCCCAACCACCCACGAAACCCCCCAAATGCCGACGAAACAACTACAACACCGTGAGATTGCAAGTTGGTGCCCTTTCTTGGGGCAAACTATTGGCCTGTAAACCGCTGATTTTAAGTAGGTTAAAAGAGGGTTTCCGGAGGACTTGGCAGGGAGTGTTCCAGCGAGACAGGGGTGGGCGCCGAGAACCGGCCGCGTTAGGGAATCTATCATCTTTGTTTCCAGCGAGTTATCAACAATTTGTAGCGTATCAGCCAACAGGCGGCCACTGTCTCAGGGTGAGACAGTCTCATCGATCCTCTGTCTCGCTTCTCTCTTTTGCGGGTTACAGTTTGGGCTTGGGCGGGGCCAGTTCGCGAGCCACCACGGGATCACTAAAGCCGGAGGTCTTGTGGGAGCCATCGCAGAACGGCTTGTTCAGAGAATGGCCGCAGCGGCAGAGGCCGATGGAGGTACGTCCAGCCAGGCCGAAGGCGCGGCCTTCCGGATCAACAATTTCGAAATCCCCCTCCACGCGAATCGATCCGTTACTGTTGACGGTGATCTTGGCAGCAGCCATGCGGGCCTCCGAAAAAGGTAGGAGCGCGCTCGACGTTGTCGCCGAAGCGCGCACTCTAGACTACGCAGAGTTTGCCGGGAACTCAACCAGGGGAAGCGCTTCAATACTTGGGCACGCGGGGATCGACATCATCCGACCACGCCAGGATGCCGCCTCTAAGATTCTGAATTTTGCGGAAGCCGGCTTTGCGCAGGAAATCCACGGCTTCCGCCGAGCGTTTTCCGCTGCGGCAATGCGCCACAATTTCGAGCGAAGAATCCAGTTCGTGAACGCGGCGGGGCAATTCGCCGAGCGGGATCAAATGTCCATTCAAGTTGCAAATCTGAAACTCGTGCGGTTCGCGCACGTCCAGGATGAAGAGCTCATCGCCCCGGTCGAGACGCGCTTTTAGTTCACGTGGGGTGATCTCCGGTACCTGCACATCGGGGCCGGGGGCCTCTTCGCCGCGTACACCGCAGAATTCATAGTAATCGATGAGCTTGTGGATGGTTCGATGCTCGCCGCACATCGCGCAGTTTGGGTTTTTGCGCAGTTTCAGCTCGCGAAATTTCATTCCGAGGGCATCGAAGAGCAGCAAACGCCCGACAAGATTCTCGCCAGCGCCCAGAATCAACTTGATCGTTTCCATCGCCTGGATGGAGCCAACAATGCCCGGCAGCACGCCCAGGACGCCGCCCTCAGCGCAGGATGGCACCAGCCCCGGCGGAGGTGGCTCCGGATACAAGCAGCGGTAGCAGGGCCCCTCGGGCATGCCGAACACGGTTGCTTGCCCTTCAAAGCGGAAGATTGAGCCGTAAACATTCGGTTTCCCGAGCAGTACCGACGCATCGTTGACCAAATACCGCGTCGGGAAATTGTCGGTCCCGTCGACGATAACGTCGAAATCCTTGAACAGCTCAAGCGCGTTATCGCTGGTGAGTTTTGTTTCGAAAGTGTCGATCTGAATGTCGGGGTTCAAGTTGCCAAGCCGCGCGCGTGCTGCTTCTGTTTTCGGCTTGCCGACATCATCTGAGCCAAATGTGACTTGCCGCTGAAGATTCGTGAAATCCACGACATCGAAATCAACGAGTCCCAGCCGGCCCACGCCAGCGGCCGCAAGATAGAGTCCCAACGGAGCGCCAAGCCCTCCGGTGCCAATCAGCAGCACCTTCGCGTTTTTGAGCTTGAGCTGACCATCCATGCCCACTTCAGGCATGATCAGGTGGCGGCTATAGCGAAGAATTTCCTCATTGGAAAGGCTGGTCGTCCGATTCGCGCCGGTTTGCGGCTGTGTGCTTGTGGCCATGACAAAAGCTCCTGTCGATTGGAAATCAATTAGCGCGCGAAAGAACCACCCGCAATGGACGGAATGATGCTGATGGTATCCCCGTCTTTGGTAGGCGTATTCTCCTTCGCCAGATAGCGGATATCCTCATCATTCAGATAAACGTTTACGAACGCGCGCAGCTTGCCGTCTTCCGTGTAAAGGTGCTTGCGCAACTCTCGGAATTGGTTGGTGAGCCCACTGAGCGCTTCGCCGACGGTCGCAGCGCTAAACTCCGCGGAATCGCGCTTACCTGCGTAGGCCCGCAGCGGCGTCGGAATCATCACTTTGACAGACATCTGGATTTCTCCCGTTCTCTCTAGCGCGCTCTAGTTTCGGGCGCTTACCTTCATCGCCGCAATCTTCTCTTCCAAAAATCCCGACCTGTCATCTTCTAAACGCCAGGAAGTCATGTCCTGCGGCACTCCGGACTGGACGCTGACGATGATATAGCTGTACCACGGCCAGGCATGATCGCGGTCATAGTCGCTCGGCCGCGCCGGATGGTCGGGATGCGAATGATACCAGCCGATCACTTCCAGTCCTTGCGCCCTGGCGGTCTTTTCCGCGTCTTTTACATCCTCCGCAGTAACAGAAAAACGATTTCGCGGCGAATCATCGCGACGATTCACAAGAGGAAAAAGAGAAAGAACCTCGCGCGAAACGCTGAGACTCTTTTTTTCTGAGACGGCATTCTCCGCAAGCCCGAGGTCCCGTCCGAGCAGCGCACCGCAGCATTCGTAAGGATAGGTCTCCACGCCGTGCTCGCGAATTTTCTCCGCAAGCTCCGCGCTGATCGCGACCTCGAGGACTTCACTCATAGGAAACTCACTCTTCGTCCCAAAAGCGTTCGGTCAGATACTTTGACGCAGAATCCGCAAAAATAGTGACCATCACTGCGCGCTGGCTTGGCGCTAGGCCCTTGGCCACCTGGAAGCAGCCAAGCAGCGCTGCGGCGGCACTGGGGCTGACCATTAGACCTTCTTCCCGCGCGAGGCGCTTTACCAGACGATAGGATTCTTCCGTGCCAACCTCGAGATTTTCGTCCGCGAGCGTGTGGTCATAAATCGCTGGGCGGAGCGCCGTCTGCATGTGCTTCCAGCCTTCCAGTCCGTGAAACGCCGCGTCAGGTTGCAGGCTTACGCATCGAATCGACGGGTTCAGTTCCTTCAGTCGGCGGGCCGTGCCCACAAATGTGCCGCTCGTGCCCAAGGCCGCCACGAGATGAGTGAGGCCCCCGCCGGTCTGCTCCCAAATCTCTTTTGCGGTGGTGCGGTAATGCGCCTGCCAGTTCGCCGGATTGCTGTACTGGTCCGGGTAGAAATACTTTTCTGGGTCGGCCGCCACAATCTCATGCACCCGCCGGATCGCGCCGTCCGTTCCTTCCTCACCCGAAGTGATGACCAGCTCAGCGCCCAGAGCTTCCAGGATCCGTTTGCGCTCGTGGGAGGCGCTGTCCGGCAAGCAAAGTTTCACAGCATAGCCCAGCGCGGCCCCAATCGTCGCGTAGGCGATTCCCGTATTGCCGCTGGTGGCATCGATGATGGTCTTGCCGAGGCGCAGCGCGCCGCTATCCTGACCAGCCTGAATCATGCTCAACGCCGGACGATCCTTGACGGAGCCTCCAGGATTGAACCACTCGGCCTTGGCGTAGAATTCCACATTGGGAAACTCGCTGCCGATTCTCGACAGACGCAAGAGCGGCGTGTTGCCAATCAGCTCGAGCACAGATTGCCCGGTCCGGCCCCCAGGCTTTTCTCCCCGGCGAGAGCGTGTTTCGTCTGAAGCAGCAATGCGGTTGGTGGCGGCCATGCCCTTAATTGTGCGGTTATCTCCCCGAATATGCGACCAGTTTACTCCGAATTAGATGCGGCACGCCAGTTTGATGGTATAACCTGCCTTTAGCGGCAGTTAGAGGCAATCACCCTACTCGAACTAGGGAATCGGTTGTGCGATCCGGAGACTTTTGGAGCAGACGGAAAGCGGTCCATTGTTAACACTCCTTGAGAGCCAAGCGTCATGCCTACCGGGATGATACCGGGAGTCGGCAGATCACAAGCTGGAAGCACAGTTGACTCGCGCCTCACAATCAGAGACTGTCGAGCGGTGACGGACGCGCCTGCCCCTCGACCCGCGGATGATTCTTCGCTGGTGCTGGCGGCGCGCCAAGGCGACCGCGCCGCATTTGGTGGCTTGTACGCGCGGTACGCACGCATGGTCCACGGCATCCTGCTGGCGAGGGTGCCCGCAAGCGACGTAGACGATCTTGTTCAGGACGTGTTTCTACGTGCGCTGCCCCGCCTCCGCGATCTGCGCGACGTCGCGCGCTTCGGGCCTTGGATAGCAGCCATCACACGCAACCGCGCCAACGATTATTACCGGCAAACGCGCGCGGTCGCCGCAGTAACGGAGAGCCTGCCGGAAGATGAAGCGGAATTGCCCGCTTCGAACACCGCTCCAGATGCCGAAGCAGCGGCCATCCTGACGTTTGTTCGCAGCCTCCCGGAAACATATCGCGAAACCCTGATACTTCGTTTGGTGGAGGGCATGACTGGGCCGGAGATCGCCGTGCGCACCGGACTGACTCCCGGGTCCGTTCGCGTCAATCTGCATCGAGGCATGCAGCAGCTTCGCGAGAAATTAAACCAGGCAGCGCTCGCCAGTGGGCTAGTGGCCGATTCCTCGAGCGGAAGAAACGCGGCGGCGCAGGGAAAGAATTCATTGCGTAGAAGGAATGAGCCATGAATGACGACTACCTCTGGGATGGTTCCGGCGAACCCGACCCGGAGATTCAAAAATTGGAAAACCGTCTTGCCAAATTCCGCCATCAGGGAGAGGCGCCGGAATTTCCTCGAATCTCAGCGGCGCGGCAGCCGCGATCTTGGCGGCGGCTCGTGTCATCCAATTGGTCTTTCGGACTCGCAGCCGCAACGGCCACCGTCCTGTTTATGGCTGCGTTTGGGATTCTCTGGTGGAGTCAGAAGCCCAGCACAAATTCCGAACCAGGATGGGACGTTGAGAGTGTCGCGGGCACGCCAAAAGTGGAATCGAGCGCCTTCGGGGGAAACGCCGGAGCCACCAAGCTTGGCATCGGCCAAACGCTGGTCACCGACAGCCATTCCAAGGCCAACATTTCCGTCGCCGATATTGGAACGGTGAGTGTAGAAACGAACACGCGTCTGCGCCTAGTCGCCGGGGGCCATGGACACAACCGACTGGCACTCGATCGCGGGACCATTCACGCTTACATTTGGGCCTTGCCGGGGGAGTTTACGGTGGATACGCCTTCCGCGATCGCCGTAGACCTGGGCTGTTCTTATACGCTTGAAGTGGATGATTCGGGCGCCGGACTGCTGCGAACTAAACTCGGTTGGGTTGGCTTCAAGCTGGATGGACACGAAGCCTTCATCCCCGCGGGCGCAGTTTGCGCGACGCGCCCGAAAGTTGGGCCAGGCACTCCGTACTTTGATGACGCTTCCGCATCGTTTCGTGCAGCCTTGTCCAAGTTTGATTTTGGCGCGAGCACACCCGAAGAACGGAGCGCCGAACTCAGCAGGATCCTAGCGGAGTCTCGCCAGCGTGACGCGCTCACCGTCTGGCACCTTCTCGCTCGCGTTGACGAATCGGAGCGCGGCTCCGTTTACGACCGTCTGGCAACCCTCCTCCCGCCTCCCTCGGGAGTCTCGCGCGATGGCATTCTTCGCCTCGATCAAAAGATGCTGGATTTGTGGTGGAACCAGCTGGGCCTGGGAGACGCCTCGTTGTGGCGCACTTGGGAACGCTCCTGGTCAGAAGCCAAAAGCTGATGAATGTCTTGGTTTCGTCAAAACCAGCACGCGAAATTCGCTTCTCAACAATCGCTAATGGCGGTCCGCTTTACAGGAGCGTTTGCATTTAATAGGCTAAGAGCATTATGTGGAATGTCGAAGAGCGGTTTACACCCAAGCAAATTGAAAGCTTGGCGGCGCTGGGCTTTGCCGTCGGCAGTACTCGCGGCGTCGTTCGTGTCGAGAAATACGGCAGCGGCGGGGAGTTTCGCAAAGGCACGGACGACCTCTACCAGATGACGGTCATGCCAACGATCATGCTGAAGGGCCGCTTCACCCGCCTTTGGGACGCAGGCTACCAAAAGTTCCTGCTGGCCGATGACGGCTTGAAGCTGCCGGCGCTGGCGACGCATCTTGAAAATCTGAGAAGGTTCAACGAAGAATTGCGGACCGCGCTGGGCGTCCCGACTTTTTACAACGAAGCGCTCGGGTCCGTGAGCCAAATCAGCGTCTACGATCGCGTCAAAGGCCGTGTCGGCGATGTGCCAGACAAAACGGTTGGCGCGCATGAGCCAGGCGGCGGGCATTAAAATGAGCAGTTTCTTCCTTTAGTTCTTCTTATTTCGATTTGCTCACCTGAAGCTGACGCCGGAATTGCTCCACGTCCACGCGATGCTTGGCGGCTTTGCGCGCCCCGATGAAGATCACCGGAATGTCCCGCCCGTAGCGCCCTTCAAGAACAGCATCGTCTTCGATATTCACTTCACGCAGCACAGCGCCGAATTCCCGCAGCAACGGCGCAACGGCCGTTTTAGCTTCTTCGCAAAGATGGCAGCCCGGGCGCGTGTAGAGCGTCACCTCGCGCGGTGCAGCGGCGGCCAGGCGCGCGTCTTCCAGATGCGGATTCACGGTTTCGGATGGGAATATTTCTGAAATGGACCGGCATACGGATGAAACGCCCGCGCGCGGTAAAGCTCCGCGATCTGCCGGAGATGTCCGAGGTCGTGCGAAGCCCACTCGCTGAGCATCTGATGGAGCGTGATGTTGCCAAGCTCGGAGTGCGTGGCCTCGCGCTCGCCGGAGTCTGTCGGTATGCTCCGCAGCAAAATGACCGTCGAACGCCGGGTCTTAGTGAAAAACGCCAGATTCTCGCTACCCGAACCGCGCACATAGTCGCCGATCACCACGGTAACCGCCCCATCATACTTCTCGAGCGTCGGCGATTCTTCCGTGACCATGCGGCGCGTCCGGTCGGCATACACCATTTCAATGTCCCCCAGATGCCCGAGCACTTCCGCTATGGACCAGCGCTCCGGCGCAGGTTTCCAGCGCAAGAGATCTTCCGGCAAATCTCGAAGCATCGTTTCGATCAGAATCGGCGTCTTTTCAAGGAGCAACAGGGCAGGCTGGATGGGTCGAGTGACGTCGGACTCGGTGGATCGAGCTACAGCTTGCTGCATGGGTGGACCTCCCAAGCGATACATGCATCTTACTCGAAAAGGCCGCGGAAAGTTGAACTGGCGCATAATGAGTAACACACGGAGGAAACACCGGCATGGGAAGAATCGTGGCAATGATGGACGACCTGTTTTTTCAAATGAAGGTCGCGGAGACGGCCAAGCATCTCGGCCTGGAGTTAAAAGTGGCCACGAACGGCGACGCGCTTCTAGGCCTGCTGGAACCCGTGCCAAATCTGGTCATCGTAGATTTGAACGCGCGCAGCCAGCCCCTTGCGGCCATCGAGCGCGTGCGCGCCGCACAAAAAGACCTGAAGGTCATCGGATTTCTCTCTCACGTGCAGCTGGAGATGGCGGCGCAAGCGCAGGCCGCAGGCTGCAACGAGGTCATGCCCCGCTCGGCCTTTACGCAAAACCTAGCCGCGATCCTGAGCTCCGCAAAGGACTGATGTGAGACTTCGAAAGAATACAGTAACGGCGGCCGCGCTGCTCCTAACGGCACTGCTAGTGCCGCTCGCAAGCGGCGCTTGTGCACAAGAGTCCAGTGCAAATCCCGCAACCCAAGCCGCCTCGCCGAACGGACCATCGGCAGCGCTTCGCGATGTCCTGACGGCCGCCTGCTCACAGAGCCAGAATGAATTTGCGCGTTTTCTCACGGCACGCAACAAAGAATCCTTTTCCCGCATGGCCCCGGCCGCACGCGTTGCCTTCATGAAACGATTCGTGCTGCTCAACGAGCCGGGCACACCCGCAGTAACCGCCAATCCAGCAGGCCGTCCTATGGTCCGTTGTGATACGCCGGCGGGGGCCGCGGAGATCCAAATCGGCGGCGCTGACACCCGCGACAATGTGGCATTTCTAACGGTGGATTTGCGCGACGCCACGGATTCCTCCGGCGCCAGCGCGATCCAAGTAAACATGGGCCTGGTGCGCGAGAATGGCGAATGGAAGATCCTCTCGCTAGGTCTGGTCCTTCTCGACTTGCCTTCCCTCGAACTGGAATGGGACTCCGCGGAAGCCGACAAAAATGAGCAAGCTGCCATCGAATCACTTAAAGACATCGCCGAAGCCGTCGAAAAGTATCGCCGCAAGTACACCAGGCTGCCCGACTCTCTTTCGAGTCTGGGGCCCCCGCTGCATGGTCCGCAGAACGCGGAAGCCGCGGATCTCATAGCCGGTGACCTGGCTACCGGAATGAAAAATGGCTATTCGTTCCGCTACGTCATTGTCGGTGCCAGCGGTTTAGGCGCTCCGGCGAAGTTTGAAATCGCCGCAACGCCGCTCAACTATGGGCGCACCGGCCATCGTTCATTTTTCCGTGATGCAGCGGGAACGCTTCGCGGCGCGGACCGCCAAGGCGCGGTCGGCGCCGCATTAGATCCGCGGTTGCCGTAACACCGATTCCTGCGGCGCCCATGCCTTTAGCACTACGGTTTAGTTCTTGCCGTGGGATACGGAATCCCCAGTTGTTCAAGATAAGTTTTAAAGCGCTGGGGATCGTAATAATACTTTTTCAATTGCGGCGCGAACTTCTCCATTTTTTCTTTATTCGTCTCCACCGCGGGTTTGTCGTCGGGACTTAGAAACGTCTCATAATGGACGTCCTTGGTCTGAACATTCCGAAAATACTCCCACGCTTGCTGCACCAGTTGCGGTTCGAGAAAAAAGTCCAGTGCGGTCATCGCTTGCACCTTGGCCCCTGCCGTCGAACCTTTATGAGCGATAGGCGTGGCCATGGCCACGCCGTTCGCCCAGCTATGTCCCGGCAGATTAGGAATGTTAGCCGGATACATCAGGTACACCATCGGCACGTTCCAGGAAATGTCACCGATGTCATCCGATCCGCCGCCCGTGGGTCTCTTCGCCGGTTCCGAGAGCGGCTCGATTTTTTCCTTAAGCCCTTCCACTTTCGCGCCGATTTCCTCTTGCAGTGCCTTTGCCAGCGTCTGATCCGCAACGCTCCACTTGGGCATCCCCACGGCCTCGATGTTCTTCTGCTGCGTCTCTGCGATGACCTTGTTCAAGTATGGCGGCCACGCCGATCCCACCAGCTTGTGATCCACGGTGGTGCCCGTCATCTTCGCAGCGGATTCCGCCATCGTATTTCCCAACTCATAGAGATCCTTGATATGCGGGTAGTCCAACTCGCGGAAGTAATACCAAACCGCCGCCTCCGATGGCACAACGTTCGGCTGATCCCCACCGTTGATGATCACGCGATGCGATCGTTGTGCCGGCCGCAGATGCTCCCGGCGAAAATCCCAGCCGGCATCCATCAGCTCGACAGCATCGAGCGCGCTGCGCCCTTCCCACGGCGCCGAAGCCGCGTGCGCCGCCTTCCCATGAAAAAAATATTGCACGGAAACAAGACCGCTCCACTCCCCGTTCCCGGTGCCATAGGAAGTCGAAAATTCCGACTCCACGTGTGCGCCCAAAACGATATCCACGTCCCTAAACACTCCCGCGCGAACGAAGAACGCCTTGGTACCCAGCAACTCTTCCGCAACGCCAGGGACAATCTTGACGGTCCCCGCGATGTGGTGTTCGTCCATCAGCCTTTTCAAGACCAGGGCCGCGGTAACGTTGACGGCCATCCCCGAGTTATGACCCTCTCCGTGCCCTGGCGCGCCTTCGACGATGGGGTCGTGATACGCCACTCCCGGCTTCTGCGAAGCGCGCGGGATGCAATCAATGTCGGTAATGAACGCGATGACCGGTTTGCCGTTCCCATAAGTGGCTACCCAGGCCGTCGGCACGCCCGCAATGCCATGCTCAACGCGAAATGCATTTTTCTCAAGAATGCCGGTTACGTAACGCGAAGTCTCGTATTCCTGAAATCCCAGTTCGCTGAAGCTGAAAATTTCGTCCACCATCTGCTGCGTAAACGTTTGGAGCTTGTCCACTTCCGCCGCCGCTTCCTGCTTTAACGCGGGGAGCTGGCCCGCCTGCCGCGCGCCGAGTCCCGCGGGCACAATTAAGACCGCCGCCAAGGCACCCACCACACAAAATTTCCTCATCCGATTCTCCCGTCAAAAAACGCCACCAAAATGAGCGGGCATAGTACATCGTCTATTGCGAAATAGGGAAAGGAAAGAATCCCGGATTTGTGCCGCGGAGGCGTTGGCGCTACTATCGTGCGATTCAACATGCGCCCGGCCTCCACTCGAACGCTTTTCCTGCTCCTGTCTCTCGCTCTCCTGACGCCGCTGACGGCTCCGGCGCAGCAATCCAGCTCCGCCTACGGCCCACTTCCCGTCTTCGAATTCCACAGCGGCTTCTGGATCAATCTCCACCACGCGCTCTACTACGAAGCCAGGCTCCGCGAATTCCCGCCCAACGCCTCTCAGAAAGGCAATCCGGTTCCACAAGTAAAATTGAAATTGATGAAAGATGCCGCAACGGCCCTCAGCCCCGCCGAGCGTATCGCCTGGGACAACTCCGTAGCCTATTACGCGGCCAACTACGCGAACAAAGACCTGCTCTTCAATAACGAACTCATCCTTATAAAAAACCAGCTCGCGGATTTTGAAGATTGTGACGAACTCTCCGGCGCCCAAAAAAAAACCTGCGACGCCGGCCTGGCCCCCAAACTGACCCAAGCGCTGGATGCCGCCGCTCCCGTCTATCGCGCCCATCTGTGGGCCGACCAAGACCGCGCCAACCGCCGTTGGGTTGCCGCCGTGGCCCCTCTGGTCGAAGAACAGGGTGTAGGTATTTCGCAGCGGCTTGCGGACATCTATCAGACCAAATGGCCCAAGGAAAAAATTCGCGTCGACGTGAGCGCCTATGCAAATCCATCGGGGGCCTACACCACGATCGACCCGCTCCGCGTCACCATCTCCAGCACGGATGCCCGCAACCAGGGCGACGAAGCCTTTGAAGTGCTGTTCCACGAAGCTTCGCACGGCATCGCCGAGCCTGTCGAATCGGCCATTATTCGCGAATGCCGCCAGCGTGATAAAGCCATTCCTCGCGACCTCTGGCACGCGCTCATCTTTTATACGACAGGCGAGGTGATCAGACCCCTCTTAACGCCGGCGGAGGGCGACCCACAGGACCAAGAGGACGCCGTCAAGCCCAACATCAATCGCCCTCCGGCCAGTCGCAAAGAAACTTACATTCCCTACGCCATCCGCGAAGGCCTTTACGAACGTGGTTGGAAAGACTACCTCCAGCTTCTCACCCGCTTCTGGCAGCCCTATCTCGACAACAAATCCACCTTCGACGACGCCATCGCCCGCATGGTCTCCGCGCTGTAGCGCTCCGCGCTCACACATCTTTTTTTGGTGTTTGGGCTTCGCCCGTGGGGCTCCAAGGTTTTCCGTTGCGCAGGCTCTCCCGCACTTCCGCTTCCCTGCGGGCCTGCTGTGGGTTTAAAGGAGTTGCGAGATCCTATCCTTTTTCCGGCGCTTGGTGGTCTGACGGATGGTCTTGAAGTGGAAGTCCTTGTAGCATGGTGTGCATGAAAAGACGGCAATCTGGCAACCGCAGTTCTGCGGCGAAAGGCAACGGCGTTCCGAAAAACGTTGCTGAATACCTTCGTGGCGTCCCACAACCGGCCCGCAATACCCTGAACAAGGTTCGTGCGGCGATTCGGTCCGCGGTCCCGTCCGAAGCGACTGAGACCATCAGTTACGGGATTCCTGCGTTCAAGCACAAAGGTGTGCTGGTGTGGTTCGCCGCGTTTTCGAACCATTGCAGTTTCTTCCCGACGGCGTCGGTGATCGAGGCCTTCAGGAACGAACTGAAAGGCTTCTCCACATCCAAAGGGACCATCCACTTTCCCACGGACAAGCCACTGCCGGCTGTACTTGTCAAGAAAATGGTGCAGATGCGGGTCGCGCAAATCGCAAGCAAGGAACGCCGCTGATGGTAGGACTTCTCAACCAGCGGCGGTTTCCTTGGATGTCTCCGCGTGCTCCGGCGTCGTCGTGCCGCCGGACTTGGCCGTAATTTCGAGTCCATTCTTGTTCATATCGAATCTCTGTTTCCGGTCCAAGCCTTTCACAAATCCACGTGCCGCTTTAGCAACGGCTCCCGGAAGGCTCGACGCCTGCACGGTGACTGTCGATTCCACCGTTTCTTCACTGCGATCTCGAAAGCGAAATTGCACGTCAAACGTTTTCATGCTCCCATCCTCCCTTTTCTGATCTCTGACAATGAAAACAGAAAGCGGTTGCGCACTGATTGTCGCCGGCGGGTCTTAAAACCGCCGAGGCCTCTAATTGCGACGACGTTTGCGACTCGTAGCCTTGGTACCGGAGCGCTTCGTTTTCCGGGCCTTGACTTCTGCTTTAAGCGTCTCGTTCTCTTTCGCCAACGTATCGCGCGCAGCTGTTACTGTTTCCAGATCGTTTCCCAATTGGCCGTTCTCTTTCTGGAGCTCGGCCACTTGAGCCTTCAACTGCTCGTTCTCTTCGAGGGTTTTTGTGTCCTTGCAGGCCGCCAGAGGCAAACTCAGCAGTACCGCCACAGCTAGTCCCGCCCAAGTGTTTTTGCGCGTCATTGGTCATCCTTCGTTGACAAGAATGCTCAAAGAACTTGATTCGCAACTGGAACAACAGATAGCGGGTGGGAGGGCAGGCACCGCTGGCGACTGGGCCAGCGTAATCGAGTTTCCTGGATCGCGCAAGCCGACAAAACGCGCTGGTCTGGGACGATCGAGCCCGGAAATAATGGAGCGCAGGAGGGGTGCCGGGTAAACAATCCATACGGGTTGGCTTGCAAAGGGTGGGGGCTCGGCCTCTGGCAGGCCTTGGTCTACTCTCGGCGTTTTCCCTCTCAATGTGATAGGTGTCGACTGCGAACGCACCGCTGCTTCTCGGCTTTTCCACACACTTCCACCGTCGCTCGAGACCCATCGATCCCCGCCCAACTCCCTTAAACCCCTGGACTTCCAACAGTTTCGCTCGGATCGGCACGGGGCCGCTCGAATAAGCCACTCCGTCGCTGGAAATTCGAAAAAGGATGGTTGTCCCGCACCTCCGACTGGTCCGAGACAGACATTATCGCGGCCAGGCACCTTCTCCAGCGGTAAAGATTGTCGAGAAACTGCGGTTGTGCTAGGATTTGCGGTGCGGAAGTCAGCTTGGCCACGCGCCAGGCAAGTCCAGCGTCCGAAACGTTCTCTCCTACTGTTCCTCAGCAGAGTTCCCCGAGGGGGGAAAACTCACTCCGGAGAAACCTATCGAGCGACTCGGACTATTCGATAACCGGCTCCCTCGGAGCCTGGCCGTCAGAAGGAACTGGATAAGCCCATGTCCGGTACACAGGCAGCCTCAAAGACCGAAAAAGAGACCGTCGAGATCAGACTCGCCCATTCCCCCGATTCCGACGATGCCTTTATGTTTTATGCGCTGGCCACCCACAAGCTCGCCACCCCCGGTTACAAATACACCCACATCCTCTCCGACATTCAAACCCTGAACGAAGCAGCCCTTACGGAAACCTACGACGTCACCGCCGTAAGCTTTGCTGCTTACCCGAGCTTGCGCGATAAGTACGTCCTGCTCGATTGCGGGGCCAGCTTTGGGGAGAACTACGGTCCCATTGTTGTTGCCTCCAAACCTATGAAACGAGAAGACTTAGCTGGAAAGAGGATCGGCGTCCCGGGGCTCAAGACGACCTCCTATCTGACCTTGAAGCTCTTTGAACCCAACTTTGAGCCGGTGGTGATGGCTTTCGACAAGATCCTGGACGCCGTAAAGAACGAAGTCGTTGAAGCCGGCCTCCTGATCCACGAAGGGCAACTGCTCTTCCCGCAGCTCGGTATGCACCGCGTCCTCGACCTGGGCGTCTGGTGGCACGAGCAAACGGGTCTACCGCTGCCCCTCGGTGGCAACGCCGTACGACGCGCTCTGGGGCCCGCCCTGGGCTTGCAAATCGCGAAAACGATCAAGGATAGCGTCGAATACGGACTGGAACATCGTGAAGAAGCGCTCAACTACGCCATGCAGTTTGCCCGCGACATGGAAACCGAAGTCGCCGACAAGTTTGTCGGCATGTACGTCAACCGCTGGACGCTCGGCTACGGCGAGCGCGGCAGGCAAGCCGTACGAGCTTTAATCGAGCGCGGCACTGCCGCGGGCCTTCTCCCCGGTCCTCCGGACATCGAATTCCTGAACGAACAGTAACAAAACAAAAGGCTTACTCTAAATCGCAAGTCGCCGGCGCCCCAATCACTGGAGAATTTCCACGCAGGCCGCCTACATGGCCCATCAACAACCTCATACCGCCCATCCCGGCAACCATCCAAGCCAATTTGCTGGCCCCCTCAGTGAGTCCGCACCTGCCCCGGTGTGCACCACAGATCCTGATAGTCAAAGCTGAAATCCGCGAGCGGCGAAACCGCGGCCATGGTGAAGTGGTCGATGCTTCCGTCAGGATTCAGCGTGAAGGTCACAAACGCATCTTCGATAGTCCGGTCGCGCCAATGGGCCTTAAACGTGTCGTACTGCCAGTGCTCGAGGTCGGCCACGGCTTTCGGCGTATGATCCAGGCTGAAGGCCAGCCCCGCGTTTTCCTGTTTGATGGTAACCGGTCCATACCAGGCATCGTTGTAAACTCCCGCATACTTTTCTAGTGGCAGGGACGGCTTGGAATTCACGGCCCGGCCCTTGTCGCTCGCCGCCATGGCCTGCTTGGCCGCTTTCTCGGACTGGTCTTCTGCGGACTTGAGTATCGGAGTCCAGGCCGTTGGCGGTAAGCCAAAATAAGCGTCCAGCACGTGGTACATGATGGAGTCGAATGCCCCGCCTTGCTCCGCATTGGTCAGAATCACCATTCCCAGGTTCTCTTCCGGCACCAGCATCACGCGCGAAACGAAGCCCGAGACTCCGCCGGTATGTCCAACCAACTTTCGCCCATGATAGTCGCGGATCCCCCAACCAAGCGCGTAGGCCGCAAATTGCGGGCGCAAGACGCTTGTCGGAGAGGGTTCCGTGCTGATAGGTGTGAGCGTCTGGGCCGTCCACATCTCATGAGATTGCGCCTCACTGAAAAGCCGCTCTTCCCGCCCCGGAATTTTCCCGTGGTTGAGCTGTAGCATGATCCACTTGGCCATTTCCGCCACCGACGAGTTGATCGCTCCCGCCGGTCCGGCGTTGTCCAAATCCTGGAATGGAATGCTTTGCAGCTTGCCATCAACTTTCGAGTGGGGCCACGCGTAATCGTCGGCTGGCTTGAAAGCGGTGGTGCTCAAGTTAGTGGTCTTCATCCCCAGCGGTTCGAGGATCTTCTCGCGAAGGTACTCTTCCCAAGTTTTCCCGGTGACGGCCGGGATGATCTGTCCCGCCGCGATGTACATCAAGTTGTCGTAGGCATAGTGGCTGCGGAAACTCGAGGCCGGCTTCATAAATCGCAATCTATAAATGATGTCCTCGCGCGTAAACGTCGTGTGCGGCCAGAAAAGCAGGTCGCCTTCGCCCAGCCCCATCCCGCTCCGATGCGTAAGCAAATCGCGAATGGTCATCTCATGCGAGACGTACGGGTCATACATCTGGAAACCCTTCAACCGCTCGTATACCTTGTCGTCCCAGGAAATTTTCCCCGCGTCCACCAGCGATGCCAGCGCCGCGCTGGTAAACGCCTTGGTGTTCGAGCCAATCCCAAACAGGGTGTTGTCATCCACCGGGGCGGTCTCTCCCATCTTTCGCACGCCATACCCTTTCCTGAGTACAACCTTGCCGTCCTTAACGATGGCTATCGCTATCCCGGGCACATCAAATGTCTTCATGTCCAGAGCAACATACGCGTCCAGGTCCACTGGCGGGCCGTTCTGGGCGGTAGCGCAGTGAGCAAAAGTCAGGGGCAATGCCAGCGCGGAAACTCTCAACCAGCTGTCAAGGGTCATGACGAGGACATACTCCTTTAGCGAGCGTGCGTTGCGCATTAGACCATACAGGACAGCTGCGACACCAACTCCGAGCGGACCCGGCATCCACGCGTTGGCCGTGGAGTCCTTTTGCTCGGCGGGGCTGACGGACTGTGTCTGTAGCTGTCTGCTAGCGGGGATGGTGCACTTTGGCTTTCGGCGCGTGTTCGAGAGACTGTTATCGAATGAGAAGTTAAGCAGTCCGGTTCCCTTCGAGGTCTTAGCCTCTCCTAATGCAAAGGACTTCAGCCAGGTGCGCCTTCCAAAACGGAAGCCCGATACGGGAATTGTGGGCGGGTTTCTAACCGGTGCCGATATGAACTCTGTCGCGTTGGAGCTCTCGACCGAGTCCGGATTCCCGGTCGTTTCTCACCAGTACGCACGCTTCGTTCTCGACTCTAAAGCCTTCTGACGGATCTCAGAATCAGTCGCACCCGAAACGGTGATTCCCATCAGTGATCGATGCGCGCAAAAAAACCACGGAACTCTTTCGAATACAGCAACTCACTCAGCTCGGGAAAAGCGTACCTGCCTTGACGCTTTCCCTCCAATCACTTAGTGTCTTTTCCTTGCAGGGAGTCTCTGATGAAAACGTGTGTGCGTAGGCTATGTCTGGCCGCCGGAACACTGGCCGGGTTAGCTCCCCTGGCGCGAGGCCAAGCCGCTGCGGAATATCGCGACCACGCGCAGTCGGCCGGGATTTGGCCGCAACAAGCGGTTCGCGGTGCGCACGGCATGGTCGCCACGGACGAAGAATTGGGCTCAGAAGCGGGCGTCGAGATCCTGAAGCGCGGTGGAAACGCCGTCGACGGCGCAGTAGCAGTGGCCTTTGCTCTGGCGGTCGTCGAGCCTGCGGCAGGGAACATCGGCGGGGGCGGCTTCATGCTCGTGCGTCTGGCAGATGGACGCACCAGCTTTGTCGACTATCGCGAAGTCGCTCCCGCCAAAGCCACCCGAGACATGTACCTCAAACCCGATGGCGCTCTCGACAAAGAGCTCTCGGTAATCGGCTACAAATCGGTCGCGGTGCCTGGCACCGTCGCTGGTCTTGAGCTCGCCCTCAAAACCTACGGCAAACTGAAGCGCGCCGAGGTGCTGGCTCCAGCCATTCATCTTGCCGAAGACGGGTTTCCGATCAGCGAAAAACTCGCGCGGCAATTGGAGGGAGAACGCCGTGAGTTGCAGCAGTTCACCATCAGCCGCCGCATCTTCTTGAATGATGGAAAAATGTTCCACGCGGGTGACACGCTCCGGCAACCGGAACTGGCCGCCACTCTGAAGCGCATTGCGAAAAACGGCGCAGCCGAATTCTACCGTGGGGAGACCGCGAAGATGCTCGTCGATGACATGAACCGCATGGGCGGCCTGATCACGCTCGAGGATCTTGCGCAATACCAGCCCAAGGTTCGCCAGGCGTTAGAAGCCAATTACGAGTACGACGGCCACAAGTGGGAGGTCATCACCTCGCCCCCGCCGAGCTCCGGGGGCGTGGCCATCATTGAAGCCCTGAATATGCTTCAGGACGTCCCGCTCAAAGGCTGGGACGACCCGCAAAGCGTCCACATGGTGGTGGAAACGATGCGGCGAGTGTTTGCGGACCGCGCCGCGTATCTCGCGGACCCGGACTTCTCCAGAGTGCCTGTCGACGGCCTCACTAGCGACTGCTACGCCAAAGAACTGGCCGCTACGATTGACCCCCTGCGCGCCTCCTCCAGCAAAACGGTCAAAGCCGGCATGCCCCACGTCTGCGGAGTTTCGGCTTCGAGCGAGGCAGCTCGGGAAACAATCAGCCTCAATGATGGGCCGCACACGACGCACTTTTCCGTTGTGGACGCAGCCGGCAATGCTGTCGCCAGCACCTACACGCTCAACAACAGCTACGGCTCGCACGTAACTTCCACCGCGGGTTTCCTCCTAAACGACGAAATGGACGATTTCACAACGCAACCCGGCGTCCCCAACGCTCTGTTCGGCCTAATCCAATCCGACGCAAACGCCATCGCTCCCGGCCACCGCCCGCTCAGCTCCATGACCCCGACAATTCTCCTGCGCGACGGCAAGTTGAGCTTCGTAACTGGTTCGCCCGGCGGGCCCACGATTATTTCTGCAACGCTGCTCAGCGTCTTAAACTGGATGCGCCTGGGACTAGAAGCGCAGGCCACCATCAACGCACCGCGCTTTCATCACCAGTGGCTGCCCGATGTGATCCTGATGGAAAAGGATTTTCCCGCAAGCCTGGAGTCTGCTCTGGAGGCGCAGGGCTACCAGACGCGGCGGCGTGGCCACATTGGTCTGGTGAACGCCATCGGGATCGATCCGCAAACAGGTGAACGTCTCGGCGCAGCAGACCCGCGCGACAACGGAGCTGCGGTAGGTTACTGAACGGGATTATTTTACTCCTCGTGGCTGGTACCGGGGGGCGGTCCGAAGTTGGGCGTTTGGCTTTTCATCTCAGAGCGCAGTGCACGGGGCTATGCGAAGAATCCTATCCACTTATATGTTCGTGTCGCGAAGGTTGACCACCGAACTTCTCGGCCAGATCGCCGAAGCCGGTTTCGAGGCCGTCGAGATTTTCGGGACACGCGGCCATTTCGATTACACCACCAAGCAAGAGGTGCAAGCCATTGCCAGCGCCCTCTCGCAGCACGGCCTCGCGCTTCTGTCGCTCCATGCCCCCACTAGTCGGGATCTGAGCGCAACGCGCGAAGGCGGCACACCCCTTTCCATCACCGAAGTGGAACGCGTGCGCCGCGTCGAAGCCATGGACGAGTTGAAACGCGTGATCGACGTCGCCGAAGATTTGCCCTATTCCCGGCTGATTCTACACATGGGTGGTCCGCGCGAAACCGCTGACCCGCGTAAGCGCGACGCCGCCTTCAGTTCCCTCGAGCATCTGGTTTTGCATGCTCACCACCGGGGGGTAACCATCGCCGTGGAAAACACCACCAGCGAGATGGGCGATCCCGCTTATCTCCGCACCTTCGTCGACGAAACGCGCTTGACCGACCTGCGCTTCAACTTCGACATCGGCCACGCACACCTTGCCGACGGTCCGGAAGCCGAGCGCATCGGAAAAGCATTTGCCCCGCTTCGCGAACTGGTCATCTCCGCGCACATCCACGACAATCACGGCGAAAAAGACGAGCACCTACCGCCCTACGACGGCACCATCGATTGGGAATCCGCTGTCAAAACGATGAAGTCCGCGCCCGAACAAGACCTCGCACTCACGCTCGAACTCAAAGAAAGGACTGGCAACGACACGCCGTCCACTGCCGAGCAACTGGCCGCCGCCAGCGAATCCCTCGAGCGCTTCGAGCGCGAATGGGGATGACACCGCCGTCGCGCTGAATCGAACGATTTTTGGTACTCATGGCCCTAGCCGTTCTAAAGTTTATGTGCTGCAGCACATAACATTATGTGCAGAAAGTAGATAGGTGCAGTGGGTGTCCTAAGTCGCCGATGGTCAGCGCGCGTGCTTGGCTGGACTGAGCATAATATCCTCGGTTGGTTGGCGAATCTCGATTCAGACCTGACATGCGCGGATGTCCCGCGAAGAGTTACAAAGTCGCTTCCATTGATCCCTTGCTGCAGCCCATCAGCTCTCTACAACCAAGCCACACACAGACGCGTTAGCTCTATCTGAAGACGGACATGTGCATGCTGATTGTCGAAGCAAAGGAACTGTTGCACATGTTCTCGACGAAGCGATGTTCGCTGTACCCGCTGTTGCAGCTCAACTCGCGGGAGCCGCAAGCGTCAGAAGATTCGTCCTGTTTACTCGCCGCATCCTGCGTGGACGCGCTGGCCAAGAGATTTTGCACTATAGGTCCCAATCGCCTGCGGAATTGCTTCTTCTCTTTCTCTGAAGATTGAGCCCAACTGTAGCGAAGCGCCTTCCAAAGGTACGGCATTTGAGAGAAGCTCCGCTGCTGCTCCGGAGAGTAACTGCTGTATTGCGCGGCGAGACTTTTGGCGAGCGAATCCTTGAAGTGACGGTTCGTATGCAGGACCTGTTTGCCCAGGGATTCCTTAATCATGAAAGCGACGACTTCGGCGTAAGCATCGGCAACTTGCGTGGTGAGCGGAGGGTTGCCCTTGGCGATAGGGCGGTGCGCGGAGTCATAGATGTTGAGCACCCATTTTGAGAGCATGGAGTCCGGATTCTGCCGCAACCCACCCACGTACTTTTCACACAATTGCTCGCGCACGAGTTCCCGTTGTTGGCGAGGCTTGGTGTTGAGCTGTTCTTGAAATTTCAGGACGTTCATCGTCGAATCAATTTCATCCTGATGATGGCCTTTCCAAGTGCGCACCAGGGAGGCGCGAAACTGATCGCGCTGCTCCACGGTGAACGGTGCATCCAGCAGCCATTCAAAGAACTGGGTCTCCTGGTCCACGATGGCTTGCGTCAAGGGCGGATTCCCGGGAATCGGCAGCTCATCGCCAGAGGTCGTATCTGAAGTGGAGCCCGGAGCTTTGCTCGTTTCCGCGCACAGAACAAGGGTTGATGTGCTGATGCTCACACTCAGAGCAAGAATAATGGCCAACCAAAAAGGAAATATACGATTCGTCTCCATACCATCCTTCAGCGTTTAACTACCGTCTAGCGCCACTGTTCGTGACCGTATCTGTTACCCGTCGGTGTGAGTCGGGTTTACGGAACGGTGATGGACAGAGTCGTGATGTTGGCGGCGTTGGCGCCAGAAGTGCCCTGAATAGTGAGAATCACATTAGCCGGCGCGGCGCCCCCACCTCCTCCGTTCTTGGCGGGGCCTTGTCCGGTGAGGCTTGCGCTGACGCAAGCGGCCATGTGGAACGACGCGAAGAGCAAGAGCGCAAGCGATAGCCGCACCAGTCCGAGGCGTCGTTGACCGAATTCGACGCGCTGAAGTTCACGCACCGTGAGGCACAGAACTAGAACCAAGATTGCCATCGTTAACAGTATGATCATCAGTCGAAGTGAAGGCAGTTTGTTGCTCCGACCTGCCGGAGGCTGAACGACAAGAGCCGCCGGCTTAGCACTCACGGTTACCTTTAGCATCGTCGAAGAAGAGGCGTTGGGACTCAGATTGAGTTGGGAGGGCTGGAACTGGCAGGTGATGCCCTTAGGAGGATTGGCGCAGGTCAAAGAAACGAGTCCGTCGAAAGTGCTGGAGTTGACCGTGATGTTAAAGGTTTGCGAACTGCCGACGGGGACCGTCGCGGATGTTGGCGAAACCGAACCAGAGTAGGTTCCACCGAGAACCGTCACCGAAACGGAAGCAGTGGCCGAATTGTAGTCGTTGGCGTCGGCAGGCATGAACGTGACGCTCAGCGTTTGCGTGGTGGCGCTGGGAAGAACCGTGCCCGCCGGCGGATTGTATACAAACGTGCCCGGAACGCTGGCGGTGGCGTTCAGTTGCGAATTGCCAAGCGCGGTGCCGGAGGCGATCGAGGTGGGAGTGTTCCAGGTAATTGTAGGCATCGCACTATGGATAGTTAGCGACTGCGAGACATCCGTGCTGGGAGAAAGAGTCGCTGTGCCGTTGTACACGGCCCTTATCGAGTAGGTCCCTGCTTTCTGGCCCCCGGGGATGGCATAAGAAACTGTCGCATTACCTCCGGAGACTGTTGAAGAGTTAACTGGTGCGCTGACGCCGGGCACCACGAAAGTGACGGTTCCACCGTCCACGGTAGTGACTGGACTTGATACAACGGCGCTGAGTGCAACATTCTGTGGGTTGGGGCTAAAAACGATGCTAGCACTGGATGCCGATATGGATGTTTGTTGAAGCGTGGAATCTGGCGTCATCATGTAGGTCCAGAGGCGTCGATACATAGTCAGCAACTCAAACGGCGCTTCTGGGGCGTCGGAGTTGGCCGTGTAAAACGTATCCAGCGCATCGCTTGCCTGGAAAAAGGCCAGCTGTGAGTAACTAGCAGATTCGAGAAGGGCTGCTGCCGCAGTCATGCCCTTAACATCGCCGGGCTGAGCCTGGAGAAGTTGTTGCGCAGTCGCGAATGCGCCGTTGATATCTCCGGCGTTCACCTGATACTCGGCGATGAGGCCCGCCTTGTTGGATTGCAGGACTGGATCGAGCTGTGGCTCTGGACCGACAGTAATGGTGACCGGGCGGGTTCGGACCGTACCATTCCAGCCAGGGGAGTTGCTTACCTGGAGCGTGGCAGTCAACTGATACGTATCCGGCGGAAGAGATGAAACGTCTGCGGGCGATATCTCGACAGCGAACGTAACATTGTCCGTGGATTGCAACGTCAGCGCGGGACTTGCGGGGACCCCGACTAACTGGAGCGGCCACGTGACGGCTTGGCCGGAACTTGACACGGCCGTGAATTGAACAGCGCTCGTCCAAGGCTCGCCGGTCGGCGAGATGACGAGCGGCGGTAAATTGGGGCTATTGCCGTACCGAAGCGAGTTCATAATGGTGGTGTGAACAATGAGTGGCCATCCCGGGAAGAGATACACAAATTGCGAGTTGTTGGCTGTGAGATAGATTTGCGGAACAGGCTGTTGCGCCAACAGTGGAGTTGAGGCGAGTAGAAGAGCAAGGACTAAGAGTAGGCTTTTCATGGCTGATCACTCACGTTGGCGTAAGCGTCGCTGACGCAAACCCAGAACTTACAAGAGCCTCGTCCAGGCGAGGCTTCGAAGTAGCGTGGTTGTGGTGGGTGGCTCGGATCATTCACACCCGTTCCTGCCGGGCTCGTGCACATCGTATAGCCCACTTGCTCCGTGCCATCGGTTGGGTCGTAGTAGACCGATCCGTTGGCCTCAGACGGATACAGATTCGAGAACCAATAGCGCATGACGCAGCTATCGTTTCCGCTGTGCTGACCGTGAGGTTCGCCGACATACGGGAAAATAGTGTAATGGGAAGCAGCTAGAACCCTCTTACACCAATCGACCACCATTTCCGGCACTAGGCCCAAAGGCAATGTCTGGCAGACGGCTAGCTTGGTCTGGAGCACCTGCCAGAGGAGAGCCCCCTCATCCTGCCCATCCTTTTCTCGCAAGAGCCGGATAAAGAAACCGCTCGTGACGCCCGCATCACCCAGCAAGAAGCTCGGCTGACCCGTTGGATTGGCCGGGTCGTTTGGGGAATAGAAAGTCAGCCGCTTAGTTCTTAAATCCGTGTCACCGTGGTGGTCCACGCCGACGGAATGCAACAGTTCGTGTGCCATAGCGGTCCGGTACTGCAGCGTCGCAGCAGCTGGCGTGATAATTCCCCTGTGCGTGTTATCGGGAGTGATCTGCCCGCCGACCCGAAAGGGATCCTCGAGACAAATATATTGGGTTATTCCCGGATGGCCGTGAACGCCATCGACGGTCAAAAGTGTCAGTCCTCCGCCGTGGAAGGGATTGCTGAGCCCCCCTGTGCTGCAGGTCACGATGATTACGCCATGTTGGTCGGTCACATGCGTGGGGTCGTTGTCCAGATGATTGAAATTAATCAATCGATTTCCCAGCGTGGCACTAAGAGTAAAGCGGCTCTGATGAATGCCATCCATCTCATCTTTTGTGAGATCCTTATGAACGACGAGATTGCTGATAGAGACGAAGTTGTCTAGGCCATCCTCGGCATCGCCCCCGATGAGGTTCTGTATGAAAAAGTCCTTTTTTGTCGGATCGCCTTCGATGTGCTTCCCGTTTTCCATGAAGCCCCGATACTCTTCATAGAGCGTCAGCCCATCTCCGAGACAATCGGGGCGTCCTTCCGGGTTTGGCTCGGAGTCGTCAGTGTCCGGAGTGGACAGGGCGATGCCGTGCGCATCCTTCCAAACGTCCGCGGTGTACAAACCGGGTTGGCGCTTTGGCAAAACAAGGTAGTTGCTAGGATCTCCCGCGAAGTGTCCTTCGATTGTTTGTCCAGCCGCTGTTGCCGTCACGTTAAGGGCAGCCCAACCGCCCCAATCGTGAGGGGACAGGACAATAGTGACTGGTGCGACCACCGGGGGAGTTGTCGGGCTTATCTGCGCCTGCGTGCCATCAGCATTGATTTGGTAATTCGCGTTCGCCGCCTGATTCTTGTCAAAGCTCAAATCCGACGGAGCCGGACTTATGAGCTGGCTCTTGGGTGGCCAGTTCATGGACACTCCGGGCTGATGCGAAGGGCTCGCGAGCAGAAACGTCACATTATCCGGCGGGAAGTCTACCGGTTGCTGTGTGGACTTTTTGACAAGCAAAGCCTGGATTGTCAGCAGGTTCGGTCTTCCTGAATCATCCACCCCGGTGTCCAGTTCGGTCAAACCAGCGGTTGGCCGCCACGTCGAGTACTGCGGAATCGTCACGATCAGGTCTAAATCGAGCACTGGATTTAGCGACCATGTCAGCGTCCAATTCGCCGGATCGCCCAGGAGTGCCGAGAAATAACTCACGGCGGCATTGCCGGATAGAACCAGTCCGCTCGTCGGCAACGGGCTCTGGATGGACCCCACGTTGAATGTCACGGACCCACTTTGTTGAAGACCAACAAAGCCATACTGCGAGGGAGTTCCCGTCTCGGTGCCAGAGTTGGACGTAATCGTCACATGGAGCGATGGATCCCAGTCGAATTCAAAGGTGCAGGCAGATAGATTGGCGTTTAAACCGGCTCCGGGTAAGAAGCCACCAGCCGTAGCGGAAATGGGTCCCTGCGGAATCGTCTCGTCGTCGGTGATGTGCGTGAACGTGCCATCCGGGTGAGACTCCAGGTCATCGATGTGAATGGTCTCGTTGAAATTTCCGGTCCAGCTTCCCGCGCCTTGGGCGTTTATGTCCGGAGATGCCGTGATGGACTCGTTGATGTTGTAGGTGCCGCCATCGGACAAAGTCCCGCTTCCGGTCCCGACGAGGCTGAGAGTTCCTTTCCATTCGCTAACCAATCCAAAGTTCTTGCAGCTCGGAGGCGTCTGCGGCGCCGCATGTGCCCGCGCCGCTCCGGCGGACACCAGCGCGACGACCGCAATGGCTAAATCGCTAATACGACGAGGCAACTTCATGGCTGGTCTCCTTGCGTTCTTCCTCTACCAGCTATAGCGGGAATGGCGGGCGAAACGGGTAACGCATGCTCACAGCACGCGAGGGCGCGCTAGCGAGCCGCAGGCACACGACCTGGGGCGCCAGCACCTCCGCTAGAAAACTGTTGGGTTCGTGTGATAGGCTCAGCCTCACTGAGGGAACTGTTCACGCTCGGCGGAGAGTGCACTTTCCCATGCCCTCGGCCCACGAAATCACTCGTCTTCTGCGCGCCTGGAGCGGTGGCGACCGTCACGCTCTCGAAGAGCTAACTCCGCTGATTTACAATGAGTTACACCGTACCGCGCAGCGCTACATGGCCCGCGAACGCGCGGACCACACGCTGCAAGCGACGGCGCTGATCGATGAGGTTTACATTCGCCTCGTCGATTGCGAGGGCGTTAGCTGGCAGGACCGCAACCATTTCTTCGCCGTCTGCGCCCGTCTCATGCGCCGCATCCTCACGGACTTCGCTCGGTCCCGCCAATACCTCAAGCGCGGCGGCGGCGCCAAACCCATCACGTTTGACGAGAACCTCCACATCACTCCCCAACCGGACGGAGACTTAGTCGCTCTGGACCACGCGCTCCAGAGCCTCTCTGCTGTTGATAAGCGCAAAAGTGACGTGGTCGAGCTCCGCTTTTTCGGCGGCCTCAGCGTAAAGGACACCGCGGAGGTCCTCGGCGTGTCCGACGAAACCGTTAAACGCGATTGGCGTCTCGCAAAACTCTGGCTGCTGCGTGAAATGAGTGGAGAAAGTTACGATGGACGCTGAGCGCTGGACCCGCGTCGAACAGCTGTGTCAGGCCGCTCTCGAACGCGACGAGCACGAACAAGCTGCGTTCCTGGCCTCCGCTTGCGGAAGCGATCAGGAATTGCGCCGCGAAGTGGAATCCCTCCTCGTCCATCGCCATAAAGCGGACACCTTCATGGAAGCCGGCGCCATGGATGCCGCCGCTCAGGCGCTGGCTGCCGACGAACTGCACAACCCAATGGATGCCTCCCGCTGGATCGGACGGCTCATCCCGCCATACCGCTGCGTCGCAAAAATCGCCAGCGGCGGCATGGGCGACGTGTTCCGGGCGGTCCGCGCTGACGGCACGTTCGATAAGCAAGTGGCCATCAAACTCATCCAGGGAGCGCGCAGCACGGATTTTTTCCTCTCTCGCTTTCAGAACGAGCGGCAGATTCTCGCCACGCTCGACCATCCCAATATCGCGCGTCTGTTGGACGGCGGTTCAACGGAAGAAGGCCTTCCCTATCTGGTGATGGAGTACATCGAGGGCTTGCCGATTGACGAGTTCTGCGCGCACAAGAACCTGGACACTCGCGAGCGCCTTGAACTTTTCCGGACCGTCTGCTCCGCCGTCCAGTTCGCGCACCAGAATCTCGTCGTGCACCGCGATCTCAAGCCCAGCAACATTCTCGTGACTTCCGAGGGGGTCCCCAAACTGCTCGACTTCGGGATCGCGAAAATTCTGAATCCCGCGGACCGCCTTGATTCCGCGCAACAAACCTTGACGCTCATGCGCATGCTCACTCCGGACTATGCCAGTCCGGAACAAGTCCGTAACGAGCCGATCTCCACGGCAAGCGACGTTTATTCCCTCGGCGTCATTCTTTACACAGTCTTGACTGGCCACAGTCCCTATCGCTTGGAAAGCGATTCTCCGCAGGAAATCATGAAGGCTATCTGCGACAGGGATCCCGAAAAGCCCAGCAGCGCATGCGCTCGCGACTCGGCGCCAGAAGTCCCTACTGCTGAATCGCTGAAAGCTACCGCTTCGGCAAAGTCGCGGCCCGAAAAAGGGAACCGCAAAAGGCTCCAGAAAATTCTGGAGGGAGATTTGGACAATATTGTTCTGAAAGCTTTGAGAAAGGAACCTTCGCGGCGCTATTCCTCTGTCGAGCAATTCTCAGAAGACATTCGACGCTATATGGCGGGCTTGCCGATTCTCGCTCATAAAGATACCCCCGGCTATCGGGCCCGCAAGTTCATCGGCCGGCACACATGGGGAGCTGCGGCTGCCGCGCTCCTGATCGTCAGCCTCTCCGCGGGAATGATTGCGACGCTCTGGCAGGCGCGTATCGCCCGGGCCGAACGCGCCCGCGCCGAACGCCGCTTCAATGACGTCCGCGCTCTGGCTGGTTCCTTGATCTTTGAAGTCCATACTTCCATTGTTAACTTACCGGGCGCGACCTCCGCGCGAAAGCTGATTGTCGAACGCGCGCAGCAATACCTCGATAGCCTTGCGCAAGAAGCTCACAACGACCCCGCTCTCCTCGAGGAGCTCGCGATCAGCTACGCCAGGTTGGCCACCGTCTTGGGCGATGCGCGCGATGCGAATCTCGGGAACATTACGAAAGCCACCGAGGACTATCGAAAGGCGGTCGAACTTGGCAAATCGGCGTTGGCCTTGCAACCTGGTAACCGGGAAATTTCCCGCGAGTTAGCCACATATTATGCGGGTATTTCAGTAACGACTCCAAATCAGGTTGAAAAGAAGGCCGCTCTCCACGAAGGCGAGATGCTTCTTGAACCTTTGGTCGCTTCGAAACCCCAAGACCTGGCTTCCCAGGAGGGCCTCGCAAAAATCCGGGAACTGCAAGCGGGCCTGCTGCTCAATCAAAAGGATATGAATCCTGCGCTCGCGGCCTACCAGAAATCACTGGTCCTTTATGATCAACTGGCCAAAGCGGATCCCAAAAACGAGTCGCACCAAATCGAGCTCTCTTTCGCGCACAAACACGTCGGTGGCGTCCTAAATACGATGGATCGACTCGACGAAGCCTTCGAACACTATCGCCAGGCCTTGGCCATTGACGAAGCGCAGCTTGCCGCGCATCCCGACAATCTCAACGCGCGCTATTTCATTACGTACACTTATAGCGATACGGGCTTGATTCTCAAGAAGCGCGGCGACTACCAAGGTGCTCTCTCCTACTATCGCAAGGCCCTTGACATTCGCGCCGTCCTGGCGGCCGCCGACCCCAAAGACACTCGCGCTCAATTGGGACTTGCCAATACGTCCGGCTACATTGCCGACATTTTGCGCCTCAAGGGCGACTATGAGGATGCCCTCGCAAGGGGCAGGGAGGCTTTGCGGATCCGTGAATCCGTAGCACGAAATGGTTCTTCCAATCTCGACCTGAGCCTGAAAATCGCCGAAGACCAGGGGCTCATGGGCCAAGTCTATGCCGACATGGCCAACCAGAAGAATGTTTCGCACAGTCAGCGAATCGGCTATTGTGGCGAGTCACGTACGTGGTTCGACCTTGCGCTGCCCGTCTATCTGCGCATGCAAAAAGAAGGCACGCTCCCGGCTTTTGATTCGAACTACATCGACGAAATGAAGCAATCTGAGCAGCCCTGCGCCGCGTTTTTGGCCCGTGTTCATTAGCGCGCGGGCGCATGAGGCCGCATAGCGGCTTCGCTACAGCGTCGATTCAAAATGGATGCCGATGCTAAGCCGTGTGTGTTAGCCATCTGGCAAAGCCAATCCAGGCGGCAGTATTGCCCGGTGCCACGGCCGCGCAAGCCATCGTGGATCGCGCCTTGCCGTATCTCGACAGCCTTTCCAAAGAATCTGATGACGAGTCCGTCGTCCACGAAGACCGGTGGCAGAACGTTGCCTTCGACACGAGCCACGTAATTCGCAGGTGCCCCGCTAGACTACGCGGCCGGTGTGGCTGCCTTCGCGGCACGCCGACGCTCCCGGAAACGGCGAACGGCTTTGATCAAGAACCATGACCCGGGAATGATCACGATCAACCAGGGAATGATGGCCGCGACGGCGGTAATGAGAGCGGCGAGGCTGTCGCCAAGGACGGAGCCGAAATCCCGCAGCGCTTCGCCGACGGACGCGAAGGAGCCGCGGCTAATCGTCCGCTGTTCGGCGTGAAAGGCGATTTCGACATACACCTTCTCGGTTTCGTTGGCGAGGACCTTGCGCTGCGTGGCTTCGCTGTCGAGCTCCGCCTGAACTTCCGCAAGTTTCTCCTGGATTTGCAGCAGGTCGGCCACGCTGACGCCGGGCTTAGTCAGCATCCTGCGCAGACTGTCGCGAAACTCAGTCTGGTTTTGGAGTTTGGCTTCGACGTCCGCGACCGCCGCGGTCTTGTCTTCCGATTCCGTGGCGTGCTGCGCAATTTTTCCTTGTTTCCCAACGAAATCCAGGAATTTGTTCAGGTCTTGCGGCGCGACGCGCGCCGTGATGTTCCCCGAGGGGGACAACACCGCCGTTTCATTGGTGACGTTCGAAGAGAGCACCTCGCACTGAATGGTCCCGCAAAACGCAACCACGGCTTCGATCGATTTTGCTAGCCCGGAGCCTGCCTCGACGATTTCCAGCTTGTGCCGCACGGCCACGAATCGCGGCGCGGCAAGTACTGCGTCTCCGCCTCCACCAGCCAGGCTCATTCGGAGGCGCGCTGCAGGGGCGTAATAGGCAGGGGAAGCCTGCCCACTTTCGTCCTCTGACAAGCCAGTCGCCCTCTGGTAAGTCGCAGCTTTGTGAGCGCAGCCCGCACAAAGAACTATGGCGACCCAGAAAAAGCGGAAGGATTTGTGCAACACGGCGTCCTCCGGTGCGAGCTATTCTCGCAGAGCAGGTATTAGAACGCTTCAAGTCCTACACCTTGCAAGCTTAGACACCGGGGGGTTCCTGTGAGTTGCTGTCCCTTGCCCAAGAACCGCACCTCGGCGGCGTCAACGGCTCTCGTCGTGACGGCTTCGTTTTGGGCAGGGGAAGAGGCTAACTACCGATTTGTTCAAGCCGGTAAAGTTCCCTTCGCCCAAATCAACTTTGGCGGTTACGGCGTTTGAACCTAGCCGCCCAGCGGCGGAGCTATGCGTGAGGCCCTCGGAGCGGTGGTTGCCAGCCCGTTAAGATAAAGTTTATGTGTTGCAGCACAAGATTTTATGTACAGAAAGTAGATATGTGCAGTGGGTGTCCTAAGTCGCCGATTGTCAACGCGCGTGCTTGGCTGGACTGAGCATAATATCCTCGGTTGGTTGGCGAATCTCGACTCAGACCTGGTCCTCGATGATGTCGTTTTCATCCGGAGCTGCCGGAAATAGCGTGCCTAGATCGTATGCGCCGCTTCTCCTTGCTCCAGAAACTTCAGCGGCTCCAGCAGCGCGAACTTTGACGCTCCCTTTCTCCTGTTCGCCCTCCTTATTGCGCCGGCATTGGACTTGACGCTGGTCACAGCGGATCAACGCCTTGCGGGCCTCGGCACAATGCGCACGATGGCAAAGCAGAATGTCTTCGGCGATTTGCCGCGCTCGCGTCAATATCCGGCCTTCTCTGCTAAACTGAATTTTTGAAAATTCACTGAAATAGCGGACTATGACGATCATCACTATCGAGCAGGCCGGCAAGTACGACGGGCAAGAAGTAACGATTCGTGGTTGGCTGTACAACTTGCGGGAATCCGGGAAACTGATGTTTCCCATTTTTCGCGACGGCACAGGAATCATCCAAGGCGTCTGTGCGCTCAAAGAGAATCCCGAAGCCTTTGAGGCGCTGAAGGGGCTGACGCAGGAATCGAGCGTCATCGTTACCGGGAAAATTCGCGCCGAGCTGCGTGCCCCAGGCGGATTCGAAATGGGTGTGGCAAAAGTGCACATCGTTCAGAAAGTTCCCGAAGCAACGCCCTTTCCCATCCAGCTCAAAGAGCACGGCGTCGATTTTCTGCTCGATCAGCGCCACCTCTGGATTCGCACGCCACGCCAGGCCGCCATTCTTCGCATACGCGCCGAAGCCATCCGCGCGGCGCGCGAATTCATGGACGGACAGGGCTACACGCTCGCCGACGCTCCGATGTTCACGCCCGCGGCCTGCGAAGGCACCTCCACGCTTTTCGAAGTGAACTACATTGACGACCAAAAAGCGTATCTGACGCAAAGCGGCCAGCTCTATGCCGAGGCCATTGCCATGGCCTTGGGCAAGGTCTACACTTTCGGCCCCACCTTCCGCGCCGAAAAGTCCAAGACTCGCCGCCACCTCACTGAATTCTGGATGCTCGAGCCCGAAGCCGCTTATGTCGAGTTCGACGAAGCCATGGCGCTCGCCGAAGGCCTGGTCAGCGCGATGGTGCGAGGGGTCCTCAAGAACAGATCGCGCGAGCTCGAAACGCTTAAGCGCGACGTCACCAAGCTAGAAAACGTGAAACCTCCGTTCCCTCGCATCAGCTACGAAGACGCCGTCGGCGTGCTTCAAAAGGCCGGCAACCCGGCGAAATTCGGTGACGATTTCGGTGGGGACGAAGAAACCATCATTTCGAGTTCCTTCGATCGCCCGGTGCTGATCCACCACTACCCTTCTTCCATCAAAGCCTTTTACATGCAGCCCGACGCCGCGCGTCCCGAGCTGGCCCTGGCCTTCGACATGATTGCCCCGGAAGGCTATGGCGAAATCATCGGCGGCAGCCAGCGCATCCACGATTATGATTTGCTTTTAAAGCGGCTGCGCGAACATAACCTGCCCGAGGAGTCTTTCCAGTGGTATCTCGACCTGCGCCGCTACGGCAGTGTCCCCCACTCCGGCTTTGGCCTCGGCCTAGAGCGCACCGTCGCGTGGATTTGTGGAACCGAGCACATCCGGGAAGTCATTCCCTTCCCGCGCATGATCTACCGGGTTTATCCTTAGGCGCTTCGTGGGCGGCGGGCGCTCCCGGCGGCGGCTACGCCTGGGTATGTGCAATCAGTGGCGTGTAGTGCTCCGCAGCTCTTTCGCAGTAAAACGCTGGCAGTCTTTTATACGCCGCGCACTTTCGGGCGTAGCGAAACACGGAGCAAGGACAAGGACCTATGGCTCAAAAAGTTCGCATCATCGGCGTACCCATGGACCTCGGCCAGAGCCGCCGCGGCGTGGACATGGGCCCCTCCGCCCTTCGCGGTGCAGGCCTTCAAGCGCGCATCAAGCAGCTCGGCGATCAGGTCGAAGATATCGGCAACCTCGAAGTCAAGCAGCCCGAAGAGATGCAGATCGGCGAAAAGCGCGCCAAGTATCTTCAGGAAATCGCCGAGACCTGCAAAGATCTCGCCACCAACGTCGAAAAATCGCTTGGTGAAGGGTTCCTACCCCTCGTTCTCGGCGGCGACCATTCCATCGCCGCCGGCGTAGCCGCGGGGGTTTCCGCGTTTTTTCGCAAAGACAAAAAGCAGATCGGCTACCTCTGGCTCGATGCCCACGGCGACATGAACACGCCCGACTCCTCGCCGTCAGGCAATGTCCACGGCATGCCCCTCGCCGTCATCATGGGCTACGGCGCGCCCGAACTAGTCGACCTGCTGGGCTTCAAGCCCAAAGCCGAGCCCGGCAACATTGTCATCGTCGGTGCGCGCGACCTCGACGCCCAGGAACGCAAAATCGTAAAAAAATCCGGCATCCACGTCTTCACCATGCGCGACATTGACGAGCGCGGCATGCGCGAAGTTATGTCCGACGCCCTCAAATACTGTATGGACGACACCGCCGGCATCGCTGTGAGCCTGGACATGGACTTCGTCGACCCCAGCGACGCTCCGGGCGTTGGCACGCCCGTCCGCGGCGGCGTCACCTATCGCGAAGCTCATCTCGCCATGGAAATGATCGCTGACTCCGAAGCCATGGTCTCCCTGGAAATCGTCGAAATAAATCCCATCATCGACGAACACAACCGCACCGCGCTCCTCGGCGTAGAACTGGTCCTCTCCGCCCTCGGCAAAAAAATACTCTGATCAGCTTTTTATATTTGTGACTCAGCTCATCCGCAACGCGGACATCGGATCAATCCGCGCAGCCCGCCGCGCCGGCAAATACCCCGCAATCGCTGCCACCGCGGTAAGAATCACGAGCATCCCAACAAACGTCACCGGGTCGCTCGACGTCACTCCAAACAAAAGCCCGCTCAACGTCCGCGCCAGCACCCAGGACGCCACCACTCCCACAACCATCCCGATCCCCGCCAGCCCCAGGGTCTCGAACAAAATACTTCTCTCGAGCCTCTCCGCAGACGCACCCAGCGCCATGCGAATCCCAATCTCCTGCGTCCGCTGGCTCACCGAATACGAAATGACCGCATAAATCCCCAGCGAAGCCAGCACCAGCGCAAATCCCGCAAACCCGCCGAGCAACAGCACCACAAAACGCCGCGGCGACACCGCCCGATCCACCAACGTCTCCAGCGTCCGCAAGTTCCCTGTTGGCAGATCCGGTTCGATTGGCCGCAGCGCCTCTCGAAGCCTCGACGCCAGTTCCGCCGTTGGCAGCGACGTGCGCACCACCAAGTCCACCGTGCCGTAATCCTGCGTCTGCCTCATCGGAATGTAGAACTCGTTGCCGGAACCCTCCTCCAAGGCCATGTGATGAACATCGCCGACCACCCCCACTACCGTGCGGTCCACATCCTCGGCTACGATTTTTCCAATGGGATCCTCGCCTGGCCACAAATTGCGTGCGCAGGTTTCGTTCAGAATAATCACCGGCAACGCGCCCTTCGTGTCCCGCTCGGTGAAGTCACGCCCGGCACGCAGCGGAACACCCATCGCGTGAAAATATCCGTCGCTGATAATCCGCGGAAATCCAAAAGGATAGGTCTCCGGCGTGTATTGCACGCCCTTCGCCGCAACGCCCCAGCTCCGGTTGTGTCCCAATGGCAACGAATCCGAAAGTCCCGCTGCCTCAATTCCCCGCACATCCGTCACACGATGCAAGGCTTCCGTGAAGTAGCTGTTCTTCTGCTCCTGGGTTTTGTACGAGGCATTCGGGTCGATCCGCAAAGCCGCGGCCCGCTCCGGCCGGAATCCCACATTCACGTCCAGAACGCGCAGAAAACTCCGGATCAAAAGTCCCGCTCCCACCAGCAACACGCAAGCCAACGCAATCTCCGAAACCACCAACCCGCCGCGAATCCACGCGTGCCCGCGGCCCTGGCTCGACCCGCGATTCGAATCTTTCAGCGTGTCGTGCAGTTTTAGATCTTGTACCTGGAGCGCAGGCACCAATCCAAAGAGCAATCCCGTCAGCAGTGCCGCCACCAACGTAAATCCCAGCACGCGGGCATCAATCCGTACCTCACTCAGCAACGGAATGCTCACCGACGTCAGCTGCGCCAACGCGCGCGTCCCCACAAACGCCAGCAACAATCCCAACGCCGCTCCGCAGCACGACAGCACCAAACTCTCCGTCAGCATCTGCCCGATCAGCCGGCCGCGTCCCGCTCCCATGGCCGTGCGAATCGCAATTTCTTTTTTCCGCGTCGCTCCGCGCGCCAGCAACAAATTCGAAAGGTTCGCGCACACAATCAGCATCACCACGCCCACCGCGCCTGCCAGCACCACCAGCGTCGGCCGCAGCCTTCCACTCACATGATCCGCCAGCCTGGAGACTTTCGGCTCAAAGTCATTTCTTTCTTTATGCTCCTGCATCAGCAGCTTCCCAAGCACGGCCGTTTCTGCACGCGCACTCTCGACGCTCACGCCCGGTTTGAGCCGTCCAATAATCGCAACCGTATTCCCCTGGCGGTTAATCTCCGGCGACAGGGGCAGGGGCTCGAACATATCCACGCGGCTCCCCGGCGTAAAAATCGTCGCAAAATCAAAAGCCGCCGGCAGCACCCCCACCACCGTTACCGGCCCGCCATCAAACGACAAAGCTCGCCCGACAATGCTCGGATCGCCGGCAAACTTCCTCCTCCACAGTCCGTCGCTCAGCATGGCCACTCGCGGCCCGTTCTGCTTGCACTCTTCCGCGCTGAACTGTCTCCCAATCTTCGGCTCCACGCCCAGCAGCGGGAAAAAATTCTGCGTCACCGGAACACTCGTCAGCCTCTCCGGCTGGCCATCCGCAATCAGCTTGGCGTCCCCCAGACCGTAAAATGCGTAGTAGGCGGCCAGGTCCACGAACGACTGGTTCCGCGCTCGAATATCCAGCAGGTAGTCCGTCTGCGAAGTCTTTCCAGACATATCGTTTGTGTCGTCCTGGTGGTTCGCTATCCACACGAGCCTACCCGGATCGCGGAACGGCAGCGGCCGAATCAAAAGCGTATTCACCACGCTAAAAATCGTGCAGCTAGCTCCAACGCCAAGCCCCACAATCAAAATCGCAAAAGCAGCGAACCCCGCATCTCGCCAAAGCGTCCGAACCGCGTACCGTACATCCCGCCGCAGATTCTCCAGAAACGGCGTTCCAGCACTCTCGTTTTGGGATGACCTTTCGATAGACACGGACCCTCCTGCCTAGTTCCTGCTTCCCTGTAGACGATGGAAATGCCGGAAAGTTCCGTACGGGTGGTTAAATTTCTTTCCTCAATACCGACGGTTGAATATTGGCGGCCGAATCTCCATTGTCACTCCAGCACGCAACCCCCACTTCCCCCGCGACAACTCCTCATCTTTCCCCTATAACTAAGAACTGGCACCGAAAGACCAAAAACCGGCGATGTCCATGACCCCTGACAGAAAACGATTGCGCATCGGCGTCCTTTTCGGCGGCCGCTCCGGCGAACACGAAGTCTCCCTGGCCTCCGCAGCCTCCGTAATTCGCGGCCTGGACCCCGACAAATATGAGATCCTGCCCATCGGCATCACCAAAGAAGGTCACTGGCTAATCGGCAGCGGCGCACAAAAAATGCTCCCGGAAGTTCTCCGCACCGGCCAGCGCGTCACGATGAGCGCCGATCCCACCGACGCCGCCCTGGTTCGCCTCGATGGCAGCGGCGGCGGCCAGCGTATCGACGTAGTCTTCCCGGTCATGCACGGCACCTTTGGCGAAGACGGCACCATCCAAGGCCTGCTGGACCTCGCCGGCCTCCCCTTCGTAGGCGCAGGCGTCCTGGGCTCCGCCATCGCCATGGATAAAGACGTCGCCAAAAAACTTCTGCAAGCCGCCAAAATTCCGGTAGTGCCCTGGGTCTCGATCCGCCGCGACGAGTGGGAACGCAACGAAAACATCATCACGCACCAAATCGAAAAGGAATTCCCGTATCCGTTGTTTGTGAAGCCCGCAACGCTCGGCTCGAGCGTCGGCATGAGCAAAGTCCACTCGCGCCAGGAGCTGGCTCCCGCGCTGAATCTCGCCTCCGAATTCGCCATGAAAATTCTCGTCGAGCGCGCCGTCAACGCCCGCGAAATCGAAGTCTCCGTCCTCGGCAACCACGATCCCCAAGCTTCCGTCCCCGGCGAAATCGTCCCTCACCGCGAGTTCTACGATTACGCCGCAAAATATCTGGAAGAGGGCACAAGACTCCTCATTCCAGCGGATCTAAAGCCCGTCCAAGTAAAAAAATTCCAACACCTCGCCGTTCTGGCGTTTCGCGCCCTGGAACTGAGCGGCATGGCCCGGGTCGATTTTTTTCTTGGAAAAGAAGGCGGAAAAACCTATCTCAACGAAGTGAACACCATCCCCGGCTTCACTTCCATCAGCATGTACCCCAAACTCTGGGAGGCCAGCGGCATCCCCTTCGCCCAACTCATCGACAGACTCATCGAGCTAGCCCTCGAACAACACGCCGAAAAAGCCCGCACCAAATACGCCATCGAACTCCCCGAAGGCTCCGCCGGCGCCCTCGAGGGCTAGTCAGCATTTCTCACAAGAATCTGGCCTGTCCGTCGATTGCTCATCTCCGAGAGCCACTGCGGCTCTCCACGTACGGTCCTTGCCATACGAATTCTCCAGACGCATTGATATAGCCAACCGTGCCTTCGGTTTCGACGTAATTAAGCCCATATTCAAAATTCTCGGCTCCGATAAACTGCGGGAGGATAACCATGTCCCATCAAGGTTTATAAAACCTCGTCGTTCGCCAACTCGCACGAGAGCCAGACCCCCGCTGAAGTCATTTTGCATGGTTGAATCTCGCCGCAATCTTGAACTGTCCTATCTTGTCGATAAAGCCGTAGTGGTCACCCAGCCGGACGCAAGCCAGTCCCTCCGAGTAAGCTCCAGCGGTATCGAACTCCGGCGGGATGAGGAACTCTCCCTTTCGATTGATGTAACCAAACTTGTGGTCGACGGGCACACATCCTATTCCGTCGATGAAAGAGCACGCTGCCTTGAAGTCTTTAGTTCGGAACTGAGGAACGTAGGCTGCGCCCTCAGAGAAGTCACCAGCCATGGAGTATTCGTAACCGAGAATGACTTTACCGAAGCGGTCGATAAATCCAAACCTTTTACGGCACCAGATCTCCGCCAAGTCTTTGTCTAAGCTTGAAAATGTCCGTACCGGAAGACGGCTGAAGAGCCCCACCGCTTGGGCTCGCTCATTATGGCCAGACCCTCGTGAAAACGTGAAAATGTTGGAAACTCCGGAGGGATAGCGAATTCCCCGCTGCGATCAATGAACCCCCATTTCTTTCCCAGTTTTGCCGCCGCCAGCCCTTCGCTAAAGTTCAGCCCGTCATCGAAACGCGGAGGTATGACCTGCACGCCGTGACGGTTGATATAGCCTACTTTTGACCGACGCCAGCCCTTTCCAATAGGCACATTGATCACGAAAAGAGGATCGGCCTGAGATGGCATGACGGTAGGCGGAATATATTACGGAAGCGCTTAAACCGGAACGCGGAATGCAGCCCGCAGTCATTAAAAAAGACCTGCTGCCCGTCATTCCCGTCATTCCCAAACCATTTACTCGCGTCCCAATTTTATGTAATGTTTTAGTGTTGCTCAAATACGCAAGGATTTTCTCGAGTCATTTCACTTTCGATTCCGACGCTCGCCGGGCAGGAGACCACTGAATGTCACTTCTCGAACCGCCTGCCGATACTCACAAAAAATCTCGGGCCATGATCTTTACCATGACGGCGGCCTTCATCATCGCCGTCATCGCCGTATGGTTCTGGCTTCGTTTTTATCCCGAGAAAAAAGCCGCCGAGCAATTCTTCAACGCCGTCGTAGCCGGAGACATGGACACCGCCTACCAGCTCTGGAAACCCGGTCCCGGCTCGAGCTACAAACTCCAGGACTTCGTCGCCGACTGGGGCTCCACCGGGTACTACGGCCCCGTAAAAAGCTACAGCATCCTCAAAGCCAAATCTCCAAACGGCTCAACCACCAGCGTCGAGGTCCGCGTAGCCATCAGCCCCTTCTCCCCCATGCCCACTGCCAACAACGACCCCGAAAAAAGCCAAAAAACCAAAGTAGTGAACGTGTGGGTCGACACCAAAGACAAATCCTTCAGCTTCCCGCCGTAGAAGTCCGCTGTTTCCTGCGGCAACTCACCCAATTTGGTCGCCCCTCTCGGCATACGCCACCAGATTCTCCGCGTGCCTCTGCGGCTCTCGGCGTCTCGGCGTTATGCTTTTTTTCCTTCGAGCCGCGCACTCTCTCTCAACGCCGAATATCTTCCAAAGCGTGCTCCAACTCCTGCGGGCTAACGCTGGCCGTCCCCAACTTCCCAACCACCACACCTGCGGCTGTGTTGGCCAGTACAGCCGCGTCCGGCAAAGGCGCCCCCGCGGCCACCGCCAGCGACAGCACGCTCAAAACCGTATCCCCAGCGCCCGTAAGATCAAACACTTGCCGCCCCGTAGCCCCGCGCTCCATCCCGCTCTGCCCCACTCGCGCATAAGTCACTTCAAGGCCGATCGCCGGAATCTGCAAATGCCGCGGCGACGACTCCTCGAAAACGCTCATGCCCTTCTCACCCCGCGTGATCACCACGGCGCTGCACCCAAAGTGCGCCAGCAACGCCCGCCCCGCCTCTTCCAACGATTTCTCATCCCCCAGCGACCGCGTAACAAAAAATCCCGCCTCCTTGGCGTTGCAAACAATCGCCCGCGCCCCACGATACGCATACAACCGCGAAGTCTTGGGTTTCACAAAAACAGGCACCTTCAATTGATGCGCCGCGCTCAACACGCGGTCGGCAAAATCATCCGTAATCAACCCCTTGTCGTAGTCGGAAAGCACCAACGCATCCAAACTCTTTAGTGCGTTGAACAGAACACCAAGCAGCTTCTTTTCCGTCTCGGGACGCAGCTCCTCGCGCCGTTCCTGATCAACGCGGACAACATGATGGTGTTTTGCGATAATCCGCGTTTTCACCGTTGTCACTCGCTTGGGGTCAGGAACGACTCCTTTGTCGATAATGCCCCCCGCGCGCAAACATTTTTGAAAAGCCCGCCCGGCCTCGTCCGTGCCGATGGCGCCAAAGGTCTCGACCTGGGCCCCCAGCGCCGCCAAATTCGCCGCCACATTCCCCGCTCCGCCCAGACACTCGCTCTGGGAAACAAAATCCACGACCGGCACGGCCGCCTCCGGAGAGAGCCGCGTGGCCGTCCCCCACAAATACCTATCCAGCATCAAGTCGCCAAGCACACCCATGCGCTTCCCCCGTAATTTCGGGATCAAGCGCTTCAAACGCGGAAGGAGTTCAGATGTATTTGTCGGCATGCGCAGGCCTGTATTCCTCTGTTCGAATGTTCAATATTTGCCGCCCACTATTCCGAAGCGATCTTCGCTTCTTCCGGCAGCATGACAGGAATGTCATCGCGCACCGGATAAACCCGCCGGCAGGTCTCACACTTCAAGCCCAGGTTGTCCGGCGTAAGTTTGACGGGCGTTTTGCAGATCGGACAAACCAAAATCTCCAGCAACTCTTGCGGAATTCCCATAGGCCTCTCCATTCCCATCGTCAATCCGCCGTTTGCATGCGAACGGTCACTGTATCAAAGCGCCTGCAACACGAGCAACCAGCCACTTCGTCCGATTGCAAGCCAATCGCAATAAACTCATACCTCACCCGGCCGCGCTCGTGGTTATCCCCAGCGCAGAGCGGGATCTGCTTTCACCTCTCGTATCTCGTTTCTCATCTCCGGTGAACTCTGGGTCTTGGCCTTGCACTCTCATTTCCCTATTCCTTCACTTCCTGACCCGAACAGCCACCCGCGCGAATAATCTCCACACTCCCGCCACGGCCACCATGGCCAACAACAAAACGACGGGATCGATGGGATGCCGGTAGCGCAGATCCGCATGCGTCACATAATACAAACACGGAAAAACCAGCGGAAACACAGCCAGCGGCCAAACGACGTTCCCGGCCAGTTCTGCTTTCTCCTCTCGGCCGTTCTTCTCTCGGCCGTTCTTCTCTCGGCCGCCCCGGCCTTCTGTGCCTCTCTGCGTTATCTTTTTCCGTCCTCCGCGCAACACAATCAACCCAAACAAAGCACCAATGGCCGTCAAGAAACTGGACAATAAAATCCCGCGTATCAAGTTTCGATCCGTCTCCCGGAAATTCTTGATGGGCGATTCCGTCCCCATCCAAAACGCCAGAAACTTCCGCCCCGTCAGCCGCAATTCCAAGCCCGGATGCGACTCCATAAAAGAGGTCGCGGACTGCCATTTCTCCGCCATATAAGCGGTCTCGCCAAGTTGCGCATACCTCCTCGCCTCTTCCGTCCTGGTAATCGACTTCCTGCCGTTCCGGGCATGCTCGTCAAAAATGTCGTTGTTCCCGATCCACAACTCAAAAGGAAAATTCGAACGCAGCGGAATCAATCGATGAAAAGCAACGTAGTTACGAATCGTCCACGGCACGCAACACAGCGCCGCAACGCCAACCGCCAGCGCCCCCCGTTTCCAGCGCCAGCGGCTTTCTCTACGTCCACGAAGCACGACCCAGCCCAACAAAAACGGCAGCAAAGCCCCAAGCGCCGGATTGGTCATCAACGCCAAGCCCCACAGCAATCCATACACACCCCAGTCCAGCCACCGTTCCGATTCCGTGAGCTCCAGAGTCGCCCACAAAATCAACGCCGCCAAAAGCGCCGACAACGAGGTATCCCAAATCCATTCAAACGGCATCATCACCGCACTCGGAAAAACCGCCCAAAGCCACGCCGCCCCCGCCGCCACTCCTACTCCGCCGAGCCGTTTTCCAGCGAAGAAAATCGGCACGCAAGCCGCCGCCGAAAAAAGAATGTTCAGAAAAACCGCCGCAAAAAAAGCCCGCGCCGTGAAGGTTCCGAATAGCTTAAACATGGCGGCCACCAGCAATGGATAAGCCGGAGCAAGCCAAGCCGTGGGCCCAGTCTCCGTTCGAAACACGTTGCTGAATCCCTTGCCCTGGGCGAGCGCGTAGGCCATGTTCCCGGTCTCCTGCTGAAACGGAACAATCCCCAACACCCTCGGTGAAATCTTCCGCGCCTGGTCCCAAGCAAACGCCACGCGCACACCCATCGCCACCATCACGATAAGCGCCAGGGAGGTCGCCGCCTTTCGAATCGCTCGTATCACGCCGTCCGAACCTTCATTTTGATTCCTCTTCCACAATCCGTTGGTGCGCTGTCATGGTCGTACCCCTCGAATCACTTTTTCGCCGCGTTCGAATTGCCTTTTTTGCGCGCGACAAATGTACTGGCTGCAACAAACTGTGACAAGCGCGCGCAACAGTTTCACGCTACAATGGGAGGGTTATGCTGACCGTCAACAATATATCTATGCGCTTCGGACCCCGGGTGCTGTTCGAAGACGTCACCTGCACCTTCATGGCCGGGCGCCGCTATGCCGTCACCGGCCCGAATGGCGCCGGCAAGTCCACATTCATGAAAATCCTGACCGGCGAAATCGAGCCCACCAAGGGCTCGATCACGCGCCCGAAGAAAATGGGCGTACTGCGGCAGGACCAGTTCGCCTTTGATCAATTTCGCGTGATCGACACCGTCATCATGGGAAACGCGTCGCTATGGAAAGCACTCGAAGAGCGCGACGCTCTCTACGCCAAGCCCCATGAAGAATTGACCGACGCGGACGGTATGCGCCTCGGCGAACTCGAAGGAATTGTCGGGGAAGAAGGCGGCTACACCGCCGAGGCCGACGCCGGAACGCTGCTGGACGGCCTGGGCATCGAAAGCGTGCTGCACGAGTGCAAAATGGGCGAATTGCAGGGCGGCCAAAAAGTTCGCGTGCTGCTCGCGCAAGCGCTTTTCGGCACTCCCACGGCGCTGCTGCTCGACGAGCCTACCAACAACCTGGACCTCGATTCCGTTCACTGGCTCCAAAGATATCTGGCCGACTACGAAGGCGTGCTCATCGTGATTTCGCACGACCGCCATTTTCTGAACAGCGTATGCACGCACACAGCGGACATCGACTACGAAACGATCATCATGTACGTCGGCGGCTACGACGACATGGTCGTTGCGAAGACGCAGATTCGTTCGCGCATTGAAACGGAAAACGCGAATCGCGAAAAGAAAATCGCGCAGCTAAACGAATTCATTGCGCGCTTTTCTGCTGGTACGCGTTCCGCGCAAGCCACTTCGCGCAAAAAAGAAGTCGAGCGACTGCAGACTACTGAACTGGCGCGATCAAACATTCAGCGGCCTTACATCAAGTGGGACATGAAGCGCAATTCGGGACGGCATCCGCTGGAAATCCGCAGCGTCGAAAAATCCTACGGCGACTTGAAAGTGATTCCGCGTTTTTCCGCGGCCGTGACGCGCGGAGAAAAAATCGCGCTGATGGGTCGCAACGGAACCGGAAAAACCACGCTGCTGAAATCGCTGGTTCTCAATGCGCCCGGCTTCATCGAAGACGACGACCGCCAGTTCAAAACCAATGGCGGCGAAGTAAAGTGGGGCCACGAAGTGGCCGTCGGCTACTTCGCGCAGGACCATGGCGAATCCATCACCAAGGGCATGACGGCCATCGAATGGCTCTGGCAGTTCGATCCCGCCGCTTCGCAGCAGGAGTTGCGCGGGCTGATGGGCCAGATGCTTTTCAGCGGCGAAGATGCGCTAAAGCCCACCCGCGCGCTTTCCGGCGGCGAATCGGCGCGGTTGATTTTCTGCCGCTTGATGCTGCAGAAACCAAATTTCCTGGTGCTCGACGAGCCCACCAACCACCTCGACCTGGAATCCATCAACGCGCTTAACATCGCCTTGCAGCGCTACGACGGAACCGTTCTGCTGGTCACGCACGATCACGACGTGATCGACGAAGTCGCCACGCGCATCTGGCACTTCCACGAAGGCAAGATCGAAGACTTCAAGGGTCCGTACGAAGAATTCGTGGCCTACGCCGAAGCAAAAGCTTCCTGAGACCGGCTTCCTGAAGCCGGGAACTACAGCCATTCTTCGCGGCGCGCTTCTATTCCTGCTGACATTGGCAAATTGGCGCTGACGCGAGCCACGATCTGCTCGAAACCAGGTTCTGCTGGAAGAGTTCCATAAGTGTGACCGCCATCTCCTCCGATGCGCGTGGCACAAAATGCTTCCGCAACGGCGGGCGGTCCATAGCGCAACAAAAGCGATGCCTGTAGGGCCACCGCGGCATTCTCCGTGAGCCTTCGTGCCTCCTTTTCGGATTCGGAGCCGCGGCCTTCGGTCATCAGCCGCGCATGTTTCCGTAAGGAACCCTCTACTGCTTCCATGAAATCCTCGAAGCGAGGAACTCCTCGAGCGCCCAACCGGATTTCCCGCACGAGCGCATCCAGTGTGCCGGGATCCTTCGCGAACGCGCGCAACACGTCCAGGCAAATCACATTCCCCGAGCCTTCCCAGATCGAATACAGCGGCGCCTCCCGGTAAAGCCGGGGCATAATTGATTCTTCCACGTAGCCATTCCCGCCCAGACACTCGAGAGCCTCTCCCACGTGCGATAGGGCGCGCTTCGAAAGCCAATACTTGGAGATGGCCGTGGCTATACGCGCGAAGCGCCGTTGCTCCTCACTGGAGTGTTTCAAATCAAACGAGCTTGCCAGCCGCAGCGCCAGCAGCGTGGCGGCCTCCGACTCCACGATCAGGTCGGCCAAAACATTCTGCATCAAGGGCTGCTCGATCAATGGCTTGCCAAACGCCATGCGGTGTCTGGCATGATGCACGGCCTGTACCACTGCTGCGCGCATCAGTCCGGCTGCGCCGACCGCACAATCCAGGCGCGTGCAGTTCACCATCTCGATGATGGCGTGCACCCCGCGGCCCTCCTCTCCGACCAGACTGGCCCACGCTCCCGCAAATTCCACCTCGCTTGAAGCATTCGAGCGATTTCCCATCTTCTGTTTCAGCCGTTGAATGTGAAACGCATTGCGCTCGCCTGCGGGCGTCCACCGCGGAAGCAAAAAACACGACAATCCCTTGGGGGCCTGCGCAAGGATGAGAAACGCATCACACATCGGCGCCGAACAAAACCATTTATGGCCGCTGATAAGGTACTCCCGCGAATTTCCGATTTGCTCCGCCCGTGTGGTATTGGCTCGGACGTCGGACCCGCCCTGCTTCTCCGTCATCCCCATGCCGATGAGGGCGCCGGATTTTTCTGTCACGGGACGAAATCGCGGATCGTAGTTTGTGGCGAGAATTCGCGGCTCCCACTCCGCCGCCAAACCAGGCTCCGCGCGAAGCGCAGCCACGGCCGCAAAGGTCATTGATACTGGACAGGTATGCCCCGCTTCGTTCTGTGTCGTCAACAGCAGCATCGCGGCGCGTGCCACGTTGGCACCTTTTCGCGGCTCAGCCCAGGGCAGGCTATGCAGCCCGTTCTCAACGGACGTCCGCATCAAGTTATGCCAGGAAGGATGGAACTCGACCTCATCGCGGCGGTTGCCGAAGCGGTCATGGGTGTGCAGCACCGGTTCGTTTTCGTTGGCCTCAAATCCCCAGCGCTGCACCTCTTCTGTCCCGAGCCGTCGTCCGAGTTCACGGAGCCGCCCGTCCGCCCATCCCGCCTCTTCGCGCTCGACCACCTCTGTCAGGGTAGTGTCAGCGAGATAGAGGTTCAATCCTGTCAGCGGCGGCGGCTGGTTGAAAACTTCATGGGCGATTTTGCCATGGGAAACTTTAAGCGAATTCACAAAGCTCTCCGCACGAAACGCGAAAACCTATTGCTTGGTGGCGCGGTCGATGAAGCCGGCGATTTGGTTGTGCAGGCTTACGCGGTCCTCATCGTGGAGGTACATCATGTGGCCGGCGTTGTAGTAGTCGAGCTTGACGTTTTTCTGCAAATCGGGCGGCAGGCCGAGGTGCTCCATGGTGAATTCCGTGGCGAAAAATGGCGTGGCCATATCGTAGTAGCCGTTTTCGACTTCGAGGAGGAGCCTGGGATTGGTGATCATGGCTTGCGCGAGATCACCCTGGACATTTGGACCGCTGGGAAAAAATCCTCGGGGCCCTCGGGATTGGCGAGTCCAGTTCCAGCCGCTACCGCCGCCGCTGGTGTTGTGATAGACCTTGTCCTTGCCGAACTTCAGTTCCTCGTGATTGTAGGAATTGATGAGCGCGGTGTACGCGCCGCCGACGGCGGGGCCTTCGGGATCGCCTTGCGCGTTTTCCTCAAGCAGATCGGCCGTGTAGCCGGTGAAGCGCGCGTCGATACGGCCGGTGGTCAGGCCTTCGCTGCGCCGGAGTTCGACGCGGAACTGACTGAGGTTCACGCGCAGATCCGCCTTGATCAAATAGTCTTCGCTTAAGCCCGTGAAGCGAGAAAGTTTTTTCGCTACAACGGCTTTATCACTTAGAGACAGTTCGCTGCCCTTGAAAAGCGCAGCGGCGTACTCACCGGAGGCGAATTTCCGCACTTCCTCGACGAATCCGGGCAAGTCGACGGGCCGGTCTTTCAACACCTTGTGGTACCAGGCGACGGCGGCGTAGCTCGGGAGGTAGTAGATGTAGGAGCGATCATCGCCCGCAGGAAAGGTGATGGTGGACAGATCGAGAACCGAAGAAATCAGGACGATGCCGTTCAAGTGCACGGTGTCGTGGTTCTGCAAATAATTTCCCAACGCCGCGGAGCGGAACGTGCCGTAACTTTCACCGATCAGAAACTTCGGTGAATTCCAGCGGTCATTGCGGCTCAAGTAGGTGACGATGAATTGTCCAAAGGCCTCGACGTCTTCGTCGACACCGTAAAAATCCTTTTCCACCGCTTTGCAGACGGCGTGGCTGTAGCCAGTGCCCATCGCGTCGATGAAAACGAGATCGGTCTTGTCCAGAAGGCTCTCGCTGTTATCAACGAGTTTGTACGGAGCGGGCGGAGTGAACGTGCCGTCAACGGTCCAGGCACGGCGGGGGCCGAAGGCGCCCATGTGCAGCCACATTGTGGCGGAGCCGGGGCCTCCGTTGTAGAGGAAGGCAATGGGGCGGGTGCTGAGGTCTCGTACGTCGCTGCGCGTGTACGCGGCGGAGTACAGCAATCCGGTGGCCTCGCCTTTGTCGTTCTTGAGGAGCGTGGTGCTGGCGGTGGCTTTGTAAGGAATGGCTTGGCCTCCGAGGCGGATGGTGTGATCGGTGACGGAAGAATCTTCCTTCGTAGCGGCTGCGTCGCACTTGTCGGGAGCTTTGACTTCCGGAGCTTTCGCTTCCCGCTCCGGGGCTTGCGCCGAGAGGCACGGCGCCTGAGCACACAACCAGAGGAATCCCGCCGTCGAAACCCACAAACTCTTGTTCATCGAATTGCTCCCAGCTTCAAAGTTAGATCGCGGCGAATCTCGCGAACCCGCGGGATTGTATGTTGGCGCGCCGGCGGAGTCAAAGAAAGCGGCTGTTGGATGAGGCCTGGTTCGTGGTCCTGAAAGGAAGGGGGGCACTGGCCATGACTTATTCGTAACGCAAGGCGACCAGGGGATCGACACGGGTGGCGCGGCGGGCGGGCAAGAAGCAGGCGCCGATGCCGACGAGCACGACAAGCGTTACAACTGCGGTGAACGTCCATGGGTCCGTCGCAGAAACGCCCCAAATCTGGCTGACGAGAAATCGAGTCAGGCCGTAACTTGCGAAGAAGCCGATAAGGATTCCCGTAGTGATCAGGCGCACACCTTTTGTGAGAATCATTTTCAAAATGCTGGATTGCTGGGCGCCGAGGGCCATGCGGATGCCGATCTCGTGAGTTTGCAGCGAGACCGTGTAGGCCATTACGCTGAAGACGCCAATCACGACGAGCAGCAGGGCAATGCTTGCCAGCGGCATGGAGATCAGCAGACCAAACTCTGGCGTGGAGTAGGAAAATCTCTGTAGAAAATCTTCGAGCGGGCTGGAAAGCCCAATGATTTCGTCGCGGTCCACCGCCCAAATTTGTTCCTGAACGGCGTTCCTCAGGGAAGCTGGATCTACGGTGGTCTTCAACAGGAGAGAGAATCCCCCACGAACGGTATAGGGAAGGAAGATCATGGGCATGGCGGGCTGCTGAGGTCCGGCATTCTTCATGTTCGCGACAACGCCGACGATTTCGAAATCGGAATCTTGCGGCGGTTGGGTGATGCTCTTGAAGGCTTTCAGCTGGAGCTGTTGGCCGATGGGGTTCGCATCGCCGAAGAGGTCGCGCGCCAATCGCTGATTGATCACGCCGGCGTATTGTGCCGTTCGTACTTCACTTTCGGAGAGCCACCGCCCCTGGATCATGCGCATTTCCAGCGTTGGAAGAAAATTTTCGTCGCAAGCCAGAAGACCCGCTTCTTCGGAATGCGTTGCCCCGGGCGCGGTCACTTGGAGACCGCGCGTGGGCGAATATCCGGGAAGCGCGTCCTCGACCGAAACGTGGGCCACGCCGGGCAGGGCTTTTAACCGTTCGACGACGCCCAGGAGTACGACCCGTCCCTGGGGCGAAGCGAATCTTTGGGTAGCGGGAGTCCTGTTGTGGCTCGGAGGAGGCAGGAAAACGACGAGCAAGACATTCTTGGGATTGAAACCAAGGTCTACGTGCGTGAGAAAGAAAAAGCTGCGCATCATCAATCCGGCGCCGATCAAAAGGACGATGGAGAAAGCGACTTCAGCGATGACCAATCCTGCGCGGAGCTTGCCGTGGCGGAAGCCGCCGTTTGCGCCTTTGCCTGTGCCCGCAAGTTGCGGTTGCAAGTCGACGCGCATCACATGAAGCGCCGGAGCCAATCCGCAGATCAGCGTCGTAAGGAGAGTAAGGCCCAAGGCGAAGAATAAAACGGGCGGATTGAGCCCGAGTCCTGTTTCACCTCCTATATGCCCGCCGCCAGAGATGTCTCCCGTGCGGGGGAGGATGGCCGGAACGAATTTCGTGCCGAACCAGGCAAGGAGACAGCCCACAGCGCAAGCGGCAATCGCCAGCACAGAACTTTCCGCCAAGAGCTGGCGAACCAGGCGACCGCGAGTTGCGCCAAGGGCAGAGCGGACCGCCATCTCTTTTTCTCGTACGGTCGCGCGGGCTAACAGCAGATTCGCCACATTACTGCAAGCGATTAGGAGCAGCATCGCGACCGCCGCGAGCAAATCATAGAGCAGATGTTTTAAGTCAGAACTGAATTGCCCCCACCCCTTCGGCGGTGTCATAAAGAAGTCGGCCGCGGTCAGAACTCGCAGCGCGAAGTGTTTTGGAAAATCGTCGGGATGAAGAAGCGCCAGGCGTTTCACGATTACCTCGAGGTCCGCGGAAGCCGTCTCCATCGTTACGCCGGGCTTTAGGCGGGCCAACACGGTAGCCGGAAATTCTCCATCAGCGCGCGGAGTGTCGCGTGAGCGGGCGATCGGAATCCAGATTTGGGCTTGAGAACCGAAGGCCTGGAAGCGCGGGGGCATCACGCCCACCAGCATCCGCGGTTCGCCATCGATAGTAAGTGTCTTGCCGAGAATTTTCGCGTCCTCGTGGAAAACGCCTCTCCACGTTTTGTAACTCATCACGAAAATGGGCGGGGCTCCGGGTTTTCCATCTTCCGGAGCGATGCCGCGCCCGAGGAGCGGCGGCACTCCATAAAAATCAAAGGCGTCGGAGGTAACCCGAGCGTCGTAGAACTGGTACATCTGGGAGCCGTCGTTGGCAAGCACGATCCCGCCTGCGGTGATGTAGCCAACGATGTTTTCGAAGACTTGGTTTTGCTCGCGGACAACATCCAGATCTGCCAAACGAAGGGACAGAGATTCTACGCTGCTTTCCACCTGGCCTGTGTTTTCCGTGTTCCGTATGATCGGAATTACCAAGCGGTTCGCGTCTTTTGCTGAAAACGCATTAAAAAATAGATTATAGAAAATGCTGAAGACGACCGTGGAGGCGCCTATGCCCAGAGCCAGCGCGAAAATGGCGATCATGGCGAAGCGGCGGTCTTTGCGAAGATTGCGGATGGCGTAGCGGAAATCGCGGAGGAGGTTGTCGAGGTGCGTCTCCCAGCGGACGTCGCGGACTTCTTCTGTGACGCGGGTGAGGCCGCCGAATTCGAGTCTTGCGCGGCGGCGCGCTTCGTCTGGGGTGATTCCTGCGGCGACGTAATCGGCCATTTGGCGTTCGAGGTGGAATTGGAGTTCTTGGTCGAGTTCTTTCTCCGAGCGAGATTTTTGAAAGAGGCGGCGAATGGGGCGTAGCATCAGGACTCCTCCCCAGCGCGCAAGATAAGGCCGACGGCATCCGAGAGGCACTGCCAATGGATGACCTCAGCGTTCATGTGCCTGCGGCCCTTTTTGCTCAGCGAGTAGAACTTGGCTTGCCGGCCGGTTTCGGATTCTTTCCATTCAGCTTGCAACCAGCGTTTATCTTCCACACGATGGAGCGCAGGAGAGAGAGAGCCCTGATGGACCTGGAAGAATTCTTTCGATATTTGCTGAAGTCGTTGCGCGATGGCGTAACCGTGGCTGGGGCCCAGGGCGACAACCTTGAGGATCAGCATATCGAGAGCGCCACGAAGGAGTGCTTGTGTGCTTTCCGGCATAGCGATACCTAGAGACTCGACATATATGCTTGAATCGAGCCTATGTCAACAGGGGAATTTCATTTGAGAGCGGCAGGAGCAGAAAGGAGGAAGAACCCGGTCCGGATTGGCTATGCCAACTTTGTGATTGCGGGCAGTGGCTACGGGCGAAACGTTTTCTGATTTTTTTGGCGCGCGACCTCCAGAGCATCTGTTTCTTTTTTCTGACGATCGGCTTCTTTCATAGTGCCGTTTTGTTTCTCGAGTCTCACGGATTCCGCGATGGCGAGTTCCGCTTCGGCATTGGCTCGCTTGGAGTACAGGACGAGTCCGAAACGTTCGGTGAAAGCGGAATGGACCAGATTGAAGGAGTACTGCGCGTCTTCCCAGGAAGCGACCAGGCTTCCTTGGGCTTCATACCGGTCGGTCGACGCTGGATCGGCGGCCGGAGCAAGAGTTGTCGAAGGGCCGTAGTTCGCTGAAATGGACTTGACCATGTCCCCCGCAGTGAGGCCTTCCGTGGAGGATTGATCGTAGGTTACGGACATTTTGTAGAGCGCGCCGTCATAAAAAGAAAATAGAATCTGTTCGACGCTGTCCGTTCGATAGGCGGACCCGGGAATGTTCGGCGGCCACCAGGTCACTTCTTGAAAAAGTGCGGGGCCCGGATGAGTCACAGTGACGTCGGCTAACTTCTGGTCTGTTTGTTTCAGCACTGTTGCGAGGTTTGTTCCGAGTGAAAAACCTCGATATTTGGACAAATCTTGTGGGTGGAGGGTGGAGGCCGTAAGAAGCAGTGCAGTGAGACAAAGAATCACGCAGCGTACCGTTTTCATTTTCTCATCTCCTGCGAACTGCTAGGAATTCGAAACACCGCCAGTGGCGGGTTATTCCTGGGGCACCTTTTTAGCGGCGCCGAAGGCGATTGCCGGTAGCGGAGTGGTGGTCACATCCGCTCGGGCGCTCAGCCGAAAATCCTTGACGGGGACCAGGTACATGCCTTCCTGGATATGGCGGGAGTGCGCGGAGATAGTTAGATAGGGCACGCCGAGGAACCGTTTTGAGATTGTTTTTGAGATCTCCAAGGAGTTGTAGTTTTGGCTCTGCTTCTTCGCCAACACACGCTGGACGGCTTTGCGTAGAGTTGCGAGGCTTTCGCGGCCGAGTACCGTGGCCTTCAGTGGTCCGGCTAAATAGAAATAATTCCACATGGCCTTTTCGATTTTGCGGCCGAGTTCGCGCCCGTTGAGGTTCTGGACGGATCTCCAGCCGGGCAAGAACGTCTCGCTTTCGAGAATCACGCCGGCCGGCAAACGGGTGTTCTCTCTGATGAAAATGGTCGGTGCAAGTTTGTTTTCTGGCATGAGAGCATTCTAGAGCTTGAACAGGCCGACATCGGCGGCTCGCCGAGGTGAGGGAAACAGCACCTTCTAGGACCGCCATAAGCGGAGCCGCAAGGGGGGAATCGCCCGCCCCAGCCCAGGTAACCGGCCAATATCGCTCCTTCAGGCGCCCAACACGTTTATCTTAAGAGACAAGACCTGGCGCGCGCTGTCTCCTTTAGGACAGTCTTGTCAAAGGTGTTCTTGGTAGGGTGAACGTGGCCACCGAACGACCATGTCGCAAATGGCGTTTTGGCCTTACTATGAAACCACACAAACACAAGACCAACAGCAAGTTAGAGGTGTTCGACCCACAGGTATTTCTCGATACGGCAGGAGTGTCACGAAAAATTGCCGAATACCGCAGAAAAGAGTCCATCTACGCGCAAGGGGACGCAGCAGAGAGCGTCATGTACGTGCAGAAGGGCGGGGTAAAATTATCGGTGGTGAATGGGTCCGGAAAAGAAGCGGTGGTGGCGATGTTTGGACCGACCGATTTTTTTGGCGAGGGATGCATGGCGGGCCAGGCGATCCGCATGGGCACAGCCACAGCCATTACACCAACCACACTTCTGGTTATTGAGAAGCAGGAACTGCTGCGCGTGCTGCACGCCGAGCAAGAACTATCCGACCATTTCATCCGCTACATGCTGGCGCATAACATCCGGGTCGAGGAGGATCTGGTCGATCAGTTGTTCAACTCGAGTGAAAAGCGGCTGGCGCGCACGCTGCTGCTGCTCGCCCGGTATGGAAAACAAGATCAGCCGGTTCGCATCTTGCCGAAAGTTTCGCAGGAGACGCTGGCCAACATGGTAGGAACGACGCGCTCGCGCGTGAATTTCTTCATGAACAAATTCAGAAAACTGGGCTTCATCGAATACAACGGGAAGATCAAGGTCAACAAGTCCTTGCTGACGGTGGTCTTGCACGAGTAAAGCAGCCCGCTCCTCTCCGCTACACGGGACGGAATTCAGGATTCGACAGAAAACCGCGTTGTTCCAGGCACCCCCAGGGCCGCACATCTGGGGCCAGCAGGCGGTGATTTTTTCGCAAGTCAGGGATTCACTGGAAATCGAATGTCTTTGAAAATGATACCTCTAGCGCAAACCGAAACACTGATCAAGTTGCCATCTCTGGTAGTGGAAGAGAAGATGTCACTGACACCTGTGCCGCAACGCTCCGTGCTCCCCAGCCGCATTGCGGTCGTCGGGAACTATCTTCCGAGACGATGCGGAATTGCCACATTCACGGCGGATTTATGCGACGCCATACACGGGGAATACGGTGCCACGGAGTTGCTGGCGCTTCCGGTTAACGATACGGAGGAGGGTTATGCGTATCCCGCCAGAGTGCGCTTTGAGCTTGTTGAGGATAACCTGGCGTCCTACCGGCAAGCCGCGGACTTTCTAAACTTCAGCAACATCGATTTGGTCTGCCTGCAACACGAATACGGAATCTTTGGAGGACGGGCAGGGGGACATATTCTGGAGCTCCTGCGGCGGCTGCGAATGCCATTCGCAACGACGTTGCACACCGTCCTGCGCGAGCCAAATGCCGACCAGCTCAGAGTGATGGGGGAAATTGCGACGCTTTCGGACCGCTTGATCGTCATGAGCCAGCAATCCGTGGAGATCCTGGAGGAAGTGTTTCACGTTCCAGCCGACAAGATCGATCTGATTCCCCATGGCATTCCCGACTTGCCGTTCACCGACCCCAGCTTTTATAAGGACGCGTTCGGAACGGAGGGAAAAGAGGTTTTGCTGACGTTTGGGCTGCTCTCGCCAAATAAAGGGATAGAAAACGTCATAAAAGCGCTGCCACAAATTCTGGCGCGTCACGCCAATGTGGTTTACATGGTTTCCGGCGTAACGCATCCGCATGTTTTGCGGCGGGAAGGCGACAAATACCGGCAGTATTTGCAGAACCTGGCCAAAGAGCTGGACGTAGAAGGCAAGGTAATCTTCCGCAATCGGTTTGTGAGTCCGCAGGAGATGGTTGAATTGATTGGCGCCGCGGACATTTATATCACGCCATACAAACATAAGGCGCAAGTGGTTTCAGGCACGCTGGCGTACGCTCTGAGCGCCGGCAAGGCCATCATCTCGACACCCTATCTGCATGCGGTTGAGCTTCTGGATGACGAGCGCGGCGCGCTTGTTCCGTTTGATGATCCGGGAGCGATGGCTGCAAAGACGATTGACCTTCTGGACAGCGGCACAGCAAGGCATGCCATGCGGAAACGCGCTTATTTATACGCGAGAGACATGGTGTGGAGCCGCGTAGCGCAGAAGTATATGAAGAGTTTCGCACGAATCTACAACGAGCGGTTGCGCACTCCGCGGGCCACATTTTCGGCGCAAAACACGGAAAAGGCACTGGACCGCCTGCCCGCCATCAAGCTGGATCACCTGTATCGAATGACCGACCATACGGGAATGGTGGAGCATGCAGTTTTCGTAGTGCCAAACTATCCGGAGGGCTACTCGACCGATGACAACGCGCGTGCATTGATCGTAACCACACTTTTGGAAGAGATTGGGGTTCACGCACCGGCAAACTCGGCGGACCTAGCGTCCCGGTACCTGGCCTTCTTGTGGCATGCGTTTGATCCCGCCACCAAGCGTTTTCGAAATTCCCTGACTTACGAATGCCAGTGGCATGAGGTTGAAGGATCGGAAGACAGTCATGGACGAGCCGTGTGGGGATTAGGAACAGTTCTCGGGCGATCTAAGAACGCGGGATTGCGAGGAGCCGCGGGCCGTATGTTTGAACTTGCCGTGCCTGTCGCTGTGGAATTCCGGAGCCCGCGGGCCTGCGCTTTCACGTTGCTGGGACTGCAGGAATACCTTGATTCGTTTCCCGGGGATCGTGCCGCGCTAGGTGCTTCGGATATGCTGGCCAATCGACTTCTGAATTCCTACCGGGCCCACCGAACCGATGACTGGAAGTGGTTTGAAAACGGGCTGGCCTATTCCAATGCGCGATTGCCGCAGGCTTTGATACGAGCGGGCGTGCGCGCCGGGAACGAAGAGATGGTATCCGCGGGACTTGAAGCGTTGGATTGGCTGGCCATGCTGCAGCGGTGCGAGGTGAACGGTCATTTCGTACCCATCGGTTCGGAGGGATTTTATTCCAAGACCATGGAGAAGGCCCGCTTCGACCAGCAACCGGTGGAAGCCTGCGCGGAAGTGTCGGCGTGCTTAGAAGCCTACCGGGCGACGGGAAAGGGCCGCTGGCGCAAAGAAGCCTGGTGCGCGTTCAATTGGTTCTTGGGAGACAACGATCTTCAGATCGCACTTTACGATTCGGCCACAGGCGGTTGCAGAGACGGGCTACATCCTGACCGGGCTAACGAAAACCAGGGCGCCGAATCGACTTTGTCCTTTCTGATGGCACTTTTGGAAATGCGTCAGGTGGAAGAATACGACGGTACTGGGAAACAGATTTGAAGCGCACGGAGCGCTTGCTCTGCCGCTGAAGCAAAATTTGGGAAATCCTTCCACGAACGGAGTCAGGTATTCCATGAACACCACCACGTTGGTTCAATATGAAACTTTGTTTGAGCGCCACACGGGTAATCCAATTCTGACGGGAAAGGATTGGCCGTATTCGATCAACAGCGTATTCAATGCCGGCGCAACGCTTCTGCCGGATGGTTCCACGCTGCTGCTTTGCCGTGTGGAAGATCGCCGCGGGCTGTCACATTTATGCGCGGCGCGTTCGGTGAATGGCGTAGACGATTGGCAGATCGATCGCGAACCAACTCTGTTGCCCGACCCGGAGCGATACCCCGAGGAAATCTGGGGCATTGAGGATCCGCGCATTACCTACGTCCCGGAACTCAAGAAATATGCCGTGGCTTACACCTCGTATTCCCGGGGTGGGCCTGGAGTTTCTCTGGCACTGACGAACGACTTTCGGAGCTTTGAAAGGCTGGGCGTCGTGATGTCGCCGGACGACAAGGACGCCGCGATTCTGCCGCGAAGGATCGGCGGATTTTGGGCGTTGATCCACCGGCCTATGACGCCGCTGGGAGCTCATGTGTGGATCTCTTACTCTCCCGATTTGCGCCACTGGGGAAATCACAAGCTTATGCTGGAAGCGCGCCGGGGCGCCTGGTGGGATGCAAACAAGATTGGCATGTCGCCGCCGCCGATGGAGACTTCCCGTGGCTGGCTTATGATCTACCACGGCGTGCGAAGGACGCCTTCGAGTTCGATCTATCGGCTGGGTTTAGCCCTCTTCGATAGCGAGGAGCCGGAAAAATGCCTGATACGCGGAGATTCCTGGATGTTTGCTCCGGAGGAGGATTACGAACGCCAGGGAGATGTGCAGGATGTTGTTTTCCCTTGCGGCTATACGGTGGCGTCTGATGGGGACACTATCAATCTGTATTACGGCGCGGCGGATTCAAGCATTGCTTTGGCGCACGGTAGTATACGAGCCTTGCTAAGCTGGCTGGATGCCAATGGGCATTCGGAACACGGAAACGACCGGCGTCATAGGTGATTTTCAGGCGAAGTGAGAGCGCGTGGTGGATAGTGAGTAGCGAGAATTCCTTTTTGTCGTAAGACACGCCAGGGCCGGTCCTGTGGGTGAGGAAAGCCTGGTCAACCATAACCCGGCGCAGCAGGTTCATTCTAAAGACAGCCGGAGCACCTTTAGGAACGATGTGCACGTTCGAGTCAACTCCAGCTCCAGCGGCCGCAGCCTAGGCGTAAGCCACAAACACAGCGCCTAATTGGCCATTACCTCTTCGTTCAGTCCGCTTCATCATCGCACCAAAAAAAGACCAAGATACTGAGGACGACGCGGAAAGCGATGGCTGTGCCGGAGTGTGTCGACATAGATGTCTGAGGGACACCCAGCCCATCGTGGTTGTCAGAAATGGGATGATTGCCAATGCTGAGTAGCCCAGACAGCAGAAGTAAGATCTGGGAGCCGCTGGATCTGAAGTTCGGCAAGGCCGGGGAGAACCGCGGCCAGATAGTCGCCGACGGGGATGCTGATACGGCGACAGGATTGGACGACGCAGAGGATGGCAGCGACCTAAGGCGCCGCAGGGCGTCTAGAGTTTTCCTCGAGGTTGTTGCTCAGTTCGAGTTCCGGGTATTCCAGGAAGCTTGTGAGTTTCGGCCAAGCGCCCGCGCGTAGTTCGCGGCCTTGGCCAGGGCGCTGGCGGGCAAGGACGCCGTACGTGCTGCGGTAATTGCGGCTTTGCTCTCCGCAAGTAACGCAGGAGCTTGTTTGCTGCTTAGGACGTGGCGCGCGGCGTGGTCCAGATTCGCCATGCGCGGCTTCGGAATCGATGGCAAACAACTCATCGATGAGCCTGCCAATGCGCACCGCCCGGCATATTGAAGATGCAACTTCACCGCTTCCATGAATTTTCTTCGCGCATGCGCCAACCGGCCGCGTGCAGCATCCTGGGCTCGTGCTGGCCAGGGTAGTTTCGCGCTAATGCTCCAGCATTAAAAAGTTAAAGAGCCCAGCGCCGCCAATGGGCGAGCGGGCGGAGGTTAACTTCGTTTGAAAATTACTTCCAGCGGGAATTTAATGCGTCTGAAGGACTTAGTGGTTCACGATGGGCGACAATTTAGGGATTCCGGTTATCAAATCCTTTCCGCGCGTGGGGGCTGTCGCAAGCAGATGATCTCTAGACGCCAAAGGCCGGACTGCAAAGTCTGGTTCAAGCAGCCTGCTTTGTAGAGGGTCTTTGTCGAGGGCCCAGCGGAGCGGGCCGCCCAACAGCCTGGTGATGAAGAAGGCCAGTTTGCCGGGAGGAGAAAACTTCCGGCGAACTGGCCCTTGGAGTTAACGAGAATTCGAAGCTGCGTGCTCCGATTCGTTGCGGGGTGCGCTCTTGTCGAGAACCTTGACGAGGTGACGGCCGGTCTCCGGCACGCCGGTATGTTCGCCACGGACAATCTCACTAGCCTTCATGGGGTGACCATATACGTCTGCGCTGGCATCATCGTCGGGGCGAATGGTGGAGCCTTCGAGTGAAATGCCCGCAAACACGCCGCGTGAACGGGAGTAGCTGAGGATTTCAGCCTTCATCCAAGCGTCGGTGGCTGCGGAAGCATCACGGCCCAAAGGACCCGCGGCAACGGAAGCGTCTCCGCCCAACTTAACCTTGCTGCTGAGAATCGAGTTCATCCCGCTGTCATTCATGACCAGCAAGATCAAGTCTGTTGCTTCGCCGCCGATCTGGAAGCCGACGCTGGCGCCTTCGAGGGCGTACATCGCCGGGGCTCCCCAGGGGCCACGGAAGTGCTGACCGGTGCGGCACACCATCGCGCCGCGCCCATAGTCTGCGCCGACTCCAAAAGCCAGCTTTTTGACGGAAGGGATGACGATGACACACTCGGCCTTTTCCAAAAGGTCATGAGGAATGTTGTCCGGGATGTTGAGGACTTCCTGCATGACGACGCCACACTCTTCGAGGCGTTTTTGTTCCTTGTTCAGTTGCCTGGCGTAAACGACACCGGCCGCCAGAGTAAGACATGCTGCGGTAACCATAAATTTCTTCATTGCTGACCTCCAAGGTCTAAACATCTTCTGCTGGCTGTTTGGTTCAAAAAATCTTGATTGAAGAACCTTCAACACAATTGCATTTGCGAGAGGGTGATGCGTTACCCGACTCTCAGGCGGGCGTTGCTGCAATTTTTAGTTAAGAACTTTTCTTGCCCCCAACGGCCAATAAGACAATTCCGGCTACGAGGGCGAGTCCCCCGACGATGGGGGAAATCGGAACTCGGTCCTGAGTTTCCGTCGTGACATGCATTGGTCCCACATCCAATACATGTTCGTGACGGGTATAGGAGAAACCCTGGTAGGCAAGTGCCAGAGCACCAAGAACCACCAAGACAATTCCGGCTAGAAAGATCGGCTTCATACTTTAGACTTCCGAGTCAAGAGGCTGTCCTTTGGCCCCGAGCGACTCTGAATAAAGAGATCAAAGCGGCCAAAATAAAAAAAGTTGCCTAAGAAAGCAGCGCGTAAATAGAATCCGGCTAAGCTCAAGAAGCACAGGACCACCAGGATCGCAGAATAGGTCCAGAGCACGTGAACTCCGCTTTACTTTTTCCGTGTTGAGGGTTTGAAGCCGAGGCCATTAGGCAGAAACGAAATGGGCGGATCCACGAAACAACGCTCCAGCTACCCTGTAGGAAGGAATGTTAGACGAATTGAGATGGCGCTGTCTGTCCAGTAGTGCACAGCTTGGTTTGCCGTTCGGAATTGGAAGTTGAGGCCAGTAAGAAGCAAAATGGGGGCGCGGGCGATGAATTGCGGCTTCCGTGAAGAATTCCAGGAATTTCATCTAGGGGATGGCGTGCGGTTCTGGGGCTGGGGAGAGCAGTTCGCGGGCGCGGACGACAAAGCGGCTGGGGGCTGAGCCTATGTAGTCAAACGGGAAGCAAGTGATCAGTGTTAGCGTGCGGCCGTCGGACGAGGCTAAGACGCCCACCTCGCTGGCTGCCACGACGGCGGTCGATTCGACAACATATTGAAAAGCTCCATCGCTGGTTTTGAAAGTGATCGCGTCACCCAAACGAATATTTCGGAGCGGGCGGAAAAAGGTGTCGCGGTGACCGGCGAGAGCAACGTTGCCTGGTTTGCCCGGCAAGGCTGTTTCGGGTATATGGCCGACGGCGCGGCGCAAAATCGTGTGCGAGGAACCCTGAACGACGATAGCTTTCAGGTGCAGACGGCGAACCTGGATCTCACCGATCACGCCGCCCTCTACAAGGGGAGGAGACGGAGTTTCGCCGGGACTTGCATTTTCGAACTTTGATTGTTCGTAGGCTTGATAGGAATCCGCGTCCAGGACGACGTAGCCAGCATAGCAGAGGGCCAGGATGCCGAGGGCCAGAAAAAAGTAGGTGGCCGCGCGCAAGATTGCGGTGGTGATTCGCCGGGGCCGAACAGCGGCGCGGAGCGCTGGTTTCATGATGCGTCCTTGTCGGAGTGCGGGGGAGGCTGGCCGGCAAAATAACCGGGCCGATGGCGGACGTGAAGATTGCTGCGACCGGGGGCAGACACTTTCACTTGTATTTTTCTGAAGGAAGCGTCGGTGGATTGTTTTTCTGGCGCGAAGCCGAGGGTGTATTGATCGCGCAGGTCGCGGGCGATAAGCGCGGAGATGCTGGCGATGGTTTCCGCAGAGCGCGGGAAGTAGGAGATGCCACCGGTGCTTTTGCTGAGGCGGCGAAGGACGCCGGGATTCTCCTCCTGGCCTTCGCCCTGAAGCACGATGGAGTAAATCATTACTCCCGAGCGTTGCGCGAGAGCGAGGACCTGCGAAAACTTTTGATGGCTGGCATTATCGCCGCCGTCGCTGACGATGATCAGGGCTTTTTTCTCGCAATGGCCGAAACGCAAATGTTTGAGGCCCTCGGCCACCGCGTCATACAGGGCGGTGCGCCCGCGAGCGGAAACCGCCGCGATGGCGGTCTCGAGATCTTTGGCGTTGTGGGTGAAAGGCTTTCCGCCGAGGATTTGCAACCAAACGTCATCATTGAAGTCCACGACGAACATTTCGTCTTGAGGATTGCTGGAATGCGCGAAGGCGGAAACGGCGGCGGACACTTCGGCGAGCTTGGGAGCCATGCTGCGGCTGTGGTCAACGACCAGGCCAACGGTAACGGGGGCGTCTTCTCGTTCAAAGAGAGTGAGTTTTTGCGGGCGGCCGTCTTCGAAGACGCGGAAGTCTCCGAGGTTCAATCCCGAGACGACAATTCCCCGGGCGTCGGTGACCCGAACAGGAAGTTCAACTAGTTCCGCGCGCACCGAAATAATCGAAGGAGCAGCGTCCGGAGGCGATTGTTGGGATTTCGAAAGGCTCCCAGCAGTGGAAAAGAGTAGAAGGACGGCGAGAGGATAGCACCAAGGGAGCAGAGAGAAGTGGGGCGGTCGAAGGGTCGGCGTCACTGGCAAATCTCCTTGCGCCGCGGGATAAAGTAGCCCGCGGCGCACTGGAGTTTCACTGCAATTAGGAATGGGCCTTAGCTCGAGAAGCGCTTGAGAAGAAGCGCAGCGCCGAGTGAAACCACGCCGAGCAGCGCAATTAGAGGAAGCTGGCTGGCGGTTTGCGGCAATTGCTGAGTTTCTGCAACGGGCGCTGGAGCGGTTTCCACAACAGGTGCCGGAGTAGTTGCGGCGACTGGTGCGGGAGCGGTTTCCTGAACGACTGGAGTGACTTGGATCGCTTCGGCTACTGGCTCTTCCTTCTGGTCGGGAGTTTCCGCGACGATGGGGGCCACTTTCAGATCCGTATTGTCGGCGGCGAGTGCGGGAACTGGTTCTTTCGCTAGCAAGGCAAGTTCGATAGCGCGCTGCTTCGGGTAAACGAATTCCTGGCCGAAGTTATCGCCGGGATAAAACCATCCCTTGAGAGCTTCCGGATTGTCGCCCGAGCGCTCTGCGAACTTGACGACAGTGTCGCCGGTCGGTTTGAGCCGGTAGTTGTTGATCGCCAGGACCGTAGTGATGATGTGTGAGCCGTCGGCGTCGAAAATCTGAACGATGTGGCGGTCGGAAGGCGAATCGAGCAGGACGAAGGTGTAGGTTCCGGCAGGCAGAATCTGCCCGGGGACTTCTACAGGTTGACTAAAAGTCAGTATGGTTTTTTTGTTCCACTCATCAGCACGAGCGCCAGGAGCTAAGGTGGCGCCGAGCAGTGTGAGTGCAAACACTGCGAAAATTGTCTTTACGAACTTCATATCTATTTCCTCCCAAAATCTTTCGAATTGATTTGTTGCTGGAGAAAACAGAATAATATGCGGCGCGCAAAAAGACTGTTCACTTGCGTACAGTTGCGTGGTTTATTTGCAAATTCGCGGGTGCCGGGGGGGCGTACAGAACGGAACAACAGCGGCCAGACGTGACAGAGAAGATTCAGAGTCCGGCGCGAGCGCCCGGGAAGCCGCTTATGGTGATTAGAGACCTATCCAAAGCTCATGGTCGCGCGTAGGCTGCCATGAGACGGCGGGAGAAGGCGAGCACCCTTCGGGAGGCCGGCCCACTCCAGTCTGCTAGTTGCTCGCTTGCCCACCAAAGAAGGATCGCTGCCAGGACCGTCAGAGCGAGGAAAAGGAAAGCCACACTAAAGAGCGCCAGGGAGACCAGAACTTCGCGTATGTAGTACGAGGAGAAACCGAACCCCAAGATGGTGACGACAAGTCCACAAGCGCATTCTGTGATTTTGGGTGTACGCAAGAAATCCCCCTTGATCTGGTGGCCTCATCTAGGTGTCTGTCGAGACATGGCGGGTGCAGCACTGGCGTTGGGAGTTGCGGACTTCAATTGATCGAGCGAGGCCAGGACACTCTGCCATCGAACATTGTCCTTCTTGGTTTCCAAAGGAAGAGAGAGGTCGGAATAGAACTTCAGGATGTTTTCGCGGAGATCGGGGGAAGTCAGATCGAATTTACGGGCCGCCAGCTGGCCTACCAGCTTTGCATAAGTCTCGTCGGTCAAAGAGTACTCGGCAGCCTTGGTCGGTTTGCCGGTGTCAAAATCGCTGTTCGGCAGGTCCAGGGAGTCAGAAGCAACTTGCTTCAGATAAATGCGGTATTGGTCGACGGTTGTATTGATGCTCTTGAAATACATGTCCTCGGTCTGCGCAGTAGGGTTGTTGAACGCCAGCGCCTTGAACGGGCCAATTTTCGGCATATATCGCAAGATGACGGACCACACGCGGGTGCCGAAATCGGGCTTGGTATAGTCTTTTCCCCACTCTTTTTCATAATCGGAGCGGGAGAGCCGGTAGAGAAACTTCTTTTTCGCAAAATCCGGCGTCTCTTTCATCATGTCCTTCTGGTGGGTGCGAAGGGCGATCTGAGTCATTTGCGGAATCATGCGGCTCACCGCAAAGCGATAGGACCCGATGGCGAGATCTTCGTGGGTCAGCACGTCTTTCAATTCCACTCCGTAGACGATGGGGAAAGTCCGTTCCAGCAGAGGCTTGGAAACCTGGAATCCGATGAAATCGTGATATTGCTGCGAGGCATAACGATTTTTGGCTACCTGCACCATGTCGAATCCGAACTCGGTCTTCAGATGCGCGGTGTGGTCCTGGGCATACTTCACGGAACTGCCGTACTTGGCGCGGAGCTTAGGATATTGAATGGCAACGGCGGTGTTGACGGCAGGATGGCCAGCCAGATCGGAAGCGTAGTGCGCGAGGGCCCCCAGGGCGAAGGCGTACTCATTGGCATCCTGACTCTGTAAGAGCAGCTCGCGAACGAAGTCCCCGCTGCGGACGTAGTGAACCAAATTGCTGAATTCCACGCTGCCGAAGGGATAGTAGCCGAGGTCCTGGATGACGGCGCCGCCGTAAGCGTAACTGTGTGCCAGCTTGAGTTGTTCTTCCGTAAGCGTAGGAAAACGCTTGAGAAGAAGCGGGCTGATCTGATCGGTCCAGAGAAGGTCGACGATTTCCTCGTGGGTGAGCACGGAATACGCCGACGAACCCGTGGCCGAGAGAAGCAGGACGATAAAGACGGCGGCCAGACGGATGCCCCAAGCGTACCGTCCACGCGGAGAAACGGCTTCGCTGAACCGAGTCCTATTTTGTTTTTCTGAGTTCATGGACAACTTTCTTCGCTTCCTTCATTCTTTCTTTGTAGAAGGCCGGACTGATCAGGACCTTTTTCTCTCCAAGACGCAGGTCCGCTTTGATGCCACGCTTCGACAAGAACAGAGAAAGCGCCAAGTATGTCTTGATCTCTTTTTCGAGAAACGCGATTGCATGGCGCCTGGATTCATCCATCGCTCACCTCCAGATTGACAATAGCGGCAAAGTCTAGATACGTCCGAGAAGCACGAGGATTACGACAATGACGAGAATCAACCCGAGGCCTCCCGTCGGCCGGTATCCCCAATCTCTGCTATGCGACCATCGTGGTAGTGCGCCAAAGAGAGCCAAAATCAGGAAAATGATTAAGATAGTTCCAAGCATTGTTTTCCTCTTTTCAAGAAAATCCACTGGATCAAAACGCAAACTGCCTGCCGGCCCTGGGCGACACTGCCATTCTTTGACAAATTCCGCTCCTGGCCGGAGCCGCGCTCGATCAGCGCGAAGGATCAGGGGCTAAATCACGACGCTGATTGAGAAGCGTGAGCCGGGATAGTACGGGTTGTACATGTAATATCCGCCGTCGACGTAATCGATGTAGACGTCGTCGGTGTAGTACCAGCCATTCGGCCAGGGTTCAACAAATCCAAACCAAAAGCCGTTGTATTGGAAGCGAGAGTATCCGCCGACCAAAACAGGGTTGCCCATGTGGAATCCGTGCTCCCGGCCGAAATGGGAACGGAAACGATCCTCAGGAATTCGACCGCTGCCCCTGGAACTGAGGCGGAGCGCGGGCTGAGAGCGTTGTCTATCGACTGCCTGCTGCGTGCGCTGGGGGGGTTGTGAAGATCTTGCCTGCAGCTGGCGCGGTTGCTGTTGCTGGGTCTTGGTTTGTTGCTGTTGCCTTGCGGAGTTGTTTTGCTGCGGTTGCCGCCCATTGGCTTGTTGCTGGTGCTGCTGTTGTTGTTGTTTGGGAGCTTGAGCTTGTTGCTGCTGTTGATGCTGTTGTTTGGGAGCTTGAGCTTGTTGCTGCTGTTGATGCTGTTGTTTGGGAGCTTGGGCTTGTTGCTGCTGTTGCTGTTGTTTGGGAGCTTGTGCTTGTTGCTGCTGTTGATGCTGTTGTTTGGGAGCTTGGGCTTGCTGCTGCGGGCGCTGTTGCTGTTGTCTCGGTGGTTGAGCCTGTTGCTGCCTTTCAGGCCTGGCTGGTTGCTGCTGTTGGGCAGGTTTGGCCTTTTCCTGTTGTTTCTCTTGCCCTGCGTGGGCCGGTGCTGCGATTCCGAAAAGTAGTAATAGAGCGGCTGCGCTTATAACTCGAATTGGTTTCATACGTTATCCCCATTGTGTCTACGAATGCGCTCGTCACCTAGGTTTACAGGGTGCGCCTGATGTTCCCGATCGTTGATGCCCATCCAAAGCCTGAAAATCTTCGCTGCGCCTCTCCTTGAGCCGCGTTGGTCAACCGACGCGGATACGAGAGAGGGAGTGGAACAGACCAAATACATTAAGGAGCCAGAGCACGACGCAGATGACCACCAGAGCGTTCAGGATCGACTTGATACTGCCTGCCATAGGGATGAAACGATTCACCAGCCAAAGCAGGACGCCCACGACGATCAGGGCTATGAAAACTTGCATAAGAGGCATAGCTTTTTACCTTTCTGTCTACGCTGCGAGACACGTCCAAGCCGGGCCGAAGGATTACGGCTCGCTCTGCCTGGTGCGGAGAACGCGTTGAATGGGTTGCGTTCCACTAAGCGCCGAACTACGAGCCAGACAAGCGGTGCGCAAGATGTGTTGTTCGATGTCCTCAGCGCTTATTGCGGGTCGAGGTATTCAAGCCGAAGGGCATGGACCGGCCAACACTGCAGTGCTTTTGATGCAACATAATCCTAGTCTTTAGAGAGGGAGCTGTCTGTGCAGTTGTATACAACATCGTAGTTCGTTGCCGCGCGAAAACGCGCGTCGACAGGCCAAACCGTCGAAGAGGTCGCAGAATTCGTCTGGATTGCCGAAATTCGCGTAGCCTGTCTGGCAAACTAAAAGCAGCAGGGCACACCGAGGAGTGCCCTTCCGCCTCGGTTGCAAGAAATGCGAAATGGAGGCGAGTTAGTTTCCGCCGAGATATTGGACGTGCACGTAAGTGCCGAGGCGGACGTTGTAGGCGAGGTACCAGCCGTCATGGTCCGGGTCGTCGTAGATTACGATCTGGTCGGTGCCCCAGGCCCAGTCGTCGCAGAAGGCGTAGTCAGCGGGGGCCGCACTGAAATAGAAACCGCCGAACCAGAAGCGCTCGCGGTTGCCACCTTCGATGCGCCACGCGTGGCCCTTGCCGATGCCTCCGGTGAAACGGCCATGCTCCCAGGGATGATCAAGGTGATAGTGGGGATCATCGCGGCCGGAATCGTGGCCTATCCACTTATCGTTGGTGTGAACGTGAGGAGCTTCGGGGTGGCCGGCTCTGTCGGCATACTTTGCGGCTTGTTGCGGTGCCGCGTGTGATGGAGGCCGGGCCGGAGCAGGCCCGTGAGCGGGAATGTGCCCTCCACCGAAGCCTTTAGAAGGCGGACCTCCTTGGTGTTTTTCTTGTGCGAGAGCCGGAATCGAACAGATCAAGAACAAACTAAAAATTCCTAGGAGAGATTTCATGCGAGCCTCCAAACGGATTTGTGTTGCCGCAATTCGCGAGCCGGGAATTCTGCTGCTCTCGGCTGACCGGGCGGTTATGCTCACAACTGGCAAAACCCGGGTGCGCCGCCAAAGTTGCTTTTAGGAAACTTTGGCTCGGTGATGAGGGCCGTGGTGCTACGCGCTGGCAATTAGACGCCCGCATGAGGCCAAAAGGTTACGGCCTATAGATTCTTTGTGGCGCGGAAGGCGCGGACTACGGCCGCGACGTCGCGTTGATCGGCGTCGACTTGAGCGTTGAGGTGGCGCATATCGGCGGCGGTGAGTTTGCCGGAGAGATCGGCTAGGGCGGAGCGGAGTTGGGGAAATTTTTCTAGCGCGGCGCGGCGCACTATCGGGACGGCGTCGTAGGGCGGGAAATAGTGTTGGTCGTCTTCGAGAGCGACGAGGTGAAGAGAATCGATCAGGCCGTCGGTGGAATTGCCGGCGACGACGTCGACTTGATGATCGAGCAGCGCGCGGTACAGGAGGCCGAGGTCCATCACGTTTGGTGGGGCGGCGAAGTGGAGAGAGTAACGCGCGCTCCAGCCCGGGAAGCCGTCGGGGCGTTCCAGGAATTCGTAGCCGACACCGGCGCGCCACTTTGGGGCGACGGGGACGAGATCGGACGTCGTCCGGAGGTGGAGAACTTGTGCGTCTTCGCCGCGGACTACCATGGCGAAAGTGTTTTCGAAGCCTAGAGGTTCGGTGAGATCAAGTTGGAAGCGCTGGGAGTATTGCTGCTTGACGCGATTGTAGATGGCGGCGGGGGTATCCGTACCGGGAGATTCGTTGAGCACGGCGGTTAGCGCCGTGCCGGTGTATTCGACGTAAAGATCGAGGTTCCCGGAGAGGAGGGCTTTGTGAACCAGGAGAGTGCCGCCGAGGTTGGTTTTGCGGTCGACGGGAATGTTGGTGCGGGACTCGATGTGTTGCGCCAGGAGTTCGGCCAGGATGACTTGCTCGGTGAAAAATTTGGAGCCGATAGTTAGGTGGAGCTGGGTGGGTTTGCGGCAGGCGGCGGCAAAACAAAAAAAGCTGAGGAGACAGAGTGCGATGCGGCGCATGTCAGGCCTAGAGCTCCAGGGAAGCGGAGAATTTAACACAGAGATCACCGGGAAACTCAGAGGTTAAGGAAATTTTGGAGGAGTTGCTTGCCGCAGACAGTGAGGACGGATTCGGGGTGGAATTGGACCCCTTCGATTTTGTAGCGGCGATGGCGGAAGCCCATGATGATGCCGTCGCTGGTCTCGGCGGTGATGGTTAGCTCGCGCGGAAGCGATCTGCGTTCGACGATTAGCGAATGATAGCGCGTGGCGGTGAAAGGCTCAGGAAGTTGGCGGAAAATATTTTTGCCGTCGTGATGGATTTCGCTGGTCTTGCCGTGGAAGAGTTTTGGGGCGCGAACGATTTTGCCGCCGAAAGCGGCGCCAATGGCTTGATGGCCGAGGCAGACACCTAAGATGGGAAATCTTCCGGCGAGCCGCTCAATCAACTCCACTGAAATGCCGGCCTCTTCGGGCGTGCACGGCCCCGGAGAAATGACAATCTTCTCCGGTTTGCGCTTGGCGATTTCCTCGACGGAGATTCTGTCGTTGCGGTGCACTTCCACCTGACAGCCAAGCTCACCAAGATACTGGGCGAGGTTGTAGGTAAAGGAGTCGTAGTTGTCGAGCAGCAGGATCATGTCATTCGAAACTTTCGTGGTGCGCTTGTAATTCCTCTTCACCTGCCCTTGCGATGCGCGGCCTCAAGCGCAGTGAGCAAGGCCTTCGACTTGTTCACGGACTCTTGGTATTCGCCCTCGGGCGTGGAATCGGCGACGATTCCGCCGCCGGCTTGCACGTGGGCCACGCCGTTTTTGATGACCATGGTGCGCAAAGCGATGCAGGAGTCAAGATTCCCGGCGAAGTCCAAGTATAGAACGCCGCCGGCATAAATGCCTCGGCGGGTGCGTTCCATCTCTTCGATGATCTCCATAGCGCGCACCTTCGGAGCGCCGGATACGGTTCCTGCGGGAAAGCACGCCATCAACGCATCGAAACAATCGACATCCTCGCGAAGGCGCCCGCGCAGGCTGGAAACAAGATGCATCACATGCGAGTAGCGCTCGACGGTCACCAGCTTTTCGGGTTTCACGGTGCCGTACTCGCAGACGCGGCCGAGATCGTTGCGGCCGAGGTCGACCAGCATGATGTGCTCAGCGCGCTCTTTTTCGCTGGCGAGCATTTCTTTTTCAAGACGCTGGTCTTCGGCTTCGTCCTTGCCGCGCCAGCGGGTCCCGGCAATGGGCCGATAGAAAACATCGCGGCCCTGAACCTTCACCAGCATTTCCGGCGAACTTCCGGCGACGGCGACGTCATTCATCTGCAAAAAGAAGAGATAGGGTGACGGATTGAGCGCGCGCAGCTCGCGATAGACGTCAAACGGCTCAGCGTGCGTTTTGGCGGAGAATCGTTGGCTGATCACCACCTGAAAAATATCGCCGGCGCGGATGTAGTTTTTCGCTTTGCGAACGGCCTGGAGATATTCGTCGCGGCGAAAATTGGAAGTAACTCGGAGGGGGGCGCGGCGTTTCTTGGATTTCTTTTTTGGCAGCTCGGCGGGAGAAGTCTCGTCGAGCAACTGGCGCGTTTTGCGAATCTCGCGCACCGCGGCGTTGTACTTCGTGCGGAGGCTGCCTTCGCCGTCGTTGTGCACATTGCGGACGATCCACAGCCGGTGTTGGACGTGATCGAAAGCGATGATGCCGTGATAGAACATCAGCACGGCGTCGTACAAGCCGATGTCGTCGCGCAGGCGTTTGGGGAGCCGCTCGATGAGGCGGACCATGTCGTAGGAAAAATAGCCAATGGCACCGGCCACCAGCGGAGGCAGACCCGGCAAGCGCACCGGGCGGAAGCGGTCTATCCTCGCGCGAAGAAAGGTCACCGGATCGCGCTCTTCCCAAATGATGCGGTTGTGGCTCTCCAGCACACAAGCGCCGCCGGCGTACCGAAAAACTTCCTCGGGATTCGCGCCGGCGAATGTGTAGCGGGCGATTTTTTCGCCGCCCTCCACGCTCTCCAGCAAAAAGGAGTAGCGCGCACCCTGGGCCAGACGGAGATAAGCGCTGACGGGAGTGAGCAAGTCCGCGGGAAATACCTCATAGACGGGGATAAGGTTTCCCTGTTTTGCGAGACGCTGGAATTCGCGGAAGTCGGGTTGAATCATGGGATCAGTAAACGGCCACAGCTTGTTTCGCCGAGGTCGGCATTATCGCATTTCTGGATTAACCGTGCTGCCGGGACTCTTCTTCCGCGCACAACGCGCGCACCACGGCTCTACGCATCAGGAACTCCGGCGCTCGCCGCCCGGTCCAGAGTTCCCATTGCGCGACGCCCTGCGGGACAAACACCTCCACGCCGGAAATTGTCGTGATGCCCTTGCGGGCGGCGAGCTTCAAGAGCCGCGTCCTTTGCGGCCGGTTGATGAGGTCCATAACCACGCGGCAGTTTAACTCCCGGGGGGATAGCGGCGAGACCCGATCGTGGGGATGCATGCCGATGGGAGTTGCGTTCAGGACGGCGTCAAAAGATTCGCTGCGTAATGCCCGTCGCGGAACAACTTCGCCGCCGACCGCTTTGGCCAGTTCTCGCGCCGCCCTTTCACGCCGGGCGCAAATCCCAACGTGAGCGCCTGCTCGCGCGAGAGCGAACGCCGCGGCTCTGGCGACACCGCCTGCGCCGAAGATCAATGTGCGGCTTCCCGCGAGCCGAAGTTTTTGCTCCAGGGCCCGCAGAATCCCGATGTAATCGGTATTCGATCCGACGAGCGAACCATCGCGCCGGACCACCACCGTGTTGACCGCACCGATCTCTGCCGCGAGCCGATCGCATTCTTGTAAGTGCTTGAGGATGGACTGTTTGTGCGGAATCGTCACGCTAAAGCCGCGAATCCCGAATTCCGGCACAGCCTCGAGAAAATCACGCAGATCCTTCACCAGGAAGGGTAAATAAACCGCATCGATGCTCCGCGCACGGAAGCCGGTGTTATGGAGTAGTGGCGATAGGGAATGCCCGACTGGGTCACCGATCACGCCATAAACGCGAGTACGTCTGGTCAGTTCGTGGGCGCGGTAGAGGTGCTTCAAGGTGTCGAGGGAGACTTGGCCGGGCGCAGTCGCCTCCCCGATGGGTGCGTAGGCCAGCGCACTACCTTCTCGCAGGGCCAGGATACGCGCCGGAAGGCCGACTTCGCCCATAGGAACGGTAACGAGGTTAGGCCAGCGACGAACCAGACGCAACAGGCGGATACTGTCGCCAATGGTTTCCGCGTGGGCCGCAATCTTTAGGGCCTCGACGCCGGGACGCGCCGCGGAATGGATAGACGTGAGCCGTGCCGGCAAGCGCTGGAAGTCATGCAGGGAGAGCAAGATACGCGGCGGTAAGCGCAGTTCACTGAGGGACTTGCCCGGCAATTCGCGCAACGTTTCGATTTCCAGATCGCCCCAGGCGCAGCCCGCCTCGCGGGCCTCGTTCAGCCAGTAAAGTTCGGCTTGGATACCTCCAGAGAGCTTGCCGCCACCTATGCGGCGGCGGCAGGTGGCGAGGAACGTAGTACCGCGCGGCCGGTTCTTTTTCAGCCAGAGGAGCAGGCTCGAACGTTCGGAATTGTTGCGCAACCAGTCCAAACGCAGTTCCATGGTAGGCGTTTCGCGGAGTCCCATCCGGACCAAATCGGCCATTTCCGAAGCCGTGGAGGCTGCGGCGACCGCGCAAATACGGCTGATCCCGACGCCAAACAGTCTCGTCCGCCGGGCAGCTTTTGGCATAGGATTCAAAATACGGCTTGTAGCTCGCAGTGTCAAAAGTGTAAAGCGCTCTCGGCGTATTGGTTGACGCATCGCTCCGGCCCTGTTAATTTCGCAAAGAATCGTCCCCGCACGGCCGGTTGGGCGTGTTTTGAAGGAGTCTCGGAATGCGCGCTAAATTAGCTGCTCTAAGCCTTTTTGTGTTTATCGGTGCCGGGATCTGCTCGGCGCAAACTGCTCCTCCGCAGGCAAGCTATTCCACGGTCTATTGTTCGGGTTTTGTAAGCGACCAAAGGGTCCCCGATGCCACCCGACTGGTCTCCGGAAAGGAGACCAACGTCAAAATATTGTTCGGACGCGGCGACTTTGTGACCATCAATCGCGGGCAGGACAAGGGTGTACGGGTCGGCGATCTTTATTCTGTTGTGAGGCCGGAGTCGGACGGCTTGCAAATGGTGAATTGGTTCAAGTGGCAGATCAAGCTCCTCAAGGCTATGGGGACTCATTATCTGGACGCCGGTCAACTCCGCGTTACTAATGTTCAGGCCAAGACGGCGATCGCGGAAGTAACCCTATCCTGCGACTACATGCTGCGCGGCGATATCGTCCTCCCGTTTCAGGAAAGGCCGGAGCCGACGTTTAAGGATCCCAGCGCCTTCGACCTTTTCGCGCCCATCAGCGGCAAGCCGGTGGCGATGATCGTCGAGTCGAAGGATTATCAGCAATCCGCCGGTCAAGGCAACACCGTGTACGTCAACCTGGGAACCCAGAGAGGCGTCAAAGTCGGCGATTATTTTCGCATATTCCGTTACGAGGGTACGCTGGCGGACATGGCCCCGCAGACCAAGGAGTATCAGGACCGTTTGTATGGCTTTGGTCGCTCGCCGGAGCGGTATAACTGGAACGATTTGCCGCGCGAGGTGTTGGGCGAAGGCATCGTCATCAACGTGAGCCGCAACTCCTCGACGGTATATCTCACCTATAGCGCTGCGGATATCTACGTTGGCGATTACATCGAAATCGAATAGCCGATACTCCCCAACAGGAACTTCCGGCCCGCCTCGAGATATTGCTCGCGCGGGCCTCTCTATTTGGACGCGACCCGAGCATCCTGACTGTTTTGCGCGGTGGAATTCAGGCCTCCAACGATGACTGATCCCCGTTTGCGGCAGTTTCCGAAAAGACTTCGCAAGTGAATCCGAGGATTTGTGTTTCCGGCTCCTGCCATGCATGCGCGGCCAGGCCGGCCTTGCGGCAAGTCTCTTCCAGGAACTGCTCGCGGCCAAGTTTGTGCTGCACAGCAACTTGCGGCAGCAGAAGCCCGCGTTTCGCAGCCTGCGAAATCAGCAGTCCATGTTTCCCAATCTCGATGTTCTGAGGAAGAATGGGCTCGGGCGGAGACAACAGGGACAGCTCGATCTGCAGTTCTCGGACCTCTTCCTGGCTGACGGGCGAGAATCGCGGATCCTCGAAGGCCGCGCTGGCAGCACAGCGCGTGATGGACTCGCCCAGCGGCTCGAAGGCCTCAATAACGCCGATGCAGCCCCGCAAACGGCCGCGCGCATGGAGAGTGACGAAAACGCCGCGTTTCTCCGCAAACACGCCGCTGTGAGGTATGCATGCGGCGGGTTTCTGGGAAGAAACGGCTTCGACAATGGCCCGGCGTGCAAGTTCGAGCAAGGACTGGCGATCGGCTTCAGAGAGGGACGGCATCCTCGGACTTTTTGTGGCTCTCCATCATACGTAGCTTGCGGCGCTGCTTGATGCGCTCGTCGAGCTGGCCCCAAAATTTCAAAAAGTATTGCGCCGCCGATACTAGCGCGCTAATCACCACCAGCCAGAGCAGGAATAGCCCCAGCTTGTTCAGCAAAGGGTGTTGCTGTTGCCGCGCTCCGGCGATCAGGACTGCTACCGCGCACACCTGCAAAACCATCTTCGTTTTGCCCAACAAGGATGCCGCGATCGTGAATCCTTCCGCTGACGCGATGTTGCGCAAACCAAGCACGGTGAACTCACGCCCAATGATGATGACCACCATCCAAGCCGGTACCAGCTGCATACCTACAAGAGAAACGAAGGCGGCTGAAATAAGCAGCTTGTCGGCAATGGGATCTAGAAGAATGCCAAGCGTTGTCACTTGCAGTCGGCGCCGAGCAAAATACCCGTCGGCCCAGTCGGTCGCCGCGGCCAAAAGCAGGATTAGGACTCCCCAAAACTCGAAATGCATGGGGAATCCACGGAAATCCAGGTTGGGGCTCTTCGTGAGCAAAACCGCAATCAGCAGAGGAACGAAAAAGATACGCAGAACCGTCAGCGAGTTGGGGAGATTCATAGGAACGTGGCGGTGGGGAGGCCGCCCCTGAGGATTCGGCCACCGCTCCGCCTGACTATAGACTCCTGGTCGGTAGGCGTCAACGTCTTGAGGACGAATCGGCGAGCCTGCTGGCAGGTACTGTAACGTCAACAAGTGAAATGAGTTGTCATGCCGCGCAGGTGATACTCTTACGTACCCCTGCTGCTGCAAACCTGTGCAAATGTCAAAAACCGGCACGGAAGAACTTGCTCGGTCCGGGAATTCAACGGTTCCCTCTGTAACTGGCATAAAGTCTTTATAATCAGTATATTAGAACTGGTCTCTGGCAGATTCGCCTGCCCTTTTGCAAAACGGATTCGCGCGGACTTTTTTTTGCACGTAACAGTTTCCACAAGGTTTCCACAGCGGGAGGGGTGTCTCGAATCTTCCTAAACCCTTCAAGAAAGACCCATTTAGCAGCCTAAACGGGCGGTTTCGGGCTTATGGAATCGGAGTTACTTTGGCGGAAATAGGCAGCCGGCCGTCAGCTCGCTCGCGGTCCCCGCAACAATCGCGCCGGAAGGAAAAACAGAGCTCTCAAGAAAGACAAAACGCCATGCACGGCGATTCCTGCGATGCGGAACGGCAGTAGAATCAACCAAACAAAGGGATAGAGCACCAGGGCCAGCAGCGCGAGAGGCCAACAGAAGAAGAACAAGATGCACCAGAGCAATAATCCAACCATGGCAATCTCCTCACCTCGTATTACGCACGCACGCGTTTTGAAGTTCCGTCAATCGCAAAGCTACTCAGCTTGAGCTTGCGGGCAATCGACACGGGAACTTCGGCGTCCAGCAACATGTGCGAGTCCTGAACTTCGGAATGCAACACGCGTCCGAGCGCATGAACGAGCGCCAGGGTGCGGCCTTCAGCGAGCGGCAGCTGCAGGGAAAGGGATACCAGCGGATCGACAGGAAGAGCTCGATCCATGCGCCGCAACAACTCTTCGACGCCTTCGCCCGTAAGACCCGAGACTAGCACAGGTCCGCCGTTTGTTCCCGCGGCTTTCGCTTTGGGATGGTTGAGCAGAGCCCTTTGCTCTTCGGTGAGCCGGTCCACTTTGTTGAACACGCGGAGCTTTGGCCTGTCCGCCACGCCGAGGTCGTTCAATATTTTGTCCACCTCATCGTCGAGCTCGGCGTGATGAGGGTTCGAGACGTCGCTCACAAGCAGAATCAGCGCGGATTCCTGCACTTCCTCAAGCGTGGCACGAAACGCCGTGAGCAATCCCTTGGGCAGATCGCGGATGAATCCCACGGTGTCGGACACCAGGACGCGGCGATTGGAGGGCAAACGAACGGCGCGTATGGTGGGGTCTAGCGTGGCGAACATCCGCGAGGAGACCAGCACCTCGGCGCGGCTTAGCGCATTAAACAGAGTCGACTTACCAGCGTTGGTGTAACCCACAAGTGCGATGGTCCCGAGCGGCACCGCGTTGCGGGCTTCCCGCCGCAGAGCGCGTTGCTTGCGAATGTCTTCGATGCTCTTTTGGATTTTGCCCACGCGATCGCGAATACGGCGGCGGTCCGTTTCCAGCTTCTTTTCTCCAGGTCCGCGCACGCCGATGCGCCCCGCTCCCCCGCCAGCTCCGCCGGAACCTCCACCGCCGCTCTTGCCTCCGAGGCGCGACATCGAAGCGCCTTTGCCCGTAAGCCGCGGCAGCATGTAGTTCAACTGCGCGAGCTCGACCTGCAACTGACCTTCGCGGCTGCGCGCGTGTCGCGCAAAAATATCCAGAATCAATTGCGTGCGGTCGATGACGCGGCGCTCCGTGGCGGCTTCAATATTCCGCTGCTGCATAGGCGAGAGGTTGCTATCAAAAATAATCAGCGGCGCCTTGTGCGCGGTGGCTTCCGCGCGAATCTCGTCCAGCTTGCCGCGCCCCACCAGCGTCGCGGGGTCCGCCGATTCGCGCACCTGAAAAACCGTGCCCGCGATTTCCGCGCCAGCGCTGCACGCCAACTCCACAAGCTCCAAGAGCGATTCACGCCCCTGCTCACCGACTGGCATACCGGGAAAGCGCGGAGCCCGCTTCCAGCCCAAACCAACGAGCAAAGCGCGGTCCGCGGTCGAAACAGGTTGTGAGGTTTTGGTCACGAAGTCAGTCCCGAAGCCTTCGAGCGGAACGAGCCATGAAGGAGAGAGTCTTTCTTCACCTAAGGCCATTATACGCGCTCAGCTTCTCGGCGGCGACTCGCGAATGCCCTGCTGGCGGATCCAGCCGCTGGTTTCGTCTTGCAAGCGTGGATCGTCGCCAAAGCCGGTGAACCAGTGAATGCCGGGATCTTTGCGGAACCATGTCATTTGGCGCTTTGCGTAGCGCCGCGTGGATTGCTGAATCGCCACGCGCGCTTCTTCGAGCGTCTTCTCTCCGCGCAAGACCTCGCGCAGCTCGCGATAACCGATGAAATCGAACGGCTTGCCATCGCCCGGCGATCCACTGGCCATTAGACCTCGGACTTCCTCCATCCAGCCTTCCGCCAGCATGCGGTCGGTGCGCGCGTGAATGCGCTCATAGAGGCTTTCGCGCGGCGGCATCAGTCCGATTTTCAATGCGCGCCAGCCTTCGAGCGGAGTGCGGCCGGTACGGTACACTTCGGAAACGGGCCGCCGGGCCAGCACGCACACTTCAATGGCGCGGATCAATTTTTGTTCATCCGCAGGCGCGATTTTCCCCGCCGCTTCGGGGTCTAGACGCTTGAGCAAGCGGTGCAAATAATGCGGGGCGCGCTCCTCCGCGCTAGCGCGCAGTCTGTCTCTCAATTCTTTAGAGCGCTGGGGCGCCTCTGCCAGTCCTTCAAGCAGCGCGCGCAAATACAAACCTGTCCCGACCGTAACCATCGGCAATTTGCTCCTTAGCCGCAAATCATTCAATACCGACAACGCCATTTGCCGGTATCGGCCGGCGGTGGCTTCCTCGATCGGCGTCAAAACGTCGATTAAGTGATGCGGAATTCCGTGGCGCTCCGCTAGCGCCGGCTTGGCAGTGCCAATGTCAAAGCCGCGATAGAGTTGCGTCGAATCACAAGCCAGTACTTCTCCGCCTAATTGTTCAGCTAGCCAAACCCCGAGCGCGGACTTCCCCGATGCCGTAGGGCCAACCACGGCAACTAGCGGAAGTTCAGATATGCCAGCATTCATCGAAAAAGAATATGCCAAGCGCGGGGGATGGAAGCAACACAACGCGCAAAATCACGGCGAGAAGGGAGACCGCCGAGAACCTGCTGGCGCGGGCTCTTCACTTCTGTTGGTTGTAGTTTTCTGGCGACACGTTGTAGAGGTAGGTGTAGCGCAACTCGATGTACGGCCCGCTGAATTGCGCAGGGAGCGGCTCGAAGGGGTTGGAGGCGCGCACGGAAGAGTACGCGGCCCGATCCAGCGGCTCTTTTCCCGAGTTGCGGTTAATGACCGGTTCAGCGCCTGGCACGCTGCCATCCCTCATAATCTTAAACGTCAGGACGACAACGCCTCTCTCACCAAGCTCGACGGACTCAGGCATTATGGCAAACCAGTTGCGTTTTACCGTGACATACACGCGTTGGAGGTAGCTGTTAAAGTCCACACCCTGATCCGGCGTGAGCATTTCGATTCCGCCGTAGGCCGTTCCCCCACTTCCACCGCCGCCAGGACTGCTACGGCCAGAAACGCGACCTCCACCCCCAATGGGACGCGGTCCGGAACTCGGCGCCTTCAAGGCCTCTTGTATGGAATCCGCAACCGAGGGCGCTTTCGGCAACACCAGCCCGTGCTGCGGCTTGGGCATGTCCGGAGTATCCAGTTTCAGCGGCGCTTTAGGGGGATCCGTCTTGGGCGTGGGCGCTTCCACTTCTCGGGGAGTCTCCGGTAGTTTCGGTGTAGGTGCATCCGGCAACTCTCTCTTGGGAGGCTCCGGCCTCGGCGCAGGCTGAGGAACGGGAGGAGCCACTTTATTGATTACGCGCGGATCCACATGCACGACGGGCGGCTGCGTCGTTCGAGGCTGCGCTTTAGGCTTGGGACTGTAAGAACTCTCCGGCGGAATCCACGTCAATTGCCGGTTGGCTAGATCAATTTCCTGCTGCGTGGGCGCATGAGGCGGAAAAAGCTTTGCCTGGAGCAGAATGGCCGCAATCATCACGATGTGAAACACCACGGACGAAACGCGCGTGATCAAATCCCATTTTGTTTTTTCTTCTGTTTGTGGCTTGGTGAGAAGATTCACTTCGCCGGTCATGAACACGTCGAGATCGACCAGATCCCCCGGAGGAATCAAGGGTCCATCCGTTCTTTCCGGAGGCGCTGCGCCCTGCGGCACGGCGATGCGCTCGTCCATGTCTGTCGGTTGGACGGGAGTCGCATGGTTTTCCTCGACGTTGTAGGCTTCCTGGTTCACGTCGCGCGGAACAACGACGCGCGCGGCAATCGACTCCAGAGGGAGCGACCTGGGAATGTTCGATTTCCCGTCCAGCACCACGATCGGCAGCATCGCCGGAACGAGCGTGCGCTCATCTAGCGTGGTCGGACGCCTCCGCTGCGAAGGTGGCGCATCCTTGGCCGGCGGACGGGAACCAAGCGGCACCAGAGTCCGGGGTATCATTTTCCTGCTTTCTCTTGCGAGGCGAACGCTGCTAGTTGGACGCGTTCGCCGTGCTCCTGGATGCTTGCCATTACGCGGCTGGCCAGTTCTAGAGCCGCACGGCCAGCGGCTCCGTTGGTCGGCGGTTCGCGGCGGGTGCCGACCGCCTCCAGAAACGCCCCTAGTTTCGCATGCCAAGACTCTACGTCGGGCGCCGGCAATTTTTCAAACGAAAACTCAGGCCGCGGTCGCGGCCGCGGCCGTCTTACGGCCACGCGAAGCGCATCGCGCCGCGCGTAATCAAGCGAAATGTACTCACGTTGTTGGAAAAACCTCATCTTACGCACGCGTTCGGTCGAAACCGGCTGGCCGTCACGTTAGCGACTGCGCCACCCGCGAACTCCAGCCGTACATGCGCGATGTCCACTTTGTCCGTCAGCACGGGAATGCCCACGGTTTTCAATTCGGTCACCGGTTCCTTCACCAATGCCAGCAGGATGTCCAGGTCGTGGATCATCAGGTCATAAACGACTTCCACATCGAGACTGCGCGGAGTGAAAACTCCCAAGCGGTGCATCTCGAAAAAAAGCGGCCGATTGAGAATCGGCGCAACCGCCACTACCGCGGGGTTAAAGCGCTCGAGGTGGCCCACTTGGAAAATCCGCTTGTGCCGCCGCGCGGTTTCGAGAAGCGCATCCGCCTCCCGAAGACTAACGGCCATGGGCTTTTCAACCAGCACATCCAGACCGCTTCGAAGAAGTTGGCAACCCACTTCGGCGTGCGCGACAGTAGGCGCCGCTACGCTGACGGCATCCGCAAGCTCCGGGACTTCTCGAAGACTGCTAGCACCCAGGTCTGAAATTCCCTGGCGACGGCCTCCGCTCGAGCCTGATCTCGATGGTAAACCCAACGAGCTCCGCGCCCTCCAGCTCGCGATACACGCGCGCATGGTTGCGCCCAAATTCTCCCGTTCCGAAATGAGCGGAAGTTCAGATATGCCAGGATTCATGGAAACAGAATATGCCAAGCGCGGACTGCCGAGAACTGCCGGCGGACGAGCTTCACTTATAAGCGTCTTCGATCGGCAAATTGTACAAAAACATGATGCGGATCTCGATAGACGGTCCGGGGAAAGCCGACGGCAAAGGTTCGAACGGATTCGACGAACGGATGGCGGAGATCGCCGCGCGGTCCAACGGCTCTTTCCCGGAGCCCATTTCCCGTGATGGGTCGTCGTTCGGAACGCTGCCGTTCGCCATGATTTTAAATCTAAGCAAAACGCGGCCACGTTCTCCGAGCAGCGCCGACTGCGGCATCACCGCGTACCAATTCCGGCGTACGTTTTCCAGCATGCGATGCATGTAGTCGTCGAAATCTACGCCTTGCAAGTCCGTCAAAATTTCGTAGCCGTTCCCAAACGACCCCTGCCCATGCCCTGGTGGACCACCCCCGGGAGAGCCGCTCGCCCGTGGCCCTGGCCCGGTGATCGCGCCGCTTTTGCCGCCGGAACTCGGCGCCTTTAGGGCCTCTTGTATGGAATCCGCGACCGAGGGCGCTTTCGGCAACACCAGCCCGTGCTGCGGCTTGGGCATGTCCGGAGTATCCAGTTTCAGCGGCGCTTTAGGGGGATCCGTCTTGGGCGTGGGCGCTTCCACTTCGCGCGGCGTCACCTGTATTTTCGGTGCCGGAGCATCCGGCAACTCTCTCTTGGGAGGCTCCGGCCTCGGCGCCGGCTGAGGAACGGGAGGAGCCACTTTATTGATTACGCGCGGATCCACATGCACGGCGGGTGGCTGCGCCGGTCGAGGCTCAGGTTTTGGCTTAGGCGCGTACGAACTCTCCGGCGGAATCCACGTCAATTGCCGGTTGGCTAGTTCAATCTCCTGCTGCGTCGGGACGTGAGGCGGAAAAAGCTTTGCCTGGAGCAGAATGGCCGCAATCATCACGATGTGAAACACCACGGACGAAACGCGCGTGATCAAATCCCATTTTGTTTTTTCTTCTGTTTGCGGCTTGGTCAGAAGATTCACTTCGCCGGTCATGAACACGTCGAGATCGACCAGATCCCCCGGAGGAATCAAAGGTCCATCCGTTCTTTCCGGAGGCGCTGCGCCCTGCGGCACGGCGATGCGCTCGTCCATGTCTGTCGGTTGGACGGGAGTCGCATGGTTTTCCTCGACGTTGTAGGCTTCCTGGTTCACGTCGCGCGGAACAACGACGCGCGCGGCAATCGACTCCAGAGGGAGCGACCTGGGAATGTTCGATTTCCCGTCCAGCACCACGATCGGCAGCATCGCCGGAACGAGCGTGCGCTCATCTAGCGTGGTCGGACGCCTCCGCTGCGAAGGTGGCGCATCCTTGGCCGGCGGACGGGAACCAAGCGGCACCAGAGTCCGGGGTATCATTTTCCTGCTTTCTCTTGCGAGGCGAACGCTGCTGGTTGGACCCGTTCGCCGTGCTCCTGGATGCTTGCCATTACGCGGCTGGCCAGTTCTAGAGCCGCACGGCCAGCGGCTCCGTTGGTCGGCGGCTCGCGGCGGGTGCCGACCGCCTCCAGAAACGCCTCTAGTTCCGCATGCAAAGGCTCTACGTCGGGCGCCGGCAGTTTTTCGAACGAAAATTCGGGCTGCGGTCCGGGCCGCTTCACTGCGACGCGCAGAGCGTCGCGACGCGCGTAATCGAGCGAAATGTATTCGTGCTGTTGGAAAAATCGCATCTTACGAACCCGTTCCGTCGAAACCCGGCTGGCGGTTACATTGGCCACAGCGCCGCCCGCGAATTCCAGCCGCACATGAGCGATATCCACCTTGTCGGTCAGCACGGGAATGCCCACGGCTTTCAATTCGGTCACCGGCTCTTTGACGAGCGCCAGCAGAATGTCCAGATCGTGGATCATCACGTCATAAACCACTTCCACATCGAGACTGCGCGGAGTGAAAACTCCCAAGCGGTGTACCTCGAAAAAAAGCGGCCGATTGAGAATCGGCGCAACCGCCACTACGGCGGGGTTAAAGCGTTCGACGTGGCCCACCTGTAAAATCCGCTTGTGCCGGCGCGCCGCATCGAGCAGCGCATCCGCCTCCGCGAGATTCACGGCCATGGGCTTTTCGACCAGCACGTCGAGTCCGCTTTCAAGCAGCCGGCAACCCACTTCGGCGTGCGCGACTGTTGGCACCGCTACGCTGACCGCTTCGGCATGCTCTCGTAGTTCTTCGAGGCTGCGCAGCACGCTAGTCTGAAATTCTAGCGCGACGGCTTCTGCCCGAGCCTGATCTCGGTCGTAAACGCCAACGAGTTCCGAACCCTCCAGCTCGCGATACACTCGCGCGTGGTTGCGGCCAAACTCTCCCGTTCCAACGACGGCGGTGCGGATTTTCCGCGTTTCTTGTCCTCCGCCGCTCATTTGTTGTTGATTCCCCCTGAAGCGCTCTTCGGTTCCGCAACCATAGCCGGCGCAAACGCCTGAATGGCGATGCCCGCCGAGTCAGCCAGTTCAATCAGTTTTTGACGGTCAAACAGCAAGGTGCGGCCCGCATCCACCGCCAGGGCCGTGGCGCGGGAACTCTTCATCTGTTCGATGGTTGGCAAACCGACCACGGGTACATCGAAGCGCATGTCCTGGCGCGGTTTGCTGACTTTCACGACTACCAGGGGTTTTCCGCCGACGATACGCGCCGCGCGCGAGATGGTTTCGTCCGTTCCTTCCATGGCTTCTACGGCGATGCAGGCTTGGTCCGAAATCACCACCGTTTGCCCGATGTCCATACCCGCGATGTGCCTCGCGACGCTATACCCGTAGGCAATGTCGGCCGTTTCTTGCTCGTTGGGGGCCCTGCGCGTCAGCACCCCCGGCTCGGGCAAAAGTGGCTTCAGGAACAGCGTCGAGTCCACCAGTTGAATCCCTTCATCCTCGAGAACGCGCGCGATTCCGCCGATCAGCGCATCGGTGCTCTTGCGCGGAAGCGAGAAGAGCAGCTTGGCCAGTTTCCAGTCGGGCCGGATCGCGCTGAAAATCTTGTTGTGCTTCACCTGCCCGGCCATCACCGCCTGCGTAACGCCTTCCTTGTGCATCAGGTCGATGGCCTTGCTCAATTCGCCGAGGCTCACCCAATGCAGGCGCTTGGCGCTCTTTTCCAATTCGGGCGAGGCTTCTTCTTTCAGGGCAATCACCGTCATTTCGATTCCCTGGCTGCGCGCACCTTCCAGCACCAGAAACGGAAAGCGCCCGTTCCCGGCAATCAGTCCCCATCCTGTCGTGTTGCTGATAGCATCCGGCATGGCATGAACGGTGGGCGGCAACGCTTACTTCACGATTCCGCGCTCGGCAGTCTCTATAAATCGGATAAGTTCCTCGACATCGTCAGAGCCTTGCAGTTTCGCTCGCATCGCGGCGAGGGCTTGCGTGGTATTCATCTTCGAGCGGCTCAGCAAACGAAAAGCGCGATCGAGCGCCTGCAAACGCTCTTTCGAAAAACCTCTGCGCTCCAGCCCGATGGTGTTGACGCCATAGCTCTTGGTCTCACGTTCCGTCACCACGCGCGAAAACGGCGGCACGTCCTGCACAATCACCGTCGAAGCCCCAACATAAGCGTAACGGCCCACGCGGCAATACTGGTGCACCACGGAGAACGAACCAACGGTAGCAAAATCCTCTATGGCCACATGCCCCGCCAGCGTCGCGCCATTCACAAACAACGTTTGATTGCCAACCTGATCGTCGTGTCCTACGTGCGAGTAAGCCAGAAAAAAGTTTTCGTTGCCAACCCGCGTGAGGCCCCCGCCCTTTTGCGTGCCCCGGCTGATGGTGACGTACTCACGAAAAATATTTCCGTCACCCACAAGCAGCTCGGTCCGCTCACCGTGATAGGTATAATCCTGCGGATCACCGCCGACCGCGCAGAACGAATAGAACACATTGTTGCGGCCGTACTTCGCGGGCCCGCCGACAGTGGCATGAGGGTGAAGTAGGCAACCCTCGCCGAGCTCCACGTCGTCGCCCACCATCGCGTAAGCCCCCACCTTCACTCCAGGGCCCAGCTTCGCGCTCGAAGCCACGACTGCCTGCGGATGAATCTCCGGCCTGCTCATTTCGCGGGTTCTTCCACCTTAGTGCCAAACTCGCGATCCACCATCTTGCACATCAGCGTCGCTTCTGCAGCCAACTGCCCGTTTACCGTGGCCTTGCCGTCGAGCTTGCAGAAGTCGCCCCGCCACGAAATCACTTTGACCTCCAGCCGCAACTGGTCGCCAGGCAGCACCGGCCGGCGAAATCGCGCGCCATCCACAGCCACGAAATACAGCAGCTTGTTGTCACGGTCCGGAATCTCCAGCAGGAGCAGCAACCCGCCCGTCTGCGCCATCGCTTCGATGATCAACACTCCCGGCATGATGGGCTTGCCCGGAAAGTGACCTTGAAAATGCGATTCATTGATGCTTACGTTTTTGACGCCGACAATATACTTCAGTCGTTCCATTTCCAGGATCGCGTCCACCATCAGAAACGGATAACGGTGCGGCAAAATCTTCTGAATCTCCACTGCGTCGAGTATCATCCGTGCTCCCCATCGCGCCACAGATCCTTACAGCGGCGCCTCACTGTTCCCCGGCAAACCCCCTATTATATGCGAACCCAAGGCTACTGCGCTCTCCTTCGCGCCGCTCCCCGTCGAAGCGCAAGAACCAGCGTCCATTCGCAGTGCGCCGGACTTCAACACCAGTTTTGATGGTCCGTTGTATTACACCCACGAGATTACACCTGCCGATTTGGTCGGCCGCACACTCTGGGAGCTAGCCCTTCTGCGCAACACCATCGTTCGCGATGGCAGCCAGGCGTACCCCGACGTCGCCAAGCTGCGACAAAGTTTCGGGAGCGTTAGTCAATACTAGTTTTCTTTCCGCTCGGCACTTGTTCCGATTCCGCGGCCGGACCTCTCAGATTGACAATTCCTAACGCGCCTTTCAGGATGTCTTCGAGCGGTTTCAGGACCGGATTCTTCGCAGTGCCCAAATTCACATCGCCGCCAATCCACAGACAGACCTCCCTAGAGCTACTACTCTCGCTAGCACTCCGGAGCGCGATCGTCGCGATGACGCTGATGGCTGCCACCGCCGCCGAGAGCCCCGAAAGTCTCCGCATCGTTGACCAGCCCATCCCCTTTGACAAGGAACGTATCCGGCTCACTCTTGAATACATCCACAAGCACTACGCGACGGATGCCGAAGATATCACCATCACACCGCAGGCCATCGTTCTGCACTACACGGTAACGCCTACCTTTGACGCAACGTGGACCTATTTTAGCCACACGCGCATCGAAGCGGCTCGTCCGGAGCTTCAACGCGAAGGGGAGCTCAACGTCTCCGCTCACTTTCTGGTCGATCGTGATGGCACAATCTATCGGCTCATGCCCGAAACGTGGATGGCGCGGCACTGCATAGGCTTGAACCGCGTGGCCATCGGCATCGAGAACGTGGGTGATGGCGAAAAATACCCGCTCACCGATCGCCAGGTGGAGGCTAACGCATCCCTAGTCCGTTACTTAGCCGGAAAATATTCGGTCGCTTATTTGCTCGGCCACAACGAATATCGCCGCATGGAGAAAACTCCTCTCTTTCTGGAACTTGTCCCGGGTTACCGGACCCGAAAGTCGGATCCTGGCGACGAGTTCCTGCGGCGCGTGCGCGAGAGACTTACCGATCTGCATCTAAGGGCCCCTCCGCTTTAATGTGCTCTCGCCCACCGAAGTTGGCGCTCTTCCTGCGCGCGGCCTCGATCATTGCCGCCTGAGCCGCACATTGTTAGCATGTCCCGGCCATGCCGGATACCAACTACCCCAAGGAATACTTGCGCCTCCTAAAAAACCGTTTGCCGGAGATGCTCTCCACGCTCCAGAGGCTGGTCCTTGCGGAATCTCCCAGCCTAGAAAAAGCTCCCGCCGACCGTTGCTGCGACCTACTCGCCGCGGAATGGCAGAAGCGCGGCGCGAGCGTCAAACGAATCCCGCAGAAACTCCGCGGCGACCAGCTTCGCGCCACTTGGTGGCCCGAGAAATCGCGGCCCGTGGGTCAATTCCTCGTGCTCGGCCACTACGACACGGTCTATTCCTCGGGCGCTCTCGCCAAGATACCTTTCCGTGTCTCTCGCGGAAAAGCCTATGGTCCCGGCATCTTCGATATGAAAGCCGGCCTCACGCAGGCCCTCTTCGCCCTCGAAACTCTGCAGCAAACGAAAGCCCCGCTGCGCCACCGCTTGGTCTTTCTGTGCACCTCCGACGAGGAGATCGGCAGCGACGCCGCGCGAAAACTTATCGAAACAGAAGCCCGCCGCAGCGAAGCCGTTTTCGTCCTCGAACCTTCGCTCGGGCCACGCGGATTGATCAAGACTTCTCGCAAAGGCGTAGGCGAGGCCGAACTCATCGTCCATGGCCGCGCTTCCCATGCAGGCCTCGAGCCTCAGGAAGGCGTCAACGCGATTCACGAGCTGGCGCGGCAGCTCACCAGCATCCAGGAATGGAACGACCTGCGCCGCGGTGTGACTGTCAACGCCGACATCATCGAAGGCGGCACGCGCGTAAATGTCATTGCGGAACGCGCCCGCGCCGTGCTCGATCTTCGCGCGCTGCGCGTCACGGACATGCGCCGCCTAGAGCGCAAACTACACGCGCTCCGTCCGATTCTACCCGGCACGAAGCTTGAGGTTCGTGGGGGCTTCAATCGCGCTCCACTCGAACGCAAATGCAGCGCCGCACTGTTCGCCAAAGCCAAGGCCCGGGCCGCCGAAATGGGCCTGTCTCTGGGAGAATGCACCGCCGGAGGCGGCTCTGACGGCAACCTCACCGCCGCACTGGGGGTCCCCACCCTCGACGGCCTCGGCGCCGTCGGTCATGGCGCTCACTCGGCCAACGAACACATCATTATCGACACCATGCCCGCCCGCGCCGCGCTTCTAGCGGCTTTGCTGCTTCCCTCCTGAAGAGCCTTGAAGGCTGCGGTGCGATTAGCGTCCGTAGGTCTTACGCAGATATTCCGCGGTGGACTGCATCAAGTCGTTGTAATCGCCGTGCAACACCGCACGCAAAGCTTCTTCCGTTGAACTACCGCTGCCGATACGGTCGAGGATGCGCTGGATGTCGCCCATGCCGCTGGTTTCGACGATATATTCAATATTCGCGAGCGCCCACTCATACGCGTAGCCCGCTCTATCGCTCGGCAGGCCCATCCACGATCCTTCCAGCTTGCCAAGCGAAGTCGCCTGTCCTTCACGGTAAACTTCGGCGAGCATGCCGGCACTATCGCCGCTGCGCTTGCCTTCCATCCATTGCGCCAAACCTTCTTGGATCCAGGTGGTCACATGACCACGCGTCTTCTGTCTCACAAAACTGTGTGTCAACTCGTGCTTCAGCACCCGCGAAAGCTCCGGCGTCACACCGCGCAATCCCTGTACCGGCACGCGAATTCGCCCGTCATTCAACGCGCCCGCCCAATCGGGGGCCTGGGTGATGTCGGCATATGCCTGTTGCGTATAGAGGACCACACCGATGGAATCCGAAGGCGTGAAACTCAACTCGGACTCAATCGCTGAAAAATGCACCTCCAGCGTGCGCAGGACTTCGCGGGCCAGCGCCGGCTCCGCCGTGCCACTGTAACGTAGTGTGAAGTGGCTGCTTTCGTTTTCTTTGTAGCTCTGTTCTTCCTGTTTGTCCCGTTGCGCCTTGTCCAGGGCCTCCTCGACTTCCGGATCGGGCCGCAAAGTCAGCGCTCGCTTCCATTCCGCAACGGCCTGATCCATCTTGTTCATGCCGTAATACGCCCAGCCCGCCAGCTTCGCCACGTCGGCGTTCACCGGCGCAACCCGCCGCGCTCGTTCCAGATATTCCAGCGACTGCTTGTACTCGCTCCGCCGCAAATGCATGTAGGCCACGTTCATCAGCAGCGTCGGCTCTTCCGGGGCGTAGGTCAGCGCGGTGCGGTCGTCGGCCAGTGCGCGCTCCATCTCGCCGCGCGATAGTTCAAACTGTGCCGCCGCATAATGCGCAAAGGCCGCGCTCGCATTCGCGCGTTTTCCGCCGCCTCGTGCCGCTTCTTCGAGTTTCGCGATGTACTCCTTGTCAACGGCGCCGTCGTGCACCGCTCCGCTTTCAATTTCCGTACCCCCGCTGGTCGCTTCCATGGCAGGCGGGGTAATGGCCAGATTCGCCGCTGCCTCCGCCGGAGAATTCCCCGGGGGCCCAGTGCCATTCTTTTCGATGTGGTCGACGATAGACTTCGGCAGGCTCAGCTCACCGGCGGATGTTTCATACTTTACCTTCTCGCCCTCTTCTCTCACGTTGTATGCGACAATGCGCCGTCCATTCTTCAGAACGATGGTGTCCGCTTGCGCCGCCCCCAGAAAAAACGCCACGGCGACAAACAAAGCACAAGCCCCTCGTGACATTTGCCGCATCTCCTCATTTTAATCTGCTTCTTCGAAGCTCCCGACGCGGCCTTGTTCCGCCATGCCGAATGTGACTACACTTCTTGCATGCGGCCAGGTGTGGCACTTTCGATCTTGTGGTGTCTCCTTGCGCCGCCCCTCTCGTCCACCGCCCCGTCGTCGCCGCACGAGCTCTACGACGCGCTCAATGCCCTGCGTCTCGATCCCGCTTCCACCTACCAACTGGTGACCGCCAACCGTATCGAACTCCGCCGCGGCGACGTGGAAATCTACTTCGAAGAGGGCAAACTCGCTTTCCTGGCTCCCATCGACGGCCGCATCACCGGTTTCGTCTTCTCCGGCCGCGGCCATGCCTTGGCTTTCCCGCGCGATGTCATGGAAAAGCAACAGATGGCCCACTTTCTGGGAGCTCCGGTTCTTGACCAGGTCTTCCTCAGCGCCTACGTGCGCTTCACCGATGACGCCGCGGACGAGCTCCTTCGCCAGTTCCATTCCGCCAATCTCTCCCCGCAGTTGGACACCAGCTTCGCTTCTCTCTCGGACCCATTCGTCGCGCAGCTCAATGCTTCTCAATCCTTGCGCGTCCTCGAAGATTGTCTTTCGCAAGATCCAAAACCCTATTTTTATGCCACGCTCGAAGGCGTCGAAACCGGCGCCTTCGATCTCCTCTTTGATCTTCAACGGAGGGAGCAGGTCCTTCTCGGCCAGCGCCGGAAATCCGGCAACTCTGTCTACTACGATGTTTGGGCTTCCTACAGCGTCCCCGGCTCCGTTCCTCCACCAGTCGTATTCCACGCGCTGGATTACACCATGGACACCACCGTTCTGCCGGATAACTCCCTCGACGCTACAGCAGCCGTCCACTTGCGTGCTGAACATTCCGGCGAGCGGGTACTTACATTTCAACTCTCCCGCGCTCTTCACGCAGAAACCGTTACGGACGAGCGGGGCAACCCGCTCGCTTATTTCCAAAACGAAGGGATGAACCTCCAGGAGCGCAGCGTCCGAGGCAATGACTATCTCCAAGTCGTGCTTCCGCAGCCCGCGCAGCAAGCCCAGGAGTTCACGATTCATTTTCATTACCGCGGCAATGTCATCGAGGACGCCGGCAACGGCGTTATCTTCGTCGGCGCGCGCGAAAGCTGGTATCCGCGCTTCGGAGATCAAGCGGACTTCGCCTCCTATGACCTAACCATGCGCTGGCCGCGCCGTCTGAAACTGGTCGCCACCGGCGCCAAGATCGATGAACAAATCGCCGGAGACTTTCGCGTAGGCCATTGGCGAAGCGATAAGCCGCTGTCCATCGCTGGTTTCAATCTCGGAGAATACGCTTCCAGCTCCAGCGCCACGGAATCGCGCATCATTGACGTGTACGCCAATCGCCAGCTCGAACAAGCCCTGAGCAATCGTCTCGATTCGGCGAGCCCGGACTCGCTGCCACCAATCGATATTCCGTTCAGCATGTCCGGCGGCAGGAGCCGCGAGGCCATGCGTCCTCCGCCGCCGAGCCCCGCCGACGCCCTCAAACAACTTGGCAAGGACATCGATTCTTCCATTCGCTTCTATGAACGCTTCAGCGGCCCTTTTCCCTTTCACACCTTGAGCGTTTCGCAAATCCCTGGCACTTTCGGCCAAGGCTGGCCGGGCCTGCTGTACATCTCGACTTATTCCTTTCTGTCTTCGGAAGCGCAAAACCGCGCGGGACTCTCTGCCTCCCGGCAGGAAGCGTTCACCGACATCGTCCCCTATCACGAAGTCGCGCATCAGTGGTGGGGCAACGTAGTCGGCTGGTCCAACTACCGGGACCAGTGGATCGATGAAGCCATCGCCAACTATCTCGCGCTGCTCTTCGCGGACAGCAGGAAGCCCTCGGCACACGAACTTCGCGTCTGGCTGGAGCGCTATCGCAAGCAGCTCGAGGAAAAAGTTCCAGGCTCGGACAGACCCGCAAACGAAATTGGAGCTCTGCCTCTCGGCAACCGCTTGAATTCCTCAAAGTCGCCATTCGGTTTCGAAGAAGTGATTTACAGTAAAGGCTCTTGGGTGATTCACATGCTGCGCGAAATGCTGCGCCAGCCCGGCGCAAAGGATCCCGACGCGCGCTTTGTAGCTCTACTTCGCGCCATTTCCACAAAGTACGCCTATCGCGCGCTCTCCACGGACGATCTGCGGCGCGAAGTCGAGGCCGCCATGACGCCCGCCATGGACCTTGAAGGGGGCCGCTCCATGGAATGGTTTTTCGAGCAATGGGTGCGCGGGACAGGAATCCCTCACTACCGCGTGGAATTCTCCACACGCCACACCGACAAGGGTGAAGTCGTTCACGGCAAGCTATTTCAGACCGGCGTGCCGCGCTCATTCATTACCAGCGTTCCTCTCTACGCCAACAACGGCTCCGGACACAACGTCTTTCTAGGCGCCGTGATCGCCGCCAGCCCAGAAACTTCCTTCCAATTCGTCACACAACTCCCACCGCACAAGTTGGTCATCGACCCCCAAATGACGCTCCTGTGCACCACGGAATAGTGGCCTCGAAGGGCCTCGAGAGACGTCCATCAAACTCTTATTCAAGACTGGCAACAAGAACCGACTAAAGTTTCCGCGCCTTCTGAACAATCCGTCAAAGCCCTGAATCGAACGCGGGTTCCCCGGAAGACAGCCAAGGATCCTCTGATTCCCGAGAATTACGCGCTCGCAACGGTAGAAAGCGCTGACCGCATAGGACTCCAGACTGGCGCAAAGACTACTTCGAATTTTGCTGCAGCAGTTGCTGCTCGAGTAACGGGCTGTCGATATTTAGGACCGCCTTGCCGTCCGGTCCGAAAACGTAGGGAAAGCCCATGGGATCCACCGGGAGTCGCGGCAGCAGTTTCGCCTGGACTAGTTCGCCCACGCGCGCCGGGCGCCGGCCGGTACGTTTTTGGAATTCATCCGCCAGCGCATCAAGTTGTTGGCAATCCTGCTCCACGCGCAGCAAATGCAGATGGGACATCGCGTTATCCTTCACTTGCGGATCTTTCGTCGTTTGGTAAACCTCGTTCCACAAGAAGACGGACGTCGAAAGCGACTCTCCTTCCGCCGCGATTTTCGCGGCCATGATCTTCATCCAAATCTGCGAGTCCGGATGCTTGCTTCCTTCCGCAAACGCCGCCGAGGCCTTCTGGTAATCCTTCAACTCAAAATAGTAGATAAACCCCAAGTCTTCGTAAAATCGCCAGTAGTCGGGATTCGCCTGCATTCCACGCATCAGGAGCGCGATGCCCAGTTCCGGGTGCCCCGCCCCGCGCGGCGAAGGCTCGCTCAAGAATGTCGAGCCGAAGCGGTAAGCCACCAGCAAGTTGGGATCGAGCGTCGTCGTGAGATCCAGAAGCGGCCACAGCAGCTCGAAATTCGGATCATGTCTCGCGTGCTTGTCGCCGTAGTATTGCACCGCGCGCGTCCAATAGATGTCGGCCATCAACGGCGCATATTCGAGGCTCATGGCCCTGACCAGCTTGCCCGAGCGCAGCACCAGCTCGTCGCGCTCCTGCTCGAAAGCGCGTCGCTGGATGTCGATGCGTTGCTGCAGTTCCCAGACTCCGGCAAAACCCAGCGGGAGCAAGACCAGCAGCAGCCATTTTTTCGAATTCGCCGGACTCATTTCAAATTCCGCCGCGAAAAAACGGCGGCCGCAACGAGCAGCACGATGACACTGTACAGCGCGGCGTAAACCGTATTCTGCAAAACCAAAGCGCCAGGAATTTCCCGGCCGTGCGCCGCCGCGGCCATCACATTGAAATTCTCAAAATTCGGTAGCAGGTAGGAAAGTCCTCGAAGCAGGGCCTCCAGCAAAGGGTTCGCGGCGGTAGAGTGAAAAGTTCGCATCTCCTCCACGAATAATCCGGCAATGTAGAGCGCCGAAGTGTACAAAATCGCCAACAAGGGCGTGCTATAACACGAGAAAAGAAGAGCCAGCGCTACCACCAGCGTAAGTTTCAGCAAAATGAAATAAATGGCGATCAGCAGCACGGCGTCCGTGCGTTCGAGATGGTGCTTCACGTACAACAGCGCGGCGAACAACCCCGCGGCCATCGCCATCGTATTTACGGCGAGCGTCAGCACCAGCCCGCCGAATTTTCCCAAAAGAAATTCCCATCGCCGCACGGGCTTCGCCAGCAGCGCATACAACGTCCGCTTGTCCATCTCCTTGTAGACTAGTCCTACGCCGATGAACACCGCGATCAACAGCCCAATCACCGAGATGGCGCTCAAGCCCAGGCTCTTGATCACCAGATCCTCGATGCCAATCGAGATTCCCCCGACGAGAATCGCCGCCAGCATCATCAGTAAGGCAAAAAAAACGAGGTTGTACAGTACGCGGTCGCGCACCGCTTCGCGGAATGTATTCAACGCCACTGCGCCAGCGCGCCTCATTTCCCGCTCACCTCGACCGCCGCCGCCTGGGCGCGGTCCGCCTCAATCAGGTTCATGAAATACTCTTCCAGGGAAGCCTTGATTTGCGCTACGGAAAGTATCTTCGCTCCCACTGCTCGAAGCTGTTCCAGCACTCCGTACAGCTCCTGTTCGGAAACTTGCAAGCGGTAACGGTCGCCCGTCTCGATAGCCTTCGCCAGAACCGCCCGAGCGCTCGAGCCGCTTTCCCGCAGCTCGAACAGAATTTCCATCCCCTGGGCCTTCATCCCGACAATCTCGCCGGGCGCACCGATGCCGCGCAACTTCCCGCCGACGATCACGCCCACGCGGTCGCACAGCATCTCCGCGTCGGAAAGAATGTGCGTCGAGAACAGCACCGTTCTCCCCTCGCGCTTCAATTCCAAAATAATGTCACGCACTTCCCGTCGCCCGATCGGATCGAGCCCCGACATGGGCTCGTCCAGAATGACCACTTTAGGATCGTGCAAAATCGCCTGCGCCAGCCCCACGCGCTGCAGCATCCCCTTCGAATACTTCCGCAACTGAATCTTTCGCGCCGTTTCCAGTCCCACTTTCCGGAGCATGCGCGCCACGCGCTCGTGGCGATCCGCCGCCGTCAAATCATGAAACCTGGCGAAGTAATCCAGTACCTCTGCCGCCGTCAGGTAATCGTAAAAATACGGCTGTTCGGGCAGATACCCGATGTCACCGTGCATGGCAATATCGGTGATGGGCTTTCCCAGGATGCGCGCCGTCCCCGCTTCGGGAAAAATCAGTCCGACGAGCAGTTTGATAGTCGTCGATTTCCCGGCCCCATTCGGCCCGAGAAAACCAAACACTTCGCCGCTCTCCACCTGCATGGTCAACCCATCGAGCGACCTTTTCTTCCTAAGGTGCAGGAACCCGAACGGGTAGTCCTTGGTCAGATTCTCAATCTCAATCGCATGGCCTGGCACACTCTCATTTTTGGCAAGCTCAGGCCTATCGTCAATCGGCCGCAGCAGCCGATGTGCTCGGAAAGAAAATAGGGAGCCCGCGACAAGGTAGGAAATCAGTTCGCGATCAAGAGTCAGTTCTGGTACTGCCGATTTGCACAAGCTCAGGCTGCGCCGCCGGAGGCGCCATAGGTTTTGGCTTCAAGGTCTGCGGTCCGCGCCAATTGTCGATAATCCCCACTTGCTGCACGCACGATACCGTGCACATCGGCGCGCAATGCTTCGCCGTGTAGTATTCGCGATGGCGCATCTCGTCCGTATATTGGGCCAGTGGGATCCCCGGATACCCGCGCTGTTGCGAGCACCAGTGCACCAACCCATCCTCGCAGATATACAAATACCGCGCTCCGGAACGGCAACGCCAGTCGTGCTCCTTGCCGCGCGCCACGCTGTGCTGAAAGTTGTTGAAGCGCGAAAACGACTTCTTCCCCAAAATCATGATCTCTTCAAAAATCTCCTGCTCCCGCGGTCCCAGCGGCTTGAGCTGCCCGTTATGGTCGTGAATGATCCCCACCGTGCTCGTAAATCCCAGCTCCACGGCCCGGTGCGCAATCTTCAACGCGTCTTCCGGATCCTTCACTCCGCTGCCCAGCACGGAATTGATGTTCACCTGGAACACGGAATACTCCGCCAGCCATTCCAGCCGAACATCCAGCGTCTTCAAACTCTTCTTTGACACTTCGTCAGGCACGAGATTATCGATGCTGATCTGCAAGTGCTCCAACCCCGCCTCATTCAGCGTGGCAATACGCTCCTTGCTCAGCAAAAACCCGTTGGTAATCATCCCCGCGATTATCCCGCGCTTGCGGATGTGCCGGATAATTTCCTCTAGCTCCGGATGCATCAGCGGCTCGCCCCCGCTGATGGTGATGATCGACGTCCCCATGTCCGCCAAAATATCCAGCCGCTTCTTCATCTCCAGAAGCGGCACCGGCTTCGACACATTGTCGTACTCGTTGCAATACCCGCAATCCAGATTGCAGCGCCGCATCGGAATGATGTGCACCAAAACGGGATGTTTGGTCGAGGCCAGCGCCTTGGCGATCATCTTCAGCTCGCGCACACGCGTCCGCCGGAACCTCCGCCGCCGCTCTAGCAACACTTCCGCGCTAGCCTTTGCCGCTTTTGTCTCTTCTGGCATGAATTCCGCTAGTTCCCCAAGGCTTCAATTATACACGACCCCTCAGTTCCCACTCCCACTCCGTCTTCGCCAGCGCCGCCCATGTTTCCAACCGCCCAACTCCAATAATCTCCCAATATCTCGCCGAGGCGCGAGACTGCGCGTAAGTCTTCCACAAAAAAAGTACCGTCTGGTCCGTCGGCCGGATAGGATGTCCCGCAGCTTTCCCTTGCAACCGCCAGGAGGCCATTTCCATGTCGAGAAAAATTCTTTTTCCCCTGATGCTGGTCGTCTTTCGGTCGTTGCTCGCTTGGAGCCATCCCCATCAAGCCGGACCGCAAGACTCCGCCACGTTCGATCCCGACGGCACCGCACACATCACGCGCACCATCCCCATGCCCTCCACCATCAGCCCCGAAGCCCAAGAATGGCTGGCCTCGCTGGCGCAATCCGCTCCCGGCCCAGAGGCTCTGGCCGAACGCCGCAAGCGCACCGACGAATGGCGCGTCAAACAATCCGCCGAGGCCCGCCGCCTCTTTCCCGTCACCGTAGAAGAAACCACCACTGCTGGCGTGCGCACCGACATCATTACTCCTCCCTCCAGGTCGCTAGCCAACAGCAACCTCGTGCTTATCAATCTCCACGGTGGCGGCTTCAACTCCGACTCCGGTTCCCTCATCGAAGGAGTGCCCATCGCAAGTCTCGCCAAAATCAAAGTCGTCTCGGTCTACTACCGTCTAGCCCCCGAAAATCCCTTCCCCGCCGCCGTCGACGACACCGTGGCCGTCTACAAAGCCCTCCTCAAAACCTATAAGCCCCGCAACATCGGCATCTTCGGCACCTCGGCCGGCGCCATTCTCACGGCCGAAGTCGCGATCCGCCTTAAACAACTAAATTTGCCCGAGCCCGCCGCCCTTGGCCTCTTTTCCGTCTTGACCGACTTTTCCCATGCTACTGATTCTCAACAGCTTTTCACTCTCAACGGCTTCCCCGGCGCCCTTCAACCACAAGATGCCAATCGCAAGTCCGCTGAGGAATACGCCCCCAAGACCGATCTCAAAGATCCCGTTCTCTCCCCCATCTTCGCCGACCTGAAAGCCATGCCCCCCAGTCTCCTGATCACCAGTACGCGCGACCTCCTTCTAAGCGACACCACCCTTTTCCACCGCGCCCTACTCCGCGCCGGCGACAACTCCCAACTAATCGTCTACGAAGCTCTGCCCCACGCCTTCTGGTACCACTTCCAGCTCCCGGAAACCCAAGAAGCCCTCGAACTTATGGCCAAATTCTTTAGCGAAAGAGTAGGCCGCTAGTGGGCAAGTTCGAAGCCGGCCAGCCCCCGTGGTCGGCCTCTGGCTGCCCCTGACGCGTCGCTCTTCCCGCCCTTCTCACTATCTGCAGTGCCTTAGGGAACAAACCTCTACAACTCTCGTCTACTAACTGACCATCAAAGGCTTCGTCCAACGGTGCGAGGTGCTCATGCACTCCTTGCTCTTCGACTTGCGCTACACAGCCCGCGAACTCCGTAAGCGCCCCACCTTCGCGCTGACCGCCATCCTTTCCCTGGCCCTCGGTATCGCCGCCACCAGCGCCGTTTTCAGCGTCGTCTACGCCGTCCTCATCGACCCCTTCCCCTATCCCGGCGCCGATCGCCTCATGGAACTTCGCCTCGTGGACAAAGCCGGCAATGACCGCTTCATGGGTTTGAACGGCCCGCAAATCGAACAAGTACGGCAACTCAAATCTCTCGAAAGTGTCGTTTGTATGGACTGGTGGAATCTGACCACGACCGATGGCGACCTTCCCGAGGATGTGCAATCCATGTACATTTCCCCAGGCTCTCCCAATCACTGGGCCACCCCCGCGCTAAAAGGCCGTTGGCTCATCCCTTCCGACGCACCGCCCGGTGAAGATGCGCAACGCGTGATAGTTCTCGGCTATCAGTTCTGGCAAAGATATTTTCTGGGTGATCCCGGCGTCATCGGGCGGAAAATCCAGCTTGTTCACAAGTCCTATGAAATCGTCGGGGTTATGCCACCTCGCTTCAAGTGGGGTCAGGCAGAAATCTACCTCCCGCTGAAAGTGACCCAGGACGCGAATATCGGCTTTGCAGTTTCCTACAAGCTCCGGCCGGGGGTTAGCGTGGCCCAAGCCAGCGCCGAACTCCAGCCCATCATGGAACAGTTTGCAAAACAGCGGCCGTCACAATATCCCGAACAGTTCCGCGTCGAGATGCGCAGCATCACCGAATTGTATGCGCGACCCTTGGGGCCCACGCTTTATCTCCTCCTCGGTGCCGTCGCGTCTCTACTGCTCATCGGCTGCGCCAACGTCTCCATCCTCCTTCTCGCGCGCGGTACCGAGCGCCAGCAGGAACTTGCCGTCCGCGCTGCCGTTGGCGCAGACCGCCTGCGCATAATCCGCCAGCTGCTCAGCGAATCTCTCACCATCGCAGCGGCAGGAACCATTCTCGGCGTAATCCTGGCTTGGCGGAGCCTGGCTCTAATCACGGCATGGCTGCCTGAAAATTCTTTCCCCGCCGAATCCGTTATCAAGATGAATCTTCCGGTTCTGTTCTTCAGCGTCGCCTTGGCCTTTGCCACCGCGATTCTCTTCGGCCTCTCGCCGGCCATCCAACTCTCCCGCCCCGACGTCGCCCGTCTCATGCAAGGCAGCGGCCGCCGCGTCGCCGGAAGCTCGAACGCGAAACGCACCCATCGAGCGATGGTCGCCGCTCAAGTTGCTCTCACGCTCCTGCTGCTCTCCGCAGCAAGCGCTGCTGGCAAAGGCTTTCTGCGACTCCTTAAAACGGACCTCGGCTACGACCCCCACCTCACCATGTCCGTTCCGATTCCGGTCCATGACAACACCCACATCTCCTGGCAAGACCGTTCCCAGTACTTTGAACAAATCCGCGCCAAGATCGCGGCCATGCCGCAAGTCGTTGCTGCGGGCATCTCGACCAACGCCACTCCGCCTTCGAACGGCTTCGCTCAGACCATCGAAATCATGGGTCGCGCCGAAGTAGGAAAGCCAGATGTACGCTTAAACTTGATTAGCCCTGAATACTTTCCGCTTCTCCGCATTCCCCTCGCCGCCGGACGTGTCTGGGATCACGCTGAGACCATGCGCGGCGCTCCCGTCGCGGTGGTCAATCAGACCCTGGCTAAGCTCTACTGGCCGAACGGAGATGCCATCGGCCACCAAATTCGCATCTTCGATCTGAAGAGCGAGCCGCCTTATCAACCCGGCTCTCCGGAAGGTGAAGGCTGGCTGCAAATCGTTGGCATCGTGACGGACGCCCGCGATGACGGCCTTCGAAACCCTGTCAAGCCCGCTGTCTACGTGCCCTACGCCCTGCACATGGCGATGTTCACCCAAATCCTGGTGCGCACGCGCATCCCGCCGATGTCTCTTTTGCACGACGTTCGCGCCCAAATCGTTCAGATTGACCGAGACCAGCAGGTCATGCACGTGCGCGACCTGGAAAGCTGGATCACTGGCCTTCAGGAGTATTCCCAGCAGCGCCTGGTAGCTGGCCTCTTCGGAATCTTTTCTGTTCTTGCTCTGGCCCTCGCCGTTGTCGGGCTCTACAGTGTGGTTTCCTATTCTGTCGCCACGCGCACCAACGAATTCGGTATTCGCATGGCTCTCGGCGCCAAGGGCTCCGACGTATTCCGCATGGTGCTCTCCGCCACCGCCGTCAACGTGGGCGCCGGCCTTGCCGCCGGCCTGCTCTTATGCATGGCCTTCAACAAACTCTCCACGCGCTGGGTAATGGAGAGTTCGCGCAACCCCTGGATTCTCGCCGGCGTAACCCTCATCCTTATTGCCGCCGCAGCGCTGGCTTGTTTCGTGCCCGCGCGCCGCGCCTCTTCGATCGATCCCATGGAAGCCCTCCGCTATGAATAGCGCGCGTAACGGCATCCTATGCATCCTTAGGGCGGCCTGGTGGGAACGACAATCCTGTAGCCGAATGCACCCATCCCGTAGTGTCCGCCTTTTTAGCTGAGCCAAACGAAAGGGCCGAGGCGGGCCGCCTGCTCTTCCACCAAATCCACAACCACCGTCCACGACTCACTCATCCCTCCCCGTTTCACGGTAAGATTTATCCGTCCAAGTCTAGGAGCCACAAATGTCTGAAGCCAGCCAACTCACCGCCAACGTCCCGACTCGCACGGAGTCCGACAGCATGGGCAAAATCGCCGTCCCCGCCGACCGCTACTACGGCGCGCAAACCGCCCGCTCTCTCATCCACTTCGCCATCGGCAAGGACACCATGCCCCGCGAGCTGATTCGCGCCTTCGGCATCCTCAAAAAAGCCGCCGCGCTCGTCAACAAAGACCTCGGCAAGCTCCCTGCAGACAAAACCGCGCTCATCACGCAGGCTGCCGATGAGGTCATCGCCGGAAAGCTCAACGATCATTTTCCGCTGCGCGTCTGGCAAACCGGCAGCGGCACGCAGACCAACATGAACGTCAATGAAGTCATCTCCAACCGCGCCATCGAACTCGCCGGCGGCCAAATGGGCAGCAAAAAGCCCATCCACCCGAACGACGACGTAAATATGTCGCAATCCTCGAACGACACGTTTCCCGCCGCCATGCACATCGCCGCCGCCACGGAAACGAGGCAGCGTCTTCTCCCCGCCGTAAAAAAACTTCGCGACGCTCTCGACGCCAAGGCCCAGGAGTTCGCCGACATCGTGAAAATCGGCCGCACTCATTTGCAGGACGCCACGCCGCTCACCGTCGGCCAGGAATTTTCCGGCTACGTCAGTCTGCTGGACCGCGACGGTGGCCGCATCGCCATGGCTCTGGACGGCCTCTACGATCTGGCCATCGGCGGCACTGCCGTCGGCACCGGCCTCAATGCCCATCCCGAATTTGCCGAACGCGCCGCGCAAAAAACCGCCGAACTCACCGGCCTTCCCTTCCGCTCGCATCCCAACAAATTCGCTGCGCTCAGCGCCCACGACGAACTCGTCTTCGCAAGCGGCGCACTAAAAACGCTCGCCGCCTCGCTCATGAAAATCGCCAACGACATTCGCTGGCTTGCTTCCGGCCCGCGCTGCGGCCTCGGCGAGCTTGCTCTTCCCGAAAACGAGCCCGGCTCCAGCATCATGCCCGGCAAGGTAAATCCCACGCAGTCGGAAGCCCTCACCATGGTCGCCGTGCAAGTCATGGGCAACGACGCGGCCATCGGTTTCGCCGGTTCGCAGGGGAATTTCGAGCTAAACGTTTTCAAGCCGGTCATCATCTTCAACTATCTCCACTCCGTCGAACTCCTAGCCGATGCCTCCAACAGCTTCGTGGACCACTGCGTCACCGGCATCGAAGTCAACCGCGACCAAATCGATCACTACGTCCACAATTCCCTGATGCTAGTCACCGCTCTGGCCCCCCAAATCGGCTACGACGCCGCCGCCCAAGTCGCCAAAGCGGCCCATCACTCCCACATCAGTCTCCGCGAAGCCGCCATCAAACTTGGCTTTGTAAGCGCCGAAGAGTTCGACGCCCTGGTAAAGCCCGAGGACATGACGCACCCCTGAGTCGGCAAATGATTTAGAACGAGACCAAAAGGGGACAGCGAGAGGTCTTCGCGTTACTGGAAGAGTTTTTCCAGCGCGCCCCTGGGTTAAATCGTCGAACCAGACAGGAGGAGCCGGTGAAAAGCTTGAGGACCTTCGCGGTGTCGTCTTTGGCCTTATCTTCCGTGGGGTTCTCGCTTGAGCCAGCTAACGCGCAAGCGACGTATACGCTCGAGGTGACGCCTAAAACAGTGGCGTGGGGCTACTACGGCGCGGAGGGCGCGCCGGTGTTGCGCGTGAAGTCGGGCGACACGATTGATGAGATCCCCACGCCCGGCGCACGGACATCTGCTGAAGAGCGGAAGGGGCCGATCGTTTACGTGAAACATTTAGAGTCGCCAGTTCGCTATCCTCCGCTTGCTCGCCAAACGCGAGTGAGTGGAGCGATTGTGATAAAACTGACGATTTCGGCGGATGGAACCGTCCTGAAAACGGAATCTTCTGTGGGGGCTAAGAACATCGGTGTGCTAAGGGACGACGCAGAAAGAATCGTCAAAACGTGGACGTTCGGCTGTGCGGGCTGTCCGCCGGACGCACCTTTCGAGCACACCATCAAATTCATTTACAAATTGGAAAACGAAATGACTGCTCCGAGTCTGCGTGTGGTGATGAACTTGCCTGACGAAGTAACGCTGTCTACCGATGACACTGTCTTTGTGCAACCGTCAAACAGCTCAAAAAAAGGGGGGCACTAGAGTGCACTCAAAACCGCTCGGCCTAGGAGTCGTAGCCTTCGCAAGTTCTCTTTGCGTGCAGAACCTGCATTCGCAAACTACCTATGAGTTGAAACCGACGCCGAAGACGGTCGCGTGGGGCTACTACGACGCGAAGGCCGCGCCGGTGTTACGCGTCAAGTCGGGCGACACGGTGGAGATTCACACGCTGATTACCAACAGCCCCAAGCGGCTGGAGGATGCGGGATTGCCGCCGGAGCAGGTCGAGCAATCGCTGCGCGATATTACCGACCAGGTGAAGGACAAAGGCCCCGGCGGGCATATTCTTACCGGGCCGGTGTACATCGAAGGCGCGGAAGTTGGCGACGTGCTGGAAGTAAAAATTCTCGCCATAAAGCTCGCGATTCCTTATGCCTACAACGCTTTCGGGCCGGGCCGCGGGTATCTGCCCGATGACTATCCTTACGCGAAAATAAAAATCATTCCCCTGGATGCGCAGCGCATGGTGGCGAAATTCGCGCCGGGCATCGAGATTCCGCTGCATCCTTTTTTCGGCAGCATGGGCGACGCGCCGCCCGAAAGCGCGGGCCGCTTCAACAGTTCGCCGCCGTGGATTATGGCGGGCAATCTCGATAACAAGGATCTCGTCGCCGGCACCACGCTTTATATTCCCGTGCACGCACCCGGCGCGCTCTTTGAAGTCGGCGACGGCCACGCCGGCCAGGGCGACGGCGAGGTGGACATCACCGCGCTCGAAACTTCGCTCATCGGCACGTTCCAATTCATCGTCCGCAAGGACTTGCACCTGAAGTGGCCGCGCGCCGAAACGCCCACGCACTACATCACCATGGGCCTCAACGACGACCTGAATGCCTGCGCCACGCTCGCCGTCCGCGAGATGATCGATTTCCTGGTCAGCGAAAAGCATCTCTCCCGGGACGACGCCTACATGCTCTCCAGCGTCGCCGCCGACCTCCACATCACCGAGCTAGTTGACGGCAACAAGGGTGTTCACATGATGATTCCCAAGTCCATCTTCGTCCCCGCTGCGAAGTAAACTGCAATGGGCTGGTCACTTTCATGGGCGGCGCTTAAGGGCGGTAATCTTCAAACAGCGTGCGCGGCTCTGGGTCTGCGCGCGACGGGAAAACGCAAAGAAACTGCCGAATCCAGGCCGACGTGGATTACGTTTACGACGCGCCTGCCGAGCTTGCCAAGGAGCTTACGGGCTTCCGGCATGATCAGGACACACCTGGATGGATCGGTGAAGTGTTTGAGATTCTTGAGCGCGAGAGCGTGCTCGGAAAACTTTTCGGCCGCTTCCGACGGAGCAGCGCAAGTGCCGCGTAAGCTCGCCGGTCTTTTGGTCGGGGTTTTGTCGCTCTCTTTTTCTCTCTTCTCCCTGAACTCTGAATCTTCCGGACCGCAAGAGGAAAGCGTCTCAAACAAGGCGGGCGAGACCCTATACCAGCAGCGGTGCGCCGCTGGTCATGAGGGAGGAGTACCTCGGGCGCCCAACCGGGAGGCCCTAAAGCAAATGTCCGCGGAAAACGTTCGCTTTGCCCTGCTCGGCGAGAGCATGATCTTGCAAGGCTCGGGACTCACTCCGGCGCAAATTGATGCCGTCAACCAGTTCCTCACCGTGAGCTATTTTGTTAGGCACGTGGGCAAGGGCGGGAGCGGGGCCAGAATGGACGGATCCTTGGGGACGTGGACAACATAGCGACGCGCAACACCCGGAATGGCGTGAAGGCTTACGGAGGGCCACTCGACGGTCTGGGAGCGGTCATCGCTCGAGGAATATTGTATGTCAACTCCGGGTATTGTTTCGTGGGGAGTGCTCTGGGAAACGTCTTGCTGGCATTTTCCGTTGGGGGAAAATAAGGGTTAAGAAATATTATGCGCACACTGATAAAAGCAAAAATGCCGATCGCGCTGGCTTTGGCCATGTCCTGGGGGCCAAGTGCTGTCGCACAAACGATCAGCCCGGACTGGTGCAAAGCTCTCCCTCGCCCGGAATACAAATCCCTAGAACGCGTTCTCCCGAGCGACCCTTGGTTTGAAGTCTACAAAGTCTCGCCCGGCGTTTTCGCTCTTTACGAGCCGCACCAGGCCGAAGAAGTCATCTCCTATCTCATCGTCGGCAGCAAGCAAGCCCTGCTGTTCGACACCGGCATGGGCATCGCCAACATCCAGAAGGTCGTCACCCAGCTGACCAGCCGCCCGGTCGTCGTGCTGAATTCCCACACACACAACGACCACGTTGGCGGCAATGCGCTGTTCACTTTTGTCTACGGCATGGACACGGACTTCACCCGCCAAAATGCAAAGGGTTCACGCGACGACGCTCAAGAAGAACTCGCCCCCGGCATGATCTGCGGCAATCTGCCAAAAGGCTTCGACCCGAAGACCTACGCCACCAAGCCGTGGCACGTATCCCTGTTCGTCCACAACGGCTTCAAAATCAATCTCGGCGGCCGCACCCTTGAAATCATTTCTACGCCCGGCCACACCCCTGACGCCATCTGTCTGATCGACCGCGCCAACGGCCTGCTGTTCACCGGCGACACCTACTATCCCGCTCCCATCTGGCTGTATCGCCCGGAAACAAATCTCGATGCTTACGTAGCGTCCGTGAAATGGCTCGCCGATCTTGCGCCACAAGTAAAGCTCGTCCTGGGCGCGCACAACATCCCCGTCGCCGAGCCATCCGTGCTGCCCAGTCTGGTCACGGCGATAGTAGCCGTCCGCGCCGGAACCGTCGAGGCCAAGCCTCTAGAAGGCGGCAAAGCCCTGTACACGACCGACGGCATAACCTTTCTTCTCCGCGCCGAACCCGCCGGAGTAAAATGACGGCGTTGGATATTTGCCATGGACGCAAACCTCTTACGAATCTCGTCCGTAGCCCTCGTCGGAGTATTGTTGTGTTTTCCCGCCGCTGCCCAATCGAAGAAAAAATCCAAGCCGCCCAAGCCGGCGCAGAGCAACGTCCAGAACTACTACGGCGGCGTGTTCCTGATGGGCGACGGCGGCATCCCCGATGGCCCATGCTTTCGCATCAACGGCCGCGTCACCTCCGGAGGATTTTTCAATGACCTGAAGTCCTACGACACCATGGATGGAACTGTTTTTCGTCTCGGAACCAACGAAATCGCGCTATTCCCGGACAAGCTCCTGCTCTCGATGACCATCCGCGATCAGCCATGTTCCACTGGACTGCAGCCCGTTGGCACTGGCGCTTATCTTACGCAGGAAGCCATGAGCTCGATGAAGCTTTCGTTGTACTGGAAACACGGCGTGGATCTGCGATCGGCGGGAAAAATAACCTTGGTGCATTTCTCCGTCGATCCCATACAGCCATATGCCACGAGTCTCGCGGCAGAATTGCCCAAGCGGTATTTGTGGTCCTATGAACTCAACCTTGCCGCCGGGGATGTTCCTCTGACCGACAGCCTCGTGCTGATTTTTCGCACCGCCGATGGGCATATCGCGGCACGCGTTGCCGCGCGTTTGTAACTGTTGCGTTGTAGTTCCTGTTGCGAAATTGTTTGAAGGAAGACGCGCTAATCAGCGCAGCTATTTCGCGTTTAGAAATTCTTCGGCGGCGTGAACAAACGCGTCCGGCTCTTCGTAGAAAGGAATGTGGCCGCTGCGTTCAAAGACCACGAAGTGCGAACCGGGAATGGCCTCGTGAATTTTGTATGCGACGAGCGGCGCGACGTTGATGTCGTAGCGCCCGGTCATGACCATGACGGGAAATTTATATTTGGAAAGCTCGGGATTCAGATCGAAGCGAGGAAGATCGCTGATCACCGCCTGAAAAACTTGTTTGCGGTACGCGCCGGCGCCCATTTGAGAAACGAACGCATCGCGTTTCTCCGCCGAGTAAAAGAGCATGGTGAGATAGTCGTGAATCGAAGCGTCGGAAGCGGCTTGGTCGCCCATTTCGTCGGCGAAGGTGTAGCCAGTGCGACGTTCCGTGATTTCCGGAAAGATCTGGCTGAAGAGAAAGAGCGTATCGCTCCACTTCGGCGCGGCGGAGTCCACGATCATTAGGTGAGAGATGTGCCCGGGATAGCGTGCCGAATAGGCCATCGACAAGTACCCACCCCAGGAGTGGCCGAGCATGTCCCACTTCTCAAATCCGAGATGCGCGCGCAACGCTTCCAGGTCGGCGATTTGGTCGGCGAGATTGCAGGATTGTCCGGGCTTCAGCGGCGAAGATCGGCCGTCTCCGCGCTGGTCGTAGAAAATGATGCGGCGGTTTTTGCCAAGCGCGTCCCAAGCTGTGGAGATGTGCAGATAAGTATGATCAAAGCCCGGACCACCGTTCACGACGATGAGCGGAGTACCCGAGCCGCCACCGGTCATTTCGTAATAGATTTTTCCGCCGGGCGCGTCGAAGGTTTGGCCGTTTTCTTCGTGCGCCGGGCTGGCGGACACGCCAAGAGCGGCCGCAAGAAACAAACTCGCGAGAGCGGGAACTCGCTTCAGATAGGACACTATTTTTTCACCCCATGGAGCTGACTTTTTCCGGCTCGATCTTGTAAAGGACGCGCACTTCGCCGGGTTTCCGGAACGGATAGACGGGCTTGCCCAGATACTTTTGCGAAAGCTTGTTAATGTGGTCGTCGGCGCCATTCTGGGTAATCTCCACAACGCGGCCGCGAATTTCGAGGTAGCGATACGGATTCGCAGGATCCTGCAGCGAAACCGAAACGCGCGGGTCGCGCCGGACGTTTTTGTCTTTCACGCGCCCGAGCGCGGAATTGAATCGCACGTACTTGCCGTCGTAATCCACCCAGATGGGTGTGACTTGCGGACTGCCGTCCTTCATGATCGTGCCGAGATTGCCGAACGCCGGCTTTTCCAATAGGTCCGCGTAGCTTTCCGGGATATTTTCTGCCATGGCCGCCTCCTGATGATTCCGTTCCTTACTGCCGAGCATCGAAACTCTACCACGCGCGAAGCGCCCGCGCAGCTTTCGAGCACGCCGGCTCATGGCCGGGTGTCGCCGGTCGGCTCAAACAAATTTCATTTCCGAAGCGCGGCCCAGCGACAACAGCGGCGCTCCGGTCAGCTTCTGCAGTTCCTCATGGCTCCATCCGGGAGCCATCTCGCGCAGCATGAGCCCTTCCGGCTTGACGTCGATGACCGCGAGATCGGAGACGATGGTATCGACGCACGCAAGCCCCGTCAGCGGATAGGTGCACTGGCGCACGATTTTTGGCGCGCCTTCCCTGGTGGTGTGTTCCATGCAAACAATCAGCTTTTTCGCGCCCGCGGCGATGTCCATTGCGCCGCCAATTCCGCCGGGGCCTTTCGCGCCAGGAATTTTCCAGTTCGCCAGGTCGCCCTTTTCGGAGACTTGAAATCCGCCGAGCACGGCCACGTCCAGGTGGCCGCCGCGCGTCATGAGATGCGCATCGGCTTGGTGGAAAAAAGATGCGCCCGGAATCAAGGTCACCGGGACCTTCATCGCATCAACCAAGTCGTAGTCCTCTTCGCCGGGTCTGGCGCGCCGGCCCATGCCGAGAATGCCGTTCTCGCTGTGAAAATAAACTTCGACATCTTTCGGCAAATAATCCGCGATGAGATTGGGGATGCCCCAGCCAAGATTTACATACGCGCCGTTAGGCAATTCCAGTGCGGCACGTTGCGCAATCTGGTCCCGGGTCAGCCGTAGTTTAGCCGGCATAGCGGATTCCCTTGGCTTGCACGATGCGGTGCACAAAGATCGCCGGGGTCACGACATGTTCGGGTCTGATCGAGCCGAGCGGGACAATCTCGTCGACTTCCACGATGGTCGTGGTCGCAGCCATGGCCATAATCGGATTGAAATTCCGCGCCGCAAGACGGTATGTCAGATTGCCCAGCTGGTCTGCGGTTTCCGCCTTGATGAGGGCGTAGTCCGCGTGAATGGGCATCTCCAGGATGCAGCGTTTCCCGTCGATAACGCGTTCTTCTTTGCCGGCCGCGACTTCCGTTCCCACGCCCACGGTGGTGTAAAATGCGCACAGACCAGCAGCCGCAGCGCGCATGCGTTCGCAGAGAATACCCTGTGGCACCAGTTCGAGGGTCACTTTTTTTTCGGCGAGCTGCTGTTGAAAATAGGTCGCGTGCGGACCTGGAAACGATGCAATCACGTGCCGGATCTGTCCGTTCTTGAACATCAATCCCAACTCGCCATCGCGTGTTCCGCAATTGTTGCTGATAGCGGTGATATCTTTCGTGCCCTTTTGAGCCAGTGCCTGGATGAGGTTATTGGGAAAGCCCGCCCCGCCAAAGCCGCCGAACATGATTCGAGCGCCGTCCGGAATATCGGCCACGGCCGAATCCAGGCCCGAATGGATTTTGTGCCGCATGCCACGGCGTATCCTACCAGAGGCGGCGTGACTCTGCAGGTGCCAACGTGCCAGCAGCCCGTCGCAATAAATCCGGGCTAGCCGCGCGTGGCTCGCGTCGTCTATTCTAGGGACCGGGCCATGAAAAGCGGATTTCTGATTCTGCTGGTGCTCGTGACTGCGGCGCTCGGCGCCGGCTTCGTCGCGTTTTCCTTTCTGCATAATGGCGTGAGCGCCAAGGCCACGCCGACGGCGCTTGAGGTGATCATGGCGCGGAAGGCGAGACACATGGCGCTGCCGAACTCGGCCCGCGGTTTGCGGAACCCCGTGCCCGCTTCGGCGGAAAATTTGCGGGAAGGCCGGCTGCACTTTGCCGACCACTGCGCCATCTGCCACGGAAACGACGGAAGTTGCGACACCATGATGGGCAGCGGACTCTATCCCAAACCGCCGGACCTGCGGCTTACGGAAACGCAGAACCTTTCCGACGGGGAGCTTTTCTGGATCATTGAGAACGGCGTGCGGTTCACCGGTATGCCGGCATTCTCCAACCACCACAGTTCGCCGGAGGACACCTGGAAGCTGGTGCAGTTTATTCGGCACCTGCCGCAGTTGACGGCAGATGAGCGCGTGGAGATGGAAAAGTACAATCCGAAAGGACCCGACGACCGTATGGAGGAGCAGGAGGAGAACGACTTCTTGAATGGAGCAACGCCAGCGCCCCAACCCGAATCCCATCATCAGCACTAGGACGATGAAAATGCGGGTCTACAGGAGGCCAGGCAGAAAATCGCGGAGGCTCCGCTAGTCGAATCTTGTGGAATAATGGAGTTTCCGGCATTCGTTTCGCCCCAGCCAATTGGAGATCATTATGATGAAGCTTCGCACCCTTGCACTTCTTGTTTCCGTCGCGTTCCTTGCCGGCGCTGCTCTGGCGCATGGAGACAAGAAACACGTCGTTGGCACGGTGGAAAAAACCAGCGCTGATTCCGTCACCGTGAAAATCGCCGACGGCACTTCCGTGGAGGTCAAACTGGTTGCCACCACCACGTATATTTCCAGAAACGGGAATGTGGACAAACCCGCGAAGGCTTCTGATCTGCTTGTGGGCGACCGCGTGGTGATCCACGCGACGCCTAAGGGCGATACGCTGGAGGCCGCGGAAGTGAGATTCTCCGCGCCGGGGACCGCCGCGGCCGGCGCGGCATCTAAGCCAAAATCCTGAAGGAGCCGCGCTTTCTCGCTCATTCCTCCACGAGATGGCACGAGTGCGTCTTAAGGACCAGCCATACGCGGCATCGTTCCGCCAGTTCCAGCGATCTGACGGCTCCCGGCGTGAGGTGCACGATGAACTCAACTCCGCAGTCCACTCGGGCCCGGACCAATGTGCCGCACGTTTCCATCCGGACGATGCGGCCTTCGATAACGTTGCGCGCGCTTAGCCCTTGGGGTGGCATCGTTGCCAGCAGAATATCGCCTGCGCGGATGGCCACGCGCACGCGGTCTCCCGCGGCCGCGTAGCCCAGGGGCACTTCGAGTTCCGAAAGGCTGCCGTTAAGGTGTACGCGCATCACGCCATCGGCTTCGCGCAAATCCACGACGGTGGCACTGAGGAGATTTTCAAAGCCGGCTGCTTGCGCCAGCCGTTTGCGCCGCGGGGCTTCCAGAACTTCGATCGGCGTTCCTTCCGACACTACGCGGCCGTGATCCATGGCCATCACGCGCTCGCCGAGTGCGTCCACTTCTTCGCGGGTGTGCGTCACGTACAGAATCGGGATGCGCCGGGCGGCGTTCCACGCGCGGAGATCATCCACGATCGCCGCCTTCAGTTCCGCATCGAGACCTGTCAGAGGCTCATCGAGCAGCAAAACCCGCGGCCGCGTCACTAGCGAGCGTGCCAAGGCGATTCTTTGGCGTTCTCCGCCAGAGATCTCGGGCGGCTTGCGTGCGCGCAATTTGTCCACGCGGAAGGCTTCTAGGATTTCTTCCACGCGCGCGGAGCGCTCCTGGTGCGGCAAACCATCGAGTCCGTAGGCGACGTTTTCTTCCGCGCTCATGTGCGGAAAGAGCGCCAGCGTCTGAAAAACATAGGCGATGCGCCGCGCCTGGGGCGGAGAATTTATGCCGGCATGCGAATCAAACAATACTTCTTCGCCAGCCGCGATACGTCCCTGGTCCGGGCGCGCCAATCCTGCTATGCAGTCCAGTACCGTGGATTTTCCGGCGCCGGAAGGCCCAAAAAGAATGGTGATGCCCGGAGGAACTTCGATGGAAATATCCAGCAGAAAAGGGGGAGAGTCCGGCCGGAGCCGTTCCATCTTCAAGCGCGCCGTCAGCACGGCCCGGTTTATTTCGCCGTCCACGGTGTCCACAGACGGCGGCCTACTCGACGATGGACGGCGTAGACCACCGACAAAACCGCGAACGAAATCGCCAGCAGAACGAGGGCCATGCGATTCGCTTCCGCGTATTCGAGCGATTGCACGTGGTCGTAAATATCGATCGAGACGGTGCGCGTCACGCCTGCCAAATTGCCGCCGACCATGAGCACAACGCCAAATTCCCCCATGGTGTGGGCGAAGCTGAGCACCACAGCGATCACCACGCCGGGAATCGAAAGCGGCAGGATTACACGCCAGAACGTTCGCAGCCGCCCGGCCCCGAGAACCGCGGAAGCATCGAGGAGTGTGCGGTCGACTGATTCGAATGAGGCGATCAGCGGCTGCACCGCGAACGGCAGACTGTAGAGCACAGATGCCAGGACTAGCCCTTCGAAGGTAAACGCCAGGCCGTGCCCGAAAAACATTTGCCACAGTTTCCCAAGCGGCCCGTGCGGGCCCATGGCGATGAGCACGTAAAATCCCAGCACGGTCGGCGGCAGCACCAAGGGCATAGCCACTATGGTTTCCAGCAAAAACTTGCCGTGCCAATTTGAAAACGCGAGCCAATATGCAAGCGGCAGTCCACCCGCCAGGAGAATAACGGAAACGCAAAGTGCGAGCCTAAGGGAAAGTAGCAGGGCATCCATATTCATCTATTCTGCGAACCGGGCGACGGTCGAGCAGCGTTGGCTCCGGGAATTGTGAAACCATAATTCCCCAGCGTCGCGCGGCCACCTTCGCTCTTCAAGAATTCCAAGAAAGCACGTGCACTTGTTTTATTTTTCGAAGTCTTCAATAGAATGGCGGCTTGTTCTATCGACGGATGCATGTCCGCCGGAATCTCCCATCGTTTGCCCGCTTTCATCCCGGGTGAGACGGCCAACGACATAGCCACAATTCCCGCTTGCGCGTTGCCAGACTGCACAAACTGCGCGGCCTGCGAAATGTTTTCACCGTAGACGAGTTTGGCTTTGACTTGGTCATAGATGCCAGCTTTTTCGAGCGCCGCTACGGCCGCTCGTCCATAAGGAGCGTGCTGGGGGTTGGCGATGGCAATTTTTTGCACGCTGACATCGAGCAACGTCTGCCATCCCTGGCGAGCGACGTCCACCTTGGCATCCGCCGGCGTCCAAATCGCGATGCGCCCGATCGCATACTCATAGACCGTTCCCGGCTCGGCGAGGCCCGCCGCTTCCAGCTTTCTTGGATAGTCAATGTCGGCGGAGAAGAACAGGTCAAAGGGCGCGCCATTTCGCAGCTGTGAGAAAAAATTGCCACTCGAGCCGTAGGTTACGTTCACCTTCGTTCCTGTCTGCTTCTCGAATTGAGCGGCGACATCCTTCATGGCAAATTCCAGATCCGCGGCCGCCGCCACGCGGATCTCTTGAGCCCGTGTAGCTCTGGCCATCGGCAGGACCATTACCAAAGGCACCAAAAGAGCTCGACGCTTCAGCACAGCGGATCTCCGCCAGTCACGCGTCATGGTTCACCGCGGCCCTCACACGCGCAAGATCATCACTTCCGTGGACTTGATCAGCGCGGCCGCGCGCTCTCCCGGTTTCAGCCGCATCTCTTTAGCCGCATCGGCAGTGATAATTGCGGTGATGTGCTGTTCGCCGATGGCCATCGTTACCTGCGCCAGCAGACCGCTGTACTTCATCGAAATCACGCGCCCGACTAACTGGTTCCGGCCGCTGATTTTCCGGAAATTGCTGCGGCGCATGGAAATATCGCCGCGATCGAATTTCTTTGGAATCATACGGTCGATTTCGCTTTCGGGCACGCGGTGATGTCCGCCTGGCGTTTTTACTGTTTTGATTTTTCCGCGGTAGATCCACTGCTTGAGCGTGGGGTAACTGATTCCCAAGATTCTCGATGCTTCGCGCGGCGGCAATAGGGCGGGTCGGTACATGACGCTCTCCTTACCTACGGCGTGACGTCTGCTGGTGAAACCGCCATTGTAGTATGGTTTTATGCGCTTTTATTCGTTAGTTTTCTCCAGAGGCCCTGGTGAACCGCCCTTTGTCGCTTCGGCCGCTGCCAGTGATTTACAACACGGGAGGCCGCGGGCATGGCCTAGAGCAACAAAACAAAGCGCTTAGGAATCCCCGGGGGGGCTGCTCCGTATCTCTCGTCACCACCAAACTGACCGCCGATGACGTCTGTAAGGCTGCCGAGCTTTTCTCAAGCGACGTTTTTTCGCCAAATCAGAAGAAGAGTTGAACGATTTCTATCGGCCAGGCAGCACCGTTTTTCAAATGGCCATGGGCTGCAGCGAACCGCTGCGGCTGGGCGCGATGTGCCGTTCCCGCAAATACTCTAGAGCAATGCAGTCCCCCGTTACGCCGTTGCGGAGAATCATTGGCCGGGACTGCAACCTTAGCGATACCGCCCGGTGATCGCCGCGACTAATTCCTAAGGGGCTTGCCGGTCTTTAAGGTGAACGCCATGCGTTCCTGCGTTTTCTTCTCGCCGCACAGAGAAACGAAGGCTTCGCGCTCGAGATCCAGCAGGTATTGCTCACTTACGAGTTGCGGCGACGTCAGTGGCCCGCCCGCCAGGATATTCGCGAGCTTGCGTCCCACGTGCGCGTCATAATCGGTGATGTATCCGCCGCGCTGCATCATATGAATGACCAGCTTGGCGCCGGCTAGGAATTGTTCGCCGAGCACTTTGATTTGTGTAGTCTGCGCGCCTTCTTGCCAGTTCGCCGCGGGCGGCTTATAGCCGCCGCGCACCAGCCCTAGGGCGGCTTCTTTCGCGTCGCCCACCAGGCGTTCGCGATTCATGGAGACGCCGTCTTCACGCCGCAAGAATCCCAAGGCGCGGCTCTCTTCGGCGCTCGTTGCCACTTTTGCCGTGGCGATGGTTTCAAATACCGGCTTCATGGCGTGAAACAGATCCAAATCTTCGCCGCCTGCCGCGTGTTCATTCGCGCGGATGAGCATCTCCTTCGTGCCCCCACCGCCCGGGATCAAACCGACGCCCGTCTCAACGAGTCCCATATACGCTTCCGCGGCCGCCTGAATCTTCCGAGCGTGCAAGCCGATTTCGCATCCGCCGCCGAGCGCCATTCCCTGCGGCGCGGCGACCACCGGCTTGGGCGCATACTTCAGCCCCAGATTCACGTTTTGAAACTGCTTCACGGCCATGTGCAGCTCGTCCCACTCTTGCTCCTGCGCCGCGACGAGCATGAGCATTACGTTTGCGCCCACGGAAAAATTCACGGCCTGGTTGGCAATGACCATGGCGTCGAAATCCGAGTCCAACCGCTTTAATCCCTTTTGCAGCATGGACACCAAGTCCGCGCCAATAGCGTTCATCTTGGCGTGAAATTCGCAACACACCACGCCATCTCCCAGGTCGATCAGACTGGCGCCGGAATTACGCTCGACTTCCTTGCCTGCTTCCTTTTGCGACTTCAGAATGATGATACCCGGCGGCGTTTCGAGCGGCTTTGGGGTGCCGCTGCGCACATCGAAGACTGTCGTCTCGCCCTTTTCCGATTCGTAAAATCCTTTCCTGCCGCTGGCCAGCAGTTTTTCGATCGCCGCCGGGAGCGCGCGCCCTTCTTTCTGGACTTGCGCGGCGAACGCTTTCACGCCGATGGCGTCCATCATTTCGAAAGGCCCCATTTCCCATGCGAATCCCCACTCGAGCGCGTGATCCACGTCCACCACGCTGTCGGAAATCTCCGGCAGGCGTCGCGCCGCGTACAGGCACATTTCCGAAAGGCCGCCCCAGATGAACTGCTGGGCCTTGTCGCCTTTCTGCCCCTCGAGCACCGGCCCTACCAGCGCGCGCAGCCGTTCCCGCGTGTCCTCAATCGTTTTTGCCATCTCCAGCGAGGCAAACTTCGCTTTCTGCCGCGGCCGATACTCCATGGTGTTCACGTCCAGAGTAAGAATTTCTTTTTCACCTTGGCCTTTCACTTTTTTGTAAAAACCCTGACCCGTTTTGTCTCCCAACCATTTCCGGCGTGCCATTTCTTCGACCAGCGCAGGCACTTGGTACATTTCGTGCGACTCATCGTTTGGCGCGTTCTCGTAAATGTTCTTGATCACGTGCACCAGCACGTCCAAACCAACGAGATCGGCCGTGCGAAACGTCGCCGATTTCGGCCAGCCCACCGCGGGTCCGGTCGATGCATCCACTTCTTCGATGGTCATCCCCAACGAAGTCATGAGCCGGATGGCATGCAACATCGAAAATGTCCCGATGCGGTTGGCGATGAAATTCGGCGTGTCCTTCGCAACCACGACGCCCTTGCCGAGCCGGCGATCGCAGAATTCGCTTAGCGTCTCGATCACTTCGCTGGACGTTCTCGGCCCGGGAATCACTTCCACCAATTTCATGTAGCGTGGTGGATTGAAAAAATGAGTTCCTGCCCAGTGCTGTTGAAACTCTTCGCTCATGGCTTCTGCGATCAGATGCACCGGCAATCCGGAAGTGTTGGTGGTGACCAGCGCGCCGGGCTTGCGGAATTGCGCCACTCGCGACAACAAATTCCTTTTGATCTCGAGGTTTTCAGCAACAACTTCGATAATCCAGTCGGCCTCCGCGCAGCGCGCCAAATCATCCTCAAAATTTCCAATGGACACTTTCTCGGCCAGCGACGGCGTGAAAAAGGCCGCGGGCTTCGATTTTTTCGCCGCTTCCAGCCCCGCACGCACTACTTTGTTGCGCTCTCCGGCGGATGCTCCGGGCTTCGCGTCCGGCGGAACGATGTCCAGCAAGATGCACGGCAGCCCCGCGTTCGCCAAATGCGCGGCGATACGCGAACCCATGGTTCCCGCACCCAGCACTGCGGCCTTCTCGATTCGACGTTTCATGGCAACCCTTTTCCGGAGCCCCTCGGTAGATGGAGACGAGGGGACAGGTTACAAAACCGCCATCCCCTGGTCAAACGAACTATAGCCCCGGCCGAAAGCGCGCGTTAAAGTAAGGTCAGAATGAGCCCTCGCAAAGTAACCGACGCCCTCGGTTGGCTGCAGTCCGCCAAAGAAAGACTGCTCTCCTTGGCCGAGCGCGAAGTGCGCACACCCACGGAGCGCCCTCGCGTGGGCCTGGCGCTCGCGGGCGGATTCGCGCGCGGCATCGCGCACATTGGCGTCCTGCGCATCCTGCGCGAGGCCGGCATACACATTGACGTGGTTGCCGGCACAAGCGTCGGCGCTCTGATAGGTGCTGCTTTTTGCGCTGGCACGCCGCTCGAGGAAATGGAGCGCATCGGCGCGGCCACCAGTTTCACCGATTTTGGCCGCTGGACGCCGTCATGGCTCGGCCTGGCAACCAATCACCGCCTGGAAACATTTCTTTCCCGATTCACTCCGGTGAAAACTTTCGAGGAAATGGCCATTCCCCTGGCGATCGCCACGACCGATATCAACGCTGGCGTCTCGGTGTACTACACGCGCGGCCCCGTGGGTCTGCCGCTGCGCGCCTCGTGTGCCTATCCTGGGCTCTTCGTCCCGATTCAGTATGAGGGCCGCACTTTGGTGGATGGATTTCTGACCTCGCCGGTTCCCGTGGAAGGCGCACTGCTTCTCGGAGCTGACGTGGTGATAGCCGTCTATCTGGAAGCCAGCAACCTCGAACCGCCGCGCACCTTCACCGACGTGCTCAGCCGTTCCTTCAACATTATCCAGAGGCACACCGATCTTAGCTGGCGCCAGCAGAGTGACGTCATCATTGAGCCCGACGTAAAACCCTTCGTTTGGGATGATTTCACCAAAACCCCGGACCTGGTCGCGGCGGGCGCGGCAGCCGCTTTGGCAGCTCTGCCTGAGATTCGCGCGGCCATCAGCGGCGAAAAACGCGACTCCGCGGCCTAGCGCCAACCACCAGCCAGTTTCATTTCCAGTCGAAGCGCGTTGTGCGCACTATCGCTCGGTGACCCGGACGAGGACGGGCTGCCCCTGGCCTTTGCCCCGTTGCGTGAGCCACGCGCCCAGCCCTTCGGCAAAGCGCTCTGGCGTCAGGCGGAAGCTGGCTTCGACTTGCCCATCCGCCACGGGCAGCGTGTCGTCAAAATCCGCGGAATTCGTGAAATTGCGCATGCAGAATTGATCGAGCCAATCGAGAGGGCAGGCGCGGCTCTCGCCGCCGATGACGACATTTACTTTGAATTTCTGTGCGTACACTCCGCCATCATAACATCGCTGCGAGTGCCTTTTTTGAGCGGGACTATGCACCTCGGAACTAGGAAGCGCGCGGGCGCTTCACGCTATGCGCCAGACCCAGCTGTTCCAGCGTCCAGATGAAATACCAGCCGATATCCGTTTGCCACCAGCGCAAACCGAGACGCGCGGACCCTGCATGCGAGTGATGGTTCTGGTGCCAGTTCTCTCCCCAAGCCGCGATTTGGAAAGGCCCAAGCCACCACACGTTCATGCTGGAGTCCTTGCCATCTTCGGCATGCCCCAAGTGCGTGAGGCTGTTGACGAAGCATTGCATGTGCAGAGTGTAGACCAGGCGGATCGCGCCAAGCCAGAAAAAACCCATCCAGCCAAAACCGAGCAGCAGACCGGAAAAAATCGAGAGAATGATGACGGGAGTTTCCAGCCAGCCCCATGTCGTGTACATGCCGCGGGTCAGTTCGGGGGCCCATCGCTTTTTATCTGCGGGTTGCGTTTGATACAGCCAACGCAAGTGCGCCCACCAGAAGCCACCTTGTTTGGGACTCGAGATATCGTCCGGCAAGTCCGTCACCGAATGATGCAGTCGGTGGTAAGCGACCCAGCTGGCGGGATGGCCCGAGCCGTTGAACACCGCCCAAAAAATCAGCACTTGCTCGATGAACTTGTTGGTCTTAAGCGTCTTGTGCGCCAGCATGCGGTGATAGCAAACCGTGGTCCCCAGCCCGCCAAAAGCCACGAACAGGAGCGCCAGCCCAACAACTTTAAGGCTCGGCAACGGGAAAAGAATCAGTCCAAGGACCGCGAGCGAATGAACGAGGACGAGATACGCGAAGACGCCTTCTTTGCCATGCACTGGTTTCCAGAACGGACGTTCCCACGGGCGCGCTTCTTGTGTGGCCACTAGTTCCATGATTTCTCCGGCGATCTGCTGAGTTGAATGCGTGAATGCCTGGTGCACCGATCGTGATTGGCAATTATAACAGTACCATTTTTCTTGGGAGGGACCTGCAATTCTGTACAGAATTAGACACCAAAGAGGAAACTGTTTCCCGGCTGATTCGGCGCTCCCTGCCTAGAATCTGCGCACGCTTGAAACAAGATAATTTCCAGACCGGTGTGGAACAAGGCTTTGGTCTCCTGCGTGGCTCGCCAAGAATCAAATTTGGCGCGCGCTTGGTGCGAAGAAAGGCGCACGGCCGGATCATCCGGGCACAGGAGCGTTTAGAGGGAGTAGAGAATTAGAACTCATCTCTGTAGATCTAGCAGCGCAGCGTTTAGTTGCCCCAGGTCCGAGTCGAGCCGGTAAAATCCGGGGCGCCAGTTTCCCACATTTTCTTCCGCGGCAAATTTCAAAACAGCAAAATCGCCCTCGCCGGCCGGGCCTTCGGACAGGCTAGGAAAGCTATCGCCAAAAAAGGTGACAGGATGCTTTCTGATTACCTGTTCGCATTCATTTAAGGAAAGCACCGCTCGCAACATCCCCTGATTTTTCGCGTGTGGCTGGCAAAAGTAAAGGTTTGGCATACTTGAGTATCATCGACAGAACCGGGGGAAACTTAAATAGTACACAGGTGCCTTTTTTGGAGTAAAAGTACCTAGCTGCCAACCCCTCCCAGGCCGTTCGGCCACTTTCTCCCGTACTTTCGCCCCATTCTGAAGATTATTATTGGCTCCTAATCCGGCCCACTGGCGATAGAATTGCGCAACGGCCATCCGGGGTGAATGCGTGGAAGACGGGCGGCGCCGAACTCCCAGGTTTCCTTTCATCGCGACAGTGGAAGTGATTGAAACGGGCGCGCCTGTGGGCATTGCCGCCCGCGTGACCGAGCTGAGTCTCTACGGCTGCTACGTGGAAATTTCTAATCCCCTTCCAAAAGGAGCGCACGCGGTGCTCAAGGTCTATTCAGAGGGCAGATATTTCGAGTCTCAAGGGACCGTGCTCTATTCTCAGCCGAGCCTGGGCATGGGCGTCGGGTTTCTGAATGTAAATCCGCACTATTTGACGGTACTGAAGTCTTGGCTGATCGAGTCCGCTCAAGCGAAATTCGGGAAAAAGGCCTGAGCTCGGCTGGACCTCGCCTGGGGCGTTCACCACTTATCAGAAGTTACTTGCGTTGCGCCCAAGCCAGCCCATCCGGCCCCATTCCCGTCGCGATTTTCGCCGTAACTTCCAAGGACTTCAAGTCGATCACGGCAACGGCATTCTCTCCGCTCAGCGCCACATAGGCTTTCGCCCCGTCGGGCTGGACCAGAGTGCCCTCGGGTCCTTTGCCCACTTTCAATCTTTTGCGCTCTTTTCGCGTAGAGGCGTCGACGAAGACTACTTCGCCGCCTCCATCATCGGAGATCAACACAAGTTTTCCGTCGGGAGTGAACTTGAGCCGGTTCGAACGCTGGGTCTTCACATCGAGCGATGCCGTCACTCTCTTCGCGGCCACGTCGATGACCGAAACGCTGCCCTGCCCGGAATTCGCCGCCCACACTTCTCTCCCGTCAGGCGAAAGATCCAGCCCTTCCGGTCCCTGGCCGACAGGAATGGCCGTCACGTTCCAGCCGTTTCGCCCACCGCCCGGCTCAATTATGCAAATGGAGTCCGATCCAATGTTCGAAGTGAAAATCGTTTTGAGGTCTTTCGACAGGACCATCATGTGCGTGACGTTCTGCCCCGTGCCGAGCACCCAATCCACTTGATGGCTGGCTGGATCGTAGCGCCCGATCACTTTGTTGGCCTCGGCTGTGAAATACACCTTGCCGTCGGCAAACGCCAGCCCGTGCGGCGCGCGCAAAGCGCCAAGATCGACGGGGGGCATGGCCTTCTGGGACGTCAAGTCAATCACCGAAAGCGTTTTCAGCGTGCCCTTTTCACTCGCATAGTTCGAGATATAAGCGAACTGTCCATCGTCTGACGCAACGACCTCGTGAGGTGCGCCGCCGGAGGGCACGCGGCCCACAACCTTCAAACTAGAAGGATCGACGATGGCCAGCTGCTCATCGCCTTTCTCGAGAACCAGTAACGCTGGCGACGGAGACTGCGCACCTGCCCTGTTTGCCCCGGTCAAAACTGCCGAGACCATGGCGCAACACGCCGTCAACCGCACGAAAAGATTCACAGCCCTTGGAAACATTCTCATTGGTTCGCACTCCCGGGATGCACAGCGGAGGATATCACTTTCGCATTCCGAGGGGGACGATCGAAAGGAACCATCAACGCCATTTCCCCGCGGCCCCGGCTGCTATAAAATCGCAGCGAAACGCGAGCACGCGGAGGCCGCCATGAAATTCGCGAAAATTGTCTTTTGGATGGCGGGCATCTGGGGACTGCTAATCATCACGCCGCTCTATTTCTTTTTTGACCTCATCAGCCAGAAGGATCCGCCGGCCATCACCCATCCGGGCTTTTTCTACGGCTTCGTGGGATGTGCTCTGGCCTGGCAGGTGGCCTTTTGCTTCATGGCCACCGATCCCCTCCGTTATCGGCCGTTGATGCTTCCCTGCGTTCTCGAAAAAGCTACCTACGCCGTTGCCGTCGTTACTCTGGTCGCCCAAGGACGTATGCACCCGTCGGACCTGGTTTTTGCCGGCACGGACTGCTTGCTTGGCCTGCTCTTCGTGATCGCCTACTTCAAAACCCGGCCCAGCTGATGGGCCGGACATCCAGTTCAGAAGAACCCGCGTACATAAGAGCAGGGGGCAGGCCAGGATTGCTCCTCCCGGGCGCGCCCGGCGCTCGCCGTCAGAACGGTTCTCGTTTTTTTCGCTTGACGGCGGCTCGCAATGGGAGGATACCAGTTGTGCCACAGCCCCGGGTTGAGGGACGGGGTGTCAACCGAGGGTACGCGTGTGCGGCCCTACCATCCCAAAATCCTTGGAGCGCAAGAGCAAGTGTCGGGATCATCCTGGCAGGGAATAAATCTGACCGGTCGCAGGTCTTCACGGTTATCTAGGGTTCTCGCTAAACCCTGCTCGGATGCGATCCCGGAAAAAAGGAAGCGAAGACTCGTCATTCGTTCTTGGTGCGCGAACGCTCTGTAAATGGTTGAATCGTTTATGCCGACTTGCCGTCTAACCCGGACTGGAATCGTAAGCGGCTGGATAGGGGAGCAAGAAGTGGGGAGCCCCGGCACCGAGGACCTGGCTCACAATGCCAAGAATCGCTCCCCCCATGATCTTTTGAGCTTCGCGGCGGGCCATCCGCCGGAAGGACAGTAGTAGCTTCAAAAAATAACAGGAGGCGGAGAATCACATGACAAAGTCGAATAAGTTCCTCATTACTGGTGCGGCGATTGCGGGCTTGCTCGCGGGAACCGGCGCCAGCATTCAGGCTTCCAATCTGCTCACTGGCGCCAAGGCTTCGGCCACGGCCCAGGACACAGACCAGAAGGCTGACAAAAAGGTGAAGGAAAAGCACGCTTGTAAGGGCCAAAACTCTTGCAAGGGCAAGGGCGGCTGCAAGTCGAGCGACAACGGCTGCAAGGCCAAGAACTCCTGCAAGGGCAAGGGCGGCTGTGCCACCGATGGCTCGAAGATGCCCGCCGAGGACAAGAAGCCCTCGTAATTTCCGTTACCCGCAGGGGCTTTACCAATGACGGGGGCCGGTGCTTGCATTCGCTGGCCCTCCCGTCTCTACCCTTCTAGGGAGATTGCAATGTCAGCGAATCGTTTCAACGGATTTACGGATTACGGCATCGGCATTGGGCTGCGCGCCCCGCACTACGACCACATTCTGACGCGCAAACCGGTTGTCGACTGGTTCGAAATCATTTCGGAAAACTTTATGATCGATGGCGGGCGGCCGCTCGACATCCTCGACCGAATTCTTGAACAATATAAGGTCGTTCAGCACGGCGTCTCCATGTACTTCGGCTCCGCGGAAAAGCTCAATCGCGAACACCTTCGCCGACTGAAGGACCTTGTCCAGCGCACGAAAACGCCGTGGCTTTCCGACCATCTGTGCTGGGGCAGCGTCGACGGGCGCTACACGCACGATCTGCTGCCCATGCCGTATACCTTCGAAGCCGCGCGCATTACCGCGCAAAAAGTGCGCGAAGTGCAGGATTTTCTCGAAATTCCCATCGCGGTCGAAAACGTCAGCAGCTACGCGGAATATCACGATTCGGAAATGACCGAGTGGGAGTTTCTAAACGAAGTCGTCGAGCGCGCGGACTGCGGCATTCTGCTCGACGTAAACAATATTTATGTCTCCTCGCAAAATCACAATTTCAATCCGCTCGATTATGTGAACAGCGTCCCCGCCGAGCGCGTCGCGCAAATTCACATCGCCGGGCATTCCAAATATCGCAAATACATTCTCGACACGCACGACCATCCGGTGATCGACCCAGTCTGGAAACTGTACGAGCGCGCCATCCACCTTGCCGGCCATACGGCAACGCTCCTCGAATGGGACGACAGCATTCCCTCCTTCCAGGAAGTTCACGACGAAGCTAGGAAAGCCAATAGATTTTTGCGCGCTACCGCGCTGGCAGAAGCCGTATGAAACTGATGCAGCTCCAGCGCACCATGGCTCGCGCCGTGATGCAGCCGCTTACCTCCTCCGAACGCATGCAGGGCCGTGCTCCCGACGGCGGTCCGATGAAGCGCTACGCCTCGCGCTTCATCAAACCGAATGACCGCCTCACTTCCTTCGAACGGCTCGAAATCTACAATCGTCAGTATTGGTTTCGCGTGCTCGCGGCGCTCGGCGAAGATTTCCCGGGTTTGTGCGCCGTGCTGGGCCAAGGCCGCTTCGACGCCATGGCCAGGGCCTATCTCATCGCCAACCCTTCGCGCTCGTTTACGCTGCGCAATCTTGGCTCGCGTATGGAATCGTGGCTTCGAAAAAATCCCAAGTGGGCGGGGCCGAATCAAGAACTTGCGCTGGACATTGCGCGGCTCGAATGGGCGGATATCGAAGCCTTCGACGGAAAGACGGAGCCCGCTCTGCGTCCAGACGACCTTTCCATAGCAGCCGGTCCGCGGATGAAGCTAACCCTTCAACCGTATGTGCGGTTGCTGAGTTTTCGTTATCCTGTCGACGATCTTCTCCTCGAAGTTCGCAAAGAAGACGAAGACACGGACTTCGCCAGCAACACCTTCCAAGAACGTCGGAAACGCAAGCGCGTCCGCGCGGTCGCGAAACTCAAGCCGGCACCAATCTTTCTGGCCGTGCATCGCATCGACTACACCGTTTATTTCCGCCGCCTCGACCAGGAAGAATTTTCCATTCTCACCGCGCTGCGGCAAGGAAAAACGCTCGCGGCGGCGGTCGAGTGGGCCTTTCGCGGAAGCCAGATTGCGCCCGAAGAGCGGCCTCTGAAAGTTCAGACGTGGTTCGAAACCTGGTCTACACTGGGCTGGTTTTGCCGTCCGGAGAAAAAGCAGGCGGCCAGCTGAATCTTGTTGTTGCGCGTCACAATTTGCCCTGAGCAGCTTCTGTCGATTGATTTGCCGCTTTGAATATCTCGAGTAAAGTGCCGACGACTGAATTCTCATGAACAAAACACTCACGACTCTCGAATCCTGGCACGACAAGTATTGTCATTACGCTGATTATCTCCAGCATCCATTTCTGCTTTTTGTGCGCCTCTACTGGGGCGTCCAGCTGATCGAGAGCGGCTGGGGCAAGCTGCACAACCTCGATAAAGTGACGGACTTTTTCACCAGTCTAGGCTTGCCCGCTCCTGGTTTCACGGCTACGGCCATTTCCAGCCTCGAGTTCTTTGGCGGGTTGCTGCTGGCCGTTGGCTTGTTCTCGCGGGTGATTTCGCTTGTCCTTGCGATCAATATGCTCATGGCTTACATCACCGCCGACAAGGAAGCGCTCCATTCCATTTTTTCTGATCCGGACAAATTCACTGCGGCAGCGCCGTACGTGTTTCTGATTGCTTCGCTCATCGTGTTCCTGTTTGGCCCCGGAATTTTTTCGCTAGACGCGCTTCTAAGTCGGTTCTTCGCTAAGTCCCTGCGGGAGAATAAGAGTCCCGTTTAGGGTGGCGTGCAGATCGTTCACCCGCAATTCCTGCAATTGGGATAGGATGGATTCCGGGCACTCATGGTCCGGATGGAAACTACCCTTGGCTTCAGCAAACGCGCTTGCCTTATCTTTCTGCTTCTGCTCGTTCCCTTTCGTGTCGCCAAGGCGTCTGATGTGACTTCGACTCTCGTGATTGGTGGTTCTCGTATTGACGTGACCATTCAATCGTCCGCAACACCGAGCGCTCCGCTTTCCGAAACCGACGTTATGAAGTGGGTGCAGTTCGCGGCGGAATCCGTCGCAACCTACTACAAGCGTTTCCCGGTTCCCCATCTCACCCTCCGAGTCATTTCCTTCGAGGGGACTGGCGTACGCCATGGCATGACCTGGGGCCGGGACGGCGGCCTGATCGTCATCCACGCGGGGAACAAAACCACGCCAGCCGAGTTTGCCGAAGACTGGATGCTGACCCACGAGATGATCCATCTGGCGTTTCCGTCGATGGCCGATGAGCACCATTGGATCGAAGAAGGCATCTCGGTGTACGTCGAGCCCATCGCTCGCATTCGAGCGGGCCACTGGACGGCTCTCGCAATGTGGAGCGACCTCGTCCGCGACATGCCTAAAGGACTTCCCGGAGCGGACGATGCGGGACTGGACCACACGCACACCTGGGGAAGAACGTACTGGGGCGGGGCGCTCTTTTGCTTCGTAGCCGACGTGGAAATCCGCAAGCAAAGCAAAAATAAAAAGGGATTGGAAGATGCGCTGCGAGGAATTCTCGAAACCGGCGGCGACATTCGCGAAGATTGGGATTTGCAGAAGGCCCTCGCGACGGGCGACCACGCGGTGGGATTGGACGTGCTGGAGAGATTGTACGCCGAGTGGAAAGACAAACCGGTGCACGTGGACCTTCGGGTCATGTGGAAGCAACTGGGTGTCGAAGCCGACGGAGCGGTTGGCCTGAACGACGAAGCCCCGCTCGCCGTCATCCGCCACGCTATTGAGACCGGCACTCCCACCGCCAGCTCCGGCGCCGCCGCAACCTCATCGAACGCCTGGCCATCGCCAATAGACCCTGCCGCCCCCGCGGGTCCCCTGGCAATCTTCGCCGGCCGCACGAAGCGCTCAAACTGACCATAGCGCAGGGCCATTTCGCATGTCTCTAGGAGCCTCTGGCCCGAGGGCAGGCCGGCTCGAGCTACGTCTTGCGGCGGAGCGGGACGTCTGCAGGCGGAGAATCTTCGCTGTCGAAAGCCGCGGGGCCGGGATGTTCGATGTGAAATTCAGGACGGGATTCGAGCAGCCGGACGCAGCGGTTCCAGCGGAGGATGCTGTCGTCATTACCGGCGGGGCGGGTTTTTTCGGCTTCGGCAAAGCAGCGCAGGGCTTCTTCGACAAGCGGTAGGAGAATGTGGGCGGAGCAGCCGGAGTGGAGTTGCGCTTTTGCGCGGCGTTCCTGCAGAAGGCCGCTGTAGTAGTTGCGCTCGTAAGGATCGCGGAGAGATTGAAAGACGGAGTGGGCCTCGGCGTAGCGGTCGGCGGCAGCGCCGGTGAACTGGTCGGTGATGGCGAGGCCGAGCATGCGCCGAGCCAGCTGATGGTCCGCGTCAACGACCAGGATATCGCGGCAGATGGATTCAGCTTCTTCGGGTTCGTTGAGGTAACGGTAGAGTTCGGCTTTGGCGATGGCTTCGGGGATGCCTGCTTTGGAGATGGACTTGAGTTGGTGTGGCATGGACCCTCCTGAGTGCTCCGGAGAACAACGCACCGGCGGCAGCCTGTGCCGCCGGATTATGTTACTGTCCGCGGATTTTGCGGAATAGCATAGTCAATGGATCGTAGAACTGGTCGACTACACGCTCCTTGAGCGGAATGATGGCGTTGTCGGTGATATGGATTTCTTCGGGGCAGACCTCGGTGCAACATTTGGTGATGTTGCAGAGGCCGATGCCGAGCTCCTCCTTCAGCAAGCCAACGCGATTGCCGGCGTCAAGCGGATGAAGCTCGAGCCCGGCCACGCGTACGAAAAATCGCGGGCCGCCGAATTTCGCTTTAGCGTCATGCTCGCGAATGACGTGGCAAACGTCCTGGCAGAGAAAACATTCGATGCACTTGCGGAATTCCTGGACGCGGTCGACATCGATTTGGGAGATTTTCCAGTCGGTGTTCTGGTGCGGGTGAAAGGCGGGGATTTTCTTGTTGACCTGATAATTCCAGGAAACGTCGGTGACCAGGTCTTTGATTCGCGGAAAAGATTTCATGGGCATGACGGTGATGGGCTGGTCCTTGGGAAGATCGTCCATGCGCGTTTTGCAGGTGAGGCGCGGTCGGCCGTTGACTTCCGCGGAGCACGAGCCGCACTTCCCTGCTTTGCAGTTCCAGCGCACGGCGAGATCGGGCGCGAGATGGCCTTGAATGTAGTGGAGCGCGTCGAGTACGACCATGCCCGGGGCCACGGGCACGGTGTAGTCGACTGTTTGGCCACCGACGGTGCCTACGCCGCGGAATACTCGTAATGTTGCGTCAGACATCTAGGAGTTCTCCAAAGTACGCTCGGGGTACTACGCCCGAGATTGCTAGAACATTGTGGGCTAAAGCCCGGCACCACCAGCACCCGCCGAAAAAACTGCGGGCCACAAAACCTAGTCAGCCATGGCGAGCTGCTTCAGTTCATCGGGCATTTCCTCGACCGCAGATTCGCGGCGCTTCATCTCCACGCCTTCTCGGACAATGATGTTGTGCTTTTTCTCCCACACGGGATCGTAATTCGGATAATCGATGCGGCTGTGCGCGCCGCGGCTTTCCGTGCGTGCGAGGGCACTGAGAGCGACTGCTTCGGAAACCGTGAGCATGGACTTCAGTTCCGACGCTAGATGCCAGCCGGGATTGAAAAGGCGCGAGCCCTCGACGCTGGCTTGCGCCGCGCGAGTTTTTAGTTGTTCGAGCTCGGCGAAGGCTTTCTTTAGATCTTCTTCGGTGCGGAAAATTCCGACCAGGCTTTGCATGACCTTTTGCAGGTCGCGGTGAACGGCGTAGGGACTCTCGGAATTGGGATTCGAAAACGGCGCGAGCAGTTCCTTTTCGGCTTCTGCGATTTGCGCTTCGGAAACTCCGGTGTAGGAGACACGCTTGGCGTGTTCCGCGGCGCCCAGTCCGGCGCGTCGGCCGAAAACCAGCAGATCGGAGAGCGAATTGCCGCCCAGGCGATTCGAACCGTGGAGGCCGGCAGCGGCTTCACCAGCGGCGAACAGGCCCGGCAAGGTGGACTGCGCGGTTTCCGCTTCGACGCGAATGCCGCCCATGACGTAGTGGCACGTGGGACCCACTTCCATGGGGCCTTTAGTGATGTCCACATCGGCGAGTTCTTTGAATTGGTGGTACATGCTGGGGAGTTTCTTCTTCACATATTCGGCCGGCTTGTGAGAGATGTCGAGATAAGCGCCGCCGTGCTCCGTGCCGCGGCCTTCTTTTACTTCGGTGTAGATGGAGCGGGCCACGACGTCGCGTGTGGAAAGTTCCATGCGCTGGGGGTCGTATTTCTCCATAAAGCGCTCGCCGAGTTTGTTGCGCAGAATCCCGCCTTCGCCGCGAACGGCTTCGGTAACGAGAAGACCCTGCACGCCGGGCGGCCAGACCATGCCCGTGGGATGGAACTGTACGAATTCCATATCCATAAGCTCGGCTCCGGCCTGGTAGGCAAGCGTCATGCCGTCGCCGGTGTACTCCCAGGAGTTGGAAGTGACCGGCCAGGCTTTTCCTATGCCTCCGGTAGCGATGACAACCGATTTGGCTTTGAAAACGATGAAGCGGCCATTTTCGCGCCAGTAGCCGAACGCTCCGGCCAAGCGGCCGCCATCGGTGAGGAGACGCGTGACGGTGCACTCCATGTAAACGTCGAAGCCAAGCTGCACGCCGCGATCCTGAAGCGTTCGTATCATTTCGAGGCCGGTGCGGTCGCCGACGTGGCACAGACGCTTGTAGGTGTGGCCGCCGAAGGCGCGCTGGAGAATCGCGCCTTTGTCGGTGCGGTCAAAAAGCGCGCCCCACTGCTCGAGTTCGCGGACGCGGTCGGGAGCTTCCTGCGCGTGAAGCTGGGCCATACGCCAGTTGTTTAGAAATTTTCCACCGCGCATGGTGTCGCGGAAATGAGGTTGCCAGCCGTCGGCGGCGTCGACGTTGGCCATCGCCGCGGCGATGCCGCCTTCGGCCATCACGGTGTGTGCTTTTCCAAGGAGAGATTTACAAACGACGCCGACGGAAGCGCCCTTCGCGAGAGCTTCAATCGCGGCGCGCAATCCGGCGCCGCCGGCGCCGATGATGAGAACGTCGTGTTCGCGTGTCTCGTAGCTGGTGGTCACATGAGCCTCAGGTCGTGGATGGCGCCGCTGGCGACCAGACGGATATAAAAGTCCGTGAGGCCGACGGTGATCAGACTCGTCCAGGCCAGAAGCATGTGGCGATCATTCAAAAAGCTGACGCCGCGCCAAACGGCGAAACGGGATTTGCCGAAGGAGGCGCAAGAGAAGCAGTCGAGTTTTCCGCCAGCGAGATGGCGGAGGGAGTGGCAGGAAAACGTGTACAGCGTGAGCATGACGATGTTGACGCTCATGACCAGAGTCCCAAAGCCTACACCGAAATGGCCGCCGAAATCGTAGGCGAGCACGACGTCGTACCAGAGAAACCCAAGAAATACGAGCGCAAGATAGAAAAAATAGCGGTGAACGTTTTGCAGGATAAAGGGAAACGCCGTTTCGCCCCGGTAGTTGCGTTTGGAAGATTCGCCCACGGCACAAGCCGGCGGATCGAGAAAAAATGCGCGGTAATAAGCTTTGCGGTAGTAGTAGCACGTGGCGCGAAACCCGAGGGGTCCGGCGAGGATGAGCAAAGCTGGGGAGAATTTCCACCAATGATGTTGAGGATCAATGAGCGGCGAATAGAAAGGCGAAAGATAGGGCCCCCATTCGAAGTACTTATTTTCAAAGGCCCGCAGCGTCGCGTATAGCCCAAAGCCGCCAAGAAGAATAATTACGGGCACAAGTTCGACCCACCAAGCGTCGCGGCGCAACGTGCTTCCGAGCCGCGATTCGGGCAAGAGGGTTGGCGAGCCAGCCATCTAGGGACCTCCAGGGTGGCAGTGAGCAAATCAGAGACTAAATGATTGCACACGAATTATATCCAAGACACGGCGTAACGGCCAATTCAGAGAACAGGGTCGCCGAAGAGATGGCATCCCGGCCGGTCCCGAGATCGGCCGAGTGTGTCGGCAGCCGAAATCAGTGGCTCCGGAGAATCCCGATGTCCAAATCGCCATGTTTCGAACGACATTCTAGTAGCAGAGCAGGATGCCTCCGAAACGCATAACGGAGACTTGGAGGGTTGGCCATGAGCATCGTGAAACTGTTGCTGGTTATCGGAATCGTGCTGACCGTCGTCAAGGTATTGTTGGGGCCGGACTGCTGGTTTTTCGCGGTCGAGGCCGTCGTAAGACTCCTGGTGGTCGCATGGATATCGGCTGCCGGAGCTTAGGAGCTGTGGCAAACTGGCACCGCAAAAGTAATTTTGGCGAGGCTGTCCAAATCGCTGCGCTTCAATCGTCATAGTAGTAGTGGAGCTGGAATGCTTAGCAAAACCCGTGAAGGAGATTCTAGAGTGAAATACATCCTGATGGACTATGTCGGCGAAGCGGGCTGGCCACAATTGACGAGGAACGAGCAAGAACACTGGTTGGGCGCTTATCAAGCCTACATGGAGGCCATGACCAAGGCGGGCATACTAAAGGACAGCAAAGGCCTCTATCCCACCTCGGCGGCAACGACCGTGCGGGTCGCAAACGCCAAGACCCAGGTTCTTGACGGCCCCTATGCGGACTCCAAAGAGCAGCTGGGCGGCTTTCATATCATCGAGGTGGCCGATCTGGACGCCGCGATCTCATGGGCAGCCCGCAGCCCAACCGCTCTTCACGGTGTCGTCGAAGTGCGTCCCGTGCGCGAGGGCACGCTTCTGACGGACGACCTTTCCCAATACATCAAACCAGAATAAGCCCGAACGCAGCGCAAGTTTCACAATGACACGTCAACAAAGACAAGAGGAGAAGAACATGCGTAAATTAGTCGTTTTCAATATGGTGTCGCTGGATGGTTTTTTTGTAGACCGCAAAGGCGACATGAGCTGGGCCCACAAGAATGATGCGGAGTGGAACGCGTTCGTCAACGAGAATGCCAGTGGCAATGGCGTGCTCGTCTTCGGCAGGATTACTTACGAACTGATGGCCAGCTACTGGCCAACACCGATGGCGCTAGAGAATTCTCCGGTGGTGGCCAAAGCCATGAACGATATCCCGAAAATCGTGTTTTCGCGAACGCTGGACAACGCGTCGTGGAGCAACACGAAGCTGGTCAAGGGCGACCTGGCCGCGGAAATGCGCAAGTTGAAAAAAGAGCCCGGACCGGACATGGTAATTCTGGGAAGCGGCAGCATCGTTTCCCAACTGGCGCAGCAAAATCTGATCGATGAATACCAGATCGCGCTGAGCCCCATTGTTCTTGGCAACGGCAGGACGATGTTCGCAGGCGTCAAGGAGAAGCTGAACTTCAAGCTGACCAAGTCGCGCACCTTCGCCAATGGCACGGTCTTCGCTTGTTACCAGCCAGGGGCCTGAGCGAGGAGCACCATGGCCAACCCAGCTGCACCCCTCGAAGGCACTCCCGCGCATTTGCTGGGGCTTGTCCTTATAAGCATAAGCGACACGGCGCGTCGCCAGCGCGTCGTAGTTGTCCAAATCGCTGGCGGCCAGGCGTCATTCTAGTGGCGGCGCATCTTGCCTGCCAAATACCAATAGAGGAGACTCGAGATGAAATACATGCTGATGGCTTATGTGAACGAAGCTGCTTGGCCCCAAATGACGAAGGACCAGCAAGAACAAGGCATGGCGGCTTACACCGCGTACCGGGAAGCGCTGACAGCGGCGGGCGTCCTCGCGGGCAGCAACCGCCTCCAGCCAAGTTCGACAGCGACCACCGTGCGGCTTGCCCATGGCAAGTCGCAGGTCCTCGATGGCCCTTTTGTGGAATCGAAAGAACAGTTGGGTGGCTACTTTCTCATCGATGTCGCGGATCTCGATGCGGCCATCTCGTGGGCGGCCCGGTGCCCGGCCACCAGCCACGGTGTCGTCGAGGTGCGTCCCATCTGGGGCATGCCCGCGTGATCCGCGTCGCAGCGTAATGTTCATGACCTTCCACGACGGCCAGGAGCGGGCGCGCAGCACGGCAGACACCGTCGCGCGCCGCAGCTACGGCAAGCTCGTGGCCTTTCTGGCGGTACGCACCCGGGACGTGGCCGCGGCCGAGGACGCGCTATCCGAGGCGTTCGCCTCGGCCCTCGCGGATTGGCCGCGCAATGGATGTCCCTCGAACCCGGAAGCGTGGCTGCTAACCGTGGCGCGGCGAAAGGCGATCGATATGGCACGCGGCCGTCGTCGACATGAAAATGCGGGCGAGCAATTGCGGGTCATGGCAGAAAGCCTGGACGCGGCCGCAGCCGAATCGGAGATCCCGGACGAACGTCTTGCGTTGATGTTTGCTTGCGCGCACCCGGCGATCGACGCCGGAATTCGCGCGCCCTTGATTCTGCAAGTGGTGCTCGGACTCGATGCTGCCATGATTGCATCGGCATTCCTGGTGTCTCCCGTGGCCATGGGCAAGCGCCTGGTGCGTGCCAAAGACAAGATTCGCCAGGCCGGCATCCCCTTCAGCATCCCAGGGCGCAACGAGCTTCCCGGTCGCCTGGACACCATTCTGGGCTCCATCTATGCCGCCTTCGCAGAAGGTTGGACCGATCCTGGCGGGACCGATGTGGCTCGCCGCAACCTGACCGAGGAATCGTTTTTTCTCGCTAGGCTTGTGGCCGAGATGCTGCCGCAGGAGCCGGAGGCACTGGGGCTGCTGGCCCTGATGCTTCACGCGGAAGCTCGACGGCGCGCGCGCCGCAGCGCGGACGGCGAATACGTTCCGCTTGCCGAGCAGGATCCAGCTCTGTGGGACTGGGAGATGATCGAGGAAGCCGAGGCGCTCCTCCTCGCGGCCAGCCATTGGAAGGCGATTGGCCGCTACCAGCTCGAAGGGGCGCTGCAGTCGGCCCATGTTTTTCGTCGGCGCACGGGTCGCGGTAACTGGCCGGAGGTGGTCCAGCTGTACGATGCGCTATGGGCGATCTGCGGTTCGCCCGTGGTGGCCATCAATCGCGCCCTGGCGATTGCCGAGATTCACGGCGCCAGCGCTGCTCTGGACGTTATGCCCAGCGTATCCGCCGACGGGCGGCTCGCTGAGTACCAGCCCTACTGGGCCACACGCGCGGAACTGCTGGCCAAGACAAGCGCGCACGAGGAAGCCCGCCACGCTTACGAAATCGCTATCGGTCTCGAACGCGACCCCGCCGTCCGCCGCTTTCTCGAGAAGCGCCTGTCTCGGCTGCCGCTTGGACCTGCTTGCTGAAGCGCTCTCTTCGAATCGATGCCTAAAGGATGGAACGGATTTCAGGATCGATGGAGACGTGTGTGGCCGGGACGCCGTCGATCGAGAATTTGGCGCCGTGGGCTTCGGTGAAATGGAAGAAACGGCTGATGTGGTAATCCTCGTCGTAGGAAGAAAAAAGGCGTTCCGTTTCCTCCGCCGAGAGTTGAAACGAGGAAAGAGAGACGTGCTGGCTGAATTGGCCGGCCAGGGAGAGGTACAGGTCGACAAGTTGGCCGAGTGTCATGGAACTGGTGCGGCGAACGAGTTCGGCGCTCATAACTAGCTTCGCTGGAGTGTACTGCGGCCTGAGCGCCAATAAAAGAAGGTAGATGCCCGCTGTAGCCGTCCGTTTGTGGGGGAACTTGGGGATTGGTAAGATATGAGGCGGAATCGAGGAAACCAGGAGGGCAGACTATGAGTATTGCAGTGGGACAAACGGCGCCGGATTTTACGTTGATGAATCAGGAGAAAAAAGAAGTAAAATTGTCGGATTTCGCGGGGAAAAAAAATGTCGTGCTGGTGTTCTATCCCCTGGACTGGAGCCCGACTTGCACGAATGAACATGCGTGTTTTGTAAATGAGATGAAGGCATTTGAAACGCTGGACGCGGAAGTGCTCGGAGTCAGCGTAGACAGCGTCTGGTCGCACAAAGCGTATGCGGAGAAGATGGGCATCAAGTATTCGCTCTTGGCGGATTTTCAGCCGCGCGGTGCGATGAGCGAAAAGTACGGCGTCTTCCTCGCGGATAAGGGGATTACGGGGCGCTCGATCGTGATCATCAATAAGGCGGGAAAAGTGGCCTGGGCGAAAGACTACGACATTCCCGTAGTGCCGGATCTGAAAGAGGTGTCGGCGGCACTCTCGCAGGTCAAGGCTGCCGTCGCGTAGAAGAAGAAAGAAAAGCTTAACGCGGAGAGACAAAGTTCACAGAGAAGCAAGGAAAGCGGGCCGGCGATTGCCGGCCCGCTCTCGTTGAAGCACACCATTTGAGGTCACTGGGAGGCGGTATCGTTTCGAACGACGACGCCGCCCTTCATTACGAACTTTACGGATTCCAGAACACGGATGTTGGAAAGCGGATCCCCCTTGACAGCAATGATGTCCGCGTAGTGCCCCGCATCGAGCGCCCCAACTTGGCTAGCCCAACCGAGAAGATCGGCGGCGTTTACCGTGGCAGCCTGGATGGCGTCGATCGGCTTCATACCCCATTCCACCATTTTTGCGAATTGCCGAGCGTTGTCGCCGTGGGGATAAACACCGGCATCGGTGGCGAAAGCCATTTTTGTACCGGATTCCCAAGCATGGCGGAAATTCTCGCGCTGCAGGCGCCCAATTTTCCTTTCCTTCTCGATGAATTCGGGGAGCATGCCGACTTTTGTACCTTCCTGCAAGATGAAGTCGTCGTTGTAAATGTCGAAATCGAGATAGGTGCCGTGTTTTTTGGCGAGCGCGATGCCTTCGTCGTCGATCAGGCTGGAGTGCTCGATAGAATCGATTCCGGCATTAATGGCGTCCTTGATGGACTGCGTGCCGTGAGCGTGAGCGGCCACTTTGCGCCCAAGCTTGTGAGCTTCTTCGACGATGGCTTGGAGTTCTTCCAAAGAGTATTGCGGCGTCCCGGGCTGGTCGCCTTTGCTGAGCACTCCACCGGAGGCACACACCTTAATAACATCTGCACCATACTTGATGACCTCGCGAACTTTTTCGCGCGCGGCCCACGGGCCGTCGGCGACGCCTTCCGCTTTGCTGTGATATTCGGCGGGAAGAAGATTGTTGTCGCAGTGTCCACCGGTGATGCTGAGCGGCGGACCAGAAACGATCATGCGCGGCCCTTCGATTTCCCCAGCGTTGATGCCATCACGGACGGCCACGTCCGTGTAACCGGTGGCACCAACGTTGCGAACGGTGGTGAATCCGGCGCGCAGCGTAATCCGCGCGTTCTTGACACCGGTCACAGCCTCTCGCGGGACGGAAATACCGAGGGCTTGGTAACCGCTCGCGGTGGGGTCGGCAGTGATATGAGTGTGGACGTCGATCAGGCCGGGAAGACAGGTTACCGAGGAAAGGTCAATTGCCGAGATCCCTTCCGGCAATTTGGTGGAGGCGGCGGGTCCCACCGTGGTAATGGAGCCACTGTCGTCAAACACGACGATCTGATCGGTGAGCATGCGACCTCCGCGGACGTCGAGAAGCTTACCGCAGCGGACCGCCCCGGGCGCGGCGCTGGCGGACGAAATAAAAAGGAGGCAGGCCATGAGGGCCAACAAGGTTTTGCGCATGTGTTCTCCGTAAGCGACGAATCCGAACAGGAGAGGATATATCGCTCGGCGATGTTTTGGAAATGCGGTGGCGCGGATTGGGAAACTAGGAAGAACTGTGTGCGGCTAGCGGCTAGAGGGCAGGACCGGGACGAAGGAACGAACGTAAAGGACGAGCTGCCAGCGCTGCTCCTCCGTGAGGCGTTTTTTGAAGGCCGGCATGGGTTTTCGGCCTTGGCTAATTTGGTAGAAAATCTCACCGTCAGTAACGCTGTTCATGTGCTGGGCATCGACCAGGCTGGTGGGAGAGGGATAGTAGCTGGCGGCGTCTGGTCCATCGCCTTTTCCGGTTTGGCCGTGGCATTGCAGACATTTATCCAGATAGATGGAGCGGCCAGCGGCTAAGGCTGACGCGGAAGGCTGGATGGGATTGCGCCGGCGCTTGGCTTCGTCGGGGACTTTCCAGGGCCTATTTTCATAATAAGCAAAGACGGCGACAACACAGAGCGTGACGAATATCAGGGCTAGAATAAGTTTCCGTGCGCGAACCGCGTTCTGTGAGTTGATGGCCATAAGAAAATTTTCGCATACAGGATTGGAGGACGAAACAAGAAAGACGAAGCGCTTCACCGAGAGCACGGAGCGCCGAGAGGGCGCCGAGAGCACGAGAAGTGGTAGGAAATTGGGGGAGAGGGAAAGGATTGGCGCTACTGGCCGCGGAAGATGAGCCACAGGAGCTCGGCGTTGAAGAAGAGAATGGCGGCAGCGACGATCCAGGCAACGACGACGGTGAAGCGGGAATTGGTAAACTCACCCATTCTGTTGCGGTCACCGGTGAATAGAATCAACGGAATAACGGCGAACGGCAACTGAAAGCTGAGCACCACCTGGCTCAGGATGAGCAGCGAGGTGACTTGGCCTTCTCCCGCGATTCCGATTACCAGAACAGCGGGGAGAATAGCAATCGAGCGCGTGATCAGCCGGCGGAGCCACGGCTTGAGACGAATCTGGAGAAAACCTTCCATGACGATCTGGCCGGCAAGAGTGCCGGTCAGTGTGGAGTTCTGGCCGGAAGCGAGAAGCGCGCAGGCGAACAGGGTGCTGGCCAGGCTCACGCCGAGAACCGGGCTGAGAAGCTTGTAAGCGTCGGCGATTTCGGCGACATCATGCAGGCCACGCGTATGAAACGCCGCGGCGCCGAGAATGAGGATGGCGGCATTGATGAACAGGGCGAAGCCGAGAGCCACGGTGGAATCGAAAACAGCGTAACGCATGGCCTCGCGGCGGTCGCGGACCGAGGCACCGAAAGCGCGCGTCTGCACGATGCTGGAGTGCAGATAAAGATTGTGCGGCATAACCGTGGCGCCGAGGATGCCGATGGCGATGTACAGCATTTCCCGATTGTGCAGAATTTCAGCGCGCGGGATGAGCCCGACGACGGCTTCTCGCCAGACCGGATGGGAGAAAAAGATTTCGTAAGCGAAGCAGCCCGCGACGGTGGCAATGAGCGTGACGACGAAGGCCTCGATGATGCGGAAGCCGCGCCCTTGCAGGGCAAGAACGATCAAGACATCGAGTCCAGTGATAATCACTCCCGCGAGAAGCGGCAGACCGAAGAGCAGCTTGAGAGCGACGGCGGAGCCAAGCACTTCCGCAAGGTCGCAAGCGGCGATGGCGATTTCGCAGACGATCCAAAGCGCGATGGAAGTACGACGCGAGTAGTGCTCGCGGCAAGCCTGAGCCAAATCGCGCCCCGTGGCGATGCCCAGCTTGGCCGAAAGCGCCTGCAGAAACATCGCCATGAGGTTGCTGATGAGAATGACGCTGAGAAGCGTAT
>Ga0210394_10000099_pt1 | contig 213285 bp, 166 predicted proteins | sample IncBWC12MmetaG_FD_160121 | JGI IMG/M metagenome (GOLD analysis project Ga0210394, IMG submission 160121) | Forest soil microbial communities from Barre Woods Harvard Forest LTER site, Petersham, Massachusetts, United States - Inc-BW-C-12-M | ecosystem: Environmental > Terrestrial > Soil >...
ACCGTGATTACGTCAAGGGTGTCTCCGAACTCACCGCGCGACACTTCGACGAAATCATTCTCGACGACTTCTTCTTCGTGAATTCCAAGCGCGATTCCGACATTGCCGCCAAAGGGACGAAGAGTTGGACGCAATACCGGCTCGACTTGATGGACGACGCGGCACGCACGCTGGTGATCGGACCTATCAAGAAGATCAACCCGAAAGCCAAGGTCATTATTAAATTTCCGAACTGGTACGAACACTTCCCCGGCCTCGGCTTTGATCTCGACAAGGAACCAAAACTCTTCGACGGCATCTACACCGGCACGGAGACTCGCGATCCGGTCATCTCCGATCAGCATTTGCAGCAATACGAGAGCTACCAGATCTTCCGCTACTTCGAAAACATCAAGCCCGGCGGGAACGGCGGCGGTTGGGTCGATACCTTCGGCACTCGCTACGTGGACCGCTACGCCGAGCAGCTCTGGGATACCATGTTCTCCAAATCTCCAGAGATCACTCTGTTTTTCTACGGAGGCCTGCTCCAGCCCGTCGCGCCTGGCGACCGCGACGCCTGGAAGGATCTACCCACCAGTTTCAACTACGACCAGATGCTCGCTTATCGCGATGCGAACAAATCCGCTGCATCCACGATGGCGCGCGTCGCGGGATATTCGCTCGATCAGGTTGATCCCATCGTCGGTCAGCTGGGAAAACCGATTGGCATCCAAAGCTACAAGCCTTATCAATCGGTCGGCGAGGATTTTCTGCACAACTATCTCGGCATGATCGGCATTCCGATCGACTTGCATCCATCGTTTCCCACAGATGCAGACGTCGTTTTACTTACGGAGTCGGCAAAATTCGATTCGGACATCGTCAGCAAGATCAAAGGGCAACTGCAGGCGGGAAAGAATGTAGTGATTACGTCTGGATTGTTGCGCGCCCTGCAAGGCAAAGGTATCGAAGACATCGTGGAGCTGCGCTTCACCGGCAACCGTGTCGTCGTGCATGATTACCTGCGGGCGTTCGGCGCCGGCGCGGGGAGCACCCTAGGCGACAAAAACAATCCCGATGTCCTGATTCCCGAAATCCGTTTCCTGACCAACGACGCCTGGGCCCTGGTCCGTGGCATCGCCAGCGGCAACGGTTTTCCGATTCTGCTGATGGACCGCTATTCGAAGGGCATTCTTTTCGTTCTAACCGTCCCGGATAACTTCACTGATCTTTACAACCTGCCGCCTCAGGTCCTCAGCTCCATCAAGTATTACATCCTGGGAAACTTTCCGGTCCGCTTGGACGCACCGAGCAGAATTAGTCTGTTCGCATACGACAATCAGACCTTTATCGTCCAATCCTTTGCCGACACGAAAACCGATGTGACCCTATCCATCAGCGACGGTGTCTCCAAAGTTAAGAATCTCGTAACCGGTGAAATTATCTCCGGCGAAACACCCGCTCCGCCCCAACGCCCGCCGCGCGTCTCCTTAGGCCCGCAGCGCACCAATTTCCATATCACGTTGCAGCCTCACAGCTACGCCGCCTTCGCCGAAATAAAGTGAACCTTTTTCCGGTAAGGCACTAGGGTTCATCGGAACTTGATCAGGATCGTCTTGCATGTCTGGATCTAACTCGTGGCTGAACAGTGACGCGCTCTTCTTTGACCGCGTCGCCGATGATCTGATGTATACCCATGCGCCCATTTGGGAAGCCGCTGAGCCAAGTCAGGACCCGACGAGTTGCCGCCATCTCAGTCCCTCCCCTAACACAACTATTCAGACAGGTGGATCCGACTGCTGTCGACCGAACTAAACGCAAAAACGGCGCCCCGTTTTTTCGGAGCGCCGTTTTTGCAACAATCACTCTCTCAAGCTTTTCTTAGCGCGCCAATGGCCGCTGAAACACCGGCATCCCAGGGCGCCGCAGCGGATACCCCTGCGGTTGACCATGGGCTTGCGCGGGAATCAGCCCATTCGAATGGCTGGCATGACCGATGTGCCCGTGCTGGCCATTTCCATTCGACGGCGCGGGCTGCGGCAGCCGCGCCGGATTACCGATAGGGCGCAGGGTGATAGGAGCCGCGTTCACGTGATCGCTGATGGCTTGCAACCGCTTCAGGATCGACTGCCACTGTTCCCAATCCAGTTGCCGCAGGAACGGCCGCAGCCCCTGGATGAACGGATCCTCCAGCAGCGCCTCTCCATCCGATTCTGGAATAAAGAACCGGTTCAATCCCACGTTCAAAGCCTCGGAGATCTTTTCGAGCGTCCCCAGGCTCGGGGTCATCTGTCCGCTCTCGATGCGCGACAGATACGAGCGGCTGACCTTCGAGCGCGACTGCAACTGGCTTTGCGTCATCCCGCGAGACTCCCGCAGTTGGCGAATCCGCTGGCCGATATTCTCTACCGTCTCCTGATTCGCGAACTTCGTGGCGGTCACTTCGGGCGCCGCCTGCTCCTGCGGAGCCTCCTGCGGAATCAAATAATCCATCCGCTGGGGCAATACGCGCACGCAGCGTCGGCAGTTGCCGGTTCGCGTTCGGTATTGGACCAGTCCGCAAGTCTTGCAGCGAATGACCTCCCGATCCATCTCCAACGTGTTCATCATGGTCTCTTTTTCCATAGTCACAGACACCGGAACTCCTCGCTGACTTGTGTTTTTCTTCCGGCGTGCGGATAGGAGGGAACGTCGGAACGTTCTTGGAGGGGAAGGCTTGTTACTGGCGCGAAGGGAGTGTCCCTCAGATGCGCAATTCCTGTCAAGAATATTTTTAGGAATCTTTTGCGGGAATCAACCGAAATCGCCCTTGTTTACGCCGGTTTTTCGCCTGTCCGTCCGGTCGGGGTCTGCGCCTCTCTTCAGCCGATGGTAGCTTCGGCGCGGCAGCACAACTACATATTGTGCTTCAGTTCTGAAATTCTCTATTTCCCATTTCGGCACAATCCGAGCGTTCATAGCATAGGCTTCAGCCTGTGCGCCACCCAGCGCGGTATTGCGCTCACAGGCTGAAGCCATGCTACCGGTCTTGGCTGCGTGTCCTCTGTGTTAAATTCCCATGTCGAATCTCGAAGGGGAAAACAAATGCCGACGCGCGAAGATGCCTGGAAGCTTCTCTGCGAATACACACAATCCGAGAGCCTCCGCAAACACATGCTTGCCGTCGAAGCATGCGTCCGCGCCTACGCCCGCAAAAATGGTGCGGACGAAAACCTCTGGGGCCTCGCCGCTCTCCTCCACGACTTCGATTACGAGCGCTGGCCCAACAACGACCACGCCCCCGACCGCGAGCATCCCGCCGAAGGCGCCAGAATACTCCGCGAGCACGGCTACAACGAAGAACTCATCCGCGCCATTCTCTCCCACGCGGAATACTCCGGTGTGCCCCGCCAGACTGCTCTCGAGCACACGCTGTTCGCCTGCGACGAACTTGCCGGCTTTCTCACCGCCTGCACTTACGTCCGTCCTTCCAAAAGCATCCTCGATCTTGAAGTCAGCTCGGTCAAAAAACGAATGAAAGACAAAGCCTTTGCCCGCGGCGTCAGCCGCGAAGACGTAATCAAAGGCGTCGAGGAACTCGGCATCCCTCTCGACGAACACATCGCCTTCTGCATCGCCGCCATGCGCGAACAAGCTGATGCCCTCGGCCTCCGCGGCTCGATCTAGCACTGTCACGCCAGGCGTTCGGCCGCAACCGGTTTCTATCGGCATTTGACAACTATCATGCAAGGCTAGACGCTCGGCTCACTTCTGTTTCTTCCGGGGCCGCCTTCCGGCGGCCCTTTTTTTGCTCGCCTCGCGGACTCCCAATCCAATTTGCCATTGCGCGCGTACTTCCTTCGACAGGGCAAATGTCCGTCGTTCCCGGCGTGGAACATTCCCTTCGAAGGAGATGGTCCAATGAAAACCACGTATCTTCGCACCGCTTTGGCAGGCCTCACGCTCGCCGCATGTGTTGCGCTCGCAAGCTTCACAGTCGTCGCTCAGCCTCCCAATACTCTCTACGACCGGCTTGGCGGCAAACCGGCCATAACTGCGGTGGTCGACGAATTTGTCGCGCGCGTCGCCGCCGACAAGCGCATCAACAGCTTTTTCGCAGGCGTAGCCGGCGATCCCAACCGCCTCGCCGCATTCAAAGGCAAACTGGTCGACCAGATCTGCGAAGCCAGCGGCGGGCCCTGCAAATACACTGGGAAAGACATGAAGTCCGCTCATGAAGGAATGGGCATCACGGAAGCTGACTTCAATGCTCTCGTGGAAGATCTCGTCGGAGCGCTCGATAAATTCAAAGTCGCGCCCGATGACAAGCAAACGCTTCTCGGAGTTCTCGGTGCCATGAAGAAGGACGTCGTCGAGAAGTAAACAAAAAATTGGTGCGCCCCTAACCGCATGAGCGGCTTCGGCGGCGCAAAGTGTCCCTCTCCGATTTTCAGACTCTGCCGCGAGTAGCCGAACGCCGCTCCCTCGTGTAGCATGAAACAGTTCTGAAAAAAGGAGAGTCCATGACGCGACCCGCAGGTACGTACGCCGTTTTTGAAACTTCCCTGGGAAACATTGTCGTCAAACTGCTTGAAAAGGAAGCGCCCAAGACTGTGGAGAACTTCGTCGGTCTCGCTGAAGGTTTAAGGGAATTCGTGAACCCGATGACCGGGAAGAAGGAGAAGCGAAATTATTACGACGGCCTGACTTTCCACCGCGTGATTCCGCAATTCATGATCCAGGGCGGCTGCCCACGCGGAGACGGGCGCGGCGGTCCTGGCTACTCCTTCGCCGATGAATTCCATCCATCCCTGAAGCATTCGAAAGCCGGGAAACTCTCCATGGCCAACTCCGGACCGAACACCAACGGCAGCCAGTTCTTCATCACCGTCGCCCCCACGCCTCACCTCGACAATCGCCACACCATTTTTGGCGAGGTGGTCGAAGGGCAGGATGTGGCGGACAAAATCTCCAACACGCCGCGCGACGGCATGGACAAGCCTCGCACTCCGGTCACCATGAAAGTCCGCATCGAACGAGTCCCCTGATTTCAGGACGGCCATGCTCACGCCCGCGCGGCTAACGCAATTCACGGTCGAACTGATTTTCGTGCTCCTGGGGGTCCTGGTGATCTGGCTGGGGCTTCATGGCCGCATCAACTTCAATCCTCGTAGCATTCCGTGGCTGGCCATCAGCATCGGTGTGATTGCCTGGGGAGCACTGGCGCTCGCCAAGCCCGATCCGTGGTGGATGCGCTGGCAGAAGTGGAATCGCGGAGGCTCGATGGTTCTGCTCGGCTTGTTGATGCTCGGTATCGGACGCATTCCATTCGGTTGGGTCGGGCGCTTTTTGGCCCTTTGCGGCTTCGTGCTGATCCTTCGCGGCGTTTTCGGTTCGGTTTTAATTTTGCGGCAGCGCTGAAGCAAGTTCCTATATAATCCCCCCCTATTCCGAAACCCTCCAGCCCGATGTTCCGCCCAAGGCCGGACGTGGAACATAGTCACGCTAAGCAAGGAGAAGACCTGTGCTCAAAGAATTCAAAGAATTCGCAATGCGCGGCAGTGTGCTGGACCTCGCCGTCGGCGTCATCATCGGCGCCGCTTTCGGCAAGGTGGTTTCTTCTCTTGTGGATGATGTCTTGATGCCGCCACTTGGACGCCTGATTGGCAAGGTGGATTTTTCCAACCTGTTTGTTAATCTCGGCGATACGCATTTTGAAACTTTGGCGGATGCAAAGAAGCTCGGCGCTCCCACGCTGAATTACGGCAACTTCCTGAATACCATCATCAACTTTCTGATCGTGGCCTTCGCGATTTTCTTGCTGGTCCGCGCGGTGAACAAATGGTTGCCGAAACCGCCGGCACCGGTCACCACAAAGGAATGCCCCCAATGCGCCATGCCCATCCCCGTCGCCGCCAAGAAGTGCGGCCATTGCGCCAGCGCAGTCTAATTGATTCACGGAAGGTTCCGAGGACCGGACCTTCGCAAAAATTGACAAGGCTTTAGCCGCTGAGGAGAGAAAAACGACCGCTTACCTTCAGGTTTTTTCTGGCTTCTTTTTCAAGTTGGACTCGACGTGCGCTCGCAACCGAGCCACCAGTGCCTCTTCTTCTCCATCATTTAATTCCTTCTGGACTTCCTCCAGCGCAAAATGAACTACGTCGTGGTGATGCAATTCTAGCGGCGCGATCGCCTCGTTGAAACGCAGCCACAGCCGGTGAATCAAGTTCACTTCATTCGCCGTAAGGTTGGGCGCGTGCGGCCCCAGCACTTTGTAAACCTTGTCGCCATTCTGCAAGTGAATTTCGAGGTTGAATTGCGGTTTGGGGTCCCCCAGCTTCTCCCAGGCGTCGCCAATATGCCGTGCCTGTTCTTCCGTCGGCTCCTTCGGAGAATGGCCAAGCACGATGGTGCTGGATTGCAACGAAGTCGCAGCCCGCAGGATGCCGTCCCACAAATCACTCGCTGCCACAATCGCCAGCCGGATGCTCTTCCCGCGTTTTTCTGCCATCGACAGCGCCTGGGTGAACAATTGCTGCTCGATGCTGCCAAATAGTTGCTCGGCATCCAAATCGTATTCGGCGGACGCGGAACGCCGCAAAAGCCGCACGTGCAGAACCACGACGTCCCGGCGCCCCGGCTTCACCCGATCGAGCACGCTCCCCAGATGATAAAGCGCATGAATATTGCTGACCGGCACGAGGATGTTTCCCGGACGGGCGCCCACGGCCTCGGGCGTGAGTTCACCTTCCATAGCCAGATGGAATTGATCCATCTCTTCATGGTGCGCGGCGGCACGTCCGCGCCGGGAGATTTTCTCGGAAATCGTAAAAACGATGAACAGAGCCACAGAAAAGATTCCGCCCGCAATCGTGGCATCTTTCTTGGTAAATAGATTGACAACCGCAATACCGAACAGCGTCAGGGTAATCAGACCCAGGCCAACAGGTATTTCCACCCCGAAAATATGGAAATTCAGGGGCACTCGATATTCGCGATCGCCGGGATGCGTGTAGCGCAACACCAGCACCGCCACGCCCTTCATGGCAAAACTCCAGATCACGCCAAACGCGTAGAGGTTCGCGAGGAAATCGACATTGCCGCGGCTAATGATGATGGTCAGAATCTGTAGCCCCGCGATGATGTTGATGATGCGGTAGGAAGTCCCAAATTTCCGGTGCGGCTGCCGGAACCAACTGGAAAGCACCCCGTCTTCCGACACCCGGTTGAGCACTCCGTTCGAACCAACGATTGCTGTGTTCACGGCCCCGGCCAAAATCATCGTGCCGACGACGACGACAAACCCGTGGAAGATGAGCCGCAGCAGAAACGGACCTTCCAGGTTCATGGCTAGTCCGCCGATCAGGTTTTCCAGAAAATTCTGTCGCGTGGTGTCCGGAATGATCATCACGGCGAAGAAAGACACCAGCGAAGTGAACACCAGGCTATAGATGAAGATGACGAGCCCGGTTTTCTTCAGGTTCGGCAGTTTAGGGTGCTCGATTTCACGATACACCTGCGCGAGCGATTCTTCCCCACTCATGGCCAGCACCGAGTGGCCCAGCCCCACAAAGATCGCAATCAGTCCTGCGAAATGCGCAAAGTGCACGCCGTAAAGCCAGCCCATCGCGTTAGGTCCAAGTTTCAAATTGCGTGGATGCGGGAACGGAGGCAATGCCGGGTGGCGTAGGAAGACCGTATACAGACACCAGCCAATCAGGATCACGACCATGACCGTCGTGACTTGCATGATGCGCATGGCCTTCTGGCTGGATTCGTGGACGCCTTTGATGTTGTACCACCAAAAATACGCCGTGCAGAGAATCGCGAAGCTCGCGGCGCCAAAATTAGGCGAAACGTGAAATCCGAGATGAATGTAATCGCTGGTCTCGTTGATCAGGCCGACAATATACTGGCCAGCGGACACACCGCTGATCGGGCCGGTCAGAATGTAGTCGAACATCAAGGCGGAAACGCTGAACTTCGCCAGCGTGCTGCCCATGGCCTCCTTGACTACGCGATAGACGCCACCGCGCACAAACATGCTGCAGCTTTCCACGTAGATCGCGCGGACCGCGTAGGAAAACAGCATGATCCCCAAGATGAACCACGGCGCGGCTTTACCGATGTAGCTCTCCGCCTCGCCGCCGGCATAGTAAGCGGAGGACGCGAGGTCGTTCAGCACGATTGCAGCGGCGCGCCAGAAGGAAATGAAACTCAGGAGCGCGGTGGTCGCTACGAGAACACGGGGAACACCGTTCCCTTGGCTGCCCGGGGCAGCCGGGTTTTGGGGATTGCTGCTCATTGACGGGTGTTTAGACCTGCAGGCATTAATGCTCGCATTTTTTCCGCGGCAAGTCCAGTTTGCGCAGGAATCTAACCGTTTTGACCCCGCCAAATCACGCGAAACATGCTACTTAGACGCCACCGAAGCGCCGCGAAACGCTTTGGCGCATTCCTCGCAAGAACACAGGGTGCGAAGGTAGGCATAACTGAAAATCCCCGTCGAATGGCCGTCATTGAAACTGATCTGGATTGCGTAATTGCCGACCTGCGTGGCTGCCTGCGCGCGCAGTTTCGGCTTGTACATGGGCAGAAGCGGCGAAGCTGGAAATTTCTCCGCCGGATGAGATTCTTTCTTTTCCCGTTCGTCGTTGCAAGTCGCACAGGGACAGTTGTCTCTGAGAAAGGCGAAGTCAAAATGGCTGGAGTGGCCGTCGGCCCACCTAATGTCGACACCCGATCCCGTTTTCACGTGGACTTTTACGTCTTTTGGTTTCTTTCGTAGGTCGAGGGGTTCCGGCATGGTTGCTCAGCGGCGATGCGGATCTTCTTTGTGGTTGCAGCATTCCCCGGGCGGGATGGGATTCCCGTGCGGGCAGGTCGTCGGATGACCCAGGAAGCTGCAAATACGCTGATCCAATTCCGGACTAATAATGTGTTCGAACTTGCAGGCCTGGCTGTGGGCTTCGTGCTCGTCGATGCTGAAGGTGTCCTTGAAAAGCCGTTCCGCCAGCCGGTGCCGGCGCACCACGTCCCGCGCCCGGCTCTTCCCACGATCGGTGAGCTGCACCTCGTGATCTTCTCTCACGGAAACCAGGCGCAAATCCTCCATGCGCGCCAATGTTCGCACCGGGTCCACGCCGCCCGGAGTGCGAATATGTTCCACGTCCGCGCGGTTCCCCTCTTCGCCGCAGACCCAGATCTGTTCGAGCAAATGGTCAAAGTGAATGCCGTCATCCATGGAGATACGCTGATCGACAGCCAGATGCCCGTGAGCCAGCTCGATCTTGCGATCCGCCTGCTGCGCGATATCGGGGTCATGAGTAACCATTAAAATTGTGTGGCCCGCCTGGTGCAGTTCGCGGAACAACCCGATCACAATTTCTTCGTTCGCTTCGTCCAGGTTGCCGGTCGGCTCGTCCGCAAGGATCAGCTTCGGATGATTGATCAAAGCTCGGGCGATGGATACGCGCTGTTGCTCTCCGCCGGACAGCTGCGATGGCAAATGCGTCAGTCGATTCCCGAGTCCAACGCGCTTCAACGCCTCGGCAGCCTGGGCCTCATCGGTCATGCTGTGAAAATATTGCGCCAGCATTACGTTTTCGAGCGCGTTTAAATACGGCACGAGATGAAATTGCTGAAACACAAATCCGACCTTTTCCGCGCGGTAACGCACCAGATCGTTTTCACTCAAATCCGCCAAGTCCACTCCATCGACAACCACATGTCCTGAAGTGAGCGTGTCCAATCCGCCCAAAATATTGATCAGCGTCGTCTTCCCGGAACCCGAAGGTCCCATCAGCGCCACCCATTCCCCCGCTTGGATGTTCATGGAAATGCCGTTCAGCGCGCGCAGCGTCCCATAATCCTTCACCAGCGCATCGATTTTGACCTGGGCCTTCAATCTGCACCTCGAAACACAGACGCTGGCCGGATGCTCGCCAGGCGGCGCAACGGAAACGCACTCGCTATGGAAGTAATTACGGTAAGAGCTACTGAAACAGGATACACAATCCAACGCGGCTCCGCAGCCACGCCAAATACCGTCTTCCCAAGCCAGATTGAGCCAACGATGCCGATCGCCGAGCCGAGCAGTCCCGCTACCATTCCGAGCAGGATGGACTCTGTCAGGAACAGCCGCACCACCTGACGCACTGAACCGCCAATTGCCTTCATCAAGCCCACGTCGTGCTTCCGTTCCACGGCCACATTGCTCATCCCGGCCATTACACAAAGGAACGTCAGAAACAGCACCAGCAGAACGGTTACGGAGAGAATGCCACTGATGCGGTTGTAAATGCGGCTCTCCGCCTGCGCGAATTGCTTGATGCCGTTCACGCTTGCGCCGGGCAACCGCTGATTTAGTAAGGAAATGAAAGACTTCAGCGAATCCGGCGTTGCAGTAACACTGAGCTGGATCAAGCTAAGGCGCTCCTCGAGATCGGCCAGAGACTGCGCGGTTTTCAGTTTCGTGAAAACCTGAGCGTCTTCCGCGCCACCGGTAGCCACCACGGCGAACACCTTGCACGACGCCGTTCTTCCCCGATTCCGCAACCGCAACGAATCCCCCGCGTGCACCTTGAATTGAGCCGCAGCTTTTGCCCCGATTTCGCAAGCCTCCGGATCGTTTTCGAGATTCGCCGCGTATTCCGCGCGTTGTCCAGGCCGAATTTCCGTCAATCCGTGTCCCTCAGTGCCCGCAATTACCGCTGGCTCGAAACGCGTCCCGTCCGTTTTCGCCACTTCTCCGATCAGATAAAGGAATCCAACCGCGGGAACCGGCTTGCCTTCGTACTCTGCGGGGAGTTGTGCAAGCAAGCTCTCATCCAGGGTAGCCCCGCCTGCATTTTCGTCGTTCGCCGGTCGCGAGGTGACGATTACATTCGCTCCCAGGGCGCGAAATTCCGTTGTCAGCCGCTTCTTCGCGTCCATCTGCAAATTCAACAGCGCGCTGGTTACCGCTGCGCCCGTGCCCAGTGCCAACAGAATCACGAACAGCCGCCCATAATTCGTCGTAAGCAGCCTGCGTTCGATCCGCCAGAACATGGAGAAGCCGTCCATCATTCTCCTCGTAGAATGGGCGCTGGATCGTAGCGCGAAGCCTGGCGGAGCGGAAACGCGCTACCAAGAAGGGTGATCGCCGCCGCCAGCGCAAGAATGATCAGTAGAACAAATAGTTTCGGCTCCGGCGCGAACCCGAAAATTCGCTGGCCCAACACGCGCGCCAGCACAATGCCAACAGCGTATCCAATGCCCCCGCCGACAAACGCAAGCAACAGCTGTTCAGCCGCGAGTAGCACGCCGACCAATCCAGAATTTGCCCCAAGCGCCTTCATCAGTCCAATTTCCGACCGTCGTTCGATGACGGACGCCGCCGCTGAAGCTCCCACCGCTAGCGCCGCAGCCAGCAACGCGGCAAACGTAACCAGCCACAACAACGTGCGCACATGAGTCAGTACATTCCCCTCCCCCTCGGCTACGCGCCGGATTACGCGCACGTCTGTGCCTTTCAAAACCTCGCTGATTTGCAATGCAATCGACGAAACATAGGGTGAGCAATACCACTTGTCATATTCCGCTGCGGTCATCGACCTCGGATCGCGGCGCGCAAACGCGTCTTCCGGCTTGGTTAGCGCGCTCACATACAACCGGCGGTACTCGCCCGGCTTGCCCGCGATTTGTTGCGCAATCGCAAGTGGTGTTACAACTGCATCGTCTTCCGGGCCGCCACTCGTGAGAATGCCCACAACTTTTAGCGCCCGCCAGCTCGTCTTGCCGCTCGCGCGTACATTGATCGTGTCGCCGCGCTCGATTCCCGACCGCTTGGCGAGCAATGCCCCCACAACGCACTGGTCCGCCCCTTCCTTGAACCACTCTCCTTCGACATTCCACCAAGGACTGGTCTTTTCTATGCCCGTGACATAGCTGGTTCCGTCCGGAATCGCAACCGAATGCTCCCGCCAAGTGCCAGTCAACGTCGCGTGTCCCACTCCATCCGGACTCGACCAGTTCTTCGAGGCTGGCGACCAAGCTTGAACGGGCACTTCGAGAATCGGCGCAAACGCCACAATGTTGTAGCGCCAGAAAATCGTCTTCAATTTCCCAAGATCCGCTTCCGGGAGGTAGGTTCCCTCGTTCGCCGGACGGTAATCCACGCCGCCAATCTCTAGCGGCAACGAGTCCGCTTCCGGGGTCACCAGCAAATTCGCACCCAGGCTGCGAAATTCCTTCGCTAGTCGGTCTCCCACATCCAGAGACACACTCAACGCAGCCGTCGCCACGGCCATTCCCATCGCCAAGGCAGCCATGCTCAGAATTTTGCGGCGGGGGCGTCGCGTGAAGGAATCGGCTACGAGTCGCAGGAACATTTTCCTCAGGTGTGAAACGACTCTCCTATTGCGCTATGTCTTGCGCCGCCTTGGTCATTGCAGACGCGTTGAAAACGATGTCATTGCCTTCAATCTGCGAAGGAAACCCGATGGGATTGCATCCGCCTTTTTGCCCAATCGACGGAATATAAATGGCGGAACCGCAATGCCGGCAGATAACGTTCTGTCCTTCCTGTCGATAGCCTTCCGCGCCGCAAATAAGGCAGGCATCGAGCGCCGTGCCATAACCGTTGGGCTTCTTGATGACCATGAAGCGGATCGACTGGCCCTCCGTGATTAGCGTGAACAAATGCAAATTTCCATCCCGCACTTCTGACACGGGTATTCGCACAAGGTTGTTGACCGCCTTTATCGGCCTGGCTTGCGGCGGCGCGGAATTCACCTTCGCATAAATAAAATCTGCGGTCAGCGCCAGCACAACACCGAGACTTGCAAATGCCGCTGCCATCATCCAAAGCCGCTGCTTACGATTCCTGCCTTCCATCAGGCGCCGTTCCGCATCATTCATCGGTATAGCCGGCGGCTTTGCGCTAGACGCATTCTGCCACTCCCGAAAAATCATCACGATCACAGCGCCAAAAACAAAAACAAAAAAGAACAGCTCATTCCGCACGATCGGCCCCAAAATGGCCATCTCCGTCTTGCTGGACGGGATCCACTGCGCTTCGCTCAATTCGTGCAATCCAGTCACTGCCAACTGGATCGCCACTAGAATCAGAATCGAGCTAGTCACCGCAAAAAAACGATGTAGCGGCACTTTTAGCGTGCCCTTGAAAAAGAATACGCCGACCGCCACCGCCGCCGCGATTCCCGCCACCGTTCCGATCCAGGTCTGCAATCCTTCCGTGGACATTTCCACCGCGCGCAAAATCAGCGCCAGCTCCGCGCCCTCGCGCAACACCATCAGGAAAACAAACATGCCAATGCCCCATCCCGCCGCGGAGCCGCCACGCCCGGCATACTTCTCCACCTTTTCCTCGATTTCCTTCTTCAGGTGTTTCGCGACGCTGTTCATCCACAGGATCATGGTGACCACAAAAAACGAAGCCACCAGATACATCAAACCCTCAAAGCCATCTTCGCTGATGTCGAAACGTTCCAGCGCAATGGCCACCGCCAGGCTCAGCGCCACGGCTGCCGCCACTCCTCCCCAAACGTAGCGAGACAAATGCGCTCGCCCAGTGCGGGCCAGATAAACCAGCACAATGCCCACGACGAGCGAGGCTTCCACGCCCTCGCGAAGGGCGATCAAAAATGCAGAGAGCAACGAAAACTCCAGTTGAAAATCATTTGCAACTAAAATCCAGTCTACCCCCTCCCTTCTTCTCCGTCAAGGTCCCGTAACATACGCATCTTTTCTCCACCGCGCTGTAGAATGAGGACTTGTGCGTCTAACGACTCATATGGTCCGTGATCTCTGCCGCACGTTGCTGGCTCTCGTCCTCTCTTGGCTTTTGGCTTGCCCAAGCTTGCGTGCCCAGGGTCACCAAACGGCCGCAACCTCCGACGATCCTCGCGCAATGGTCAGGCCAGACCCGAAACGCGCCAAAAAACTCGTGGAACTTGGAACAAAGGAAGAAGATGCCGGCTCTTACGAAGCGGCACTGTCGGCCTACGACGAAGCTGTCCGCTACTCGCCCTTCGACCTCACCATCGTCGGAAAAGCGGCGGCCCTTCGCTCGAAACTGATTCACGCCTATGTGGATAACGCGGAAAAATTGGCGGTGGAGGGCAATCTTCAGGGCGCCACACAACAACTCGCCGCCGCCCTGCACATCGATCCCAACAACGACACGCTCCAGGAACGCCTGAAGCAGATGGAATCGATGCGAAACGAAACACGAAACACCGCGCTCGAAGAGCCCGCAGAAGGGTTGCCGCAAATCTTTCCGTCCAAGGAAACAAAGAACTTCCATTTCCAAACGGATCTGCACAGCGCCTACGAGCAGGTTGTTTCCACGTACGGTCTCAAAGTCAGTTTTGATCCCGATCTTCCCGCCCGAAACGTAAAGCTTCGGCTTGATGACGTTAACTTCGACACCGCCATGAAGGTTCTAGCTCTCGAAACCGGAACATTTTGGAAGCCGCTGAATTCAAAACTGATTTTCGTGGCCGCGGATACCACCGAAAAGCACAAAGCTTTCGAGACCGTTATCGAGCAGACCTTCATGCTTCCGGATTCGGTCTCGTCCACCGAAATGGCCGATGTGGTGAAGGTCGTTCGCGATTTGACCGGTGCCCAGCGCGTGCAGCAATCGGCCAACGCTCACAGCCTGACGATCCGCGACACCATTCCGCGCGTGCATCTTGCTGGCGCCATCATCAAGGATTTGGAGCAGGCTCACGGCGAAGTGCTGCTCGAGTTTCAATTCCTCGAAGTCGACCGCAACAACGCCATGAAGCTTGGAATTACCCCACCCGCCAGTTTCACCGTTTATTCCGTCCCTCCCAACCTCGCAAGCGCTTTGCGCACCGCCCCCAGCTACACCGCGCTTCTAACACTCTTAGCTTCCATTTTTGGCACCGCCGCTACAGGCGGCATCACCAGTCTTGCTTCCGCGATTCCTCCTATCGCGGCCTTCGGTGGCGGCAAGACCACCTTTCTTCTCACTCTCCCGAGCGTGTCCGGCGACTTTTCAAAATCGCTTTCGCTGGTCCAGAGCGGACGGCAGGTGCTGCTGCGAGCAGAAGACGCCAAACCCGCTACCTTTTTTGCCGGCCAGCGCTATCCCATCACACTTTCCTTGCTGTCCGGAAGCTTGGGCACCGGCGGCCTCACTCCGAGTGTGGGTGGCGTTGCCACCACCACGATTGGCACGCAACAATTCCCCGTGGGAAAAGGCCCGGTCGCTTTTGCCTCGGCGGATCTTCGCGGCAGTGGCAATCAGGATCTCGCCGTCGTCAACCAGGAGGACAATTCCATCACGATCCTACTGAACCAAGGCACGGGAGCTGTGTCCCAGTTCGCTCAAGCAACCGGTTCGCCGATCGTCTTGGGTCCCACGGCCTCGGGTTCAACACCAACCGGCGGCATCGTGAGTCCGGCAGTGCCATTGACGATCTCAAGCGCCACCTTGAGATCCGTCGCGGTTACACCCGGCGCAGCTTCCGTCGCTCCTAAAGGCACACAGCAATTTACGGCAGTCGGAACCTTTAGCGATGGCACGACGCAGGACATCACCTCGACGGTTAGCTGGTCCTCCTCAAACACGGCCGTCGCCACGATTGGTTCACAGAACGGCCTAGCCTCGGGCCAGGGAGCGGGTACGACGCAAATCACCGCGACCTTAGGAAGCGGGGCAAGCCCAGCGGCGACACTCACCGGGACATCAGCAATACTGCAATCCATCGCCGTCACGCCGACAACGGCATCTATCGCTAGGAATGGCACAGTGCAACTTTTTGCAACCGGTACGTTTAGTGACGGAACTAAACAGAACGTCACCTCCAGCGCCACGTGGACTTCCTCCAAAACCGGCGTGGCCAGTGTCGGCGCCGGCTTGGTCCGCGGTCTCGCAGCCGGCTCAACACAAATCACCGCTACGCTTGGCGGTGCGACCAGTCCCGTGGTGCCCATTACCGCGACTTCCGCCACCTTGAAGTCCATTGCCGTAACTCCGTCGAGTCTCGCCATCGCCGCGGGCACTTCGATCCAGTTTACCGCCACGGGAAGCTATAGCGACGGCAGCGTTCAGAACGTCACTTCCGCGGTAGCTTGGGATTCTTCGAATACTTCTGTCGCCATTATTGGCGCAAGTTCGGGCCTGGCTACCGGCGTTGCAGCCGGTACGACTTCGATCACCGCAACGCAGGGCGGCGCGGGCAGTCCGGTCGCCATTGCCATCGGAAGTCTGAACACTCTCACCGACGCGATACCCGATTTGGTCGTCGCCTCGCAGATCAACAACTCCGTGATCGTACTTCTCGGCAATGGAGACGGCACATTTACGAATCCAAAGAACGCCGTCAGTTACGTCGTTGGCAATCAACCGAGCAGCGTCGTCCTCGGGACCTTCAATACCAACACGGACGCGAATCTCGGTTTCGTCGTCACCAACTTCGCCGACAACACTTACTCCGTTTTCACCGGCAACGCCGACGGCACCTTCACGCAAGTGAAAGGCTCACCCTTTCGACTGCCCACTGGCGAAACCGGGCCAATCGCAGTTACTTCCGTCGATTTCAATGGTGACGGCAAGCCCGATCTCGCCATCGTCAACCAGACCAGTAATAACGTGACGGTTTTGGAGGGCAACGGCGACGGTACTTTCACGCCATTTTCCAAATCGCCTCTGGCAGTTGGGAAATCTCCCGTGGCAATCGCCTCCGGCACGCTCGCCGGAAGTACCGGCCCGGGTCTGGCCATCGCCAATCAGAACGACGACTCCATTACCGTGTATCTCGGCAATGGTGACGGCACCTTCAATACCGCTTCACAATCTCCGCTGGCCACCACCTCGGCCCCGGCTGGCGTCACCATTGCTGACTTTGCAGGAACGTCTACCGGCGGAATTGCCGCCACGGAAAGTAGCTCCGGCACAGTTATCGTCTATGTTGACCTCGGCAGCGGTCTATTCACAGAAGCTTTAGAGCCGGCGGCCGGCACTAATCCGAGCGCCATTCTCGCCGGTGAGTTCACCGGCAATCCCCTTCCGGACATTGTCGTCACGAACGACCTTACCGATGCCAACGGCGATGTTACTTTGCTGGTCAGCCCGACGAGCGCGATTGCAGGTTCGTCCACCACCCAGACGCCGTACCCCGGTTCGGAATATGTCGATATCGGTTTGAAGATCAAGGCCACGCCTTTCGTTCACCCGGACCGCGAAGTCACCCTGCAACTCGAATATGAACTCAAAGCTTTAACTGGCAACAGCAACAACGGCATTCCCATTATTTCCAATGAGCAGATGAGCCAAACCATCCGTTTGAAGGAAGGCGAAACCTCGATTGTCTCCGGTTTGCTCGATCGCGAGACAACGAACGTTCTCACTGGTATCCCTGGATTAGCGAAAATCCCGGGCGCGGGCTACCTGTTCGGCGTTCACACTGACTCTTTGACGAACAACGAACTACTGATCCTGATTACGCCTAGAGAACTTCGGATTCCCGATCGCGAAACGCGCAGCATTTATGCCGGTCGCGGCGATGTCAGCGGCCGAAGCGGAGTGGGCGAAGCGTCCCCGCCGCCCGCTCCCCGGCCAGAAGAGCCTGCGCCAACGGCTCCCGCTCAGCCTGTCGAACCGGCTCCGGAGCCGCCGCCCCAGCCAGCTCCGAGGCCCGAGACTCAACCGCCCCAGAATCCTCAATAAGTTGTCTTTTGGAATTGCGAAGCCTTGAACAAATTCGAGCGATGCCGGTCTAGACCGTCATTCTCCGTCCGGTCATGTACTCCACAATGGCCAGAGGCGACCGTTGCGGTTCGATAAGGGCCGATGGCGGCACAAGCAGCGTCTGTTCGAGAGCGTATTGTCCGGAAAGCACCGCGTGGCTTACGCAGTCTGTAAAGACCATCCAGGAGGAATTCGGCGGGAATTCCCAGCGGTTCTTCGGCGTGTTCTCCTGGAAATTTGCGTCCTCCTTCATGGCGTTGTGGCAGCTGTGCATCATGTCGTCATACGGCGATCGATTCGCACCGCGAAGGCCGAGCGCTCTCGCCAGGGATTGCATGCGTCGCAGAACTGGATTCTTGAGGGAAGCGGTCAACCGGCTATGTTTCACCATCAACGGACCAAACGCTTCGAAGGTTTGCGACGTCAGCCAAACGCGGCTCTGTGTCGGATTGATATTGGTGAAAAATCGTAGAATGCGCGCCCCATTCGTCGGGCGCGTCGGGAAGGAATCAAAGTGCAGCAGATCGTTTCGCGCATGCAGCCGTGCGGGGCGCCCTTGCTCTTCAATCGGCCGAAAACTGGCGAACTCCAGCTTCCACTGTCCCGCGTACGGAGCCAGAAAAGTCCTTAGAAACTCTACGGATCGCTTCGAATAGTTCGCCAGGATTCCGCGCAGCTTTTCCGCCTCCTGCACCTCATTGCGGTCCAGACCTGTAACTTTGTCTTCCAAAGGGCGGTACGCAATGTTTTTGTGATAAGCGGAACTCGATTGCTTGTGGTCTAACAGAAGCTCGCGGTCTTCGCCGGGAATTTCGATCGGTGATTGCGGCAAGAACACGATGTGTCCGCGCTCCAGCTCCCGGCATACTTCCTTTGCGCGGCCTTCCGGCCAATCCTCGCAACCGACCGGCCCATCGATCGTCACCCGTCGGCTGAAGCCCGGCGTCGCGATCTTTTCGGCTGCGGTGGCGGAATTCAAGCGAGTCTCTTTGCTCTCATAAGAAGGATTGGCGCTACGGCAACGGGTCGAACACCACCACGGGCTGGTACGTGCGCGGTACCACCGCTTCGGCGATCGCGATTAGTTTATTCTCCTGGCTAAACACGCGCAATCGCGGCGCATGCAAACCACCGCTTTCCAGTTGCGTCGTCGCTCCCGGCGGCAACTCCGTTCTTCCCACCTGCAACTGCGACGGCATGACATTGAACTTTGCTCCGTGGCGGACCTTTTTCTCGAGCACCGGCAGAACATTCGTTTTCGGATAATCCGGCAACAGATTGCCCAACGCGATGAGGCAATTTTGAAATTTTCCTTCGCGCGCCGCGCTCGCCAGCTCTTCCAGTTCGATCGCCTGGTCCAAAGAAAATTCGCCGACCGCCGTGCGGCAGATTTCGCTCAGATGTGCGCCGCAACCGATTTTCTGCCCCATATCGTGTGCCAAGGACCGGATATAGGTCCCGGACGAACATTCAATGGAAAAACGCGCTGCGGAACCCTCGATCCCGAGAAGGCGGTATTCGTATACTTCGACGCTCGCGGGCTTCAGCTCGACAGTCTGATTTTTGCGCGCCATTTCATACGCCGGCCGGCCGTGGACTTTTTTGGCGGAAAAGATAGGCGGCATTTGCTCGAAACGCCCCATAGATGCCGCTGCCAGCCGTTCGATCGATTCGCGATCCAACCGAGGAGCGGTGTCCGGCCCTGCCGCAGCGCCTTCGGAATCGTACGTGTTTGTGGCGTAGCCGAATCGGAATGTGGCGTTGTATCGCTTGCGTCGCCCTGAATAAAAGCGCACCAGCCGCGTCGCCTTGCCGAGAAGCAGCACCAGCACCCCAGTCGCGAGCGGATCAAGGGTGCCAAGATGCCCGATTTGCCGAAATCCGGCGAGATGCCGCACCGCATCCACAATGTCGTGCGAGGTCCTACCCTGTGGTTTGTTGATTACTACGGCGCCATCGAACGGCGCAGGTTGTGGTTGCCGTGCCATTAAAAGTTTCCGTTACGAGTGATTTTCAAGATTTGGTCTGGACCACACGGCCAATCGCGAAGTACCTTTTGTAGCGACCGCCTTCTGAGGCCGGCGCCTCGCCTGACGATCTACTCGCAGCCATAACCCGTCGTTCCGAGCGGAGTCCCCGAAGTGCGGAATCCCTGTTCGATCTGAACCCTTAGCACAACTCACGAACTCGCTTCCGGCGTCGAGGGCTTCTGCGCCTTCATCTGCTTCAACAACTGTTCGATGCGTTCCACGTGCTCCTGCGAAAGGTCTAGCGTGAAGTGCAAATCCGGTAGCCGCCGCAACTGCAACCGTTCGATCAGCTCGTGCCGGATAAATCCCGCGGCATGTTCGAGGGCCTTGATCGCGTCCGACTGTTCTTTGGCGTTTTCCGTCTTTACACTGACAAACACGCGCGCATGTTTCATATCCGGCTGCACGCGCACTGCGCTGACGCACACATTGCCTTCGAGGCGCGGATCCTTCAACTCCCCGGCAAGCATGGCGTTGATCTCGTGCGCGATTTCCTCGCCGACCCGTTCATGTCGATGATGATCCGGACTCATAACTTTCCTAAAGCTGCAAACCGACACCCTTCACAGAAATTCGACGTCATGGGAAACCAGCAGCGGCCCCAGAATCTTATACGCTTCCGCCAAAACGAGTTGAAGAGACTGCTCCACGTGCTGTTCGGCGTTCGACAACGTCACCACGCCCACCACGGAACTCTTCCAAACGTCCTGGAAATCCAACTCCGCCACCGCCACGTTGAAATGCCCACGCAAACGATCCTTCAAGCTGCGCAACACCTGACGCTTGTCCTTTAGCGACCGCGCTTCGGGTATTTGCAATTCCAAGGTTAACAGTCCTACCGGCATGGTGATTTGTCCTCGGGTGGTGGGGCCCGGGCTTCGACACCTAAGCTACCTTCGGGCCGGGACCGACCCTTGCGCGGCAGCTTCGGCGGCGGATAATTTGACGACCTGGAAGCATTCCAGAATGTCGCCGACTTTCACATCGTTAAAGTTGGCGATGCCGAGGCCGCACTCGAACCCGGTGCGCACTTCACTCGCGTCATCCTTGAATCGCTTTAGCGAACTGAGCTTGGAGGTGTAAATCACGGCGCCGTCGCGCACCACGCGAATCTGCGCGTCGCGCTTCATGATTCCATCCAGCACATAGCAGCCGGCCACCGTGCCCGCTCCTTTGACGCGGAACGTGTTTCGCACTTCGGCCCGGCCCAGATACGTTTCCTGAACCACAGGCTCGAGCAGCCCTTCCATGGCCTTCTTGAGCTCGTCGGACACCTCGTAAATGATGTTGTGCGTTCGGATGTCCACATTTTCCTGCTGCGCCAGTTCTGCCGCTTTCCGTTCGGGGCGCACGCCAAAAGCAATGATGATCGCGCCGGACGCGCTGGCCAGCAGCACATCGTTTTCGTTGACGGCCCCGACGCCAGCGCTGATGATCTTCAGCTTCACCTGTTCGGTTGAAAGCTTCGGCAACATCTCTTCCAATACTTCCGCGGAACCCTGCACGTCTGCCTTGATGACGATCGGCAGTTCTTTCACCTCGCCGGCCTTCAGTTGTTCGTGCAACTGATCGAGCGTAATGCGCGCTCCCGCGCTCGCTCGGAGAGCGGCGTCGCGCTGCTTGGACTGACGGAATTCCACCACGTGACGCGCCTTTGCCTCGTCCGTAACCTGGAAGTGATCGCCCGCTTCCGGCACTCCCTGCAATCCTAAAATTTCCACGGGAGTCGAAGGCGGCGCATCTTTTACCGGCCGCCCGCGGTCATCAAACATCGCGCGTAATTTGCCGAAAACAGATCCCGCAATGAAAAAGTCGCTGGTCTTGAGCGTCCCGTTCTGCACCAAGATCGTCGCCACCGGACCGCGGCCCTTGTCCACGCGCGATTCCAGCACCGTGCCGCTTGCCGGCGCATCGGGATTGGCCTTCAGTTCGCGCAGGTCCGCGACCAACAAGATAATTTCCAGCAGCTTGTCCAAATTCGTCTTCTGCTTGGCGGAGACTTCCACAAATTCCGTATCGCCGCCCCACTCTGCGGGCATCAACCCCAAATCGGACAATTGCCGCTTCACGCGTTCGGGTTGTGCTTCCGGCTTGTCGATTTTGTTGACCGCCACGATGATCGGCACGCTTGCGGCCTTTGCGTGATCTATGGCTTCGCGCGTCTGCGGCATAACGCCGTCGTCCGCCGCAACAACCAACACCACAATGTCGGTGACCTTCGCCCCGCGTGCGCGCATCCGCGTGAACGCTTCGTGGCCCGGCGTGTCCACAAACACCACGCTGCGCTCTCCCACTTGCACTTTGTAAGCGCCGATGTGCTGCGTGATGCCACCGGCTTCTCCGGCCGCCACGTCCGCGGCCCGAATGCCGTCGAGCAAACTGGTTTTGCCATGGTCCACGTGGCCCATCACGGTCACCACCGGTGGCCGCGGCTTTAGGTTCTCCTTGGTCTCTTCCTTCGCGACCTCCAGAACCATCTCCTCTTCAAACGAAACCACGCTCACGACGCCGTTAAACGATTGCGCCAGATCCGTCGCTGTCTGCACGTCCAGGGCCTGGTTGATGCTCGCGAACACGCCGCGATCCAGCAGCGTCTTCAGCAAATCCTTCGCGCGAATATCCAACTTCTCCGCCAGTTCGCGAATCGTGATTCCTTCGGTCAAAGTCACTTCGCGCGGCGGGCGCGGCTCTGGCGGCGCTATCGCTACAGCTGCCGCACCTCGTCCCCCTGCGCCGGGACGCTGCCTTGTTGGATGCAGCTTCCGCTCGCCTTCCATCTCACGCTTGTCGACCATCGGCCGTTGCCGTTGCGTCGGCCGGCGCGTATACAGTGGCTTGCCAGGTTCCGCTTTCGGCGGCATCTTGTCCGGGAACGGCGGCAACATCGCTGGGCGTCCTGGAGTACGCGGTCCCGGACGCGAGCCCGAGGGCATCGCTCCTGGTCTCGGACTCCATGGCCTTTGTCCGCCGGGGCCTCCGGATGCACTCGGACCTCCGCCGGGCCGAGGCGTGAATGGTCTTCCGCCTTGTCCTGTTTGCGGACGCATCGGTTGCCCCGGACGCGGGCCGCTCGGACGTTCACTTCGCGGTTCGGTTCCGGGGATCGGTCCTCGGTTGCCACCCGTTGGCATTGGCGGGCGCGCTGCAGGACTGGTCGTTCCTGCGGCCGGTTTCGCGGCGGCAGATTGGGTGCCGGGCTGTGGTGGACGAATTCTCGGTGGTACTCCCTGCGGTGCACGCGCAAGCGGCTGGCCGGGAGTTGGTCGCGGCGTAGCGGGAGGAGCAGGTCGGGGCGCAGTTCCGGGCGCACTCGGTGCCGGAGGAGCAGGCGCCGCCGGTTTCGCGGCGGCAGGCGCGGCGGGCGCTGGCGATGTCGGCCTCGCAGCAGCAGGAGCTGCCGGCGCAGCCTGAATTGCAGCCGGCGCGGCGGGCTTCGGCGCAGGCGCCACGGCAGCTGGTGCTGGTGCCGCAGGAGCTGCCGGCGCTGTTGGTTTCGGAACGACAGGCGCGGGCGGCGCCGCGGTAGGAGCAGGCAGCTTCGCCGCAGGCTTCGCAGGTTCCTGCACGGCAACTGTAGGAGCTGACTCCGCGGTTCCCTGTAGCGCGTGACGAACTTTCTCCGCGACTTCAACAGAAATGGAACTCGAGTGCGTCTTTTTCTCGGTTACGCCGAATCCCGGCAGCAGGTCAATAATCGCCTTAGCTTTGACCTCCAGCTCACGGGCCAATTCATTGATTCGTACTTGGTTTGTATCACTCATACTTCGTTAAGAATTTTTCTCTTCCTGCTGACCCTCAACAGATTCATTTTCCGTCGGCTCAGCTTTCGCAGGGTGATGCTCCGCAGTGGATTCCTCTTCGGTCGCTTCCGTTGTTTCCGCTGTGTTCTGCTCCGTCTCCGCTTTCTCCGCTTCCGTATTTGTCTCTGGCGCTGCCTCCGCGACTTCCTCCGCAGTTTCAGCAGCCTCATCGGCTGCCTCGGCTTCGCCTTCCGCGGGAGCCACTTCTCCGCCTTCGTAAAAGCGGTTCACGGCTTGATAAATCTTGTCCACCATCTTCTCGCCGATGCCCGGGATCTCCATCAATTGTTCCGGCGTCATGCTGGCCAATTTTTCCAGCGACGTGATTCCCGCCGCTTCGATCTTCTCGATGGTCTTCGGCCCTACGCCCGCGAGAACGGTCAGCGGCGTGGCCGGAGCCGTAAGAGCCGTCATCTGCTCTTCGATTTCGCGGCGCTTCTCCTCTTCGCTCTTGATGTCGATGTCCCAGCCGATCAGCTTGCTGGCCAGGCGCACGTTCTGCCCCTTCTTACCGATCGCCAGGGAAAGCTGCGAATCTTCCACGATCACTTCGAGCTTCTTGTTCTCTGGATCGGTGATCTGCACACGCGTCACTTTCGCGGGGCTCAAGGCCTTTTGCGCGAACGCCACGGTTTCTTCGTTGTAGGGAATAATGTCAATTTTTTCGCCGCGCAGCTCGCGGATGATGGACTGCACGCGCATACCCTTCATGCCCACACAAGCGCCTACGGGATCAACATCCTTGTCCCGGCTCGCCACGGCCACTTTTGTGCGTTCGCCAGCTTCACGCGCCGCCGCACGGATCTGCACCGTACCGTCATAAATCTCCGGCACTTCCATCTCGAACAAGCGCTGTACCAGCGACGCATCGGCCCGCGAGACGATTACCTGAGGACCTTTCGCCGCGCGGTCCACAGCCTTGATTACCACGCGCAAACGCTCGCCGATGTTATATGTCTCTAGTTTCGACTGTTCCCGCTTTGGCAGCCGAGCTTCGGTCCGACCCATATCCACAATCAGGTCCGGCCCCTCCGCGCGCTTCACGATGGCGGTTACCAGTTCACCCGCGCGCGTGTGGTACTCGTTATAAATCGTATCCCGCTCCGCCTCGCGAACTTTTTGCAGGATCACCTGTTTCGCGGTCTGCGCCGCAATGCGCCCCAGAACATCGGTCGGCTTCGTCGTGCGAATCTCGCCGCCCAGTTCGAGGTTCGGATCTTTTTTCTTCGCGTCGGTCAGGCTGATCTCTCGCTTCGGATCGGTAACTTCCTCCACCACAGTCAAAACCGAATACACGTCCACCTGGCCGCTTTCCGCATTGAACTTCCCGCGCAGGTCCTCTTCGGACTTGTAGAATTTCCTCGCCGCCACCACCATGGCATCCTCTATGGCGGAAATCACCACTTCCGGTTCGATGTGCTTCTCCCGGCTTAGCATCTCGATCTGTTGGTAGAGCAGATTCGCCATTTTCTTTCAGTCCTAAAATTCGATTGCGAGGTTCGCTTTGCGGATGTTCTCCAGCGGAATCTCAACCATCCGCGCCTCTTTGCCTTTTAACTCCATCCGGACTTTTCCGTCCGTAAACCCTTTCAAGCGTCCTTCGAAAAACGTGGCCTCTAGGATGGGCTGGGTGGTCGAAATCTTGGCCAGCCTTCCCGCGAATCTTTGGAATTCCGCTGGCGTCTTCAAGGCCCGGTCCATTCCAGGGGAGCTGATTTCCAGCACGTACCCCGGCCCGGGCACCAGTTCCTCCACGTCCAAAATCACGCTGAGCTGTTGGCTCACTTTTTCGCAATCGGCGTGGCTGATTCTTGCGTAGGGGTTTGCAGCTTCTTCCCCCTCAGTCGCTTCCGTTGACCCTGGCGGAGGGGTCCGATCGATGTATACCCTAAGGAACCGCTGCTTCCCCACCTTCCATTCAACATCCACGACTTCCAGGCCTTCCGAGCGCGCTACCCGCTCGGCGGCTTCGCGGATTTTTTCCAAATTCACCTAAAGACTCCCCGGCCTAAGCCGGTCTGAAGCTCAGTCCATCCGGCGGCAACAAAAAAGTGGGCTTGCGCCCACTCTATGGTGCGACCCGTAACAGAGCGAAAATAGAGTATATTCCGGTAACCCCGCAAAAGCAAGGTACGCCACTACCGTCCGGCAGTGTAGCGGCGGGTCTTTCGACCCGTGCTTTTTTCCTTGGCGAACGCGAATAACCTGGGAGCCTCCATAAAAAAGGCCCTGGCTTTGTGCGCCAAGGCCTTTCTTGCCATCCTCGAAGCTCCCCGAACTACTGCTGTGGCTTGGTTGCGGGAGGCGTAGCGGGCTTGGTCGGCGCCGGTTTCGCGGCAGGCACTGTGGCTCCGCCCTTCACCGGGTAGGCCTGATCGTACAGCTTGATGATTTCCTGTGTGATGTCGATATTGGTTGAGGCAAACAGAATCGGCGAATTCTGCGCCGAGGAATCGAACACGGCCACAAGCCCGTTCTCGCGCGCGTAGCGGTCCAGGACGTCCATCATCTTCCGCCCGATCTTGTCCACCACGTCCGCTTGCGCCGCCTGCACATCCTCATTTAACTCGTTGTTCTTACGGTCCAGTTGCTGCGTCATCCTCTGGCCCTGCTGCGTCAACCGCACCTTTTCTTCATCGCTGAGCGTGTTCGCTCCCGCGCTTAGCCGGTTGCGCAGATCGTTAATCTGTTTGTTCATGCCTTCCAACTCGTTCTGCCGCGGGGCAAATTGCGTTTGCAGCTCCGCCGAAGCCTGCTTCCCTTCCCCGGTTGTCACGATTGCCTGCCGCACATTGATCACGCCAATCTTGCCGGCCGAGGCGGAACCCGCTGCGGTCTGCGCTTGAACGGCCGTTCCGAGCAGGCATGCCATGCCGAGAACAACCACACCCATCATATTTCTCGAATTCACTGTATTCTCCTTATTGATCTTCGGGATGCCTTCCTCATCTGACGGTCGCCGAACGAAGGTTACCCTGAACTTTTTGCGTAGCCCGCTGAACTTGTTTCGTGATCCACGCTGAGACGAGGACAACCTGCTGGCTGGCGTTTCCACACTACCAACGCTGGCCCGTTCGCCGCCCCACACACCCACCCTGCAGCCGAATCACAAGCACTCAAGTATAGCTGACTCGCCAATTTCCCCGCAATCGGAGCCATTCCCTTTGTTCGGGTGGCGTCCTCCGGTTCTTGCGCAAACTCCTTACTTCGGCATCGGAATCAACAAAACACGATTGTTGTTCTGATCCGCAACCAGCGCGGTGTTCGTGAACGGGTCGATCGCCACAGCAAACTGCGACTGGCTGCTGATGCCCAAAGTGGCTCGCGTCGCAAACGTCGGGGCGTTCACTGCGTCGATTACCGACGAGGTATTCGACGTGGAGTTCACGCTCACCATCGTTCCCGTATTGAAGTTATACGCCAAGGAAAAAGGATTCACGCCCACGCGGATCAAACTCGTTGTTCCGCTGTCAGGATTAAACGAGTAGATGGCGTTCTGCTGCGTCGAAGCCGTGTAAAACAACGCGGGAGAAACCGCCGGGTCGTATACGATGCCGGTCGGATTCGCTGTCAAGGAACTAATCGACGAGGTCGTGGTCTTCGACGGCGGCGTAGTCGCAAGGTTCAGCACGTCCAGGCCGCCCGTGACGCTGGTCGTGCCGGCGTTTTGGATGTTGGTGACGACCGCGTCGGCGCGGTTCGGGTCGATGGCAATCGCCGTGGGTGGTCCACTCGTCGGGACCAGTTGCATGGGTGGTGTGCACGTACCGCTTGCGGTGTTGACACAACTCGATGTCGCCAGCAACAACGGCGTCAAGTCGATTGAGGAAACGCTGTTCCCTCCAGCGTTCGCGATCAGCGCCAGCGCCCGATCCTGATCGATGGTTACGCCAACGGGGGAAACGCCTGTGCAAATGTTCGTCGTCGTCACTCCGCTTGAGGCTGTCGTGCAAGTGACCGATGTGAAAGCCAATTGCGATGCCGCAAACGGAACTCCTCCATACTTGATGATCGAGGCCGAACTATCGGCATTGTTGGCTACGACTGCATACCCCAGTCGCGGTATCACATCCACTCCAATCGGATTTTTTCCGACATTGACGGTCGCCAGCAACGAGCCGTACGGTACTCCGTAATTGTGTGCGTTGGTCGAATCCAGGTTAATGAACGAAACAGTGTTGCAGCCGTAGTTCGTCACTAGGCCGACGTTGTCGATGCTGTCGATCACCACCGCTTCCGGCATGACCGCAGACGAGCAGAGCGAGGTCAGATCGAGGACGCCCACGACGAAGACATCCACGGTGTTCGAATTGACTCCCGCGCCGGTCACTACATCGAGCGCGAAATCATGAGCCCTCGTCAAGCGAGACGCCGCGATGGTGATATCGAGCTCCGCGTCCGTCGAACTCGTGATGGTGACTCCGGTCGAGTCGCCATCCAGCCGCACCACCGGCGTTCCGCCGCCGAGGAAACCCTGCCCCAGCACGCGCGCAGTTGCCGACTGGCCTACGGTCACGCTCTGCGGAAAGCAGGTGGCATAAATATTTGTCGGGTTCGCTGGATCGCATACCGCCTTCGGCAACGGATTCGGCGCGTTTGGAGTACTCGCGAGCGGCGGCTGCCCGCTTGCCACTCCGCCGGAGGTCACGATAAGGTCCCGGATGTTGACGGGCTTGAAAGTGGTCGTCGGATCAATGTCCAAATAAGTCAAAGTGTTCGATCCGGCGTTCGCCACCAGCACCAGGTTTGTCTTCGGGTCGTACACCATGGGGCCGTACACCGTCACCGGAGTCGAGGCCCCACTCGGCGTATAGCTGCCCTGCCCGTTTTGCCCCGTCTGAATCGCCTGAATGATGCGGTAGGAAGCCGTTGTGCCGCCGGCGGACTGCCCTCCGGGATTGATCAACGAAATTTCGTTGTAAATATTCGCGGGATTGTATGCGACCAATACATTCGTGAACGGATCCCAGGAAACGGAACGCAATCCCACTTCCGGCGCTCCCGACGGACTCGGAGTACAGGTATTGCAGCTTCCCCGCGTCAGATACAACGAACTCACGCTCTGGTCCAGCGTGGAGATGAATCCGATCTGCGGCGCCGAGGTAGCCGCGTTGGGATCGGCAAACGCAAACGTGCGGGTGACGGGATTGATGGCCGCACCGGTCGCCGTGGAGCTGACGCTGAACGTGTAGTAAGGATTGCCAAAGGTTACCGTGCCACCACCGCCCGTGGCCGCGCCGCACGTCGTTCCATTGTAGGTGTAGGTGAACGTATAGTTGGCCACACTGGTTACGTTGTAGGTTCCATTAAACACGGCGGGACTGGCCCCGGCGATTAGCACCGTTCCTGGCGACGACGGATTCAATCCATTGGTGGTCGGAGTGGTTATCGTGACCACGCCGTTTGTGCACGTGATTCCATTCGGAGCCGCGGCAATGGCCACCGTGTTGTTGGTCAGCAGCAGGTTTACAACCGAGGTGACTCCGGACGACGCCACATTCGTCGTCCCACCGGTTGACCCGGGTGTCACATAGGCTAGAGGCACATCCGGTTGCATCACCACCTGAGGCGTAGCGGACGTGTTCATCGAGACAGAGGCAATGGCGCATGGCACTTTTTCGGTGGAAACGAAACACGGTGGAGGCGTCGCAGTCGGGTTCGGATTTACGTCGACCACAAATCCAACGAAGGCATTGGAAAACGCCACCACCGCGTAGTGGGTGATTGGGTCGACTCCCACGGAGAATGGCATCGGCGCCGTGGTTCCCGGTGGTTCCTGCACCAATCCTTTGAGGTTAATCGGCGAGCCGATTACCTGCCCGGAAGGCAGCGCGAGCAACGTCAGCGTGTAATCGGCACTGTTCACCACAACGCCCAAATCTTGCCCGGGATAGTTCGTCAAATTGATCTGATTGTCGATCGCGATTCCCGTCGGCTGGTTCCCGACGGCCACCTGCGCTCCCATCTGTGGCATGTAGCGGCCGGCCAAGGACGTGTTGGGAACCAGGTTCACAATCTGCACGGCGTTGGCACCCTGATCCGTGATTACCGCATAGCCCTTGGTGGAATTGAGGGCCATGCTACTCGGCGCGACATTGGTAGTGCCGCCAACGGCCGGCAAGGCAACCGACGGTGGGTTCATGATCTGCGTCGAAGGTGTCGACGAAGTCGATGGAGTGAAAAAGGAGGAACTCAGTCCGGCAAAGACCGGTTGCACGGCCACATCTGTCGTCTTTATCGGGTATGGAGGCTGCGATCCCTGCGGAGCGTTGCTTACGATCGACACCGGGTACAATCCCGGACTGTTCGTCTGGCTGGTGGTGAGGGGTCCGGTAAATTGCCTGGCGCTAAACGCTGTCGCGATGTTCAACTGCCCATTGAAGAGCAGATTGACAATGGGACTGTTGCCGCCGCCGTAGTAGCCGCCATCGGTGGAAAATTCCGTATTCGTGCCCTGAGGGTAGCTGTCGGGCACCGCCGACACCAGCGCCGGGCTGGCGTAAACCAGACTGATCGGAAAGGAAATCGATTTCGTCTGTCCGGCATTGTTCGGGTCAGGAATGTTATTGACGGTGATCTGCCCCGTCCCTGCAGTCGCGAGTTGCTGCGTGGTTAATCGTATTCGCGTCATGATGGACGCATCGCAGGTCACCACCGGCGTCACTCCCGTAGCGCTCGGCTTGCAATACGCCGTGGTAATGGGGATCGTAAATATGTTCGACGGCGGAATCACCTGGGGAGACTGATTCGGTCCCGGGGGCGTAAATGTGATGCTCGTCGTGTTCAGGAGGTTCTTCGCATCCAAAAAGACATCTTGCAATATGCCACCCGCGGGAATCGTGGTTGGGTGAATCCCGGTAAATGTCAGCGGATTCGTGCTGGCGGGAACCAGCGTAATCGTCGCGAGCGCATAATGGGTTATGTCCGCCTTGGCCCACACTACAACGTAGACCGTTGGGGCCGCAGTCGAATCGCTCGACCCGCTCGAGATCGGATATGTTTGAGTTGGCTGCTTCGCCGGCGCAGTAAACACTCCTTGTGCCGAAATGCTGCCGCAGTTCGGGCTGCAAGACACATCCTGAGGTACGGGGGTCGTTCCGTTCGGGAAATCCGTGGTGTTATTCGCTACCGGCTGTACTACCTTCCATTGTGGGTTCGCGGTAGCCGGAGAAGTGTTCAGAAAATCGGCGGTAAATTGTACCTGTTGCGCCGGAGTAATTTCTGTCGGCACCGTCGCGGTCGTGGGCGTCACCGCGGACCGTATGCCCGTGTCGAGTGTTAAAGCCGCAGTGCCCGTTTTCTTCTTGTTCGCGTCCGCGGTCGCCTTGAAGGTGAGCGTCGGAATGGGATTCGGGAAATTGCTAAGTGTCGGCGCTGTATAGGTCAAAACGTTACTCGGCGAGGTGGGCGTCGATGTCCAGGTTCCCAGGCTGCCATTATTCAACGCCGCGACAGTCTGGCCGGAGGTGCAGTTGAATGGCCCCTGCTGTGTCGGGCTCGGCTGCGACGTCGTGGGGGTCGGCGTGTAGACGTACGTGCACGTCCATTGCGAAGTCGTTTCCGTCGACCCAGTCACCGTGGACGAAAAGGTCTGCACCGTGCCGGCGATCACCGTCGCCGTGCTGGGCGACACGGTATCCACCACCGTATTTGCCCCCGAACCGCTGCACCCGCTCTGCCACGCCATCGCCCCCGCGAGCGCCAGCATTGCGGCCGTCTTCATTGTGCGCAACTTCATGAATCACATCTCCCTGGTGAGTTCTGCGCGAGTAACCACCCACGCCACTTCGTCAATCTTCGTTTCCCCGTTTGATGGCCTGAAATCTTTTTCCCGTTGCCCCGCTTAGAACGTGCGGCTCACCGTAAACCGGAACGTGGTTAACGGCTCGAAATAGTTTAATCGGCCTGGATTCTGCAAAACCGGCTGAACCTGGTACAAAATCGACGGATCGCACTGGTTTGGATGCAGCGGATTGGTCAGCCCTAGCGCCTGGCACGTGGTATACAGGTTCGTCAGATTGACCTTGTCGAACGGCGCGATGATCGTTTGGTGGATGCGCAGCGGATTATACGCATAATAGATCCGGAAGGGCGCCTGCACGATCGGAAGGTTCACGTTGAATTCAATACCCACCGAATCGCGGATGTGGAAATTGGTGTTTGGCGCGATTTGCAATTGCTGGTTCTGATTGACCAGCGGAAATTGCTGGTTGATATTCGCTACGCCCGTCGGATCCAGCTTCAGCGCATTCTTGTTCAGGATTCCGTCGGTCCCGATGTCGTTGAACAGCGTCATGCCCACGGGACCCGCAATCGGGATGCGGTACTCCAGGTTCGCTACGCTTTGAAGGTCCGCGCCGGGGAATGTGATGGTGTAGGCGACCAGCGGCACGTTAAACGCCCCCTGCGTCGGAAACCCGGATCCCGACAAGTGCCGGTTATCAATAAACGTGACCGTCTGGTTCGTGACGCTCGGAATATACGTCACCGGCGAAATCGCGCGAATGTCGAACCCGCGCAGGTCATTTTCGCCTCCCATATAGAACCGGCTGAACGGGGGTACTTCTCCCCCGCCGTACCCCGTGGTCCACGCAGCCAGAACACGTACCCCGACCGCGTTGCGTCGATGGTTGATCGGATGGAAGTATTTGAACTCCCCGGTATTGGTGATGGTCTTGACGTTACCGCCGAGTCCCGAAACAGCCAGAGAGTAGAAATAGCTCCTGCCTCTGGTCGCATTGATCGGGCTGTCGAGGGTGTTTTGCGTGATCGACGTGGTGATCGTGCTGGCCAGGATTCCGTTGAGCGCGCTCGGACCGGCGATGCTCAGGTACTGCAACTGCGTGAACAGCAGTTCGGACGCCTGATTGTAGGTCGTGATGTCCGTATGTGTCAGGCCGTAGGTCACGCCCACGCGCGTAAACGCGTAGCGTTTCAACGGGTAGCTGGCGTAAATCGTGAACCCTTCGCTGTTCTGGTTGTAGTCCTGGATGTATTGCGGGTTCACGCTGACCGCCTGTCCGGTCACCACCGCGGCTTGCTCCGCCTGGTTGAACTTATACAGTGATTTGAAAATCGTGAAACCTGTGGCGATTGGCCGGTCCCAGAGATACGGCTCCGAAAAACCCAGCATGATGCTCTGCGTATACTGGCCGACTTGCGCGGAGAGCGTCAGCGTCTCGCCCAACCCGAGGAAATTGTTGGTCTGATAAGTCAGACCGATAAACCCGCCCGCCAATCCACTGACGCCGCCCTGCAATCCGATCGATTGCTTACCCTTTTCCCTCAGCTTCAGAAGAATGTCGACCGTCCCACTCTTCGTGTCGCGCTTGATTTCGGCGGACTTGTCGGCTTCAATCTTGTCGAAATAATTCAACTGGTTCAGCCGTAGGATGCTGATTTCCCAAAGGCGTTTGTTGAAGAGCTGGCCCTCATCGATCAGAAGCTCACGCCGGATCACCTTGTCGCGCGTGGTGGTATTCCCGCTGAACTCGATTCGCCGGACGTAATACTGCTTGCCTTCCTCGAACTTCATGGTCACATCGATGCGCTTGGCCTTATCGTCAATGTCCGTCTCCGGCTCGGGAACGAAGTCGATGAAACCGTACTGCCCGTAAATCTTTGTGTAATCCTCCATCGCTTTGCGGATTTTTGCGGCGGAAAAAACATCACCCTGCTTCAACGGAAACACAGTTTTCAACGCGTCCACTTTCAATGAAAGCGCCTTATCGGGGTCGGAGCTGACGATTTTGATCGTCCCCATGTAGTACTTTTCGCCCTCTTCGATGGGGATGGTGATATTCACGGCCTTGCCCGCGCTTCGGCCGGTCAGCGGAATCCCGTATTTCCACCCTTCCGTGTCGACGTTCTCGAGTATGGGATCGGGCAGCGACACCTTGAAGTATCCGTTGTCCCGGTAGATCCCGCGAATGCCGACTTCCATGTCCTCGATTAACTTGTCGTGGTCGTAGGTCTTGGACATGACATTAATATTGGTGAAATACAGTGGAATCGCGTACGGGCGGTCGTTGTGCATCGCGCGAATCAGCTTGCGGTCGCTGAACGCGTGGTTCCCGGTGAACTTGATTTTCCCAACCTTGACCTTCGGTCCTTCATCGATCTTGAAGACCAGGATGACGGCGTTGCTCGACGCAATTTTTTCGTATTGCGGCGTTACCGTCGCGAACTGCCGCCCGTGTTCGGCCAGCAAGTCCTTCAGCACCACTTCCGCACGCTTGATGCGCGTCGGGTCGAACTGGCTCTCGACCGTCAGCCCGACTTTCTTTTCTTTGAATCGATCGAGAATGTCCGATTCGGAAATCGAGTGGATGCCGTCGTAACGAATGCGGCGGATGACCGGTCGTTCTTTCACTTCAAAAACGATGATTTTCCCGTTGGGCTTTTCGCCATCTTCCACGCGCAGCTTTACATCTTCAAAGAATTGCGTGTTCCACAGCGCCTGAAAGTCGCGCCGCAGACCCTCTTCGTTATACGGATCGCCTGTCCTTGTGAAAACGCGCGCCAGCAGCGTGTCTCTGCGGATCCGGCGGTTTCCTTCGAAGTCGATCCTCTCGATGAAGGGCTGCCCTTCATTCTGCTGCCCATCTGCGACAAGCAGGTTCGCGGGGACCTCTTCCACTTTTTCTTCTAAGGTGGTTTCGTTCAGCGAGGCGTGGAATAAGGTCAGACCTTTGGCGGGTTGTGTTCCGTTTTCGGATTCCGCGGAGTGTGTGGCGGCAGAGCAGTTCTTTCCGGCCAGAGAAACTGCCGCAATGAAAACAAAGACACAAAGCTGGCGAGCACACCAGGTTGTTGTGTCCGGCGAGAAACAGACAATCCTTTGAGCGGCCGTAAATCGGCTCAAGGCCGCGCCCCCAAACGCAATTTGCTATTCTCCCGCCGGTCCCGGTATGGGCCGGCCGAGCGTACTTCGCTTTACGGCCCTTCCGTTTCAGGCCGCTTTGCGGTCACACGCTGCGTCAGATTCACTAATGAACGACCGGGGTTGCCTCAGCGACTGGCCGGAATGCGAGACCTTCCCCCGCAACGTAAACTTGCAACGTTGCAGGCCTCTGAATTCCCCCCTGGATCAACGATTCGGACAGCGGGTCTTCCACATATTTCTGCAATGCCCGCCGCAACGGTCGCGCACCGTAACTACGATCCGCGCACGTCTTCTCGAGGATCCATTGGCGCGCTTCGGGCGACAACACCACTTGAACCTGCCGGTGGATCAGCGTGTCGTTCAATTGCCCGACAAGCAGATCGATGATTCTCAGCAGATCCTCATCGCCCAGAGGATTGAACAGGATGATGTCGTCCAACCGGTTCAGAAATTCCGGATTGAACGCCCGCTTCACTTCGCTCAACACCAGGTCTTCCATGCTTTTCAGGCTGGCTTCATCTATTCCCGACTGGAAGCCGATCGATGTGCGCTTCTGCAAATGCCGCGCCCCGATGTTGGAAGTCATGATAATGATGGTGTTGCGGAAATCGACCGTGTTGCCCAAACCATCCGTCAATTGTCCGTCCTCAAAAACTTGCAGCAATATGTTGAAGAGGTCCGGATGCGCCTTCTCGATTTCGTCCATTAATATAACCGAATACGGCGTGCGGCGCACGCGCTCGGTCATCTGTCCGCCTTCCTCGTATCCCACATAGCCTGGAGGCGCGCCGATCAGTTTGGAAACGGAATGTTTCTCCATAAATTCGGACATGTCGAAACGAATCAGCGATTTTTCGCTGCCGAAGAGAAACTCCGCAAGCCGCCGTGCTACTTCCGTTTTTCCTACGCCTGTCGGACCCAGGAAGAAGAAGCAACCCACTGGCCGCAACGGTGATTTCAATCCCGCGCGGCTCCGGCGGATGGCCCGTGCCAGCGCCGTGATGGCTTTGTCCTGGCTGATCACGCGTTTGTGCAGTTCGGGCTCGATGCGCAGCAACTTCTGCTGTTCGTCTTCCTTGATGGAGGTTACCGCGACACCGGTCCAGCGCGACACCACTTCTTCGATGTCCTCACGGGTCACAATTCCGGTCGAAGCGTCGTCCAGTTTGTACCGCTCACGCAGCACGCGCAGGTTTTCTTTTTCCTTGCGCTCTTCTTCGGAGTAAAACCGCGCCTTTTCGAACTCGTGCGCCGCAATCGCCGATTCCATCCGGTGGGTGATGAACTTCACGCGTTTCTGCACTTCGCTGACTTCTTCGGGTACGGATGCCTGGCGCAGCTTGACGCGCGCGCCTGCTTCGTCAATCAAGTCGATCGCCTTGTCCGGCAGGAAACGGTCGGGAATGTAGCGATTCGAAAGATAAACGGAGTAGCGCAGCGCTTCGTCGGTATAGCTCACCGCGTGAAACTTCTCGTACCGTTCGCGAACCCCGTTGATCACCTGCACCGCTTCGTCTTCGGTAGGCGCCGGCACCTTCACGGCCTGAAATCTCCGCTCGAGCGAGCGGTCTTTTTCTACGGACTTGCGGTACTCGCTCGGGGTCGTTGCGCCGATGCATTGAATCTCGCCTCGCGATAGCGCAGGCTTTAAAATATTTGCCGCGTCCAGCGACCCTTCCGCCGAACCTGCGCCCACCAGCGTGTGCAGCTCATCAATAAACACGATGGAGTTTTGACTTTCCATCAGTTCCTTCATGATGGTCTTCAATCTCTCTTCAAACTGTCCGCGATACTTCGTACCTGCCACGATCAAGGACAAATCGAGTGACAAAATCCTTTTGTCAGCGAGGAACGACGGCACATCGCCATCGCTGATGCGCTGCGCCAATCCTTCGACGATCGCGGTTTTTCCAACGCCAGGTTCGCCGATCAGCACCGGATTGTTCTTCGTGCGGCGGCACAGGATCTGGATCACGCGCTCGACTTCGCCTTCGCGTCCCACGAGTGGATCGAGGCTGCCTTCGGTCGCCGCCTGCGTCAGGTCGCGGCTGAATTCCGCCAGCAGCGAAGTTTCTTTCGGCCTCGCCGCGGTACTTTTCTCGCCGCTCGTCCGCGAGAGCTCTTCCCGCAACGCCGAGAGCCGCAGCCCGCGCTCCATCAGAATCTCCGCGCCGAAGCACTTCTCTTCGCGCAAAATTCCCAAAAGCAGGTGCTCGGTGCCCACGTGCTTGTGCCCGAGCCGCTCGGCCTCTTCCGCCGCGCTGTTCAGGATGCGCTTGCACTCCGCGCTCAACGGCACTTCGACCGACGTCGAAATGCGCTCGCGAATCGTGATACGCGCTTCAATCTCTTTTCGAATGGATTCGATCGAGCCCTGCTGCCGCAGGAATCGGTTGGCCAAGGCCTTATCTTCCCGCATCAGCCCGAGCAACAGATGCTCGGTCTCGATGTAGGGGCTTCCATACTGACTGGCCTCGTACCTGGCAAAGAAAATGACGCGTCGCGCTTTTTCTGTATATCGTTCGAACACGTTAGCTCGCTTCTCCCCCTGGGGTCCCTGCCGCAACGTTCCCCACGCTGCCGCCGTGCAGAACACCATGTTCAAGTCCCACGATTCGGTCGCATCGTTCGGCCAGCGCCAGATTGTGCGTCGCGATCAGCGACGTCAGGCGATGCGTGCGGTGCAGCCGTTGCAACAACTCGAACACAGCCCAAGCATTCTGCTCGTCTAGATCTCCGGTCGGTTCATCGGCCAACAGCACGCGCGGTCCTGTCACCAGTGCGCGCGCGATTGCTGTTCGCTGCTGCTCTCCGCCCGAAAGTTCTCCTGCGAGGTGCTTGGCGCGGTCCGCCAGACCTACTTGCGCCAGCCACTTGCGCGCCTCACTGAGCGCTTTTGCTTGTGGCTCACCCCGCACCAGCAACGGCATCGCTACATTTTCTGTCGCCGTAAAATCCGGCAACAACTGGTGCCGCTGCCAGAGAAACCCCACGGCGCGATTGCGATATTCCGCGAGCGCCGCGTCTTCATGCGTTTCAATCGCTTTATTTTGAAAGTATACTGTACCGCTTGTTGGAGTGTCTAGCGCGGCCAGCAAATGCAGCAAGGTGCTTTTTCCTGCGCCGGACGGTGCAACCACCGCGACCATCTCTCCTGCGCCTAATCTCAGATTTACATCGACCAGAACTTCCAGGTTCTTTTCGCGCGCGCCATAGGTTTTCTTCAATCCGCGCGTTTCCAGGATCGCTTCGTCGGGTTTGTCCGCGTTGTCCATCCGTTTGTCTCTTGCGATCGGCTCCCCCTGGCTTCCTAGCATTTCCGCATTATTTCTTGCTGGCCTTCGCGCCTACTCATTGGATGCGCCGGTCCGTCCTCGGGCGAAATTGTTGTGTTTCTCGAACACTGCGCCTTCTGGCCCATCCATTTCCCTTTTCCTCCCATTTCCTGCCTGGCCCGGTCTGTCTTCATCGGCGCATTCAAAACCTATGATTTCCAATACGGATAACACCTTTGCTTTCAGATTCTTGCGCGCCATCTTCCCAGGACTTGGTGCGGGACGGAATTCGCACCTCCAACGCTCGTTTGATGGTGCCCCTATAGGAGCAAATAGGAAGCCAAACAGTAGCTGCCATAAAAACCTCATTTTGCACGCTTTTTTACTTCACTCGAAACGCAAGATCTCGACGGGCAATAGTCTGGCGGCTTCTCGCGCGGGAATCACCGTCGCCAGCATGGCAATGCCCATCGCCGCGAGCGCGATCCACAGGCCGTCAAAAAAACTCGGATTAAACGGGACGAACGGCACCGCGTAAACCTGCGGATCGAGTGGAATCAAATGATACGTTCCGACAATCCACGTGAACACATATCCGACCGCCAAACCCAACACCGTGCCGGTCGCTCCAATCACCATTCCAAGCAGCAAAAAGATCCTCCGCACTTGCTCCCGCCGGGTGCCCATCGATAAGAGCACTGCAATATCCTTGGCTTTGTCGGTCACGGTCATCGACAACACCACCAGAATATTTAGCCCGGCCACAAAGGTAATCAGCCCGATGAAGATCGCGGTTACCAGCTTTTCGAGCCGCAGTGCGCGAAACAGCGCCCGGTTCTGTTCCATCCAGGTGGTCGTCGTGAATCCCTCCCCCGCGGCGCGCTTGACCTGGATGGCAATCTCGGCCGCCTGTTCCGGCTTCGCCAGGCGAAACTCCAGCACATTGACAATGTCGCCCGCCCCCGCCAGCGATTGCGCTGCCGCCAACGTGACAAAGCACCAGTTTTCGTCGTAATCGTAAAATCCCGAATCGAAAATTCCTGCGATCCGGAACCTCCTCGTGCGCGGCATCAGCCCAAAGGGCGTCAACCGTCCTTGCGGACTCGTCAGCGTTACATAATCTCCCGGCCGCACCCTCCACTCGTCCGCGAGTTGTTTGCCGACCAGCATCGCGTCGATCCCATCCGGGTCTTGCGAAAAATCCATGTGGCCGGCCGAGAGCTTCTGCAACGCTTCGTCGCCCCGCTCTTCGAGAGCCACGTCAATTCCTTTAACCACGACGCCCCGGGCTTCCCCGCCGTACGACAACAGCATCGTTTCGTAGATTGCAGGAGTGACAGACTTCAGTCCCGAGGTCTTCTGCAGTCTTTCCACAAGCGCTTTGTAGTTCTGGATTCCATCCGAACCGGGACGGGTCAACGAAATGTGCGCGGTCACACCGAGCAGCCGATCCTGCAGCGTCGCCCGGAATCCGCTGTTCATCGCCAGCGCAACCACCAGCGTCGCCACTCCTGCAGCCACTCCCAAAATGCTGAAGGCTGTAATGAGCCGCAAAATCGTCGGCCGGTTTGGCGACCTCAGGTACCGTTTCGCCACGAACCATTCAAAGCTCACGGTTGCCTCGTCCCCTACGCCTTTGCGCCTGCCGGACCGGCTTCTTCTTTCTTTGTTTCGGGTCGGAGTTGCGGAAACAGAATGACATCGCGAATCGAATGCGAATCCGTCAGCAACATGGTCAGGCGATCGATGCCGATACCTTCCCCGGCCGTCGGTGGCATTCCATGGCACAGTGCTCGAACATAATCCACATCCAGTTGCTTCGGAACTTCATCTCCGCCTCGCGCGATCTGCGACAAAAATCGTCGTTCCTGCTCCGCGGGATCATTCAGCTCCGAAAATCCATTGGCGATTTCCATTCCAGCCACATAGATCTCAAACCGCTCCACCAAAGAGGGATCTTCCGGCTTCTGCTTCGAAAGGGGTGAAATCTCCAGCGGAAAATCGTAGAGGATCGTCGGTTGCACAAGTTTGTCTTCGGCGATGGTTTCAAACAGCAGTCCGGTCCACTCGCCGTCGGCTAGCTTTCCCTTCGCCGCGGCATATTCCGCATGATTCGCCTTGGCCCAGGCGTTATACCGTTCCGTGGCGCGCTGCGATCCTCCCGGAGCCGCTAACTCCTTGGCGGTAGGCGCGCCGCCCGCTGCCTCCGGCCAATACTTCACAATCGCTTCGCGCATCGTCAGCCGCTGCATGTTCGAAAAATCCAGCTGCACCTCGCCGTACTTCACGGTGGTCGATCCGGTGATGTTTTTCGCCAGCTGCGCGAACAATTCCTCGTTCAACTCCATCAAATCCCGGTAATTGCTGTACGCTTCGTAAAACTCCAGCATGGTGAACTCGGGATTGTGCTGCGTGCTGATTCCTTCATTGCGAAAATTCCGGTTGATCTCGTACACGCGGTCGTAGCCGCCGACCGTCAGCCGCTTCAAATACAGTTCCGGCGCGATCCGCAGATACAGATCGATATCGAGAGTATTGTGGTGGGTCACAAACGGTCGCGCCGTTGCACCGCCGGGAATGGGGTGCATCATGGGCGTTTCCACTTCGATGTATCCGCGCTGGTCGAAAAACTGCCGCAATTCCCGGACAATCCGCGCGCGTGTCTGGAACACTTCTCGGGACTTCTCCGTCGCCACGAGGTCCAGATAGCGCTGCCGGTACCGCAATTCGATATCGGCCAACCCGTGCCACTTTTCCGGCAACGGCAGCAGTGCCTTGCTCAAAAAGAAAAGCTCTTCGACCCAAACGGAAAGTTCTCCGCTCTTTGTCCGGAACATGTGTCCGCGCACGCCGACGTGGTCTCCGAGGTCCAGCAAATGAAACAGCTCGAAGCCCTTCTCGCCAACAACATCCTTCCTTATGTAGATTTGGATCTTGCCGCCCGCCCCCTGCAGATGCGCAAATCCCGCCTTGCCCATCAACCGGTAGGACACCATTCGCCCAGCCACCCGCGTCTCCGTTCGCTCCGCTTCTAATTCGGGTCCGGTGCGAGCGGAAAACCTGTTCACCAGATCCCTAGGTGTGTCCGTCCATCGGAATTCCCGTGGAAACGCCTCATAGCCAAGCGCCTGTATTTCCTCGAGTTTCTTCTGCCGCTGTTGGAACTGGTCTTGAGGCTCGAATTGCAAAATGAGGTCTGATCCTTTCCGAAACGAGTACTGAGGAGTATAAGGGCGGCTTCGGGACCAGAGCAAGGAATCCACGGTTTCAGGCCAACCGTTCCATTTCGGGAATTCTCTCGGAAGCAAATTTCGCTTTGCGCCTCAAGGAAAAAGAGAATTGGATTTTATTGATTTTTCGGATTTTGCTATACTTCGGCCTTGCGTACTGGGGAGGTGCTTGGTGCGTTCCCGTCCGCTTTCAATGCACTGCGCTTCTGTCTCGAACGATTGGCGCAAGCCACTCGACGGCGACAAATCCGATGCCTACTTGAATTGCGTCCACCGCCTCGAGACCGTTTACAGCATGTTCAGCGTAAATCTCGACGAAGCTTTCGGAATGCGCCGCGGCGGGCACAATTCCAAAGCCCAGCAAGTCCTTTCCGTTGCTCCCGCATTATGTCAACGACTCGCAAATCCGCTGCATTCCTTGCTTCGGGTAATGCTCGATCACGCCAAGCATTTTGGCATCGCTCCAAATCTCGCGCCTCTCGACCCTCAGAACTTTCGGAATTCTCGCAGTCAGCGTGTGGCCATTTTTAACGATCTCTTCAGCCGCATCCTGCTCACGCGCAAATCGCAGTTCTCTCACAAGATGTCCGCACTAGCGGAACTTGTCGATCAACTGAACTTCGGTTTTGCTTGCACTGCGGGCGAGCTCGCCTCCGGTGACTCGCTCCAACCCGATCGTGATTGGGAATTGCTGGACTCCATCCACTACGACTTGAACACCTGCCTCCGTGAGGCCGTGGTCCTCCTGAAGTCTTTTCTCCACGCTCTTCCGGACCCCCAATTGGCCGGCTTTCAGCTGGGCCTCGATAATCCCGGCGAAAGTTCTCTTTCGCCCGTTTACGCCGATTCCCGTCAAGTTGCCCATAGACGGATGGCGTTCCTAAAGGGACAATAGCTCTATCCCTGCGGATGGTCCGCAGCCTCATGCAACCTATTAAGGGTTCCCCCCTTCTATAGGGGCATATGTGCTCCTCGACGTCCGTTCTCGGGACAACTCTGAAGGGAACCCGGCGCATCGCATCTCCTAGTGGCGCCGCTATTGGACTGTTGGCCCGACCAAGACCAACCGAACCGGTTGCGTGGACCGAAGCGGAGGCCATCCGCCGCTCTCAGGCGGGGGATTCCGCCGCATTCGACTTTCTTTATCAGCTTCACAGCCGTCGCGTCTATGCCCTGTGCTTGAGGATGGTCAACAACCCAGCGGATGCCGAAGATCTGATGCAGGAGGCTTTTCTTCAGCTTTTCCGCAAGATCGGCACCTTCCGCGGTGAGTCGGCCTTCTCGACCTGGCTGCATCGCATGACGGTAAATGTCGTCCTCATGCGCCTGCGCAAGAAATCGCTCCCGACCGATTCCCTGGAGGAGACCTTGGATCCGGATTTGGAGAGCAGCAGCCCGAAACGGGATATCGGCGCGCCGGACTTGCGGCTGTCGGGAGCCGTCGACCGGGTCAACCTCGAGCGTTCCGTCGAGCAGCTTCCTCCCGGCTATCGCACCGTGTTCGTCCTGCATGACGTTCAGGGTTACGAGCACAACGAGATTGCGGACATCATGGGGTGTTCGGTAGGTAATTCGAAGTCGCAGTTGCACAAGGCGCGCACTCGCCTGCGCGAGCTCCTCCAGGAACAGATCCGGGATCAAGCCCGCCAGGAACGACAGTCCGCGAAAGCCCAGTCGGGCACGAAAGATTGAGATAGAATGGTGCCACTGTCACAGTCCGTCAAAGGTGCGCTTGGGCTTCTTGGAATTTTTGCAGGGAGAGCCATTCAGTGCTGTGCCCTGCGGAGTTTGTGGCATGCAGTGTAAGGAACTTGAAGCCGTTCTCGAATCGGAAGACCTGAATTCTCTTTCCTCCGAGGCCCGCGAACACCTCGTCGGCTGCTCCGGCTGCCAGGATTTGCTCGCCGATCTTTCCGCCATCGTTGTAGCCGCCAAGCGTCTTCCGACGGAAGTCGCTCCTCCGGACCGTGTGTGGGTTTCGATCCGTGCCCAACTGGAATCGGAAGGAATTATCCGCGATGCCGAAGCTGTCGTCACGGCTCCATCCGCACCTTGGTGGCGAAGCTTCTCCGAACTTTTCCGGCCTCGCGTGCTAGCGACGGTGGGCGCAGGACTGTTTGTTGTTCTGGGCAGCATCTACGTAGTCGAACACCGCCACCCGGCAAATGTCGCGCAGAACCCTTCACTCGTTCAAATACAAACACAGGCGAGGCAAACTCCTCGACCGGTTGTAGCCACTCCGTCCGAAGACAAGCCATCCGTCTCCGCAAACGAACCAGCGCCGCCGCCACACTTGGCCAGCAATCCGGGAGCCCGCCCGTCCACGACCGTTCTGAAGAGCTCGCCTACCGAAGACGCTTATCTCGGCGAAAGTGCTTCTGTGCTCGATCAGGACGAAAGCTCTTTGCCTCGCCGCGAACTAACCAATAACGCCGCCGTCGACGCCGCGCTTCGCCAGAATTTACGTACCCTTAACGACTTTATTGCGGAATGTAAAACCCGCTTGAAGCAGAATCCTCAGGACCAGTTGACCCGCGAATACCTCAACATGGCCTATCAGCAGAAAGCGGAATTACTGACCTCCATGTTGGACAGCGGAAGGAGCGAACACTAATGTTGCCGCAGCAGAAGACGGTTCGTGATCTCCTGAGTATTCTTGGAGCTGGCCTATTCCTTTGTGTCGCCGCGCCGGCCATTGCCGCCACCACGGAGCAGCAAGAAGAACGGCACTTCACCGTCAAGGACCACCCGGTCGTCATCATCAACAACATTGTGAACGGCCGTATCGAGGTCAAGTCCTGGAAGAATTCCGAAGTTGTCGTCACCACCACGGTGGTTCCCGGTAAAGTAGCCATCGATGCCGAGCAGGTCGGCGATCGCATCGACATTAACGCCACATCCCTGGTGAATACTTCGCAGCAGCCTCACGAAGTCGAAGCCAATTTTCAGCTACTCGTTCCGGAGCAGACCGAACTGCAGCTCCGGACCCAGACCGGCCTCATCCTGGTTGAGCAAGTCAATGGCGACATGAAGTTGCAAAGCGTAGCTGGCGATGTCCATCTCAAGGAGGTTTCCGGCTACATCATCGTCAAGACCACCGGCGGCTCACTGGTTTGCACCCTCTGTTCCGGCCGGCTCGAATTCAACTCCATCAGTGGCGGCGCTCAGATCCTTCAGCCTTCCCTTTCGAACGTCAACGTCATGACCACTACCGGCAACATCCTTTATGACGGCGACTTCGTCCGCACCGGCCTGTACACCATGAACAGCGGCCGCGGTCTTGTCGAAGTCCGCTTTTCCGGTACGGACTCCTTCGATCTCAACGCCCAGACCTATCGCGGCACCGTCGATAACCAGGCCGCCGATTTTGTGAAGCCGGACATTCACGGTCCCAAACACCATCCACAGTCCAAGTTTTCCCGCAGCCTGTTCGGCACCGTCGGCCAGGGCTTCGCCAAGGTCGAACTCTCCTCCTACAGTGGTACAATTCGGATTCTGAAGCGCGACTAATCGCGCTTTACGGAATCGTGAATCAGACTCCAATCGGCCGCGCTGCGCAATCGCGCGTCCCCATCATCGGTCTCGCCGGTTTCATGGGCGCTGGCAAAAGCACTGTCGGTACCCGCCTCGCCCGCCAACTCGGGTGGCACTTCGTTGATCTCGACGAACGCATCGAGCAGGCCGCCGGCATCTCTATCCCCGAATTTTTCGAACGCCACGGCGAGTTTGCTTTTCGCCAGCTCGAAGCTGAGCAACTGCGTGGCGCGCTCGGCCGCGCTGTCGAGTTCCATGAATCCACCATCATCGCTCTCGGCGGGGGCACCTATGCCCAGCCTGGCGCCCCCGAATTCCTACGCAATTCCGGCGTCCCGGTCATCTGGCTGGACACTCCTATCGACGTTCTGCTCTCGCGTTGCATGACTATGTCCGGCAGGCCGCTGTTCCGCGACGAGGCCAGCTTCCGCGCGCTTCATGCGCAGCGTCTCCCCTCGTATCAGCTCGCCGATTTTCGCGTCGATAGCTCCGGAGATGCCGCCGTGGTGGTTGCCGAAATTCTTCGGCGGGGGATTGCTGGCATTCCCTCCGGCGAACTTGCATCGCCCCTGGCTGTGGAGAAACCGCAACCCTAAGGAGGAACGGATGCCTAATCCAACTACCAGCGTAGAGGACCGGAGCTTGACCTTGTCCCCCGCTTCGAGGGGCTCCGGCATTGCGCTCACGACGCCTAGAGCGTTACGCCCTGAGGAAACTCTCCTTTCGCGGACTACGAAGCGGCAATTGTTCGTTCCCGCCTTCATTATTCTTGCGCTCAGCGGTTCCCTTTTTTCCCACGCGGCACAGAAAAAATCCCCGGCAGGTTCCATCTTTGTTTCCGACAAGGGCAAATTCAAGGTCCTGCTCGACGGCAAGACCGTTGGCCAGGAAGACTTCGACATCAGTCCGAGCGGCGTTGGTTGGATCGCCAAGGGTACCAATCATTTCACGGTGGAGGGCACGCCGCCGGCCACGGTCACCGGGAATCTGTCCCTTTCGGCGGACGGCGCACCCATCAGCTACGATTGGACGTCTCAGTCCAATAAAAATAGCAGCGCCCGCATCCTGTTCGTTAATGGCGTTGCTAAGATGACCGTGCAACTGGGCTCGGCCCACTCTTTCGAGCAGGATCTTACGTTCACTTCGCCGCTGATCGTTGTTCTCGACGATAACCTATACTACCAATACGCATTGCTAGCTCGCGTTTACGATTGGAACCGCCGCGGCACGCAGACCTTTTCTGTTCTCGTGCCCCAAGAGCTTCTACCGGGGACCATCACGGTCGATTGGGCGGGCGCGCTCAGCGCGGAAAGCAAAGCCTATGAAGGCCTAAAGGTCACCACCAGCGACCTCGAAGTCATTCTCTATCTCGATTCCAATCATCGGCTGATGCGCCTCGAAGTCCCATCCTCCAAAGCCGCCGTCATTCGCGAGTAACGCGTCCCCCCGGCTTTCGCGCGTGGGCCGCCCGCCTCCTGTAACGAGGCCCAGCCTCACGGTCGCTGACCGGTCTTTTTTCCCTTGACACTCAAAATACGCCCGTAGTAGGGTCACATACACATGTAGTAGGACAGGACGCCGATGGCCTTACCCAAACTCACAAAACTCGAACTGCAAATCATGGACGCGCTCTGGACTCGCGGCCCTTCCGCCATCCGGGAAATTCAGGAGGCGTTCCCCGAACGCATCCGGCCGGCATACACCACCGTGCAGACCACGGTCTATCGCATGGAGCGCAAGAGAGTGCTCCGCCGCGTCAAGAAGATCAGCAACGCGCACATTTTTGAAGCCGTCATCTCTCGAAACGCTGCGCAAGGCCGACTAATCGACGAATTGCTGAGCCTGTTCGGCGGCCGCACGCAACCGGTCATGGCGCATCTGGTCGAATCGGGCAGGCTGACTCTCGCCGACGTGAAGGAAGCGGAAAAATCCCTGCGAAAACTCTCCCGGAAGGATAAATCCAAATGAGTCCTCTTCCTGTCATGACGGTTTCTTCCTCGTGGTGGCCCTCGCTCGGCGCTCCCCTCGCCAACCACCTCTGGCAATCCACGTTTTTCGCCGCAGTCTCTGGCCTTCTTACACTGCTCCTCAGAAAAACCGATGCGCATTCGCGTTATTTGCTTTGGCTTCTCGCTTCCCTGAAATTCCTGGTGCCCTTCTCTGTGCTGGCGGCGTTGGGTGGGCACCTCAGCTGGACGAGAGTTTCGCCTGCGCCTCCGGCTGAATTCGTCACCGTACTGCAAGGCTTCAGCCAGCCATTCACCGCGGTGAAGCCTGCTCCTAACAACGTATCCGCCACGAGCGCAGTGCTGCCCTTGCTCGTGCACGCTCTTCCCGAGCTTCTGTTGCTGCTCTGGTCAGTGGGCTTCGTCGCCGTGCTCTTTTACTGGTGGTCCCGGATGCGCTGCATAACCGCTGCGGTATGCGACGCAAAAGCGGTCCAATCGGGAAGCGAATTTAGCGCCCTTTCCCGGTTGCAGCAAAACGCCGGCGTACGGCGACAAATTCGCCTTGTGGTCTCCAATTCCGCGCTCGAGCCGGGCATTCTCGGCATCTTTCGCCCCACGCTGATCCTTCCCGCGGGAATCTCCGCTCGCCTTAGCGACGCGCAGTTGGGCGCGATCCTGACGCACGAACTCTGCCACGTGCGCCGGCGTGACAATCTCGCCGCCGCGCTTCACATGCTCGTCGAAGCTCTCTTCTGGTTTCATCCTCTGGTCTGGTGGCTCGGCACGCGTTTGGTCGACGAGCGCGAACGCGCCTGCGATGAAGAAGTGCTTCGCCGCGGCAGCGACCCGCAAACCTATGCCGAAAGCATCCTCAAAATTTGCGAATTCTACGTGGAATCGCCCTTGCTTTGCGCCTCAGGTGTAACCGGCTCCAATCTCAAAAAAAGAATCGAGGTCATTATGCAAAATCGCGCGCCGATGAATCTGGATATCGCTCGCAAGCTATTGCTCAGTTCGGTAGGCATTCTCGCCGTCGCAATCCCGCTCGCCTTCGGCCTTCTTCACGCCGCGCAAGTCCGCGCACAGTCCCCGCTTCCAGAGACCGGCAAAACCGGGCCTGCGTTTGAGTCCGCTGCCGTCACACCAAACAAAACCGGTGATCCCATGCCGGGGCTCACGATAAAGATGCCGGAACCCAAAGTGAAAGGAATGCCCATGCGCGCGGTTCAGTTCCGAAGCGATCGCTTCATGGCGACCAATATGACGCTCCAGGAGCTCATCCAATTGGCTTATCAAATTCAGCAAGCCCAAATCCTGGGTGGCGAAGTTTGGTTTCGCTCGGATAGATACGACGTCGACGCGAAAATCAGCGCTGCGGAACTGGAAAAACTCCACCAACTAAATACGCCGCAAGCGAGTCTCGAACGGCACGGAATGATTCAAGCGCTCTTGGCGGACCGTTTCAAGCTGGCGCTTCACCGCGAGACTAGACAACTTCCCGTCTACGCGCTCGTCGTCGGCCCCGCTGGCCCCAAGATGCAGATTGCCAAGCCTGGCGACACCTATCCCAACGGCATCAAATATCCCACCGGCAAAGCCATTGTTCCCGGATTGCTCTCCCCCAAAGACGGCGAGTTGGTTGGCCAAGGCATCCCGATCGCACACCTGGTCGAGTCTCTTGCAGACAAGCTAGAGCGTCCATTGCTGGACAAAACCGGCCTCACCGGCAATTACGATTTCACACTCGATTGGCACCCCGATTATTCCTCCGCCACGCCCCACGCATCGATCTTCGCGGCAGTCGAACAGCAGCTCGGACTCACACTCGAGCCGCAAGAGGACCCTGTCGAAGTATTGGTCATTGAGCACGCCGAGAATCCTCAGGCAATTACCGGCCACGCGGACGCTCAAGTCGCCGCGCCTCGCTAGTGCGCCGAAGTGTTGCGCATTACGAACTGTAAAAATGTGCTTTTCAGCGAAGAACGTCTACAGCTGAACGCGCCAGCAGGTTTTTCGACGCGGTATTTACGATAACCGCGCATTCGAGGGAGCGGCCCAAACGGAGACTAGGTGTTTTTCCATCTCTTGCGCTTCCCGGCCACTCTCATCCATTCAGCGAGGACCCGGTTCGTACTTTTCGGCTGAGTTTTCGTCAAGCGGCTGACCTTCTGCACCAAAATACATTCCGATGCAAACCCTTCACTCAGCGTAGCAAGTCTTCGAGCTGGACTCGCGAGACGGTTTTTTCGTCGCGGTATTTCACGATGACCGCGCATTGCAGGGAAAGGCCCCATTTCGCTCCGGCGGGATGAGAGACGGCGCGCGAACCCGGCACGACCACGGCGTTTTCGGGAATCACCAGCGGCTCATCGTGTTTTGCGGAATGCACGGTTTCGCAGACCAGGTCGTACACCGGAATCGAGCGGTTCAGAATCGTGCCCGTTCCGAGAACCGCGCCTTTCTTTACGATCGTGCCTTCATACACGCCGGAGTTTCCCCCGATCATCACGTCATCCTCAATAATCACCGGCAGCGCGCCGACCGGCTCCAGCACTCCGCCGATTTGCGATGCCGCCGACAAATGGCAATCCGTACCGATCTGCGCGCAAGACCCCACCAGCGCGTGCGAATCGATCAACGTGCCTTCGCCCACATACGCGCCGACGTTCACGAACATCGGGGGCATGCAAATCACGCCGCGCCCGAGATACGCTCCATCGCGGATGCTGGAGCCGCCGGGCACGATGCGCACGCCATCGGCAATCGAAACGGCGCGGGCCGGATAGGTGGACTTATCGAAAAAGGGCTGGCGCTTCGGATCGAGCGACATGTCCACCGTCGGGCCCATGCGAAAACCGAGAAGAATCCCCTTTTTGACCCAGGCATTTACTCGCCAACCCGTCTGAGCCGACTTGTCCGGCTCCGCGGACCGGATTTCGCCGCGATTCAGAGCCGTCTTGAACGACCGAAATAATTCAAAATGTTCTTCACGATAGGAAGCAGGGGGCGTCTCGAACAGCGCCTCAATTTGAGATTGCAGCATGCGTCTTCTCGATCAACTTCAGGGTCTCCAGGACCGCATGAATTTTCGCACGATTCTCCGCCTTTGGGGGCACCAGTGGCAAGCGCCAGCACGCTTCGAGCAAACCCATCTCCGCCATCGCCGCTTTCACCGGGATGGGATTCGATTCCACAAAGTTGATTTCCATCAACGCGTGGTACCGGCGATGAATTTCGCGCGCGCCCGCAAAATCTCCTGCTAGCGCCAGTTGAGTCAGCCGGGTCATCTCGGCGGGAATTTCATTGGACGCGACCGAAATGACGCCGTGCCCGCCAAGTGCGATCAACGGCAGAGTCAGCGCATCGTCCCCGGAAAGCACCAGGAATTCCTCCGGCACACAATTCAGAATTGCCGCCATTTGTCCGACATTGCCGGACGCTTCCTTGATGCCCACTATATTGGGAATCTGCGACAGTCGCAGGACAGTCGCGGGTTCAATGTTCACTCCCGTTCGTCCTTGGACGCTGTAGAGGATGATCGGCAGGTCCACGGCTTCGGCAATGGCCTTGAAGTGCCGATACAGCCCTTCCTGTGTGGGCTTGTTGTAGTAAGGCGTCACGGACAGAATTCCGCTCACATCCAGGTTCGCCAGCTCGCGCGCGCGCTCGATCACCTCGCAGGTGTTGTATCCTCCCGCGCCGGCGAGCACCGGCACTTTCCCCTTGGCCAGTTCAACAGTAATTTCCACCACGCGCCGCTGCTCTTGTTCCGTCAACGTCGGGCATTCTCCCGTGGTGCCGCACGGAACCAGAAAATCGATGCCCGCGGCGATCTGACGCTTGACCAGCGTGCGAACCGTGGGTTCATCGAGCGAACCATCCCGCCGAAAGGGAGTAACCAGCGCTGTTCCCGTTCCTGTAAACATGTGTCGCTCCTTTACTCAGTGTTCCGACGAAATCCAGCAAATCTCTTCACTGCGTGCGGGCCCATTCGGCGTTCTGCCGGTTAAGCGTCATTGGCGCACGCAATTCCGGAAGGATTTCTCGAAACTCGAAAACGCCTTTCTTCCCGGTAATCCACTGCGCCGCCTGCAGCGCTCCGCGGGCATAGCCTTCACGGCTCCTCGCGGTGTGCCGCAGCGTAATCGTGTCGCCGGCCGAATCGAAGCCGATCTCGTGCGTGCCGACGTGCGCTCCTGCGCGGTTGGAGCTGAGTGGAAGCGGACTTGCGAATCCCGCGGCGCGGATCTCTTCCGCAAGTCTTTTCAGCGTTCCTGAAGGCGCATCTTTCTTTGCGGAGTGATGAATCTCCCAGCCCCACGCTTCATATTCGGGGTGCTGCGCAAAAAGCGCGGCAGCACGCGTAACGATTTCGAAGAACAGATTCATGCCCACAGCGAAATTGGCGCCATAAACCAGCGCGGTGTCCGCGTCCCGAATCACTTGCCGGATTCGCGGTAGCCCCTCGTACCAGCCCGTGGTGCCGCACACCGTGTTCACTCCCAAGGCCGCAAGCCTAGGAAGATTTTCAGATGCGGCCGCCGGAGCCGTAAATTCGATCGCAACCGAGGCGCCACGAAGCGAATCGCGAGAGAGCGAGGTAATATTGGAGCGCGAAAATCTCTCCCGAACATCAAATCCATACTCCGGCGCCAACTGCTCTACGAGGCGCCCCATCTTCCCGCAACCTAGAATCGCGAGTGGCGTGGTCATGATGGCGCAGCTCCAATGGTAAGAAGTTGCCGCACCATGCGCGCGTAAATCCCCACCGCATCGGTCAATTCCCTTTTTTCGATGCGCTCTTCAGAAGTGTGCGCGTCGTGAATACTTCCGGGCCCCAGCAGAAACGGTTTGCCCCACGAGCCGTTGAACGTTGGAATGTCCGTGGTGAATGCGACTACGCTGGTTGGCAGCCCCTCGATCGCGCCGAGACGCACCGCCGAACAGTGCAGGACTTCGCGCGCTTCCACGTTCTTGCCCGCAACTGCTCGTACCACGGCAGCCCGTAACGGATCTGCATCCCCCACCAAGCGAAACATGATTTCCGCTCGCGCTTCGTCGGCTACCACATTTGGCGCGCGGCCGCCGTGAATCGTGCCCACGTTCAACGTGGATTGCCCGAGAACCGGATCGCTCGGCAGGGGAATCGCGCGAATGTCGCGAAGGGCATCCAAAAGCGAATGAATCGCGGAATGCCCCAATTCCGGATACGCCGAATGTGCCAGCTTCCCACGCGCTTCAATTTCATACCGCAAGGCGCCCTTGGAGCCGAGCGCCAGCTTGTTTTGTGTGGGCTCGCCATTGATCAGGAAGCGCGAACCGCGAGGTGAAGCCGCCGCAGCCATTGCCCCAAGGCTGTCGCGCTCTTCGCCCACAACAAACAGCAGCGCGAAATTGCGCGTGCTCGTAGCCAAAAGGGATTCGGCGGATGCGATCATTGCCGAAATAATGCCCTTCGCGTCACAAGAGCCGCGTCCGCGGATGAACGTGTTGTCTTCACTCGAGGAAAAATACGGCGGCACGGTATCCATGTGAGTGGAGAGCGTCACCACCGGATCGCCAAAGGTGAGCAACACGTTGTCACGTTCAGGCGCCGCGTTCATGCGTTCCAACCGGCCGTTGTGCCGCACCGAAAGCTGGGACAAATGCGCGTAGAGATAATCGACCACGGGCTTTTCCTTGCCGGTGGTGGAATCAAGGTCCACGAGCGCGCGCGTAAGTGCGTAGCAATCCATAGTTTCTTCCTGGGAGAGTTTCTGGGGAGAGCAGAACGAAAGGGAGGTCTGCGCCGGGACTCGCAGAAAGCTGCCTCTCGATAGCGCTCCACCCCGGAGCAGGACTCCGCGGATGACAGTGAACCGGCCTTAGACCGGAACACCAACCGCGGCGATTTCAGCAATCGCTGCGATTTCGGCGGCGATCAGCGGTGCTTCGCTGATCCGACTTGTGCCAGACCCCTTTCGCCGAGCCCCCGATGCTAATCGGGAGAACAAACCCGGCTACTCATGGCCGCCGCACCTCTACCAAGGTCTACCATGAAGGTAGAGGAAAACCGGCGAGGTGTCAACGAATGAAAAAATGTAAAAAATGTATGTAGCTTAGAACGTCAGCCGCAGCGCCAGTTGAATGATGCGCGGATCGTAAGTCGAAGTGATTTGGCCGAACAACGAACTGTTCGGATTTACGCCTGCTCCGCTGCCGGAAAAAGTCCCGTTTCCGTTGTTGGTAACTCCGGGGTTCAGGAAGTTTGCATGGTTGAAGAGATTAAAGAACTCCGCGCGAAATTCGAGCTTGGTGCGCTCGGTAATCGTGGTCGTCTTGGAGAAAGCCATGTCAAAATTGATATAGCTCGGCCCTCGGAGATAGTTTCTTGGCAAAGTGCCGTACGTTGCCAGCGATGGATCGTTCACCACCTGGTAGTTCGAGGGCAGCATGGTTGGTCCCGGGGTGCACACGGGCGGCGGGTTGATAAAGTCAGGCTCCGGACATTGGGCGTTGCTCAAGCTGTTCGGATTGAACCAGTAATTCCCCGGTCCGTTCCCAAAATCCTGCGTCGTACGAGGATTGAGCTGTGCGAGTGAACCAGTAATATTCGCGTGAACGTTCCCCGGGTCGCCAGCCCCCGATGGGCCTTCTGCTCCAGGGAAGTAGCGGTCCGGCAAATTCGCGAACACATCGTATGGCAATCCGCTATGCCACGTGAGAATCGGAAACAGACTCCACCCTTGAGTCAGCCGCTTTGGTCCGGAACTCCACATATGATCGAATGGGAGATCCCACCCGCCGCTAAAGGTAATGCGATCGCGGATATCCTGATCGCTCGAAGCGCGAAATAGTCCAGGCTCATAGCTCGGCACGCTGGAATTCCGCTGCCGGAATCCAGATACGTTGTCAATGCTGTGAGCGAAAGTATAAGCGAACGTGAAGTAGGTCCTCCCGAGCCATGGAGTATCCGCGATTTGCCGGGTCAAGCTGACCTGCAAGCTGTTGTAGCTTGCCTTCGTAACGTTCTTGAACTCCGGCAGCGAGCCAAAGCTGCACGTGGCGCTAGGATCGGCGTTCGATGTCGTGTAACCGATGGAATCCACACAGGTCGCATTCCCTGGAGTCAGGTTCAATACGCGATCTGTTGTTCCCAATATAAATGGGTTGATGTCCTGCAAGGACGTCAAGCCGTGCGCACTGCTTCCGACGTAGCTTGCTTCGAACACCGTGTTGTGCGCGACCTCGCGTTGCAGGCTGAGACTATATTGGTAGATGTACGGGGTCTTCAGATGTGGATCGACGACGTAAACTCCGCCAGCCGCGTTGATGGGCAGAAAACCGGCGTCCAGGAAGTTCAGGTTCGACGGGGGCCGTTTTGAAGGAAATGGGTTAGGCACTCCCGCCGAAACGAACGGATCGGAGAAGAATGGAATTTCTGAAGATTGTCCCGGTCCCACAGTTGGGAAAATAGGCGCAGTCGAGGCAAAGAACGGCGGCTGGCCGTTGAACTGCAGATTGTCTTCGCCCTTGAGCACGTCATAGAAAATTCCGAATCCGCCACGCAGACTTGTTTTTCCGTCGCCCTTCGGATCCCACGCGAAACCGACCCGCGGCGCCCAGTCATGCTTATCAGGGAAGTTCGTGCCAACCGGGGCTCCCTTATCACCCGGGAACACCATTCCCACCGGCGCGCCGGTGAACACCGTCGACTGCAATCCGGGAATGATCGAGAAGGAACGGCCCTGAGTATCGAGCTTCGGTTGGTTGTACTCGTAACGGATGCCCAGGTTCAGCGATAAGTTTTTCTTAATCCGCCACTCATCCTGGAAAAATCCCGCAAATGCCTTGCTCCGAATGTTGGATGGCGCTGCCGGATATTGAAACAACTGGCTCGGCGCACCGAGCAAAAAGTCCGCCAAAACGTTGCCTGTCGCCGGTCCTTGACCATAAGCATACGAGTAAAAATCAAATTCCCCATTGACGTAATAATCGTAAACCGTATTGTTTTGGTATGCTGAAAGCCCTCCACCGAATTTGAAGTTGTGCCTCCCCCGGATCCAACTGATTGTGTCTAGGAAGCCGAAGGTGTTATTCGCAAACGTCGTCGGGCCGTTTTCGCTAAAGCCTACCTGTAGCCCGGTGTCGAACCACATATTGGGAGGTCCGGTAGGATTATCAGGAGTGACGCCGAAACCCAAATCGCCTGCCGTCGGCAGTTTCAAACCTACCTTGTCCTGCAACTCGTAGGTGCGCTGGGTATAGGCGCGGAATTCGTTGACCACGTTCGGGGTGAAGTTGTGGTAGTAATCACCGTTTAGGAGGTAGTGGTTAAGCTGCCCCAAATTCGGAAACCCCGGAACCGTGGAGTAGACGAATGGGTTCAATGTCGGGTTTCGGAACCCGCCGAGTGTCACAGAAAGCTTGTCATGATCTGAAAACAAAAAATCCAGCTTACCGGTGATTTCGTTGTTGTTGTCTGTGTGTGCTCCCTGATAGTTCGCTACCCCGTTGGGGTTCGTCGGAAACCAACCGGCCGAAATATACTTCTGTGAGATGGAATTGAATTTTGTTGGGTCGATCATGCCGCACGCGGCTTTAGCCGGATCCGATTGGAAGTACGGATTGGCCAGCAGGAATTGCGACACACCAGGATCCGCGTTGGGACAATTTCCAGGAACTCCGCCGTTCGAAAAATCTCCCTGAATTTGGGCCGGAGTAAACACCGGGTTCTGTCCAGACACTTCTTGTTGTGAAAGTCGCTGTCCTTGATAGCCGACGAAAAAGAAAAACTTGTCTTTGTGAATCGGTCCGCCAAATGTGCCCCCGTACTGATTTCTCTTCAGCACATCCCTTGGTAGATCCTGCACCTTATTAAAGAAAGTGTTGGCATTGAACGCGTCATTCCTCAGGAATTCAAACGCGCTGCCGTGCCACTCGTTCGTGCCCGATTTCGTCACCACGCTGATTATCCCACCGCCATTCCGCCCGTATTCCGCGGAGTAGTCGCTCTCCATGATGCGGAATTCCGCAATGGTATCGGGATTCGGGTTATAAACTACCCCGTTGTCCAACAGATCGTTGTTCATGGCACCGTCCAATAGGTAGGTCACAGAATCGCTGCGGCCGCCCGCGATGCTGTAATTCCCGGCGGCTCCGGAATCTGGGTTTGTCTCTGTCACCCCGGGCTGGAGCGCCGCCAAGTCCAAGACGTTGCGACCGTTCAAGGGCGCTCGTTGGATGGTTTCTCCGGTAACGCTGGTACCGATGGTTTGGTTGACCGTTTCGACGTTGGCCGCCTGGCTGGTCACTTCCACAGATTCAGTCGTTTGACCGATGGACAACTTTGCGTCTAACCGCAGTGACTGGCTGATCTGAAGTTTCTGGCGTTCAAACACTTCTTTACGGAAACCTGCCGCCTCAATCGTAACTTCGTATTGTCCGATGGGCAGGGAGAGTACCTGGTAAAAACCGCTGGCGTCGGTCGTCGTCGTTTGCACAATCTTCGTTCCGGTATTGGTCACCGTCACGGATGCCCCAAGGATTGGCGCTCCACTGGGATCGGCGACGTTCCCGATGATGCGGCCGGTGGCGTCTTGCGCTCGCACAACAGTTCCGGCGAATACATACAAGACGATATAAATGAAAAAGAGACTAAAAAAACTCTTACCGGTACAAGTCCGCATGACACATCCCCCTTGTTACTTCGTTTGCTGCTTGCACAGGATAAAAATGGCGGGTTGCGAGGCGAATTTAAGAAGCAAACGATCCGTTCCTCGACGAGAAGGATCGGCCTCAAGCCACTCTTCCCCACTCCAATGCTTGACCGCTCGCAAAATGTCTGATGCGCAAGTTTCTGCCCTTTTTGCGAGCAATGTCAAGAGCACAAAATGGCGAGGGGCGCTCTGAAAAATTCATCCGCGCTATAAAGCAAATTAATAAATGAAGTTTGCGTGGAAAATTTCCTTACAGGTCGAGCGGTTTCAGGGGAACGTGTTGCGAGGCGACCAGCAACTCGCCGGCGAAAACCGCCTCTGCAGGACGGCGGCTCAGAGCTTCCTCGGCGGAAAGGCGCGCCAAGTCCGGATTGTTGTTTTCCTGGGAGATGTGCGCCAGCACCAGGTAGCGCGCGTGCGAGTCGAATCCATCGGGATCGGCGAGAAATTCGCTGACGGCGTGATTGGAAAGATGCCCGGTGCGCGAAAGAACACGCTGCTTCACAACCCACGGATACGGACCAACCTTCAACATATCCAGATCATGATTGGACTCGAGGATCAAGCAGTCGGTCTCTCGCAGATGCACTTTGACAAGTTGCGGCATGTAGCCAAGGTCGGTACAGACCGCCACCTTGGTGCCGTTGGTGCGGAACGTGAACCCGATGGGATCCGCGGCATCGTGAGGAATCGCAAATGCGTGAATGTCGATGTCTCCAATGGCGAAGCGCTGGCCCGCTTGAATCGTTTCCGCCCGCCGCAATCGCTTCCGGAACGTATCGGGAAGAATGCGTTGGAGCTCATTCATGGTCGGTTCGGTCACGTAGAGCGGAGCCTTCCACAGGCCGAGGACTTGCGGCAGGCCGTTGCAATGGTCGGTGTGTTCGTGGGTGATGAGGACCGCGTCGAGTTCGTCGATGTCCTTGCCGACGGCAGCGAGGCGTGCCAGCGTCTCGCGTTTACCAAGGCCGGCGTCAACAAGGATGCGGGTACGTTCGGTTTCGAGCAGCGTCAGGTTGCCCGAACTGCCGGACGCAAGGATGTAAACGCGCAAGCCGATTGCAACTCTCCCGAGACCCCGAACGTGATAAAACTTTTCAGATCATGGCAGAGCGCAGAGGGTGCGTCAACGGTTTCAGCGAACGGGTGTGAATTTCTGGGAACGAGGCGCGGCCGTATAGAGAAGCGACCGCGCAATTCGTCTTCAATCGAAGAGGTATTCCTCAGTTCGAAGACTCGGCTCGGAATGGCCATCTATTTTTTATTTTTCTATGGCGTGTGAGTCGGCCTCGGACCCGGGCAGGCCGAGTTGCGCCATCATGGCTTCCTGTGCCTCGCGAACCTGCCAGTAGGCTTTTAGAAACTCCTGGTTCAGCGTGCGCGCCTTGACGAATTTCTTCTGGAAGGCGTCGGAGTCAGCGCGATTCCGGAACGAAAGATGATCGCGTTGCCAGTCGAAAGTTCCTTCCTTCGAGAGGGCGAATTGATAAAGATCGAGCGAAGCCTGCAGCCAGCCGTGCTCCTTGTCCGAAATGGCCTTGCAGGCGGCAAGAGTTTGCGGAAGGGTAGCTTGATAGCTGGCCATGAAGTTCCTTTTTTCCTCGTCACTGGCATTGACCGCGGCGACATAATCTTTCATCTTCAAGAAAATGGGCTGCCAGTCCATGTATTTGTCTGCGACAGCGACGCGAGTATGCAACTGATCGATCATTTCCTGGATACTGGCGGCATCATGGAACGATTCGATGGTGTAGAGAGGTTTGGCGGTCTGGTCCAGGCCCGAAATTTCCGCGACGTATTGCTCGTCGCGCGACTGGATGTCCTTCATCAAAGAGCGCGCCGCGGGATCCCATTTCGTTTGAACCACCGGCGGCGCATTGGGCGCCTTCCGGGGCGCAGCCGTTTCGCTGTAGCGGCGAACTGTCCGGGGGTCGATGGCGCCCATGCGCGGCCGCGCGGGAAGCGCCAGTGTAAGCACCGTCAGTAGAGAGGAAAGCGTCAAAACGACTAGAGCTTGAACCGGACCTCGCAGCTTTGCGTTGCGAACCTTGCAGTAGGCAAAGACCAGGAGGCCTGCCAAGACCACGGCTCCCAAGCAGCGACCGAGGAAAGCGTCCCAATTTTCGAGACCGAGCGGGCCGGTCGTTCTCGACGTGGCGAAGTAGCTCAAGCCGAGGAATAACAATCCTGATGTCACCGCGGAAATGCCGAGGATCAGACCGGGCGTCGATGAAGCCTCACTTTGCGGCGATGCAAAGCGGACCGACGCCCCAGTGGAAGGCGTGGTGGAGCTCGCTCCGCACCACGGACAGTCCGTGAAGCCGTCCGGAATGACCTTGGAACAGTGTGTACACTTCATGCGTTTTGTCGAGTCGCAAGTAGTCTAATACGGCCAAAATAATTTGCATGCAGAAATCAGGCGGCCAGGCGCGCGCGGTCGACGGTGAAGCCGTTGATTGGGCCCAGTACGGTTAAGGCGATGCGCTCAGGCTGGAAAAACTGGTTGGCGAGCGACTGCACTTCCTCGCGCGTGACCGCTTCAATCGAGGCGAGAATCTCATCGAGCGACGAGAAGCGATGGAAGTACAATTCCTGCCGCGCCAGGTTGGACATGCGCGAACTCGTGGACTCCAGCGACAGCATGAGCGAGCCTTTCAGGTGATTCTTGGCCCGCAACAGTTCTTCTTCGGAAACGGGCGATTCCTTCATGGCGCGAAACTCGGCAATGGTCATGTCCAGCACCTGGCCGATCGTCTCCTTCGCGGTTCCCGCATACACACTGAGCATTCCGGTGTCGGAGTACGGCGTGAGTTCGCTGAACACGGCGTAGGCCAGTCCTTGTTTCTCGCGAATGTTCTGAAACAATCGCGAGGACATTCCACCGCCAAGCAAATTATTCAGAACGGCGACGCCAAATCGCCGCTCGTGCGCGATCGGCAACGAGGGTACGCCGACGCAGAGATGCACCTGCTCCAGGTCGCGTTTGGTTTCGAGGTGAATCGGAGCAGCTGTCGTCGGCACCGGATCCTCTTCGCGGCCGTCGAGCGGTTTCAAGCTTCCGAATTCCTTCTCTACCAGGCGGAGGACTTGCTCGTGGGTGATATGTCCCGCAGCCGTGACCACGATGTGGTCCGGTGCGAACCAGTTCTTGAACCGCCTGCGCAATGCTGCGCCGTCAAATTTCCGCACCGTTTCCGGTGTGCCGAGAATCGGCCGTCCCAAAGAATGGTCCGGCCAAAACCCGCGCGTAAACAAGTCATGTAGCAGATACTCCGGATTGTCCAGGTCCATCTTGATCTCTTCCAAAACAACCTGCCGCTCTTTTTTCACGTCAGCCGAATCGAGTTTCGGGCGCAAGACTAGATCGGCTAGCACATCGAAGGCAATGGGAAGGTGTTCATCGAGAACTTTAGCGTTGAAGCAAATCTGTTCCTTGGAGGTGAAGGCGTCCAGCATTCCGCCGACGGAATCCATTTCGCGAGCAATGTGCTCGGCGGAACGGCGATCCGTCCCCTTGAACACCATGTGCTCGAGAAAATGCGCAAGGCCGTTTTCGGCAGGGACTTCGCGGCGGGAGCCGTTGCGCACCCAGATGCCAACGGAGACCGAGCGGACGTGCTCCATGGTCTCGGTGATGACGACTAAGCCGTTCGGTAAAACGTGACGATGGATATCGCGCGCGTTAGAAACCATACGCTATTCTTACATAATGAGTAATGTGACGATAGGGGGCTGTAGAAGCCCCAGGAAAATGTGCAAATGTACTGCCTTCATATGGTTAGGCTAGGATAATGAGACCCTTGCCGGTGCCGCCGGTAAGGCCTGTCCGCGGATGAGAGAATAGGGGCCGATCAAGGTGAGCGCCAATGGAGTTGCTGGGTAAAAACAAGGAGGAATTGCGGGCATTCTGCCAGTCGCTCGGCGAACCTGCCTATCGCGGCGCTCAGTTGTACCACGCGCTTTATGCCGAGCGGAATCTTAACGTTGCGTCCATGAGCAATCTACCCGCGACGCTTCGGGCCAAACTGGCTCCCGTCGCAAGAGTGACGTTGCCGTCGATTCAGCAGAAATATCGGTCCGCGGACGGCTCGGTGCGGTATTTGTTTGGGCTTCCTGCGCCCGCGGGAGAGAGCCGGATGGAGGCCGCCGCCGTCGAAGCTGTGTTCATGCCGAGCGAGGGACGGCAGACAATCTGTATTTCGACGCAGGCGGGTTGCGCCGTGGATTGCCAGTTTTGCCTGACCGCGCAACTCGGATTGATCCGCAACCTGACGCCGGGAGAAATTCTGGCGCAGGTGTTGCTGCCGCTGATCGAGATCAGCGGCGCAAGCGCTCACGGCGAGAAGGCCAGCGAGAACGCGCTGGCGGCGCGGACCAACCTCGTATTGATGGGCCAGGGTGAACCGCTGCTCAACTTTGAAAACACGTTTGCGGCGCTGCGAATTGTCCTCGACAAGGAAGGCGTAGGTCTTTCTCCGAAGCACGTGACGCTTTCGACCAGCGGCGTGATTCCCGGGATTGACCGCATGGCAAAAGAGCCGGTGCGGCCGAAGCTGGCGATTTCCTTGAACGCCTCGAACGACGAGCAGCGCGAACGGTTGATGCCGATCAACAAGAAGTATCCGTTGAAGGAGCTAATCGAGGCTTGCAGGCGGTATCCGCTGCGCAATTGGGAACACATTACGTTTGAATATGTAATGCTTGGCGGCGTAAACGACGCTCCGGAAGACGCACGTCGGGTGGTCAAGCTGCTGGCGCCGCTCAAACGCGTCAAGGTGAACCTGATTCCCTGGAATCCCGGCAAATTGCCATTCGAGGAATCGAACGAAGCCCGGATTGAGGAGTTTCGGCGAATTCTGACGGAGCGCGAGGTGCCGGCGTTTGTGCGCTATTCACGAGGTCGCGACGTGATGGCTGCTTGCGGGCAATTGGCTTTGCAGGAGATTCAGGCTTCGCCATTGCCCGTGCTGCGCTGAAGAATTTGGATCAAATGGCCATGATAGACTACCGGAACATATGAGTCAGCCCGCGCAATTTGATGATCGCATGCGCAGTTCGGTGAAGTCGGCCATCGCCACGATGGAATTGCTGCGTGAAGATGCCGCGCTGCTTTCGACGTTTTCCAAAGTAGCGAAATCCTTGATCGAAGCGTTTCGACAAGGGAAGAAGGTCATCCTATTTGGAAACGGCGGCAGCGCGAATGACGCGCAGCACATCGCCACGGAACTTGTCGGGCGTTTTGCTTTCGATCGCCCCGCGCTTCCGGCGCTTTCGCTGGCGGAAAGCCTCTCTTCCGTGACCGCGATTTCCAACGACTACGGCTTCGAGCAGGTTTTTTCGCGCCAGATCGAAGCGTTTGCGCGGCCGGGGGATGTGGCCATCGCGATTTCGACCAGCGGGAATTCACCGAATGTGCTGCACGGCGTGTCCACCGCGAACAAGGGCGACCTTTATACGATCGGAATGACCGGCCGGTCCGGCGGCAAGTTGCGTTCGCTCGTGAAGGATTGCCTGTGCGTGCCTTCAGACGACACGCCGCGCATTCAGGAATGCCACACGCTGATCGGGCACGTTCTTTCGCAGATTGTCGAGCAGGAATTGTTCGGCCAGAAAAATACCGTTACGCGCACCTGATTTCCGGCCTTCGCCTCCGCTGCGGTTTCCGGATGCCGATTACGGAGAGCATTCTGCCGGATTGCGCGCCTTCCTTGCGATAACTGAAGAGCAAATCAGTGCGGCAGCCGGTGCACAGGTCGCTTGTGTAGATATTTTTCGGGCGCAGGCCTGCAGCGACGAGTTGCGAGCGGTTGGCTTTGCGCAGGTCCAAATGCACATTTTTTGGCGGAGGCTGGTGTCCCGGCGGCTTCATATTCAGCCATTGCAGCGGATTCGGTTCGTCTCCGGTGCGGGCTTCGTCAAAGTATTCGTCCGCGTCCGCGAATTGCGCGGCGAATTTGGTGACGAATTCCGCGCCGACTTCGTAGCAACAGGGCCCGATGGAAGGGCCGATCGCGGCAAGAATGTCCGTGGGCCCACAACCAAATTCCATTTGCATGCGGCCCACGGTTTTTTGCGCGATGCGAGAGAGCGTGCCGCGCCAGCCGGCGTGGATCGCGGCCACTACTCGCTTCCTCGGATCGACCAGCAAGACAGGAACGCAATCCGCCGTTTGCGTTCCGAGGAGCAATCCAGGCTCGTTTGTGATGGAGGCATCGCCTTTACGAGGCTGCGACGGCACCGTGGAAAAAGGGTGAATGACGTCCGAATGGATTTGCGTCATCACAACTAACGTGAGGTCTTTCGCATCAACGGTTGATTGCAAGCGCTTGCGGTTCTCGAGGACATTTTCTTTTGCGTCCCATTCCATGAAACTCAGGTTGAGCAGCTTTTGTCCGTCGAGGGCGCTTACTCCGCCGTGACGCGTGCTGAAACCGTGAATCAGCCAGGGAAATTTCGCGAAAGGTGCGAGTTGCAGTGCCTGCTGACCGGCGACTTTGTGCAGTTTCCAGGGCGCGCAAATCGGGCGCGAGGCGGCGGCTCTTGGTTGGAGGATCCAGCTCTTCTTTAACGATGTATTTCTGACCGGCACAGTCCAACCAGTATAATCGCAACAGTTGGACGCGCAGAAATAGGCAGAGCAGACAGCCGCTGCGGCAAGGATGAATCATGATCGTGGGAATGGGTATTGATATTGCGGAAGTGAAACGCATTGGCGCCGTGATCGAATCGCAGAAGGAGCGTTTTCTGCGACGCGTTTATACGCTGGATGAAGTGGCTTACTGTGAGCGGTTCAAGAATCGCTACGAGCGCTACGCCGGGCGATTCGCTGTGAAGGAAGCGGCGATGAAGGCGCTCGGAACCGGCTGGAGCCGCGGCGTGCGCTGGGTGGACCTTGAAGTGGTGCGGCAACGCGGCGGCCGGCCGATGCTGGCGCTGAAAGGCGAAGCGAAGAAGATTGCCGATGCGCTGGGTGTGAAAAATATCGCGGTCAGCATTACGCATACGGCCGAGCAGGCGATCGCACAAGTGATTTTCGAGGGTTGAGCAAGACCGCGGAATGCAGGCAACGAGAAGTGTGCGCGCGAAGTCTACGTTGAGATCCTTCGTTGCGCAAAAAGCGCGCTCCTCAGGATGACAAACGAACGCGAAATTGCTTCACAGAAATGATCATCGCAGGCGGCTTTGTCGGGCCGGCCTTCTGGGACGGGCCGTCTGTCAATTCACTTTGTCACTTCACAAGGAGGAAAGGACCAAGGGCGAGGGCGTCGACGCCGGCGCAATAGAAGCTGCGGACTGCGCCGCGAGGATCGGTGACCAGCGGTTCGCCGAAAAGATTGAAGGAAGTGTTAACCAGGATCGGCGCCGGCGCGGACTCGCCAAATTTGTGGAGCAACTTCCAGAAGAGCGGATTGTCGTGGTGTTCGACGGTATGCACGCGCACGGTGTCGCCGAGAAAAGCGAAGCGCTCCAGGCCGGCAACGGGCTTTGTGAGACGTCCAAGGGACGCCATGAAACGGCAATTCGGCGAAGCATCGAAATAGTCTCCGGCGCGCTCGGCAGGAACGGAAAGCGCAAAGGGATGAAAACCTTCGCGGTGCTTGATGAATTGATTCACATTTTCGACGACATATTCCGAAAACGGAGACGCGAGCAGGCTGCGATTTCCGAGCGCGCGATGTCCAAATTCGGAACGGCCCTGGCACCACGCAACGATTTTGTCTCGGTGCAGCAGACCGACGGCTTCTTCCACGGTCTGCTCTTCGCCCGAAAGATAGCGATAGCTGATTTTGCAATTATCGAGGACTGCTTTCATTTCCTGTGAAGTTGCTTGCATGCCGAGCGCCAAGCTCGCGAGCGGCGCTCTTCCCGAGTGGCCTTTGATTTTCTTGCGTAACAAGTAGGCGGCGCCGAGCGCCGTGCCTGCGTTGCCGGGAACGGGCTGGACGTAGACATTGCGGAAGGCGCTGCCGGTTTCGAGGGCGCGGACGAGAAAAACGTTCTGGAAAACGCCGCCGGCCAGGCACAGCGCCGGCGCACCGACCTGTTCCTGCATGTTCGCGGTGAGCTGGAGAACCGTTTCCTCGAGAAAATCTTGCGCGCTGCGAGCCAAATTCGCGCGGACGACCGCGTTCGGCGCGCTGCCTCGGGAAGAGAGCTCCAGTTCGCGATAAAGGCGCGGGGCGAAGATGCCGCGATGGTCGGGGCCGGTTTCGAAGTAGCGGCGGTTCAGCGAGGGCAGCCCGTTGGCTTTCCAGGTGAACAGTTTGCGAAAGATGGGCAAATATTCGGGCAAGCCGTCTTTGCTGAGCCACTGGATTTTGTGTTCGTCCTTGCGCGGAAGGAGCCCGGCGAGTTCGGTGACACGCGAGTAAAACCAGCCCATTGAATCCGGAGATTTGAGCGAATACAGAGGGCGAATCTCGTCGCCATCGCCCACGGCGATCATCCCGGAGAGCGAATTTGCACCTTCGTCGAGCGAAAGAATGAGCGCGCGGTCGAAGCCGGAGGTGTAGTAGGCGCTGGCGGCGTGGCACAGATGATGCTCGAAATGGGATGGCCGCGGTCCGCCGCGGAGCAGTTGAGACAGTTGTTCCTGCAAAGCCGAGCGGGTGGGTCGCTTGCTGCGCTTCGAAGCGCGCGAAGAAGGGGCGGAACGTTCTGCAAGAGCAATGGCGCGGCAGTCTGAGAGTTTCAGATGATTTTCGTGCAGGCAGCGTTCGAGGGCCAACCGCGGAATATCAGGGGACTCCTGGCGGCTCAGTTTTTCTTCTTCGATGGCGAACAGGACGGAATGTTCGTCGATCAGCGCGACCGCCGAACTTCGTCCTAGTGTGGCGATGCCGAGTATGCGCATGAGCGTTAGCGAAGAACGGCCCGCATCAGAAAGCGGGCCCTACAAAGACTTGGCCCGGAATGGTTGGTTACCCGCGCGCTCGAGAGCGCTGGCAGAAAAGCCAGCGCTACATGCGGAATGACGGATTCATGGTTGTTCGGCATGCCGATCAGCCAGCGCCTCCCGTGGATTCAACGGACGCTTCGAGCGGCCAAGCTACAAGCGTCTTTCCCTCGCCTGGCGCGAGGGAAACGTCGAGCCATTGATTATGCGGCAGCACGTCGGGAATCATGGCCGAAACATAGTTTCCAGAAAGCGCCGGCGTTTGCGAGGCATCGTCGTTTGCATTGCGATGCATCGTGAGGACGCGGAGAGTTCGGCCAACTTGCGAGTGGCCAAAGGCGGCGGATTTTGCCTCGGCGAGTGCGCGCAACTCGCGTGCTCTGCGCTTGATGATTTCTCCAGGGAGATGGCTCGGAAGAGAGGCAGCACGAGTGGCGGGCCGAAGCGAATAGGAAAAAACGTGCAAGTAGGTAAAGGGGCGCTGTTCGATGAAACGCAGGGTAGCGGCGTGGTCTTCTTCGGTTTCGCCGGGGAAGCCGGCGATTACGTCGGCGCCGATGGCGGCGTCGGGCAGGCGTTCGTGAATCAGCTCGACCCGGCGGGCGTAATGTTCGGCGCGGTACCAGCGATGCATCGCGGCGAGGATGCGATTGCTGGCCGATTGCAAAGGCATGTGGAAGTGCGGCGCAATGCGGTTGCTGGCGGCGAAAAGATCGATCAAGTCCTGCGTGACATCAAGCGGCTCGATAGAGCTGATGCGCAGCCGCTCGACCCTGGTTTGGTCCAGAATGCGCTTCAATAACTCGAGAAATTCGACGCCGGGAGTAAGATCGCGGCCGTACGTGCCTAGGTTGATGCCGCTGAGAACGATTTCGCGGAAGCCAGAACTGGCGAGCTTTTGAATTTCCGCGAGAACCGTGGCAACGGGAAGGCTGCGCGATTTACCGCGCACAAATGGGATGACGCAAAACGAACAGCGCGAATTGCAACCGTCCTGAATTTTTAGCGTCGGTCGAGTGTGATTCCCCTCCCCGCCAAGCACGGGCGCGACGAGGACATCGGAAAGGGCGAAAATGTCGCCGCTCAGAATCGGTGCGGAATGATACGGAGCGGGCTCGTCGTTGCGCGAAATCGGCGCCGCGGAAATTGTCTTGAGTAGCGTGGCTATTTGCGGTTTGTGGGAATTGCCGACGACGTGGGCCACACCGGGAATAGCTGCAATTTCTTCGGGCGCGCGCTGCGCGTAGCAACCGGTGACAATGATGCGCGTAGAGGGATTGGCGACGTGGATTTTGCGAATGACATCACGAGCCTGAGCGTCGGCAGCCGCAGTCACGGTGCAGGTGTTCAACACGACGAAATCGGCGGAATCCCGTCCAGCAACCGCGGTGCATCCTTGTTCGCGCAGCTGCCGCTCGATGGCGGCTCCATCGGCCTGGGTTGCGCGGCAACCGAATTGTTCTATATAAAATGTCGTCATGGCGCGCCGAATCCGAGTTTCTATTTAACCACAGGGACCCAAACCGGCGCAGGCGTTACAAGGTGAAAGCAATTCCTCAAGGGCCGTAGCCCGGTCGATTGACAAGCACGTATGTCGGCGCGGAAGCTCCGAACCCCGGTGCCACGCATTTTTTTCGCACGCCGCAAAAATCGCGCCCGCACACGGGCTTTACCCGGCTAAAGGCTCCTTATACAATTTCGGTCACACGCTATGGCCCATATACGACGGACGCCAAACACGCTCACCGATCCAAAGCTTTCCGTGGTTATTCCGGTCTATAACGAGAAGGAAACGATTTTTGAGATTTTGCGCCGTGTGCTTGACACGGACATCCGCAAGGAAATCCTGGTGGTGGATGATTTCTCAAACGACGGCACTCGCGAAATATTGCAGAACGTGGCGAATCGGCAGGCAAATGGGGAAGCCAAGGCTGCGCCCGATGGCGGCGACCCGATTCCGCTCCAGGACATCCGCTTCTTCTTTCAGGAACAGAATCAGGGAAAAGGCGCGGCGTTGCGGCGAGGATTTGCAGTAGCGACCGGCGATATTGTGTTGGTGCAGGACGCTGATCTCGAATATGACCCGCGCGATTATTCGAAGCTGCTAGAGCCAATCCTCGATGGCCGGGCGGACGTTGTGTTCGGTTCGCGGTTTCTTGGTGGGCCGCAGCGCGTGCACTACTTCTGGCACTACGTGGCCAACAAATTTTTGACTCTGCTGTCGGATATGTTTACGAACTTGAAGCTGACGGACATGGAGACCTGCTACAAAGTGTTTCGCCGCGAAGTGCTGAAAGAGATTCGGATCAAGTCCAACCGGTTCGGATTCGAGCCGGAAATCACCGCCAAAGTGTCCAAAGGCAAGTGGCGGATCTATGAGGTGCCGATCAGCTACGCCGGGCGAACGTATGAAGAGGGAAAGAAGATTACCTGGAAGGATGGGTTGCAGGCGTTGTGGTGCATTATTCGGTATCAGCTTGGGGATTGAGGGCCGCAAACGCCCGTCGGTGACAAGTCCCGGGATCGCTAGCCGGCTTGGGAAGCGAGGCGGCGCTGGAAGGTCAGGAGGATTAGGTCGGCGCGCCGACGAACTCCAAATTTGTTGAGCAGGTTGGAGACGTGGAATTTCACGGTGCGCTCGGCGATGTTGAGTTTGCTGGCGATTTCCTTGTTAGAGAGGTTCTCGAGCAACGAGTCGAGAACTTCTTGCTCGCGGCGGCTCAGGTTGGTTACAGCATCGGTCTTCAGGCGGCGGCCCTGGCTGGTGAGAATCGAATCCACGAAGCCGGAGAGCACCGAACGAGGCACCCAAAAGCCGCCGTTGGAGACCAGCGGCAAGGCACGAGAAAGCTGATCGCGCGCTTCGGCGTAGGAAAGAATGCCCTTCACGCCCAAACGCAACAGTGAAAAACTGGTGGTATCACTGACCGAATCACCCACCACGATGAGGCGCGCGTCGGGGTGGCGCTCGAGAATGTTGGTCAGCAACGCGCCCGTCGCCTGACGCGCCGCGTGGGCATCGATGACGTAGACTTGTGCCTTAGGCGGTTCCACGCTCCGCAGATCGGGCGCCAGCGTGGAATCCAACTGCTTCGAGATGACCTTGAAATGGGACGCTTTGGCCAACAGGCGTTCAAATTCGCTCAACACGAGAGGGTGAGGGGAGAGCAAACAGACTGTAAGTTTGGATGACATGCGTTTCGTAGCCACTGTCCTTGAGGGTAGTGAAAGCCAGACAAAGGGGCAAGGACCTTGGGCACACATTGTTCACGAGTTGTTACTGACACATTGGGCGTGTTTTCAGGGGCTTGGAGGCCCATTAAAATGGGTAGGAACCCCGTTCAGGCCAGGAATCCACGCAGCCAATGAATTCGATTCGCGAGAAAAAGCCGCGTAAAATAAGGTAGATAAGGTGAGCTGGAGCAACCTTCAGGGTTTTCCCCACAAACCCGGCGCAAGGAACATGGCGGAATGAGAAACCTCAAAGAATCGGAAAAGGCTCTTCGAGAGCTGCTAGCGGAACGCATCCTCGTGCTGGATGGCGCGATGGGAACGATGCTGCAGCAGTGCAACCTTTCTGCCGCCGATTTTGGAGGCGCAGCGCTCGAGGGTTGCAACGAAAACCTAGTGAAGACGCGGCCGGACGTGGTGCTGGATATTCACCGGAAGTATTTCGAGGCGGGCTCCGATATGGTGGAGACGAACAGCTTTGGCGGCACTCCGCTGGTGCTCGCGGAGTATGGGTTGCAGGCGGACGCCTATGAGTTGAATCGCCGGTCGGCGGAATTGGCGCGACAAGCGGCCGATGAGTTTTCTACTGCGAGTAAGCCGCGGTTCGTCGCCGGCTCGATGGGACCGACGACCAAGGCGATCACCGTTACGGGCGGCGTGACGTTCGAGGGGCTGCTCGATTCCTATTATGTGCAAGCGAAGGGACTGGTCGAAGGTGGGTCGGACCTTTTGCTGGTGGAGACTTGCCAGGACACACGGAATATCAAAGCAGCGATTCTGGCAATTCAAAAACTATCCAAGGAGATCGGCGCGCCGGTTCCTTACGTCGTTTCGGTGACGATTGAGCCGATGGGCACGATGCTTGCCGGACAGAGTGTCGAGGCGATGTGGGCGTCGCTGCGGCACACGCATCCGATCGCGTTCGGAATGAATTGCGCGACGGGGCCGGAGTTCATGACCGATCACATCCGGACTCTGAGTACGCTCACGGGCGAATTCGTCTCCTGCTACCCAAACGCGGGATTGCCCAATGAAGAAGGAAAGTATCTGGAGACGCCGACGACGCTGGCAGCGCAGCTTGAGAAGTTTGTGAACCACGGCTGGTTGAATCTGGTGGGCGGCTGCTGCGGTACCACGGAAAAGCATGTTCGCGCCATCGCGCAGATGGTGGACGGGAAGAAACCGCGCGTACGGCCTGCGGAGGCGCACCGGGCAGTGTACTCCGGGATCGAGACCATTGAGGCGGACGATCAGACGCGGCCGCTGCTGGTCGGTGAACGCACCAACGTGATTGGCTCGCGGCTGTTCAAGAACCTGGTAGCCGAGGAAAAATGGGAAGAGGCGACCGAGATTGCCCGCCGGCAGGTGAAGGGCGGAGCGCACATCGTGGATGTGTGCCTGCAGAGCACGGAGCGCGACGAGAAGAAAGACATTCCGGTTTTCTACGAGAAGCTGATCCGCAAGATCAAAGCGCCGATCATGGTGGATACCACCGATCCTTCGGCGGTCGAGCTTGCGCTGACCTACTGCCAAGGGAAGGCCATCATCAATTCCATTAATCTCGAAGATGGCGAAGAAAAATTTGAGAAGGTCGTACCCATTGCGCACGATTACGGCGCGGCCGTCGTGGTGGGCTGCATTGACGAAGATCCGGTGCAGGCGCAGGCGTTCACGAGGGAGAGAAAACTCGCGATCGCAAAGCGATCGTACGAGCTGCTAACCAAGAAATATGGAATTGCGCCGGAAGACATTGTCTTCGACCCGCTGGTATTCCCGTGCGCGACCGGTGATGAGAATTACATCGGCGGCGCGGTGGAAACCATGGAAGGAATCCGGCTGATCAAGGAAGCGCTGCCGGACACGCGCACGATTCTGGGCATTTCCAATGTGTCGTTTGGGTTGCCGGCGGGTGCGCGGGAAGTGGTCAACTCTGTTTTTCTTTACTACTGCACGAAGGCTGGGCTGGACCTGGCCATTGTGAATACGGAAAAGCTGGAGCGCTTCGCATCGATTCCAGAACATGAGCGGCGGCTGGCGGAAGATTTGTTGTTCCAGCATCCGCCGAAGAGCGTGCCGGAACGACACCCGCAGGCGAAGTTGCTGCAAGACCTTCCCTCCGACTGGCGTCAACAGAACAAAGAGCAGAAAGCCGCCCTAAATCAATTTCATATCGCGGCGATTGCAGAACATTTCCGCACGGCGGTGAAAAAAGAAAAGATCAGGAAAGAGGATCAACCGCTGGACCAGCGGCTGGCCAACTACATCATCGAAGGCACGCGGGACGGATTGGTGGAAGACCTGGAGCGCAAGCGCGCGGAAGGCAATGCGCCGCTGGACATTATTAACGGCCCGCTAATGCAAGGGATGGCGGAAGTCGGCCGCTTGTTCAACGCAAACGAGTTGATTGTGGCGGAAGTGTTGCAATCGGCGGAAGCGATGAAGGCGGCCGTCAACCACCTGGAACAGTTCATGGAAAAGGCCGACACCGCGAAACGTGGGAAAGTGATTCTGGCGACGGTGAAGGGCGACGTGCACGACATCGGGAAGAACCTGGTCGAAATCATCTTGAAAAATAACGGATTTGACGTAGTGAACCTGGGAATCAAGGTGCCGCCGGAAGATTTGATCAAGGGGTATCAATCGCATCATCCGGATGCCATCGGGCTATCCGGTCTGCTGGTGAAAAGCGCGCAGCAGATGGTCATTACCGCGAACGATTTGAAGGACGCGGGCATCGGCGTGCCGCTGTTGGTGGGCGGAGCCGCGCTCAGCGCGAAATTCACGGAGCAGAAAATCGCACCGAGTTATGGCGGCGCGGTGTGCTATGCCAAGGACGCCATGACCGGACTGCGGTTGATGAACGAACTGATGGACCCGGCGGCGAGGGAGCGCGTGCTGGCACAACACGCAAGCTCGGGAAACGGCGTGAAGGTGACCGCGACGGTGAAACTCGTGGAAAAGCCAGCCGTGCTGCGTTCGCCGAAGGTGCGCGAGGATTTGCCAATACCTGCGGTTGCCTCTCTCGACCGCAAGCTGCGGCTGGTGCCAGATTTGCGGGATTTGTGGAGCTACATCAATCCGTACATGCTCTACGGGCGCCACATGGGATATCGCGGAGACTTCGAGAAGCATTTGGCGGCGCGCGAAACGAAGGCCGTGGAATTGTTCAACGAAATGGAAGAGGTGAAGAACGAAGCGGCCACTTTCATGAAGGTGCGCGCGGCGTGGCAGTTTTTTGAAACCGAACCGGACGGCGAGGCGCTGCATCTTTTCGCGCCGGGCGGAAAAGAGCCGGTGCAGACGTGGCAATTCAAGCGACAGAAGACCGGGGATCAATTGTGCCTGAGCGATTATGTGCTGGCGCCGAAGGACGGCCAGCGCGATCACCTTGCGGTGTTCGTCGTCAGCGCGGGTGAGGGTATTCGCGAGCGCGCGGAAAAAGCCAAGCACGACGGCTACTATTTCAAGTCGCACGGCTTGCAAGCGCTGGCGATTGAGACGGCGGAAGCTTGCGCGGAGTGGCTGCATCGGAGAATTCGCGAGGATTGGGGCTTCCCCGACCCTCCCGAGATGACCATGGCGCAACGGTTCACTTCGCGGTATCGCGGGAAACGCTACAGCTTTGGGTATCCGGCGTGCCCGGATTTGGAATACCAGGCGGGAATTTGGAAGTTGTTGCGTCCGGAGGAGATTGGCGTGCAGTTGACGGAAGGATTCATGATGGATCCGGAAGCGAGTGTGAGCGCGTTGGCGTTTCATCATCCGGATTGCACGTATTTTAGTGTGGGCGAGGCCGAGAGCGCAGCGTGATCGCGGGCGTGTTCGACTGAGGTGTGCGATGTGTCGCGCCTACGGTGCTTGGAATTTTGGGTTCGACACCCAGCCCTTGCGGGCTAAGCTAACTTGTGCCGCACCTATGGCGCTGGCATTAAGAGCATCAGAATAGTCGAAGCAGCCGCGCGCCTTGCGGAATGCACCGATACGGAGCACTCGAAGAGGGATTCCTTACTTCGCGGACTCCGTTCGGAATGACCGTGCTGGATACGCGGAGCCGCAGTTCATCCTTACAATGCACGACATTTCGATGTGACATTCAGTGATCATGGATGGTTGTTTTTGGCCTCCCATTTGGGAACCTTCCAGGGAAATTCCGGGAACATTCATTGTTGGGTCAGGCTGCGCCGTGAGCAAGGCGCACAGGCAAGGTGCCTGTGCCACAGGCGAGGGAAGGAACCACCATTTCTGCTTACGCTCCGCGTTACGCGGAGCGCGCCGCGTGCGTCTAAGATGTCAGCCATTCGCCAGGCCACAATGAGAAATGAGAGGTGCAATGTGAATCGCGGAGTTCGAGTGTTTCTTACCCTAGGTGTGTTCGTACTGCTGAATGTGGCGGTAACACGAGCGCAGGGCGATTCGTCCGCGCCTCCGCCGCAGCAGGGGCAAGCTCAAGGACAAGGTCAGGAGCAAGGTCGGGGCGGCCGGGAAGGCGGAAGGCCGCTGTTCGGCAAGATTACAGCCGTGCATGATGGCTCGATCGAGATTACCGGGCAAGATGGGCAGGCGGTGACGGTAAAATTGACGGCACAGACGGAGTTCCGCAAGGACCGCGAGCCGGCGAAGCTTTCGGACTTCAAGATCGGCGACATGGTGATGGTGCGGGGCGACGAGAATGCGGATCACACGGTGACGGGGAAAATGATTGGCGGGCGCACGGGCGGCTCGTACGCGGGACCGGGACTTGGCGGAAGACCCAACAGCGGGATGATGGGCTCGCCCGGAACACTCGGGAAAGATTATGTGGCCGGGGAAGTGAAGTCGATCGATGCGCCGAAACTGACGGTGCAGCGGACGGACAACGTGACGCAGGTTCTGGAACTGAACGAAGATACTTCCCTGCGGCGCGGCAGAGACAGCATTACGATGGCGGACATCAAGGTAGGCGACCACGTGATGGCTCGAGGCGCGGTGCAGAACGATGTGTTTGTGCCCAAGGGCGTAATGGTGATGAGTCCGGAACAGTGGCAGCGCATGCAGCAGATGATGTCGCAGGGCGACGCCGCAAAGCCGGCCGGCTCGGACGCACCGGCACCGGCGGCGAAACCTCAGGAGTAACCGGAGTTGAAACGTTTCCTGCGCGCAGTTGTAGTGCTGATTTGCGTGGCGCTCATCTGCGCGGTGTTGATGGTGTGTTTGGCGAGAGCGCAGGAACCTGGTGCTTCCAATCCTGTTCCCATTTCCCCTACCTCCGCTCTGGCCCCGCCGGCGCCGACCACGTTTCAAATTAACGGCACGGTGAAGAGCGGAAAGACTCCATTACCCGGCGTGACGGTCACAGCGGCGAACACTCTGACGGGCAAGAAACTGAGTGTGGCTACGGCGGTCGACGGATCGTTCGTGTTCAAAGGCGTGCCGCGCGGGCGTTATGTGATCAAGGTCGAGTTCATGGGATTCGCGACGGTGACGCAGGAAGTCGTGCTGAATCCGGACAATCCCGCCGGAAAGGTGGATGCGGAACTGGTGCTGGCTTCGCGTCAGCAAGAAGAGCAAGCCAACCGCGCGAACGCAGCGACAAATGCACGGGGTTTCCAGAGCCTGGCGGTGGAGGGCGGGTTTTCCAACCTGGGAGATGTCGGCGGCGGGAATGGGAACGGCGGTGGAAATGGAGCGGCGAGCGCGAGCGATCTTTCGAGCTTGCCGATGAGCGGAGCGGGCGCGGACATTGCCGCGGAGTCGGTGAGCATCACGGGCGCGCAGGGACGCAGCCAGGATTTTGGGAATGGCAACGAAGACGATCTGCAGCAGCGAATCCAGGAATTCCGGGACCGCGCGCAACAGCAAGGAGGGAACCAGTTCGGTGCGATGGGCGGGCCGGGAGGCGGACCCGGAGGAGCTTTCGGCGGCGGACCCGGAGGTGGGGGAGGAGGCGGTGGACAGATTGCAATGGGCCGCTTCGGGCGCAATTTCAATCTCAACCAGCCACACGGATTTCTATACGTGCAGGACGACAATGCGGGACTGGACGCGCGGCCGTATTCACTGAATGGTTTGCGGATAGCGCAATCGAGTTACAACCAGCTGAAGGTGGGCGCGTTCGTCGGCACGCCGCTGAAAATTCCAGGACTGTTCGACTGGAGCAAGACAACATTCATTACGTTTGGATGGTATGGAGTTCGCGGGAGCACTCCGTATGACTCACTGAGCACGGTGCCCACGGTCGCGGAACGAAGCGGAAATTTTTCCGGGCTGACGGAGAACGGCGCGCCGATCACCATCTACAACCCGCAAACGGGCCTGCCCTTTTCAGGAAACACGATCAACCCGAGCCTGATCAGCGCGCAGGCCAAAGCACTGTTGCAGTACATTCCGCTGCCGAACATGCCGGGAGCGCTGCAGAATTTTCAATACGTAACGTCCACCGAATCCAATACGGACAATATCAGTTTTCGTCTGATCCAGAACTTCCTCCCCAGCGCGGGAACACCGTCGAGCGGGCGTGGAGGCGGTCCGGCAGGAATGCGAAGAGGGGGGCCGCAAAACAACCTGTCGATCGGTTTCAATTTCACGCGAAACAACAGCGACATCGTGAATTCCTTTCCTTCGCTGGCGGGCCACACGGACGCGCAAGGATGGAACGGGAATACGAGATGGACCTATGGAAAAGGAAAAGTCACCAATTCGCTGGGTTTCACGTACAACCACAATCGCACATCGACGACGAACTTGTATTCGGGAGTGACGGACGTTTCCGGCGATGCGGGAATCACCACACCGGTTCCTTCGATTCCGTTCAACTGGGGATTGCCGGGGATTTCGTTGACGAGCTATACGGGATTCAACGATCCGACGCCGAGCCGCGAACTGGACCAGACCTACACCATCTCTGATCAGGTTGTTTGGACGCACGGAAAGAGCAATTTTCGGTTCGGCGGCGATTACCGGCGGATCCTGCAAGGATTCCGCTCCGCGCAGAATTCGCAAGGCAGCTTTATTTTTACCGGGTTTGCGACCTCCGAATATCTTCCAGGAAGCACCACGCCGGTTGCCGGGACGGGCAACGACTTCGCGGACTTTCTGCTGGGCTTGCCGCAACAGACGAGCCTGCAAGCGAGCACGACCGCGTATGAGTTTCGCGCGAACTCATTCGACGGATATGCGCAGGATGACTGGCGCATTTTGCCGAGCTTGTCGCTGAATCTCGGCGTGCGCTACGAATATATCGGGCCGTTCGTTGAGACGGGAAACCAGATCGCGAACCTGGATGTGAATTTCCGCCCGGAGTCCGTTGTCGGGTACCTGGTGCTGCCGGGGCAGTCGGGACCGTATTTCGGACACTATCCAGACGCGCTGGTGCGGCCGGACAAAAACAATTGGGCGCCGCGGATCGGAATTGCGTGGCGACCGTTAAAAAACACGGTGGTGCGGACAGGTTACGGAATCAATTACAACCTGTCGCAGTACAGCATCTTCGTGAAGGATTTTGCGTTCCAGCCGCCGTTCGCAATCACGCAGACGAATTCGGTGGCGGACGTGGCGAGTCCGGCGACGAGCACGCTGATGCTGGCGAACGGCTTTCCGGGAAGAAGCACGTCGAGCGGAGTGACGAACAACTACGCGCTCGATCCGAACTATCGGTTGGGCTACGTGCAAATCTGGAATCTGGATATTCAGAGGCAGCTTCCCGGCAACGTGCAACTGAATGTGGGCTATAACGGAGCGAAAGGAACGCATCTGGATACGCAGCGCGCGCTGCTTCCGACGTGCGAAGCGACGGCGAGTTGTGCGGCGAACGAGGTTTCGGCACCGTTTATTTATGATTCGTCGGAGGCCAATTCGATCTTGCACGCGGCGACGGTGCGAGTACGCAAAAGATTGTCGAAGGGATTTGGAGTCAGCGGCGTGTATGTGTTTTCGAAATCGATCGATGATGCGTCTTCGATCGGCGGGGGGTCCGTGGTGGTGGTGCAGAATCCGTTCGACGTGCCGGCGGAGCGGGCGTTGTCGGCGTTTGACCAGAAACATAGCTTCACCGGCAACTGGATTTACGATTTGCCGTTTGGGGACAACCGGCGGTTTTTTAATAGAGGCGGGATTTCGCATGTGATCGGCGGGTGGCAGTGGAGCGGCAGCTTCACGATCGCGTCGGGGCTATATTTCACTCCACGTGTTTCGGGAGCGACGGAGGACATCAACCGCGGCGTGACGGGAAGCATCCGGGCGAATGTGGTGGCGGGGCAGCCGTTTGGTGTGGCCAACCCGACGACCAAGGAGTGGTTCAACACGGCGGCGTTTTGCGTGACGGGGCAGCCGGATTGCGTCGGGCCGACAGTTTATGGAAATGCGGGGCGGGACATTATCGAGGGGCCGGCGCAGTTCACGTTTAATTCGTCGATCAACAAGACGATCACGATTCGGGAGACGCGAGCGCTGGAGTTGCGGTTGTCCGCGAGCAACATTTTCAATACGCCCTATTTTTCCGGCATCAATACTACGGTGAACTCCTTGACGTTCGGCCAGGTGACGGGAGTGAGCAATATGCGGAGGATTACGATGATTGTGAGGTTCCGGTTTTGAGGGAGTTTTGAGTCGTTCGTTTTAAGTTCTAAGTCAAGTCGGGAGAACGGATTTTGGATTCAATGAGGAGTTTCCACCGGGGGCTAGGGCCCAAGTTGTGCCGGGTTTGCTGTCGGAGCTGAAGCTGCGACTCCCTAACCGAGAGTCAGGAAAGCGGAGAGTTACAGGTTGGTGCACGAAGAGGATGCCGATGGGGACAAAAATCGGTAAACCGGCGCTGGCGCTGCTGCTGGTATGGTCGGCGGCGGGACATTTGTTTGCGCAGCAGCCCGCGGCGCCGCCAGCACCAGCCGCGGAGCAGGTTCCGAACGGTCCGGTGCTGAAGGTGTCGACGGAAATCGTGCTGGTGAACGTGGTGGCGCACGACAAGCATGGAAACTTGATCAAGGATTTGAAAAAGGAAGATTTCACGCTGTACGAGGACGGGAAGAAGCAGGAGTTGGCGAGTTTTGATTTTGAAAAAGTGGACGAAATGGTGATGGCGGGCGCCGCAGGAACGACCGTGACCGGGACCGCGGACAAGAACGATGCGGGCGGACTTCTGAATAAGAAGGCGCAAAAGAGCCTGGATGCGCGGGACCGGCGGCTGATGCTGATGTTTTTCGATTTTTCGGCGATGGAGCCGGACGACATCGATCGCAGCGTGGGTGCAGCAAAGAAATACGTGCAGTCGAAGATGCAGCCGGCGGACATGGTGGCGCTGATGTCGCTGTCGACGAATCTACAGCTCGATCTGGATTTCACAGACGATAAAGAAAAAATCCTGGGGAAACTTTCCGCGTATAACGGAAGCCAAGGGCAGGGGTTCGAGAACGGGACAGAAGGAAGCTCCGAAGGGACTGCGGAGACAAGTGGGTCGTACACGGCGGACGACACGGATTACAACACGTTCAGCGCGGACCGGAAGCTGCTGGCGCTGGAATCCGTGATGCAGGGAATGGGAAAAATTCCGCAAAAGAAGAGCTTGATTTATTTCAGCAACGGGATCACGCAATCCGGCATAGACAATCAGTCGGCATTGCGAGAGGCGACGGCGGCGGCGGTACGCGCGAACGTTTCGATTTATCCGGTGGATGTGCGGGGATTGTCGGCGTTTCCGCCAGGTGGCCAGGCGCAGTCGGCGAGCCTGCACGGACAGTCGGCGTATACCGGCGCGTCGGTGCTGAACGATTTGAATGGGAATGACGCGTCGCAGGAGACGCTTTACACGCTGGCTGCGGACACGGGCGGCAAAGCGTTTATGGACACAAACGACTTGAGCGGCGTATTTTCCGTGGTGCAGAAGGATACCTCGGCGTACTACGTGCTGGGGTACACCAGCAGCAATCATTTAAGGGATGGGCGTTACCGGCGGCTGAAGGTGCAGGTGAACCGGCCGGACGCGAAGCTGGAATACCGCGCGGGGTATTACGCGGATCGCGATTACCAGCACATGAAATCGACGGATCGCGAGGAGCAGCTGCAAGACGAGTTGGCGGCGGAGTTGCCGGAGACGGATGTGGCGCTGTATGCCGGCGCGGCGTACTTCCGGCAGGACGATTCCCATTATTATTTGGCGGTGTCGCTCGTGATTCCTGGTTCGCAGATTTCGTTTGTGCAAGCGAAGGATAAGGATAATGCGACGATTGACATCATCGGGCAAGTGCTAGAGAGCGGAAAGCTGCCGGTCGGGCGCTTACGAGATACGGTGAAGCTGGCGGTCGACAGTTCGCAGCAGGTGCGGCGGAAGAACGTGCAGTACAACACGGGGTTCGTCTTGGCGCCGGGAAATTATCATTTGAAATTCGTGGTGCGGGAGAACAGCAGCGGGCGAATGGGTTCGTTTGAGACCGACGTGCGTATTCCGGATTTGCGTAAGGTGCCGCTTCGGATGAGCACGGTGGTACTAAGCAGCCAGCGCGTGCCATCGACGGCGAAAAAGACGAAGTTTCAGCCGTTGATTACTGAGCAGACGGAGTTGGTGCCGAGCGTGACGCACGTGTTCCAGCAGGATCAGAAGCTGTACTTGCAATACGAGGTGTACGACAACGCAAAGGCCAAGGCGAACGAAGCTGGCAACAACGGCGGGCAGGGCAAGGGCGAACACCAAACGGTGCGGGTGCTGACGAACATTGAGTTTTTGCAGGGCGATGTGAAGGTGTATGAGACAAAGCCGGTGCTGGCGCAGGAAATTACGGCACCGGAGCGGAAGGCCGTGGTGTTCCAGATGGAGATTCCTCTAGAGTCGTTGAAGCCGGGGTTTTATACCTGCCAGGTGAATGTGATTGATGATGTGTCCGGGAATTATGCGTTTCCGCGTTGGCCCATTTTGATACGGGCGACGAGTCCGGCGGCAGCAGATGCCGCATCGAAGTCGTCCGGAGGCAAGTGAAAGAAAGACGGATTCATCGCGCAAAAGGGAGGCGCGCGACCGCCTGCCTGCCGCAGGTAGGTTCGGAATGACGCATTACTGGGCCACCCGTTGGCTACCCCTCACCCCCTGTTTTTGGAAGTCGCGGCGGCGGCGGCAGGGCTGCCGCCCGAGCGGTCTGGAAGGAGTGGGTTGGGCAAAAGCAGGAGCTCCCGCACTCCTAGCACGCTCTAAGATAGGCGGCGGACGGTCAGGGAGATGGGGAGGCCGACACAGAACATGTGGGTGACGATGGCGATGACGGTGCGCGAGAGGGAGAACGGCGTTGGCTGAATGCGGGAGAGGGGCATCACGATCAAATACATCACAAGATAAACGGCGATGCCGAAGGCAAAGCCCGAGCGGATTGCATGCTGGGTCATGAGCTTCAGTTTGCGACTAGCGGCATAGAAGACAGTCGCAACGGAAAAGGCAATGAAGAAGTGGAGTGCCGCGCCGAGCAGGGCGGTGGGCCAGCCGCCGCGGAAGGCTTGCACACCCAGGAGGCCGGAGGCGATGGCCTGCAAGAGGCGGTAGGGGCTGACGCCTCGCAAGCTCCAGGTGACGAAAGCGGCGGTGATGTCGAGAACTCCACAGGCCAAACCGGCGCGGAAGATGACGGAGGCGGCGCTGGCTTCCTGTTGGTTCGAGTGCTGCTGCACGGTTGGGCTGACCCGGATACTCGCGGAATCCAGTCGGCCGGCTTGTTCGAGATTGTTCATGACTGTACTCTTCATCGACTGAGGTTGATAGGACGAGTGGCATGCGGCATGGTTTCTGATGGAGGAGCGTAGCGCGTCGGCGTGATCGCCGCAAAAAAATGTGACGAAATGAAAGAAATTTGGGGTTAGGCCCGACGGAATGTCATGCAAGTTGCAGAATCTTGGTAAATGGAGAGAAGAAAAAAACAGGTTTTTCGATTTTTCGCCTTCGGCGGGCAGGTTTCGGATGACAGCTTTCGAGATTCGGCGGAAAACAAGACGCACGGGTTGCGGTCCTTCGGCCTCGCAAAAGGCACGAGGCCTCAGGATGACAAGATTGCCTAAGTGAGGAAGAAAAAAGCAGGTCCATACCAGGCGTTCACACGACGTTTCCGAGCGTTGGAAGTGACTTTCCGTAGATTCGCACCGGCAGGCCGCAAAATTCGTAAAACTGGTTATACAATCCTCGGCATGGGAAGCGGGTGGCAACAGGTAAAGAAGGTGGGCCGGGCATACCTGTGGTCGATTTTGTTGTGGGCATGGTTCGCGCCGCTAATGGCCGGGCAGGAGAAGGTGCGGCTGCTGGCGGACGGAATACACATCCCGTTCTGGAAAATGCTCTTGATCGCCGCGGCATGGTGTATGACGGCGGCAACGCTGGCGCCTCCCATTTTCTATATCGTGCGGCGGTATCCGGTGTCACGGCCCATCCGGTTCCAGCGGGTAGCCGGTTATGTTTTTGGGGCTATTCCGTACCTGATGGTGTCCGTATGCATACGCTCGCTGTTGCTGCCGCCCTGGGATCCCAATACGGGGGAATTCACGAGCCGTACTTTTGACACCTTTGTGAACAACGCGCGACTTTTTGCGACGCAAACCTGGGACTACCTAGTCGTGTTAGTGGCCGCTCACGCTTATGAGTACTTCACGCGCGCGCGGAACCAGGAGCTGGAGCGCGCCAAACTGCAACAAGCGCTGGCGGAAAGCGAGCTGCAGGCGCTGAAGAGCCAACTGCAGCCGCATTTCCTATTTAATACGCTGCATGGAATTTCGACTTTGATCGAAGTGGATAAGGCGCGCGCGAGGGAGATGGTGCTGAGACTTTCGAGCCTGCTGCGAACGGTGCTGCAGGACGGCACGGCGGACCTGATTCCGCTGAAGGAAGAATTGAAGTTCGCGGAGGCTTATCTGGATATTGAGAAGATGCGGCTGGGCGAGCGGCTGGAAATTTGCTGGAGGATTCCGGCCGACGCGGGGCAACTGCTGGTGCCTCCGTTGATCCTGCAGCCGCTGGTGGAGAACGCGATCGTGCATGGAGCGGCTTGTTCGAGAGAAGGCGGCTGGCTCGAAGTTGGGATGCGACGGGTGGAACGAGGAATCGAATTGACCGTGCGCAACAGCGTGCGCGGAAAGGGTACGCCGGGTTCGGGACTCGGCTTGCAGAACACAAAGGCCCGGCTGAACTATCTCTATGCGGATGAGGCGAGCGTAGACTTTGCCATCAGTGAAGACGGGATTGCGACTGCCAGGTTGGTAATGCCGGCGCTGGGTGCGTCGAAGCCGGAAGTTGGAGCAGAAATCGTTGCGCCTGTCAGGAGCGCGAGAGGATGATCCGCGTCTTAATTGTCGATGACGAACCGCTCGCGAGGAACGCGCTCGAACGCGTGCTCCGCGCCAGAAAAGATATCGAAGGTGTGGACTCTGCAGCAGACGCTTTTGCGGCGCTGAATTTGCTGCAGGAACGGCCTTACGACGCGTTGCTGCTGGATATTCGCATGCCGGAGCTATCCGGGATCGAGCTGGTTGACCGATTGAAGAAACGTAAGCTGCCGGTTCCGTCGATAATTTTTGTTACCGCGCACAATCAACATGCCGTGGCGGCGTTCGAAAAGCATGCGGTGGATTACGTGTTGAAGCCGTTTTCGGACGAGAGAATTCACCAGGCACTAGACACGGCCGTTCACCGCACGCAGAGCGAGCGGGCGGCGCGGTTTATCGAGCTTCTGCCACAGCTCGAAAGCCTGGTGGCGAAATCGTCGCGGATCGCGATCAAGACGAAGAAAAGTATTTTGTTCATCGACCCGGCGGACGTGGCAGTAGTGGAAGCGCAGGGGAACTACGTGCTGCTGCAGCGGCTGTCGGGATCGTATTTATTGCGGGAATCGATCAGCGCCGTGGCGCAGAAACTCGAGCCGTACGGGTTCATTCGAATCCACCGGTCGATCCTGGTGAATACTTCGTTTGTGGAAGAGATTCACCCATGGACGACGGGAGAGTACATCCTGCGCATTAAGGGCGGGAAGGAATTGGCGGTTTCGCGGACTTACAAGAAGAATTTGCGATCGCTGGCGCAGTTCTGGGTTGGGAGCAATGGATTCCAGGCCGAATGAGGCGTATTGGTCTCTTTCTGCCGTCCGTGGCAAGCGACAGACCCGCCGCTACTACCCTCGCCGAATGGTTTCGGTTGAGATCCTTCGTCGCGCAAAGCGCTTCTCAGGATAACAACGCGCCATGTTTTGTAGGCGATTAGGATTTCAGGTGGCGGGAGTCAGTTCTGGATGTTTGAGACGGGAACGGCGGCTGCTCCCAAAATGCGCATGGATTTTTTCTCCTGAACGAAAACGGCGACCTGGAGATTTTGCCGTTTCCAGGAGGATTTGAATTTCACTTTCTGCGAGGATTCGAACGAGGAATCGTTCTTGGGATTGGCCACGCCGATCTTGTGAAGCGAGCGTAGAACCGAGGCGTGGCGTAGGTTTTTTCCGGCGTTTTCACCCGCATCCACAGAAGACGCAAGGCCACTTTCGGTTATCGCCATCCAGACTTCCGCGGCGTCGCGATCCGAGTTGCCGGTGAGCTTGCCGACACGCACGTTGAGTTGTGTTCCATCCGGTGAGGAATTCGCGGCGGTGAGAGTTATTTCTGTTTTGGGTTGAACTGCGGACTGCTGGATGGCTTGTTCCGTTTTTTGCTCCTGGCCTCCGGTCATTTCGAACTGGCCGTCGACAATTTGTTGCGGTGTATAAGGTTCTTGGCCTTTGAAATGGGTAACGTAGTCGACCTGGCGCTGGGTCCAGTCCGCGGAAGAGTAGGGATCGGTCCAGCCGTCGTGATTCCAATAGTCGACGTGTTCTTCGATGGCGATGACGTTCACGCCGTGCACGGATTGGGCTGTTTCGAGTTTGAGGAGCAGGGCGTCGGCGGGCGGACAACTCGAGCAGCCCTCGGAAGTGAACAGTTCGACGACTACGGGTTGGGCGTTTTTGTTGTCGGCCTGGAGCGGGCCTACAGATGAGGCGACGGCGAGAACCAAAATGATTGTGAGAAAGATTTTCATCGAGCCGCTCCGTTGAAATGATCTGATGCGCGTCAGAATGGAAGGTTGCTTTTTGCGAGTAGAAGTCTGGCGAACGCTTGAGTGTTAGAACGGCCCGCTTGAGAAAGCGCGCCCTACAACACCTTGCCAGCTTTGCAAGATTAGGAGAAAAGCGGCCGCTGCCCCTCTTGCATCAGGGCAAGCCGACGGCGGCCGCTACAAAAATGCAAGATAACGGGACGAAGTTGCGTGCCATTGTTGTGAAACACAGATAAATCGGTGCGGAACGCGAAATACAAATTGTTGGAGTGCTGGAAGACCTCATCACGACGATGCCAAGTCACAATGGCAAGGCACTTCGCAACGAGAACTTGATGCGAAGCGCAGAAATCGCGTGACGAGCCGTTTGTGCGCACATCCGTGAACTCATAGACGGAAACGGGAGCTCTGCGCAAGCTTCTGAAAAATAACCCAGATAATTCAACCGCGGAGTGGCGTACGGCGTGCAACAAGCCACATTACGTGGTGGGTCCTTATAGCTTGTTAAGGAGGTCGGCATGCGTGTGTGCAAAGCGTATTTTCTGGTGGTCTTTCTCATAACCTTGATTTTTGCGAGTGTTGCTTCGAGCCAATCGTTGACGCTGGGCAGTATATCCGGGCGAGTGACCGATCCTACCGGAGCGGTGATCGCGGGCGCGACTGTAGAATTGAAGAGCCTCGACACCGGTGGAACGCAAGTGGCGGCGACCGGTGGAGACGGCTCTTTCCGGTTCAATCTTCTGAAACCCGGTAATTACGAGATTACAACCGGCATGATCGGTTTCGCAAAAACGGTGAGGGCGACATCGGTAGAAGTGGGCCAGACCTCGCAAGTTGATATTGCACTGGAAATTTCGAAGACCGCTGAAACGATTGAAGTGTCTGGCGAAGCGCCACTGATCAGCACCGAACCGGGAATGGCGACGTCCTTTACGCCGCAAGAGGTGGCGTTGTTGCCAGCGGCAGGAGGAGACCTGACGACCATAGCGTTTACCGCGCCCGGCGTGGTGGTGTCGCAGGGAATGGGGTATGGAAACTTCACGGTGAACGGACTGTCGGGCACGTCGAACCTGTATACGGTGAACGGCGAAAACGACATGGACCCGTACTTCAATATCAACAACTCGGGAGCGTCAAACCTGACGCTGGGAAGCAACGAAGTGCAGGAAGCGACGGTGGTGACGAACCCGTATTCCGCACAGTACGGGCAATTGAGCGGCGCGCAAGTAAATTACGTGACGAAATCCGGCACGAATTCTTTTCATGGCAATGCGCAGTGGTACTGGAATGGGCGCTACATGAATTCCAACGATTTCATCGCGAATGCCAGCGGGGCGCCGCGGCCGTTTTCGAACGCAAACCAGTGGGCCGCTTCGTTTGGCGGACCGATCATCAAGGACCACACGTGGTTCTTTGTGGACACAGAAGGTCTGCGATTCGTTCTGCCGAACGTAGACGTCGTGACAATACCAACGCCTGCGTTTGCGTCGGCGGTGCTCGCCAACGTGCAGAACGTCGCTCCGGGCGAAGCGGCAGCGTATCAGAACATGTTCAATATTTATTCGGCGGCAGCGGCAGGGAAACAAGCGACCCCGGTGCCAGTTGCGGGGACGCAGTGCGACGGCATTGCGGTGCCAGGCTTCGCGAGCGGCGCGCCGTGCCAGGAGAATGTCACGCTGACGCCGACTTCCTTCGCCAAGGAATGGATCCTGGCGGGCCGCATCGACCAGAAGCTGACGACGAGGGACGACCTGTTTTTCCGTTTCAAGCTGGATTATGGACTGCAGCCGACAGCCATCAATCCGTTGAGTTCGGCGTTTGACGCGAATTCGAATCAGCCGGCGTACGACTACCAGGCAAATTTGAGGCATGTTTTCAGCGCCAGCGCGACGAACGCGTTTACGGCGACAGTGAGTCATTATGTTGCGCTGTTCACGCAGGACGTATCGGCGTGGCAAAAAGAATTTCCCTATGGTGGGGTGGCTTTTGCCGGTGACGTCGGCTTTTCGGGAATTAATTCCAGCGTCGGCAATTTCCCCCAGGGCCGCAACATCACGCAATACCAATTCATCGACGACTTCTCGTTGGTCCGCGGGAAGCACAGCATGAAGTTTGGCGTGAATTTCCGGCGCTACGACGTGAGCGATCACAACTTCTTCAATGTCTATCCGACGTCCACCTTCGGAGATCTGAGTTCGAAAACATACGGAGCGAGCGGAATGACCGGACTGCAAGCGTTCGTAAACGGGACGGCGCTGTCGTATCAACAGGCGTACAGCCCTGCGACCGACGTGCCCATCGGCATTTGGGGCACGGGCTTCTACGTAGAAGACCAGTGGAAGGTAAAGCCTAACTTTACGCTTATGGGAGCCTTGCGCTTCGAGCACAACGCGAACCCGACGTGCAATACGAACTGCTTCGCCAACTACAATGCGCCATTCAATGAATTGGCCAGCGTTCAGGCGGGGCCAGCGGGCGCGGGAGATGTACCGTATTCGAGCGACATCCATTCCGGTTTGCGGCACCCGTATATGAGCGTCGACGCGATCAACGTTTCGCCGCGGCTGTCGTTCAGCTGGGCCCCTGAAGCGAGCGACCACTTTCCGTTCTTCCGCGGCGGCAACAAGACCGTGATTAGCGGAGGCATTGGAATCTTCTACGACAATCCGCCTGCGGGAATGCTGGATCAGGAACTCGGCAATCCGGGCAATCCACCGGCGACCACACTGTTCACGATCGAGCCGCTCGATTCCGCCGGCACCGGGACGACAGGCATTGCACCCTTCACGGCGGGACCCGCGGCCTTCAAGGCGGCATCTTCGGCTTTTACAATCAGCAAGAGCTACAATCAACTCTCCGCCATTCTGGATCCGATCATCGGGTACAACCCGCCGGTCAGCTTTAATTCCATCCAGGGCACCATTCACTCACCGCAAGCGCAGGAATGGAACCTGAAAGTTGATCAGGAGATTACGAAGAGCGTGGCGGTGTCCCTGAACTACGTTGGAAACCATGCGATTAACATTCCCTACTTCAATTCCTGGTGGAATGCGCTGGCGACCAATTCCGTCTTTGCCAATGTTGCGGGCGTCAAGACCGCTGCGACAGTACTTCCGAACTACGGCGACGTGACCACTCTACAGAGCGGGGCGGTATCCAACTACAACGGAGTCACCGCTTCCGTCCGCGTGCAGTATCACAACTGGCTCATGGGACACTTCAACTACACCTTCTCGCATACGCTGGACGAGACTTCGAATGGCGGACTTTTCCCGATCGGAGGCTGGCCGGACGGATTCAACATCCAGACGCAGGTGAATCCGGGTAGCTTGAGGGCCAATAACTACGGGAATGCGGACTATGACGTGCGCAACCTTTTCAACGCGGACTATGTGATCACTCCTCCCGTGCACTTTGAGAACAGGTTTCTCAAGGCAGCGTTCGGAGGATGGCAATGGTCCGGAAAGGTATTCGCCCGTTCTGGACTTCCTTATACGGTGCTGGATGCCAATGCATTTAGCGACCTCGCGTATAACAGCACTTTCTCCGTCGTGGCCTCGCAAATTGCTCCCGGCGCTTCCAACTCGTGCGGTGTGGGAGCAGTGGTCACGAATGCGAAGCTTAGCCCTTGCCTGAACGCGTCGGCGTTCGCCAACACCGCGGCCACCGGTTTCGCATACTCGAGCTTCCCGAACCAAGCGCGTAACCAGTATCGCGGACCAAACTATTTCGACATGGACATGGCGCTGTTCAAGACGTTCTCGCTGAAGGAGCGGCTGAACTTCGGATTGGGCGCGCAGGCGTTCAACGTGTTCAACCACCCGAACTTCGACCCACCGGACACTTTGCTCGGCAGCCCGCAATTCGGGCAGATCCTCGGGATGCAGGGAGTTCCGACTAGTCCCTATGGAAACTTCCTAGGGTTTGACTCTTCGGTGCGCGTCGTGCAGTTGTCGTTGAAGCTCACATTCTAACCCGAACCCGGTTCCGTGGTCCTTAATGGCGGGGAGCGAAAGCTCCCCGCTTTCTTTTTTGCAGCCCTGGCCGATCCGACGCGCCGGGCGATTTTGGCCCGGTTGCGTTCCGGGAAGGTTTCTGTCACCGATCTGGCGAAACCGTTGACATCCGTATGCCGGCGGTTTCGAAACACCTCCGCGTACTGGAACGCGCGGGCTTGATTGTGCGAGAGCGCGAGGCGCAATGGAGACCGTGCCGCTTGGAGGCTGCACCCCTACAGGAAGTGGCGGCGTGGACGGAGAACTACCGGCGGTTTTTTGAAGAGAGTTTCGATCGTCTGGACGAGTACTTGCGGGAGCTCAAAGAGATTCGATCGAAGAAGGAGAAGAGACAATGGCCGAAAGCAACGCAAACGCTCGCGCGCGAGCGCAAGGAGGAGGAGCGGGATTTCGTTATTAGCCGGCTGTTCGATGCTCCGCAGGAACTGGTATTCGATGCGTGGACAGAGCCGAAGCATATGGCACCTCCGCCAATGAAGGACAGGGAGAAGTGAAATGCTCTGTCTCTACCGAGCGCAGGCTTAGACCTGCAGGCTGTGGAGAAAGGGAACACTCACTTTCATCATATCGAGATTCATTTCGACGTAGTAATTCTTAATGCCGCCAATTTTTGCGGTAGTGAAGATTTTTTTCCAGTCGAGAGTCCCCTGCCCCACCGGGACGATCTTTTTGGTTTGCGCGGACCAGCCCTGAACATGCATGGAGATGAAGCGGCCGGGATACTTCATGAAATATTCCGCGGCGTCGTAACCCTGGCTGATGGTAGAGACCTGGAACTGGAACTTAATGATTTTCGGGTCGAGAAGATCGAATAAAACGTCGTAGGTGCGTTTGCCATCGACGGTGGAGAGTTCGAAATCTTCGTTGTGCAAACCCTGCTGAATCCCGGCTTGCGCGGCTTTTGCGCCCATCTTGTTGTATTCGTCGGCGGCGCGTTTTACATCGTCCATGGTTGGATGTTTGGGCCCATTGAGAGAGGGGACGAGCATTTGCGTCAAGCCCACATCTTTGGCCCAGGCGATGCTTTTGTCCTGATCCTTGCGGAGTTCCTCGATGCCGAAGTGGGAGCTGACGCAGGTGAGGCCGGCGTCAGTTAAAATGCGGCGCAGTTCGCTGCCGGAATATTTTGCGAGGCCGGCAAAGCCGCTGTCGGCATAACCGACCGGGGAGCACAGTTCGACAGATTGGAAGCCGGCGGCGGACAGCTGTTTGAGAGTGCCGGAAAAATCCTGAGCGATCATTTGCCGGACCGGCCACGTCTGGCAGCCGATGGGCAAACCCAGGGGATCGGCGCGGAGTTGTACTGCGCCGGCCCCGAGGCAAGCGCCGGCTGCGGTAGAGACCGCGGTGGTTTTCAGAAATTCTCTACGTGAAATTCGAGACATAAGGCCTCCTAAAAGAGCGTTTTGTGATTGCCTATCCGTTCGTTGCGAAGCTCGAAATTTTGTGACCCGGGAATGTGGCGCGCCTCCGGCGCTCCGGTGGCGCTTGCGCGTTGGGCTAACGTCTGACGCATCTCCAGTGCTGTTTGGCGAAGCAGCACGGAAATTCTTGCACAAGTTCCGCCTCCGGTCAGGTGGGCTGCAAGCATGCATCACACAACTGTTCTGCGCTCCACCAATAAGACTGAAGAACCGCGCCACGTCACGCACGTTTGATCTTGCGGACCTGGGGTCCAGCCCTTCGAAGCTCGGGGTAAACAATGCTGGACCCCTACGAAGAGAGGCCGGAGCGCGCAACTCGTTTTTTTTACAAACTGTGAGCTCGTGTCCTCCCGTTAACAGAAGTTTCTGACACAAAATCTAAAGTTCCCAGCCGTTGCGGCGATCGGGGCGGACGTCTTTTTGCGCCGCATCGGAATTCGTGATTTTCAGGCTGGAGCGATCCCAATTGAGTTTTTCACTGGAACGGACAGCGAGGTTTCCGAGAAGCAGCGACTCCGTGACCATGCCGGAAAATTCGAAATTGCCACCGGGCTTTACGCTGCCGCCTTTGCAGGCGTCGAGCCATTCGCGTTCGTTGCCAGGCGAGCGCGGAAGAGTTTTGGGGGGCGGTGTGAAGTTGTTCATTTTTGATTCGGGGATGAGGTGCGGATGCGCGCCGCTGAACTGGCAGAGGATTTTGCCGTTGTCGCCAATGAAGAGAAGGCCTTCAACGTCCAGATGGCCTTGGAGTTCTTCGGGCTGATCCGGCTTGAGGCCGCCGTCGTACCAAGTGAACTCGACCGGGGGCATATCGCCGCGAGCGGGGAAATCGTAGTGGACGATGGAGGCGAGGGGATAGGTTTCCTCATAGCGATCCGTGGAACTGGCTTCGACGCTGACCGGCGCTTCGAGTTTCAAGACGCGGAAAATGGTGTCGAAACTGTAGGAGCCCATGTCGCCAAGCGCGCCGCAACCGAAGTCAGTCCAGCCGCGCCACACGAAGGGCAGATAGACTTGATTGTAAGGACGGTCGGGCGCGGGACCGAGCCAGAGATTCCAATCGAGACCATCGGGCACTCGTTCCGTATCCTTGGGGCGTTCGACGCCTTGCGGCCAAAAGGGGCGGCTGGACCAATTGACGACTTTGCGCACCGGGCCGATGGCGCCGGCCCAAATCCACTCGCAGAGGAGACGTGTGTCCTCGGAGGCTTGGTTGCGAACAGCGATTTGGCTGGCCACGCCGGTTTCTCTGGAGATTTCGGCGAGGCGGCGAGCTTCGTAGATGGTGTGGGTCAACGGCTTCTGGCAGAACACGTGTTTGCGCTTTTTCATCGCTGCGGCGGAGACGGCCGCGTGCAGGTTGTCCGTGGTGCAGACCACGACGGCGTCGAGGTCTTTCTGCTTTTCGAAGAGCTCGCGAAAGTCTACGTAGGCGGCGCAGCCGTGCGACTGACCAGAGCGATTCTGAGTGCCGTAATAGCCGTCGACGATTTTCTGGCAGGGTTCACGGCCGGCGACACCGCTAGTTACTTTCAGCGTGTGGGAGAGCTGAAGAGGCTGATCGGGGCTGAGCCAGTCCCATCCGGTGTCGACGCCGAGCAGTTTGCGCACCGAGTTGCAGAATTCGTGATTGGACCATTGTGGGTAGTTAGCGGCGGATTTGTTGCAATCGCAAACAGCAACTCCCTGGACATCGGGTTCCTTCAAGAAGTCGAGCATGACACGGAGGCCTTGCGCGCCTACGCCGATGAAAGCCAGGTTGATTCTGTCACTCGGGGGAATGTAGCCGGAGCCGCCGAGGACGCGGCGCGGGACAATGGTTAGGCCTACGCCGATTGCGGCGGACTGCTGAAGGAATTTGCGGCGAGATATGGAGGCTACCGCGCGCGACCGACGCTGGCTCTTCACTTGTTCTCCTTCACCGTCGCTTGGCGGAACAGCGATGACGCTGGCCGCAGCTTGGACACCTGTGATTTATCACACTACGGGGTCGAAAGGGTAACGCAGGGAAGAAATGGTCCTCGGAACTGCCGGCCCCTCGAAGCTCGGGGGAAGCTAGAAGACGAAGCTACGAGGCGAGATCGACGGCCGATGCGTTCGAATAGCGGGGCAGGAGGAGCATGAGTAGGGCAGAAACGCCGGTGACGCCGGCGAGGATGACCAGGAGAGAGGCGTAGGAACCGGTGGAATCAAAGGCGCGACCGAGGATGATCGGACCGATGGCTCCGGCGGCAGCGTAGAAAGTCCAGGTGAGGCCGTACAGCGTCGAAAAGGCACGGAGGCCAAAGTAACGGGTGAGGAGGAAGGGCGTGATGTCCGCTTCGCCGCCGGCGCCGACGCCAATGAACGCGGCGGCCAGACACGCTGCGGGGAAATTATTTGCATGAGCAAGAAGAAAGATCCCACTGGCGGTGATGAGGTTCACGACCAAGGCGACGCGCGCGCCGAAGAAGCGGTCGAGTAGCCAGCCCACGAAAATCCTGCCAAGCAGGCTTGAACCACCGAGCATGGAGGCGCATAGCGCAGCGTCCTTCGCAGTGATGCCACGATCCGTCAGCAACGCGGCGAGGTGAGTGATTGCGCCATTCATACTGATGGAACTTGCGAAAAGGACGCAGACGATAACCCAGAAAGGATAGGAGCGGAGGCCTTGCTGCCAGGTGAGGCCGGAATGCTCGACGGGAGCGGAATCGGCGCGGGGTTGGTTGCGTTCGCGAACGTAGCGCCAACTGAGCGGCAGCCCGAGGAGCAAGGCGAGGCAACCGAGAGCGACATAGGCGGCGCGCCAGCCCGAGCGGCTGACGATGGCTTGCGCGAAAACCGGGAGGATCATCGCGCCGAGGCCAGCACCGACCATGACGAAAGCCAGGGCTTTTCCCAAGCGCTGCCGAAACCAAGTAGAAATGGCGCGCGAATAGGCAAGGTGAGCGGCACCATTCCCGACCAGCCCCAGCACGACACAAGTGGCATAGAACTGCCACAAGTGGGATTGCAGCAATGCGAGGGAAGCGATGGCACAACCAAATACGGTCATGCAGAAGAGAATGATGCGACGCGGACCGAAGCGATCGATGAAGCGGCCGAGCATCGGGGAAAAGACGCCTAAGGTAACGGCGGCAATGCCGAAGCCGCTGGAGATAGCTTCGCGGCTCCAGCCGAATTCAGCGTTGAGAGGTTTCACGAAAACGGTGAAGGTGTAGACGAACAGCGAACCGAATCCGGCCATTACCCCGAAGCAGGCCGCTACGACGACGCGCCAGCCGTAGTAGCCGAAATCCAGTTCGCTGAGGTCGCGGTCCTGGACAGGATTTTGCTCCGGAGGCGGAGTTTGCGTTTGGGAGGTCATGCGTTCGGCTGACTCAAATCCCAAGATCCTGAGAGGCCAGGCGCGTACCTTGCACGCGGCTTTGGATCTTGGCAAAGGCGGTGTCGCGGGAAGTGGAGGTGTCGTCAGCGAAGGGAGAGAAGCCGCAGTCATCGGTGGTGCCGAGAGATGTTGGGGAAAGCAGATCCGCGGCTTCGAGGACCTGCTTGCAGACCTCTTCGGCAGTCTCAATGCGCGGGTTGATGGGATCGGTTACGCCGATGAAGAGAATCACGCCGGGAGGGAGGATCTTACGGATTTCGCGGAGGACTTTTGCACGATCGGGTTCACTGGCCAACTGGATGTAAAAACGGCCGGCTTTCAGGCGGAATAGATGCGGAAGCAAGTTTACATAGTCGACGTCGGCGCTATGCGTGGAATCGCGGTCGCCGCCGGGGCAGGTGTGGACACCGATGAGCTTTTGCTCCGCGGGATTGAAGCCGTCGAAGACGCGGTTGTTCAGGTCGACAAAGGAGCTGAGAAGTCCGCCGGAGGGATCTAGTTTGAGGGCGAGGCGGCCTTCGGTGAAATCAACTTGGACGCAGGCAGCGCCTGCCTCGAGACACTGGCGAATGTCGAGCTTGGCTTCCTCGACGAGATCTTCGATGAAGGCTTCGCGAGGATAGTTGGGGAGACCGCCCTGCGGGTAGAGGAGGCTGAGCGCGGAGGCGGAGATCACCGCTTGCTTCACCGGGCGATGCGCATGACGTTGAGCGGCCTGGAGGAATTGTGCGGCGTTCAGGCCGTAACGAAAGGGGCCGCCGGTGAGACGCGGGAGTTGGCGGGTGTGGCCGTCGGCAAAGGGAATGGTTACACCCTCGGGGGAGAGATTTTGCAGACCGATTAGGGGATAGGTGGCGAAGCTGGGCTTGGTTTGCTCGCCGTCGGAGATTACGGGAGAGCCGGTGGCTTCGAATCGCGCGATGGTTTCGGCGAGAGCGTTTTCTTCGACGGCGCGAAACTGGATTTCGGAGAGGCGGCTAGCGGCGCGGTCGGCCATGGCTTGCAGCAAGGCCGCGGGCCGCGGGATGCTTCCGATGGGTTCGGTTGGTATGGGCATGTTTTTTCCTGTTGGTTGCCATAGCGCGGTTCTGGCCTGCGCGACGCTCGGAAATAGGAGGTACTGTGTCGCAGGCGTCGACCACGGACAATACTGCGAAAATACTAGCGGAGGGAGAGAGAAAAGCAGGTCCGCCGCTTCGCCCGCCTGTGGCAGGCAGGTTCGGGTCGATAAGTTTTTTTGAGGATGGTGCGAGGAACCGCCCGCCTCGGAAGGCGGCCGCGACAACGGCCAACCTCAAGACCGCACGCAACAGCGTCGTGGGGAAGTCGCACAGGCTGAAGCCTATGCGACTCGGTCGGGAGGAGTGCGGCCGGAGAGGGCGGCGTCGAGGTTGTCGAGGGCCCGCATGCCCATGTTTGTGCGGGCGTCGATGGTGGCGGTACCAAGGTGGGGAAGGAGGAAGACGTTGGGGAGAGTGAGGTACTCGGGGCGGAGATGGGGTTCATTGTTGTAGACGTCGAGGCCGGCGGCGGCGATGCGATGGACGCGGAGGGCTGCAATCAAGGCGTCGTCATCGACAAGCATGCCGCGAGCGGCATTGACGATGATGGCACCTTGCGGCAGGAGGGCAATTGTCCGGGCGTTGAGGAAATGTGCGGTTTCCTTGTTGCCGGGCGCGTGCATGGTGAAGAATTGGCTGATTTGCAAGAGATCGTGGGCGTCGACGTGGAAGGTGGCGCCGCGCTCGAGTTCAGGCGCGAGGCGATGTGGATTGGTGTAGTGGATGTTCATGCCGAAGGCGCGGGCGCGTTGGGCGACGGCTTGGCCGATGCGACCCATGCCGAAGATGCCTAGGTTTTTGCCGGTGAGTTGCCAGCCGAGGAGTTCGGTGGGACGCGGGTCGAGCCACTGGCCGCTATGCAGAAGCCTGTCGCCTTCGTGTGCGCGGCGGGATGCGGCGAGCAAGAGCAGGATTGTGAGATCGGCGGTGGCGTCGGTCACCACCTCAGGCGTGTTGGTGACCATGATTCGACGGGCGGCGGCTGCGGCGAGATCGATGTGATCGAAACCGACGGAGAGGGTGGCAATGACCTTCACAGATTGGGGAAGGCGTGACAGAACCTCCGGGGTCATCAGATCAAGTCCCGTGATGAGAAGCGCGTCGGCGCCCTCGGCGATTTCTATCAGCTCATCGCGGGTGTAGAGCTTGTCGCGGGTGTTAAGGCGAACGTTGTAGTCGCGAGCAGAGCGAGATTCGACAGCTTCGGGCAGACGCCGCGTGACTACGAGCGTTTTCTTCATCGCCTAGTTCCCTTTTGTTTCGCGGACCGGAGACGGATTGCGCTCGGTGAAGAAGCGCTGGTGCCAGAAGGGGTAGACGAGATTCGTGTCGCTAGCGGCGTCGAGAGTGGCGACTTGCACCGGCGTGAGGCTCCAATCGGCATGTCGTCGGTGGTGCTCCTTGCAGAGTATGAGATGCGCGCGAACAAGAATACTTCAATTGATTGCTGCCTCAGGGGCTGAAGCCCAAAAAACTCTGTTGCCTAACGGCGCGGCTTGAAGCCGTGCCCCCTCGTTGCGCCCTTGCTGGCGACGGAAAAGCACCGGTCTAAAGACCGGCAATACGACAGACTGTCTCAGCGAAGGGTGGCCTCTTTGGGGAGTTCGGAGATGGTCCAGCCGCCACCTAGGGCTTTGATCAGGAGAACGCTGGCATCCATACGGCGGCGAAGAATGTCGACATTGTTGCGCTCGTTCATAAGCGCCACGGTCTGTGCGTTGATGACTTGAAGGTAGGTGTCGACGCCGCCTTTGTAGCGATTTGAGAAGAGTTGAAGAGAATCTTCGGAGGAACTGACGGCTTCCTGCTGCTGCTGGGCTTCGCCGTCGAGAATGCGGAGGGCGGCAAGATTGTCTTCGACTTGCTGGAACGCGGTCAGAGTGGTTTGGCGATAGGTGGCGACCGTGGCGTCGTAGTTGGCGAGAGCGTTTTCGGATGCGGCCCGGCGGCGGCCGCCGTCAAAGAGGGTTTCCACAGCTTGCGGACCCACGGCCCAGAAGCGGCTTGGCCAGGTGAACCAATTCAAAATTGAGGTGCCTTGGAAACCGCCAGAGGCGTCCAACGTGACGGTCGGATAGTAGGCGGCGTTCGAGAAGTTCAGAGGGGACGCCGACGGGGATTGCGGGGGGCTGGAGATCGAGCGGGGCCGCGGGAAGATTGAGTTCGGCGGGCGGCTTGCCGATGAGAATGGCGATGGCGTGTTCGTATTGGGCGCGAGCGACGGTTACGTCAGTGTCCTGGACGCGAGTAGTGTCGAGTTGTGTTTGGGCTTGGGCGACGTCCGAGCGCGGAGCCACGCCGCCGTGGAAACGGTTCTGGGTCAGTTGCAGCGCGTCGGTGTAGGCTTTTACGGTGTCGTCAAGGAGATGCTTTTGAGCGTCGGCGCTGCGCAATTCGAAGTAATCGATGGCCAGTTCGGCGTGTAGGCTCAGGCTTGCAGTCGCGTAGTCCGCGGCGGTGGCTTGCGCTTCTTCGCGGGAGGCGGCGACGGTGCGGCGGACGCGACCCCACAGGTCGACTTCGTACGACAGATCAAAGGGGAGGATAAAATCTCCGGTGTTGTTGGTAGCCGGAAGATACGGAGTATTGGCGGATTCGCGAAGCCCGCTGATGCTGGGGCCGACAGAAATTGTCGGGAATTGGGCGGCGCGGTTGTATTTGACGACGGCGCGGGCTTCGCGCAAACGAGCTTCGGCTACTTTTAGATCTTGGTTAGAGACGGTGAGCTGTTCCTCGAAAGAATTGAGTTGCGGGTCGCCGAAGACCTCCCACCAGTTGCCTTTTAGAGTTTGGTCGCCGGGCTGGGCCGGTTTCCACGGTTGGTCGGCTTCCTTGAAGGATTGCGGAGGAGCTTCCTTGTAAGCGGGAGTTGTGGGCGCATCGGCTTTTATGTATTTGGGGCCGACTTCGCAGCCAGCGAGAAGCAGCAAAAGCAGAGCCGGCAAGGCCACGAGAACGAAGCGAAGGAATTTCATGATTCAGTCTCCGTCGTTCTGGGCGGCGATTTTTATCTGAGTTCCGCTGACCAAGGAGTCGGGAGGGCTGGTGATGACGGCGTCCGAGGGTTGCAGTCCGGAAAGGATTTCGACGGAGTTTCCGTAGTCATGGCCAAGCTTGACGGAAACCAGTTCGGCCTTGTTGTCGCGGACAACCCCGACCTGCAAGCCTTCCTTGCGGAAGATGAGAGCGTTCGAAGGGATGGTCATGGCCTTGACAGAATCCGGTAGCTTGAAATGCACGAAGACGTAGGCGCCGGGGCGAAGTTCGCCGCTAGGATTATCCACGTCGACCTCGGTGTTTAGGGTGCGTGAGGCGGCATCAAAGGCATTGGCGTTACGGACGATGGCGCCTTTGAAGGTGCGGTTAGGAAATTCGTCGAGAGTGAGAGTTGCGGTGGCGCCATCTTTTGCGGCTTCAGAATAGACTTCAGGGATGGCTACGTAGATGCGCAGCTTGTTTGTCGACGCGAGATGGAAAAGTTCTTTTGGCGAATTGGCTCCGGCGTCGATGAGGTTGCCAACGTCGATGTTGCGGGCGGTGATGATACCGTCGAAGGGCGCGTAGATTTTTTCGAACGATTGCAGTTCTTCGAGGCGGTGGACGTTGGAGGCGCTGGCGTCGGCGGTGGATTTCCGGGCTGCAAGGTCGCTTTTAGCTTGGTCGGTTTCCTGTTGCGAAACCGAGCCGGTGCTCACGAGGTCTTCCCAGCGGGACGCCGTGATTTTGGCGATGTTGTAGTTGGCTTGCGCGGTTTCGAGATCGGAGCGGGATTGCTGCAACTGCTGGTCGATTTCTGGAGTTTCGATCACCGCGAGTAGTTGGCCCTTTTTCACGCGAGCACCGATATCGAAATACCAATGGCGGAGGTAGCCGTTGGTGCGGGCGTAGATGGGAGCGTCGGTGTACGCGACGGTGTTGCCAGGAAGAGCGATTTCCTTCGCGCCTTCATTCGCGGAGGGATGGACCACTCTGACGACAGGAATCGCAGCTTCCCGCGCGACGTTGGCGACATTGTTTTCTGCGACTACGCGCGAGCGGATGCCGAAGAGGACCACGAGGGCGATGACCGCGGCCGCGATTGCGGGAATCCACCAGGAAATTCGCAGCGCGCCGGTTTGCGGCGGCTGAGAAACTTCCGTAGATTGGAGAGCGTCTCGCTTTGGAGCCTCTTCCTCTTGCGGTAACGTTGTGACATTCCCTTCGTCGTTCATTTGGTCACCCCCTTGGTCAGGCATGAATCTGTTCCGGTGCTGCGGGATCGCGCTTGCTGTGCAGAAAGCTAAATACCGCGGGTACAAAGACGAGCGTTGCGACGGTAGCGCAGAGCAAACCGCCGATGACGGCGCGACCGAGCGGCGCATTCTGCTCGCCGCCATCGCCGAGGCCGAGGGCCATGGGGATCATGCCGATGATCATGGCGAGGGCGGTCATGAGGACCGGGCGGAAACGGGTAAAACCCGCTTCCACGGCGGCGAGGATGGGATCACCGTGATGCAGGAGGCGTTCCTTTGCGAAGGACACGACAAGAATGCTGTTGGCGGTGGCTACGCCCATGCACATGATGGCGCCCATAAGGGCCGGAACGCTAAGCGTGGTGTGCGTGAGGAAAAGGAAAATAACGATTCCGGAGAGCGCCGCGGGAAGCGCGGTGATGATGACGAATGGATCGAGCCAGGACTGGAAGTTGACGACAATGAGCATGTAGACCAGGAGCACGGAAAACACGAGGCCGCCGAGCAGACCGAGATAGGAGCTGCGCATGGTTTCGAGCTGGCCGCGAACGCGAATGAAGGTGCCGCGCGGCAGGGATTTCATGTTGGCGTTGACGACGCGAGTGATGTCTCGCCCGACGGCGCCGAGATCGCGATCCTGGACGTTGGCGTAGATGTCGACGGTGCGGCGGATGTTGTAGTGACTGATGGATTCCATCTCGCTGCCGCGGTGGATGGAAGCGACGTCGGCGAGAATGGCGGGCCGGTGCACGCCGCTAGCGGTGATGGGAACGTTCTGTAGATCCTGGATGGATTGGATCGCGTACTGAGGAGTTTGCGTGACCAGGTTGTAGCTGGTGCCGTTCTGGTAGTTGAGAAAAAACATCGGCGTGATCTGGAAGCTGCCGCTGAGTGAGTTCAGCATGCTGTTGGCAACGTCGCGCTCGGAGTAGCCGGCTCCTGCGGCTTTCGTGCGATCGATGGCGACTTCGTATTCGGGATAGTCGAAGGGCTGTTGAATGCGGGCGTCCGCTATGCCGGGGACTTGCTTGAGCTCGGCGAGCATTCGGTCGGCGACCTGGCGATTGCCTTCGGTATTGGAGCCTTCGATCTGGACGTCGACGGGAGCGGGAAGGCCGAAATTGAGAATTTGCGTGGTGATGTCGGCAGGCAGGAAATAGAAAGTGGTGCCGGGGAATTCGCTGGGCAGTTGCTTGCGCAGAGCGCTGACGTAATCCGCGGTGCGATGGTGGCGCTCATTCAGCGTGACAAGAATGTCGGCATCGCCGGCGCCGATCAGTCCGGAGGTGCTATGCATGTAGTTGATAGTGCTGTAGGGAAGACCGATGTTATCTGCGATCGTGTCCATCTCCTGCTTGGGAACGGTCTGGCGGATGGAGGTTTCTACCTCGTCGCAGAGTTTCGCGGTTTCCTCGATTCTGGTTCCGGTCTTGGCGCGGAGGTGCAGGATGAACTGGCCGCTGTCGGTGTTGGGAAAGAAATCCTGGCCGAGCCAGGGAACCAGAAGGAAGACGGCAGCGCAAGCTGCAAGAAATGCCGGAATGAAGATTTTCCTGTGGCGGACGAGCGATTCCAGAAGTGACCGGTAATCGGCGCGTAGTTTTTCGAATCCACGTTCGAAGGCCCGCTGGAATCTTACAAACGGATTGTTCGACGTTTCCGCCTTGTCCTTTTCCTTCAGGAGGTACATGGCCAGAGTGGGAACCAATGTGCGGGAGAGAAGGTAGGAGGCAAGCATGGCGAAGACTACCGCTTCCGCGAGAGGTACGAAAAGGTAGCGGGCGACTCCGCTGAGGAAAAACATAGGCATGAAGACGATGCAGATACACAGAGTGGAGACGAGCGCCGGAACGGCGATCTGGGCGGCACCCTCTAGGATCGCTTCGCGCTTTTCGTGGCCTTCTTCGAAATAGCGTTCGATGTTTTCGATGGTGACTGTGGCGTCGTCGACGAGAATACCGACGGCGAGGGCGAGACCGCCGAGGGTCATGATGTTAATGGTTTCGTGCAGCAGGCTGAGGAGGATGACCGACGAGAGGATCGAGAGCGGAATGGAAACCGCGATGATGAGAGTGCTGCGCCAGCTACCAAGAAAAATCAGGATCATGATGCCGGTGAGGCAGGCGGCGATGACCGCTTCGCGGATGACGCCGCTGACGGCACTACGTACGAAGACGGATTGATCGGCGAGCGGATGGATTTTGAGTTGCGGTGGAAGTGTTTGTTCAACGCGCGGCAGAAGGCCGCGAATCCCTTTTACCACGTCTAGGGTGGAAGCGTTGCCGGCCTTGAGAATGCTGAGGAGGACGCCGCGGTTGCCGTCCTGACGCGCGATGTTGGTTTGCGGGGCGAAGCCATCGCGAATGTTGGCGACATCGCGGAGGTAAATGGTGGAATTGCCGACGACTTTTACGGGCAGGTCGTTTAATTCGGGAACCGTGAGCACGCTGGTGTTCATGCGAACGTCGTATTCGAATTCGCCGATTTTCGCGGTGCCTGAGGGGAGAACAATGTTTTGCTGCTGCACAGCCGAAAGAACATCTTGGGGAGAGAGACCCTTGGCTTGCAGAAGATTGGGGTTCAAATCGATCATGACCTGGCGTTGTTTTCCGCCGTAGGGCCAGGGGATGACCGAACCGGGGACGGTCACGAGTTGCGGGCGGAGGAAATTCTGACCGATGTCGTTGAGTTCCTGCTCGGACAAGCCTTTTCCAGATAGACCCAATTGAAGGATAGGGACGCTCGAGGCGCTGTAATTAATGATGAGAGGAGGCAAGGTACCCGGAGGCAATTGGCGGAGGATGGTTTGCGAGATTGCGGTGACTTGCGCGTTCGCGTTTTCGAGGCTGGCACCAGGTTGAAGGAAGATTTTTACAACGGCTTGGCCGTTGACGGTGGTTGACTCGATGTGCTCGACGTTGTCGACCGTGGTGGTAAGAATGCGCTCGTAGACGCTGGTGAGACGGCCTTCCAATTCTTCGGGATTCATCCCGGTGTACTGCCAGCCGACGGCGATGACCGGGATGTCGATGTTGGGGAAGATGTCCGTAGGAGTGCGGAGGATAACGACAGGACTCATGATGAGAATGAGCAAGGCGAGGACGATGAAGGTGTAGGGCCGATCCAGGGCTACGCGAACGATCCACATAGAATAGAAATTCTCCCGAGCGCGTCGCGGCGTCTCGACGACAGAAGAAACCAATTCCTCAGGGGCTAAACCTCGGAGGCTAAAGCCGGGTGCGTTTTGGGGCTGTCACGATTCGGCCGAAAGCCCGTGCCATCCCCGAGCCGTGCACGTTCGTGACTCCTGCCTACACGGCGGTGGAGAGCTTGCCGGCTTTGGCGCGGGGCCGTTTAGGCGACATGAACAGGAATGGGGAGGCTTTGTGCGGCCGGATGCCCAAGCGAACGGACAACTTTCGACGCAGCAGGCGGCGGGCGCGGAACGCGCGGGCCTTGACGGTGGTGTTCGAGAGGCCCAACTTGCGAGCGGTCATCTCGCTGGATAGTTCGGCGATTTCATAGAGCTGGACAACCTTGCGGAAGATCGGCCGGAGTTCTCCGATAGCCTCGTTCAAGATGCCGTGCAACTCCTGTTCGTTGCAGCGCTCCTCGGGGCTGGCTGCGGCATCTTCGATCTCAAGCGGTTTGGCCGTTCCTTCCGGAGTTTGCGCTTCCAAAGAGCTGTGGCCGGGGCGACGTTTGCGCAGCAACTGCAACGCTTCGTTGATGGCGATACGCGTAATCCAGGTGGAGAATCGGGAATCACCTTGAAATGAGTTCAGGTGGACGAAGACGTGTTTGAAGGCCTGCTGGACAGCGTCTTCGGCGTCTTCGCGGTTGCGGAGGATGCGATTGGCGATGAGGAACATCCGGCGTTCGTAACGTTCGAAGAGCTTACCGAAGGCCGTGTCCGAGCCGTGCATCGCATCGCGCACGAGCTCTGCATCTTGATCCCTCCGGTCGTTACGTAGAATGGCGTCTGCCAGCATTCCTTCGTTTACAGTTTGAGTCCTGCTTGACGTTTCGACTCTCATTTCTTCCCCCCCTTTCAAACTCACCGCGGCTGCTTGTGCAATGATTCGAGCAGGTGCTTCATGTAAAGCCGGCGCGTATGAAACACGGCGCCTTCCGCAACCATTTCCAACAGCACGCGCTCTCCTTTTTCGCCGACGGAGATCACATCCTCCAAATCGACGACGCATCTGCGACCTTCCCGCGTGCTTCTCGATCTTTGCCATTGTTCCTTCAGGTCGTCGGCCCACTGACCACAAAGGCGGCCTTGCAACACCCATCTCTGTTCGAAGGGAGTGTCGGAAATCATGGTCCGCAGCATGAGCCTCGTAACTCACGGAAGCTAGAGGCACGGCTGGTGCCAAACGGCGGAGCGGTGGGACGTTTATGTAAATAATTGAAGGGAAAGAGGTTCAATAGAATTGCGGGAGTGGCCAATGGCAGGTGTCAATCTGTCGTCAACAGAGTGACAGTGTCACGGCTCGCTTATGACAGTACGAGGATTGACGCCGAGCTTTTTCATTTGGGCGATGAGCGTAGTGCGTTTTAGTCCGAGGCGCGCAGCGGCGCCGTCCACGCCACCGACGCGGCCCTGTGCTTCCTTAAGAGCTTCTACAACTTGTTCGCGGCTAAGGGCAGGGATACTCGCTCGGGTACGTTTCGAAGTTAGGGTTACCGACTCTCCGTTCACTGGCGCAACGCTTCTGCTGATTTTGAGATCCGCCGCCGGGATTCGCAGGACTCCGTGGCGGGACAGGATCACGGCGCGTTCGATGACATTCTGGAGCTCTCGCACATTTCCAGGCCAGTCGTAGGCGATCAGAGCGGTCATGGCTTCGGCCGGAATGGTTTCGATGGACTTTTTCATGCGTCGGCTGAAAAGTTCGGCAAAATAACGCACGAGTAGCGGAATGTCTTCGGGACGTTCGCGCAGCGCAGGGACGTGAATGGGAAAAACGTTCAAGCGATAGAACAGGTCGGAACGAAACTTGTGCTCACCAACCATGGTGAAGAGATCGCTATTGGTGGCGGCGATCAGGCGGGCATCCGTTCGCATGGTGCGGGAGCTTCCGAGGCGCTCGAATTCCCTTTCCTGAAGGACGCGCAGGAGCTTGGGCTGCAGCTCAAGCGGAATTTCGCCGATTTCGTCGAGGAAGACAGTGCCGTGCTGCGCGAGTTCGAAACGGCCGATGCGTTGGGCAATCGCGCCAGTGAAAGCGCCTCTCTCGTGGCCAAACAGTTCGCTCTCGAGCAATCCCGTGGGAATGGCGGCGCAGTTCACTTTGACGAAGGCGTTCGAACGGCGTCCGCTGAGATTGTGAATGGCGCGTGCGACTAATTCTTTGCCGGTGCCGGTTTCTCCATGAATCAGCACGGTTGAGTCCGTAGGTCCGACGGTTTCGAGTTCCTTAAGAACTTTCTGAAGCGCGGCGCTCTTTCCGACAATCTCGTCGAACATGGAGGCTTCGTCAATTTCCTGGCGGAGAGCGATATTCTCTTCAAATAATTGATCTTTCAGGCGATTAATTTCGGCGAAGGCGTCTTCCAGGGCTTTCCGAGAGGTCATTTGTTCGGTGACGTCGATCAGCGTGCCGACGAACTCGCTCAGATTTCCCGCAGCATTTTTGACGGGATGGCCCAAAACGTGGAGGTGGCGAGCGGTGCCGTCGTCGCGGACGATGCGATAGTCGGTTTCGAAGTCGCTGGCGCCGCCGGTAGCCTGGCGGATGACGTCTTCGAATTTTGGGCGATCTTCGGGATGCACGCGCTTCAAAAGGCGGTCGAGCGTCATGTTTGTGTTGGGATCGAGACCGAATATTCGAAAACTCTCCTGGCTGAAATAGATTTCTCCTGTCGAGACGCAACGGGCCCAGCTTCCAGTGTGGCTCAGCCTCTGGCCTTCGGCGAGATAAGCTTCGCTGCGCCGCAGGGCTTCTTCGGCTTTTTTTCGCTCGCTGATATCGCGGTAGATTCCGTAGATTTCAGGCGAGCCTCCGTCGACCTGGACGGGAGCCGCCACAAAGGAAACGACCAGGCGCTTTCCGTCCTTTCGTTTACGAATCAGCTCCGCGTTGACGCGTTCGCCGCGTCCAAGGGCTGCCCGCAACAGCTCGGACTCATCCCAGGCGCCGTCCGGAACGATCAATTCGCTGATATTGCGGCCAAGGGCTTCTTCGACGGTGAACCCGAACAGATTTGTGAATTCGCGGTTGGCGCGCAGCACGCGATTGTCAACATCGCGCAACACAATGGCTTCGGGAGCCAGTTCGAAAAGTTTTTCGAAGTGGGCTTTCTGCTTGCGAAGTTGGTCTTCACTTTGCCTCTGTTCCTGCTCGCGTAAGGCGTTCTCTATGGCCAGCGCTACCTGATCGGCGACGAGTGAAAGATAGCGGACTTCGTCCTCGCTGTAGGTTCGCGCGCGCTCTTCGCCGAAGCCTAGGCTACCGAGACGGCGGCGCGCGGTGGTCAAGGGAAGCAGGCATGCTGCCTGGACTCCATATTGCCGGAAAATCTCCATCATTCGCGGGAAGCGGGTTTCCTGCTCACGACAGGAGATCACGACGGGCTGCTGGTTGTGGTAAATCCACCAGGTGATGGTTTCTTCGGGAGGGTAATCGGGAGGAATTACGATTCCACGGCCATGGACGGTTTCGAGGACGGGGTTCTCAACAGTGTGCCTGGCATCGTCGTAGAGAAACAAACCGACGAAGTCGAAGTCGACAGCGGAATGAAGTTCGCTCGCGAGAACACGGAATAGTTCCTTGGGGTCGCGATAGACGCCGACGGCATGAGCCACGCGGACCAGAGCCTCATAGCGCTCAGCGAGCGTCTTTTCGATTCTTGTTTGTGACGCCTCGTTCAAGAAGGTCTCACTTGGCCTCTTTGCCAGCCGCCGGAGCGGCGATCAACAGGAAACGCAGGGAGACCACTCGAGACACCGTTCCCGGCTTTCCAGGGTTGTAGCTGAAGCATCCTTCATTAGAGTACCGCGGGCCGCCCGTGGTCGCACGCTTTCCCTTGCCAATGAAAGCAAGTCGTTTGGCATGATCAGCGTATTTTGCTGAAATTTTATTGGATAGGTGCTGCTTGCGCTATGATGCTTTTTGTCAGGCTAGCTTGTAACGCAATCGAAGTTCGAGGGAGGATCATGAAAAACCAGACGAGACGGAAGTTTTTTGGCAAGATCGCCGCTATAGGTGCTTTTGTGACTGGAGCGCCGGAGCTCTTCGCAGAGCAATCTTCATCGAGCGGCACAAGCGCGGCTGGTGCGCCTGCGGCTTCACAAGGAGCGGAGGCGCCTCGCCGCTCAGGAAGCAATCATATTCACGACGGGATTTATTATTTTTCAGGTACAGGCGCCAATGACGGCTATCCGAAGGACGATCACGTGCTCGTGACTGATCCGTTCGAAAAGCACGCGACGCGCACGATGGATGCGCTGAAGAAGTCGGTGGAACGAGCGGGTTGCACGATGGATAGTATTATCCACTTGCAAGTCTTTCTGTGCCTGCCACACGCCGACAGCGTCCCCATGCCGATCGGCAAAGCGCGATTTGACGCACACAAAGCGCAGTACGACGCACTGAACAAGGTTTATGGAACCTATTTTTCGCAGGGCAAGGCTCCGTCGCGGGCGTGCATGGCGGTGGAATGGATTCCCGGAGATTCGTTGATTGAGATTGTCGGCAGCGCGTTGGTGGTGAACTCGAGCGCTCCGGCAGCTTAAGAGAGTTCGTTTCGCAAAAAACATTTTGAAAGGAAATTGGGATGACTTTGAAGTTTGGCTGGAGCCGGCGGTCGTTTTTGGCTGCGCTTGGGAGCATTAGCGGCGGGCTGTTTGCTCCGCCGGAGTTGAAGGCTGCGGGGGTTTTTGGCAAAAAGCATAAGGCGACCATGCCGTCGGTCGATGGAAGCCCGATCCTGCCGATTACGAGCGGGCTTGGTTCTACCGGAGACATTTATGCCGAGCTGGGAGTGACGCCACTCGTCAATATCAACGGCACGGTGACGGTGATCGGCGGGTCGGTGATGAAACCGGAAGTGATGGAGCTGATCCGGAGAGGCAATGAGCATTTTGTGTTGATCGACGAGCTCGAAATTGCCGCAGGAAAGTTCATCGCGAAGCTGTGCAAGTCACCGGCGGGATACACCGGGCTTGTGACCGGCGGCGCAGCTGCAGCGCTGGTTGTGGGCTATGCCGGGATGATGACGGAGGATCTGGAGCCGCGGATGCGCGACATCCCGGACGTCAGCACTTTTCCGAAAAACGAAGTCATTATTCAGAAGAGCCACCGGTATCCGTTCGACCACCAGATCCGGCAGACCGGCGCGAAGCTGGTGGAGGTGGAGACGCGCGAGGAGCTGATTGCGGCGATCAATCCGAAGACGGTGGCGATTCACTTCACGAATATTTTGTCCGACAAAGGCAAGGTGAGCGGGGCGGAGACGGTGGAGATCGCGAAGGCCCACAACCTTTATACGTTCAACGACGCGGCCGCGGACGTGCCGCCGGTGGAACGGTTGTGGGAATATCCGGCGATGGGCTTCGACATGGTTACCTTCAGCGGCGGAAAGGATATTTGCGGGCCGCAGGCGTCCGGCGTGTTGATCGGCAAGGAAGAGTTGATTCGCTATGCGCTGCTGAACATGAGCCCGCAGGAAGACCGCATCGGGCGCTGCTGCAAGGTCGGCAAGGAGACGGTTTTTGGTTTGTTGAAGGCGCTGGAGATTTTCGTCAATCAGAATTACGACGCGACGCTGAGGATGTACGACGAACGCGCGCAGGTGATTACGGATGCCATACGGAAGTTTGGGGTCACGGCGCTACCGCGGCAGTTCAACCCACAGGCACTCGGGAATGTGACACCGCGGTATAGCTGGCAGATCGACCGGACCAAGCTCAATATCACCGGGCAAGAAGTAATGCAGAAGCTGGCGGACAGCCGGCCGATCGGCATTGGCAGTATGGGCGCGGGCGCGAGCGGCATGCGCGGCCGCGATCCGAATGCTCCGGCGGGCGAGAATCGCGGTGGCGGGCATCGCCATCCCGCCGATCCGAACAGCTTCGGCTTTGCGGTGTGGCAGCTGAAAGACCGTGAAGACAAGATGATTGCAGACCGTCTGGTCGAGATTTTCAGCGCGGCGCCCAAAGCGTAGCTGTGCCTGCGTTTGAATGTTCTATGGGTTCTGTGGGGCAGGCGGCGTCAACCCAAATTTTGAGAGGATCGCGTGCCCGTCGTCACTTTTCACAAAATCGAGAAAGGCGTTTGCGGCGGCTTTGTTGGAAGAGGAGTGAATGACGACGGCAGTTTGCAGGATTGGCGGATAGTATTCCGCGGGGATTTCCCAACGCTCTCCATTTTTCATGCTTTCCGCAAAGGTCAATGAAAGAGCGATGATGCCGACCTGGGCGCTGCCGGATTGCGCGAATTGCGCTGCTTGGGAAATGTTCTCTCCGAGAACCAGCTTGGATTTCAGTTGGTCGTACAACCCCGCTTTTTGTAAGGCGGCGACGGCGGCCCGTCCATAGGGCGCGTGCTCGGGATTGGCGATGGCGATTTTGTCGACGCGCGGATCCTGCAAAGCAGAAAAACCTTTCTGGGCAAGTTGGAGATTTGTGCCTGTGGGCGCCCACAGGACCAGATGGCCCTGCGCATAAGTAAACAAGGATTGCGCGTCCGCGGCGCCGGACTTGATCAGACGTTCGGGATAGAGAGCGTCGGCAGAGAAGAAGACGTCGAAGGGCGCACCATTTTCGATCTGCGAGCTGAAGTTTCCGCTCGATCCGTAACTGACCAATATTTTCGTGCCAGTTTTCTTTTCGAACTGCGTGCCGAGATCTTTCATGGCAAATTGGAGGTCGGCGGCCGCGGCGACGCGGAGGGTCTGGGCGTGGACGCACGAAGCCAAAAGCAAAACGCAAAGACTCAATGTTAGTGGCCGGAAGAATTTCATACGGCGTGCTCAGACTCCGCTAGATATGAGAATAGACGGTTATATCAGCGATAGCAATACGACTTTAAGCGTCTGTGGTGTGCTTTAGTCTAGGCGAAGTTGAAGAAGAAGATGAAGAACAGGTCCGTTCGCCTCAGGTCGCGGAAGACCGCAGCCTGGGGGTTGGGATGACAACGGGGGTTCTCTAGAGGATCACGACAACACCCCATCCGCGGATGGATCCGAGATGCCGGCCTGAAGGCGCGACGCTACGGGCTTCTTCGGAGAAGTTATGGTTTGGGCGCTGATCTTTCCCAGGGCGGAGGGACGCGGACAGACGCCATGCCGGCAGCCGACGCGGCTTGGATGCCCATGTCGGTGTCTTCGAAGACCAGGCAGTGCTGCGGTTCTATGCTTAGGCGTTTGGCGGCGGTGAGAAACGCATCGGGGGCGGGTTTGCTTTTGCTGTAATCGCCGGCGCAGACGAGCGTTTCGAATTTGTCGAGCAGCTTCAGCGCGCGGAGCGAGGCTTCGACCGAATCGCGCGTGCTGCCTGAGACTACGGCGAACGGAATTTGGCCGTGCCGCGCCTCGATGTGCTCCAGCACTTCGGGAACAGGTTGCAGCTGCGGCAACTGATCGTAGTAGAGCTGCTCTTTGCGATGCGCGACCTCCTCGACCGGCATTTGAAGATTGTGCTTTTCGTTGAGCAGCGAAATAATTTTCGCAACCGGAAAGCCGCCCCAGGAATAAAACAACTCCTCGGAAAAAGGGCAGTGCCATTCGGCGAGCGCGGTTCGCCATGCAACGTAGTGCAAGGGCATGGAATCGGCGACGGTACCGTCGCAGTCGAACAGGTAAGCCTGGAATGTGCCCTTCGGCAGGCTCAGCCTCATGTCAGCGGGCACCCGCAGCGAGGAAATTTCCGTAGCCGACGACCACTGTGGATCCGACCAGCAAGAATAGCGCGAGTGCCAGAAAGCGCATCGCCGGCGCGCCCGCGCCTTTCCATTCATGGAAGCCCAGTCCCCAAAGCGTGCTGAAAATAATGATGCTGGCCATGTGCAGGGTCCAACTCGAGAAGCCGTACTTGCCCATTTGCGTTTCGCCCATGGTGTAAAAGAAGAATTGAAAATACCAGGTGGTTCCCGCGAGCGCGCTAAAAAGATAGTTCGACACCATGGGCACGGATCGCTGGTCGTCCGGCGCCACAGCAGGAATATGTTCGACGACTTCGCGGCTCGGCGCATCGATGGCTGTTTCGAGAATGGGCTCTTCGGCGATTGCTTTGTACTTCAGTGGATTGGCGGTGAAGTATTGAAAGCCGGTTTTGTTTTTGATGTTGAGACCGAGGCACCAGATGAAATTCGTGGTGAAGCCGCCGATGAGGACCACGACGAGAACCGGCAAGCCCTGCCATAGCTCTGGCGTGCCATGCTGCAGGGTGAGCGTGCGAATCGGCCGGCCCGCAGCGAGTCCGAAGGCGAAGCACGCGCTCATCACGCCGGATAAAGTTGCCACTACCAGACCTTTTCTTAGGTCGAACTCTTTGATGACGGCCTTTTTCTGTTCGGGCGACATATTGCGCTCTTTGCAGATACCGGCCATTCCTGCGCAAGCGATGCCTACGAGACAGATGAACACACCCGCAAGAATCACGCGGCCAGAGGATGTTCCAAGGACTTGGGTAACGAAGACGCCGGTGAAGATCGGAGGTATCAGCGTGCCAAATGCGGCGCAGAGGCCAAGGACAACGGCCATGCCCAAGGAGAGACCGAGGTATCGCATGGTCAGGCCGAACGTCAAACCGCCGACACCCCAGAGCAACCCGAAAAAGATGGCCCAGAAGATGGTGCTCGAAGGCGCGGCGGAGAGGACGTGCAGCAAGTCTCTAGTCATGAGAAATGCGATGAGCCACGGCGCGATGATCCAGCTGAAAAAACCGCCGACGAGCCAGTAGGTTTCCCAGGACCAGCGGCGCACGCCGCGATACGGCACGTAAAAACTTGCCGAAGCCAAACCGCCGAGCCAGTGAAAGAGCACACCCAAAAGAGGATTTGGCGTCACGAAGGCCTCTGCGAGGAATCAGGCATGAAAAACCTCTTCGAGGGGCGCCATGGCCTGATCCGGCAGCAGGTTTTCCTGCTGAACAAAAAAACCAGCCATTTCGCATTGCCAGCGCCGGTTAACCTCGCGGCTCGCCATGCCCGCGCGAGCTCGCTCGAAGCTCTCGGTTTCCAGATAGCCGATGAGCAGCCCATCCGGCCGCAGAAAGAGCGAGTAATTGTTCCAACCAGTTTCCTCGAGGGCCTTTTTCATCTCTGGCCAAACCGAACGATGGCGTTCCTTATACTCCTCAATGCGTTCCGGCTTTACCTGGAGAACAAAACAGATGCGTTGCATGAGTTCTTTTCATCCCTCGCAAGTCAGTCTGCAAATCCTAACGACGGCTGTAGCGCCATGGCGTTATCGAAGAAAAGCCTCGACGAGACCGCCGTCGACGGGGATGACGTGGCCGGTGGTTCGCGCGCTTTGTTCGCTCGCCAACCAGACGATCGCCGCGGCGCAAATTTCAGGAGTGATGGGGCGTTTGCCGAGGGTCCGCTGGGCGTAGAAATCGGCGAGTTTGTCGCGGAGCGCTTCGGTGGAGTCGGATTCGCTGAAGGCAATTTTGTATTTTTGGAGCGATTGAATGACGCGGTCGCGCGGAAACATGGTGGACCCGGCGACAACGGTCGCGGGAGCAATTCCGTTGACGCGAGCGATTGGGCCGAATCTAACGGCGAGTTCGCGAATGAGGTGACTCAGGGCGGCTTTGCTGGTGTCGTAGGCTTCGCTGCCATTCTTCGGGACGACCGCGTTTCCCGAGCTTGTAAGGACGATGGCGGCGGTCAGGTTTTGATCGCGAAGAACCCATTCGGTTGCGCGGGCAAGAAGATAATTGCCGGTGATGTTGACCTCGAAGGTTTTGGCCCACTGCGCATCCGAAAGTTCGCCGTCGGGGCCTGGGACCGGATAGATCGCCGCAGTGTTGATCACGACATCGATGCCGCCGAATTGGAGAATTGTGTGCCTGATCGCTTCCCTGAGACTTTCGGCAGAGCTCAGGTTGGCAACGTCATACGTAACGGCCTCCGAGCCTGCGAGAGACGCGATCTGTTCGGCGGCTTTCTTTGCACCAGCTTCGTCGGAATCGGCGATGACTACGTGAGCACCCTTGCGAGCTAAGAGCACCGCCGCTTCGCGGCCAATGCCGCTCGCCCCTCCCACAATAAGGGCGACCTTTCGGCTGAACTCGGCTTCCGCCGGCATGCGTTGCAGCTTGGCTTCTTCGAGCGCCCAGTATTCGATTCGAAAAGCCTCGGAGCGCGGCAGGGCAACGTAATTGTGAAAATATTTGAATTGCGCGGATTGCTCGGCGTGGCGCGCCTGAGGCAAAGGATGAGAGACTTCGCCGTCTTCCAGCGCATTCGCTCCGGCCATGACGTGAATGGCGTTGATGAAAAATTCCGTGGTAATCCTGGCTTCTTTTTTGTTTTTGCCGAAGCCGAACAAGCCGAGGCCGGGAACGATGACCAGGGACGGATTCGAATCGCGGAGTTTTGGTGAATCGCTGGAGGCCCAATCCTTATAGTATTTCTCGTAGGCTGCCCGATATTCGGGCACTTCCTTTTGAATGGCGGCCTTCAGATCCGCCGCGCCCTGTTTTGCAGGGTCCCAATCGAGGAAGAGCGGACATACCCTGGTACGCAGGAAATGGTCGGGGCAGCTTGTGCCGAGGGCGCTGAGCTCGCGCGCCCATTTCGAGCTCGCAAATGTGAGCGCGTCGTCGTGATCATTGTAATGAGCAATGACGCGACGATTCGAAGACACGGCACCGCGCAGCGCAGCGAGGGTTTTGGCTACCAGGGTTTTTCTGTCCGCGAGAGTCTGGCGCTGCAACCCGCCGAAAGCAATTCCCTTTTTGTCTTGGTGAGTTGAAAGAAATTCGCCCATCTGATCGATGGTGTGGATGCTGCTGAGGTAGCAGTCTCGTTGAGTTGCGCCCCAGGTGAACAGTCCATGGCCGCCGAGGAGAATGCCGTCGATTCCGGGATTCTCGCGGACTGCGTTTTCGAGCATCAGCGCCAGCTCGAATCCTGGCCGTTGCCACGGTACCCAGATAATTTTGCGGCCAAACTCCTTATTGAACTGTTCCAGTTTGCGTTTGCCGTTTGCGCTTGCGGCCAAGGCAATCGCCCAATCGGGGTGCAGATGATCCACGTGAGGAAACGGAAGCAGCGCATGGAGAGGCGTATCGATGGAAGCAGCAACGCGATTTTCGCCGAAGGCCGAGAGCGGGTAGAAGGCGACCATTTCGTCTTCGTACTTCTCGCCGCGATACAGATCCTTTAGTTGTTCCAATCGGTCCTGATAGAGAACCGCAAAACCGGACTCGTTCATGGAACCCAGATCGCCTCCGCTGCCCTTCACCGCCAGGACACGCGCAGGCTTTCCTGTGAAGGGATCGGGCAGTTCGAACTTTGAACTGGTATTGCCGCCACCGAAATTCGTGATGCGGAGGTCTGCACCGAGCAAGTTCGAGCGATAGCGCAACAACGCCAAGGGATTGCCGGCAAGCTTTTCGGCGGTGTCCGGATTCCACAAATCGCTCAGGTAAGCCGTTTTTCTGATTTCAGGCATAGACAGCCTCACAGTAGTGGTCGAACCGATCGGCTTCGCGATTCCACTTTTCAGGATTGCGCGGTTCGAAAATCTCGGGGGGATAGGCGCGGTCGATGAGCGCGCGGACTTCGGACAACGAGTCAACGGCGCCGGTGGCCAACATCTGAATGGCGACGTTGCCGAGGGCGGTAGCCTCGGCAGGTCCAGCGACGACTGTTCTGCCGGTGGCGTCGGCGGTGAACTGGTTGAGCAGACGGTTCTTAGAGCCGCCGCCGACGATGCGGATTTGCCGAACGCGTTTACCTGTGAGTGTTTCAAGACTCGCGAGTACGGCGCGGTATTTGAACGCCAGGCTCTCGAGGATTGTACGCACGAAACCGGCGGGGCCTTTGGGTGCGGGCTGGTGCGTCCGTTCGCAGAACCTGGCGATGGCTGCGGGCATGTCGCCCGGGCGAAGGAACGATTCGTGATCGGGATCGACGAGGCTGTGGAAGGGATCCTCACGGGCAGCAAGATCCATCAATTCCAAATGATCGTAGTTCTCAGTGTGAACGGCCCACAATTCGCGACAGCGTTGAAGAATCCAAAGCCCCATTACGTTTTTCAACAACCGTGTGGTGCCGTTGACTCCGCCTTCGTTGGTGAAATTCAGGCGAAGCGCTTCGGGGGTAATGAGCGGCGCATCGAGCTCGGTTCCGAGAAGGGACCATGTGCCAGAGCTTAGGAAGGCGGCGCCTTCACGCGCACAGACAGCAGCGACGGCGGAGCCGGTATCGTGGGTCGCTGGCGCTATGACGGGGGTTTCGGCAAGAGCAGAGGCGGGGGCGATCCCGGGCAGTAGATGGCCGAGGCAGGTACCGGGCTCGACTATTTCCGACCAAAGGTGATTCGGCAGTTCCAAGCGCTCGATCAAATCTTTTGCCCAGGTGCGAGTGAGCGGGTTCACAAGCTGCGTGGTGCTGGCGTTCGTAAATTCGCAGACGACTTTTCCGGTGAGCCAATAGTTGAACAGATCCGGGATAGTAACCAAGTGTTGCGCTGCTTTGAGGAGCGCAGGTGTCTGGCGAACCGCAGAGAAGAGTTGATAAAGAGTGTTGATGGGCATGAATTGAATTCCAGTGGACTGGTAAATCGCTTCCCTGGGAACTTTTCGAAACACTTCCTGCATCATGCCGGCGGTTCTTGTGTCGCGATAATGGTAGGGGTTTTGAAGGAGCTCTCCTCTTTCCCCGAGTAAGGCGTAATCGACGCCCCAAGTATCGACTCCGATGCCGGCGAGTCGCGTTTCTCCCAAGTCGGAGAGAGTTCGGCGAACTTCCCACCAAAGACGCGCTACATCCCAATGCAGACTGCCACCGTATTCGACCGCTTCATTTTTGAATCGGCCGATTTCGCGGGTGTTCAACTCGCCGCCATGAAATTGCGCGAGGATCGCTCTTCCGGATTCGGCGCCAAAGTCGAACGCCAGATATGTTTGTGACGAGCGCTCGCTAGGCATAAGAAGTCACAGTGTGGGCGTTTCTGGCCGATCTTTCTTTGGTGATCCGTTCCAGATAACCACTTTGGCGAAACGCTTCCATGGGGTCGACGGGAAACCCCTTTGACCGGCGCCATTGTTGAATCATGGGACGGACATCGATGGCGAAGGCATCCTGCAAGGTGGACTCCGCTTTGACGAGGTCGCACTTTTCCTGAGCGACTACGAGTTTCGGATAGTCCACAAGAGCGCTCTTCGAATAGAGTTCCTGAGCCACGGTAACCGTCTGAATCATGGCTTCGACCTTGCCTTTCAGGTTGTGGCTTTGATCGATCATGAAAGCGATGTCCGCTGGAGCGCCAGATTGCCATTCGTAGAAGGAAATCTCGTGGAAAATGCGGAAGACCTGGTAGGGATCGATCGAACCGAGAGTCAGGTCGTCGTCGGCGTAGCGACGATCGTTCAAATGGAAGCCTCCCAGCATTTTTTCCGAGAGCAGCCAAGCAACGATTTGTTCGATGTTCTGGGAAGCGTAGTGGTGACCGGTGTCGACAAGGACCTTCGCCTGAGGGCCCGCGTGACGCGCCAGAACAAGCGCCATGCCCCAATCGGCAATGTCCGTGTGATAGAACGCAGGTTCGAAGGGTTTGTATTCGACAAGCATGCGCTGGCCCGGGGAAAGATCCGCGTGAGTCGCTTTGAGCAATTCTTCGAACCAAGCCTTGCGGTGACGGATGTTTGCGGTGCCCGGGTAATTGGAGCCATCCGCAAACCACAAGGATATGTCGCGGCTGCGCAGGTGCCGCGCGATCCCGATGCTGTCTTGAACGTGTTGCAGAGCTTGTTTTCTGATAGCGGGATCGGGATTGCCGAATGACCCGTATTTGTATTGCTGGTCCTGAAAAAGATTGGGGTTGATGGAACCGGGTTGCACGCCATTGCGCTCACTGAATTTCTGGATTTCATCGACGCTCCTCGCACCATCGGGAAAATCCCACAATACGTGGAGAGCGATCGTGGGGCAGGCACCCGTCAAGAGGTGCACTTGGCCTGCATCGCTGAATTTTTCTTCGGTGGTGGTCGCGGCGGCGAGTTGGATAAATTTTCCAAAGCGAGTGCCGGTATTGGCAAAACCCCATGAGGGGAGTTCGATGCGAAATTGACTTAACGCGCGCGCGACCTTGTCTTGAATGGATGAATTCATGGCCGGCTCCTCGATGTAACACAGAAGAGTACACAGGCCGGTGTCTGCGGTCACGGCCTTTCTATCGCGTCTGGCTATTATCCCGAAATGATGGTGCGGATGAACTCTCCCTCTTCGGGATTGTATAAGGCGCCATCGGTACGAAAGATTTCGTGGAACCATTCCTTGGGCTGGCGATCAATATAAGGGTGCTCCCACGAACCCCAGGGGAAGAACGTCTGCGTTTTTCCGGCGACAAGGCCCCAGTTGATGGCGGCGACTTTGTATTTTTTTGCGACGGGAAGAATGCCTTGAAAGGTGCTGCCCTGGGGCCGGGCCATGTATTCGGTACACAAGATGGGCCGGTGATATTTCTGCAGTTCTTCAAGGTGCTTCAGAAAGTCGGCGGGCTTGCTGTAATTGTGGAAGGAGAGAACGTCGGATTGCTCGAGCTGGATTTGTTGGATGGGGTCGAGTTTTTCGAAGGAAGCCCAGTCCCCGTCCCAGAGGCCGCTGGTGAGGGGTTGCGAGGGACTGACTTCGCGAGCCCAAGCGAAGGCCTTCGGAAGCATGGCGCGGACGAGGTCGCGCTTGTTGGGCAATTCCTGCTTTTCGTAGCTGCCTTCGTTCATGCCGCCAGGCTCATTCCACACGTCCCAACCGAGAATGCGCTGATCGTTGGCAAAGGCGCCGACGACTCCTTTCACGTAGCCTTCGAGGCGCGGAAGTTGCGCGGGATCTTTCAGCGCGGCGGCACCGGGGCTTTGTACCCACCCTGAATTGTGGACGCCGGGGCGCGGCTCGCGCTGCTTGCCGAGATGCGGATAAGGATCCCAGCAGGAATCGAAGAGGACGAAGAGGATACGGATGTGGTGTTTCGCAGCGATGGTGAGAAAGGTGTCGATACGCTTCTGAAAGCCAGAGGAGTCCTGCTGCCAAAGCAGATCGTGGAGGAAAACACGCATGGTGTTGAGGCCAAGAGATTCGGCCCAGCCTAGTTCGAGGTCGATGCGCTTGGGATCGAAAGTGTCCGCCTGCCACATTTCGAGCTCGTTGACGGCGGTGGCGGGAATGTAGTTGCTGCCGACGAGCCAAGGCTGGTGGGCGTACCAGTCGTTGGCCTTGGCTTCGGTCCAGCGAGAAGTGGGGTTCGCGGGCGACGCTTGCGCAAGATTTGTGAAATCGAACGCCAACAAAAGTCCAATAAGAACAGAGCGACAGACCAAGCGGCTTCGCATCGACGGCACCTCTCTCTGAACAAAAGTAAGCTATGGATTGCTTTGCAACAAGAAGGAAACGCGATTCGAAAGTGCGCGCCTCATTGTTGTTCCTATATAGTTTTACGGGCTTGAGAACAAGCCCCAACGGGAGAGGAAATGGACCGACGCGATTTTCTGAGGACGACGGCATCCGCGCTTACGGCTGCGGCGCTCAACACAAGTGATTTTGCCGGCGGAGCTAATGCGAATCAAGGACGCATGGTCTTGCCGATGAATCGTGGGTGGCTCTACAGCCGATCCATCGTGGAAGGCGGGCATGATCTTGCGTTTGACGATTCAAAATTCGACCGCGTGGTGATTCCCCACACGAATGTACCGCTACCTTGGCACGGTTTCGACGACAAAGAATATGAATTTGTTTCGTTGTACCGGCGAAGATTCCGATTGCCTGCCGAGACGGCGGGCCGACGAGTGTTTATCGACTTCGAAGGAGTGATGACAGCGTCTACTGTTTGGATCAACGGCCAGCGTGTTGGCGAATATAAAGGAGGATACACTCCGTTTTCCTTTGAACTGACTCGGCACATAAACTTTGAGGGAGAGAATGTTCTTGCGGTGGACGTCGATTCGTCGGAGCGTCCAGATATTCCTCCTTTCGGCCATCAGATCGACTACCTAACATTCGGCGGAATTTATCGTGAAGTCGCGTTGCGTGTGGTGCCGGCTACCTACATCGAGAATATTTTTGCGCGGCCGACAGATGTTTTAAGCGAGCGACCGTCGTTGGAAGTTGAGTGCTTTTTCCAGTTCCTCGAGCCTTCGAAAGGCGCCCTGATGCTGGAAGGCGTGCTTCTTGACGGAGAAACCGTTCTTGCGAAAAGCAGGCAGGCCATCCCTGCCAGTGGAATCACCAACGAGCCACAAAGCTTTAAATTGGAATTCGCTTCGTTGCAAGGCGTCCGGCTTTGGAACCTTTCGCACCCCAATCTCTATACGATGCGCGTGCGACTTTTGCGAGGCGACACGGTTATCGATGAGGACGCACGTCGCTTTGGTTTTCGCGAGGCGCAGTTCACTGACCGCGGGTTCGAGCTTAACGGAACAATGATCAAGCTCCGCGGACTGGACCGACACCAAACCTTCCCGTTTGTCGGGCAGGCGATGCCGCGGCGGGTGCAGCGGCGGGATGCGTTTATTCTGCGGAAACAGCTGCATTGCAACATCGTGCGCACTTCGCACTATCCGCAATCGCGGCATTTTCTGGATGCTTGCGACGAATATGGATTGCTGATTCTGGAAGAAATTCCCGGCTGGCAACACATCGGGGACCAGGCATGGCAGGACATTTCGGTCGACAATGTGAAGCGCATGATTCGCCGCGATTGGAACCATCCCTCGATTGTGCTTTGGGGTGTACGCATCAACGAGTCGCGCGATAATCATGATTTTTATACACGGACGAATGCTGTCGCACATTCTCTCGATCCGACACGGCAGACCGGCGGCGTGCGCTATTTTCAGGAATCGGAGTTTCTTGAGGATGTTTTCACGATGAACGATTTTGGCTGGCCGTTGAAGCCGCCAAACCATCCTAGGTATCTCAATACTGAATTTGTGGGCCATACCTACCCGGTGAAGACCGTGGATGACAACGTACGGCACCGCGAACACACCATTCGGCACGCGCGTGTGCACGATCAACTGGCGTCCAATGCGCAGTACGCGGGAGGAATCGGCTGGTGCGCGTTCGATTACAACACGCACTTTGATTTCGGCGCGGGAGATCGTATCTGTTATCACGGCGTGCTGGATATTTTCCGCGAGGCGAAACCCGCGGCGGGCTTTTACAAGTCGCAATGCGATCCGGAAGAGGAAGTGGTGCTGGAGCCGGCCTTCCGCTGGGCACCCAGCGATGAAGCGCTGCGCTTCGGCGTGGCGATGATTTGTTCAAACTGCGATCATTTGAAACTCTACGTCAAGAAGAATGGCGAGTGGCAGCAGTTTGCGGAAGTAGACCCTGACCGGGCTCAGTTTGCTCACCTGAAATATCCGCCGTTCAGCGTGGACCTCACTAAATCGCTGCGAGGGTGGGGCGATTTACGGATCGATGGGTACCTCGGAGGGAAGCAGGTTGTTTCCAAGAGCTACTCGGGCCGGGGAGTCGACCAGAAATTCTTCCTGTTCGCTGACGATTCCGAGCTGAATGGCGATGGAGCGGACGCCACACGCGTGGTGCTGCGCGCGACGGATGAATTTGGAGCGATTCGTCCTTATGCGAATGATTCCATTCTGCTGGAGCTCGAAGGCCCGGCAGATATTATTGGGGAGAATCCTTTTTCCTTAATTGGAGGAACGGGCGCGGTGTGGATTCGCGCGAAGGAAGAGCCCGGAGAGGTTCGCCTGACCGCCAAGCATCCACGATTAGGAAGTCAGACCGCAAAAATACTCGTGCGCGCAGCGCCAGCGGAAAGCGTCTAGGTCGCGGCCTCGACTGGCGAACCGATTGCCACCGCGGGAATTCCGGCGGTTACGTGGCTACTTTTTCCCCGGCAATTTTGCATGGACGGTCCATCAAGTGGGAGTTTTCGGCGGCAACCGCGATTTCCAGCGCGCGCAACCCATCCTCGCCGGTGACGAGAGGAGCGCGGTCCGACAACATGATGTGCACGAAATCGCGAATCTCCGCGAGATACGCATCGGCAAACTGAGAGAGAAAGTGGTCCGCAAGATTCTTGCTGCTGCCGTGGACGGTCAGAAAGGTTGCGGGCGTTTTCTGCAGAGTTCCCACAAAGATCGAACCTTTGGAGCCGATGATTTCGGTACGAACGTCATATCCGTAAATGGCCTGGGCGTGGGATTCGATGTTCCCGATGGCGCCGTGAGCGAATTTCAGATTGACGACGCCCGCCACGATATCGCGGTAGTTTGCAAGCTCCGGCCGGATTGCCGTGGTGGTGTAGGCCTGCACTTCCGAAACTTCGTCCTGCATGAGCCAGCGCGCCAGATCGAAATCGTGAATGCTGTTGGTGTAAAAGAGCATGCCATTGATGCCCGATTGATATGCGGCGAGGGGCGGCTCGTCCTTGTCGCGGCCAAGGGATTTGAAAACGACGGGTGTACCAATCTCACCGGCCTCGATGAGCTTCTTCGCGCTTACATAGCCGGGGTCGTAATGGCGCATGAAACCGATCTGCAACCGCGCGCGCGCGCGCGACACTTCAGCAAGGGCCGCCTGGGCGTCTTCCAAAGTCAACGCCAAGGGTTTTTCGCAGAGGATATCCTTGCCCGCAGCCGCGGCAAGTCTGATCGATTGCGCGTGAAATTTGTCGGGCGTCGCGATAACGACAGCATCGACTTGTTTGTCTTGGAGCAGCTCTTCCAGAGTTCCATAGGCACGATCAATTTCCAGTTCCTCTGCAACCTGCTTGGCGCGCTGAGCCGCGATATCCGCGATGGCCACCAGCCGGGCCTCCGGGACCAGCCGCCGAAGGTTTTCGGTGTGCCGTTTGCCCATTTCGCCCACACCGAGAACGCCTACTCCAAGTTTCCGCATGAAAATTCTCCCGCGAAATCTTAGCGCTTTGACGGCGGGATGAAAACAGAAATTCGTGCCAGGGCGGTTCGTCCTGGCTTGCCAAGAATCGCAATCGTGAGTTGGGTTGGCCAGTGTTGCCTTCACCTTAGACGCTGAACATTAGGGATTCATTCGCGGAGCCGATCGATTCACTGGTCGATCAATGTCGCCGTCGCCAGAACCAGTCTTGCAGCCTCGGCGGAAAGGTTCGCAGCGGCGATGGCAAAGCCCTTGCGTGAATAATCGCTTAGAGTGTTCCAAATTTTGGAGCCGGGGAAAAGCATAGCGAGGGGGCCGCGCCGGACACTGCGTCAAGCCCTTAGGTTTAAATCGTTTAAATACAGAATGCGAGAGGGACTCACTTGGCCTTTTCTTCAAACCGCTACGGGTCGATACGGCGTTCCCCGTAGAAAATGCTTGACAAAACCAGCATCCCTGGATTAAAAGCGCTTAGCAGTGAATTCCTTCGTGGTGCAACGAAGCGGTTCACGGCGAAGTCGAGCCGTTTATTTGCCCTGACACATGCGGTGCTGGCGAGCGCGGAGCAAATTCACCGATTCGGCCTACCGCATTTCGAGCCTTCGACGGTCTACCTGGAGTCGCTGGTGAGTCGAGGCGCGCTCGGGCGGTTAGACGCGATCCACACATCGTTCAGCGAGATCTACAATCCCAAGATTGCGCCGGGTTGGTTGCTGGATTCGTCGCTTGCAGGAGGCGGGCCGATGATGGATCTCGGTGTTTATTGCGTGAATACCAGCCGCTGGCTGGCAGGAGAAGATCCGAAGCAAACTGTCGCCCACTCATGGCGCCACGGCACGCAGCGATTTAAGGAGGTAAAGGAAGGGGTTAACTGTCGGCTTGATTTTCCGAGCGGCCTCGTCGTGCAAGGCACTTAAAGCTCGGCAATCTCTTCGTTTATCTTTATCCAAGGCTCCAAAGGGTGGGTCAGCCTTTCTCTTGCGTTCACCTATGAGGACGAGCGGCGTGTCACTGGAAAAATCGGAGGCGAACGCTGGACAAAAGGTTCAAGGTGCTCGACGAGTTTGCCCTCGAGATCGATGCGTTTTCTGCCCCAATTTTGAACAAAACGAGCATTGCACCGAATGCGCCGAGGGTCATCGCGACATGCTGATTCTTGAAGCGATCGAAGCGGGAAACTTTTCCGACCTTGGCGAAATTTCTCTCAGCCCTCACCGGCATTTGTGTGCCAAAAATGTGCGCATCCTCGGTGATAGCGACCAAGAGCCTGGTGCCTACGGTCCCGGCATGCGGCAGATGGCTCGCTATCTGAAGCATTATCCGTTGCAGAAGTTTGTGACTCACCGGTTCGGGTTGCGCGACGTGGAAACCACGGTGAAGAAATCCATCGAGCCCGAATCCATGAAGGTGGTCCTGGAGCCGTGGCGTTGATGGGCAAACGACTTTGTTGCAGTCAATTTATCTGAGAAGAGGAAGATTATGAGCGGAATCAAAGAGCGTTTTCTATTCGCCTGCGCGCCGGATAGCTGGGGCGTGCTGGATTATCCCGGTCCTTCGTGGGAGCAATCCTACGAGAAAATGTTGGATGAAATGGTCGAGGCGGGTTACACCGGAACGGAACTTGGTCCTTACGGCTTTTTCCCGACCGATCCGATTGTACTCAAACCACAACTCGAGAAACGGAAACTGAAATTGCTTGGGTCGTTTGTGCCAGTGAAAATGACCGATCCCTCTGCGAGCGCAGCGGTCATGGAACGCATTCGCAAGGTGGGCCATCTTCTCGCCACGTTGAAGGCACCGTTCCTTGTGATGGCCGACGATCAATCCGCTGAACGCAATGCCTATTCCGGCCGGATCTACGATGCAGGCTGTCCGATGCTCAGCGCGCACCAGTGGAAGCACGTCGGACAGATCGTTGCGGATGCTGAAAAAGTCGCCAATGAGTTCGGGCTGGACCTCGTCTTCCATCCTCATGTCGCAACCTACGTCGAGTCTCCAGAAGAATGCGAGCGATTTTTTGATGTGACTTCACACACCAAGGTGGGACTGTGTCTGGATACCGGCCATTGCCTCTACGGCCACGGCGATCCCGTCAAAGAAGCGGAGAAATTCAAGAGCAAGCTACGTTTCGTTCACCTGAAGGATTGTGACAATAAGGTGTTGGAGGAAGCGCGCCGTAAGAAATGGACATTCGAAGAAGCCATCGAGCACAAGGTCTTTACCATTATCGGAAACGGCGACATCGATTTTCCTGCATTTTTTCGGACCCTGGTCAAGAACGGATATTCGGGATGGTCGGTGATCGAGCAGGACGTGAAATTCGGCCACACCGAGATACCGCCGAAAGTCAGCGTGGCCGCGAGCATGAAGTATTTGAATGGCGTAATCGAGAAGCTGGCGCAATCGGCGAATGCCTGACTCAATCGTCGGTCGGGTGCTCGTAGCGTCACCTCTCGCGCCTCATGTGACCGCAACCATTCATCCGTTGGCGATTTTGCGAGCACCGGATGAAAAAACGCGGCATGAACAGGCGATGCAATTCGTGCATGACTTGAAATCGATTGCGAAACTAAATCTGTGACTTGCTGCGCGGTAGGTTTCAATGATAATCGTGCGATTCCATGTGCGCCGCAGTGATGGAGACGGAATGAATTTGTGAGGCTTTGATGGAGACTACTCCGTCTTGGTTCTGCAGAATGCCGGCGACCAAAAGAAACTTTTCTCCATTGATCACCGGCCGATTGGCTTCATAAATATCGGGATTCAAAATCACGTTGGCGATGCCGGTTTCATCTTCAAGGCTCAAAAACACAAATCCTTTTGCAGTACCCGGGCGCTGGCGCGCGATCACGCACCCCGCAACCCGCGCGTACTGCCCGTCAGGAAGCGAACCGAGATCGCAGGCTTTCTTTACACGCATCTTGTCCAATCTTTCGCGGCAATAGTGCATGGGATGAGGGCCGGCGGTCATCTGCGATCCATTGAAATCCGCAACGAGACGTTCTTCCTCTGTCATCTGCCGCAGGGGCGAAAGTTCCAATTGCTCAGGAACGGCGTCCAATAAAGGCCCGGCTCGCCGTATCGCCCGTTCGACCTGCCACAGGGCTGTGCGACGGTGGATTTCTTTGCCGAGCGAATTTAGTGCGCCAATCTCGCTGAGCGTAACGAGTTCGGATTTCTGCAATTGCGGGATGTGCATGACCAAATCGTTGATTCCGGCAAATCGACGTTTTTCTCTTTCCCATACAATTGCTTCGGCAGCGGATTGCCGCAAACCTTTTACAAACCGCAGACCGATTCGGAGGCATGGAACTTCTTCCCCTTGCTTGTTCAGGGTACGCTCAATCGTGCACGGCCAGTCCGAATGCAGCGCGCTAATGGGTTTCACTCTCAATCCGTGGCGCTGCGCATCTTTGACAATTGTTGCGGCGCTGTAAAAACCCATCGGCTGATTGTTCAGCAAAGCCGCCGTGAACGCCGCCAAATAATGCACTTTAAGATAGGCGCTGGCATAAGCAAACAAAGCAAAACTTGCCGCATGCGATTCCGGGAATCCGTACCGCGCGAAAGAGGTAATTTGCTGGATGATCTCTTCCTGAGTTTCGGGCTGGATTCCGTTGCGACTCATGCCCTGTCGCAACTTCACTTCAATTTCCCGCATGCGTTGCTCGGAGCGCTTGAAACCCATCGCTCGTCTCAAATCTTCCGCTTCGCCGCCGGTAAAGTTCGCGGCAATCATCGCCATGCGAAGCAATTGTTCTTGAAAGAGCGGCACTCCCAGAGTCCTTTTGAGAACCGGCTCAAGCGATGGATGAGCGTAGGAAACCGGCTCTTTTCCCTGACGCCGGCGCATATAAGGATTCATCATTTTTCCGATGATAGGACCCGGGCGAATAATCGCCACTTGAACGACAAGATCGTAAAATTTCCTGGGACCATTCCGTGGCAACGATGACATTTGTGCCCGGCTCTCCACCTGAAACATTCCCACGGTATCGGCCCGGCGCAAGACTTCGTAAACCAGTGGGTCGTCCGCCGGGAGCTGCGCCAGATCAATGGATTTTCCGTAGTGTTTTGGAATCAGTTCCACGCATTCCTCCAGCACAGCCATCATGCCAAGCCCCAACAGGTCCACTTTTACAATTCCCATGTCCGCGCAATCGTCTTTGTCCCATTGCACGACGACACGGCCCGGCATTGTTGCCGGCTCCAGCGGAACAACGGAATCGAGCTGCCCCTGGCAAACCACCATCCCACCCGAGTGCTGGCCCAGGTGGCGGGGCAAATCTCGAATGCGTTCGCACAATTCCCAATATTTCTGAACACGAATGTGATTAAAATCCAGGCCAGCCTGCCGAAAATGGTTTTCGAAATTATCGGCAGGGCCACGCCATTGGCCGCTGTTCACAAGATCTGCAAGTTGGTCGAGCATTTCCTGATCGAAACCCAACACTTTTCCAATTTCTCTTGCCGCCGACCGTTCCCGATAAGTGATTACGTTCGCGGTCATCGCCGCGCCAAGTTGCCCATAACGCTGATAAACATACTGAATGGCTTTTTCGCGCTGGTCGCCGCTGGGCAGGTCGAGATCGATGTCCGGCCATTCCCCGCGTTCTTCCGACAAAAAGCGTTCGAAGAGCAATTCCATTCCCACCGGATCCACGGAAGTAATACCCAGTGAATAGCAAACGGCACTGTTGGCAGCAGAGCCGCGTCCTTGAACTAAAATCCGTTGCTCGCGGCAAAAACGGATGATGTCCCACACGATTAGGAAATAGCCGGAAAGTTTTAATTTTTTGATCAGGGCGAGCTCGCGTTGGATTTGCTGTTCTGCGCGCTTGAGAAGATTTTCGTCATCCTTTATTGCATAGCGATCCCTGAACCCTTCCTCCACGCGTTTGCGGAGAAAGGAATCCATGGTTTCGCCGTCCGGCACCGGATAGCGGGGAAATTCATAGCCAAGATCAGCCAATGTATATTCCAAACGCGCCGAAACTTCGTTTGTATTGGCGATTGCCTCCGGCAAATCGGAAAAAAGGCGAATCATTTCTTCCGCGGACCGCAAATGCCGTTCGTCATTGCGTTCCAGAAGCCTGCCCGCGGTTTCGAGCTTGCAGTGATTGCGAATGCAGGTAAAAACATCGAGAATTTCACGGAATTCAGGATGCGTGTAACGAACGCCGTTCGTTGCTAGCAAAGGAAGGCGAAGCCTGCCCGCGAGATTCACAGCAGCTTGATTGCGGCGCTCTTCGATGGGATCGAAATGACGTTGCAGTTCCACGAACACATTGTTCTTGCCAAATAACCGGATTAGTTCCTGGACATTCTTTTGCGCTTCCTCAAGACCGCCCCGCGCGAGCGAAGCGGCAAGGATCCCCTCTTCTCCACCTGTCAGGCAGATCACACCCTCCGCGTGCTCTGCAACTTCTTCCAGAGTTGCCATTCCCGTGCCTTTTTCTTTTTCGCGCGATTTGTATCGCGTAATCATCCGGCACAGGTTTTGGTAGCCCTTGCGGTTTTCGACGAGCAAAGGCAGACGCACGGGCCTTGAAGACGCAGAATTCGGCATCCACGCCGGAAGTCCTGCCCGTCTTCCAAATCCTTCCACGGAAATTTCCGCCCCTACGTGAGCGCGAACGTCAGTTTCCTTTGCCGCCGCATGAAAACGGGGAGAACCATAGAACCCATCGCGATCCAGCAAGGCGATTGCGGGCAACTTTAGTTCCGATGCGCGTACAGCCAGATCCTCCGGAAGCGAAGCGCCTTCCAGAAAGCTGAATGCAGAACAGGAGTGCAGTTCTACATATTTCAATCGTAGATTCCTTCCACGAACCAGCGCTTCGAGCGCAGGTCCTTACAAATCCGGTACAACGCAGTCTCTTCTTCACTTGTATTTGTGGAATCCGGTCGATACTTGGGATGCAAAGTGCGAATTTCGATATCCCATTCATCGCGGGCCCAAGCGTTTTCGGACCACCAATCGCCTTTCGCGCGCCAGGGTCCGGCAAATGCCAACACTTCCCTGCGAATTCCTTCACAATTCACACGAACAGGTTTTCCTTCCTGAAAATCCAATCTCGCAGGAAGAACCGGGCGATAAATCCGCATGGCGGCAACTGCTTTTGGTTTTTTGTTGCATCGCTCCGCCGTAGATTCCGCGAGAAGAAAGCGATTCTGCACGAAAGCATTTGGGCGGTGAGAATCGAGCAGCATTGGCGATCCGACTCTTCCCTCACCAACCGCTTTTTGAATTCGCGCCAGAGTGATTTCCAGCCGCTCGGGGTCCGGACTCATGGGAAGAAATAATCCAAGTTGCCGCGAACGAGCTGTTACAGGCGTGGCCGTGATTCGCACCGCGGTTACGGGGCAATGAGGAGGATGTGCTTCGAGATCGAGCCGCAAAAGTTTAAGAAGAAATGTGCTTTCTTTCGCGGGAATGGGCAGCCGGATGGTACGAATGTGAAATAGAGGTTGTTGTTTTCCCGAATCGCCTGGTTGCAGCGCCAGACATACTTTTATCTCGCCGATCGCAAGGATGTGCATTTTGAGTCGCACGCAAAGCTGCACAAGAATGCGATTTATTACGAAGAGCAAAGGCTCCAGCAACTCGACCGGAGAATCCAATTCCATGCATTCTTCAAACTGATCGGGAAACTCTTCTGCAATAAGGGGCCGCGAACCAGTTCCCTGCGCCAAAAGTTGCCATTGGCGCCCTTTCTGTCCCAATCTTTCGACGACGGCAACTTGAGGAAGTGCGGCAAAGTCGGCGCAGGTTCGAATGCCCCAACGGTTTAACGTTTCAATACTTTCGGCCGGGATTCCTAAGGCATCCAAAGGGAGCTTTCCAATCCAAACGCTTTCCTCACCGGGAGGAATGACCGTGATACTGGAAAATCCTTGCGCTGCGGAGACAGCGGCAGACGGATTTCTGGCCACTGCAACGTTGGCATCGAATCCAACTGTCGAGGCAGCGCGCGTTAAATCCTGAACGATTTTTTCCGGGGACCCGAAAAGTTTTTCGCAACCGGAAATGTCGAGGACTACGGTGTCCTTAAGCCCCGCTTCTTTGCCCTTCCCTATATCTTCAACGCGCGGTGAGATTGTCCAGGCGCAATCGAGAAGCGCGGCATGCGCTGACTCTTCCTGGGAAGGCGAGCGCCACCGCCAGGTAATTCCGGTAAACGCTTCGGCCTGGATCTTCGTCATACCGGCTTCCACGCCCAACTGTCTTGCTTCGCGATTCGCGGCGTAGACCTTTGTGAGTGGAGGGGTACCGGCATACACCGCCACCGGTTTGCCAAGAAGTTCGGGTTCGAGGCGAACGACAGCTTGAACGGGAAAATCTGGAACAAAAACGCAAGCGAAAGGCATCGTGCACCCTTGAGGTTTTGAGGAAGGGGAGGTGAAAAGATTTTCTAAAGACTACCGGTCAGAAAGCGTGCGCACGCCAGCTGGCGGAATCGCCCGGCGGGGACTGGGCGCGCGAACGGATCACTTCTGCTTGCACATCAAAACCATCGAAAATCGAAATACCAGATTTGCCGCTCGTAAGGCTGTAGTTCCAAAATTTCTTTTTATGACCGCACCGCAGGACAATCGAAGCACAGGTTTTCGCACAGGATTCCTCGCTCAACATGAGGAGGATCGTAGGCGTGTTTTCCACCGCGCGTCGAAAACGGAACCAAAGACTCAGATTGATTTTTCGCGCTTCCACCCAGGATATTCCTCCCAAGTCCAGGACGATCACGCCCCAACCGCCGCTTTGCAAAAGCAGTTCCGTTGCCCTGAGTCCTTGTTCCATTTGTTTCCAAGGCTTGCTGCACCTGGCGAATCTCGGAATATTCTTGGACGCAACCTTTTCTTGAGGAATCATTTTCAGATGAAGCTGCCGGATTCCTCGCCTTGGGAGTTCCCTGTCTCTTTCCACCTGCTCTCCCGCGCATCGCGCAACAATGCTAATTTTTTGGGGGTCGCGTTCCACGGATTTTTTCCGCATGAGGTCAGGGATCGCCTCTCCGATTCCGCGGATCTGCTCGCGAGGGTGCCGCCAGCTGTTTCCTTTGGGCGATTTCTCGTTGTGTGGAACGGATTCTTTGGTCCAAACTTTCTCCTTTGGATGGTCAAAAATGGAAGGAGAATGAGAGATCGATTGTGCGTTATCGCCTTCTCCGCAGCGTATCCAGAGAATCCGCTGCAGATCCACTTCCGCGGCTGCAAGGGAAAGAGGATCCAAAGAATCGGAAACGTCAACGAATGCACATGTTTCCTGTTGCTTTGTTGCCGTTGCCAATAACGAGAAAGCCAGACTGGTCCTGCCCGACGAAGACGCACCGCAAACTTCCACAACAGAGCCCCGTGGAAAACCGCCACCAAGCATTTCATCCAATTCTCCAATGCCCGAGGACTGAAACTGAATGGCGACGCGGTCACGAAAGCCTTGAAGACCGCGTCCGAAATCCGCCGTTTTGATTTTTTTGATGGCGGCTGGGAAAGAAGCCATGGCTACGATCTTCTCCTTTTCTTCGCCTACGCTACGCTCCTTTCCTGGTCCTGTCAACTCTTGGAAACGATTCCAACGATTCCTTGGACGCATAAAAAATTCAAAAGGATGATTGCAATGAGGAGTTGCACTTCGAATCGCTTTGCTGGAACGGGTTGGAGAGCTGTGCTAACCTTAGGATGCGTTTAAAAACCTTTTTTAAGCGCTTGTCGGGGCGTGGCTCAGCCTGGCTAGAGCGCCTGGTTCGGGACCAGGAGGTCGGTGGTTCAAATCCACTCGCCCCGACCACTTCTTCTCCTTGCAAATCACTGAGTTACCCTCTGCTTATTTCCACGTGAGTTTTGGGTGCAATGGGTGCAACATCGCCCGTTGCGGCCGTTTTTCCGTCTCCGAGCTTGAAGCCAAGCCCGACGCTTTCCGCGACTGCTTGGCAGAATTCCGCTTCTTCCTCCATTTTGGAATACAGGTCTCCGATCTCTTGATCGGAGTGGCCCATCCAAAAGCGTTCGAGGTCGCCGGGGACTCGGTGCTTTCGAAGCCATGGCAGACGGAAACGCCGGAAGCCGTGAAAGCCTTGCTTCTCGACTTTGAGTTTTTTCTCCAGGATCGGATGCAGACTTCTGCCCAGGACATTCCGTTGAGAAAGCGGCTTTCCACTGGTATTTCTGAAGAGAAAGCCTTCCTTTCGGTCCCCAATGAATGTTTTGAGCAGGTTCGCGAGTTCGCCACACAAATGGATCCTGCGAACTGCGTTCTCCGTTTTCGGGGCCTGTAATGCGGAGTGCCAGATGGACTGCTGCACATCGAGGGTCCGGCAATCGGGGGAGAGGTGCTTGCCGACTTCAAGCCCCAACGCTTCGCCGATGCGAAGGCCCGATCCCGCGAGCAGAGCGTAGAGTGCACGCTCACGGGCGGCGGAGTTCGAAATGATGGCACTCACCATTTCTGCCGTGAAGTACGGCCGCCGTTGACTCCTGACTTCCGGAATATCCATCTCTTCGTTGCTCCACTTTCGGGGGAACAATTCGCGCCCCTTTTCTTTCGCTGATTTCACGACGAGCTTTACGAGCCCCACGTAGTTTTCGATCGATTTGGGACTCAATCCAGAGTCGTGCATTTTTGTGACAAGCAGTTTCACGGTATCGTTTTCGACTTTCGCGAGCGGAAGGTCCCCCAGTTGGGGAAGAAGCCATTTCTCAAGGGCGTAGTCCCAAGTGGAGACGGTCGCCGGTTTCACCGGCTTTCGTTTCCTCCGCATGGCGTCCTCGATGAACCTCTTGGCTTGGCTCCGGAACGTGCAGCCGAGGGTGATCGTTTCCACTGCCTCGAAGTGCGCTTCCGTATCCGCCCCGCTCAGAGCGATGATCTCCGTTGCCCTCCTTTGCCGTTCCGGCTTCGTCATCTTGCCGGGCCCACTCACGGGACAGATGCGCACGCTTCGATACGCACGCTTCTCCCGACCGGGCACGTCTATGCGAAACCGGACGTAATATGCGTTACCCTTTCGTTCGATATAGCCGTTCTGACCAAATCGCCGAGCCATGGATTTTCTCCTGACTCGTTGATCCGGCGTCGCTGAGGCAAGGATATGCGTCGCAGCACGTCGAGGCAATAGGGGACTCGGATCAGCATCTGTCGGCGCGTTTGGAGTGTTCCACGTCATGATTCAACCAAGCGAAACGAACCAGCGAGACCCGAGCAGGGGGTCGGATAACGGCTATCCGGGGCTGGACGCTGCGCGAAACTCGCTAACCCCTTGCGCTTGCGCCGAGATAGCCTTTCCGCAAGCTCGCTCACATTCACACCCTCATCCTTTATTGCCAGTGCCGAACACGATCCGAAGAACGAGATTCACGGCTTCCCGCGCGAGGTTCGTCGCACCAGGCGGCAATATCCGAAAAACCAGGCGTAATCCGAAAATCAGAATGAGCAAACCCAATAGTGCTCCCATAGCAGCATCCTCCTTGAATATGAGGGTCACGAGTCCCAGAAGAAGAGTCATTGAGACGAGGACGGCAAAGGATATGAGATAGGGGGCCAAGGAAAATCCCGCGCCGGTCTTCGACTCCAGTGGCTGCCCGCATTCGCCACAGAACGAGAGGTCCGGGTCCGTGGGATTCACATGCCCGCGAACACACAGTCTTCCGTCGAGCCCCACGCTGCAGTAATGGCAGCGACCGGGCCAGCCCGTGTTCACTTTGCCGCAGTTCTTGCACCATCTCATGAGCTACTCACGCTTCGGACAATTTGAGCCGGTTCGCGCCCCTTGCACCGAGCCAACTGGTTCCGAAGAAGTTGACCGCCGTGACCCTACCGATTTCGCCGAAAAGGAAAATGGCACCCGCCGTTTCCGCGATGCGCCGGAGGTTCTCGATGCGAGCCGTGCTCTTCGCCAAGACGCACACGCGGAATGCGCGGAATCCGAATCGTTCTGCGTGGATGCCCGATTCGGCATACTCGACGTAACGCAGCACCTTGGTTCGCCATTCCTGCAAGCCCTCGTGATGGAGATCGATCTCGAAGAAGCAGTTGAAACGCTTGCCGGATTCCGTCCACGCGAACCAGCCATCCGGCACGAGCCGACGGTCCGAAAACACCTGCCGCAACTCCGGTTCAGTCCGGAATCCGTCGACGCGAGCCTCCGGCGATCTCGCTGTCGCGACCAAAGCGTCCGTGACACATTGATTCGCAGCGACGACGTGCGCGACATGGCCGAGATCCCAACGCGAGGCTTGCCGGATATGCCGACTCAGGCGTTCGTCGTCGATCGGGAGCACGCTGCCGCTCCTTTTACCCAAAAAGTACAGTGCCTGAGCGCTTCCGTTTCCGGGATAGACGGGAAGCGACTTTCGCGAGAGGAGCCGCGCCCCGAGGAGCGCGGCAAGTCGCGTATTCGCCCTGGTGAGCGAGCCGAAAGGTGCCAGTGCCATGATCTGGTCCCGGCTCATCAAGTGGAACCTCGACAGGAGTTCCATCACTCGCCGGTCTCGTCCCGTGAGAACGATGTTGCACGCTCGGGCCATACTCAGAGCTCTCCATAGCCTTCGGGCAGCCCGGCTTCGTCGACTGGTGCGTTCGCGGCACCTTGCGCTGGCACCCGAGCGACGGAATCTGCCCGAGAAAATCGCGCCATGCGTTCTTTCAGCTCTTGCTCGACCTCTGAATGTGTCCTGCCGAGCGTGAGACAGCGGCTCCGCCCTCGCTCGACGAGCTGAGGAGTAGCCTTCATCGACAACGATTTGACACGCAGCAAGGACACCGGCTGACCCCTGAATTTGGCGATGGCATGGCCAACGGGAAGATCGGGCAAAAGCGCTGTGACCATCTCGGTTTCTAACCCACCGAATTCACGCCCGAGAAACGCAGCATCCGTCGCACTTGTGGCGAAGCAAAAGAACCGAGCGCAGTTCCCGAAAATCGCAGCTTTGAGTTCGGGCGCAAGATGGAGTTGTTGCGTGGCGAGAAAGACGGAACAATTGAATTTTCTGAAACTTCGCAGATAATCGTCGAGCGCGTCGAGCGCAAGCATTTCTTGGAATTCGTCGAGGAATATGGCGTATTGCCCGGCATCGGGCGGACGGTGATAGACCGCTGATTTGAGTTTGGCGACAAGGAGCGCAGCGAGAAGGAAGTTGTTTCCTGGAAGACCGTTGCCCGATAGATTCGCGATGATCGTCTGGCCGCTCTGAAGTGCATTGCAAAAGTCGAAGGTGCTCTCACTCTGACCCACGACATGTTTAACCGCGGGATCCTGGAAGACGGAGAGTTTGTTGAGGACCGTCTCGGACACGAGCGACCGCTGCGATGGCGAGAGCCGCTCGAACCGCAGCGTCCAGAATTCGCGAACTTCGTGGAGCGAAATCTTTGCCAAAACCGCTCGGCGGAACGTGGGCTTAGAGATGAAATCGGTGGCCTCGAGCAGCGTAAGCTTCGCCTCTGCCAAGGCGAGGAGCGTCATCCGAAGCAGCTCTTCGAGACGGGGTCCCCATGCGTCGGGCCACAAGCGTCGATGGAATATCCCTACAAGTTCTTGGACCGATGGGTACGCGCTCCGGCCGTTCGCTACCAAGGGGTTCCAGCCGACCACCGGATCAGACCATGGATCGAAGAGCACGACCTCACGGGCTGTCTTCCTGCTGCCGATGAACGCGAGGAGACTCTCGGTGGCGTGTCCGTGGAAGTCGATGAAAAGGAATGGAGTGCCGGCAAGAAGGTGTTCTGCCATTATTCTCTGAAGCAGCGTGGTTTTGCCGGACCCTGTGCGCCCCGAGATGAACGTATGCTGAATTGGTTTGAAGGGAATCGTGCACGTCTTGCGGACGTGTCCGATGAGTGTTTCTTCCTGCCCGAGCGAGAATCCCGGTACGGTGCGGTCGGAATTCTTCGATCGCCGATTCGACAGCCGATTCAACATCCGGACGAAGATGCTCTCGAGGTTCATTGGCTTTCACCCCCAAAAGAGGATAGGTCGCGCAGCGCAGAGAAAGCCTTGAGATTCGCTTGGGCCTTTCCGAAGTAGGCTTCCCAGAAGTCGCGCAAGCTATTCCAATACGGGATCGATCTCCCCGTGCCATCCACGCCGAGCACGTATACGTCGACCCCATGAAGTCGAGGCACTAACCCTTCCTTCTCTACGGTAGCGAGCGTAGTGCGCTTGGCGATCGTTTTCTCGTGCTCGAAGTCCAGGGTCGCGCTCGATTCACGCATGTCGGAGAAGACCACCAACACCTTGCGTCGAGGGGACGCTCTCAGGATGTCGGCCGAGAGAATCAGCGCGCCGAAGATATCCGTGCGCGGGATTGCATGCGGCGATAACGACGCGAGCTTGCGCAGCTCCGAGGCAGCGCGGGTCTTGGATAACGTCACCTGGTCGAGAAACTGCAAAGGGCCTTTGTCCAAGGGAATGTCGCGATCCAAAAGCACGTATGGCTGCGCGAAGCTTCGGTCCGTGATCGCGAAAACGGTGAAGTGTGTGCCCGGCGGCAACTGCGAGATCAGCCGACATGCTGCGTCGACATTTTTCTGGTAGTCGGTCTTCCCGTCATATCCCTTTCCCGAAACCGACTGGGTGAAATCGATGGCGATGACGACGTTCGGCGCGGCCGTCTCGAAACGGGTGTCGACTGGATTTTTGGCTCTAGCCGACGGTGCGACCGCCAGAGAGCCAAAAATGACGAAAGAGAGAAAAAGGGCGAGCCCGTTCCGTTTCATACGCTCCAAAAAGCCGAGGCGGAAATTCCTCCAGAACTCCGCTTCGTTCATCACGGGATCGTTTTCGAGGTGCGTCACGCGTCCGATGATCGTCCCCATTTCGTCTTCGGTTTTTGCGAGTTCTGTTTTGGCTTCTTTGGCCCGCTCGTACTTCCCGAGATCGAGCTTTCCGGATTCGAAGATGGCCATGCCGCTGCCGAGCTCCATTGCAATGGCCAGAAGCGCCATGAGCGACTGCAGCTTCCAGAGGGTATGTGCGTAGAACGCCGTGCCTGCGTCGCCCGAAACGTCCGCCGTTCCTATGGCGCTTTTCACGTATAGCGCGAGGATGTCACCGCGAAGCAACGCCATCGCGAGGATGCCCGCGAGGCTTGCGAGGAGTGCGATGACGCAAATGGGTTGGACAAGGCGCTCGCAGTCGATCTTTTCAAGCGTTTGTTCGGTCCAGAATGCGGCTACTCCAGCTATACCTAGGCAGACGATCCATGCCTCCCAACCCAATCCGTACGGAGCAAGCGCGAGGTGGGCGAAGAAAATCCCGGCAAGGATGAGGATTCCGGCAAAGGCGCGGTAGTACCAGCGCTTTGCAAAGAGGTGGGCCGGGTCATCTTGCGGAGCCAGTCGCAAGAACTCTAGAAGTTCGGAACGGAGCCGGAAAAGAGAATCAAATCGAGCCTTCAGCGTGACGATTTCCGACAGATTGGATTTCTCGCGCCGAATTTTCTCCCAGGCGACGATCTCACTCGCGTGTTCCTTAACGCTTTCGAAGGTATCTTGGCCAAGACCGCGAGCTAGTGACTCAAGAAGAACCGGCGAATTCAGTCTTTCGATTTTCGGCTTCATCGTAGCTTCACCTCTCTATGCTAATTTTTGGATTCACCGCGATTTCGCGCCCTTTTCCCAGGTCGAAAATCGACCGTTGGGAAAACTTCGAGCCGAGTTCGAGCGCCATGTCGCGGTCGCTGACGCAGGTGACCACATCCAAAACGTGCATGCCCTCGTTGACCCACGTGCCTAAAGCCCGCTTGGGGTGAAGCAGCAGGGAGAGATTGCTTAAAGCGAAGACAGCAGTTTTGGCCTGTCAAATTTCCATACACCAAGCTAACCGTCGAACCTCGATTCACGGAGTGCAAAACGGTTGTGGTTTCTACTGTTCGCACCAACGCGGCTGCCAAGACTCGCACCGATGGTCTTAACTGATCGAGGTCTTGACAGGTGAGGTATCGGGAGGTAGAAGGAGAGGGCTCCTGCGCCAGGGGCGCCGAGGTGGTCAGTTTTAGTGAGTAATCGCCGCGAAAGCCCGCGGCGGTATCGCGAAGCGTGTGTGCCATTCTAGCGATGGTGCGCACGTCCCGCGATGAGCGGGATCAGCCAGCGTGCAACTAACACGCTGGCTTCTTTTCGTGCAATCCTTTCTGCGGGTCGTGCCCGCCGGATTTTTCTGAAGCCTCTTGAGCGTAGCGAATGACACCGAACTGGTAAGCAAAAGAAAGACAAAAATAGTCAAAGGAATTCGCGTGTCTCGACAGAACGAACAAATCAGGGTATTCGGTCCTTTCGCGCTGGACTTGTTGAAGCGAACCGTTTTCCGCGGAGGACGCGACCTGGGGCTAGGGAATCAGGCGGTAGCTCTCGTCGAAACGATGACCGCGCATCCGAATGAAACGCTGACTACAGATGAAATACTGAACGAGGCGTGGGGGATAGATACCAACGTCACGCCAGGCACGGTCAAGGAGACGATGCGGCATGTCCGCGCTGCATTCGAGGAATATGCAGACTGTTTCCCGGTTGTTCGCGGAGTCGGTTACCGATTCGAATTCGAGTTATTGAAGAGGATTGCAGAAGAAAATCGACAAGCAACACAGGGACCACGGAGACGACCTTCGAAATTCCCTAAATTCAAGGTAGATCCGCAAATCGAGGAGATGTTGTCGCAACAAGGAATGGATATCCTGCAGGTCATCGACCAATATATAGAGTTGCAAACTGATGTGCGCGGTTGGCAACGGAATGAGATTGAGTTTCATAATGTCGGGCCCTTCCGTCCATCTGCCGATTTCCAGCGGTTTATGGAACGATTCAACGCGCAACCTCCGATACGCGAGTACTACAGCCTCTGCGAGGTCGAGTCCCGTGTAAGCGATGAGGAGCGCAAGCTCGTCGTATCCGCTCTGGGTGGCGACTGGCGTCATGCCTACACGCTTAATGAAATCGTCAAACATCTCGATGATTCCAGTTGTCGTGCCTTCAGGAAACAATGCGAAAAGGAATTCATGCCGTCTCGGCTGTCTTCCGTCTACCGAAACATGAATTGCGAGATGATTTTGGTGTCTTCAGACGATCAGGTGGTGTTGGCGAGAAGGCGACTCAAAACGGCTGGCGGTAAGACGGCAGTTTTCGCCGGAATGTGGACGGCCTCGTTGGAAGAGCAGATGCTCCGCCGAGACCCGGAGGGCAAAATCAATCCGGACGTCGATCTTTTCGCGTGTGCGGAGAGGGGCGTGGCTGAAGAGCTCCGCGTCTCGATCAGATCTGAGGCAACACGTCTTTTGAGCTACGGGATTGAGTGGGGCAACTTCACGGCTGCGTTTATGTTGTTGGTTCGCACCGCGGATGAATTCGAGGCTATCGCGAAGAATTGGCAGAGAGCGGAAGACCGCAATGAAGCGATTGCTCTCGATTGTATACCCGCGAATTCGAAAGCGATCAGAAAGGCGCTTGCCAGTGAGTACCATCAGCCTTCAAAACGCGCTCGGACATGGAAAGGTGGAGATTCGATCGCGAAAGACCGTTGGCACCCGACAGCGCGAGCACGCCTCTTGCTGTACTTTGAACATTTGGAATATGCTTCGTCACCCAAATCCTAATTTCACTACCCTGGTCCTATTTCCGCATTGCGGCAGTAACGTACTTTTTACTTGACTCACAGCGCACAAAGGCGCTAAATCGTCGTCCAAGTACCTCACGTACGCATTCGCGTAGGTTTGAGGTCTTTCCCCGGTCGGCCCCCAGGTCCCCTGAAACAGACTAATGGCGATACGAGATTCTGCGCGAACGGAAGAAAAAGCGTTTTTTGCAACGTGTCTGGTTCTAAATACGCAACAATTGCGCGAAGTCCCAGGACACAGAAGAAGGAGGGACTTTATGAAGCTTTTAAGGAACGCGCGCTTTTTGATTCTCACAGCTCTTTTTTTCTCCACCTTTGGTTCTAATGCCGCGGCACAGGGCGGTTTTTGGACGACCAGTCTCACGCCCATGCCCGGCGGGTACGGAAACTTTCCGATGGGTACGATCAACGGCAAAATTTACGCGGCGGGTGGCCAGTCTGGAAGTACCGCGTTGGCAACCCTTCAATCATACGACCCGGTGAACAACACTTGGAGTACGAAGACTTCGATGCCGACCGCACGGTTGGCTTCAGCCGCTGTTGTCGTAAACGGTCTCCTCTACGTCATCGGTGGGTGCACCGATAATGCTTGCGGCGGAGTAGTAGGTACAGTAGAGGTCTATGACCCAGTAACAGACAGCTGGACGACAAAGTCACCGATGCCGACGGCAAGACGAGGATTCGACGCCGGAGTCGTGAACGGAGTGATCTACGCGGTGGGTGGATTGGGACAAAGCTGCTACCCGTGTGGCACCAACGAAGCATATGATCCGGCGACTGACACCTGGACTACGAAAGCTCCACTGCCTACTCCTCGAACCGCACGGATTCAGGCCGTAAATGGCCTGTTGTATGCGATGGGCGGTTATGACGGCTGTTGTTCGCAATTTGCTACCGTCGACGCCTACAATCCTTTAACGGATGCCTGGTCTACCAAGGCTTCGCTCCCGTCTCCGCGGGGTGGCGGCGGCACCGGAGTAATCAACGGAACCATTTACTACGCGGGAGGAAGCGGAACTGAAACAGAACTTGTGGCCTATGACCCAATTGCTGATGCCTGGAGCGAGCAGACGCCAGAACCCAGTGGCGGAAATTCAACCACGGCTGCGTCAGTGGCGAATGGGCTGTTGTACGTGTTGATTCAAACGGGGAATCCCAGCCCCACTGGATCGCCGACCATCGCATTCACGCCGATAACGAACCAGACGCCTAGTGCAATCACGTCGAATTTCAACGGCACACCGATTGGGGCGCGCAACATCATCTGGTTCAACGGCGTCCTAAAGGTGCAAGGACTGGGCACGAGCCCGGTCACGGTGTTCCTGACCAACTCTACCATCCAATTCACCGCCAACGGCACTCCTTACAATCTGAGCGTACCCAACACAACGATTACTTTCTCGCCGACGGCCACCGCTGCGACCACCGCGTTCGACACGGGCGCAAACACCTGGAATACGACGGTTCCATCTTCAGGTTTGGCCGGCAATCAATTCCTGGACGCCGTGGAATTCTTAGTGCCGAGCGGAGGCTTGCCAGGCGGAATTGATAATGTCACTTGGCAGGGCACCATCTCTTCCACCGCGCACGGAATCACCGTGGACTGGAAATGGGGAGCTGCGGTTTACACCTCTTTTAGCACAGACTACAACGCGCTCGGGGTTAAGCCAGTGGATGACAATAAAGCGAGCCAATACCAGAATTCAGACCACGCTGGCAGTCCGGAGAACTTTAAGAACTTCGTGATCGGGGGTGCAACTGGCGGCGGCGGGTCAAATTGGACTGGCGGGTACAGCGGCACGGCCAATGTGAAACTTCCCTAAATAAGAAATTTCATCTGGTCCGAGCGTTTCATCTTCTACTCGTGATTTGATTCTGAAAACATTCCGGTTTCTATCGCAATAATGGGCACCGCCTGAATCGTTGTGGATCAAATTTTCTTGACCGGTCCGGTATAAACCGGTACATTCCCGCGCAAGACATCTCGTCGTTGCGAGACAATCTGTCCCATGTCTCTGAGGTAAGGCCCCAACCCAGGTCGGCCCCGGTTCTCAGTAGATCATGAATGTGATTCCCGAGTTACAAAGGTTAGCCCGTGCACGCCGAGGACACCCTCTTCAACCTGATCGGTCTCATTTACGATGCTGCGGGCGACACCTCTCGCTGGCCCATATTTCTTGAAAAGCTCGGACGGGCACTGAAGTCTTCGGCAAACACTTTCTTTGTGCAGGATCTTCACAGCCAAGAATTCAACGTGGCTTCGGGAATCGGTGTGGATCCCTCATTCCACCGCTCCTACGAACGGTATTACCGAGCAAAGAACGTGTACCTCATTCACGGAGATCGCCGCCTGCACACCGGCAGGGTCTTCCCGAGTCAGGTGCTTTGCTCTGATCGCATCGCGCTCCGCAGCGAGTTCTACAGCGGTTGGATTGCTCCGCAAAAACATCGCCATGGACTGTTAGGAGTGATCTTTAGACGGCATTCCTTAGCCAGCATGCTCGGCGCCATCCGTGAAAGAGGAACGCGACCATTCGGCGAAGAGGAAGTGTCCCTCGTCAACGTACTTATGCCGCATCTGCAGCGCGCGGTCTCCTTGCATCGCGTGATCGTCGACTTGGAAAGGCAAAGAAACGCCGCAACCGACACCCTCGATCATTGGTCCTTGGGAGTCATCCTTCTCGATAAGCAAGGCAGGGTTGTTCTTATGAACCGCGAAGCGGAAGAGATCGTGTGCCAAAAAGACGGGCTCTCGCTTACGGAAAAGGGACCTTGTGCTGCGCTCGCGAACGAGACTACAGAGCTTCGCCGCCTCATTCAAGACGCCATCGCAACAAGGCTCGGCCGCGATGGAGGGTCCGGTGGCGCGATGTCGCTCACGCGACCCTCGATGAAGCGTGCGCTGAAAGCGCTTGTCACGCCCCTGTTTCCACAGGACGCCTTCCCTGTCCAGAGAGGAGCCCTCGCCGCTCTTTTCGTAAGCGATCCCGACACTCAAGACAATAGTGACGGAGACACGCTCCGCCATCTCTACGGCTTAACGCCGGCGGAAGCCGAGCTCACCGTACGGCTCGTCACCGGCGGGGATATGAGGTGCGCAGCGCAGATGCTTGGCGTCAGCATGAACACGGCGAGAACCCACTTGAAAAGAGTGTTCGAAAAAACGGGCGCGAAACGTCAAGCAGAACTGGTACGCCTGTTGCTTCGGAGTCCGGCGCAAGTCCGTCGCAAATCGTGAAACGCACCTCACCCATTTGGGTGACGACGGGCGCTTCTGATTCCTGCAGAGTTTCGACGCAGGAGAAGGTTCCCATAGGTCAGGAAAGCATTGTCCCGCATTCCGAAGATTACCGAGTGAGGTATTGCCCCAAACCCAGGTCGGCCCCTATGACGAAAAATTATCGAGCAAGAACTCCGCGCACACGTGGAGGCGGAAGGTAACCAATGCGAGCTGCCAGATCGTGGATCGCACTCTTTCTGGGTGTCACGTCAACCTGCTTAGCACAGACCCCAACCTGGACGCAAAAATGCCCTCCTGCCAGTCCTCCCGCTAGGGCCGGGAACGCGATGGCGTACGATTCGGCCCATGCCCAGGTCGTGCTATTTGGCGGGACTGCAATTGGGGGCACCACTCTGGGCGATACATGGATTTGGGACGGCACGACCTGGACGGAGAAATTCCCCGCTACAAACCCCTCGGCACGGAGCGGCATGGCGATGGCGTACGATGCCGCGCATGGCCAGGTCGTGATGTTCGGTGGTGTCGCTTCGAGCGCGTACCTCAGCGAGACGTGGGTTTGGGACGGCAGCGATTGGACGCAAGAATTTCCGGCTACGAACCCATCTCCACGACAAAACGCGGGGTTCCTCACCTATGATATCGCGCACCAACAAATCCTGATGTTCGGTGGCAGCGGACTCTCCTCAGTGCTAAATGACACCTGGGTCTGGGATGGCACAAATTGGATTCAGGAATTTCCAGCTAACACTCCGCCGCCGCGATCTGCGTATGCCCTCGCCTACGACGCCGTCCGCCAGCAAGTGGTGCTGTTTGGTGGGTCCGGGAGTATAAGTAATCCTCCGGTCTTTCTTGGCGACACCTGGGTCTGGGATGGCACGAATTGGACACAGAAATTTCCAGCGACAAGCCCGCCTATCCCGATGTGGGATTACGGACTGGCTTTTGATGCCGCTCATGGCCAAGTCCTTTTATTTGGCGGGTCGGGACCTTCCGGCTCACCTCTAAGAGGCGACACATGGGGTTGGGATGGGACAACTTGGTCGCAACTGACCACAGCGACCGCACCGTCGCCACGATACGTCCTTGCCATGACCTATGACTCAGCGTTAGGCGGAATTGTATTGTTTGGGGGAACTGACAACAGCACCGTACTCGACGACACCTGGGTATGGGGCGCACCCACTCCCACCACGTGTCCTGTCCCGCCGCCGACGATCACGTCGATCTTGCCGACCTCGGGCAACCAGGGCGAAACAATCTCCAACTTCACAGTCAACGGCAGCAATTTTCAGCCTGGAGCCATTGTGTCCTTCAGCGGAGATGCCGGTGTTTCACTTAGGTCAGTTACAATCGCCCCTTCTCAAATAGTGGGAAATTTGAACATCGCCATCATCGCCGCTGTTGGATCGAGGGATATCACCGTCACCAACCCAGACGGGCAGAAGGTCACCATGACCAGCGCGTTCACTGTGAACGCGGCGTCTGCGCCTTCCCAACCAGTGATAACCATCTCGCCGACCGCGCTCACGTTTGGCTCTGTCACGCCACGCGGAAGTCAAACACAGACACTCACGATTACGAATTCCGGCACTGCTCCGCTCTTAATCTATAGCATCGGCAGTCTTGGAAATCTTGCTTCGGCCTTCTCGTTTAGAGTCTCAAATCCGAGTTCAACCGCGATTAATCCAAATGACTCTGCAACTGTCACCGTCACGTTTTCTCCATTCCCGGGAACAAGTGGGACGATCAACGCATTGCTTGGAATCACCAGCAACACTCCGACGCGGAACACATATGTCACTATGAGTGGAACTGTTGCGACGGTGAACAGACCGCTGTCGCTGCTGCCTATCGATTCTCCATTGCCGAACCCCCCGCTCGATATCCAACCGATTCTCAATCACGAGATCGGAAATAGAATCGTGACGGGCTTTCTCATTCGAAATCTCACAGACACTTGGTACGAAATTTCACTGGACACATCGTCACCGCCAGCAAACGCACCTACCCTCGTCGGTTTCAGTTCGATGCAAATTCCGAATCCTTCCAGTTTCATGATAGGACCGCACGAAACGCTTCAGCGCTTCCCACGAAACGGTCAACCGCTGAGTTTCTCTGCGGGACAGTACCTGAAATTCAAAGCTAGTGATTTATCTTTCAAGGCGGGTGGCGCCTTTGCGTTGGATATGCTTCTCAAGGGTCTATTCGGAGTTGGGCTTAGGAGCGTCGATCTTTCGACGCAAATGCTCTCACAGCTGGCCGATGCCGTCGGCAATGTCTGTATCGGAAATGACCGCCAAATGCTCCTTGATGCCAGTGCAAACAATGCTCAGGCCGTCGCTTGGGACGATATTTTGTTGATGGGTTGTCTCGTACAAAGTAGTCCGGCGTTGGTTGATGGAATAGCGAATTTGCTTGCCGCAAAAATCGGCGTCAACGCGGCAGCGGCATGGCTGGATATAGCGCCTGCACTCGCCACAGGAAGCGTTGGAATTCCGTTGGCGATAAACTTTTTGACCCTCGACGTCCCGATGGCGCTTGCCCAATTCACTGCTCCGTCTACCGGACACGTTCTTCTGGAGGTACCACTTCCGGAACAATGATTTTATTCGCCGATCTTCACAAAGGGAACGCCTATAAAAGCCGCGAGGTGAGACAACGGGGAGCTCTCTGTCTTGCCAAAACCTGGCGCCATGGATTCCGACACTCCCTCCGACCTGCCAACCACAATCTCCCCACCATTTTTGAGCACTATAACAGACTCCATGATGGTAACGTTCCTAGCTTGCAAAAATGGTTGCGTGAGAAGGGCGCCAACCGGATTGACAGCCATATTCACTTTCTTGAGAGCTTGGTTTATTCGAAATTCTACCCGCTGGATATTTGTAAATTCGCATGTCGTCGTCTCGGCGCGGAATAGTTTCTTCTTGACTATGGCTATCTGAGCGCGGCTCTTAGAGATTATGACCGTTGTCCAACATGCGGACAGGAGAAACCTGACTCCTAGGAGAATGAGTCCGATGGGCAGGGCGAGGAGAGGCGAGCTTACAACTGATGGATAGCTCGCAAACGACGGAAGGGCGAAGACAGCTATCACGATAGCGGCCGCCAAAAGAATAATCCCAAAAAGGAGAGAGGGATTTAATCCGTTATCGAGGACCATTTCCTCGGATGAGGATGCGAGGATCCGCACCATGAGAGTTGTTGGAGAGAGAGGGAACAGCTTCGACAGAGCTTACTTTTAGTTTAATTCCCACCCACAGGGTGTCAAGAACCAGAAGACCGTTTACCGACATCTCAAAAAAACGGGAGGAGATTCTCACCGAATCTCCTCCCACGTGCCATTCGAGTTGCGCGCTGCACTCTGAGACGTGCTATTTGAATTCGATCAATACCAGTTCCAACGGATTGTCGCTCAAATTTTCGGGCAGATGTTCTTCTGCGGGCATCAACATAGATTCGCCCGCCTTCCAGCTGCGTTCTTCTGTCCGACCGTCCGGGAAGGTGAACCTCCCGTTGTTGCTCGTGAGAAATACTGCTGCGAGGGCAGGGTGCCCGTGCATCACGGATTTCTCGTGCGGACCGTACCTCACGCGAAGCACGCGCACGCGATCATTCTCCGCCTCCACGGTGTAGTGCTTCGAGTCGACGTGAACCGGATCAGCCGAGATGGGTTGCGGTTTCGGGGCCGTAGACATATTTGCCTCCTTAATCGGTCAATTGATGTGGGGTCCCCCGGGGAAGGGCGAAAGCATACTCCTTAGACACAGGAGCGCGCAATCGCGTTTTCTGCCGACACAGGAAGTACGTTCGAAGTAGTTGCGATTCTTCCTTGACACCCGCATTCCCGGGGACAAGAATTGCGGGTCATTAGGCCCCCAACGGATACCCGCGTTCAATCACAGGTGCTTTGATCAACGGAAAATGTGAGGCAAAGGAGAAGAAGAGCATGCCTTCTATTACAGGATCGTTTACCGGCAAAATCACGAAGCAGAACGGAATGCCGCTCGCGGACCAACCGAATCACGAGCTCAGTCTCGCCGAGGTGAGCGGCACCCAAAAATCAGCGGACCCGCTGTGGAATAACTCGACGATCACCTATTGGGGAGTGGCAGACGTTCGCGACGGGAAAGGCACGCAGACCGGCTACTACAATAACGTGCATGGCGACAAAGGGCGCGACTGGGGGACCTTCGAGGGCAAGGTAACGGTTGCAGGCGAAAAGATGACGGTCGAAGGCACGTACAAATTCGCCGGAGGCGATGGCGATTTCCGCGGCGTAACGGGCAGCGGCAAGTTCAAAACGGTGCTCACGTCCGCGACAGAGATCGAGTGCACGTGGGAAGGCAAATACGCGCTCGCCAAAGCCCACGCGCGCTGAAGCGGAACGAGGGAGGGAAGCAAATTTTCTAAACCCGGCCAGAGGCAGCACAAGGCGAGTGTATTTCGCCTTCGGCGGGGGAGGAACAAATGCCAAGAGGTACTGAAGGTTCCGGTTCAAGAAGAGTGTCGCTTGAGCGGAGCAGCGTAAAGGGACGAATCGTTCAACTATATCCCCAGTCAGTTCTGGTCGAGACTGTCGCTGGAGAGTTGCAACGATGGAACCTCTCTCGTGCGACCAAACGGCCGGGGACATTTTTCCCCGGAGACAGGGTTTCTGCCAAAGTCTCTCGAAACGGCGACATTTCGGAGATGATGAAGCTGGGGAATTCTCCTCGTTTTGTGCGTAAGCTGCCGTTGAACGAACGGTTGATTCAGAGGCGGCCACTGGACCGAGTGATACGCCCGCCCAATCTCCTCGGCAATATCTTCGTGCATCGTCCTCCAATTCCCTATGACGGAATGCCTATCACGTGCGAACGAAACGCAAAGGGTGAACTGGTACGTGCTACCGCCATAGATAGATCGGGCGTCCAACGCCAAATGTTGCTTGAACGAATGTGGGCAACTCTGAGTGATCCCGAAGCTCGACTGACCTACTCCGAGAATGGTGCGGTGAAATACGTCATGCATCTGTCCGTCTCGAGAGACTTCGTCGTTACTTCCGTAGTAAGCGATGATGTTCGGAGTCTGCAGTGCGAGATGGCAGTTGCGACTCAGCCGCTCGCGATCCAGGTGAGCGGTATGGTGTTTAGACTTGTAGGTGGTACCATCGAGTCGACGTTCCAAGGAAAATATGAGAACGGACAGATTGACGTAGACATTGATCCAAACACATATTTCCCGAACGCCGTAGCTCGCCTTACGTATTTCTCGCCGCTCATTCAAGAAACCCCAAGTAACGACCCGGACCCTCTTCAAGACCCGAACAGCCAGCAGACGTTAAAAGCAGGGGGACCGTCCAAGGACTGGGCGCGAGTCGCTCTCAAATCCATTCTTCAGATGTATATGATTGTGGGCTGTTCGCAATGGCAGGTATGGCCCTGGGGCACGGGACTCTGTGGTGTCGTGATCGTATCGAAGATGATCAGCGAGACGGTGGCAGAATCTGTTTACTTTACCTCATTACCGAACCCACCGCCTCCTAAACCACCACCGGCGCCGGCCCCACCCGGAACTATTCTCACGCCAACACCTTACCAGCCCGCTCCATTTCCTGCGCCCGTGGACTGCTCAAATCCTTGTCCGTTTGGGCAAGCGTGCCTTCTCGGCAATTGCGTGGATATAACCGGTCCTCCAGGTGATTGGGATTGGGGCTTTTGACACGGATGCCTCACTGAGGCGACAAGGGCAGGAAAAGCATTCCAACACCAGAGGCACGACTAGGGCACCGCCCCGATCACCACTGCCCACCCTAAAGCGGCACAAGTACGCGAGGCCGAGCGCTGCTGCGTCGAAAATACTCATTCGGTAGTCCTCGCTTTGCCAGATCTTGCGTTGGCCGATGGAAACGAATCGGTGCGTACGGTAGAACTCCTCCTCGTCGGTCCGGTGCGATCGTTCCACCTTTCCGTTCTCCTCAGGCGAACGGATTTTTGTTTTACGGTGGGAAATGCCGAGGTCGGCGAGATGCCAGGTGAACGGCTCGCCGAACTCGGTGCCGTTGTCGGTCTGGATCTGCTTCACGGCAAATGGCAGCGCTTTGCCTATCTGCTCGAAAGCAGATCCCCTTGCTGTGTTCGGACGATGGCGACATCCGGTATCGGTGAAACTTGATGCAAGAAGCGCCAGGAGCCGAGCGCAGCCACTGGAACAACTAACAGTGCAAAAGCCATGCGACGCAACGCCACGGAACGAACTCCGATCTTCATAGATTGAGAGACAGATCGCCCCGCAGGTCGTTCAGTATCTGACCGAACTGCGCGCAGTCCAGTTCTCCGCGAGCGTAGCGCTCTCGAAGAATCCGCTCGGCCGATCCTGCTGTGTCCCTGCCCCGCCTCCGAACCTTAGACACCGTGAGGCTGAGCCAGACGACGCCCACGAGAACGAACAAGACGAGAGCTGAGAATCGTGCGAGTTCGCCAAGAGACGGACCGAGCGCTGGCGACAATGAGATGGGGCCGAGCGCTCCAAGCAGGACATACAGGAAGACAAGGCCCCCGAGCACGATGGGCAATTTCTTTGTTTGCATGGTCAGCGCTCCTTTCGGTGTCGTCTATGTTTCTGAGGCGGGAGCTTTCAGATAGCCGGCACTCCCGCAGGAAGTCTCTATTGCCTGCTGTTTCTAAGATCGTCCATCGTTTGTTGAAATTCGGCCGCATTGATTTCGCCGCCAGCGTATCGCTCGCAAACGATTTCCTCCGCCGATCGATTTCCGCCTTTTTTGGAAACACCGCTTGATTGCGCCTTCAGGTTTTGCAGCATCTCCAGATAGTGTGCTCGATCAATTCCGCCACGGGCGTAGCGCTCGTTTAGAATTTCCTCCGCAGATGAAGCAGTCTTCGCTGGAACCGCATTGGGCGCTGCTTGAACTTGAGCAGGCTGTGGCCGTTTCTCATACTTCTTGTACAGATGCATACCTCCAATCGCTGCCGCGATCAGCAGGAGCAGCGTTACGATTTGATCCAAGAAAGGTCCTAATCCTAGTGGCATCGATCTCCTCCTTCACGTTGGTTCAAGCTCATCGACCTTGTGTGAGCAAGGCGCGTGCAGGTCGAACGTAAAGTTGAGCAAACATTTGTGAGAGCGAGCTCCAAATTGTTTGAAGCTGTTTCATGGCTTCCTCTCTAACGCGGCTGAAGCTGGTCCGCGACTGAAATGGAATTGCCCGTCGCCCGATTCGTTATGGTCTCAGCCCCGAGGAGTGCATTACCGGTTGGACCTTGACGGACCCATCCGCGTACTCGAATGCGGCTACCCACCTGCACAAGCTGAGTGACTTGGCCGCTCTGTTCGGGCGGAAAGTAGACGACAGTCCCTTGGTCCAAGATCAGACCGTTCACGTCGCCTGCCGGGCCATAGTTGAAACTTCGGACCACGCCTGTAATTGTTCTAGCCGTGGCTGAAGTTGACGGTGCGAAACCCGGCTGTACAGCCACAGGCGGAGGTGCAGATGGCGGCGGCGCGGCTGCCGCATTCGGGTCTGGCGGCGGACCCAGTGGTGGAGCTCCTAATGCGGATGGTGGTGCAGGCGTCGCGAAACTCACCGTGCCTCTGGTATTCAAGTTTGTGATCGTGGTCGCGTCCACATGCGGGTCACCTAAGGGGCCTGTGTGAATCCACCCGCTCGCCTGTATTCGTGTTCCGACAGGAGCAAGAGAGGTGAGCTGATTCGCTTGGACGGGTGGGATGTGAATCTCAGTTCCTTGGTCCAAGATGACTCCGTTCACGTCTCCCGCTGGTCCATAGCTTGCGCTGCGTACAGTTCCTTGAATCGTTGTGGTGACTGCCGAGGTTTGACCTGGCGGTGGACCAGGCGGTCCTGGAGGTGGGGGTGGTGGAGGTGCAGGCGTCGAGTAGCCTGCTCCACCTTGGGGCGGTGGAGGCGGAGGCGCTTGCGCGATAGTTTGCGGTACCGCTGCAGCCGGTGGCATTGCGACTGGCCCTGGTCGGCAACTAGCCGACGAGAGTCCGAATGTGGCTGTGCTTGCCACGAGTAAAATCGTTTTCCAAGTCATCGTATTAAACCTCCCAAAGAAATAACGTTTCTAGAGAAATGCAACTGCCTCTCCAATCCGCTCTTGATACGAACAATTCTTCGAATCCACGTGTTTTGAGGAAGCTGCGAGCAGATCCACAGCGTTGTGTCTGAAGGCCGTGGCATCTTTCTTGGGCGGAAACCGAACAGAAGTTGTTCGCTTAACGGACAGGAGTTCGGTGGAACCCGTTGAAATGCCTACTGCTTGTGTTGGCTAAGGTCGTGCTGTAGCTCTACGTACCGTGACACTCGAAGCGGGATGAACGGAAAGAACTACAGTTCTATCGATCTCAGAGCTTTCGAATCGGGATTGAAAAACGAAGATAGAAAAGATGAGCAAGAGACAACGAAAGGAAATTCTGTGAGCGATAGCGCACAAGGGAAAAAGAAGCGGAGTTTGCGGTCGCTGGAATGGCTGAACTTTTTTCTCGCTGACGTGCAAACAGGTCTCGGGCCTTTCTTGGCGGCCTATCTTGCTTCGAGCGGATGGAATCCGGGCCGTGTCGGTTACGCCCTGACTTTCGGGGGTTTGGTCACCGTCGCGATCCAGACCCCGGCGGGAGCGGTGATCGATGCAGTGCATCGCAAACGTGCATTGCTTGGGGTGAACCTGGGCATTTTAGTTGCGGGCGCGTGCCTCCTCATGGGACATCTCAGTCCGATGTCGGTATATTCCGCACAGTTTCTTATCGGTGGTGCAGGACCTTTTCTCGCGCCTACCGTTGCAGCGATCACACTCGGGATTGTTGGGGCCCGTGCTTTTGACAGGCAGTTTGGGAAGAATCAAGCATTCAATTCCGCTGGCAATGTGTTTACCGCACTGCTCGTCGCCTATGCCAGCTACAAATTTGGTTACCGGTCGATTTTCGTGATTGCCGCGTTGCTCGCCATTCCCGCGGCCTTGTCCTTGTTTGCCATTGATCCCAAACAAATCGACTACGCCCGAGCGCGAGGAGCAACCAAAGAAAAAGGCCAGACGAAGGCCGAGGGATTGTCTTCGCTTTTCAAAGATCGCGTTCTTCTTTACTTCTTGGCCACGGCGTTCCTTTTTCATCTGGCGAACGCCGCGATGCTGCCGCAACTGGGCGAAATGCTATCGAAGAAGAATCTGAAAGAAGCGGCCCCGTTCATGTCCGCGTGCATCATCGTGACGCAGCTTGTGATAGCGGTTACGGCGGCTGGGATTGGAAAAAGGGCTGCGGCGAAGGGACGAAAACCACTCTTGCTCCTCGGCTTCGGTGTTCTGCCGATACGCGGAGTTCTTTACACCCTCACTCACGCAGCGGGAACGCTCATTGCGATTCAGATGCTCGACGGAGTGGCGAACGCCATATTCGGTATCGTTTCGATCCTCGTCGTCAAAGACAGAACGCAAGGGACAGGCCGCTTTAACGTTGCTGCGGGATCGCTTGCGACGATGGTTGGTATCGGAGCGGCCACAAGTACAACAATCGGGGGGGTGCTGATTCAGCATCTCGGGTACCGAGCGTCTTTTCTGGGCTTGGCAGGGATTGCGCTGGTCGCCTTCGCGTTGCTGTGGTTCGCCGTCCCAGAAACCCTCTCTGATCCCTGCGCGAGCTCACTATGCGATCCCGAAATTAAATCCTCAACAGACAAGGAAGCTTTTGCGCAATGACATCCATACGAGCAGAACTCCACATGCCAAAACCAGCCGATCCAACCGGCGTTGTTTCCTGGGTTCATTTCGGTGATTTGCACATGACCACACGCCAGGAACAGAACTATCGCGACTTCCTTTCCCTCGTGGAAGAAGTGAACCGCGTCATGGCCGATTCACTCAACTTTGCTTATCTACCGGGGGATAACGCAGATCATGGAAAGGCTGAAGAATATGAACTCGTGCGCGAAGGACTCGACCGGCTCCAGTTGCCTTGGTTTGCGATTGTGGGAGACCGCGACGTTCATCCGAAAAGACACCACAATTTCCTGTACTTCATGATGCCGGAGCCTTTTTACCGGTTCGAAGTCGGGTCCTATTGTTTCTTTGCGCTCGATGCCTTCGTCTCCGACGAGCCCAAAATGTTGGACATCTCTGCCGAGCAACTCAATTGGCTGCAGCAAGAACTCGAACTCGCCATTGCCATTCACAAGCGCAGCGTATTGTTTCTCCATTGCTACCCAAGTGAGCTGGGCAACTCTTCTTCGCCCCTCCGCGACCCCATTAAGAGATACGGCGTGCTTCACGTCGACATGGGGCACACGCACTACAACGAGATCGCAAACGACGGTCGAACCTTGTACACGGCCACTCGCTCGACCGGACAAATCGAAGAGGGGCCCGTCGGGTTCTCCGTCACCAATCTCGATAATGGTGTCGTGAGTTGGCGCTTCAAGCATTTGGCAGAATGGCCATTGGTCATGATTACAGCGTCCGCGGACGAGAGATTAAGTGCAGACCGTGAGCCTCCGCTTAACGTGGCAGGCGAGAGGATGACAGTCCGCGTCAAAGCGTGGAGCGATAAAAAGTTGCTCAGAGGGTTTGCCGCAATCGGTGACCAGCAAGTTGACCTTGAACAACTAGCGAGTTCCGCCATTTGGCAAGCGAACGTGGAAGCCAACCGATTTGGCGACGGAGACTATGCGCTGACTGTCAACGTGACTGATGAGGCTGGCAAGTCGGGTGAGGACGTCATTCGAGTGGTGGTCAATTCCCTGCGGCAGTACAAGACAGAGGTTCGGTCCACAGGCGACAAAGATAACGTAATCGGGGCATGGCCGGAACGCGGCATCCTGGGGACCCAGTTGGGGCCGAACAAGAACGGGAGAAAGTGGTAGATGCTATCTCCCGCGCCTGCCCATCTTCTGCTGTCGCTTATTGTTGTTCTGAGCATCGTGCTGATGCTCATCCGTCCGCGCAGCATCCCAGAAGTTTACTGGATCGGTGGAGGCGTCGTCTTGATGCTCGTGCTCCGGCTAGTGCCCTTGCCACTTGCGGGTCGAGCTATCGCGAAGGCATTGGACGTCTGCCTTTTCCTTATCGGCATGATGCTACTGTCGGAACTCGCTCGCGAGCATGGAGTCTTCGATTGGCTCTCGTCCGTTGCCGTGCGGAGTGCGAAGGGCTCCTGCTCATGGCTGTTCGCGCTAGTCTACGCCGTAGGAACCGTCGTTACAATCTTCATGTCCAACGACGCGACGGCTGTGGTGCTCACGCCGGCTATTCTGACAGCCGTTCGCAAGACCAAGGTCCAACCCCTCCCATACCTCTTTGTTTGTGCGTTCATCGCGAATGCAGCGTCGTTTGTCCTACCGATTTCCAATCCGGCAAATCTGGTTGTCTTCCACAACGGAATGCCTCCCTTGGTGCAATGGTTGGAGTCGTTCGGTGTTCCGTCTGTCCTGTCCGTTGTTTCGACGTTCGCGGTACTGCGCTGGATCTTTCGGAAGGAACTCTGCGTCGCGATCGAATGCGAGGTGAAGGCTGAGCCGCTGCGAGCTGAAGGCACGCTGGTACTTGCCGGGTTGGCCGCGATGGTGGTTGTGCTCTTAACGGCATCATCTTTGGGCAAGGATTTGGGTTTGCCGACGTGCCTGGCCGCTCTGGTCGTTACAGCCTTTGTCTCGATCAAGACACGAAGGAATCCGCTAGCGCTCGTTCGCGAGATCAGTTGGGGAACCCTGGCTCTCGTAGCCGGGCTTTTCGTGATGGTGGACGCGGTGGAGAGTATCGGTGCCATGCGGCAGACGCAGCAATGGCTCGCGTGGGCGCAGAAGCTAGGGCCGTGGGTGGGCACACTGATTATGGGCTTTGGTGTGGGCGTCGCGAACAATCTCGTCAACAATCTGCCGCTCGGCTTGATTGCGGGTAGCACGCTGCAGGCTGCACATGCCAAGGGATTCATTGCCAGCGCTGTGCTGGTCGGCGTCGATCTCGGACCGAACCTGTCGATTACAGGCTCGCTAGCAACGATCCTATGGCTCATCGCGTTGCGAAAAGAAAAGCTAGATGTAAGTTTTTGGAGTTTTCTCAAGGTTGGCGCGGTGGCGATGCCAATCGCTCTGCTGCTGTCATTGATCGCGACGATCCTGATGCAAATGTTCTTTCGCACGTAGTAAAGCAGTTATTCCATATAGGGACGATGCGCAAGGAGGAAAAAGATGAACGCTAGCTGGATCATTCCTTTCATTATTCTGGGCGGAGCTCTGCAATCCTGCGGAGCGGCAATGAACGGTCAACTAAACAAGTCCCTGGTGAATCCGTGGCTTGCTTCGGCGTCGTCGTTTGCGCTCATCACTTTTTTCTTTGCCGGCGCTTTCCTGATGATGCCTCATCCGTTGCCCACATCGAAGGACCTGGCCGCCATGCCATGGTGGGCGGTTATCGGCGGATTGGTTGGAGCAGTCCAAGTCTACGCAGGACTCACTCTCGTCAACAAAGTGGGAGCGGGTCCGTTTGTAGGTTTCACCGTGACGGCTGCGCTCATCATGTCCTTGGTGATCGATCATTTCGGTTGGTTCAGGATGGATCATCATCCGCTAAACATGTGGAGGGTTCTGGGAGGACTCCTGTTGGTGGGCGGTGTTACGCTCATCGCGAAGTTCTGAAACCGGTTTCTCCGCATGCTCTCAGCAAAGCGAAGGTGGACAGCATTGTCCAAAAATTGTGCTTGATTGCCAGCTTGCTAGTCCTGTGGAACTGACGGGAATACTCATGGGAGCAGAAGAAAAAGCGGAACTGCTTTGCACACACGCCGATACTGGCTGCGAGCGCATGAGGAGTATGCGTGGAGCGCCTGCGCTTTGGATTTTCGTTGTATTGCTAGTCTCCATTCTGAATTTCGCTTGGGCTGAATCGTTGTGGGCGCGACAAGGTCCACCTCCACCGCCCCCACCGCCGCACGGTCGTCCGGGGCCGCCGCGTCTGGACTCGCGCGCGATTACCGATCACATTCAAAAAGTCCGGCGTCACCTTGAGGAGATCAAGCCGAATGATCAAGATTGTGAGATATTGCTGGCCCTGGCGCGTCGCAATCTGGACAAGGCCGAAGAGAAAGTGCATGCGAACGATCTCTTCGTGGCGGACCGGCTGGTAACTGCGTCCGATGCCTTTATGCACGCCGCAGAACACCCACTGCACCTTGAGGAAGGTCCTAAAGGTCCTCGCCCCGATGCAGAGGAAATCGCCACTCACCTTCAACGGGTATATTTTCGCTTACAGCAGGCGGACTATTTTGCACAAGCGAGCGGCGACGAGAATGTGAAGCAGCTTCCGGGGCTGGCTCGAAAGTTCTACGAAAAGTCGCTCCAGGCTTACGATAAACAGAACTGGCTGGAGGCGGAAGAATGTGCAAGGTCAGCGGACGACACAATCCGGGGCCTGGAGAATCTGGCTCAGTCCGCTACGTCACCGCCTCCCCGCCCCAGATCAGAGTCGAGATGAACGGACATGAGTAGCTTCCTTCAGCGCCGCTTGCAATTGCAGTTGCTTCTGATCCTTGTTGCCGCTGTGTCGGTCGCCACCCTCAGCGCGCTACTCATCTGGGACAGCATTCAAAATGCGGAAAACGCCGTGATCGCAGACATGAGCAGGCAATTGAGCGCCGCCCTCGGCGAACTAGGTCGCCAATACTCTGACCGGGTGAATTCGGATTCAATATGGCCCACACTACCTGCTTCGACCCAAGATGTTTCCCTGCGAGCCGTTTCGCAAGCGGTGTTGCGTTCGTATCCCGGTGTGGAAGGCGGGTATTACGCCCAGTCACAATTCCTTGGTTATTCCTTTCCCACGCACGACAATCCAACCGCCAAGACCGATGTTCCCTCCGCAGAGCGGGCGGTAATCCAAGAGGTGGCAAATCAGGCAGTCTCGAACGGCAAGGCGCAGCAACTGCTTCGTGGCGGCAATGAACTCGTTCTTATTCTGGCGACTGCAGTGCCACAACACAGAGTGGTGGCTTGGGCGATGCAGCGCCGTTCGCGCCAGCCCGCAGGCGCGGGCCGGGGAGCGCTGCTTGTTGGGCTTGTGATCGCCGCTCTTCTGAGTGTCGCCGGGACATTGCAGATGGGGATCGCGCTGCGTCGTGGGGTAGCGCGGATTCAGGATGGACTAGCATCAATGGAAAAAGACTTTGCGTATAGGGTGCCCGCGGGCATCGATGAATTGGGTGAGATCAGCCGTTCCATCAATCGGATGGCGTTCGTGCGAGGAAGGCTGGAAGACGAACTCCGTCGCGAGGACCGGCTGCGGGCTATCGGTCGAACGGTTGCGGGGATCGCCCATGAAATTCGCAATCCATTGAACGGAATCCGCCTCTCCATGCAACTCCTGGAGCAGCGACGGAAACGAGGTGCGATTCAGTCTGACGATCTTGCCCTGGTGATCGAGGAGGTAGACAGGATGGAGGCGCTCCTCGGTGATCTCCTCGCATTTCGGGAGACCAAGAAGGTGGTATTGACCCATCAAGAGGTTCTTCCTGTTATCGAAAGATGTGTTCAACTTGTCCAGCCTGCGAACGGTGGCTTGAAGAAACATGTCGTCGTTGAAGTCCAGGGACGCGATTTACGCGCCTGTTTCGACTCGCAGCGGCTAACGCAGGCGCTGCTTAATCTTTTGTTGAATGCGGTGGAAGCCGCAGGGGACCAAGGAACAGTCCGGGTGACGGTTCTCTCCAGGAATGGGACGGTCGCAGTCGAGGTTCACGACTCGGGGCCGGGGTTGAGTCCAGAGCAGCAGCAGCATCTTTTCGAAGCTTTCTACACAACGAAGCCGACCGGCACCGGCTTAGGTCTAGCGGTTTCCCGAGAACTCGCAGAAGAAATGGGTGGAACTCTGAAATACAAAAATGAACAACCGGGAGCGACGTTCGTTCTTGAATTGACGGCGGTGCGCGATGCGTAAAGAGCGAATCCTTGTAGCTGAAGACGACCACACGGCACGAGTGTCGCTGGCTGGGTTGCTGGAAGCGGAAGGATTCGAGGTTCTGATGGCAGAGAATGGCACGCAAGCCGAATCTTTGCTCTTAAACCAAGAGCCGGATGTGGCGCTCCTGGACATTCGGATGCCAGGCGTGGACGGCCTCACGCTTCTGCGACGTGCTCGGGAAGGCAGCTTCGATACAGCCCTTATCGTGATGACCGCTCACGGCGACAGCAATACCGCAATCGATGCAATGAAATCCGGTGCGTTTGACTACGTGCTGAAGCCACTCGATTTCCATCAGCTCCTGCCACAGATCGAACGAGCCATCGGTCATCGCCGTCTCGCGAAGGAGCTTAAAGCGCTGCGCAGCAACGGACTCACAAAAGAAATTGCTCCTGCGATGGTGGGCCATAGTCCAGTCATGCAGCAGGTGTACAAGCTGATCGGCCAGGTCGCTGCCTCCGACGCGACCGTCCTGATTCGCGGCGAATCGGGAACCGGGAAAGAACTCGTCGTGAACGCTGTCCATTTCAACAGCGCCCGCGCCAAAGGCCCTCTCGTGAAAGTAAATTGTGCGTCCATTCCTGACACATTGCTGGAGTCGGAACTATTCGGTCATGAGAAAGGCGCGTTTACAAACGCTGCCTCTCGGCGTATCGGTCGGTTCGAAGAAGCAAGCGGAGGCACGCTGTTCCTGGATGAAATTGGAGAACTGACCCCGGCGCTCCAATCCAAGCTTCTGCGCGCCATCCAGGAACGGACGGTTGAACGACTGGGCAGCAATGCGCCGATATCCGTGGACCTCAGGCTCATGACCGCCACTTCGAGGAATTTGGAGGAAGCAGTTCAGCAGGGTGAATTCCGAGAGGACTTGTATTACCGCTTGAATGTCGTGGCCATTCACCTGCCGCCGCTTCGAGACAGGCGGCAGGACATTCCCGCGTTGGTCCAGCACTTCCTTCATCGGGGAGGAAGGACGGCGTCGATTACTCCGGGCGCGCTTGCCATCCTGAGTGACTACCGTTGGCCTGGCAACGTACGTGAGCTCGAAAATACGATTGAACGGGCCATAGTGCTGGCGCGGGAAGGTATCGTCACCGACGCCGAAATCGAATTGAGCGCGCCGCGCAAGGTAACGGGCGCTGACTGGGCCGCGCAGGCTCCGCTTGAGCATGGCTGGGAAACGAATGTGGCCGAACTGGAGAAATCACTGATTGAACGGGCACTGTCCCAAGCGCAGGGAAACAAGAGCAAAGCGGCTGAATTGCTTGGGATCAACCGTAGGCTGCTCTATGAAAAATTGAAGCAGTACGAAATCTAGACTCCGTCATTTCACGGTTGCGATGTTCAATTCACTAACGCTTCGCAAGTTCCATGATCCAGTTGCGATAATCTCCGCGATTCCGATCACCGTGGTGGTGCTCATTGGCTCGATTTTGTCGTACCGTTCGCATGCTCTCCTTCAGCAGAACACGAATCTCGTGGTTCGTACATATCAGGTCATGGACGCAACCCGAGATTTGCTTTTGGCCGCCGAAGATGCCGAGACAGGGCAGCGCGGTTTCGTGATCACAGGGGATGACTCCTTCCTCAGCCCGTATATTCGAGCATCAGAGCGCACCATTCCCGAACGCCTCAGTGCTATGGAAACCATGCTGAGGGACGATCCCGCGCAGCTCGGGCGTGTAAGTGTCCTCAGACAGCTGCTCGGAGAAAAGTTCGAGGAGCTGCGCCGAACGATCCAGGAACGTCGAACGCGCGGATTCGAAGCAAGCCGGATCATGGTCGAAAATCAATCGGGCAAGAAAATCATGGATGAGGTCCGCGAATCGGTGTCCGAAATCGATCAAGCTGAACAAACGTTGCTTTCACAACGAACGCTGCAACTAAAGAGAAGCCAACGGCGAATTGTTGTTGTCGGTGTCGTCACGGCAATTCTCTCAATTGCCATGCGCCTTCTTGTGGCTCTATGGCGGCAGCGAATTCCCAAAAGCGGCTAAATCGATGCGCCGGGTCGCCCGACTGCTGGTGCCTGTGCATCAGAGCCATTCTGCCGCGTGTGCTTCCGAAGCGGATGCCGTCCAGCTCTGAAAGTAGCGCCGTGTCGTGAGCAAGTGCGTGCTGAAAATACCCGTCCTCTGCGTTCCAGTTCATAGAGACACATCAAGACAAGCGGAGGTTCTTTAAGCGAGGCGCGGGCGACTCCGCCACCGATATGCGGATTATGACCAATTCAAGTACAGTGACGCTTGAAAGCGCTACTTGATATTATTCCACCTCGCGTATCGAGTCAGGTGGATTGAAATTCCACTGCTGTCGGACAATTTCTTTAACTGAGTTTCCGCCATCCGGAGACCATCGCAAAACGAACTCCTGCGTGCGGGCAGTTTCACACAAGGGATATGCGCCTGAGCCTTTGCGGCTGATCGAAAACCAGCCGAATCGTTTGGCTCCCCGGCCCCGCCGCACGCCAACCCGGCGCGCCTCCCGAGGCGAAAGCGGCCTCGACTGGATAATCTTCGTCTTCCGATGTGACCTCGCGATAGCAGGATAGCCGTTCCGGGGAGTCGATGTCGTCTGGCCGTCCATGCAGGTCTTCATACGATTGTAGATTTCAAAGGAGTCTACGGAAAATCGCAGGGCACAATTTGCAAACGAATTGACGAGCGTGGTATTCATAAAGAGAAGTTGCAAAGGACTAACTTTGAGTCTTCTGCAGTGCGGGTTACCAGGAAATTTGGAGGCCGCGATCGAGCACGGACTGTCCTTGTCTCGTGCCACGGCAGGGTTCATAGCCGATAACGAAATTCGATTTCTTGGTATTCTCGCGGCTTGTATTCCCGCGAAGGGGCTAATAGTCGAAATCGGCAGCTATAAAGGCAAGTCCACCGTAATGCTTGGCTCGGTGTCCGCCAGATATGGACTTGGTGGTTTGGTTGCGATTGATCCTCACGAAGGACTCTCATATTTGGGTCCGGAAGTTGCAGAACCATTTCTCTCGCCCACTTTCGAGGAGTTCGCTTCAAATCTAAGGTCAGCAGGTCTCGAAAATAAAGTCGAGGTTCATCGAGACTATTCCCGCAACGTTGCCAAGAATTGGAATAGACCGATTCGCTTTTTGTGGATTGATGGCGACCACTCGTATGCGGGCTGCAAAGAGGATTTTGACCTGTTTACGCCTCATCTGGCGGATGGCGCCGTGGTAGCGTTTCACGACGCATTGAATGGCTTCGAGGGACCTATTCGAGTTTTCGTTGAGGAGATCCTACGTTCAGATCGCTTCGGGCCTTCCGGTTTTGTGCATTCTATAGCTTGGAGTCAGTTCAGGCCAAGTGACGGCGTCAAATTTAAGAAGGACCGGCTGAAACTGGATCGGAAATGTTCCAAACTCATTCCCTTCGTCCTGAATAATGAACAGCCACGGGGATTCAGGAAGCGCCTATACAAATTCTTCAGGTCTCGGGTGCCAAGGAAACTGGTTGCGCCAGAACAATGGTGTGCATCGGTAACTCGCAACTAAGTCTGGTCAGTTGAAGGCAAATGCAGAACTAATCGTTCGGCAGATGTCGTGCTAACTACTTACGTCACTTATCGACGTCTCCCCGGCTGGCGTGGATCGTCGGGCCAATCGGGCCGTCCTGTTTCGGCTGGATGACTTCTCTCGTATTTCATGCGCTCGTAAAGGTGTATTTGCGCAGAGGATCGCCAAGTGGGAAGCATTTCTGAGAGCTAATACGCCACATACTCCTTCAGAAAAGGTTCGTATAACTCGACGAAAGCTACTGCGTAAATTAGGTCAACGTGCAGACTATCAACTATTTCCATTCGGTCGCGGAGTCCGAGCAAATCAAAGCGGCGGCAAAGATCATCGACCGTCCGTAGCTCATCTGCGTTCAATTGCTTTCTACGTCTTGCCGCTCTGTATCGCCTCGCGTATCAATCCTCTTTGCGATAAAGACAAGCGCAACGAAGGTTTTCGTCCCGAGAGTTTAATTAACTAGACGTCATTCGTGTGTTGGCAACTAATCTCTACCGTGTGATAGTTGCGTATCATAGCCCAGAACGCGACCCAGTCAAATTCGTACTGTAACCTAAAGAAACCTTTGGAGGTTACGCCGCGCCGACGATCACAACTGTGCCGTAGATGCTACTTTTCCGAAGTCGTACATTCTTGAGTCGTGCATTCACAATGACCATGCTTGTGTTCCCAAGCATATTCACAGCTTCTTATAGTTAAGTACTGCGATAGTACTTTTATTGTCTTGACACCACTTTGTGTCGAGCAATATAAACTACGTGCCCAGAAGGTAGCGAAACCCGACCAAGGACAGATCGGATCGCCCGCCCAAGGAAAAACCGAAAGAACAAGGTCGTAGGCAGCCCAGCATATTCTCCCAGCGTGGTCTCTCCGCGCGGTTGTGTGCGTTCGCCCGCGTCTTCAAACATTGCTTGGGAATGTATGTAACAGAACAGAGAGGAGGTCACGAAAATGAAAAGTCCTTAAAGAGGTCCATGCTTCGCCTGCCTAAAGACGTTCAGGTTTCAAAGTCTCGACTTGGCGCTGCGGCAATTGGAGACAAATTTCCACCGCCAAAACTTGCCATTTTGAAGGGGACTGCTTCAGTTGACTGGGATAGCTGTGTCCGATAGCAACCCGTGTGCAAAGACCGCACAGCCTCGTTGAGCGGCGGAGTCACTGAGCACACAGAAGAACGGTACTGAAGAGAAGACTCTGGGAGTGCGACGTTCAGAAGGATGTGCGTTGATTTTTCTGCATGACGCTCTCCCACGATGAAGTACGACACAATTCTTTGAAAGGATGAGATATGAGAAAACGTGGATTGTTAGGCTGTTTCCTTTTTCTGTTCGTGGCGTCATTCTGTCCAAACCTTCAAGCGACAACAGTCGTATGTGAAGCCAGCATAGGGTCAGGCGGACCGGCAGGCGTGGTGGTCGACAACAACGGAAACGCCTGGGTTGCGTTTGATTCCGGGAATTACGTTCTTGAGATATCGCCGACGAGCTGCGGTCAAGTCGCAAAGGTCACCGTGGGAAACACTCCGATAGGACTCGCGTTTGACGGCACCAATATCTGGGTAACCAACTACAAAAGCAACACGGTTACAGTAATTAATGCAAATTCGGCTTCCGTCGTCGCTTCATATGCCGTTGGCTCGGAACCTCGCGGCATCGTCTTTGATGGAACCTACATTTGGGTTGCCAATTACGGCAGCAATACTGTCAGCAAGTTGAACCCCTCAAATGGAGCTCTGCTTGGGAACTTTGCTGTGGGAACCGGCCCATACTCTTTGGCGGTTGACACGGCGAATAGCACAATCTGGGTGGCAAATCGAAATAGCAACAATGTGATGGCGCTGAATCAAAGTGGCGTTATCCAACACACGGTTAGCACCGGCAGCGAGCCCCAATTCCTCACATTCGATGGAACCAATATGTGGGTGAGCTGCTACAGCGCTGAGAAAGTAGACGAGATTTCGTCAAGCGGGTCACTGCTCAAGAGCGTCAGCGTGTCGTCGCATGGCAACCCCACAGGCCTGACCTGGGATCCATCCGACGGACTTATCTGGGGCGTAACTTGGGGAGGCTACACGTTTTCGCTCAATCCCAGTACAAGCGCAGTAACTTACTACTATCAGGGTGGTCACAACCTCTACGACATGATTTTTGACACCAGCGATCGCTTCTTCTGGGTTACGGATAACCAGGACGGTATCGTCATCGAACTTGTGCCGTAAACCGGCGAAGAATCGAGAGACCCGGGTCTCCGTGGAGGCTGCTGTGCTTTGCGGAGGCCTTCCTCTCAATAAACGGTCCGTCAGTCTGGGCATCATTTCTGGAAAGCAAATCTAGTGAAAGGTACGTAGAGTCCGTGAATCGAGCTAGCTACACTTCTGGGAACATGCTTATATAGCTCGCAATAAAATGATGTCAACAGAAGAACGGTACTATTGAAGTGCTTTGTCACAAAACGCTGTGGAAATGCTTCGAAAAGCAAGCAGGACGCCTCCGAAGAGTGGTGATTTTCGGACTTGCAGTTTCTTGCATGTTTTTGACTTGACACCTGAATGGCGTTGAAGTAGTGATAGGTGCCGCCCTCTAAATTGATGAGTGATAGTAGTACCCCGGAGGTACCCACATGTTCAGCCCATGCAGTCGAGCCACGGAATCAGATGGCCGGGACGCCTTCTCTCGCTTCAAAGGCTCGTACCTGGTGAACTGGGGATAACCGAAAGACTGATGCCTAGTGAGGCGAAACAAGAGTAAGAAGTCCGGGGCCGCGACCATTTGCGAGCCGCTTATTTAAGGGAGGAAAAAATGTGGCAAAAGAGAGTGTTCGTCTTTGTGAGTTCATTCCTGTTGGTCGCGCTGCCAGCGGCGCCTGACAACCTCATTATCGGTAGCTCTCCAACCGACCCGGCGCGTTCGACCTTCGAAAAACACAGTGACACTGGTGCGCTCGAAGCGACTGGGAATCTTAGTATCCCTCGTGCTGAACACAGCGCAACTCTGCTCAAGAACTCGACAATCTTCGTTGCAGGAGGAACCGATGATACGACATCCTGGCAGATTTTTAATGAGAGTGGGACCGTTCTGAGTTCCGGCTTTCTCAGGGACAGCCGGTTTGGACACTCTGCAACCCTGCTCACGAATGGCAACGTTTTCATTGCTGGTGGCAGTGGCTCACCTGGCACATGGGAGATTCACAGCGCAACAGGGTCACTTGTGGCGTCGGGGAGCCTGAACGGGTCCCGAACTTACGGAGTGACAGCCGTTACACTACACAATGGGAATGTTTGGGTGTCCGGCAGCAGCTTTGGCAACTTCGACGCATGCACGTGGGAGATTCGCAGTAGCGGCGGAGGACTCGTCAACTCAGGTTCGCTCGAGAATTGTTTCGCCGGGGGTCAAGTTCAGGTGCTCAGCAACAGTAATATCATCCTGCTCGGCGGCGACAACAACCCAAGTACCTACGAAATCCGCACCCAGGCAGGGGCGTTCGTCAAGACGGGAACTCTTCTCAGTACATTCAATTCAGGGGCAAGCTCCGTGCTTCTGACGAATGGACACGTGTTTATTTTCGGTTCTTGCTCAACAAGCAACTGCAACAACACCGGCTCACCCGCCACCTGGGAGATTCGGGACATAAATGGCAATTTCGTTTCCACCGGATCCCTCCAAGATACTAGAGATACAGCCGGCGCAGCGGTCTTATCGACTGGGAATGTCTTCATAACGGGAGGAAATTCCTCTCCAGGGTCGTGGGAGATTAGAAGTGCAACCGGGGCTTTTGTTTCCTCAGGTTCTCTTTTCGACACGCGATACGGCGGACAGTCACTCACCCATTTCTAGATCATGCTGCTTGTGAGGGTTGCCAAAGCAGTGGCACGGATTGGGCGGTGGTGTCCTTCGGCAGCCGATGGCCAGATGGCCAGTGATTGTGGACGTCAGGGTTGCGCTTGTCCGGAGTCTATGATTGATGATTCAATGGCGATAAGAACTGGCGTATCATACTCCTTGATGAGATGTGCCCATATTTTCCTGGTTCCAAGACGGGTCATCAAATCCTGGCCAGCACTTAGTATGCTAGTGGCCGCCGGAGCCCTTATGGCTCCTGTATTTGCCTACGAATATCCGCTTTCCTCGGAATCAATTCGTGAAGCTTACTTCGTTGGAAACAGGAGAAGCGATAAGGCCGCTGATCTTATCGGGCAGTACGTGCACACATTTCCTGTGCCGCAAAGTGGTCCGCACATAGCCGAAATTCAACTGCTTACACCGTTTGTCCAGATCGTACAGCGCGCACGACAGGTCCAAGACTACACTTCCCAAGATGCAACGCAGGAATTCCTCGATAAAACCACCGTGCTTCGTGTCCTTGTCAAGATTTACTTCACTCCTTCATACAATGCGATTCTTGGGTCGAAAGATGGAACGACGCTCGTGCGGACAGACGATTTCTGGCAGGAGTTCAAAATACGACTGATACAAGGGAGTGAAGTCGATGCGGATTCGGTCAGAGGACGACCCGTGTATGCGTCGTCGGAGAAAGGAATGAGGCGGTTAACGGGGGCAGAAGTCGAAGCTGATTACGTTGCCGCAAGAGTCCGCTCGCAGGCTACGAATATACAGGTGCTTTCTCGAGACGGTATCATAGTCACAACGACATTCGATCTTTCGGTACTCCGCTAATGACCGCATTGCGCGTGAGAAATGGTCACGCACATAGCGGTATCTATTTCAGATTAGCCGGTTTTCTTGCATATTGTTTGTGCCATGCGCAGGCCGAGTACGGGAAGCGAACCGTCCAATGCTGTTGAGAATCGCATCGGTACTCTTGGTCCAAAAGGGTTTGGGCTGCTCGTTATGCACCCTTAGACTTTAGATGACTCAGAGCGCTGCGAAAGTCACCCACTGCCCACTGCGGTAAAGATCCGACTAACTCTATTATGCTATCCGCGAGGCTTCTGCGTGTTCACCTAGCTTAGCTAGCGGAGCGTGAAATACTGCCTGATCTCCTGATTTGTAACGCGCTCAAGGCATCGCGAACGAAATCGCGCCATGGCAGAGGAGAGGCGAGCTCGACGAGCGTGAGCCCGTTCTCGGAGAGTACATAGAGTGAGTTTCGCAGCAGTTCATCCGTGCGAGCGCCGAACGATTCGAGATGCCAGCGCTCCCAGAGGGCGTCCGCAAATTCGACGATCTGGACGAAGCGATCGTCGCCAGGTTGCCCTTCCAGTGGATTCAAGCCAATGGAGAACGCCAGATTACCAGGCTCGACGACGATGAGTTTTTCGCTCAGGTCGCGTTTCAGTATTTTTTCTTGCGCAGCCACGGTGTTGAGAACGAACGCCGTAAGGTCCTCGTGGAGATCGAAGCAGGCGAACCCTCTGCCGGCGGCGATGTCTTGCTTCAAAAAAGAACACAGGAGCGTGCCAGTTTTGCCCAGCATGCCGATGTGCTCCGCACGCCTGTTCGCTCGTCGAGGACTTGATTCTCTAATACGAGCTATTGGTGGCAGCGCCCGCGGGAGCGCCTTGTATGCGGGCCTGTATGTTGTCATCGCGGGGGGTCGGTAGCGAGTTGTCGAAGCAAGCCATCATCGTTAGTCAAAATGTCGATCCGAACCAGACGAAGAGAGCCGCTGAGAGGATCACGATGAGAAACAGCAACCATCTGGCTCGTCGAAGAGCTATGGCTCCGACCAAGCCGAAGAACAGTGAAACGCAAACCAGCGCAAGTGCAATGTCTCTGGTCAGGGCAGCCGCTTGGGGAAAAAGAACTCCCCGTGTAGCTCCAATATAGAAACCGGCGAGTGACCAGTGTGCATTCACGCACATCCTGCGGAGGGCCAAACCTACGCGAAATTTATCAGCCCCACTCTCCGCCATCTCATCTGAGGTGGTTGCAAAAATCGAGATTAAGAGAGGAATGCCTAAAATGAACAAAAGCGAAAACGTCCAGAACATAGTTGCGGCCTCCGGACAGGCAACTACCTCACTCGACGGGGAAATTTCTGATCTTTCTGAGATAAACCGAGGGCACCAGAAAAAATAAAAAGGCGCATAAAAATGCGCCCTGAAAACTGCACCTCAAAGCGTTACACGGACACCCGTAAACACTTTGTATGTCGAGAATGTGCCAACTAACAAAAGCGCGACATTCAGAGATCCTCCCCAAATCGCCGGTAGACCGACGCCGAGCCACAGACCAAACGTCATCAGTCCGAAATACACCTGACTGATCAACCTGGCTCGTTTCAAAGCGGAGGTTGTTTGGCCGCTTTCGGAGTGGTAGTCTTCCTCGCTGATTGCTCGCGTCGCCATATTTCTCTTCTTCCCTTTCTCAGCCATAACTCTAGTCCTCTCAGTTCCACGAGGTCAAGCTCTCTAAAGTACAGCATATAAGTCGCGCGTTATCAATATGTTGCAATTGAAAACCTAAAATTGTCACCGTATGCTTGGCGGGCTTATGGCGATCCTGATCCGTAAGGCTCTAACTTGCCAGTTGGTAACCGGTCACTTGGTCACGATCGTGACATACGTCATAGATTGTATGAACGGTCGACCTCTCCCGCGCTGATTACCGAATCGAAGAAAGTCCCATGACGGGGGACGTAATAACGTATCCCGTCCATGCGGAAGTGACCGAAAAGCTGAAGGGAGGCTGTCGAATTCGGACAAGGTCCTGACGCTCGGTCACAACAAACGCTGAGTTTGAGTTCCGGAGGGAGATAGTACGGGGCGATTCCAAAATCCAAGGAGGGGACTGGGAGCATCGGCACCCGCCTTCTGCCTGACGACGTACCGCTAATCGCGGGCCTAAGCGTAGACGACGGCTCAAGACAGCTTCGGATAGCGAACCATTTTTCCGTCATCGTCCACGACGGAGGCGACGAAGTGCGTGTGGGTGCCGCAGCTAAAGGTCGCTGACGCCGGTTCCCGATGAATGGCGAGCAAGTCGTTCGCTATTTTGGTTCTACGCTTCGCATGGGCCCCGACAATCTCATTGTAATCCAGTGCTGCCTGAGCCGTCAGTGTTTTCAGCATTTGCTTAAGCTGGTCATAAGTAATCTGCCCGATCTCGAGTTTCGTTTCGAAAATATGGGCAGAGCCATCATACCCTTGAATTCGCCAATAGCGCTGAGTCACGATGCGCTCCGAGAGACTAGCGTAAATTCGGGGCAGGGTTTAAAGGGACGTCAACGCCTCCATCATCCCATCTTATGCTGATTCGTTCCTGTCCGTCCTGAGTTGAGTGCACTCTGGTCACCGTGCCCGGTTGTTCCCACCGATTCTTGACGTAATCCCTCCCCCAGCTCAGGAGATTCGCCACTCGCATATGGCATAGTTCCTCAGTCTGCGGACTCCAGGTAGTTCCGTGGAATTTATCACGAAACGGTGCATACCGGGTGATTGGGGTAGCTGGCGATGCACGCTGGGAAACTATAGCCTTTTCGACCGAGCGAAATCCGTTTTGTGACGCGTGTCACAGATTCCGAGGAATCTCACATGAAATTTACGACGGGACTTTTGTGGTGCTACACGGAATCACCTTTACTCTAGCGTCATGCGTCTTTCATCCTCCTTTGGGATATTTCCGGTGCGCTTTCTCTGTGAATTGTTTCGATTTTGGGGGCTTCGATAGCGGGGTAGGCATCGACATATTTGAAGAATAACCGCCTCTCGATCGTTTTTGGTATCTCAAATTCATGGTGGGAGCGCCACGGCTATGCATACATTCATTCCCTCCTAGACACCACTTTGAAGCCTCCTCATCGGGGATTTCCCGAAAAACCTTGGCGGGGAACCCCATTGTACTTTTTGACAATATTCATAACTTCGTTGATCCAGCAGTCTGGTACATAAGCTTGTCTTCTTCGGGTATGTAGGGCTCACATGGGCAAGGTACGAATACTGTTGGCAGACGACCAACCAAAACTTCTAAAGCCAGTCCAAACTCTATTGGAATCAACCTTTGATGTCCTTGGGTGTGTTGGTGATGGCGAGTCTCTGTTCGAAGCCGCCATGAGGCTTGAACCGAATGTAATTGTCTCGGACATTTCAATGCCGAAGTTAAGTGGGATTCAAGCTGCTCACCGCTTGAGGGAATCAGGTTGTGCCTCGAAGGTCGTCTTCCTGACGGTTCACGAGGATCCGGAAATCATGCAAGCGGCTCTTAAAGCAGGTGCGCTTGGATATGTTCTGAAGCGCTCAATTGCCACGGACCTCTTGTTCGCCATCGATGAGGTCTTGGCGGGACGCACTTTCTCCTCGCTTTAGCAATCAACGATACTGCATCAGGCAGAAATCAGGCGCTGATGCCCCCAATTCCCAGCAGCCTTTCTGCGTCCAAAGGGAGTAAAAGACCCGCTTCCGTATGCGTTTGCCGTGATCAACTAGCGAACTGTAAGAGATTGGACTTACGAGCCGATTCTCGCGAAATACATCGCTCTTGACTGTCGTGTCACTAAAGCTCTTGGAGGAAGGACCCCCTCACAGCTTCGGATGGTTTCCTCCCTCAAGAGCTGACAGAATTTCTGCTATAAGGTACGACCCCCGGGTACTATGGATTAATGCGTGCATGATACTTATATTCTTCTCAGTCTGCGGTGCGAGCTTCCCAAAAGCGATCCGACAGGATTAACAGCAATTCATTTCTGAAGATCCTCTATTCCTCAGCGGCGCGGTGGTACGGGCCAGCGTTTCGACCAACTTTGGTCCACGTCAGAAGGCTGAAATGGCAGGTATTCTAGTAGGATCGTCGAAACCTATATCTTGCCACCAACGTCAAATCCGCTAGAGCTGGTTTTCCTCTGAAAAACCCACAAAATCTCTGCGGGGAGCAACATCTCCCACCTAGGAATTCTGCAGCGACTACTTAGAATGTGGGAAAGGTCGATCAGCGTACCGACGCTGTTGTCGGAAACGAATGCTTCAAAAGCTGTTCTAGTGTTTTCGTCACGCCTCGTTGAGCCGCGTCAACCCCCTGTTTATATTAAGGCTAACAATCGTCCTATTTGTTTCACGGTGATATCCGGCGCTGGTATCGCTTTCTCCCAATCAAAGGTTTGAAATGCGTCCGCCCAAGCGCCCCCTTAGTGCCCCTTGAAGTTTTTGCTATCAGATTGAAAAGAAGAAGGAAAGTTGGTGGAGCCGATGGGATTCGAATCCACTAGCGATAGGTAAACAAAGGAGTTTTGCGGTGCACCCTGGCCTTCTAAGGTATTGAAAAGAACGGAGAGGAATTCTTATTGCCCCCTTAATGCCCCTGAGAAATTCTTCATTCCTCCGCCGATTCATGTTGAAGAGGGGCACAAGATCGCACAGCTTACGCTGCAAGACTGCCCGGCGAAGTGAGTAACTTCCTCGCTCGGCGGCAATCGCGTTGGGGCCCCACCGGTGAGGTCCCTCATGACCTGCCAACGGATGGCCGGGTCCGAATCGAGGAGCCATTAGCACTAAGACTTCTGGCCCCGAATGCCAAGGTGATGGTCCGTCACTTTTCCCTAGCCAGCAACCCTTCCTTGGCACCCAACAAAAACTCCTTGATCTATGCATATTGAAATAGTAGATGTACATACGGAGATAGTAGATAAAATGGGTGGACCCAAGTTAACAAAACTCGAACTGCAGATCATGGAGGCACTTTGGGCGCGGGAGTATGCCTCCATCCGTGAAATTCAAGAGACTTTCCCCCAAAAGGACAGGTCTGCCTACACCACAATCCAGACAACCGTTTATCGTTTGGAGAGGAAAAAGGCCGTCCGGCGCGTCAAAAAGGTTGGCAACTTCCACGTTTTCGAAGCCGTCCTCACACGCGATGCGGCGCAGCGCAGATTGGTGGACGACCTCGTGGCATTGTTCGGGGGGCGAACGCAGCCCGTGATGGCACGCCTAATCGAATCCGGCCGTCTTACGCTTCAGGATGTGAAGGAAGCCGAGAAGACTCTTCGGGAGCTTGAGAGAAAGGACAAATCAGTATGATCTCGAAACATTTGTCCGAGATGGCTTCGGCGATTGCACCCGCCGTGGCCAACCACCTCTGGCAATCGACACTCTTTGCCATCCTAGCCGCGTTATTGACACTCCCACTTCGAAAGAATCACGCACGCGCGCGTTACTGGCTGTGGCTCGCTGCCTCCTTGAAATTCCTCGTTCCCTTGTCCTTGCTGATTGTTCTGGGGAGCCATCTCCCAAGGTCACGGGCTTCGGCAGAAACGCAGGCTGGACTGTACTCTGCGATGCAGCAGGTCAGCCAACAGTTCATAGAGTCGACGATGCCAGTGATCTCTCCACTCGCTCCCGCGACAGATTCCAAAACTGTGACTCTTCCAGCCTTTCTTATAGTGGCGTGGCTTTGTGGATTCGTGATGGTTCTTTGCGTATGGTGCGTGCGTTGGAGTCGGCTTTCCCGAGCCATTCAGGAGGCGGTGCCCTTGAGGCAAGGGCGCGAATTGCAAGCGCTGCGCCGGATCGAGTGTATTACAGGGACGCAGCAACGAATCAGATTGCTATCGTCGCGAACTTCTTTTGAACCGGGAATTTTCGGTATCGCCGACCCCGTTTTGGTATGGCCGGATGGCATCTCCGAACGTCTCGACGATGCGCATCTGGAAGCCATTCTTGTCCATGAATTGTGGCACGTACGCCGCCGCGACAATCTGGTCAGTGCAATGCACATGGTGGTGGAGGCCCTCTTCTGGTTTCACCCTGTCGTTTGGTGGCTGGGAGCGCGCATGGTGGAAGAACGCGAACGTGCCTGCGACGAAGAAGTATTGGAATCGGGCAGCGATCGCCATGTCTATGCAGAGAGTATTTTGAAGATATGCGAATTCTGTGTGGAATCTCCGCTGGCTTGTGTGTCCGGAGTTACAGGTGCGGACCTCAAGAGAAGGATCGTCCGGATCATGACGGAGGACGTAGCGCACAAATTGGATTTCAGTAGAAAGCTATTGCTCAGCGCGGCTGGATTGGTGGCAGTTACTTTGCCGCTTACATACGGCCTGCTACACGCAACACAAAGCCGCGCTGCTTTGCAAACGCAGGAAACGTCTCCGACGGCGCCCGTGTTTGAAGTTGCTTCGATCAAGCCAGACAAAGACGCCACCGGCATGTTTAGTTTTGGATGGTTCTCGCTCGGAACGTTCACGACAACGGGCGCCACAGTACAGTTCCTCATTCAAGAGACCTACGGAGTCCAAGATGATCAGATCATGGGAGCGCCGAAATGGCTCAAGTCCGACCGATACGATATTAAGGCGAAAGTGCCCAGCACAGTAGTTGAGGAGTTGCGTAAGCTCGACTACGATCAGAGCAATATTGTGTGTTTCCAAATGCTTCGAGCCCTTTTGACGGATCGCTTCAAGCTGACCCTTCACAAAGAAAGTAAAGAACTGCCTATGTATGCCCTGGTCGTTGCGAAAAACGGTCCCAAGCTTCACGAAGCAATACCTGGCGACACTTATCCCGACGGAATAAAGGATCTTGACGGCAAGGGCCACGGGAACGTCATGGATATGACAAGGGGTCATCTGGTAGGGCAGGGAATTTCTATTGCCGATCTAGTGAATATGTTGTCCCACCAGGATCTCGGTCTACCCGTCATAGATAAAACAGGCCTCACCGGGAAATATGATTTCACTTTGAAATGGACGCTAGAGGAGAACCGGTCGGGTGCGATGCTGACAGAAGGTGGCCAACCGGGAAATGGCAACACTTCTTTACTGGAATCTTCTGGGCCGTCCCTCGATACCGCACTTGAACAGCAGCTCGGGCTGAAACTAGAAAGGCGAAAAGGACCCGTGGACGTGCTGGTTATCGATCATGTGGAAAAACCTTCGGAGAATTAGCGTTGGGAGATGCAAATCATGCACAGCGACGCAGGTAAACGCGGTTTTGGCAAAAAGCAGATGTCAAGTCTGGCAGTGCTCCTGGCCGCTGCACTGCCGGTTGTGCTTGGCGTGCCAGACGCATTGCAAAGCCGGGCTGCTTCGCAGGAGACGGCAAAGGCCGATCATTCATATGAGTACGAAGTCGCTTCGATCAAGCCGGATACGTCTGCTAACAGCATGATCAGAATAATGTTCTCACCCAACGGGTTCGATGGGACGAACGCCACGCTGCAGATGCTCGTGAAGATAGCTTATGGGATCGATGACAACCAGATTTCTGGCGGACCAAACTGGCTCAACTCAGACCACTTCGACATTAACGCCAAAATGGACAGTGCGACCGCGGACGCGCTGCACAAGCTTAGCGAAGATCAGGCCAAGCTTGAAAGGCAGAACATGCTTCAGGCCCTTTTGGCGGATCGCTTTAAGCTCACCTTTCACCGCGAAACTAAAGAGCTTCCGATGTACGCGCTGGTCGTCGCCAAAAATGGTCCCAAGCTTCAAGAGGCAAAACCGGGCGACACCTATCCCAACGGAATCAAAGGCCCTGACGGAGTTGGCAGACCGGGTGTGATGCGAATGGGAAGGGGCGAGGTAACGGGCCAAGGACTTCCCGTTTCGGCCCTCGCACGGCTACTCACCCAGCAATTGGGCCGTACCGTTATCGACAAAACCGGACTCACGGCCAAATATGATTTCACTTTGAAATGGACTCCAGATGAGAGCGAAGCAGCGATGTTTAGGGGAGCGGATCCCGGACCCCAGTGGAGCGCGGCGGCGTCCTCGCCAGAGTCTAACGGGCCATCAATCTTCACATCGATTCAAGAGCAACTCGGTCTGAAGCTGGAATCGCAGAAAGGCCCTGTCGAGATTCTCGTCATCGATCATGCCGAGAGGCCTTCGGACAATTAGTGGGGCAGGGTATTTGATGGCGTGGCGCCGAATTCTCAACTTCCTCCGTCTATTCGGCGCCATCGCCTTTCTTCTAACCGCCACGAGAGTAGCTACCGCCTCGGAATACCACGGGCAGGTTACGTTCGGGGGCTTACCTGTCCCGGGAGCGACAGTGACGGTGACCCAGACCGGGAAGAGATTTGTTTCCATCACCGATCAACAAGGCCTTTATTCCTTTCCTGACCTATCGGACGGCCAGTGGACGATCGAAGTGGAGATGCAAGGTTTCTCGACACTCAAGCAAGATGTGGTGATCTCAGCGAATGCGCCAGCGGCAAAATGGGAATTGAAGATGCTGCCACTGGACCAAATGAAGGCCGAGGTCAGAACGCCGGTCATTCCTAGCGCAGCGGCTCCTCCGGCGAAAAGCGAATTGGCAAAACCGCAGGAGAATAAGACTCTCGAGGCCGCGACACCCGAAGAAGAGCGCAATCCGTTGGCCTCCGATGGATTGCTGATCAATGGAAGCGTGAACAATGGAGCCGCGTCCCCATTCGCGCAGTCTCCTGCTTTCGGTAACAATCGCAACGGCACGAACGGACTTTATACCGGCGGAATCGGAGTGCTCCTCGGCAACGCGGCATTCGATGCACGGCCGTTCTCGTTGACGGGACAAAACACACCTAAGGCCAGTTATAGCCGGGTGACAACGGTCGCGACCTTTGGCGGTCCGTTGAGAATCCCTCGTTTATTCCAGAAACCGCTGAACTTCTTTGTCGGCTACCAGTGGACACGAAACAGCAACGCCACAACGGAGTCTGCTCTGGTGCCGGATTCCGCAGAACGAAATGGAGACTTCTCCAAGGCGGTGAATGCGCTTGGTCAACCAGTGCAAATCTTTGATCCAGCCACTGGACAACCATTCCCCGGGAATGTGGTTCCCATTAGCCCTCAAGCTCAAGCCTTATTGAATCTCTATCCATTGCCGAATGTTGTCGGAAATCCGCGATACAACTATCAAATTCCAATCCTGAGCAACACCCATCAAGACGCACTGCAATCGCGCTTCGATAAGACTCTCAATCCTAAGAATGAAATCTATGGTGACTTTGCTTTTCAAAGCACGCGGACAGGCAGCCCGAACTTGTTTGACTTTCTTGATACAACGGATGCGCTGGGAATCAATACAGGCATCCATTGGTCGCACCGCTTCTCCCAGCGGCTGTTCCTCAACGTCGGATATCGATATACGCGGTTGGCCACGCAGGTCACACCGTACTGGGAGAATCGGGCGAACTTTTCAGGGGAAGCCGGAATCACGGGAAATAATCAGGAGCCGATGAACTGGGGACCACCAAGCCTCAGTTTTTCGACTGGGCTGGCAGGATTGTCCGACGCGCAGAGTTCTTTCGATCGCAACCAGACCAGCGCATTTTCGCCTGCCATGTTATGGACTCGCGACCAGCACAACATCCGGTTTGGAGTCGATTTCCGGAGGCAGGAGTTCAATTACCTGTCTCAACAGGATCCGCGAGGGACGTTTACATTTACCGGCGCGGCTACCGAAGGGATCGTGAATGGAGCGGCGCTCGGCGGTTCAGACTTTGCGGATTTCTTGCTAGGCATTCCGGATACAAGCTCGATCGCATTCGGCAATGCGGACAAATACCTTCGGGAGTCTGTATATGATGGCTACCTAACAGATGATTGGAGAATAAGTCCGCAATTCACGTTAAATGCCGGAATTCGATGGGAATACGGCGCCCCAATTACGGAGTTGTATGCGCGCCTGGTGAACTTGGACATCACTCCGGGTTTTTCGGCAGTAGCGCCGGTTGTAGCCAATGATCCTGTGGGACCGTTGACGGGCGAGCGTTATCCGGACTCGCTCGTCCGGCCCGATAAGCGCGGTTTTGAGCCGCGAGTGGGAATTGCGTGGCGGCCGATCTCCGGTTCGTCCGTGGTGGTGCGCGCCGGATATGGAATCTACTACGACACTTCGGTCTATCAAACGATCGCCATCCAGATGGCACAACAAGCACCACTATCGAAAAGTTTGAGCGTGCAAAACAGCGCGGCTTGCCCGCTCACACTGGCGAATGGATTCAACGCTTGCCCTTCGATCACGCCCAACACGTTCGCCGTCGATCCTAATTTCCGAGTTGGTTACGCGCAGAACTGGCAGTTGGCCGTGCAACGTGATCTACCGGGCTCGCTGCAATTGACGCTAACCTACCTCGGCATTAAGGGCACTCGCGGACCCCAGGAATTCCTCCCGAATACTTACCCGCTGGGGGGGACGAATCCATGTCCCACGTGTCCGGCGGGATTTGCTTACCTCACGTCGAATGGTAACTCGACCCGCGAAGCTGGTCAGATTCAGTTGCGGCGAAGGCTGCACAACGGCCTGGCGGCCACCATCCGATACACTTTTTCGAAATCCATTGATGATGATTCCACGCTGGGCGGCCAGGGAGCTTCGGCGGCCACGCAAAACACCCCGCAGAGTCCATACGGCTCGACCGGAGCGGAGGCGAGCGCAACCACGCAGAGCGCTCCTATGATTGCGCAGAACTGGCTGGACCTCGGCGCTGAACGCGGGCTTTCGACTTTCGATCAGCGCCACCTACTGAATGTGCAATTGCAATACACCACGGGCATGGGACTTGGCGGGGAAACACTGCTGAGAGGCTGGAAAGGAACACTCTTCAAAGAGTGGACCTTCCTTTCACAGATCACGGTCGGGAGTGGGTTGCCACAAACCCCTGTGTATCTTGCGGCGGTACAGGGCACGGGAGTAACGGGAACGATCCGGCCAGACCATACAGGCGCGCCGATTTACGCGGCCCCACCAGGATTGTTTCTGAACCCGGCAGCCTACACGGCGCCCCTAACGGGAGAATGGGGAACCGCCGGAAGGAATTCGATCACCGGCCCCGCGCGGTTCGCTCTGAATGCTTCGTTAGGACGCACATTCCGGTTAAGCAACCGATACAATCTGGATCTGCGGATGGACGCCACCAATATTCTGAATCACGTGACCTATACGAATTGGGATACGACCGTGAATAGCGCACAATTTGGATTGCCAACGGCGGCAAATCCAATGCGCAGCATGCAAGCCACGCTGCGCGTGAGGTTCTGAAGTATGAGAGCTGTTATCGCCGCTATCTTGTTCGGGACGCTAATTGCGAATGCGCAGCAGGTCGGGCAGAACGGGCCGCCCAAAGACAATCAGGCAGCCCAAATCACTGTAAATACCCAGTTGGTTGTCGAGACGGTAGTGGTGAAGGACAAAAAAGGCGACCCAATGGAAGGTCTAACCGCGAAGGATTTCACTGTCACCGAGGATGGAGTACCACAAGCAATTGCATTCTTTGAACACCAAAAACTGCCGCAGGCCCCGACGACCCAGGCGACAGCCCACTCCGCGCCTGAAGACATCACCATCTACCATAAGCTCGCGAGGACTCAAATCGCGCCAGAACCTCGCGGCGACATCCGCTATAAGGATCGCCGCCTGTTGGCGCTGTATTTCGACATGACGGCTCTGTCTCCCGCGGACCAGCTACGCGCGCTGGCCGCGGCGAAGACATTTGTCGGGACGCAAATGACTTCGGCAGACCTCGTTTCTATCCTGAGATATACGGGCGGCTCCGTCGACGTGCTGCAGGATTTCACCGACGATCGCAATCGCCTGCTAAGCATCCTCGAAACGATGATTGTGGGAGAAGACCAAGCTTGGCAAGAATCCCCAGATGATGCCAGCACTTCGGATACAGGCGCCGCGTTCGGACAAGACGATGCTGAGTTCAACACCTTCAACAACGATCGTCAGCTATCCGCTCTGCAGACAACCGCCAAAATGCTGGCACAACTTAGTGAGAAGAAGTCGCTAATTTACTTCGCCGGGGGCCTGCGCCTGCATGGTTTGGACAACCAAGCGCAACTGCACGCGACCGTCGACGATGCCGTCCGGGCTGGAGTGTCGTTTTGGCCAATCGACGCGCGGGGTTTGGTCGCCGAAGCGCCTCTGGGAGACGCCACGCAAGGATCGCCGGGGAGCATTGGCATGTATTCCGGGGCTGCAGCACTTGCTGTGACAACCAATTTCCAGCAATCGCAGGACACGCTCTACGCGCTGGCTGCCGATACCGGCGGAAAGGCACTTCTCGATTACAACGACCTGACCAAAGGAATCGTGCAGGCACAGCGGGCGGTTTCGAGCTACTACATCATCGGGTACTACACGACTAACAGCGCGCAAGACGGGAAATTCCGCCGCGTTAAGCTTTCCCTGAGCGCGGGGCTTTCCGCGAATCTGGACTATCGCCAGGGCTATTACGCCGGCAAACAGTTCAGCAAATTCACCACCGCTGACAAAGAGCGGCAGCTGGAAGATGCGCTGATGCTGCAAGACCCCATTACAGAACTGACTATCGCCATGGAGGTCGATTACTTCCAGTTGAATCGGGCCGAATATTTTGTGCCCATTGTCGTGAAGATTCCCGGGCGCGAACTTGCTCTTGCCAAACGCCGTGGCGCCGAACACACCCTCCTGGATTTCATCGGCGAAATTAAAGACGACTACGGCATAACCGTTACAAACATGCGCGACAAAGTGAATATCAAGCTGAGTGATGAAACTGCGAGCGAATTATCCAAGCGGCCCGTTCAATACGACACTGGTTTCACCTTGCTTCCTGGAAAATATACGATCAAATTTCTGGCGCGGGATGACGAAACCGGGAGAATCGGGACCTATCAAACCACCTTTGTGATTCCGAATCTGAATAAGGAGGAGAAGCGAATCCCCATCAGCTCCGTGGTATTGAGCAGCCAACGCGTCGATCTGAAGGATGCGCTCTACAACGCAGTGAAAGGCAAGGACAAAGAAGAGGTGGCCAACCCGTTGGTCCAAAACGGGCAGAAGTTGATTCCCAGCGTCACCCGGGTATTCAGCAAGAGCCGCAACATTTATGTCTACCTCCAGGCCTACGAGCAGGGTGCGCTCAGCACCCAGCCGTTAGTTGCATTTGTGAGCTTCTACAGCGGCCAAACGAAGGCATTTGAAACGCAGCCAATGGAAGTGACTAGCGGATTGGACAATCGGTTGAAAACGATGCCTCTCAGCTTGAGCGTTGCGGTGAACCAGCTTCCACCCGGCGAGTACGACTGCCAAGTCACGGTATTGGACCCAGCAGGACAAAAGGCTGCGTTTTGGCGGGCTCCAATCACACTTGTGCCGTAAACTTCCCAGACCCTCTGTTCTCTTCTATCGTCTCGCTACTGTGTCCAAGCGAAGCTCGTCTCTTCAGGTCCAGACGGGGTTGTGGGAAGCGAAAGACGGTTGTGGGCGAGTTGTCCACTCGGAAACTATCGTGGCCATATACAGGGTTGCCCAAAGCGGCTAGCAGTCGCTTAACGCGCTTTAGTGCCCCTTAGAAATCTTGGCATCGTATTGAAGGAAAGGGAGGGAATTCTTAGTGCCCCTAAATGCCCCCTGAAATTCTTCATTTCTTCAGCGACTCATAGTAAGAGAGGAGCACGGGAATCGCACGGCTTACGTTGCATAACTAGCCGGACAAGTGAGCAACTTCCTCGAACCGGCCAGCGTCAAAGTCCGCGATCACTTGTCGCATCCGCTGCGCCGGGACTTAGGCACAAGCAGCAATCGCCAATAGTTACTGTCGCGCAGCGGTTCAGCGCACGATCGGATAAAATGTATTGGAGTCCTGAGGTCATTCCGTGCGCAATGCTCCGAGACTACACCGGTTCGGCGACCGCATCGAGCAGGCATACTGGGGGCATTTGAAGAAGCTCGTGCCTCACTATGAGATGTTCTGGCAGCTCTACGTGCTTCCGTTGCGCGCTGATGACTCGATTTGGTTTCAAGACGGTATAGACCCGCAAATCGAGACCATCGCGATTACCAACTATTCGGCATTCGCAGCTCTCGGCCGAGCTCGTCATAAGATTTATTCCGACAACGAAGACTTCCGCCATGTCGAAGAGCTTTACATGGCGATTCAGCGTTCGCTGGAGCTGGGAATAAAGCTGGTCGATGAGTTTGGAAGACTGGAAATGAAGTTGTTGCGCTCGAAAAGCTGCGTCAGCGCAGGTGCGCTGGCGCAATTCAAAGAGGGGCGTTTGTCAGGCTACCGCAACCTGTTGCACGATGCCATCTTGGCCATGCCGAAGGAACACAAACAAAGGCTGATTCCGAAGCCCAATAAAATCGATGCGTATCGAAGCTGGACCCGTGCCATGTATCACTTCGACCGCGAGGACTTTGTGCTGGCCTCGACTCAAGTCAAGACTGACTTTATGGCAACCTGTTCGTTGCTAGAAGATGCTTGGGAAACCATGTGCAAACGGCACGAGCAGCTTGCACAGGTGTTGCCGTTTTCCGAACTGCTTCACCTTTCGCTCTCATCCGGTGCGAGTGTAACTGGACCGCCAGCGCCCTCCGGTGACTTCTACATTGGTCGCGCCGCGGCCAACTCAGCTATCGCGAGGCCTTTCGCAATCGAACGACGAAGGTAACGATGGAGTCAGAAGACTCAGGAACAACGTCGATGTATTGCCCTTACTGCGGAATAACACACGATGACGCAACAGTTGTGACTTCCGTCGAACACATCATCCCGTACGGTCTCGGAGGCTCGGACGACCTCACGATTATCACCTGCGACCGGTCAAACAACACTCTTGGCTCTGACGTTGATGCGCCATTCATGGACTTTTTCCCAGTGCGGAGCAAACGTTTCTTCCTCGGTCTGAAGAGTACCAAAGGAAATGAACCGACCTTAGACTTGGGTGGTACGGGATGGATTGACGGGAACGAAGCGCCCATCTCTTACTTGATTTCGTCCGATAGCAAGGAGTTGAAGATTGCGGAGCCGAAAATTGTGAAGACGCGAAAGTCTGAGGGAAGTGAGCATTGGCAGGTCTCGGGCGATCCTGCCAAAGTGCGCGAAATCATTGAGGGAAAGCTTCGTAAGCAGATGAAGCTCGGGAAGACGATGACGCTGCAAGACGGAAGCCCGCTGCGCTTGGAGGATCTCGACAAACTGTTCGCAGAGAATGAGACCGTCAAACAGAATCCGTCTGTACTCAAGACAATACCGTTCGATTACCTCATGCCAATTCGCTTCTTTAGCAAGTTGGCGTTGGCGATGGGATACCTGCATTTTGGTGAGACGTTCAGCCGATCCAGTGTGGGAGAAACGCTTCGCCGGCATATGACCGTCGAGAAGTGGGAGGATGTGAGGCTGCCGGGTGCCGTCTGGCCTGAAACGGATTCGGTCAAGTGCATACTTCAAGTCATCGCGAAGGAAGACCACCACGTCATCGCGATTATGGATGGTGAGCCGCCAGCTCTGCTGGTTAGTTTGTTCGGTGAGTATGGTGCGTTTCTTCCGTTTGGTGACCTTGCGGAAGGTCGATATCCCATCACGTCGGGTGAAGGAAGGGTTTGGCGTATCCAACTGCCAGATCGAAAGCTCTCCAGGTTGACGATGAGCGCTCTGATCGCGGAACGCTCCGAAGAAACACGGCGCAGAGCGACACACAGGAAGTAATTTTCTGCGGATGGTTCTTCTCGGTGGACCAGGCTGAATTCAGCTATGTTCATCACGAAGCCGGAGTTTTCTGCGCAAACTATTTCAGAACCGCTGGATTTGGACACTGATTTGGATGCCACTGACGCTCGTGGCTACCATACCGTGGTTTCAAGCTTGGCGACTGGTCTATCAGCCCAACGGATCGCCTACGCCGCTAGATTTAATCGACATTTTCCTGATCGGAAATGTGGTCTCTCTATGCTATGTGCCTGCGGCCTTATTCGTATTGGGAGTCCAGTATCGCCGGCTCGAAGACGTGAATGAGCGGCGACGCCTACGCATCCTATTCGCAGGTCTACTGTTGAGCGGTGTTGGATTTTTCGCAATTGTTTTTCTGTCCCAGTTCTTCCTTAGTTGGCTCAACAACGCCGTTTACACCGCCCTTTTTCTTCTCTACTTTTGCGGACCCGTAGCGCTCGCCTACGCAGTCCTTCGGCATCGGGTGTTTGACCTGGGTGTGATCCTCCGTCGGGGCTTGCAGTATGCGCTGGCAAGGCGGCTATTAGTCTCCGCTGTACCGGCGCTGGCTGCGGTCTTTCTAACGGACCTTTTACTTCACGCCGATCAGCCGATACTCGCTGTGTTCCGGGCACGTGGCTGGGTGTATGCGCTCCTCGCTGCGCTCGCTGTCGTCGCCTATGCTCAGCGACAAAAGTGGCTCGATGCTCTCGACCGTCGTTTCTTTCGTGAACACTACGACGCCCGCAGACTTTTGCGCGAAGTCGTGGAGGAAATACACCTCGCAAAAACGTTCGAACAGGAGGCGCCGCGTGTGGTCACTCGCATTGAAGCGGCACTGCATCCCGAATTTGCGGCGCTATTGGTGCGCGAACCACGCGAGCTCTTATCGCACCATCGCCACGGCGCCCGCAGGAAAAAGCCCTCCTCCTTTGAACAAAGACAGCAAGTTACTCGCACTCATGCGCTTGCTTGGCAAGCCCCTCGAAGTGCCACAAACAGAATCGGGCTGACTGCAGCAGCAACTCCCGCACGAGGAGACGGACTTCCTCCGCAAAGCGCGAATTGACTTGCTAGTACCAGTCGCAACCGCCGAGCAGGGCACCGAAGCGATCCTAGCGCTTGGCTCAAAGCGTTCCGAGGAACCTTATTCCTGCGAGGACCAAGATCTGCTCGTCACCATCGCCGCGAGCTTGGCCTTCTTACTCGAAAAACCACCCACGGTTGCTGCGCCGCGCACTGACCTCTTCGAGGAGTGCCCTCAATGTGGAATTTGCTACGACAGCAACTCGACGCGTTGCACACAGGAAGGTGCGCGTCTTGTGCCCGTGATTCTGCCCCGACTTCTTCAGGACCGTTACCGCCTCGAGCGCCGCCTGGGACGCGGCGGCATGGGCACTGTCTATGCAGCGTCGGACCTTTCCCTAGAACGTCGCGTGGCGGTAAAAGTCATTCGCGAAGATCTGGTTGGCAGCTGTGAAGCAGCGCATCTTGCATGGGACCTATGGGCTCTTGCGGTAGTGAGCTACGAAATGCTGACAGGTTCCTATCCGTTTGAAGATAGCAATCGTGGCGATTGGTCTACATCCGGCGATGTGGTTCCGTTCACTCCTGTGGTCAAGTACATGCCGGAGGCAAATTTAGGATGGCAGGAGCTGTTCGAGCGTAGCTTCGCGCGTGAACTCTCTTGTCGGCACCAGTCGGCGGACGATCTTGCTTAGTCAGCAAACTCGATGTTGTCTTACGGTTCTACGTGAGCGTCAAAGACACCCGTATCCACCTCGCCGTTCCGTTTGATTTGGACAAATAGACGGTAATCTCCGGGCTGCGGGAATCCGTAAGGAAACTTGACCTCCGCAGGAGCAGGGGTGCCATCCATTCCCGGCATGGCGTGGATAGCCCGGTCGCTCGTTTGGTTATCAACTAGCATAAGTGCGGCCATCGGCGCTGACCCCGTGGGATGCACGTGAGCAAAAACACTCAAGTCGCGCTTCACCAGCACCAAGTGTCCGGCCATACCCATATACGGTTCTAGGTCGTTTGCCGCCTTCCCTTCCTTGTCGAAAACTCGGAAGCGCAGCAGCAGGGGTTGCTGCGCGTGGATTGTCTGACCATCGAGTACCCACTCCCAGCGACTCCCATCCGGGAACGTAGCAATCGTCCTCGGTCCAATCGCACCGGTCACATGCAAGACTCTCGCTTCCGAATCGTCCCCACTAGGCGGGCCGCCCGCCACATCCGGCAGTGTCACTTGCGTCGTCATGGTGTCCGGAAAGCCCGACTCGCGCACAATATCGGCAAAGACTGCGTAACTACCCGCGGTCAGCGCAGGCATTCGTTCCACAAAAGTATCAGCGGATGTCTGATCCGGGTGTAGGTGATAAAAATTAGACAAATCAGGTGTCCGGATCAGAAAAAGATGCATGAGGTGGCCGTGATCGGGGATGATCTTGTTCACCAGCATCTGTTTGCGGAAGTCATGCCAGGACGAGAATCCCATTTTCAGCACAATGGTGTTTCCATTCTGCAGCGACGCCTCGATGGGTGGTGCTTTGTACATCATTATGTTGGCCCGCGAGCTTGCCGCAACGTCCCACCACTTATTTCCCAGAAACAGAATGCCCACAAGCACCGCTCCCGTCACTGCCATCCCGATGCGCCCACGCCGCCGAAGTGCCGGAGACGCCGCCGCGCCCGGTTCCAGTTGACTCTCCCGCACCGCCGCACCCAAGATGGCGATCAGACTCGCAACAAGAAAAGTCATGAGCGCGGCCAAGAGAGATCCCGTGCCCTTGTCCATTTTCAAAGTGCGCCTCGCTGCCGCCGGTACCGGCAAAGCCATTTGCACTTTGCCCTTATCGCCGAAAATTTCCATGCGCACTTGCCAGGACCCTGACTCCATCAACCAAAGTTGCCCGGTGAAGAACTGCGGGTCCGCTTGTGATTTCTCCATTGAGTCCGGGGGCGGAGCGTTCTGTGATCCTTCTCCCACCACGCGCAGAGGCACGATCCGAATGTCGGATACATTTCCACCCAGCACTTGCACTTCGATGTGGGCGATCCCCGGAATCATCGGCGGGGTTCGCACGGTCACAAACAGCCGATAGGGGCCCGCCGCACCTTCATAGAAAACATCAGGACTGCCAACGTGCGAGGCGGCGATGGAAGGAACGAGGAAGGATAGAATCAACACCAAAAGTCCGCGTTTCATCGACGTCTCTCCGGACCGGCTCACCGTTTCACCCTGCGCATCCATTCGCCCCAGGCCAGTCCGATCCGCGTTGTGAGAATCGCGGCTAGCACGGCATAGGCCATGCCCAACCAAAATTGCGCGTTCGTCTTTTCGTAGGCACTAAACTCGTGAACATAGTGATAGGCGCTCGGGCGCAGCATGTAGGGGTAATAAGCCGTGCCGAAAACTCGGTTTTCAGCAAGTGGAGAAATCAAAAAGCTTCCCATGGGCCACTGCACCGCAACCATCACACCGATAAAGCCCGCGCCCGCCACCGCTGCCTGCAGCCACTTGTTTTTTCCCGCCATTCGATCCAGCAGATAATCGAGCGCTGCCGCTCCCGCGATCAGCAACAACGGAAAACGCAAAGGGACGAGATGAGTCAACGGCGTGTACACCGGTCCAAGTTTCGGCTGGGCGGGCACAAGCGGCACCAGCCACAGTGCCGCCAGCCATAGAACGAAATAGATTGCCGCCACCTTCGTCGCGGCCCAACGATAGCCGGATGCGCGCGCGATGCCCACGAGCACCGGCGGCATCGCTAGCCCCAGTACACGGTAGAAAATGGCGCTGTGCATGAACGGCTGCTCCGTGTATTCGAAGATCAGCATTAACAGCAGGATCGTCAGCATGCATCCGGCGTAGAGAAATACTCGGTTCAGCTTTTCCCGCGCTTCCCCACTCGCCCGGTTCATCTCTGCGATCACCAGAAACAGCCCTCCCAGCCCAAGTGTGAACATCCCAAGGACCAGAACGATGTGCGGTGGGCTGATGATCTGCACGTCCAAGCCGAATGCATTGTGCCACCAATTGTCGAAAGGCGCGGAAGTGAGCATCGCAAGCCCGCCCCATAGCGACACGAAGGTCCCCAGGGGCCCATAAAATCCCCAGATCTTCACCGAGTACTCCTGTGCGACGCGGTTCTTTCCGAAGGTCGTGGATAGGATCAGGTAAATGCTGGAAAGCCCAGCTACAATCGCTCCAAAGTGGATGCACAGGTGTGCGGGCGTCCAGAACGTGTCGCGTCCAATCGACATGTGCCAAGAGATATCCCAGTAGAGGCCAACGGTTGTGGCTGTGACGGCGATCGCAGAAGACCATACATACCAAGGGATCGAAGCAGCTCGATCTAGAACTGCACTTTGAGAAGGTGCCGAGACCGGGTAGGGAGCACTATGTGCCATCGCCTCACCTCATCTGATCAGGGGCTTGTGTTGTAATTCAGGAGTGACCTACTGACAGTATACACACCTAAGTGCCCCTGCTCAATTCTCGTAGAGCGCTAATAGGACGCCACGGGTCCGAGAGAGGGTGTCAAAGGCAAGTGAATCCGAGGCGGGTTTCTGATGCAGTACCATTCCAGCAGCCTTGCTAACATCCTCGGCTAGCGCAGCACAGCTCCGGTCAATGAGCTTGAACCGTTCTGCTGCCTTGATCTTCTCCATGAGCTTCAGCGCTACGCCAGCCTTCACTTTTCTTCTTAGATACTCGTTGAGCCCAGCCTCCAACGCAGCGCGCGCAAGCGCTATGCTGGCCTGTGAGAACCCGTACGCATAGCATCTAGTTGCTTCTCGAAGATATATCGTCACCTCTGAGCTCGGAATTATCCCTGCCGGTACTTGAGAGAGTTTCAAAAAGCGATTCACCATTCCACGAATATTCGCTACGACCTCTCTCGAATAATGATCGTCGATGATCCAATCCCAGAGTTCCGGATCGTCTTGAAAGGAAGCAACTAACTCCGCCGCAAGTTTGTCGGAGAACCCCTCGAGAGAGGAAATAGCGAGCTTGAACCTCTTCCAAGCAGACGCGAGCATTTGCCGCTCGTCTTGGTTATCTTTGAGCATTGTTTTTAAGGAAAAATCGTGAGAATCGATACATATGTCCAGATCGTCTGAAAGAAACTCAAACGGAAACATCGGTTTGCTCCTCGTCGGGGTTCCGTAACAGGAATCTCCGGACACCTTCATACACTCAGGCGTCGGCTGGAAAAAGAAAAAAACAATTGGTGGCGCTTGTTTGCCTCCAGCTGCAAATCCGCCCACCTCTGCGAGATTGAAAGTCCGTTCACTCCTGTGCACACAGACCTTGCCGGAAGCGGCAAATAATCCCAGCAGAGAACGCCGAGCAATCGGCGTTTTTCTTTGGTATTCCTAGAGCCCCCCTGTAATGCCCCCTGTAGTTCTGCAGGGGGTTGAAAGGCGCCCTATCTAGGAATTGCTAGTATTCCCGCAAATCGTCGAAACCTGACTTCTATGTCTCTCCGTCGTGCCACGCCCCCATCACAGAGATTTATCTTCGCGCCTCCGTTGGAGCATCTTGTGGATGCGTTCCCGGAACAAGAGGGGAATTTGGGTCCACCCCCACCAGAGCGTTCCCAGAATGATCTGGAGCATAGCGAGCGCGAGCACCATATCCGGCGAATTGAGAAGGTGCTGGACGAAGAAAACGATGGCGGCGATCGACACGATGGCGAGCAACAAGCCGGGAACGAGGGAGAGGAAAAACAAGAGGATGGTGGCCCAGAAGGGGACCTTCGGCTGCGGAGTCGAGAGTTCCTTGCTGCCGCAGCGGGAGCATGCTTGGGCATTCCGCGGATTCACATGCAGCCTGGAACAGATTTTGATGTCGTAGCTCCGGCCGCAAAAGTTGCAGAACAGAGGTTCGCCGATAGTGACGCGATTGCAGTTGTAGCAATATTTCATAGGATTTAGAGAAGTGATTGGAGCTCTTCGCTTTTCGCGCGAAGCCATATCGAGGACCAGAAACCGTCGCGCGTAACGGCTTCCACTGTCGTAAACCAGAATATCTTGTCCGTAAGGCCGAGCGTTGCGGTGCGTAACGAGTGCATCCGGCGCTCCGTATTCGCGATAACGAGCACCCGGAACTGAGGCAGACCGAATCGTTTGGAGAAGCTGCCGGAAATCGCATATCGCAGATAGCTTTCGACCTTGGATCTCCAGACCGTGAGTCCTTCATGCCCGAGATCGACTTCGAGGAATGCAGCAAGGGTTTTCGTGGGATTCTGGATTTCGACATAGCCGTCCGGGATGAGGCGGCTGCCGACTTCCAATGGCTCGTAGAAGTTCAGCCATTTCCCAAACGTGGTATCGGCGACGGGATTCGACCGGAACTTCAGAGCGCAATAGATTCGATTGATCGAGAGCTGGTGGGTGACGAAGAAATCAGCAACGAGCACTTCATCATGTGATCTTCGGGGGCCTCGGAAAGGAACGTCCACGAGCTTCGCGGCGCCTTGAGACAACGCGTAAAGGGCTTTCCGACCGCCAGCCTTCGTTCCGAGAAAGAATCGCTGCAGGAGCCCGGCCCGGGTAAGACGGAGAAGCCTGCCGTTCACCTGCGTCGTCGTTCCGAACCCGGCCACGCACTTTGCCTGCTCGCGATCCATGACGCGCATCACGGCCAACTCGCGGAGAAGTTGCCGGTCGCGCTCCTGAATAACGATCCCTCGCCGGTTATTCCCAGCCATGCAGTGCTTGGTTATCGCTCGTAGCAACGGCCGACTGCCGTTCCACAATCTCTTTCTCGACGTCGCTCCGCTTTCGCGCCCATCGGGCATGGGAGCGGCGGTAGAGGTCCGAGAAATCGACCTTCGGTCGCTCCACCGTCGGCACGACGCCCTCGCGCCAGCGTTCGGAACTGATTTTCACGACCATGTGGCGGCGCGGCAAGTTTTTCAAAAGCTCGGCAAGAGGCCTGCCGCCGTCGAGCGCAAAGGCGATCTGCTGCGCGTCCGGGCTCGAGAGCTGGAAGAAAATGTGGCTGCCCATCGCGAGAATCGCGGATCGCATCGCGTTGGGATATTGGTCGAGGAATTGGTTCGCCGAGACGATGGAGACGCCGAACTTCCGGGCCTCGCTCAACATCGTGTCGAGGCTCGACGCATATGCCACGAGGTTTTGCACTTCGTCGCAATACAGCGTGAAGAGATCGCGGCGACGACGCGAGAAGAGGGTGTTCTTGATCGTCGTGAGGAAGAGGCTTCCGAGCGTCGCCGCCTGCTCGCCCAGTTTTCCCTTGTGGAGATTGAAGACGAGCCAGCGGCCCTCGTCCATCGCGTCCTGAACCGAGAAAGTCGAGCGTTCCTGTCCCACGATGTGACGGAAATGAGGATCGGCAGTGAAGACCGAAGTCTTGTTGAGGATGGGTTCCCGCATGAGCGCCTGCATCGGTTCGCCCACTCGGTCATAGCGGAGCGTGAAATACTGCTTGATCTCCTGATTCGTCACGCGTTCAATGCACTTCGAGCGAAACGCGCTATGGCTGAGGAAAGGAGCGAGCTCGACGAGCGTAAGGCCGTTCTCGGAGAGGACGTAGAGCGAGTTTCGCAGCAATTCATCGGTGCGAGCGCCGAACGATTCGAGATGCCAGCGTTCCCGGAGGGCGTCTGCAAATTCAACGATCTGGACGAAGCGATCGCCGCCAGGCTGCCCTTCCAATGGATTCAAGCCAACAGAGAACGTCGGATCAGCCGGTTCGACGACGATGAGTTTTTCGCTAAGGTCGCGTTTCAGTACCTTTTCCTGTGCAGCTACGGTGCCAAGAACGAATGCCGTAAGGTCCCCGTGCAGATCGAAGCAGGCGAACCCTCTGCCAGCGGCGATGTCCTGCTTCAAAAAAGAACACAGGAGCGACGACTTTCCCGTGCCAGTCTTGCCCAGCACGCCGATGTGCTCCGCACGCCTGTTGTTCGGAATCGTGAGGCGAATCGGCGTCCTTTGCTCGTCGAGGACTTGATAGCCGACGTTAAGGTCCCCGTGCCTCGAGGCGTTGAGTTTCCGCAGGATCCAGCGATTGCGAAATGTGTTCGCTAGTGCCTTAAGTACTTTGAACATAGTGCTGAGGGATGTGATGAAGGAATTAGGGACAGCTGAGGATTCCCGGTGTTTGACGCCTCGATGCGAAGCCCCCGAAGCGTAGACTGAAAGCATAACTGTGTGATACGTCGGCGAAAAGGCCCGCGATCCTGACTATCTGTATGGAACCGCCGGCCTTTTATTTTTCCGCGAATCAGTTAAGCTGTCGGAGAAAGGTCAATATAGAGGGGGAGCGGCCTTAAGCACGCGATAGAGATCGCGGAGAATGAGCGTAGTTGCCGGGGACGGCAACTCGCTAGGCTGCTAGAGAATGTTTCTCAAGACATGCCTTTATTTGATACAATATTAGTTCCCAGGTTCGACAAGTCCCCCGATTAGGTCCACCATCATCTGTTTTTTGTCGTTCAGCGATGATCCGAAACGGAATAGCCAGCGTCACCTCTACATTTTTGCCGGAGACGGCGAGGTTCGACAGTAGCGTTTTGAGCGATTCCCTCTTCTTTTCTCGCGAAGCCGCTTTGTAAAGCACTGACGGGCTTTTTGCGAGTTCGACAATGTTTTCCAAGGCTTCGATCGCGGCGAGCGAGCCTTTCTCAGTTTCCGTGAGTTGCTCCTTCATCCGCGCCTGTTCGAGGAGCAGCGCACTCTGTTTCCGCGTGAAGAGCGTTTTCTCGATTGTTCCATCGATGAGCGAGTCCGCGAGCTTTTCGAGCCGAGCCTGTATCTGGTCGAGCTGGAGCCGAAGACCGCTTACCTGCGCGGCGCGTTCCTTTTCGGAATCTCTTCGCCATGCATCGAGCTCCGCGCGAAGAATGTCCAATTCACTTGCGGATAAGTCCACTGCCGCGAGTGCGTTCAGGACTGCTTCGTCGAGTTGCTCTTCCCGGACTGTCGTGGGCGGACAAGCAGGTGGATTCTTGAAGGGCCGATTGTGGCACCGGTAGTAGACGTGGCCTTTCTGCCGTTCCGCAATCAGTGAATAGCCGCAGGTCTTGCAGCGGGCGATGCGGCTGTAGGTGAACAAGTGGCTCCTGGACCGATCCGGACGCTTGCCCGTGAGTACTTTTTGCGCCTTCTCGAAGGCATCGGTCGTTACGAGCGGCTCGTGAGTTCCAGCGAAGGTCTGCCCGGTCTTCTCGATCCTGATCAGTCCCACATAGAACGGGTTTCTGAGGATCGTCACGAGGCCGTTCATGGTAACGGGTCCGCCGTTCAGGTTTCTCAAGCCCATGCGATGTAACTCTTTCACGAGATCGGGCAACGAGAACCTTCCGGATCCGTAAAGCTCGAATGCCTGCCGTATGAGCGGGGCCCGCACAGGGTCGGCGATTTTCACCTTCGCGGCGCCCTGGTCCAGATATCCAATGGGGGCGCGGAATGGATAAAGGCCCTGCTTCAATCGGCCATAGAGCCCTTTCTTGACCTCTTCCCGGAGATTCCGGCTGTAATGGGCGGCGACGACGGCTTGAATGTCGGCCGATAGGCGTCCGGCGACGGTCTTTAGATCCACGTTCTCAGTGGCGAAATGCACTTCCACGCCGGCGTCGGCAACCTTGCCCACATCGGCCCAGTCCTGCATGTTGCGCGCACTGCGATCGATCTTGTGGATGATGACGCCCTGCACTTTTCCGACACGCAGGAGGCGGAGCATGTCGCTGAATGCCGCCCGGCCCGTGTGCGCGGCGCTTTCCCGCTCCTCGAACCAGCGCGTGATCTCCAACTGGTGGATCGCGGCATAACGCTCGATGGCAGCTTTCTGTTCTTGCAGGGAGACTCCTTTTTCTCCCTGTCGGGGTGTCGACACCCGGGCGTACGCGAAATACGTGCCCATGGTGTGACTAATTTTTCAAAGATACGTTCGACCTTTCCTTCATCGTAGGGGAAGGATGGAGTCTGTCAACGTCGTCCGCCGAGGAAAGCTGTTCCCGGTACACCTCGAAGGCGATTTCGGCATAGCGGCGGAGGTTAGCTTCCGCCTCTTTGAGTTCCCCTTCGGTGAGCGTGGGGTAGAGATTGCGCAGCGAGGGTGGATTCTGCATTCCCGCGATTATGATCGACGAAGCCGCAGTTTCCTAGACCAGCGGACTTGCCTAGGAGTCAGGTTTGATCCCAGGGTGGAAGCTATTATCTGTGCAGATTATACTAGTTCTGTATTTGACTAATATGATATTTTATTGTATGCTTTTGGCGGTTTGTCAAGCAAACAGGGCTTCAATTACCTCTCTCAACAGGCTTTTTCAAGCGATATCTTGTGGGCTTTGGGAAGTGTTGGTTTTCCGGGGAGTTCTGCCGATTCTCCCTGAAGAAAAGGGGAATGTTTGGCGCAGAACAATCGGGGTGCGGACCTGACTAGGAGTCAGGTCCGCTGGTCTAGTGCGTTTCTCTGATGTCGCTTAGTCTGGGGGGAGTATTTCGGTCGAGGCTCATCTTACCCCTCTCATGGCCACGCATCGTCTCACAAACTATCTCAAGACATATCGAAAATGCTCCGGTCTCTCGCAACGCGAGTTCGCCTTTCTCGTTGGCTGGAAACACGGGGACCAACTCACGCGCTACGAGAAGCGTCGTCGACTGCCAACCCTTCAAGTCGCCCTCGCATGCGAGGCGGTGTTCAAGGTTCCCGTCACTGAGCTGTTTTCGGGCGCGAAGGATTCGATAGCGCGAGAGGTCGAATCGCGGATCGGAACCCTCGCCGCCGATCTCCGGAAGACGAGCGGCCATGGGAAAGACGGGCGCCTCGCGGCGAGAAAGCTGTCCTGGTTATCGGCGCGTCACGGTCTCAACGCTTCTTCCACTAACTGACAAATGCCTATATCCATCCCGGAAAGAATCATTGCGCTCGACCTTCGTCCCAAGAGTTTGGGTTTTGTGGTGCTTGAAGGAGAAGAGCGGATCCTCGATTGGGGAGCGAAGGCGTTTTGTGGGGGAGTGAATGCCGTCAACATCGCTCCGGGCGCGAAGGTCAAAGCTTTGCTCGCTGAGTATCTTCCCGACGCGCTTGTGCTGAGACACCAGAGGACCGGGACCGATGCCATGCTCCGTGAAGTGAAAGAGGTGTGCAAGACCCAAGACCTCGCGATCCGTTTGCTTCCTCCGCGCGTGGTGAAGAAGGCCTTCGTGGGTTGCCGCAACAAGGACCAGATTGCCGCGACGGTCAGCGAGCGTTTTCCGCCGCTTCTCTCGATCCTGCCGCCGAAACGGAAATTCTATGACAAGGAGGATTGGCGGATCAGGATTTTCGATGCTGCCGCGGCTGGCCTTGCGTACTTCATGCGCAAGCGACAAGGTGTCCCCGTCTCCTTCCCGCCAAGCTGAGCACGAACCCTTCCAACGGCCCCTGGGCGCGGAGCCACTAGCGCTCCAAATGCCCGCTTACACAAGGGGCCGTTGGAAGGGCTTGCCCCTTCTATCTCGCACTTTGAAAAGGAGAAAAGTTGTATGGATCAGAGTCAGCTTCTTGCGCACTGTGGCAGCAACAAAATCACCCGGGAGCAGTTGAATTTGGTGCCTACTCCCGAAGGTACACCCACGCATCATCCGCTCGCGCATCACATGATCGTCGAAGCATTGCTGGAAGCTCTGGCGTTCCGGCATATCTCCGTCGTGCGGGACGAGTACGCGGTCTCGGAAGACGGAATGAAGATGTTCGGGGTCCTCGATCTCGAAACTGCGTTCGAAGGGTGCCGGTTCTCGATCGGCATCCGGAACTCGAACGACAAGTCGATGCGCCTCGCGATGACCGTCGGGTATAGAGTTTGTGTGTGTGACAATATGGCGTTCCAGGGTGATTTCAGCCCTGTGCTCGCGAAGCACACGAAGAAGTTCAGCCTCATCGATGCGATTTCGGTTGGCGTGGATCGCATGCAACGCAACTTCGAGCCGATGCGTCATCAGATCGAAGTATGGAAGCAGAGCCTGCTTCCGAATGACGTGGCGAAACTCATCATTTACCGAGCTTTCGTCGAAGGCGAGCTGGAAGCGCCGAAACATCTCGCGCGCCGGGTCCACGACCTCTATTTCAATCCACAATACGAGGAGTTTGCGCCGCAGACTCGCTGGAGTCTTTCAAACGCATTCACCTCAGCGTTCAAGGAGCTTGATCCAGTTCCACAATTCAAAGCCACGGCGAAACTAGGCCCTTTTCTCGAAGGTCAGTCGTAAAGCTTCATCCCTTTGCTGGCCCCGGCTGCTGCGAATCTCATGTACTACCTCCTAGTTTTACGGAGCTCTCGCGCAGTCTCGGGCCAGCGCCAACCTTTATCAGTTCCTTCACAGCCAAAAAATCTCGGAGCGACGCGAGTCTGCGCACTCATTGTCGCCCAATCCACGGAGGTATCACACATGACCAGGGCTAGCACGTATGCAGTTCTGCAGGCAGCGGCCAAGAGTCTCGTTTGGGATCTATTTGCCGCTGCCGGATATTGCCGGACGAAGGCGTTCGTCGATGTCGAAAAGTTTGAGCGTGAATTGTTCTCCGCAGCACGTCAGTGGAGAGCAACACACTCAAATCTGAAAGGACAAAGGAGGAAGCATGGAAACACCAAGCAATAAGAAACCGTTCTGGCGGCAGGGGGACATCTACTTCGTGAAACTCGACGAGGAGATAGACTCTGCCGACGCAGTACCCGTGAAAAGCGGGATCATCGCGAAGGGTGAGACCACGGGACACGCGCACCGCGTGTCACCATCATCCATCGCCGTAGGAGCGCTGCTCTCGATCGTCGGCAGTTCGATGTTCCTGCGTTCGCCCGAAGCAGGCACGACGATCGTGCATGACGAGCACGGCCCGATCGAACTTCCCGCGGGCTCCTATGCCGTCGTTCCCCAACAGGAATTCGACGGCCTTCGCTGGCGGCAGGTGCTCGACTGACCATGCTCGCCATCTCTGCGAACCGCAGAGCCGTCCGCGAAGCGCTTGCCAATGAGGGCTGGCGCTTCGCGGTTGTCGGCTCCTTCAAAGAACTCAGGTGCCACCGGGACTCCTGCCGGACGCTCACACTTCCCGTGGGCAGCGAATCAGACAACCGTACCCGAACCATCAGGGAAGGGTTGGTCAGGCGACTCCCTTGGGAAGTTCGCGGCCAACCGTTTCCCCGTTGGCTGAGCTACATCTCGAAGAGTGCGCGAAAGCGTCTCCAGCCCAATCTCCCGCTCGCTGCCGAATTCTGCCTCATCCACGGGTTCGTTTTCCTTGTCGGAAACGTGTGGGCGGAGCGGCAGGGAAACATATGGAGGACCCATCGTGCCGATGGGCCTGCTGTCGTTACGGACGACCACGAGCTCTATTTCTGGCACGGCTGGCAGGTAGGGAAGCCAACCGTCATGGAGAAGCCGAGCGCAGAACGCATCCTCAAGGAAACGAACCAAACCGAAAGAGAGGTGCTCATTCAGCGGATGGGAGTGGAGAACTTCGTCCGTGAGGCTGAGCTTCGGCAAATCGACTCTTACCGAGATAGCAGCCTCTTCAAGGTCAATACGGCAGATACGAGGGGACTCTTCAACGATGGTCGCTGGACCCGTGAGCCGCTCCCGCTGGCGTTCCTCAAGGTCATCTGCCCTTCAACGCAGAAGGCCTATTTTCTCCGTGTCGATCCCGATGCGGAGAACGCAAAACAAGCCCTCGAATCGACGCTGATCGGGTATACCCGAGACTGGGAGCGGGATCTCGCAGCAGAAACGTAGATCGATTTGAATTCATAGACCAACAGAGTCAGCAATCGCTGGCTCTTTTTTGTCGCCCATGCCTGTCAGTATCCGGCCGGTCAGTCAGTTATCCCCACTTGACAGGAAACATACATCGTATATAATTCCCATATTGGGAACTAAAATGAGAGTACACAAACCTCCCAGCCAGCATGAAATTACTAGGCAAACCCACATTACGTGAGTTCATGGACAAACATGCCGACGCACGATCGCAGATTGAGTCGTGGGAGGCTGAGGTCGAAGGGGCCGAATGGAAGACGCCACTCGATCTCAAACAGCGGTATCCCAAGGCAAGTCTTCCAGGAAATCAGCAAGTTGTGTTCGACATCTGTGGGAATCGGTATCGATTATGGGTGAGCGTCGCCTATCGAACTGGGATCGTTGTGGTGAAGAAGATAGGTACCCACCAAGAATACGACAAGTGGCAAATAAAATAAATTTCATGATCGAAGTCAAAGTCATAAAAAACGAAAAGGACTACCGTGAGGCACTCAAGGCGATTGAGACGCTCATGGCGAATGACCCTGATCCCGAATCGGCGGAAGGAGAACAACTCGAACTTCTCAGCACGCTTGTAGCGGACTATGAATCGAAGTCTTTCCCGTCCACGCTCCCCGATCCGGTCGAGGCTATCAAGTTCCGCATGGAACAAGTCAACCTGAAGCCTGCGGATTTAATTCCATTCATCGGCAGCAAAAGCAGAGTCTCGGAAATTCTTTCCGGTAAACGCAAATTGACTGTCGAGATGATGCGCGCGCTGGAGACTGGTTTAGGTATTCCAGCGAAGGTGCTCTTAGGTCAACCTGAAGAAGATGAGACTTCACAGTACCGCAATTGGGACATCCGAGTTTTGAAAGAAATGAAACACCGAGGATATTTTGGAAAAGCCGCTTTAACCATCCAGAATGCCGGTGAACTCGTAAGGCAGTTTTTCGAGCCTGTCTGTTCGCCAGCGCAGTTGTTAGGCATGCTTCGGCAATCCAGTTATCGTTCCTCTCCGAGAACTGATCGTCGGGCTCTAGCCGCGTGGTCTGGCGCCGTTCTCAGAAAAGCCCACAAGATCAAAGTTCCGAGCAAATATAAAAAAGGAACGGTGGACTTGAACTTCATGCGAGAGCTCGCCAAGCTGAGCACTCATGAAAATGGACCAGTATTGGCGCAAGAATTTTTGAAGAAACACGGAATTATTTTGGTTATAGAAAAGCATTTCTCAAAAACCTATCTCGACGGCGCGACAATCCTTATCAACCGAGATAATCCGGTCATTGGCTTGACCCTCCGGTATGACCGTCTCGATAATTTCTGGTTTACGTTAATGCACGAGCTGGCACACCTAGCCTTGCACTACGATCGAGACATTAGTTTGTTCTACGACGAAATCGAAGGTGTAAAGGGTATTACCCTCGACGAAAGCGAGCGCGGAGCTGATCGGATGGCGGAAGAAGCTCTTCTACCCCAGGGCAAATGGGAAGTGAGTCCCGCTCGATTGATCCCTTCTTTCATGGCTGCCAAAAGCCTTGCCTCAGAAGTCGGAGTTCATATCGCGGTCATTGCTGGTCAAATGAGACACAAAGGGAACGCATACGTTTACCTGAATAAGATCGTGAATGAAGCGAAGGTCAGGAAATACTTCCCCGATGAGAAATGGAATAACTAATTATATGTTTGGCCCAAAGCATTATGTCCCAATACTAAAGTGGAAGCGCGCCGAGCAAACCGCGCTGCAAGCCTTGAGCGACAAGGACAAACAGGGTATGACGCCACTGATTCAGTTTGTAATGCCAAAGGCCAAATCGAAAGACAGTCCGGAAAAGCAGTTTGAGTCGGTAATTGCGAATTTCAGAGAGAAGATACCGCTACTACCGCAGCAGGTCCTTAAAGCGTGGGGTAAAGCGCCGATCTTCATCGACTTCAGTCTCCTCTATACAGCGGCCTTGAAAGTCGAGGCTGTTAAAAATATCATGACCTCAGGATACGCACTCGGAATGCATTTTATTCCCGTAATCAATCTGAACGACGACGTGGAACTTAAAAAAGCTATTTACTCCTCCGCGAAAAGGTATTCCAGTGGGATTTGTTTGAGATTAGTTCCTCACGACCTGGCCGACACAGTGGAATTGAATAAGGAAAGCCAAGCGTTCTTGAGCGGGAGCGGACTGACAGAAGCGGACGTAGACTTATTGGTGGACATCAAAGAAATTGGTCAAAATGGTTCATATCGAACGTACGTGAACGCGAGCCAAAAAATTCAAAATCTGCTGAAGTGGAGAACTTTCATATTTGCGAGCGGCGCGTTCCCCGCGGATTTATCCCAGTGCAAGATCGACGAAGAGAATTTGATCCCGCGTTTCGATTGGGGGAATTGGGTTGCTCAATTCAACGGGAAGAACGTAGTGCGAAAGCCCACATTCGCCGACTACACGATCCAACACCCCATTTACAAAGAATCTTCCCAATTCTTCCATCCGACTACGAGCATAAGATATGCGCTCGAAAATACTTGGTACATCATGAAGGGTAGAAAAAAGAAATTTGAATTGTATTTGGCGAACGCAAAGCTGCTCGCCGATGATGGAAGTAAGTTTTACGGCGAGAAGTTCAGTGCGGGCGATAAGTACATTGCCGACAAGGCGAGACATTATCCGGTCTACATCAAAAATCCAAAGGTGAAGGGCACGGGAGGTACGGAGGGTTGGTTAACCGCCGGGATCAACCACCATTTAGCACTAACGGCGCATCAGATCGCCAATCTTCCCTAAAGAACAATACATTCCGAACTTTTTCTTTCAACATTTTCTGGTCGAAAATTGAAGATAGCTTTTCGTAAATGAGTTCTCTCGGTTTCGACCGTAGACCGTCGGCTTCACCGGTTTCTTCTAACATCTGGAGAGCCTCTCCTCGCCATAGCAGTCTGGCAATCGAAACATTACGTTGGCCGAAATTCTCTTTGGCCTCGCGTATACAATTGAATACCACAGAAGAATCCGGACCGACCTTCGCTGTTAAAATACCCCACCAATCGGGAACAAGATTTATGGCTTCATAGATATGTTGCTTACCGACGATGAGAGTAACCCGATCAAAAACGGAATTGTACGCAGCCATCTGCTCAGGCAGACGCGATAGTGTGTCTCGATCACTTTTTATTTCGTATCCGTGAAGGACGCCGTTCACTACGGCAACGTCAACACGAGCTGTTCCGTGCTCCACGCCGAGTTCTTCCACGACTCTGAGTTTGCTATCTCTCGCATGGAGCTTTTTTAAATACGTTTTAAGAGCTAGCCGAATGATTTTGTCATTGGTGTTCATAAGGCCACTCTGCGCCTTTTTGCCCACCGAAGGATTGGTGTAAGCCATGCGGTATATCTTAACTTTAGCATATTGACCTAGAGGCGATGGAATCCGTGGATTTGCCCTTAGAGCAAACTCTCAGTTGCGAGAGGATTCGAGGTCGACTCGTACTGAAAGAGCATGATATGGGGATTCGCCATGTCGTTGATTTACTACCGACCCGGGCCATTCTTAGCCAAGTGCTCCAATTCTGAAACTACTCGGTCAAGCTCTTCCACCACGGCAACTGGCGCCTTCGTCTTGCTAAATGCGGTTACGAGCGCCCGGTAATATTTGAGCTGATCCTTCTTGCTCGCTTCTTTGTTGAAGCGCGCCCAAAGTTCGTCGCCAATGTTGCGATAATCATTCAGAACGGCCCGCGCATTGTGCAGCTTGTCGGCTATTGAGACACACAACGCGTCCGGTGAGGCGTGAGGCAGGTGGGCGAGATATGCGCGTTTCCGTTCGTGCCAGGATTTCTTGTTCGCTGGGTCTTCCGAGTCGCTGTCCGAGCATTCTTTTACCGCGTCCGCTACGCGATCGCCGAAGAGCTTTCGAATCGTGGCGAGCGTTGGCGGTCCACCTTGGTCCTCCATGGCATCGTGGAGAAGAGCAGCGATCGTTTGGTCTTCGTCACCACCGGCTTCAAGGACAAGTGCTGCGACACTCATCAAGTGTGCGATGTAGGGGACATTGGTTCCCTTTCGGAATTGCGCATGGTGAAGCCCGGAGGCGAATTGCAGTGCGAGGTCGAACCGACGCGTGAGGAATGGTTCCCGTTGTGTCATTTCTTTTTCGTAGGGCGGCCGCCGTTTTTTCGAATCCTTTCGAGCAGCTCCTCTGCGGACTCGAAGGAACGCCCCTCGGCTTTGGCGAGTTCGTATTCCGTCGGCACAAGCTCACCACGGAAGGCCTTGGCAAGAATGGCCTGAGTAATGCTGTCTACCCGCTTTTGTCCCTCCGCAAAACGCACTTCAATTCGATCAGCCAGCGCGAACATTTCCTCCACTCGGCGGACTATTTCCTTTTGCTCGGGGAGCGGAGGCAATACGAACAATGCACCCTTGACGTCTTCCTGATTGATACTAGACTGATTGACCGCGTGTTTGGCGTTTTTCCGAAGTTCTTCCAACCCCCCGGCGCTTCGAAGATACAGGACGGCGTAGCCCGGCTTTACCCGTGAACCGTCCAACCGCAAACGCATCATGTTGCTCTCATAAATGCTCAATTCGGGCATTCCCTGAACGAGTGCCGACTTTCCCAAAAACTTCGGGCTGTTAACTCGGTTGATAAGAATATCTCCCTCCGCGAGAGTGAATTGCTCTAGCTCTTTTTTGGTAACCCGGAGTCTTTTGAGTTCTGCCCAGTTCGTTATTTTGCCGTCGTAGAAAGCATCAATCCGGACAATTGGTGTCCCGCTGCCGTAACACGATTGAGGTTTGTAGAGTCCGTTCTGCGGCCCATCAGCAATCAAGCTCCCAAAGTCCACTAGCGACCAACTTTGCGGCAACTCGTCGGGATCGTCATCAGCATCCCGCAAGTCGGCGGTGAGACGACCGGAGCAGGCGGCAGCAAGAACTGCTTGGCGAAAACGTTTGAGAAGGCCCGGAATTCTCGCCAGCCGCTGCTGGCAGGCGTCCACCTGGCCCACCAATTTCTCCAGCTTCGCCACAATCCGCCGCTGCTCGACGAGTGGGGCAACAGGCAGTGTGAGTTGTTCCAAGTCTGACTTACTTATGGCGGTGAATGTTGAGCCGGTGCCTTGTCGCGACAGCCAAGGTTCAATGTTCCTGAGATAGTAAAGTAGGTAGCGACTAGGAATGTCGCCAATTGGTCGGATCGCCGCCAGGCCTCTGCCGATGCAAGACCGTTCTCGGCATAGATTTGTTGGGCCGACAGGAGCACGAACCGAAATAAGAATATCTCCAACTTCCGCGATTTTGGCCGGTTGGGAACAATATTTGACCGGGGAAGGATAGATTTTTCCAAATTCCATCTTCCCTTGAAAGAATGGCAAGCCACTGCCCTTTGTGTTGTAGGTATTCGAAGGTGGCGACTGTCCCATATTAAGCTCTGCGACAGCGGGCAACTCGGCTTCCTGCCATCCTCCTGGAAGATCTTCGATCATTTTTCAACGCCCTCTTCTTTTTCCACGAGCGCGACAATCTCGCGAAGGTCGTCAACCACAGCTTCGAGTTCGGTTATGGCTTCTGCGGCGAGGTCCTCTGGTTCGGGCAGTTCACCGTTTTCTTCCAGAGAATCATCCTTGAGCCAAGTGACATCAAGCTTGTAGTCACGATCCTTGATTTCACTGAGCGAGAATTTTCGGAATCTGCCCGTTTCGCCTTTATCGGTGCGCTTGCTTAAGCCATTCGGATCTTTGCCGTAGCACTCCTCGAACTCTTTGAAATACTCTTCCGTGAGCGGGCGATCCTTTTTCGTGATGCCCGGCACGTTTGAACGTCCGTCGAAGATCCAGACATCCTCTGTTGGGCGGCCTTTCTGAAAGAAAATGACATTTGCTTTTATGCCTTGGCTATAAGGGGTAAATGTGCCGCGCGGCAACCGCAGAACCGTATGTAAGTTGCAATCCTGCATGAGTATTTGAAAGACCTCACCCGCTTTTCCTTCGAAAAGGCAGTTATCTGGGAGAACAATCGCGGCACGTCCACCTGGTTTGAGAGTGTTCATTACGTGCTGCAGAAAATTGAGTTGCTTGTTGCTCGTTTCGATCGTGAAGTCGTCTCGGTCCGGAGCCTGATTGGCACCTTTCGTGCCGAACGGTGGATTCGTGAGAATCAGATCGTAGCGCTCGCCGCGGTCTGGCTCATAGAGGGTGTCGCCCAGATAAATGTGAGGTTCCACACCGTGTAAATAGAGGTTCATGAGCGCAAGACGACGCGGGCGAGCCACGAGCTCTTGGCCGTAGTATGTGGCAGTTCGGATTCGACGCGCCTCAGAGCGTTCGAATACCCCTTTGCTGGCATTCACAAGCCACTCATAAGAGCCGACAAGAAATCCTCCGGTGCCGCACGCGGGGTCGTCAATGGTGAAGTCTTGTTTTCCACGAGGGTCAGGTTTCATGATGCGGCAGATCGACTGAATGAGGGGGCGAGGAGTGAAATACTGGCCAGCGCCTTTCTTGCCCTCGCTCGCGGCTTTCTCCAGAAGCCCTTCGAACGCTGCTCCCTTTACGTCGACACCAAGGGACGACCACTCCTCCTCGTCAATCATGTCAATCAGACGGCGGAGATTCACTGGATTGTTGAAGCGCGAAGTGGCTTGCGTGAAAATCGCGCCCAAGAGACCTTCAGATTCCCGTAACTTGCGTAGCACGTCGTTGTAATGATCGGTGAGCTTGGTACCCGAAAGGGTCTTGAGACTTTCCCAATCGCAGCCCTTCGGGATCACAACTGCTTTCTCGTCCGCCATCTTGAGGAAGAGCAGGTAGGTGAGCTGCTCTATATAGTCACCATAGTCGACGCCGTCATGGCGAAGCGTATGGCAGAAACCCCATAGTTTTTGAACAATGTCGCTCATGCTGCGATTGCCCCGTTAATTTCTTTAATAAGAATGGGTAGCCGACCTCGGAACACCTTGGAGGCATTACCCCAGCCGCCATAATCAGCAAACACCGGCTGGCTCTCGAAATCCTCTTGGTCGATCGAGAGGTTTTCTTGGAGGTGGATGCGAATACGCTCCAGCCACTTTAGCTGTTCCGGGGTGAACGTGTCGCTCGCGGTGATTTTCTTGAATGCCCGCTCCACGCGCTCTGCAGCATTGAGTAATGGGCTTTGCTGATTCGCCGCGTGTTTGACCATCGAAATTATATCGGCGAGCGGCTTGTTATTTCGCAGCTCATGTGCCCGTTGAAGATTTTCCACCGTAAACCTTTGGGGCGTGGCAGCCAGCTTGTCGCGCAGTCCTTTAAGCACCTCAGGGTTCCAGTCTTGGGGATGCTTCAGAAGAACGCTAATTGCTTGGACGTTGGACTCATGTGATTTTACGTATTCAGAAAACGCAATGAGATAGTCCTCGGGTTTGTATTCCTTGCCGTCCAACCCTCTTACGAGCCACTCGGATGAGACCTGATCCTCAGTAGTGTGCGATACGAAGAAGACTTTGGATTTTCGTTTGTATTCCAGAAGCAGCCGTTGGAAATCGGCATTCCGGAGGAGCGCCATCGTTCCGGTGAAGTCTTTTTTCAGGGCGCCATACAGGTTCATTGCAAAGGCTGCGACGTCTCCCTCGGGCAAAAAAGCGGCAAAATCCTTTCTGGCATCTCCGTGCATTTCTTTGTCCACGCGAAGCAGGCGTTTGGAAAGACACCGGATGTTGTAGTCACGGTCCCGGTTGGCCCAGATATCTTCGATAATCTCGTGGAGCGTGCGGGTGGGCGGGATCGGCTCCTCTGCGGTGATCGACGTGGCTTGGCGGAAATATTCAAGGAGGGTGCCATCGAAGCAATCGAAGACAGTGAAATGCGACTTGTCGGGAAACTTTTCGCCTTTTCGCGTGCCACGCCCTAGCATTTGTTCAAACAAGATGCGCGATTTGACCGGCCTCAGGAAAACAATGTACTCAAGGTCCGGAATGTCGACGCCGGTAGTGAGCATGTCCACCGAGACGACGATCCCTGGGTTCGGACGGTTGCGAAACTCGCGTATGCGCTGCAATGGTCGGTCTACCGTGGCGCTCCCGGTTATTTTCTGCACGAATGCGTCACCACGGCCGAAAACATCTCGCGCGATGTCGACAAGCTGATCCGCGTGTGAAGTATGCGGCAAGTCGTTGACTGCAAATATCAGCGTTTTCGGAAATCGTCCGTATCGTTCCTCGTGTTCCTGCGCATACTTCTTGATCTCTTCAAGGATTTTTCTATTGGAATCGGGAGAGGTGATGTCGTGTTCCACTGATGCACTGTCAAATTCCCGCTCATCTTCGAGTACGTCCATTTTTTTGGAGCCGGTCTCGGGATTCACGACGCCCACTTCCTCTCCTTCTTTGAGGAAGATACCTTTGAGGCGCACATCGGATTTAACCTTTATCGCGTCGTAGTCCACGAGAAAACCTTCCCGTACTGCCCGTTCATATTCATAGCGGTAGACGATGTCCTTGAAATACGACGTGGTGTGCGCGGCAGGCGTGGCGGTAAGGCCGATTTTCACGGCATCAAAATGGTCGAGGGTCTTCCGCCAGATGGCGACCTCCGACGAGGTATATCCGCGATGACATTCATCGGCGACGATCAGGTCGAATGCGTGGATCGGTATGTCGAGTTTTTCGGCTTCTTCTTCGATTTCTTCTTCACCACCCCACACGGCCTCACGACCGAACAGGTTTACGGTCATTCGTTGGATCGTGGAGACGTACACGAAAGCGTTGCCTGCTTTAGGGGTTAGGAGATAGGAGGAGGGGAGGACCTTGGGATCGAATTTTTCTTCTTCTCCAAAATCTTCTTTTTGGAATCGCTGGCTATACATTTCATAAATCTTGTCGAACTTGAGACCTTGCTCGGCATCAAATGAGGCGAATGCGCGGACTGCCTGAGCAGCAAGGGAACGGCGGTCAACGAGGAAGAGAATACGTTTCGCCACGCCTGATTTCATGAGGCGGTAGATTTCGTTCACGAGGGTGAACGTCTTCCCGGTACCGGTCGCCATCGCCACGAGCATGGCCCGCTTTCGTTCTGAAATGGCTTTCTCGATCGCGTCGTTCGCTTCTCGCTGATAAGGACGCAATCTTGCATTGTTATTTGGAAGTGCTTGCAGATGTCTCAAGGCTTCATCGAAGTCGCGATTAAGCATTTCTGCTAAAGCTTCGGGGGTATGAAAACAGGCGATTTGCCGAGAGCGATTTAGAGCATGCCGAATATCGTGATGCCAAATTACCTCGCCGTTGGTCGAATAAAGGACAGGCACACCGTATTCCCCAAAGCGAGGCCCCGGTTGTTCCAGGCCTTTTGAATAGCGTTCAGCCTGGGACAGGACGTTTTGAGGCCCGAGCGTGAGTTTCTTTGCCTCAACGATTCCGATGATCCGCCCGTCGGTACACAAGGCGTAGTCTGCCGGTCCGGCTGATGTTGGATACTCCTCGATCGCGCAGCGGTCTTGAGCCGTAAGCGCTTTTCCCGGAGCGAACGGCACGACTTTCCAGCCGGATGCCTTGAGCATGGAATCGATGAGTTTTTTGCGAGTTAACCATTCAGAATTGGATGGTTGCGCTGGGGGGCGTGTTTTCATTTTCTTGTGGCACAAACTGAAGCTGGACTTGGTCTTTACGCGTACTTTAACGGAATCTCAGGAGACACTTGCCTCGAACGAAGGTACAAGGCGCATCCTGCAAACTGGATACATTTATGGTACTTCCTGAATTCGTAATCGTCCAGCTTCGACAGGTAGGCTGGTTTCCAATTATCGTCTGGACCTGGGTAATCTTCACGCCTTCTCGATGGATTTTTCGAGGGGAATCTGTCTAGATTTTGCCAGCGCTGCACAGTGCGATAGACCTCCCGAAAGAAACTAAACAAATGACAAGGCTCGCAGCCAATGAGAATTAAAAAAATCTTGAGTGCAGAACTGGGTGCGGGATTCGCAAGGGAGAAGAGAGGCTGCGCCGTAAGGCGTTAATAATAATCTTAAAATCACAATACGATTATCCGTTTAAAATATAAGGTCCACGAGGCAGCAGAACAACACTGGAGGTTTAAAGCCGCGCACTTCAAATCTCGGAGATTGACTAATCTATAAAATTTCATTTATCTTTAGCCCAGGACCGCGGGATTGAAATCTCTTCGAGGTAAACGTGCACAATCTTAGACAGTTAGCAGAATCATTTCTTGCTTCAGCTGGATACCACTTTCTTCAACAGAAAGATGACTTCTTCGTTGCAGATCGCCTCGGGCTTGGCGGACTCCGTGACACGTGGCTAGTGTGGGTGCCGCAAAGACTAAACTTGCCAGAAGATTATCGGCGTGCGGAAAGTGGATTGCTCGGCGAATTCAACATTTACATTCCGAATTACCCTAACGCACGATACTTCGTTTTGACACCCAGTGTCGGGAGCTTCACTAAAGCATTTCGTTCCGATGCCAGCAGGTTGGGAGTTACCCTGACTGTACCGATTCTGTTTTTCGATTCTCCCTACAAGCGCGAGCTCGCAACCGATTATAAATCAGCGATCAGCTCTTTGATCGAAAACAACCCCAGCAAGATGAGAGTACCACAGCCGTTCACTGACCCAAGCGCGGAACCTGTTAGTGAAACGGGAGAGGATTTACTTACAGAACTGCTCGAAGAGATATCCAACCATTCGGATCCGTGTCTCCGCATCGTTGTCGGTCCGGCCGGAATTGGGAAATCCGTGTTGTTCAATGCGGTCTTTAACAATCTTTATGACAGATTTCACCAAGCAAAGGCAAAGCGCCAGGTATTTTGTCGACCCGTGCCTTTGTTGCCGGCTCATCTCCGACGAACGGCGTCCGTTCGGGCGCGAGCGGTCATCGAGGAGTTCTTAAGGAGCGACGTGGCCGCTCCTGTCCCGGCTGCCACTTTTGAATGGATGCTATGCAATCGCTACTCGACCTGGCTGTTTGACGGGTTGGACGAATTGTATGCCGGAGATCCTGAATTTTTTAGCAATCTACTGGATCTTTTTACTCGATCAGACTCACAAGCTCAAGTCTTGCTCTGCGCGCGCGAATCGCTTATCACGAGTTCGTCTGCTTTCGCAGATTTCCTAGAAGAGTTTGCGGGTTCCGCAGAAGGAGCCGTCAGAATTTACCGCCTCGAGAACTGGCAACGTAAATCCAAGAGGGCTTTTGGATGGTTGCAATTTGAGGGTCGTCTACCCAAGTCAGATGAACGCGACACTGAAAAAGTCACCCACTTTCTGCAATGGACCGATGGTAGCCAATCTCACAAGGCTCTGTCTGCAGTGCCGTATTATTGTGGCCTGATGCTTGAGGGGTTCGAACAGGGCAGAACGAATGAAGTGGAAACGGATTTCGCTTTGATTGACCACAGCGTAACTTCGATTATTGATCGAGAAGCCGACAAAGGGTTGATTTCCGCAGAGGTATTTCAGCCCAATGGTTTGGCCGAGTGGCTGGAGGAGGTCGCATTCCATCATTACGTAAGCGGATACCGTGGGGTAAGTGCGAGTGACATCGCAGTCTTTGCCAAGCTCGTTTTGGCAGAAGATCTGCCCCCTGAGAGTCAAGAAAATGCCGTGACAAGTCTCGTTCAGTTTCCGGTATTCAAGAAAGGACCTGAAATCGGAACAGTTTCATTCGAGCATGAACTAGTCTGCGAATATCTTGCAGCGCGTTTCATAATGCGCCGATTCAGCTCGGACCCCGAATGGGCAGCTCGAAGTCTTTCTGGCCGGATCGATCTGTCCAACTCGCTTATGCTTCGGTATCTTGCAGCACATTTGCCGAACCAGCCAGGCGCCCGGACCGCAATTGTTGATACTCTGCGCCGCGGGGTCCTCCGAGGCCATGCCTTTGCGAGTCTCCTACAAGTGCTGCTTTTAGCATACCCCGACCGTGACTTGATCAAAGTGCAGGCGCTGGATTTTGAAGGGCGCGACCTGAGCCACGTTCAATTCGTAGATCGTGATTTGGCAGGGGTCTCCTTTCGCAACTCCAATCTGAGTAGCACTAATTTTGTCAGGTGCAATTTTCAGAAAAGCCATTTTGAGGGTGCTTATTTGATCGGAACATCATTCTGCGACCTTCCCGAACTTGCTTTACAAGATGCCGTATTTGGAAACTTGATGCGCTTCAGTTTCATCTATGTTAACGGCAAAAAGGTGGAAGATCTTGCCGCAGGCACTAAATGGATCGAACGGATGACGAACATATCACATGAAATGAAGCAACCGTGCCCTGCAGCGCAACAGTTGCGTACTCTATACATGAAGTTCATAAGCCTCGACGGTAGTAGCAAGCGAGACGAATTATGGGAGAAGGATCTCCTTTGCGGTAGACGGATTGTTGGAGCACCTTCGTCGAAGGATTGCCTCGATGCCGCCCGCCGATTCGGGTTCATCAGGCCAGCAGAGAGACCACGTAGGTTGCGCAGGGCTGCGGGAGAACGTTACGGAGAAATGGTTCAGTTCGTCTCCTCCTTGCAAATGTCAGAAAGCCTACGGCAACTCTTAGATTCAATATGCGACCAAACCCGCTGTGAACACGTACCTTCTGTGGTTTCTCTTTCCAAGTGAGGGCCTAGTTAGGCGATGAGCAATCGCAACTCTTCAGATGATGGCAGCACTGTGACAGATTGTCTTCCCATTCGTTTAGAGGGCACCAAATGCCTCCCTCATCTCCTCTCTTCTCTAGGAAAAAAGTTGAGGTTATTGAGTACGAGAGTTGGAGTCTGAGCTGAGTTTGAAGTCTTTGATTAACCTTGCAAGCATAGGGGCATCATAAAGGTCTAATGGCCTCGATAACTTCGCGGCTTCTCGAATAATTTTATGCGCCAACGCTTCGGACGGATCCATCTCGATATCTGCGTTTATTATTTCAGGGTGTTTGGGCTCATTCCGCTCAAGCGATTCTTTGCTATTGCCCATTGTTGTGAAAATCTGTTGTACACCGACCTTTCTCCCAATTAAACATTATCGGCGCATTTCTGCAATACTTTACTGAGATTGGAGACGGCTGATTTTTCTTATTGCGCGCACGGGACCTATTCTGTGGCTATCTGTTTCTTGAGAACAAGCAATCGGGCCAAGTGAACGGCTGGACCGTCGAGACGATTTGCCGCGCCTTCGAGAGGAGCATATCACCAACCGCGAAACCAAAGATGTTAGGGGACAAAGCGAGCAGAGGTATCGTGGAATCGTCCTGGACTGGATGGGTCGTCGCTCCTATCTACGGCGTCATCTCGAATTTGAATCGGTGCTACAACCTGCGTTTAATTCCCCTTTTTCTCCGCAATGTATTCGCCGATAAGGAGATTCAGGAGCACATGATCCGGGAGAGTGGGCTTGACTGGGTGATCGTCCGTCCCACGGCATTGACGAACGGTCCGCACACAGGCCGCTGCCTCGTTGGTTCCATCGGCCACTGGTTTTTCCCATCGAAAATCTCCCGGGCGGACGTTGCTGAGTTCCTGCTGAGGCAGGTCGTTAGTAACGAATATTTACGGAAGTCCCGAAGTCCCCCAGCATTGCCAATTAGATCATCTGCGTTTAGTTGCGAACACGACGACACCTAAAAGCAGCACAAAGATTATCGCCATGATGGAGATCTAGATCGCAGGTATAAAATCGATGCCCGCAATGCGGGCAAACGCGCATGTTAAGACCAACAGCTTGTTGGCAGGCGGGGCAGGTCTTCATTGCGGCGAATCTATTCCCGGCTGTTGACGCTGTCAAGACAATAGGGTGAAACGTAGGGTGAAACGGCGGCATTACCTGCTGTTACCGACATCGGAATAATTCCTATCGCGAGGGGTGGTGAGCGAAGTTTCTGTCACTAGCGCAATCGCTCACTCGGTCGAAAAACGCGCTTTTCGTTTTATTTGCGACGGCGACTTGGGTGCAACTTTGGGTGCAGGATTCGCAACGGAGAAGAGGTGGTGCGGCCCGTAGGCGACACCGAATCAACGAGATATTGGATTTTGCTCTTCTATTTCGGGACCAGGAGGTCGGTGGTTCAAATCCACTCGCCCCGACCAATTCTTCACACACCACTTACAAGTCCTTGGTCCGGCCTGGCGGCGGCGCTGTCGAAACCTGGCCATGCGTAGACTGCGCAGATTCATATCTCGCCTGAAGAAACTCGCTACTTCTCCTTGCCGTGCACCAGCGGAATTTGTATATCCATCATCATGCTAATACGACGATCCAATTGAAAAAATGTGGCTGTACCTTTTCCGGTCAAGACCTGGCTGACCACGGGCACATACTTGGAACGAAGTGCCTGCACTTCTTGATCGACTTCCAGCCAGCGACGGATATAGATGAGGGCATCCTGATTGGACATATCTCCCCATGGTCGGCGAGACAGCTCTCGAGCCGTACACCGGCGCCTTGGTGGCCGGAAATATCGGCGGCCGCGGCCAACGTAACGTATTCCGCCGTGCGCATGTGGCTCAAGTGATTGGCCTTTGCCAAAACGAACAGCCGCTTCGCTTCCGGTGACTGGATCTCCGCAAGCTCCTTGCGAAAATCCTCGACAAACACATCATGCAGCCGTCCGGTGAGGTTCACCGGTTTCTCTCCGATGTTTTGAGCGCTTCGTCCAGCTTCGCTAGGGTTTGCTGAGACACGAAAGCACGCGGGCCTCTCGTATTTCCGAATTATGGGCCAGTTCGCCCAGCTCCTTATAGATTGCTGCCGAACGCTCCGTGCCTTGTCGCACCTGGCTCAGAATGGTCACAAATAGTCCCTTTGGATTCTTAACTGGCCATAATTGATTTCTCCTTCTCAAAGCTGTTTGGGGTTTTTGTTGGCCTTTTTTGATTTGCGCCGCTGCAACATTCACCGAGTACAGACACCGCTTCGCAAAAACCAATGCAGCAGTTTTTCTAAACCACGACGAGAATGCTGACTATTGTCACTAGTTACTAAATGACGAGTTATCAGGAACCGTATTCACAATAGACATACGCAAAATAGGTGGCATTGCCACGGTCCCAAATCGACGTACAAACCGGGATCCCGTACCTCACTCCCAGCTCGGTCGTAGGATTCCCCGGACAGCGCATCGTTGAAACGCCATTCCTTTCCTCTCAGTTCATCCCACGGCACACGGACTCGTGCTTGGGCGGCTTCTTGCCGAAAGTTTATTACCACTAGGTATCGCTCATCGTCCTTGACCCAACACCAGGAAAGTAGATTCTGGCAAGTCTGATTGTCCGGCCAACCGCTCCGCTCACAGAGACGCCATTCACCATTCCTAAAGACATCACGATTGGTCTCCTTCAGCAGGCGTTCATTAAAGGCGACAAGATCCTGATCGACTGGCTCAGCCGGGCGACGGCCCAGAAACACCGGCAGTCTGACCTTTCTTCCCTCAAATTGCCCTTCGTGCAACAGTTTTGCTCCCATGAGCGTGAGGATCGCCACCGCCGTCGCGCGTACTTTTCCGGACGGAAAAGTTGCTGCAGCTCTTGGCTCGTCGTGGTTCTCCATGAAGCGGACCATCTTTTCCTGATAAGCAAAATCCGCAAGCAGATGCTGACGCACGCTCTCCGGGTCACCTTGCTCCATGCGGTCATAGAGTTGCTTGTCGTAGCAGAAATCAAAACCCTGTTGTTGGAGCTCCCACTCAAGGTCCCAGTAGGTTTCGGCAATGAACCTGAAATCCGCATGCTCGCCTTTCACTGCAGGTATCACCGTGCTCCAGTAGTCGTTGATTGGTTTTTTCCCTGCCCGAGTCCCCCAGGTTCGCCCGAAGATATCGTTTAACAGGAGCATCGCCATGTCGCAGCGGATGCCGTCACATTGTTCGGCGATTCCCGAGATCGTCTCAATCATCGCCTCCCGGAGCCCCAGCTGGAAGGCGTTGAACTGGAGCACATCCGGCCAAGCAGGGAAATACGGATCCCGTCCACAGGCAAATACGTCACAGCCCGTCTCAAAGAAAGAGCCCGGCTCTTTCATACGGTCTGTTCTATCTCCATGGATGAAATATTCAGGGTGCTCGAAGACCCAGGGATGGTCCGGCGCGACATGGTTAGGAACAAAATCGAGCAAGAGGCGAATGCCGCGCTTTGTGAGGATTTTACGGGCTGTTGCCAGCCCCTCGGGTCCCCCGAGGTGCTGGTCGACGACGTAGCGGCGCACACAATAGGGCGAGCCGACATTGTCCTCCACCGCAAAGTCCGGAAGGGCTCTCCTAAAATCCTCAAGGAGCCCCTTGTTTCGCATGGAGATTTCGATCCCGGCCGGGCTCCGTTCCCACACTCCCATAAACCACACAGCGTCAAATCCGCAGGAAGCCAGGGAATCCCACTCCAGCTCCGGAACCGTGTCGAGATTCACTGTCCTCTGATATTTTCGGCACAACTCAGACAACCACAGCCACGTGTTGATCTCATAAATGACAGGATGCTTGGGCCATGGTTTCATCCCTTCTCCTCTCGCTAATCGGCCCTTCGTCACGGCTGCCTCGACAGTCCGATATCTGCCCGTATGGTCTCTGAGGTGCTTCGAGCCTAGCAGTGCACCAACGCTAGCACACCTAGGGGAGTTCCTATGTAGGTTGCCGGGAAATCGTCCACAGGGACGGGAATCCGCTGGACTTCGATTTCACGACCTTCGCCATCACGCGATTACGAGCTTGCTGAGTCCTGCACAAGCGAACAGACGATTATGAGCATCGCTGGACCTGTCTCGCCGCGGATACTGGCTCCTTACTCTCATGTTAGTCTAGCGGCAAAGCGGCGGAAGGCCCTTGCAACCCTTTCAAACAGCCATGAAGGGGAGGGTCTAGTCACGACGTCACAAAAGACTCTGTTGATGGCCCGCGTGAAACGCAAGTTGTTGAAAAGATCGTGGACGTAACCGGGATCAAACCGGTGACTTCCTGCTTGCAAAGCAGGTGCTCTCCCAGCTGAGCTACACAGCACGAGCTACATTCATTCTAAAGCATTTCTCCCGATTCCAAAATCCATTCCCTCGCATTTTCATGACGCGTGCGGAATCGCGGATGAAACCGCCAAAACCTTGTGGCCATCGTGGGCCTGATGCTATTGCAAGGGCTCCGGTCCGCCGAAGTATTAGCTTTTACAGTTAGCTGCCAACGACTACTGCACCGGTCCCAAATAGCGGTCAAGCCAGTTTAAGGTTTCCTTGATAAACTCGTTGCGTGGGAGGTTATGGCTGGTGCCGTAGAGCAAATGTTTCTTCTGGCCTTCTCGCGATCCAAGCAGGCGAAAGAACGCCTCCTGCGACGACTCGACCGGATACATGAAATCGTAGCTGCCATTCAACATCAACACTGGCTGTTTCACTCGTGGAAGAAAATTTACGTTATCGACCTCGGGAAATGGACGTTGAAAGTCCAATCCGCCTAGCGCAAAGACGCAGACTCTAACGCGGGGTTCTATGGCTGCAATGATTCCCCCCATCCCCGAGCCCCAGCTGTAGCCGTAATACGAGAATTTGTCATGGTCGAGTTCGGGGCGGGATTGCGCGTAGTCGATGGCGCGGGACGCATCTTTGGCCCACATGATGACGTGGTCCCTGTAGCTGCTCGTTTTATAAGGCCCGGAACCTTTCGTGTCGTCCTTGCGTTCGTACGTTCCTTTGTATACCGGATACAGCACCGCCCGGCCGCTTCGAAGAATTGCATCCAGGTACGCCGTCGGAGACAGCGGAAAGGTGGGAAGGAAGATCGCGCCGTCTCCAGGGAAATAAAGGACGGTCTGCAGGGGAGGCTTGAACTTTTTTGGAAGTAGCAGATACGCCGTGGCTTGCTCATTTCCGTAGCCAGCGGTGTAGGTAATCTTTTCCGTTGTCCAATCTTCGTCGCTACTGTCCAACCGTTGTACCGTGGCCTTCAGTGGAATTTTATCGAACGAGTAAAGGCTGCGGTAAACACGAAACAGCTCATCCGATGCGGGCTTTAGTTTTGCAAAATTGTTTGCCGGCACGGGAAATGGGTCGGCTGCGACCTTGGGGACCCCTTCCGGGTGAATGTATTTCGCGCAGCGAAAGCCGATATTCGAGGCACGCACAAACGGAAACTGTGCGTCGGGCTCAGCAAACAAGTACGTTGGTTCGTCCCAGGCTCCGCCAAGAACGAAATGTTTACTGAGTCCGGCTTGGTTCCAAATCCATTCCTTTACATTGCCGGCCATGTCGTAGTTGCCCCAAAAGCTTATGCCGGGCTTGCTGCCAACGGGCAGAACTCCGCCGGATCCGAAATTACTGGCGGGCACGATGAAAGCAGCGGAAAAAGGTCCAGCAGCGCGGTTCCAGTGATAGATCGTGGGCAGGCTCTTGCCGGCGAATTCGGCATAAGCAGCGGCTTCGTACCAGCTGATGCCGGTAACAGGAAAATTGTCCTGACCCTTGAGATACTGACCCTGGACCCAATCCTTGGGCCCGGGCTGTCCGGTGGCGTCGTGAAACAAAGCCATTGCTGATTCCCAGGAGAGAGGTTTCCCGTCTTGCTGGAAATCAACTTTCCAGTACTCGGGCTTGGAGTAGCCGCGTTGATCGACAAAATCCTTAAACTGGCGATTCGTGACCTCGTATTGGTCAATCCAATAATCCTCCAGCGGCATCGGTGCCAACTCTTCGTAGCCCGGAATAAAGAGTTCCTTGGGGATCGATGCGGGAGACACGCGGACCATGCCGGAGGGAATTTTGTCGAGCTCGTCGAGAGTCACGACTCCGGCCGCCCGCCGGGGAGGACGCAGGTACCAGCCGAATAAGGAAGTGGTCATGCGCAAAGCGGTGCCAAAGCCGGGTTTTTCGAACTTCCAGATGAATTCACCGAGGGGCTCGCGGATGTCTTTGACCGGTGTTCGGCCGACGAAAATCCACGGTGCGTTAACATCGCCATAGGTTCTGCGGTACACGGCGGCGCCAGTCGGCGAGGAGTCAATCGAGACTTGGTAGGAGATCAAGGGCCAAAGCTTGGCCAGCGTTGCATCGCCGGGAATAGCTTTCTCCGCTCTGCCGGCGAGAGCGTAGGCTTCCTCGATTCTTCCTTGATCGTAGAGTTGTGAGATTTCGGGAATCGCCGTTTCCCTAGTCCAGCGGGCTTCGCGCGAATGCTTGACCCAGACCACTCCAGCCGTCACTAGGGAAACAAGAACGAGGGCTATTGGAATTAAATTCCGGGGACGCTTTATTTCACGGACAATGCGTTCTCGAGTGAGGATGGCGCCGGACTCTGAGAAAAGAAGGTCGCGGCAGCCTTTCAGATCTTGCAAGAGCGCCGCGGAGGACGGATAGCGCGCTTGGGGATCCTTCTGAAGGCAGCGAGTAACGATGCGGTGCAACTCTGGCGGGACGCCTTGCCGAATTTCATTAAGCGGCTTGGGATCGTCGCGGATAACAGCGGACAGCAGAGCAGCCTGCGATGGCGCCTGAAATGCTCTCTTGGCGGTGAGCATCTCGTAGAGTACGGAACCGAAAGAGAAGACGTCGGTTCGTGCGTCGAGGGACTTCCCTTCCGCTTGCTCGGGAGACATGTAGGGGAAAGTGCCGACAATCGCGCCGGGCATCGTAAGCAGGCAGGCGGTTTCGTCGTTTGCTGCGGAGGTTGGCGCCACGAGTTTAGCGAGGCCGAAGTCAAGCACTTTGAGGAGGTCACGCTCGTCAACAATGATGTTGGCGGGTTTGAGATCGCGGTGAACGAAACCGGCGTTGTGCGCGTAAGCGAGAGCCTCGGCAATTTGTATGGCGTGCCTTACTGCCAGATCGATTGTCAGACCGCCAGGAGGAATCAATTTATCGAGGGTCTGCCCAGCGACATACTCCATAACCATGAATTCAACGCCATCCTGGCAACCGACGTCGTGGACAACGCAGATGTTGGGATGTTGCAGCGCCGAGATGGATTTCGCTTCTTGCTCGAACCGTGCATGGAGAGATGGGTTGGAAGACCGATCGGCAGGCAGGACTTTGATCGCCACGCTACGTGCGAGGCGCAAATCACGCGCGCGATACACTTCGCCCATTCCGCCCGCACCTAGCGGATGTTGGATTTCGTACGGCCCAAGTTTTGTGCCCGGGACCAGCGTCATAATTGGCGCTCATTATACGCCCAAGCAATTTGTCAGCGAACGGTCATAACTGGCGAGTTCGGCTACTCGTCGAAGTGACCCCGCCACAGCCGCTTTACCGGCGCCTCATGGAATTGCGGCCGAGCTACTCGGAAGGAATGCAAACAGCGAAGCCAGCAACATGCCAAAGGCTACTCGCTCGGACAGGACCCGCCTAATACCCTGCACTGCCGTGGACGCCGCTGATAACGCGCTTGTCTTGACTGGATTGAGCCACCTTCCGGCCTAAACAGCGTTCCGTCAATGTGAAGTACTACTTCTCCGATTTCGCGACTCGGGAGTTAATCCAGGCCTGCTGACTCGCTGGTGCGCGGCGGTGTTCTTGGAGCAAAGCGCATCGCACGGCATCTCTGGCGCATGTGCTTCGGCCTGTTCATCGCGGCAGGGTCTTTTTTCCTGGGGCCATCAAACCGCCCGCTGAGATTGCTTTCGGCAATGGGGATCGGGCAACATCTATCCCCGGCTCTATTTAGCACAACCTTGTATTTAATTCTCACCATCCTTCCGCTGATTTTGCTGATTTTCTGGCTAGTCCGAGTTCGCTTCACAAATGCATACAAGGGAAAGTCGATGCGACTTGCACCCACAAGTCTTGATTAACAACGATCGCGTCCACACGATGAAACGACGTTGGACCCATCGGGGTCAGTCAAAACATTTACCTGAAGATAGACCACGAAATTGAACCGTGGGCAAACGACAAAGATGCAGATGGGAAAAACCATGAACTGATCGGCGCTTTTTCCAGTTCGTACCCTGAATACAAACATGCTTTTGCAGGCTTGGTCGTGACAGCGCACGAGCGTGGAGGAATGCGCGGATATGGCACAGTTTCCGAGAATGACGTAGCCACGAAATAGAGAATCCTTGCAGAGATGCCGTTAGCTCGCGTATTCGCGCTCAAGTCCCGAATAACGCCGTTCCCGTCAATGTGAAGTACTACTTTACTTCTCCGATTTCGCGACCTATCAGCACTTGGCGCGTCTGCGTGGTATAAATGTCACGGAGAACTCAGTTGTGATGCGCTTTGAAGAACGCGAGTTAAAGCCTTACGCTCAACCCACTGGCTGACGCAATCGTCAAGCTCGTGTGGGTTTGCCGGGATCGGCAACGCGAAGTCCTTCCAACGAACTGTGGCATAAAGAGGCGATTTGGTTATTCAAAAAACAATCGAGTCTGTTGAAAAAGTCGACTCGGAATAGATTTCGGAGCAGATTTTATTTGCCGAGACTACCCCGTGTTGTGCTACTGGGTACAGCAGGGAGGAACAACGCCGATGATGGGTCACCAGAACCGGACGGAGTCGTTGTTTTATTATTTCCGTTTGGAAGAGCAAATTCCTACTGATCACTTGTTGCGAA